>Ga0233429_1000013_pt1 | contig 426486 bp, 406 predicted proteins | sample SI_118_April2016_3_FD_179879 | JGI IMG/M metagenome (GOLD analysis project Ga0233429, IMG submission 179879) | Seawater microbial communities from Saanich Inlet, British Columbia, Canada - SI_118_April2016_135_MG | ecosystem: Environmental > Aquatic > Marine > Inlet | place: Canada: British...
AGAGAGATTTCGGTGATTTTGGATTAAAAGCGGGTCAACAGCTTCACTTAAAAAAGGGTGCAGAAGCTGGGAATTCTGGCAGAAACCGCTTCGCAGAGAGACTGTTGTCAATAGAATAGTGGCGGAGGGAGAGGGATTCGAACCCTCGATACGGTTTCCCGCATACACGCTTTCCAAGCGTGCGCCTTCAGCCACTCGGCCACCCCTCCATATGTGTCCCTCAAGCGGCGGTCCGCAGTCGCGGGCTTGGGAGTCAACGTCTTGACCGACAGGTAATTGCTGTGTGACCAAGGCCGCGAAAATTAACCGAGGCGGCGTTCGCGCGCAACGGTTAAGATGCTTTCATGCGTTTGTTATTTTATTTCGGGCTGTCCATGCTTGGCCTGGCTTTCGTCGCGGCGGCGGCTGAGACCGTATCCCATGCCATGCCCGGCGGGGAAAACAGCTTCATCATTCCGGCCCGCGACCTGTGGTATGCGCTGTGGCCTAAAAGCTTCCTGATCGCCGAAATCCGCGCCGAGCGCATTGCGCCCTGGCTGTGGGATCCTGTCATCTTGACGATTCTGCAGCTTCCGGGCTGGGCGGTTCTTGGCATTCCCGGCGGCTTTATCGCCTGGTTTACCCGGCCCAACCACGGCACAGGCGGAGACCATGACGTTGATGAAGTGCTTGCCTCGTTCGACCTGTACGACGAGCTGACACGCGAGGCCTTGAAAACAAACGACCCTGACGAAGAACACGGGCCCCAGGACATACACCCGGACGACCCCATCGAAGGGGATATCGTCACCGATCACAGTTACGAGCCGTACACATTGCCGCCAAAAAGGAGTGATGGGGACGATTAAAACGCCCGTCGCCCATTTAAAGTCTGACTTCCAGAGAATGCGCCCCGCAGGGCGCTCACAAAAACGATTGATCGCGTCTGCGATTAATCGTCGGTCATTCTGAGGGCTGCAATAAAGGCCGACTGTGGGATTTCCACCTTGCCGAACTGACGCATCTTCTTTTTGCCCTTCTTCTGCTTTTCCAGCAGCTTTTTCTTACGCGTGATGTCGCCGCCATAACATTTGGCGGTGACGTCCTTGCGCATGCCGCTGAGCGTTTCCCGCGCAATGAACTTGCCACCGATGGCAGCCTGAATGGGAATTTTGAACAACTGACGCGGGATCAGGTCTTTCAGACGTGCACAAACGCCGCGCCCACGGGTGTCGGCCTGACTGCGGTGACAAACAAAGCCCAGGGCATCGACCTGCTCTGCATTGACCAGAATCGACACCTTCACCAGATCGCCTTCGGTCATGCCGTCCATTTCATAATCGAAGCTGGCATAACCGCGCGAGATCGACTTCAGCCGGTCATAAAAATCAAACACCACCTCGTTCAGGGGCAGCCGGTAAATGGCCATCGCCCTGCTGCCAGCATAGGTCAGTTCGATCTGTTCGCCGCGCCGTTCCGTGCACAATTGCAGGATCGAGCCCAGATATTCATCGGGCACCATAATCGTCGCCTTGATCCAGGGTTCCTGAATCATCGCGATTTGCGTTGGCTCGGGCATGTCGGCGGGGTTGTGCAGATCCATCGAGGTGCCATTGTTAAGCTCGATATGATAGGCGACGCTGGGTGCCGTGGTGATCAAGTCGAGATCAAATTCGCGCTCCAGACGTTCCTGAATAATCTCCAGATGCAACAGGCCTAAGAACCCACAGCGAAAGCCAAGCCCCAACGCCATCGAGTTTTCCGGTTCGTATTCGAAACTGGCATCGTTCAGGCGCAGCTTGGCCAGGCTGTCGCGCAGGTCTTCGAAATCGTTGGCATCCGCCGGGAACAGCGAGCAGAAAACCACCGGCACCGACGGCTTGAACCCGGCCAACGGTTTATCTGCCTGACGCTTGTCTTCGGTAATGGTATCGCCGACATCGGTATCGGCAACGGTCTTGATAGACGCCGTAATGTAGCCGACCTCGCCGGGGCCAAGTTCATCGGTACGCGTTGCCTTCGGATTGAAATAGCCGACTTGTTCGACCTGATGCAGGGTGCCGCTGGCCATCATCCGGACCTTCATGCCCTTTTTCAGTACCCCGTCCTTGACGCGCACCAGAATCATGACGCCCAGATAGGGGTCGTACCAGCTGTCGACCAGCAATGCCTTCAAAGGTGCCTCGCGGTCGCCCGTCGGCGAGGGCAGGCGTTCGATCAGGGCTTCGAGGACATCGGCGACGCCTTCGCCGGTCTTTGCCGAAATGGCCAGCGCGTCCGACGTGTCCAGCCCGACGACGTCTTCGATCTGCGCCTTGATGCGATCCGGTTCTGATGCCGGCAGGTCGATCTTGTTCAAGACAGTGATAATTTCATGGTCGTTGTCGAGCGCCAGATAAACGTTGGCCAGCGTTTGCGCCTCGACGCCCTGGGTAGCGTCGACAACCAGCAGCGAGCCCTCGCACGCCGCCAGCGACCGGCTGACTTCATAGGCAAAGTCAACATGGCCGGGCGTGTCCATAAGGTTCAGCTGATAGACCTCGCCATTTTTCGCCTTGTAATCGAGTCGCACCGTCTGCGCCTTGATGGTAATGCCGCGCTCGCGCTCGATATCCATGGAATCGAGAACCTGTTCCTTCATCTCGCGTTCTTCGAGACCACCGGTCATTTGAATCAGGCGATCGGCAAGCGTCGACTTGCCATGATCGATGTGGGCGATAATGGAAAAGTTACGGATATGTGAAAGGTCTGTGCTCATGGGTGCGCCTTGTATCATCGCCACGGACTTTAAGGAAGTGGCAATGGCGAGATGCCGATAACGGCCTTGTGCGCCCACAGCAACACGCCATACACAACAACGGTGCCGATCGTCGTCGGCCAACCGATTTCGTCCCATTGAAGCCGTGCCCTGCCGGCAATCAGGGCGGCTAACGGAACGTTCGATGTCTCGGCAACCAGGGCCAGATCACGAGCATCGCCATCGGTTTGTTGTCGCCGGTCCATATGAATGGACCCGAAAACCGCCAACGCCGCCATTGAACCGAACAGTATCCACGCCGCCCCATAGGGGTTGGCCGCCATGTGCATCACCGCCCAGATCGCCAGCGCCCACAGCACTGGATGGCGGGTGATCTTCAAGACCCCCGGAACGATGCCGCCATCACGTCGGCGAAATGCACCGACCACAAGCAGGCAGACCGGCAGCATCAGGGCCAACGGCAAGTGCCGGAAAAAGGTGATGGGCTCGAACAATACGACATCGGGGCTGTGCTGATAGACCACGATCAACCACCACAGCAACCCCACCGAAAGCACCGAATAAAGACCCATGAACGGCCACTCGCCAACCATGCCGACCAATGCCCTGCGCAGCGGACGATGCGATGGAATCATATGAGACGCGATGAACACGACCATCGCCAGGATCAATTCTCCGAAGCCTCCGAACCAGACGCTCATGACGTCAAATCGAGCCGATAAAATTTCGTGTCGACCTTCATCACAGGGAAGCCTTCGGGTAAATCATCTATGTCGATTTCCTGAAAGTCATTCTTTTCATAGAACGCGTGGGCGCGCGGCATGACCGACGTGGTGCCCAGACAAACGTCGGAAAACCCATTATTTCGGGCATGCGTCACCAGGGTTTCAAGCAGCCGGTTGCCGATGCCAATGCGGCTGCCGCGAAACATGCTGGCAACGAACATTTTCATCAGCGCTCCATGGCCATTGCCTAAGTCAACGAGCGCCAGCGTGCCGATAACCTTCCCGTCACGGGTATGCGCAACCCAGAAGTTGCCATTGTTTTTCTGATACACACCCGGAATGTCGTCCAGGTCCGGCTGATCATCCAGGGTCAGTGGCAGTTCAAACTCGTCACGTTGAATTTTGATGATCAATTGCCCGACAGCATCCGTCATGTCGGGAGTAAAAGACCTGATATCGATTTCCACTTAGGGTCCAATCTCACTCAATATATGGCTTTCGCGGGACCTAAATCTCCGGAATATCCAGATCATTTTGCAAGCAGGTCGCAACCAGTGTGTTGCGCAGCAAGCATGCGATGGTCATCGGCCCAACACCGCCCGGCACCGGCGTGATGGCCGAGGCGACCTGTGACGCCGCATCAAAATCGACATCGCCGACCAACCGGGTCTTGCCCTCGCCCTTTTCCGGCGCATCGATGCGGTTAATGCCGACATCGACAACCACCGCACCGGGCTTGATCCAGTCGCCCTTTACCATGTGCGGGCGACCAACGGCGGCGATCAGAATATCAGCATTGCGACACACATCAGGAAGGTCTTTGGTCCGGGAATGGGCGATGGTGACGGTGCAGTGCTCACCCAGCAGCAATTGCGCCATCGGCTTGCCGACGATGTTCGAGCGACCCAGCACCAGCGCCGTCTTGCCGGTCAAATCGCCTAGCGTATCTTTCAACATCATCAGGCAACCAAGCGGCGTACACGGCACCATCGCCGAGGAATCGCCGGTCGCCAATTTGCCGACATTAATAACGTGGAAGCCATCGACATCCTTGGCCGGGTCGATGGCGGCGAGCACTCGGGCCTCGTCGATGTGATCGGGCAGCGGCAATTGCACCAGAATGCCGTTGACCTTGTCGTCCTTGTTCAGGCCATGGATCAGGGTCAGCAGCTCATCATTGGTAATTTCATCGGACAGTTTGTGCTCAAACGAGTTCATCCCCGCATCGATGGTCTGCTTGCCCTTGTTGCGGACATACACTTGGCTCGCCGGGTCCTCGCCAATCAGCACCACCGCCAGTCCGGGCACGTGTTCATGGGCATCCTTCAGGCGCGCGACCTCTTGGGCAACCTTGTTGCGAAGCCCTTCGGCAAAAGCCTTGCCGTCGATTATTTTTGCATCAGCCATCAATTCTTTCCGTCTTGCGGCGCAAACAGGTCATCAGCCGAACTTCATCATCATCTTGATCAACACGTCCTGAAGCAGGACAAGACCCAGAATCAAGATGATAGGCGACAAATCGAAGTTGCCCATGGCTGGCAGTATGTTGCGGATTTTTTGCAGCGGCGGATCGGTCGCCCGGTGAATGAACTCCCCGACTATATAAACGAAGCGGTTCGATGAATTAATGACATTAAAGGCAACCAGCCAGCTTAGAATCACCCCGATAACGACGATCCATATGTACAGGTCGATAACGGTAATCAGAAGCTTGGCGACGGGCCCGAGAAGAACATCCATGACTGTGGCTCACTTGTTGGTTAACAGCGGCGATAAAGTAGCCCTGTCGGAAGACTGGCGCAAGGGCATGAGACAACGCTGCCATGCCGCCCCATGAGCCACCCCTTGACAGGGCAGAGGTCGTGGTTCCATAACACCGCCGCAACCCATTAAAGGGGCCGTAGCTCAGTTGGGAGAGCGCCACGTTCGCAACGTGGAGGTCAGGGGTTCGATTCCCCTCGGCTCCACCAGTTTCAAAAGGGCTTAACCGAACATGGTTAGGCCCTTTTTCTTTCCGGGCAAGAACCCCTGAGTCTTGTTTGCCACATGCGGCTGCGCCGCTTCGCAGGTTTTGGGTTCGATTCCCCTCGGCTCCACCATCGAGACCCGTAGTTAAAAGCTGCGGGTCTTGTTTTCTCTCCTTACAACAGAAAATCCCGCCTGTGACGTATGTCACAGACTCACCCCGCATCGATTTTCCATAATCAGGCCAGCATTAACGAACAGGACACCGGTCTTTAATATATGGTTGATTCGATTTCCCTAGGCGCCGCCCAACAGCTGTCATTGACGGCGCGCAGCCGCATTGCCGATGCCCGCGACCAGGCCGCCAATCATCTGGCCACCGGGCGCAAGATTTCGAAGATCACCGAAGACGCGCAGAAATTCCTGTTATCGAAGGGCCTGGTTGCCCGCGTCGACACCCTGAACACCGCCAAGGCCAATATCGATCAGGGCATCAGCGCCCTGCTGGTCACCGAGGCCGGTCTGGATGCCGCCGACAAGCTGGCCCAGCAATTAAAAGGCATCGCCACGCAAGCACTCAGCGCCGAGGCCGATGACCGCGCCAACCTGGCCGCACAGTTTGATGTCGTGCGCACGCAACTGAACAATCTGATCGGCGATACTTCTTATAAAGGCGTCAACCTGCTGTCGAATCCGTCCGACACCCTGCGCGTCAATATCAGCGAGCAGCCGAGCGAAAGCCTTGATGTTGCCGGTTCCGCCAGCGACGCAAGCGGATTGGGGATTGGCACGTCGGCGGCCGCTTACGGCAGTTTCGCCACCACCACCGACATCAACAACGCGCTGACTGCTTTGGACGATGCGCGCTCGCAAATCCGTTCAACAACGTCGAACATCGTTGGCAACGCAGCCATTCTGGGTGTCCGCGAGGAATTTTCCGAAAACCTCGCCAACATCGTGCAGGCTGGTGCCGACAAGCTGGTCGAGGCCGACCTGAACGAAGAAGGGGCAAAATTATTGTCCGCCAATGTGCGCGACTCACTCGCCCAGGAAGCCCAGAACATTAGCAATCAATCGGCGCAATTGGTCGTTGGTCTGCTGGAGCGGGCTTAAAACCATGTCCCCTGTCGAAGCATATGCCCGCACCCGTTCGGCGTCCTTGCACGGTATGTCGCGCGACGGCGAAGCCCTGATCAAGGCGGCCCGGTTGTTGAACACCGCTCGCATGCACCCCGAAGATACAAAGTCCCTGGCCGAGGCACTGGATTTCAACACCACCCTGTGGACGGTCTTTCAGGCGGACCTAAGCGGCGAGGAAAATACCCTGTCCGACGAGCTCAAGGCCGATCTGCTCAGCCTCAGCCTGTTCATGGACAATTCAGCCGCCAAGCTGCTTGAGCATTATGACGCCGATACCCTGGACGCGATGATCGAGGCCAACCGCAACATCGCCTCGGCGCTCTTAACGGCTAACTAGCTGCAAAACCCTTAAAGACTCTCTATGCGTTCCATATCGGCATCGCTGAAGCCGAAATGATGGCCGATCTCGTGGATCAGCACATGGCGCACCAGATGGCTCAGGTCTTCTCCACTTTCGCACCAGTAATCCAGTATCGGTCGGCGATACAGGAAGATCATATCAACATCGGGCGTTACATCGACGACGCTTTTGTCGCCCAGCGGCACACCGCTGTATAATCCCAGCAGGTCAAAGGGCGAGGCCAAGCCCATTTCTGCCTGGGTTTCGGCATCGGGGAAATCAACGACACGGATAACGACGTTGTCTACATGGGTCAGCAGCTCGGCTGGAACCGTACGTAAAGCATTGGTCGCAATGGCTTCGAGCGCGCTCAAGGTCGGTGGTCTGCTGTGATCCGTCATTCCCCAACTGTATCGCCCGGGCATTCCCCCGACAACATCGTCGTTGCAGTCCGCGCGCACTTTACATATCTTTACTTTTCAAAGGGTTTCACAAAAAAAACGGGGGCTGACGCCGAATGGATATTGCTACTCTACTCGGCCTGGTCGGCGGAACCGGCGTCGTCGTCGCCGCGATCTTGGTCGGCTCCGACATGTACATCTTTCTCAATCTGCCCGGCTTCCTGATTGTCATGGGCGGAACTTTCGCTGCCACCCTGATCAAATTCCCGCTGAAACAGGTGTCCATCGCATTCAAGGTCGGCGTCCATGCCGCCTTCGTCGGCGACAAGGAAGACCCGTTGGAACTGGTCGCCCTGGCCCTGAAACTGGCAAAGAAATCCCGCAAGGGCGGCCTGCTGGCGCTGGAAGGTTATGACATCGCAAACGATTTCATGAAAAAAGGCATCCAGCTGTGCATCGACGGCATGGCCCCGGAAGTGGTGCGCAAGACCATGACCGGCGAGATGAACCAGTCGATCCGTCGGCACGAAGAAGGCAGCAAGATTTTCCGCGGTATCGGCGACACCGCACCCGCCTTTGGCATGATTGGCACCCTGGTCGGACTGGTGCAAATGCTGAGCAGCCTGTCAGACCCCGCCGCCATTGGTCCGGCCATGGCGGTCGCCATGTTGACGACGCTGTATGGCGCCATCATCGCCAACCTGATTGCCCTGCCCATTGCCGACAAGCTGGAATCACGGCTGGACAGTGAACTGACCAGTAAATCGCTGATGATTGACAGCGTGCTTGAGATTCAGGCGCAAACCCATCCCAACGTCATCGAAGAATTGTTGCAGGTCTATCTGCCAGAAGACCAACGCACAATGATTTCATCTGACGAGGACGGAGACGAATAGTGAGCAAAAAACCGGCAGCCGGCGCGCCCCTATGGATGGTCACCTTCGCCGACCTGATGTCGCTGCTGCTGACCTTGTTCGTGCTGATGCTGACGTTCGCTAAAATGGACGCCGACAAATACCAGCAAATCGCCGGTAACATGCGCGAGGCTTTCGGCATTCAGTACATCAAGAAACTGGCTGGCGTCGTCGAAGAAGACGGAGGGCCGGCCGGAATAGCCGCCCGCAGCAGGGTGCCGAAGGTCGTTCAGGACCTGAAAATCGATGATGTTCTGGGCGACAAGCCGCCCGAAGAGGTCACCCAAATCGAAGAAACCCTGGGAGAAAAGGTCAAAGCGGTGATCGCCGAACAGATCGCCAAATCCATGGCCAACGTCGAAGAACGCGAGGGCGAGGTCGTCGTTCGCTTCCCGGCAAAAATTGCTTTCCCGCCCGGCGTCGAGACCCTGACGACGGCGTTTCTGGTGGCGCTGAATAATCTGGCCGTGGTTATCGAGAAAACCGACGGCGAGGTTATAATCGCGGGCCACACCGACGACCGCCCAATCAGCACTGCACAATTCCGGTCCAACTGGGACCTGTCGACGGCGCGCGCCAATTCAGTCATCCACCACCTGCTTGAACTGACAACCATTGAACCGGGCCGACTGTCGGCCATGGGCTATGCCGACAGCCGCCCGCTGGCGCCCAACGATTCGGAAGAAAACCGGGCCTCCAACCGGCGTGTCGAAATCATCATTCGCCAGAAACAAATACCGCCGGAGCAACCGAAGCAGCCATGACCGGCAACCTTCCAGACGGATGGGCTTCCATGGATGGCCGCGATGCAATCCACAAGAGCTTTCGTTTTGATGACTTCGTTCAGGCTTTCGCCTTCATGACCCGCGTTGCCAAGGCCGCCGAAGACATGAACCACCACCCGGAATGGAGCAACGTCTATAACCGGGTCGACATCACCCTGACCACCCATGACGCCGGTGGCGTGACAACCAAGGACCTGACACTCGCCGCCGCCATCAACGAGCAGGTCTCCGCATGACTGACACTCCTTTGTGGCAGCCGTCCGATACGCGCGTCAGCACCAGCAACATGACCGCCTTTATGGAAGAGGTCGAAAACGACTGGAACGTCACCATCGAGGATGTCCCGGCGCTGTATGATTTTTCCATCGCCGAGACCGAGAAGTTCTGGCAATCACTGAAAGACTTCGCCGGTATCAGCGCCGAGACCTGGGGCAACGTGGTTCTGGAAAACCCAGACGCCATGCCCGGTGCCCGCTTCTTTCCAGAGGCCCGTCTGAATTTTGCAGAGAACCTTTTGCGCCGCCGCGACGATGACGATGCCATCGTTTTCTGGGGCGAAGACAAGGTCCGGCGCAAGCTGTCGTATGGGGGGCTGTATGACCGGGTGTCGCTCGTCGCACAAGCCCTCAGCCGTGCCGGGGTTAAGCCCGGCGACCGGGTCGCGGGATACATGCCGAACATGGGCGAAACCGTTATCGCCATGCTGGCGACATCGGCCATTGGCGCGGTGTGGTCATCGTGTTCACCCGACTTTGGCGTCCAGGGCGTGCTCGACCGGTTCGGCCAAATTGAGCCCAAGGTACTGTTCAGCGTCGATGGGTATTTTTACAACGGCAAGACCCATGACCAGACGGCCAAGCTGACGGAAATTATTTCTCAATTGCCGACCCTCACCCACACGGTCATCGTTCCCTATGCCACAAAGGAGCCTTCGCTGGATGGCCTTAAGAACGCGGTTCTTCTGGATGACTTCACCGATGGTCTGGTGGCCGGTGACATCGATTTCGTCCGCGGGCTGTTCAACGACCCGCTATTCATCATGTTTTCGTCAGGCACCACCGGCGCGCCGAAATGCATCGTTCATGGACAGGGCGGAACCCTGTTGCAACATATCAAGGAGCATCAGCTTCACAGCGATATCAAACCCGGCGACAGAGTGTTTTATTTCACCACCTGCGGCTGGATGATGTGGAACTGGCTGGTCACGGCGCTGGCATCCCAGGCGACGCTGTTGCTTTATGACGGCTCGCCGTTTTATCCCGACGGCAACGTGCTGTTCGATTTCGCCGATGCCGAGAACATGACCCTGTTCGGGGCGTCGGCCAAATACATCGACGCCGTCGCCAAGGCAGGCCTGAAGCCGAAGCAAACCCACAAGCTGGACAGCCTGCGCGCAATGGCCTCGACCGGCTCGCCGTTATCACCGGATTCATTTCGTTTCGTCTATGAGCACATAAAAACCGACATCCAGCTTGCGTCCATCGCGGGCGGTACGGACATTGTTTCATGCTTCATGTTGGGCAATCCGTCAGGCCCAGTGTGGCCCGGTGAAATCCAGATGCGCGGCCTGGGTATGGCGGTCGAAGTGTTTGATGACGACGGCAATGCGCTTGAAGGTGTGAAAGGCGAACTGGTCTGCACCAAGCCGTTCCCGTGCATGCCCGTCGGCTTCTGGAACGACGACGACGGGTCCCGATACAAGGGGGCTTATTTCGAAAAGTATCCCAATGTCTGGCATCACGGCGACTGGGTCGAACTGACAGAACACGGTGGCATCGTCATTCATGGACGCTCGGACTCGACCCTCAATCCCGGTGGCGTGCGCATCGGCACTTCGGAAATCTATCGGCAAGTTGAAAAGCTCGGCGACATTATGGAAGCCATCGTCATCGGCCAGCAATGGGACAACGATGTCCGCGTCGTGCTGTTCGTGGTGCTGCGCGACGGCGTCACACTGGACGACGAACTGGTCGGAAAAATCAAAACCGAGATTCGCGCCAACTGCACGCCGCGCCATGTGCCCCAGAAAATTATCGCCGTCACCGATATCCCGCGCACCAAATCGGGGAAAATTACCGAACTGGCCGTTTCCGACGTGGTCCACGGTCGCGATGTCAAGAACCGCGAGGCACTGGCCAACCCCGACGCCCTGGAGCTGTTCAAAGATATAAAAGAACTCGCTACATAGGCGCGCCTACAGCGGCGAGGTCACTGGAAGTCAAAACAAGCTTGGCCCGAAGAGCCTATATTTGACTCGCATCCCCATATATAGCTTCCATATCAAAGTATCAAAAGGGAGGACGCAATCATGAAACATTTATTTTACGCTCTGCTAGCGGCATTGTTACCCACAACCGCCAACGCCGGAGAGGCCGTCACCTATTCTTCGAACGGGGCCGAGTACGAAGGCTACCGGGCCAGTGCCTCAGGCCAATCGAAAGGCCTGGTGCTGATTATTCACGACTGGGACGGCTTGACAGAATACGAAGTCAACCGCGCTGAGATGCTGGCGAAAAAGGGTTACGACGCATTTGCCGTTGACCTGTACGGCAAGGGCAACCGACCGGTCGAAACCGGTGCCAAAAAGGCCGAGACCGGCAAGCTGTACAATGACCGCGATAAAATGCGCAGCCTGATTTTGGCCGGGCTGACAGAAGCCCGCAAGAAGGCTAAATCCAAGGCCGTGGTGATGGGATATTGCTTTGGTGGTGCGGCGGTGCTGGAGCTGGCGCGGTCGGGCAAGGCGACCAATATCGTCGGTTACTCAACATTCCACGGGGGGCTATCGACACCCGAAGGCCAAAGCTATCCGGCGGGCACACCGCCGATTCTGGTTGCCCACGGTGGAGCCGATACCTCGATCACCATGGACCATGTGGCGGCCCTGTCGAAGGAACTGGAAGCGGCTGGCGTTATGTATGAAATGCAGGTCTATTCCGGCGCGCCACATGCTTTCACGGTGATTGGTTCGTCGCGCTATCGCAAGGTCGCCGATGAACAGTCGTGGGATGCTTTCAACGATTTTCTGGAATCAAATCTTTAGGTTTTTAGCTACCTTCGGGCGGCGCGCCGTCTAGATTTCAACGTTGGCAACGGATCGATAGAGAGATTGCAACGCGGGCGGAGCATCGCTTTCGCCCTTCTTGGCGCGCGCCTCCAACACTTCGACACAACCTTCGGCAACCGCCTTGAGTTCCGACGTGTCCAGTTCCGACAGAAACTTGGCCGGGTCGGTTTTAATGGCAACGATAAAGGGGTTGGACATGTCGGCTCCCGAGGTTCAAATTCAAACGCATTAACGATTCAGCCCATAATCTAGCGCTAAATGAACGACCTGTGAACGGGGGGATGCGGGGAGTGAATGTTTTTCTGCTGTACGCGGTCACGGTCCTGATTTGGGGATCCACCTGGTACGCCATCACGTTCCAGTTCGGCGTTGTCGCACCCGAGGTCTCGGTCGCCTATCGTTTCGCCGTAGCCGCCGCCGTACTGTTGCCTTATTGCGTGATCAGGGGCTATGGGATGCGATTTTCCTGGCGCGACCACTGGCGCATGATCGTGTTGGGGTTTTTCCTGTTTTCAAGCAACTATTTCGTTTTTTATCTGGCCAATATGGAAATGACCAGCGGGCTGGTAGCCGTGGTTTTTTCATCCATCATCGTCGCCAACATCATTTTTGGGCGGATTTTTCTTAACCACGCGATCCAGCCCCGGGTCGCCGTTGGGGCGACCATCGGCATTGTTGGCCTGTCGGTTATTTTCTGGCCTGAGATTCAAGGCTTCGATCTGTCGGGCGGTGGCGCATTGGGTCTTGTTCTCAGCCTTATCGGCACGCTGCTGGCATCGGCCGGGAATATCGTCGCCGTCGCCAACCAGTTGCGCGGATTGCCGGTGGTGCAGACCAACGCCTATGGCATGGCCTATGGTGCGATGTTCATGGCCATATTCGCCTGGCTTCGCGGCGCCCCGTTCAATTTTGACACCAGCGCGGAATATATCTATTCGCTGTTGTATCTGGCAGTATTCGGTTCGGTCCTGGCCTTTGGCAGTTACCTGACCTTGTTGGGCCGGATCGGGGCCGGCAAGGGAGCATACGCAACCGTGTTGTTCCCGGTCATCGCGTTGGCGATTTCGACGGTGTATGAAAATTACCAATGGTCTTCATGGGCAATCGTCGGCATGGTTCTGGTGCTCGCCGGTAACGTGCTGGTGTTGAGCCGGGGACGACAGAAACAAGAACCAGTAAGGACCTGAACAATGCGTGGTTATTTCGGTGTCGGTGTCGAAGGCATCTCGAAAGTCATGAACGTCGGCAGCATCTTCCGCACGGCGCACGCCTTCGGGGCGGGCTTCGTTTTTACCGTGGCTGCCACCTATGACAAGTCCGTCGGCGGACGGGCCGACACTTCGCAAGCCACAGGGCACGTTCCGCTGTACGGCTTTCCCAACATCGACAGCATGATCCTGCCCGAAAAATGTTCGCTGGTCGGGGTCGAGCTGATGGAAGATTCCGTCGAGCTGCCAAGCTTTCGCCATCCGCCACGGGCGGCTTATGTGCTGGGGCCGGAACGGGGTTCCCTGTCGCCAGAAATGGTCGCCCGGTGCGACCACACCATCAAGATCCCGATGCGGTTCTGCGTCAACGTCGGCGTTGCCGCAGCCATTGTCATGTACGACCGGGTGCAGAGCCTGGGCAGGTTTCAACGTCGCCCGGAACGCCCCGGCGGGCCGACGGAACCGCTGCCCGATCCGGTCTTTGGCGATCCACAATTTCGCGACAAGGCCAATCCGTTTCTTAACGACCCGCCGTCGGAAACCCATCCGTCTGAAGACACGGACGAATAACACCGACCTCTTCACCCACCGCGTTCAGCACCACCGGGCTGATCAGATCATCGGCAATGTTCGCGACACCCAAGGCTGACAGCACGGCCGCCATGGTGACTTCGGCAGCGCGCTTCGCACCGTCATCTATTTTCAACGCTACCCCCAGCCCCCGGTTCGGCAGAATTGCTGCGTGTACGCCTTCGGCCCCGGTCTTGACGACAACAGGTTCCTTCACTGCGGCCATCAGCCGGGTATCAAAGCGTCCGCTACCGGCGACCAAAAATGGATGTTCCATCATCGCCCGGGTGATGCGTTGGGCAGCGGTTGCACGTTCCGATGTCAGCGCCGACGGATCGGCCATCCGCGCCAGCCCCAACGCCATCGCGTGCAACGGCATTGCCAGTACCGGAATGCCGCAGCCGTCTATGCCTTCGGGCGCGTTCGATAAATCCAAGTCCGTGATCTCGCCCAAAATCCTCCGTACCCGTTGTTGCACTGGATGGGCGACACCGATATATCCGGCGCTCAGTTCGCCCATGTCGAGGGCGGTGGCGAGGAACCCTGTGTGTTTTCCCGAACAATTATTGTGGGCGCGGGTCGGGGAGCCTGTCAGACCCTCCATCATCACCGACGGCCCACATTCCAGATCGTCAACATCCAGCCCCAATCGCCCAAGCCATCGACACGCAAGGTCAACATGTTCCGGCTCACCATTGTGCGATGCACAGGCCAGCGCCAATTCTTCCGCGCTGATATCGGCACCGCTTTCGACCAGGGACAGCGCTTGCAACGGCTTGATCGCCGAACGCGGATATACCGCGCGCTCGATATCGCCGAGGCCCGCAATAACGGTTCCGGCGGCATCGGTCACACAGACCGCCCCGCGATGACGGCTTTCGACCATTTCGCCGCGCGTCACTTCGACGAGCACCGGATTTTCACTCAAATCATCCATAATCCTAAGTGACATCCTCTGGCAGGCTTGGCAAGTGCATCGGGCGGGAGTATCAATGCGGTTATGAGAATCATTTTTGCCATTTCCGCCTTCCTTGTTGTCGTACTGGCGTCGACCGATGGCCACGCCCAGCAAAAAGGTCTGATTGACGTGTTCGGTGATTGGAGCGCCTTCGCCATCAAGGAAGCGGGCCAGCCTGTTTGTTACATCGGGTCCGAACCCGGGAAGCAGCAAGGCGATTACAAGAAGCGCGGCGACACCTACATGCTTGTCACCCTGCGCCCCTCTGATAAAAAATCCAGCGGCATCGTTTCGCTGACCGCGGGCTACAGTTTCAAAAAGGGCCGTGATGTTATCGCCACCATCGGCAAGGACGCCTTCAAGATGTTCACCAAGAATGGAAGCGCGTGGACGTACAAGGATTCTGACGATGACGCCATGGTCGCCGCCATGAAGCGTGGCGTCGAACTTGTCGTTAAGGGAACGTCGTCCAGGGGCACCGAGACCACCGACACCTATTCCCTGAAGGGCTTCACTGCCGCCCACAAGACCGCCCTCGAGGCCTGCAAATAATCCAATTAACGGTTGGGTTCTTCGGAAAAACGGCTATATCAGGGGCATGTCACAGACATTGACCAACCTTGTCGGGCTCGACCGCGACGAATTGACCGCCGTTCTGGTTGAAATCGGCGAGAAACCGTTCCGTGCGAAACAGGTCTGGCACTGGATTTATCATCAGGGCGTTACTGATTTCGCCAAAATGACGACCATCGCCAAGCCGACCCGCGAAAAGCTTGCCGATAACTTCGTTGTTGCCCGCCCCGAAGTCAGCCGCGAGCAGACATCAAGCGATTCTGCCCGCAAATGGCTGGTCAAGTTTGATGACGGCAACGAAGCCGAAACCGTTTTCATCCCAGAAGAAGACCGGGGCGCATTGTGTGTTTCCAGCCAGATCGGCTGCACCTTGACGTGTAAGTTCTGCCACACCGGCACCCAGCGGCTGGTGCGCAATCTGGACCCGGCAGAGATCGTCGGCCAGGTCATGCTGGCGCGCGATTCTTACGGCGAATGGCCAACACCAAACGGGGACCGGCTGCTGTCAAACATCGTCATGATGGGTATGGGCGAGCCGCTGTTCAATTACGACAACGTCGCCAAGGCGCTAAAGATCATCATGGATGGCGACGGCATCGCCATATCGAAACGCCGCATTACATTGTCCACATCGGGCGTGGTTCCGGCCATTCGACAGTGCGGGGCAGATCTGGGTGTCAATCTGGCGATTAGCCTGCACGCCGTTACCGACGAGCTGCGCGACATTATTATGCCGATCAACAAAAAGTACCCCTTAAAGGAACTGTTGCAGGCGTGCCGGGAATATCCCGGGTCGAACAATGCGCGCCGCATCACGTTCGAATACATCATGCTTGATGGCATCAACGACAGCCCGGCCGACGCCAAACAACTGGCGCGGCTGGTCAAGGGCATCCCGGCCAAATTCAACCTGATACCGTTTAATAAATGGCCCGGTGCCGATTACGATTGCTCATCTGACAAGGCGATGAGCCGGTTTGCCGAAATCCTCAATGATGCGGGTTATTCCGCCCCGGTGCGCAAGCCGCGCGGGCGCGATATTCTGGCCGCCTGTGGGCAGTTGAAATCGGACAGCGAACGCGAACGCATGAGCCTTTTGAAAGCCCGTCGGGCCGCCGGAATCGAAGACGACGCCCACCCTGCCTGAACAATTCTTGAACTATCGTTCCGATAATTGTATGCTCAGCCGATAGATTCGAGGACGAAACAATGGCACGACATAAAGAATTCCAACCCGAAGAAGTCGTCGACGCCGCCGTTCAGGTGTTCTGGAGTCAGGGCTACGAGGCGACATCGATCCAGGATCTGGTCGATGCCATGGGCATCAATCGGGGCTCCATTTACGATACTTTCGGCGACAAGGCGGGTCTGTTCGAGGCTGCGCTGGAGCGCTATTTCGCCGCCTCGCCGCTCAGTACACTTATGAAAAGTGCAAGCGATGCCTCGCCACGCGGCGTCATTGAACACGTCTTCGATGGGCTGGTCACCCTTGGCACTTCGCCCGAAGGTCGACGCGGGTGCCTGATGACCAACACCCTGACCGAACTGTGTTCGCGCGACGACAAACTGGCAAAAATGCTGGGCAGTCGCATGCTTCAGGTCGAAAATACCCTGACCGATCTGATCGTTCAGGGTCAGGAAATGGGTGAGATATCGAATACCCGCGAGGCCAGAGCCCTGGCGCGGTCGATGATCTGCACCATGCAAGGCATTCAGGCCGTCGCCAAACTGCGCCCGGGCGAAGGGACGTTGCGTGATATTGCCGACGTCGCCGTCGCCAGCTTCGACTGAGGGACTTTTTCTGCGCCCCGTTCCAAAATAATTGGAATAATCATTCTGAATTCTATTGACAGTGTTTCCCACCATAGATCATGATGGCTAAATATTAGAACGAGCATTCAAGTTTAATATAATAACCACTGACTGGGAAACCTGAAACATGTCTGCTTTCACACTTCACGACAAAGCCACCACCCCGGGCGCATCCCATCGGGAAATGTCGAGCGCCGAAGAAAGTTCGGGTTCCTGCCCAGCATCTATGCGGTCTTTGCCGAATCCCCGGCGATCATCAAGGCCTACGTTTCGATGACCACCCCCATACCCCCCCTGACCGGCTTTAAGATACCGGTCACAGACTCCGCCCTCGACGATCTTCTCCTTGTATCGTTCGGGGGCGGTTTTTCTCTCTCAGGTTCACTATAATGACCCCCATGGCCGACAAACCCACCCAGACCCTGATCCTTGTCGCCGACCCCATGTGTTCATGGTGCTGGGGGTTCGCGCCGATCATGCGACAGCTGAGAGACGATTTCTCGGATCGACTTGGCATCGAGGTGCTTGTCGGCGGCTTGCGCCCCGGCACCGTCGAGACCATGGACAAAACCATGAAGGAATACATCCGCCATCACTGGGAACAGGTGCACGATAAAACCGGCCAGCCCTTTGATTTTGATTTTTTCGAACGCGAGGGTTTTGTCTATGACACCGAACCCGCATGCCGTGCCGTCGTCACCATGCGCGAAATGAAACCTGAGGCTGCGCTGGATTTCCTGGAAGACCTGCACCAGGCCAATTACGCCGAGAACCGGGATGTCACAGATTCAAAAGCCCTTGCCGAACTGGCAACGAAATACGGCGTCGATGCGGCTGACTTTACCCGGCAGCTCGAGTCTGACGAAGCCCGCGCCGCTACCCAAAAGGATTTTCACGAGGCCCGGACGCTGGGCGTCACCGGTTTTCCGACCATCATTGCCCGCCAGAGCAATCCCGGCGAAGACGACCAATACGCCTTCCTAACGCTTGGCTACCGCGACTACGAATCAATCAAGCCGTCACTGTCCGAGTGGACGGCCCCCCACTAGGCTTGCCCCCATCCGTCTATCGCCTATACTGCGCCAACCTTTCAACATGACAGAGTTTGAGATATGAGCGCGGACATTAAAAAAGTCGTACTGGCCTATTCCGGTGGACTGGACACCTCGGTGATCCTGCGCTGGTTGCAAGATACCTATAACTGCGAGGTCGTCACCTTCACCGCCGATTTAGGGCAAGGCGAAGAGGTCGAACCGGCTCGGGCTAAGGCCGAAATGATGGGCATCAAAGAGATCTTCATCGAGGATCTGCGCGAAGAGTTCGTGCGCGATTACGTGTTCCCGATGTTCCGGGCCAACGCGCTGTATGAAGGCACCTATTTGCTTGGCACTTCGATCGCCAGACCGTTGATCGCCAAACGCCAGATCGAGATCGCCGCCGAAGTCGGTGCCGATGCGGTGTCCCACGGGGCAACCGGCAAGGGCAACGATCAGGTTCGCTTCGAGCTTGGTTACTATGGCCTGAACCCGGACATCAAAATCATCGCGCCCTGGCGGGAATGGGACTTGGGCTCGCGCACCAAGCTGATCGAGTACGCAAACAAACACCAGATTCCGGTGCCCAGCGACAAGCAGGGCGAGCCGCCTTATTCAGCTGACGCAAACCTGTTGCACATTTCATGCGAGGGCAAGGCGCTGGAAGACCCGTGGGTCGAAGCACCTGAAGACGTCTATACACGGTCGGTCTCGCCAGAGGCCGCACCCGATACGCCGACGGTTATCGAAATAGACTTCAAACACGGCGACCCGGTTGCCATCAATGGCGAGAAAATGTCACCCGCCACATTACTAACCGCACTGAACAAATACGGCGGCGACAACGGCATCGGCAGGAAGGACATCGTCGAGAACCGGTTCGTCGGCATGAAGTCGCGCGGCATTTACGAAACGCCCGGCGGCACCATCCTGCTGGAAGCCCGGCGCGGCATGGAAAGCATCACCATGGACCGGGGCGCGGCGCACCTGAAAGACGAGATGATGCCGCGCTATGCCGAGATGGTTTACAACGGCTTCTGGTTCGCGCCCGAACGCGAGATGATGCAGGCCGCCATCGATGCCGCGAGCGAACCTGTCACCGGCACGGTGCGCATGAAATTGTACAAGGGTGGCGTCGCCGTCACCGGACGGAAGTCGCCCAACAGCCTGTACGACGAAGCCATGGTGACGTTCGAGGAAGACACCGTCTATGACCAGCGCGACGCCGAAGGCTTTATCAAGCTGAACGCGCTGCGCTTGCGGATAGGCAAAAGAAGCCGCAACTAGACCGGAGCCACACCTCTTGACCACCCCCATCATCAACGTCCTGTTCGTCTGTCTTGGCAACATCTGCCGGTCGCCGACGGGCGAGGGCGTGTTTCGGGAACTGGTTGAAAAAGAAGGACTGGCCGACAGGTTCCGCATCGATTCCGCTGGCACCGCTGCCTTTCATATCGGCGAGCCGCCGGACGGCCGTTCGCAAACAGCCGCCATGCGTCGCGGCATTGACCTGAGTAATCAGCGCGCCCGGCGTGTACGCGACGAAGACTTCCGCCGGTTCGATTACATCCTCGCCATGGATGTGGAAAACCACACCAACCTGATGGCGGTTTGTCCGCCGGGCGAAGAAGGCCGGGTCCGGCTGTTGCTGGATTTTGCCGAAGGTGCCGAAGGCGAAAGCGTGCCCGACCCTTATTACAGTCGCGGCAATGGTTTCGAGGTTGTGCTCGACCTGATTGAACTGGCGACCATCGGGCTGCTCGACGACATCCGCACCAATCATTTTTAATCATTTAATGTATAATCGCCCTGTTATGGGAGAGACCTGCAAAGCCTGTGCGGTTGTTGTCACGCTTGCGGCGCTTGTCGTGGCAACGCCTGCGGCCGCCAGACAAAAGGCGCGACAGGAAGAGCGCAACGAAGAGGCAGGCTCTTAGGAATGCGCCCGGACATATCCGACGTCATTAGCCGTGTCACTGGCTCGGCCCAGGCAAAAACATCGTCGCTCGGCGGTGGCTGTATCGGCGACGTTTACAAGGTGCGTCTTAAAAACGGCGAAACCGTGGTCGCCAAAGTTGGTGGTGCTGGCAGCGGGCTGGAGCTTGAAGGCCACATGCTCCAATACCTGAAAGAACGGTCGGCCCTGCCGGTGCCCGATGTGCTGTTTGGCGATGATGATCTTTTATTGATGACATACGTCGAGTCCGGTGGTGCCCTGAATGCATCCGCGCAACAACACGCCGCCGATCTTCTGGCTGCCCTGCACGACATCACGGCCCAATCCTATGGTTTTCAATATGACACCGTCATCGGTGGCCTGCACCAACCGAACCCGGAAACACCCCGATGGCTCGATTTCTTTTCTGAACACCGCTTGGTGTATATGGGCCGCCAGGCACTTGATGCCGGGCGGCTTCCCGGCGACGTCATGGCGCGGCTGGAAAAGCTGGCCGACAGCGTTGGGCGCTGGCTTGAAGAACCGGCCCAGCCGTCATTGGTCCACGGCGACATGTGGGGCGGCAACGTGCTGGCCGCAAACGGGCGCATCACCGGTTTCATAGACCCTGCCATTTATTTTGCCGACGCAGAGGTCGAGCTCGCCTTTTCGACCCTGTTTGGAACCTGTGGCGATGATTTCTTTTCGCGCTATGGCGAGCATCGGCCCATCGCACCGGGATTTTTCGAAGAGCGCCGCGACCTGTACAACCTGTATCCGCTGCTGGTTCACGTTCGCCTGTTCGGCGGATCGTACGTTGGTTCCGTCAGTGGGATTTTAAACAAGTTCGGGTTCTAGCGCGTACTCTGAGAGCACCTGATAGTGGGCGGGACCATGACCCAGGTGCGAGCGGAACAGCTGGAACGAATCGACCTGAAACGGCCCGATCTTTAAATCGCCGATGGATTGTGCCCAGTCAGCGATCTCGTGCTCTGGTGTTTTTTTCAGCCGCGCCAATGTCACGTGCGGCGTAAACTTGCGACGATCGGCATCCAGTCCGGCACGAACTGAAGCCGACTCGATCTTGTCGTGTAAATGAACAAGCGCCGGTTGCGTCTTGATCCCGGCCCACACGGTATGGCTCATGTGGCCGCGCCCGAATTGACCGACACCGTTCAGCGTCAGGGAAAATCCCGGCGCGTGAACGCCACCAAGCGCGGTGTCAACGTCGTCCACCGATGGCCCGTCGAGATCGCCGATAAAGCGCAGGGTGGCATGCAGGTTATCCGGCGTGATCCAGCGTGCGCCCGCAAGGCCGAACGATATTGCCTTCAGTCTGTCGCGGATTTCTTTGGGCATCTGTATGCCGACAAATAATCGCATCCGACCCCCCTGCTTGCTTAAAGAAATAAAGTCAGTACTCCGGTGTAGCCGTAAAGGCGGGCATTTGAAATCTCGCCGTTACCGTAGAAGCCGACCAGCGGCACATCGCCCAGACCGTCGCGAATAATTTCCAGCTCCACGCCTTCTTTACCAAACAGGGACGGCCCGCGCGCCATGCAGCTGATATAGATTCCGCCGCGCGGCGGTGCGTCCATACGGCCCTTCAGGTCTGCGACCATCTGCCGCAAATCTTCCCGGGCGCTTTCAGCATCGCGCCTGACGAACATCAGCCGGGTGCCGATACGAATATCATCGGCGATGGCGAGCATGCCACGTTTCGGATCAATCCCAAGCAGGCTGCGCACCATGTAATCGCCGGTGTCGGACCCTTCGACCGGCACGGCGGCATGAACCAGACCAGCGAGCCCTGGCAGGTCGGCGGCCAGTTCTTTTCCGATGGCCTCGGTAAACACTTCCAGCGCCGGCTGTCCGTTCAGGCCGATGACCACATTGTCCTGACAATCGGTCACCTCATGCATATCTGATATGGGAAGGCATCCCTGACTCAAACCCGTGGCAACGCCAAGCCCGGAAGAAAACAGCACCCCTGATAGTCCGGCTGTGGTCGCACCGTCGGCAATGGCGGTGTTCTTGTGGATAGACGACGTCAGGCCGCCGACCAGAAATGCGAAGCGCCCGGATAAGTCCTGCAATCCATCGGGCACGGATCCATCCATCGATTCGCCGTGAACAATGCCGAAGTACGGATCTTCCGTAGCCAACCATTCCGAAATCGATGATGTTTCGCTCATATCCTGTATCACCCGGAACGACTGGTCCGTCATTTTACCGACCATTGCCACCGCCGCCGGACGGTCATAATCGTCGGCGATGTCCCCCATCATGGTTCCAGGCATGGTTCCAGGCATGGACATAACGCCCGCTGCCCCGCATCCGACCCAGTGTTCGATATCGGTCTTTTGCCTTAGAAATGTGAGAATGCTGGAAATATCGGCGGGCAGCGGGTCGCTTGCATACAAAAAACCCAAATTTGCGCCGTCATCGGTCGCGGCAACGCCGTCGGCCAAGGCCTTGGCCGCATTGGCCCAATCCTCGCTGGCGCTGTGAACGACTCTGAATGGCATCATATCGATAAATTCCGGCTATTTGCGTCTTCTGCCTGTATTTCAGGTGGGGTTGTTACAATCCGTTACAAGCATCGCCTTGATTTCGCCCCGTTTCCTGACATATTAAAACAGGTATACGAATTTGGCTGACATTATATGAGGTCCCACTATGGCACTCGACCGCGACAATCGTTTCACACTTAACACCGGACAAGCAAACGCCGGGCAAGCAACTGCGGCCGACATTGACGTCGGCCTGCGCGAATACATGCTTCGGGTCTATAACCTGATGGCATCCGGACTGGCGTTGACCGGCATTATCGCCTATTTCGCAGCCAACACGCCGGCAATTATCAACGTGCTTTATGCCGCCGGTCCCGGTGGCGTGTTGCAGCCGACCGGCCTTGCATGGATTGTCATGCTGGCACCATTTGGCTTCATACTGGCACTGTCGTTCGGCATCAACAAGATGCAGGCATCGACCGCGCAAGCCTTGTTCTGGGCCTTCGCAGCGGTTATGGGCCTGTCGTTGGCAAATATTTTCCTGATGTATACCGGCACGTCGATCGCGCGCGTATTTTTCATCACCGCGGGCACCTTTGCTGGCATGAGCCTGTACGGCTACACCACCAAGCGTGACCTCAGCGGCATGGGGTCGTTCCTGATGATGGGCCTGATCGGCATTATCATTGCCAGCGTCGTCAATATATTCCTGCAGAGTTCGGCCATGCACTTCGTCATCTCGGTGATCGGGGTGCTGGTGTTCGTCGGCCTGACCGCATACGACACGCAGAAGATCAAATCGTTGTATCTGGAAGCAGATGGCGCCGAAGTGATGTCGAAAAAAGCCATCATGGGCGCGCTGACCCTGTATCTGGACTTCATCAACCTGTTCATCATGTTGTTAAGGCTGTTCGGCGAGCGCCGCTAGATAAGCGCCTTCATAAACAAAAAAGCTCGGTGGCGAAATCCACCGGGCTTTTTTTATGCAATGCGATTCGGCGGCTCTGTTCCGGCGAAGAAGGCATCCAGATTATCCAGCGCCGTCATTCCCATAGCGGTGCGGGTTTCCACCGTTGCCGAGCCCAGATGCGGCAACAGGAAGGCTGTTGGGCAATCAAAGTAGCCGGGGTTAATATTAGGCTCGCCGTCGAACACATCAAGCCCGGCAGCCGCCACCCGACCACTTTTCAATGCCGTAATCAGGGCCTCGTCATCAACGACGGGGCCGCGCGCTGTGTTAATGACCACCGCATTGTCCGGCAACAGATCAATGGTCTTGGCGTTCAGCAAATGTCGAGTGTCAGGCGTTAGCGGGCAATGCAGCGACAGAAAATCGCTGTTGGCCAACAGGTCTTCCAGTCGCTCATGAAAGACCGCGCCGTCTTCCAGCGTCGCATCCAGTCGATTGCGGTTGTGGTAATGAATATCCATACCGAAGGCCCGGGCGCGACGGGCCGTGGCGCGACCGATATCGCCCATGCCGACCAACCCCAGTCGTTTTCCTGTAACCTCGATACCCATCAGCTGTGTCGGTGTCCAGCCGGTCCAGCCTTCACGCAGTGTGGCTTGTGATTCGGTCACCCGGCGGGCCGCGCCCAACAGACATAACAATGCGATGTCGGCGGTTGCTTCGGTCAACACGCCCGGTGTGTTGGTAACGACAATGTTGCGTTCTTTCGCGGCATCCAGATCAATATGCTCGAAGCCGACGGAAAACGTCGCGATGGCGCGAATGCTGTCGGGCAGGCGGGCAATGACATCGGCACCGACATCGTTGGTAATGGTGCACAACAGTGCGTCCTTGCCCTGACACAACCCGATCATCTGATCGGCCCCGTACGGCGCATCATCGGTGTTGGTTTCGGCGTCATAGTCGGCGCATGCCCGGGCGATGACATCGTCGGGCAGATTGCGGGTAATCAGGATTTTGTTTTTTTCCGGCATGGCCCGGACTGTATTTTATGCAGCCCCGCGCTTCAAGTGTGCCATCGCCTCGTTCAACTGGCTCATGCGGCTGTGATCGCCGTGGTCGCTATCTGGGTGATGAATCGTCGCCAGTGTCCGAAACCGCGATTTCAAGGTGCCGCTATCGGGCAGGCTGTCGGGCGGGAAGCCCATTACATGCAGTGCATCATTGCGCGAGCGAATGCCTTCGGTCAGCGGTTCGAAGGAAAGGGCCGACACCATCGAGCGCAAACGGTCCAGCTCGGCGGTCATTTCATGGGCCAATGGGGCCAACGGGGCTTCCGGCTCGGGCTGCGGGGTCATCCCAGAGGAGCCGGCAAGGCCGTCGAGACGCAGATCGATCTCGCCTCGATCAACGGCGAGGGCCAGGCCTAAGGCCCGGCGCAAATTCTCAACGTCATATCCGGGGGTCATGCGTACTTGCAGGCGGGGTTTGCGCCGCCACGGGGTGCCTTTGGCCTTGCCCGATTTTAAAACCACCGTTTCCCGATCATCCGCCTTTGGCTCGCCGGGGTCCGGGAAGGCGGCAATTTCGTCGGCCGCGACGACCAGCACCACGGACCGTGCCAAATCGGCGACATTGACGCCACGTTTCCCTGCCAGGGCCATTACGTCGTCGCGAAACGCGCTGGCGCACGACACCGTATAGGAATGCTTGCGCCCGCCTGATGATTTTTGAGTTGTGACGCTCTGTGCTGCGGTCATTTTGCCCACGGACCTTGCCAGTCCGACCCTGCTCAACTGATTCTCTTGTATTGATTCCAACAGCTTATGGTTAACAAATGATTGATTCCCTTAATCAGGACAGACCGCACCGGGGGCGTTTCGAAATAGTGCCGCCCGGGCCGCTATATCGACGGTTTCGACCTCGCGTGTGGACTGTTTGCGGGACCCTAACTGCATATGTTGTTTTTCTCACTCCCGCCATCGACATCCATTAAGGCTTCATTTACCCCATTGACTAAACAACCGGAGATACCCCACAAGCATCTGAAAACAAACATCTATTTCAAGTTCCTCTTGATGCTGAAAAGCGGCTGAACCAGCGCCAAACGACCGGCATTTAGGCGCTGGGCCGCGATTTTTGGCATGTGATGAACCCTTCAGGCGATCTTTACCGCCCTGTTGCATCACCCCTTTCAAGACGCCTGGGGCTTGCGCAAAAATCATTGAGAAACAGATACGATGACGCATCGTCTGCTGGCAAAAAAATTGCTCCGGTTTTTTTTATGTCCATGCCAACTGAAAAAATCGCCCCGCACCGCCCGCATGCCGAAATTGAATTTCAGTCCCTGAAAAAAATGTTCCTGTTGTGAAGCAATTTCATTTTCCGCATTGTCATTGTCATCGTCATCGGGGGTGATCAAGGGGTCCATCCCCGGGTTTTGAAATCATTGTTCTTGCACCATCCCGCGGCACCGGGGCCATCGATTTCGGGAAATCGTCAGTGTTTTTGTAGAATGATCGTTCCATGGTTATCTTAGTATTATCAATGGGATACGGAACCGAAATGATTAATTTTTGGGCGGAATAGCCAATGACACCTGCACCTCGGCGAGCGTCAGGTGACTGATTATCACCCTCATAACCAACGCCCGATGGCACCTTCGTTCCGGGGCGTCAATCAGGCATCATCGGAAAATTTCCATGGCTACTGCCGAGGCCCGTTTTACAACAAGGAGTGCCGCCTTTTCGCCGCCAAACAACCGTCAAATGGGCAACCGAGTCGGGTCAGAAACGGTTCTGGAACAAGACATGTGAGACAATTTCCGGGTTAACACCGCAGTGCCGGCAGCTTATATCAAATAGACAACATTGGAGCCGATTATGAACAAAGCGACATTCGGGGCTGGGTGCTTCTGGGGGGTTGAACTTACTTTCGCCAAGACCGAGGGGGTGACGGAGACATCCGTTGGTTATGCCGGGGGGAGCCTGGATAATCCCACCTACGAGGATGTCTGCCGGGGCGACAGCGGTCATGCCGAGGTCGTCGACGTGACGTTCGATGCCTCGATTGTCAGCTACGAGACGCTGCTCAAGGTATTCTGGGGCTGTCACGACCCGACCACCCTGAACCGACAGGGCCCGGATGTTGGCAGCCAGTACCGGTCCGTAATTTTCTGCCATAATGCAGAGCAACAACGTCTGGCCGAAGCATCCCGGGATTCAGTTGATGCCGCCGGCGTTTTTCCCAGGCCCATCGTCACCGAAATATACCCCGCACCGACGTATTATCCGGCCGAGGATTATCATCAGAAATATTTGGAAAAAAGAGGCCGGGGCACCTGTCATTAGCCCATAAGGAAGGGCTCAGTTTTCAGAGTTCTTTTCACGGGTAAGCGCACAACGACCGTCGGGCATGTGGTCAAGGCCACTATCGAGCTGCTCGAACTGGCGGGACGCCTATTGAAAGAAATGGTGCCGCCTAGAGGATTCGAACCTCTGACCCCCGCATTACGAATGCGATGCTCTACCAACTGAGCTAAGGCGGCTGTGCGGAGTGTATTACTGCTCCGGGCCGTCGCCGTCAATCACCGTGTCTGCACCCAGCAGCGGAACCGTTTCATGTTGTGGCGCGGCGATGCCGGGAATGCTTGACGGGCGCTGCCAGTCAAAGGAGTTAAAATTGCCGCACTTGCCGCACAGCGCCGACCACGCATCGGTCAGATTGCCGCAATCGGAACAGACCCATGTGGCGTCGGGTTCTGCAATGGCGGCGCGAACCAGCCATTCATGGGCCGCCTTATCATCCTTTTCGCCCTCGCATAACGCCGCCATCAAGCGACACTGCGCCTGGGTAACAGGCAGGTCGTCGAGATTTTCCCGCGCCACACCCCACAGGCCCGCTTCAATAGCCGCCCCGGCCAGCAACAGCCGCGAGGCATCGTCGCCGGAATTTTTCGCCGCCAGCGTTTCGGCATGTTTCATTCGCGCCAGTGCATCTTCTTCATCTTTCGTGTGCCAATAGGCAGCCGCCAGATCGGGATGCGGCTGACGTGCCCACGTGGTTTCGATAACGCCAGAGGCCTTGCTCCGTTTCCCCATGCCCGTCAGCAGCCGTGAATACTGACACGCCGCGGGCACCAGGCTTGTGTCTTCACCATGCGCCAGTTTCGCCAGTTTCATGGCCTCGACCGGGTTTCCGTCCTTTTCCGCATCAACGCTTTGCAGCAGGGCAAGAACAGCCTTGTGGCCAACCGCTTCGGCCTCAGGCAGCATTTTGTTGGCCAGCGCCGAATTCAGCGCCGCGTCGGCTTTCGCCCAGTTCCCGGCACGCGCCTCCTGATCGAACAGGGTGCGGGTGACCCAGTCGCTTTTGGGCTGTAATCGAGAGGCCCGGCGCACCAGTTTCAGGGCCGCTGTCTGATCGTTGCGCTTGACCGCCTGACCCAGCAACCCGCGCAAGCCCAGAAATTCCATGTCCGGGCGGTCCAGCATTTCAGTAAAGAAGGTCTCGGCGGCCGCCTCGTCGCCATCCAGCTGTGCGGCCTGGGCCGACAGCAGCATCGTTAGTGGGGGTTCGCGTAACAATCCATCGGCCCGACCGGCCTGTGCTTTCGCCTCAACCGCATCACCGGCGGCGACCGCGACTATGCCGCGGGTCAAGGCCTGATAACCACGACGTGTTTTGGCATCCCTGCGGTTTCGGGCGATCTTGCCGGGGGCTTGTTTCAGCGCCACCCACAGCCGGTACAACACAGCTGCGGCAATGGCGATCATGACAATCCCCATAACCAACACAGCGGCCGACGTTTCGATTACGTAGCCTTGCCAGACCAGCGATACCTGTCCCGGATTATCGGCAAACCAGACGCTGAGAGCCGACAGACCCGCAAGAACGATCAAAAAACCGATGGCACGTATCATTTTATTTCCCCGCCGGGGCCAGCAGCGATACCGCCAGCACATTAAGGAAAGAAATCAATGCATCTGCTTCGAGCCTGGCGTGGGCATTGGCCAGCCAGGATGTGGCAATGGTCCGCGACGGCTCACCCATCTCATCCAGGGTGTGAACGGCCCCGTCCAGATTGCCCCGTTCAAGGTTTTGCCAGACTGCATCGAGCTTCGTCGTCGCCGTCGCATCCTTGGGCGCCTGTACTGCACCGTCTGCATCGACGCGACGCACCGCAACCATGGACTTGATCTGATTCAGGGTTTTTTCCACCAGACCGCCGCCTTGGGCAGGAATTTTGTCGGCGATGGAACGCGCAACACCGGGAAAATCAAGCCGCAACATTTCAAGGGTTGGGATGCCCTTTGCGGCATAAGCGGCCAGGGCCTCGACAGCACGCCTGACATCAGGCTCTTTCTCGCCCAGCCGTTTCACTGCCGCCAGTTCCGAAGGAAACGGTTTGCCGGTCTTCAGACCTTCGCGCAGGCTGCCGATCGCCAACACCAGCGACTGGGCCATCGTCGACACCCCCATCGTCGCCTTTGCCGCACCGGCCTTTTCGTTTTCAGCAATGGCCTGTTCCAGTCGCGCCAGTCGCTGCAGAACATCGCTCAACGCTTCGCCGTCTTCGCTTAGACCCGCCACTCGCTGTGATAACCGTTGCAAGGATTCAGCCGTATTCGCTGTATCGGACGGCGGAGTAGAGACATCGGTCATCTTGCCGACGTTATCCAGCTTCCCTTCGACTTCGGAAAGGCGGTCCATCAACGCCGACATGCTTTTGTTCATCCGGGCCCGTTCTTGTTCCAGATCCTGAATCGCCGTGCCGCTTTCACGCAGGGTCTTCAGTTCCTGTTCCAGCTCGCTGATCCGGTCGGCTTGCGTCTGCGCCGATGCCTTGACGGGCTTCTGAGCAGGGCTTGCGACCGGGTTCGGGGCTTGTGCCGGCTCTGGCATCGTCGATGGGGAACTTTTCGGCGTTATCAATGTTTGTAATGACGCCATCCCTTCCAGCTTTGGCAGGTAATCGACCGCATGGGGAAGCCACAGGGGTTTCGTTGCAAAACCACCGCCAATGACAATGGCCAGTGCGAGGGCCATCCACACAATACCAGACATTCCCTTAGGTTCCGGCGGGTGCGAGGGCCGAGGGAAGGGCGTTCCCGACGACGTCTTGTCCGGTTGCGTGCTGGACGTCGCCTCTTCGCCAGAGGCTTTTTCGTTATTCTCGGTCACTTAGAAAATCCCATTTAAAATTTATCAGCACATTTCAAGACTATCAGGCATGTGCCCTGATTGTCTCTATCAGCGCCACCTGATCCGGGCTCGCCGCCACAACAATGGCTTGCCAGTTGATCCCGCTAATACTGTCGGCAACCGCCGGGCTTAAACAAAAAGCCTTTAAGCGTTCGCATGGAGCAACCAGTTCGGCGGCATGCAATAAACTAACAAGGCTGCTCGCGGTGCGGGGCGAGTACAGAACCACTCCATCGAGGCCGCCCGATTGTATAATCTGCCGGGTGTCCATCGTCAATTCACTCGCCTTTTCGGCGCCGTACAGAACGCAACGACGATAATCAAAGCCATCTGCCGTTAGTTGACCGCCAATATCGCCGGCAATGCACGACCCGGCTATGTGCAACAGTGCGCCGTTTTCCGGTGTCAGTCGTTCGCGAACCAATGCAGCCAACGAATCAACATTGCCCGATGCGCTTTCGACACTGGAAAAGCCCAAATCCCGGGCCGCCCGCGCCGAGGCATCGCCAACGGTGTAAACATCAATATCACGGGCCGGCGACAGACGGGCGAAGGCACGAGCACCATTGGCGCTGGTCACCAACAGAGCTTGTACGCCATCCAGTTCCGGGCCAGGAGCATCGAGAAGTTTGATTTTCAATAAAGGCTCAACCAGTGCATCGACGCCAATGTCGGCCAATGCTGTGACCAGTTCACTGGCATCTTCCAGCGGTCGGGTCACCAGCACCCGCATGTTAATGGCCTTCCAGAAAGTTCGGCCCGGCCCGATCCAGCAGATCATGCCCGGCGTCCTGACCGATCCCTTCGGCATTGGCGACACTGCCGCTGAGCGTCGTTTCCAGAACTTCCGAACCATCGGGCTTGGCGATCATGCCCCGTAAGGTCAGACGGTCCCCGGCGATCTCTGCCAGCGCCGCAATCGGTGTCCGGCACGAACCGTCGAGAACTTCCAGCAAGGCCCGTTCCGACGTAACCCGGGCCACCGTTTCGGTGTGATTGAGGGCGCCCAGAAAATGCAGGGCCTTGCGATCATCGCCCCGACAGGTGATGCCGATCGCACCCTGACCGACGGCGGGCAACATGTCGGTGGTTTCGATAACGCTGGTCGCCACATCCGCACGGCCCAGCCTATTCAGCCCGGCCTGTGCCAGCAAGGTGGCATCGACGTCGCCGTCAGAAAGTTTTTTCAGACGGGTCTGCACGTTGCCACGAAAAGACACCACCTTCAGGTCCGGTCGTCGAGCCAGCACCTGGGCCTGACGGCGCAATGAGGCAGTGCCAACAACGGCACCTTCATCCAGTCCGTCCAGACTGGTCGCCTTTTCAGAAATAAAGGCGTCGCGCGGGTCTTCGCGTTCCAGCATACAGGGCAGGACAATGCCGTCGGGAAGCCACGTCGGCACGTCTTTCATGGAATGAACCGCAAGGTCGATGCTGTCATCCAGCATGGCGTCGTCAATTTCCTTGGTAAACAGGCCCTTGCCGCCGGCATCAGCCAGCGGACGGTCGGTGATGGCGTCGCCCGTCGTCTTGATAACGACGATTTCAAGCACCGCGGCCAGATCAGGAAAGGCTTCCGTCAGTTGCGTCTTGACTTGTTCGGCCTGAGCCAGTGCAAGCGGACTGCCGCGCGTACCGATGCGAAGGTTTGATGAACGTGCCATATTAAGGTCCAAACGTATTCATTTTGTGGTTCTGGCGGCAAACAGGGAGTAAAGTCCCCGGCGCTTTATACGCGCCAGTCCCCGGCGCTGCAAATTAAAGACGAGTGTTTATAGATGATCGTGCTTGGTATCGAAACAAGTTGTGACGAAACGGCCGCTGCCGTGGTTGACGATAACGGGCGTGTCCTTGCCGATGTGGTGCTCTCGCAGATCGAAGAACATCGCCCCTTTGGCGGTGTCGTACCGGAAATTGCGGCCCGCGCCCATATGGAAACCATTGATTCTCTGGTTCATCAGGCTTTGGGCGACGCCAACATCGGCTTCGACGATCTGGATGCCGTCGCCGCCACCGGTGGGCCGGGACTGATTGGCGGCGTTATCGTCGGCGTAATGACGGCCAAGGCCGTGGCGCTGGCTACAGGCCTGCCGTTCATCGCCGTAAATCATCTGGAAGGCCACGCGCTGAGCGCCCGGCTTGTTGAAAAGGACCGCGTCGATTTTCCCTATCTGCTGCTTTTGGTATCGGGCGGGCACTGCCAGTTACTGTCGGTCGAAGGGGTTGGGCGCTTCCGCAGACTGGGCACCACCATCGACGATGCGCTGGGCGAAGCCTTCGACAAGACGGCGAAGATGCTGGGTCTTGGTTATCCGGGTGGGCCGCTGGTGGAAAAGGCCGCCCTGAATGGCGATGCCGAGCGATTCAGTCTGCCGCGCCCGATGAAAGGGCGACCGGGATGTGACTTTTCCTTCTCCGGCCTTAAAACGGCGGTCCGCCACGCTGCCGAAGCGTTGCCTGCCGGGCCACTGCAAGGCGGGGATGTCGCCGATTTGTGCGCCGGGTTCCAGACGGCTGCTGCCGAAACCCTTGTCGATCGCACCCAGAACGCCATCGACATTTTCACCGCCGAGCACGGGCAAGCCCGCACCCTGGTCATCGCCGGAGGCGTCGCCGCCAATGGGGCCTTAAGGGAAAAGCTGGGACGTCTTGCCGATGTTAACGGTTTTCAGTTAATCGCGCCGCCGCAGCGGCTGTGCACCGACAACGGTGCGATGATCGCCTGGGCAGGCATTGAGCGGATCAAGGCCCTGGGGATGGATGGTGCAACTGATGGCCTTGATTTCAAGCCGCGCCCGCGATGGCCGCTTGACCCCGACGCCACAGCCGCCCCCTTCGCCGGTGTGAAAGCCTGACTCCTGTCAAAATATAAAGTCGGTCTTCCAGAGGCCGCGCCATGCGGAGCATGCGCCAACAAAAATCTACCCCACGCAGAACTTGCGTGGTGAAGTGCTCGCAGGCATAACAATCATATGAGCGATACCATTCAAAAGATCGGTGTTATCGGAGCCGGGGCCTGGGGCACCGCGCTGGCGGCAACCGCGCGACGATGCGGTCGTGATGTCGTTATTCATGCCCACGAAGCCGATGTCGCCAACACCATCAACGAAACCCACATCAACGAAGCGTTCCTGCCGGGTGTCGATCTGGACCCCGAAATCCGGGCGACCACAGATCTGGCCGAGGCGTGTGACTGCGATGCTGTATTTCTGGTCATGCCGGCGCAGTTCCTGCGTGCCATGACGACAGATATGTCCGGCCTATGGAAGTCAGGAACCCCCGCCGTCATCTGTTGCAAGGGCATTGAGCAGGAAACCGCCCTGTTGATGAGCGAAGTCTGTGCCGAGACCTTGGCCGATGTACCGCTGGCCGTTCTGTCTGGCCCGACATTTGCGCGCGAAGTCGCCGACGGCCTGCCGACCGGCGTCACCCTGGCATGTTCCGATGAAGTTTTAGGGGCGCGGCTGGCCGATGCCATTGGTGATTCACTGTTCCGCGCCTATCGCGCCAAAGACATGATCGGCGCCGAACTGGGTGGGTCGGTGAAAAACGTATTGGCCATCGCGTGTGGCATCGTCGAGGGCCGTAAGCTGGGCGACAATGCGCGTGCCGCCCTGATCACCCGGGGACTTTCGGAAATTACCAAGCTGGCGGCGGCCAAAGGCGGCGAGCCGGAAACATTGATGGGACTGGCCGGTCTTGGCGACCTAACCCTGACATGTAACGCCATGCAATCGCGCAATTTCTCACTCGGTGTAGCGCTTGGCGAAGGCCGCAGCCTGTCTGATATTCTGGGCGAAAGGACCTCTGTCGCTGAAGGCGTGCACACGGCCTCGTCAGTAACTCAATTGGCCAAACGCCTGAATGTCGATGCGCCGATTTGCGCCGCCATGGATGGCATCCTCAATCACTTCGTCGATATCGATGCCGCTATCGAAGGCCTGCTGGCGCGTCCCGTCGGCGATGAAGACCCCTTCGGTGACGGTCCTTAATATATAATATTCAAGCAGGAGACCGCCGATGCTTTTCGTCCTTCATTGCCATGACAAACCAGGCCACGCCCACGTTCGCGCCGAAACCCGTGAAGCCCATCTGGAATATGCCAATGCCCATCGTTCCAGCATCTATGTTGGCGGCCCGACCCTGAGCGATGATGGCGACGGCATGACCGGCAGCCTGATCATCCTTGATGTCGCAGACAAGGCCGAGGCGGAAGAATTCGCTACAAACGACCCCTATGGAAAGGCTGGTCTGTTCGAAAGCGTTACCATCCAGGCATGGAAAGAAGTCTTTGCCCCGGAGATCTGATGGCCAAGAAAAAAGATAAAAAGGCAAAGAAAGACACGCCCCAGTTCGGCAAAAAGATCGACGGGCATGTCTATGAAAGCCGCAAGAGCGTCTATGGCATCGCCTTCAACGATTCCGGCCAGATTCTTGTCGCCCGCGCCCGCGGCAAGGTCGTGCTGCCCGGTGGCGGTGTCGAAGGCGGCGAAGGCCGCAAGAAGGCGCTTCGCCGTGAAGCCCTGGAAGAGACCGGCCACCCAATAGAGATTATCCGCAAGATTGGCCGCGCCAACGAATACAGCATTTCCAGGCGTCGCCGACAGGCCAATAACAAGAAGGCAACTTTTTATCTTGTCGAAGCGGGCGAACAGGTGCACCCGCCAATGGATCACGACCACATCCCGGAATGGATGGATGTTGCCAAAGCTATGCCCCGATTCAAGAGCGAGTTTTTCCGCTGGGCTGTCGAGCAGGTAATGGAGACGGCGTCGTGAAGCTGTGTGATCTTGACGACGTCGAAGAAGGCTCGTCGAACGGCTTTTTTCTTGAGCGCGATGGCCGCATGGAAAGTTTCATGGTCATCCGACGCGATGGCGAGGTTTTCGTATACGTCAATTCCTGCCCCCACATCGGCGCGCCGCTGGACTTTATGCCCGGTAAATTCCTCAATCCAGACAAGACGCACATCTTGTGTTCGTCCCATGGCGCCCTGTTTCGCATCGAAGACGGGCTTTGCGTTTCAGGGCCTTGCCCCGATCAAAGCCTGACCCAGGTCAAGGTAGCGGTCCGTGATGGTGGTGTTTACTTGTCCGCTTAGCGGAAAGTCCCCTTGTGTCCTGGCCCATATTTGGGATAATCGCCATTAATTAATAAATCCATCAGGGAGAGAATATATTATGTCGGATAATGATCTGTTTCCGGTCCCCGCTGCTGTTGCTGAAGCGGCCTGGGCCGATAATGACAAGTACCTTGAAATGTACCAAAACTCGGTTGATGACAGCGAGGGTTTCTGGGGCGAGCAAGGCAAGCGTATCGATTGGATAAAACCGTATACACAGGTCAAGGACGTCAGTTTTGACGCCCCGGACGTTTCCATTAAATGGTTTTACGACGGCACCCTGAATGCCTCGGCCAACTGTCTGGACCGGCACCTTGAAAGCCGGGGCGATCAAACCGCCATTATCTGGGAAGGCGACGACCCGGAAGTTTCCAAACACATCACATATAAAGAACTGCACGCCGACGTTTGCCGGTTTGCCAACGCCATGAAGACGCGTGGCATCAAAAAGGGCGATGTCGTCACCATTTATATGCCAATGGTCCCTGAAGCTGCCGTCGCCATGCTGGCATGTACGCGTATCGGTGCCATTCATTCCATCGTCTTCGGCGGGTTCTCGCCGGAAGCGCTCGCCGGACGCATTGAAGACTGCAAATCGAACTGTGTGATTACCGCCGATGAAGGCGTTCGCGGCGGCAAGCCGGTGCCGTTGAAGGTCAACACCGATGCGGCAATAGAAAAGTGCAGCGGCGTCGACACGGTCTTCGTCGTCACCCGCACCAAGGCCGATATTAACTGGGTCGAGGGTCGTGACGTACGCTTCAACAAAGCCTGTTCGGAAGAGTCTGACCAGTGCGAGCCCGAAGAAATGAACGCCGAAGACCCGATGTTCATTCTTTATACGTCCGGTTCCACCGGCAAGCCAAAGGGTGTGCTGCATACCACCGGCGGCTATATGGTCTATGCATCGATGACCCATCAGTACGTCTTTGACTACAAGGACGGCGATGTATACTGGTGCACGGCCGACGTCGGCTGGGTCACTGGGCACAGCTATATCATCTATGGGCCGTTAGCCAACGGTGCCATTACCTTGATGTTCGAAGGCCTGCCCACATGGCCGGACTCATCGCGCATGTGGCAGGTTTGCGACAAGCACGACGTCAATATTTTCTACACCGCTCCGACCGCTATCCGCGCCTTGATGCGTGACGGCGACGAACCGGTGAAAAAGACCTCGCGTAAATCACTCCGGCTGCTCGGCACGGTTGGCGAGCCGATCAATCCGGAAGCCTGGATGTGGTATTACAATGTGGTTGGCGAAAAGCGCTGCCCCATTGTCGACACATGGTGGCAGACGGAAACCGGCGGCATCCTGATTACACCGCTGCCCGGTGCAACGGCGTTGAAGCCGGGGTCTGCGACGCGTCCGTTCTTTGGCGTTCAGCCGCAACTGGTCGACAACGAAGGCGCACCACTTGAAGGCGCCGCATCGGGCAACCTGTGCATCACCGACAGTTGGCCCGGCCAGATGCGCAGCGTCTATGGCGATCACAAACGTTTCGTCGAAACCTATTTCTCTACCTATCCCGGCAAATATTTCTCCGGTGACGGCTGTCGTCGCGATGAAGATGGGTACTACTGGATCACCGGCCGCGTCGATGACGTGATCAACGTATCCGGTCACCGCATGGGTACGGCCGAGGTCGAAAGTGCACTGGTCGCCCACAAGGATGTGGCCGAAGCCGCGGTCGTTGGTGCACCCCACGAAATCAAGGGTCAGGGCATTTATGCATATGTCACCCTGAATGCCGGCGTCGATTCCAATGATGACTTAAAGAAGGAACTGGTGAAGTGGGTCAGGAAAGAGATCGGTCCGATCGCTTCGCCTGACTGGCTGCAATGGGCGCCGGGATTGCCGAAGACTCGGTCTGGTAAAATCATGCGCCGTATTTTGCGCAAGATCGGCGAGAACGATTATTCGAATCTGGGCGACATTTCGACCCTGGCTGACCCCGGCGTTGTTGAGGATCTGATTGAGAACCGGCAAAATAAATAATTTTGTCGGTTGTTCTGCCCCTCAGTCGCCGGACGGGGCTCCTCGCCGCTTGGCTTTTTCCTTCACTGGAAGTCAGGTTTTAATTGGCGGCAAGAGCCGGATTCTTAGGAATTCTGCTCCTGTCGCCAAACTTGTTTTGGCTTCCAGAAGCATCGCCGCCAAAGGCGCGCTAAAAAAAGGGTTTATCTTTTTTATATCCTGGATTCCCGCCTGCGCGGGAATGACGGGTGCAGATGAGATTTGTGTCAAAATTAAAGTCTGGCTTCCAGAGGCCGCGCCACCCGTAGGGTGCGCCAACCAAAGCCGCTAGACGGCCCCTTCAGTTTCACGCACGCGGTCCAGGTTGTTACGGGCGACGTCGGCGGTGCGGGTGCGCCCGTGCTGGGAATAGACCTCGGCCGCGCCCTCGAAACAGGCGGCTGCCTCGTGTAATAGCACGGCATTTGCTTCGCGCCGATATATGGCAAAGGTAACGGCACCCAGATTATTTGCCGTCTGCGCCCATAACAGTGGCGCGACATCGCGGCGGCGGACTTCGAGGGCCTGGCGGAAACACGCCGCAGATTGCTCCAGCGCTTTTGTGCCGGCGACGTTCTCGCCAATGGTCATCATGGTGACGCCGATTTGATTCATCAGTTCCGACCACGGCCCCGGCATGGTTTGGCGGGTAAAGACCAACAGGGCCCTTTGATATGTCTCTGCCGCTTCCTGCAAGCGGGCGATGCGGTCGCCATGATTGGACAGCGCCGCCAAAACATCGCCAAGGTTGATATGGGCCAGCGCCCAGTCATTGGTGTGTTGCGAGCCAAGAGCCGCGGCGACTCCACGGTAACAATCGGCCGCCCCAAGCAACGGCTCGAGACTGTTGTCGCGCTTGGCCTGCGCTTGCAGGGCGGCGGCAAGATGGTTTTGCGCCAACGCCCATGGCATCGGTCGAGAGCTGTCGAACTCCGCCGTCAGTCCGGCCCTGTAGGCATTTACCGAACGGTCAAGAAATGCGCCGTCGTCGCTGAGGCGCCACATGGACGCCATGATATTGCCGATGCTTCCCATCACTGAGGATTGTGATGTTGGCGGCAAGCCTTGCGGTGGCGTATCCACATAGGCATCCAGTACCCCAACAGACTCTTTCAACATCTCCCTCAGCTTACCTTGCGAGGTCGATTTGCGCGGACCAACGGCGGCAATCGTTGCAGCAAAAATCAGCTCTTCCAGTTCTTCAGGAAATTCGTAGGGAAGTTCAATGGTATCGCCGATGCCAATACTGCCCGGCTGCTTGACGGTATCGGCGACGGCGCACAGCAGCCGCATGTTGAAGTTGGCGTCTTCCGTATCGCCGATATCGCCCCACAGCAGAATATCGGCCTCGGTGCCCGCCAGCCATTTTCGTCCAGTTTCCGCTGCCGCCAGATACTTCTCGACTAGCGTTCCCCGACCACTGAGGCGCAATGTCTTGTTCAGTTGCTTGACAACGACGGCTGAACGCCGGGACAAGAACCCGATTATCCGTTCGGACAAGTCGCGACCTCGCGCGCCATCAAACTGACAGACAAGAATTGTCAGCGCCGGTGCTTCGGCCAAGTGGGCAGGAACAAAAGCATCAGCATTTTTTATTGTTTCCGGCTGTTTGCCGTCAGGCGGTGTCAGCAACCACCGAAACATGCCGTCCATCATCGCCATTTAAGTTCACTCTTCGGTTATTCGTGATTTCAATATACCGGAGAAGGATTTTGGCGCACTTGAACAAAACGGGCAAGGGATTCAAGGCGCTGGATCAGCACCATGGCTGGCGGCGTCCACCATCGTAGGAACGGGCAACCCCGGCCGCGATCAGGGCATGGGAATAATCAACGCCATTCGGGCTTTTTATACGGGCAACGACGCGGCCGGCAAATTTTCCGTATTCGATATCAAACAGCTGGACTTCGTCATTTGTCGTGCCATTCACCGTCTTGCCCAGACCGATAACGAAATCCCGTGCCGCAAGGGCAAGCAATGATTCATCCTGGCATTTTCCCCTCAGTTCAGGCGTGTCGATGCCCTGCAGACGGACTTTGGTCTCGACTTCCTGATCAAGCCAGATTCGAGCCCGGACAACCACCGTATCGCCGTCAACAACCCGAATGATCCGCGCTGGCACCGGCCCCGGAATGGTGTTTCCGACACGTTCCGCCGACGACGGCAGCCCGACGAACAGGCCTGCCAGCGCCAACAAAGGCCACAGATAATATGACTGGCGTGCGCGCATCCGTGTCGATCCTTTGGACAATAACATGTGTTAACGTCGGCACTATACAATCATCGATTGATTGCCTGTGCTTATAACACCCATAGGTATTGAAATGGAAGTACAAATGTTCTTTTTTTGTTCTTAAGTTGCCGTCGCCCCAGGCAGAAGGGCCGCAACGTCGGCGGTGGTGTTCGCCTTATTGTCTCGGCACGGCAAAACCCCGTACACTCCGAACCATCGAACATGAATGAAAGGAACGGCATGTCTTGGGAAAAGCGCAAGGTTCTGGTAACCGGTGCTGATGGCTTCATCGGCTCGCACTTGGCTGAGCATCTGGCGCGTGCAGGGGCCGACGTTACGGCGCTGGCGCTTTACAACGCCTTCGACAGTCACGGCTGGCTTGACGACATTGCACCGGATGAGCGCCAGTCCATTAACCTTGTGCGCGGAGACATCCGCGATCCTCACCAGATGAACGCGCTCATGGATGGCGTCGACACCGTGTTCCACCTCGCCGCCCTGATCGCCATTCCGTTTTCCTATGACGCACCAGGCAGTTACGTCGAGACCAACGTCAAGGGCACCGTCAACATTCTGGCAGCCAGCCGCAGTGCCGGGGTCAGGCGCGTCGTCAACACCTCGACCAGCGAAGTATATGGCAGCGCCCAATTCACGCCGATCACCGAAGACCATCCACTGGTCGGACAATCGCCTTATTCAGCATCAAAAATTGCTGCCGACATGATGGCAGATTCCTTTTACCGGTCGTTCGAGCTACCGGTGGTGACGCTCAGGCCGTTTAACACCTATGGCCCACGCCAGGGCGAAAGGGCCGTCATCAGCACCATTATCCGACAAATTCTGGACGATTCATGTAGCGAGATCAGGCTCGGCGATCTGACGCCTGAGCGCGACTTCAATTTTGTCACAGACACCGTGCGCTCGTTCATACTGGCCGCCGACCTGGGCGACGAACATCTGGGGCAGGCCTTTAATTCTGGCAGTGGTCGCATGGTTTCCATTGCCCAGTTGCTCGACCTGCTGCGGGATATTTCCGGTTCCGACAAGCCTGTGGTCACGGAAGATGCGCGCAAGCGCCCCGAAAAAAGCGAAGTGATGGCGTTGATGGCAGACGCAGGCCGCTTTAACGAAGCCAGTGGCTGGTCACAAGAAATCGGGCTGGAAGAGGGACTGAAACAAACGCTGGAATGGTGGCGTGGACGCATGGACCGCATCCGTCCGGATGCGAGTTACATGGTTTAAAACCATATAGCTTTTTTGCTGCCCCTCAGTCGCCGGGCGGGGCTCCTCGCCCCTTGGCTTTCTGGGCTTCTGGAAGTCAAAACAAGTTTGGTGGTAAGAACTTGAATTTTGAAAGCCTGATGGCTGCCGCAAATTAAAACCTGGCTTCCAGAGAATGCGCCGCCCGTAGGGCGCGCTTAAAGAATGTCGATTGCACTAGAAATCTATACATCTTCCCTTTTTTTCCCAATCGCCATAACGGGTCGGTTCCGGGCCTGTCGGTCCGCCGGTTTCTACCGGTGGCTTGACTTCTTTTCGTTCACCAGCGGTGGCGGCCATAAAGGCACCAAGCAGCCACAGGGTTCCCTGCCACCAGCCCTGCCATGCGCCATAGCTGAGTGAAAAAATAATCAGCCCCGTCGCCAGCAGGCCAAAGCAGGCGGCCCATTCAATTTTTTCGGCCCTGAGCTTTGCCACAGACCGTAACAACACCAGCAGGAAAGCCGCCAGCAGTGCGGCACCAACAGCCCCAAGCTCGAGCCATATCTGCAGTACGCCGTTATGGGGGTGCAGGGGAATTGGCTCGAAAATATTTGTCCATGTCCGCGACTTGTCGTCCGTTGCGAATGTCAAATTAACCCTGTCACTTTTACCGTACAGGGCGCGTGTGCCATTCTGTCCATGTCCGCGAATCGGACGCTCAGCGATGTGGTTGGCCGTCGTTCGCCAGATCACAAGCCGGTGCTGGGCGGAATTCGACAGGTATGGCATTTTGGCGCTTTCCGTCAGCGGGTCAGGCAGCGCACCCGGCAACAGCGGCGCACCGGCAACAGCCAACACAATTGCAATGATCGCGGTTTTCGAAACAGCACCGGGCAGGGCGGAAACTTTTCCGGGCAGGGTCATGGCGGCTGCGGTAATGACAAAACCAAATGCCAGCGCCAGCAAAGGCGCTTCCGATTCGCCCAACACAAGCACGCCACCGGCAGCGACAGCCCCGACAAGGGAGACGACATTGCCATAACGCCGCCTGAGAGCCAGCAGCCACGGCCATACATAAAGGGCCGCCACCGACATGCCGGAGTTCAGCAAAATCGTGTAAGAGCCATTTTCAAAAACTTTCCCGCCCTTAAGAGTAATCAGGATTCGCGAAATTGCTGTGTCGCTGAGCAATTCAAACCCAATGAGCCCGAAACCGAAGAGACCGCCCGCGACAAGAGCACGTTCGAAAAAGTCCTGATCAGTCTTTGTGAGGCGAACGGCCGTGGAGACGACAACAAGACCGCCAAGAAAAGCCAGGCCAATCCCCAACACGGAACGCATCGTCCCCGCCGGATTGATTGACCAGAAAACACTGAGGGTGGCGTAGACCAAAAAGACGCCCAGCACGGCGACCATAGGCTTTGGAAATTGCCTGAAGATGGCCATCAGCGAACCGGCTTGCCGATATGTCAGCCCCAACAGCAACAACGATGACAACGCCAGCAACGGTGCCATCCCCTTGGGCGCAAAGGCCGCGATGGGTAAGGCCAGAAATGCCGCGACGCCCAGCACTCGACCCTCTGATAAAACAGGGGCGGCTGGGTTTTCTTTCACTTGTGGGCTGTCCGCGGAAGGCATCTGCATACCGTTAAAAATATATTTGGGGTTACTTGCCGAGACACTATGCCAAGCGCCCCCGACCATCAAGAGCATTGCGCCGCCCTGCCGGTTCCGGCATGTAAGAGCAATGAATGACCAAACATCCTTAAAACCACGCCGCGTTGCCCTTGAATTGCTCGGCGATGTTCTTAAACGGCACCACCCCCTTGATGATGCCCTGGCATCGTCGAAGGGCTTCGTGCAGCTTAACGTCAGGGACCGTGCCTTCGTCCGACATCTGGTGACGACGACTCTCAGACGCCTGGGTCAGATCGACGATTTGATCGGCAATTGCCTGGAACGCCCTCTGCCACGCAAGGCGATTGCCGTTCGCGATGTCCTCAGACTTGGCATCTGTCAGCTTTTATTTGCCCGGACCCCGGCCCACGCCGCCGTTGATACTGCCGTTACCATGCTTGACGGACTGGGTTTTGCGAATTTCAAGAAACTGGTTAATGCGGTGCTGCGACGGATTGGGCGGGACGGCGAAAAAATGCTCACTACACAGGATGCCGCGCGGCTGAACACGCCTGACTGGCTGTGGGATTCATGGCGCGCGGCTTATGGCATCGACACGTGTCGCGCCATCGCCGAGGCGCACCTGAGCGAGCCGCCCCTTGACTTGTCCGTCGCACGCGACCCGGAACTGTGGGCCGACAAGCTGGACGCCACGGTCCTTGCCACCGGATCGTTGCGCCTGAAAAGCGGTGGCGCGGTGACCGGCCTTGCCGGGTTTGACGAGGGCGCATGGTGGGTGCAGGACGCGGCTGCCGCCTTGCCGGTATCGCTACTGGGTGACGTTAGCGGCCAGAGCGTTATCGATCTGTGCGCAGCACCCGGCGGCAAGACCGCGCAGTTGATAAGCTCCGGCGCCCAAGTGACCGCCGTCGATCGCGGCAAAATCCGGATGAAACGGCTGCAAGAAAACCTGCACCGGTTGAACCTTGAGGCCGAAACCATCGTTGCCGACGCCATCGACTGGCGTCCGCCTGAGCCTGTCGATGCAATTCTTCTGGATGCACCGTGTTCATCGACGGGAACCATTCGCCGCCATCCGGACGTGGCGCAGCTGAAAAAACCCGTCGATGTGGAAAAGCTGGCGAACACCCAGAGCCGCTTGCTCGTCGCCGCCACGGAAATGCTGAAGCCCGGCGGGCGGCTGATCTATTGCACCTGTTCACTGCAACCCGAAGAAGGCGGCATGCGCGTCGCTGAGCTTCTGGCCGGCAATGCGCCAGTCCAACGCGAGCCCATCAAGGCAGCCGAGGTCGGGGGCATGGAAGAGTTGATCACGCCCCACGGCGATCTGCGCAGCCTGCCCCAATATCTGGGTGACAGTGGCGGCATGGATGGATTTTATGCGGCCCGTCTGATCAGGGTTTGAACCACCCTTGATAACCTGCTACCAAAACCATGAATTGATGAAGGATTCGTGGGCGTGAAAAAACTTCTCTATGGCAGCCCCATCTATGGGTTGATGCTGAAAGGCAAGACGCCGGACGCCCTGCGCCTGTCACCGCCTGAACGAGCGATTGGCGATGCTGCCGCCGGACGCGCAATCCTGGCCGGTGACTTTATGCTCGCACGTCATCGGGTGCGCCTTGATCTGCCTGAAAAAGAAGACTCGTTCTTTCCCGCCATTCCGGACTTTGTTCTCGAGGCCCCCGATCAGTCCGCCGCGCTGCATGGGTTTTCGTGGCTGAACCATCTGGTCGCCCTTGGCAATGCCGAGGCACTGTTGCGATCGCGCACCCTGATCCGCGGCTGGATAGAAACCTATGACAAATGGCAGGACATGGCATGGCGGCCCGATGTGGTCGGCGAGCGTCTGACCTCGTGGATCAACGGCATCCGGTTTATTTGCCCCGACGACAGCGAAATGCGTCGTGCTGTGCTGGAAAGCGCCATGCGCCAGACGCGCCATCTGGGCCGCAGCTGCGCCACCGCGCCAAAAGATGCCCGCGCCTTCAAGGCGATCCATGGGCTGGTCACAGCCGCCATCTGTCTGCCCGGTGCCGAGGTTATGCTGGATGGTGCGCTCAATCTGATGATCCGCGAGATGGACCGGCAAATACTCGCCGATGGCGGTCACTTCGAGCGCAATCCGTCGCTACAGCTCGATATCCTGGATGCCCTTAACAACATGCGCGACCTGTTGATCGCGGCTCACCTGGAAGTGCCGACACCGTTGCTTGGCGCCATCGACAGGATGACCCCGATGCTGCGCGCCATGCGTCTGGGCGACGGTGGGCTGGCGTTGTTCAATGGATCGTTTGAAGAGGGTGCAGACCGGGTCAAGGCCGTGCTCTCAGGCACCGGCATCAAGGGACAAGCCGCCACCAGCGCCCCGCATACCGGATTTCAGCGCCTGAGTTCCGGTCGCACAACGGTCATCATGGACACCGGCATGCCGATCCCGGGCGGCCAGGCCAACGCCCACGCGGGCACCCTGTCGTTTGAAATGAGTGTGGCCAAGGACCGACTGGTGGTGAATTGCGGGTCACGGCACGGCGGTGGATGGCAAACGGCAACCCGGACGACCGCCGCCCATTCGGCACTGGTCGCCGATGACACCAATTCCATGGAGTTCCTGTCTGGTGGTCGAATCGGTGTGGGCCCGACCAACGTGACCTGCACGCGTCGCGAGTCCGACGGCAAGGTCTGGCTGGAAACCGGCCATAACGGATACGTCAAAACCGTCGGCGTCCTGCACAAGCGCAATCTGTACCTGTCACCCGATGGCGAAGATTTGCGCGGCGAAGATTCCATCGAGGGTTCCGGCGGCAAGGATTTCGCCATCCGTTTTCATCTGCACCCCGGTGTTCATGCATCGCTGGTCCAGGACCGTTCCGCCGTTCTGTTGAAGCTTCCCAGTGGCGGCGGCTGGCAGTTTCAGGCCAGCGGCGGCAGCATCTCGCTGGAAGAAAGCATCTATCTGGGCGATGGCGGTGAACCGCGCCGAATCGAACAAATCGTCGTTTCCGGCCCGCTGCATGGCGATGGTGCCGAAATCAAATGGCGCTTCCACAAGATTTAAGGTGCGATATAAACCGTCACCGGTACCCTCACCTGATGCATGATCAGGCGCAGCGGCATTTCGAGCATATCCCCCGGCGTTTTTGCCGCCTCATAAACGGCGATTTTTTCAGCCCCTGACAAAATCAGGAATATGTGGCGGCAATCGAGCAAGGCATTCGGCGTCAAGCTGATGCGGGCGCGGCGATCGCCTGCTTGCTGCACGGCCAGAACCCGCCCCGGCGCGTCTCGCCAGTCACCGGAATCAGGGAACAGGGATGCAATGTGTCCATCCGGCCCGACGCCTAAAAACGCCGCATCCAGCGGCCAGTTTAACGGTGTCAGGTTTTGCTCGATTTCCGGTAACGCCGAAAACGGGTCATCGCCCGGAACCTTTAGCCCGACAAACCTCGCATCTGCAGCCCGGCCAGCCAGAAGCGTCCTCAGCGCCAGCCCTTCATTGCTGTCGGGATGATCAGAATCGACCCATCGCTCGTCGATCAGGGTGACGTCAACCTTCGCCCAATCAAGCTTGGCGGTGGCCAGTCGGGGCAACACTGTTTCCGGCGTGCGACCGCCCGAAACAGCGATGCCAGCACGTCCTCGCGCAACAATGGCGTCTTTCAGGGCTGCCGCCATATCGTCGGCGAGACGTTCCGCAGCGGTCCTGAAATCAGGAAATTTCAATTCATCTATATTGGTCATGCACAAACGAAGACAAAAACCGTTGCAAAGTCAATCGGACGGGTTAGTTTCCAGAGGCTAAGAGAACAGGAAGCAGATGACAGAGAGCAGCGATTTAACAGCCCTGTTGGGGCGTTTGAGCGATCAGGCCGCGCAAATCGGCATTGTTGGTTTGGGCTATGTTGGCCTGCCGCTGGCCATGGCTTGCGAAAAAGGCGGTTTTGAGGTCACCGGCTTCGATATCGACCAAAGCAAGATCGCCGCCCTTGAAGATGGCCGTTCGTACCTGAAAACCTGTAGCGACGACGACATTGTCACCGCCCGTTCTAACAACCGCTTTCACGCCAGCGCTGATTTTTCAGGCCTGGCCGATATGGATGCCATAATCCTGTGCGTACCGACGCCGCTGACCGACAATAACGAACCGGATTTGAGCTTTATTACCTCGACGGCAGCGACGGTTGCCAAATATTTGCGCGCCGGTCAGTTGGTGGTGTTGGAATCGACGACCTATCCCGGCACCACATCGGAAGTATTAAAGCCGATTCTCCAGGCTGGTGGATTGAAATCCGGCAAGGATTTCTTCCTCGCCTATTCACCGGAACGCGAAGACCCGGGCAATGCAACCCACGGCACCGCCGATATCCCGAAAGTCGTCGGCGGCGATGGCACCGAGGCCCTGCAATTAGCCGAGGCCCTGTACGGGCGTGTCGTCACCCGCACGGTTCCCGTGTCGTCCATGGAAGTGGCGGAAGCCGCCAAGCTGACAGAAAATATTTTCCGCGCCGTCAACATCGCGCTGGTCAACGAACTGAAGCTGATCTACGGCAAAATGGGCATCGACGTCTGGGAAGTAATCGACGCGGCGAAGAGTAAGCCCTTTGGTTTTATGCCGTTTTATCCCGGCCCCGGTCTGGGCGGTCACTGTATTCCCATCGATCCGTTTTACCTGTCATGGCGGGCTCGGCAATTTGGACAGGATGCGCGTTTCATCGAACTGGCCGGTGAAATCAACACCGCCATGCCGGGGCACGTCGTCGAGACTTTGGGAGCCGCACTTCAAGATCGCCAAAATAAAGGGCTGAATGGCGCATCTATCCTGTTGATCGGCGTTGCCTATAAAAAGAACGTCGATGACGTGCGCGAAAGCCCGGCCTTCGTGTTGATCGAACAACTTGAGGCGGCTGGTGCCAGCGTTGATTATCACGACCCGCTGGTGCCCGAGATTCCAATAACACGCGAACACCAGGAACTGGCCGGGCGCGCTTCCGTCGTATTGACGCCAGACGCCATTGATGGGTACGACGCAGTGCTGATTTGCACCGATCACGACGATATAGACTATGGCCAACTGCTGACTTCATCGCGGCTTGTCATCGACACACGCAATGCCGTGGCTGGACTTCCAGAGTCCGCAAATAAAGTCGTCAAGGCCTGATGGGTATCAAATGACAAGTGGTTACAGAGTTGACGTGGACGGGCTGCGAGGCGTCTCGATCATATGTGTCGTCTTATATCACCTGGGACTTGAGAGCTTCGGTGGTGGTTTTGTCGGCGTTGATATTTTTTTTGTTATCAGCGGCTTCGTCATAACCAATCTGATCTACAAACAAGTAAAGAATAACGAGTTCAGTTTTCTGAATTTTTACAGTCGACGCGTTCGCAGACTCCTTCCTGCAATGCTTTTTACCTTGTCGCTCACGTTATGCGTCAGCTTTTTTATTCTCTCACCCCAACACTTTGAAAGAATGGGCGGCACCTTAATCGCATCGCTGTTCGCTGTATCGAATTTTTATTTCATTGGAGAAGTTGGATATTTTGATGTTGGTGTAACTTTTAAACCATTACTCCACACTTGGTCTCTTGGTGTTGAAGAACAGTTCTATCTGATATGGCCTGCCGTTCTGCTTTTTATTGTCCGCACAAAAAACACCCCCTTAAGAATTGCAGTCATATCTGCCGCATCAATTGCCTCTTTAATTTCGCTGGCTGCATCCTGGTATTTTGGCGATAGCAAATCGGCGTTCTTCTTTACACCATTTAGAATCTATGAATTTTATTTTGGCATACTGCTTGTTTTCCTGCCTGATTTTCATCTGAAGAATATTTATCGGGAAGTCATATTCCTAATTGGCGCATCACTGATTGTTCTAACCGTTATGTTCGTTGATTTAACGGCATCACATGTCAGCACATATGCATTCATATCCGCGCTTGGCGCAGCAGCAGTTATCTTTAGCAACAATCCAAACGTAACCGGCATTCTGTTACGTAACAGAGCGATCGTCTTTGTCGGAAAAATCAGCTATTCGCTGTATCTCATCCACTGGCCGGTTTTTGTTCTCATCAGCTATTATTATTTCACGCCGGTCGACCAGTTGTCGGCTCCTGCCATCTTCATATCCCTGGCATTGTCAATATTTATGTATTTTTACATTGAACGGCCTTTTCGATATAAGGCCAATTCTTCCGCCTACAATCATTTCTCCAAGATTATGCCCGCAGCGGCTATTGCTATCAGTGTTCTGGCTGCACACGCTTGGCAAACCGATGGCTGGACATGGCGTTTTTATGACTCAAAGCATAATAATATCATGGATTATGTCGAAAATTCGAGGCTGCAAAGTAATGAGAATTTCGAGAAGCATAACGTCGTTGACAAGAATATCTGGTCAAACGGAAAGACAAACGTATTGATCATCGGTGACAGCCATGCCGACGACATGCTTAACGCCCTCACGTCCGTCGATAATAATCGCGCTCGCTTTAATTTCCGGAAATTGTTTTTCACGGAAGACTGCTTCAGGGACGATAATTATAAACCAAGCCCTGTTCATAAAATTCTCATAGCCGCATCAATTCGCGGCAACCGAATTGATGATACGCAAGAATGCCACGAGCGCAGACTGGCCGTGGCGAAAGATTACTATTTATTGAATTCGGATATTATTGTTTTTGCAAACAACATTCCCGTTCTTGGTGTCGGCAGAGTGCCAAATTATATCAAGTTCATACGCGAACTTTCCGATGCTAAAATCGTCTTGTTCGGAATAAATAAGCTGCCTTACGACCCGCCAACGTTGCTTTTAGTTAAGCCTGACAATCAAAACATAAACACAGTTATGTTCGGCATGGATAGGTCTGAAATCATACAGGTCAATGCATTCCTTGAATCTGTGGCTGATAAAACAGCAATTCCGTTCTTCAATGACCAACTATATACCTGTCCGGCAAAGACAGGAGAGTGCCTGATTCTACACGATGGCAAATTGCTGTTTGATGACGACAATCATTGGTCAATCGATGGCGAGCGGTATTTTGGAAAACTTATTACGAACCTCGGCATTCTGAGCGATGACTCTTAAGGTCCGCGAATCAAGCGGGCGGGGCGACCTTTGTCAGTCGACCCTGAATGCGCGCGAACGTCCGGGTCAACACCCTGTATGCCCAGTACTCTACAAGAAATCCGGTCAGGCCATGGCGCAGACGGAACCGGGCAAACGGTCGATACAGGAAATTAAGCAGCCGGATCATTTTGTAGAACATCGTTTTACCTGACGTCACCTTGGCAACCTTGTTGTCGATAAAATACGACGCGATCAGCATCAGATTGCAGAACTGCACCATGCCCTTTTCATACCACTGGTCTGAAACATCGGCCTCAACCTCGATGTTTGACCATGCCTCGAGCGTATTCGGCATTTTGTAGCCCCAGGTTTCTTCGGCCATGTTGTATAGTTCGGTGCCGGGCAACGGACGGAACTTGTTCGGCGGAAAGATGATGCAATTCGGATGGTCATCGACAATTTTCAGCATCATGTCGCGGGTCATCTTTAACTCTTCAAGGGTCTCGGTCGGCGTTCCCATAATGAAATTGTATGCCGCCGTGATGCTGGGGTGGCGCGCCAGCTTGCGGTTGCATTCCAGGATGTCGTCACGGGTGCAATTCTTCTTGATTAACTTCAGAATCCGGTCGCTGCCGCACTCTGCTCCGATATGCATGATATCAGTCCCAGCGCTGGCCAGTTTTTCCAGGAACTCATCGCTCATCCGCTTGATTTCGTTTATACGCGCGCCGCGGAATCCAATGCCGACGGGCAGGTTTCTCTCCTTGATGCCGTCGATGATGGCCTCTACATGTTCAAGGCTGGGAAAGCTGTCGTCATCGATAAAATAGATATAATTAGCGTCATATTTTTCGACCACGTATTGAACATGGTCGATGATTGCTTCGGCCTTCAGCGGAACCCATTTTTTGCCTTTGATGGGTTTGTACTGGGCGGGCGAGCTGCAAAACGTACACTGGTACGGGCATCCCATGGCGCTGTACATGGAGAAAATACGTTTGTCCTGATCAAGCTGTCCATAGTGAGAAAAATCGTCAATCAGGTCATAGGGGATGTCCCGGTAATCGATGAACTCGAACTCTTTCTGGGTATCGGGATTGGTCTTGATTTCCCCGTTCTCGCGCCAACAGGCCCCGTTTACATCGCGCGGATATTCACCCGCCTGCATCGCCTTGGCGAGGTCGTGAAACGACTCCGATGCATAGCCGCTGATAACGAAGTCACAACTTTCTTCATCGCGCAGAATGGTTTCTGGATAAAACGTCGCGTGCGGCCCCCCCCAGACAACGGGAATATCCGGGTTAATGGACTTGACGAAACGACCGATCTGGATGGCATGCTTGATCGGCGAGCCGGACATGACGCTCAGGCCCACGCACAGGGTATCATCGTTGAGCAAGTCTTTCAGATCGTCGCGCCAGTCCCCGGAAACCGTTCGTGTATCCAGAATTTTGACGTCAAACCCATCCTTAACCAGTTCCGACGAGGCATACAGCAGGCTAAGCGGCATATGCTTGACATAAGTTCCCGAGAACCCCTGATGCGGGTAGACCATTACCACCCGATTCTTTTTCATTCTCGATGTCTCCATAATAGCCTCGCCGTAACGCATATAAATTGGTGCGCTCCAACCATATTTCAACCGCATTCCAACAAACGTCTGCCGACTTTCTCGTAACCTGATTTATTGTCTGATGGGTGATACATTGAACACGTTGTTTGTGCAAAGCAAAATCCGTCGTTAAAGTCGCCATTTCCTGCTGTTCGGAACGGCTAAACAGCACGGATATTTTCTGAAAGGCGCGTCTTGTTTGACTTCACCCCGGTTTGGAAAATCAAAACCATCGAATGGAAGTACCTTAGCTACGGCAAGGTCATTTCGGCGCTGCGCGTTGTTGAGCTTCTGAAGGAGCATTTTGCGGAAACGGATACGGTTTATGACCTTGGTTGTGGAGCTGGCGGCCTGTCACACTTTATCGAACATTATGTTGGTCTTGATCAGTCAAGAAACGCCATCGCCACAGCCAAGAAAACAAGTGAGGGACGTGATAGTCGCTTCGTATGCGGTGATGGCGGGCAGGTGCCCTTCAAAAGCGGGACTGCGGACATTGTCCTTTCCATAAGTATGGTTGAACACATGGAAGATCCGGCGGCGGCCATCAAAGAAGCCCGGCGCATATGCGCAGGCCGAGGGCTACTGATTATCCCGTGCAAAGATACCTATGGCTTCTTTTACGACCCCATTAATTTCATTCGCAAGACATTCGGACTGGCGCCGCTCGCACGCGGTGCCTTCGGCTATGGGCACATCAATGTATTGAGTAAGGATGGCTGGCGAACGATGATCGAAGACAACGACTTCGTTGTTGAGGCCATTGAGCCTTATGACAATTCCTTGTTCAACCAAATCGAATTTTTTCTTTTTAGTTTGCTCACTCCGAATGCTGCATATGAGGACATTCCAATTAAGATTCTGAGTGAAAATAAATTTCGTTGGGTGGCACGGCTACAAAAATTTATCTCTTTATTTGATATTAGGACACGGGCTTCATTTTGTCAGGCCTTCGTCGTTTCGACGAGGAACGATCACTAAACCGGAACGTTATCGATAGATCATTTATGGATTTAGCCAACATAAATCCGTATATTCGGCCCCCTCTAATCAAACAAATACGCGACGGATTGCAGAATGACCAAGGCATGGACGAATTCACAAAACATATTCATAACATTTGTTTTTTTATGTTCTGTGTTCCTGATGCTGTTCTACGACGGAACCATAAAAATATCGAATAAAGCGGATATATTGTTCGCAACGAACCCCCAAATCGAACATGCCGTTCAGGTTCAAAACCAGCGCATCATATTCCTGGACAGCGTCATGATGAATCTGGAAAACATGGATGACCAGAGCGCAAAGAACCACACCATTTACCGCCAAAAGCTTCGGTGGGCATACAAGTCTCTCGTCAATGGCATCCTGGAAACACTAAAAAACAGCCTTTCAGAAAACCAGATAAAATACGTTATCTTTACCTTCTTCTTTTTTCAGGCAGTGACGCTGACAATCGGATTTGTCTTCATGTGCCTGTCGTTCAGGGTACTTTCAGCCAGACAGGATGAAGCGACAACCGCCCTAATCGCATTTGCGTTCTTCTGGTACTACGTCATGTCATCGGAAACACCATTCATTCGCGAGGGTTATTTCGCATTCACCGAGTTGACCTGCATTGCAGCCGCTATCTATTTTGCGCTTAGACGTCAGATGGCTGCCTTTTTAATCGTTTTGGCTATAGCTGTTGCAAATCGAGAAACTGGTGCCGGGATGGGGGTCATATATCTTATTATTAACTGGGGTCGGCGACGGGCATGGATTCCGTTCGTTGCCGGGCCACTTTTGTTAATAACCTTCAACTTCGGTTTTTTTGCCGCCCCCGCAACCTACAACATCTCTCATTTCATCACACCCACGGTAGAGGGAGGGGCCGCATTCTTGACCATTTTCCATCTTGATAAATGGCCGCTTCCCTATGTCATGCTGAACCTGTTCAAGATTTTCATTTTTCTATTACCGGCACTTTATATTGTCGGACGAGCATGGAGCTGCGACATGGGACGGCGCTTTATTGTGCTCGCCGGAATTTACCTGACTGTGTTTTTATTGGGCGCGCAAATCGGCGACTTAATGGCGGCAAGCTTTTTGGTTCCCTTTATTGTCGCCATGTATGGCGCACACATTGGGAATGTCGCCAAGGCCTAGTCTCGTTCTTCCGGTAACGCCTGAGCCAATGGTTTTTGATCGCCATCAATTCGTGAGGCTCGTGTTATCGCAATACGGATCGTGTCACACATCACGCCCATTCCCACAAGAACTGAAACGGTGACGCCCGTGACAAAGAAGTAATTGGCCCAGGTGACGTCTACCAATGACAAAATTCCCGCAGGGACCGCGACCCCGCCAAGAAACGCCACGGCAAGCATTAAAAAGAATTTCACTGGATTGCTATAAGTAATCCCTTGCACGATCAGCTGGGCGGTGCGCATTGAATCGCGAACATGACGCACCTTGCTATCACCGGTTCGCACTTCGTAAGTAATCGGCACATATGACACGAACCGATAGCCACTGCCAAAGGCAAACACAGTCAGGCTGGTTGTAAATGAAAAAGCGTCGCACAGGAACGGGAAGTACTCCATTGCCAAGTCGCGCTTGAAAATTCTGAAGCCACTGTTTGGGTCTTCGATGCGTTGGTTAAGAAGAAAGCTGAGGACACCAATAAACGTACGACGAAACATCCTTTTCAAAGGACGGTCCAACTTCAGCACGTTCTGACGACAGCCGACAACCATGTCAAACCCTTGATCCATACGTTCGATCAAACTGTCCAGCTCTTCGATTGGATAGGTGCCGTCAGCATCGGCTATGGCAATCCAGTCGTACCTTGCGCCAAGGATGCCTGTTTTCAGAGTCCGTCCGTAACCGGAATTAACCGGATGGCGAACAACACGAACGCCATTACATCCTTCGGCCAGCGCCCCTGACTCATCAGATGATCCATCATCAACGGCGATAATTTCAAATGGCCTGCCTGTTGCCTTCAAGGTTTTATGCAACCGTTCCAGCGTATCAACAATCGCACCCGCCTCGTTATAAACGGGAACGATGAAAGAGATGCCTGAATGGCTTTCTTCTATTACCATTGTTAATGCGGCCTCTCGTTATCCATCTGTCTGATAAACCATTGTAAGAACTGTATCTAACACTAACAGACCCGCACATGCAATTGGCCTATAACCCTCCGTTAAATGGTTCCTGAAGTCTTTCTTGAAGTGCCCGCTTCTGATACCTTAAGCGGACATTTGAGAGACTTAATCCTTTTGAAATAAAACACGGCATAGATATCCCCAATGTACAGCGACGACAGTTCATCAACTCTGACTGAGAAATTAAACCTTGGCTGCGGGCAGTACCCCAAAGATGGGTTTTTTAATATTGACGGTGATTCGAATGCAAAAGCTGACCAGGTCGTTGATCTGAGCGAGTTTCCATACGATCTTCCGGGCAGTCACTTCGAACTTGTTGAAGCGGATCATCTATTTGAACATCTCGACAATCAAATCAAGGTAATGGGAGAAATTCACAGAATCCTTAAGCCGGGGGGGATTCTGCACATGCGGGTTCCGCATTTTTCCAGAGGCTTTACTCACTGGGATCATAAAAGAGGATTCGACGTCTCTTACCCTCTATATTTTCAGAAAAATTTTACTGGTGGTTATACAGGCATCGATTTTGACATCCAAAAGGTCAAGCTTTGCTGGTTCGCGCAGCCATACCTGAAAAAAGAAACCCTCAGTCCTGTTCAATACTTTCTCGGCTCCGCCTTGGGCCAGATATTTGACTTCTTTGGCAATCTGTCTCCTTACGCCTGCTCCAGAATTTGGTGCTTCTGGGTCGGTGGCTTCGAAGAAGTAGAGTTTGTTTTCAAAAAACCAGAAAACTAGTCATCCGCACACCGCCACCGGCCACCAGCTTGAAACGTTCGGGCCATTCCCAACCACGGCTTCAATACTGACAGCACGAATGACTTGAATGTTACGTCCTCGGTTTTGGGATCGATTACAAAATCTTCTTTAAACAAATCACCAAAACCGGCGGTTCCCAAAACCGCACCATCGCCGCCTTGAAACGGCGCGTTAAAACCCTGTTTCCGCCTGCGAATGGTGCCTTCTGGCAAGACATCCCGCATCATGTCCTTCAGGGCAACCTTGGCGATGCCACCGTCTAGCTTGGCCTTGTCTTCAATCCCGGCCATCAGTTCGACCACCCGGTAATCCAAAAATGGCGAACGAACCTCCAGCGAATTGGCCATGCTCATGCGGTCGGCCTTAACCAGAATATCGTCTTCAAGCCACGTCTTCATGTCCACATAAAGGGTCTGATTGAGAAAGCTGGCCCCCTGCACCCGCTGGAAAAATCGTGCCGCTTCCTTCAATGGGTCATAATCACCCAACTCCGCCAACACCGTGGGAGACAGCATCCGGCGCTTTTCGTCTTCGGAAAAAATCACCCGCCACCACAAGTGCGCGTGCTCCGTTGAAAGACCATGGGCGCCAAGAAATTGCCGCGCCTTGTAGTCCCAACTGACCTTGCCGTAGGACGGCTTCAATATTTTATTAGCAAGCCATGACAATACGCGCTGCATGAACAACGGCACATGTCGGTAATAAGCATAATAAGCGTCGGCCCGATAGGTTGGGTAGCCCGCCAGCAATTCATCACCCCCATCGCCTGACAACGCCACTTTGACTTCCCTCGCGGCTGCTCCGTTCAATTTCCAGGTCGGTAGGATCGACGTGTCAGCGAACGGCTCGTCCAGATGCCAGACAAGGTGTGACATTGTTGATGCCGAGGCGTCCGGTTGCTCAAGCACCTTGAACGGCACGCCCAGATGATCGGCGACGGTCTTTGCATAAGGGGTCTCATCGAAACTGGCATCATCAAAACCGACGGTGAACGTTTTCGGCGGCATATCAGACAATTTCGCCATTTCCGCAACTATCGCCGATGAATCAACACCACCACTGAGAAATCCACCCAAGGGCACATCGGATCGCAGCCGAATTCGCACCGCGTCTTCAAATAAGGCGCGGAACTCTTCTTGTGCCGCCGCGTCATATGGCCTTGGCGGCGCATTGAACAGGGTTGCCGGATTCCAGTATTCACTGATTTCCAGCTTGTCTGCTTTAGGGTCATAAATAGCTGAATGGCCGCCAGGCAACCGGCGTATGCCCTTGAACATGGTTTTCGGGGTCAGCACATAGCCGAACGTCAGAACATCACTTAAGGAACGTACATCGACATCCTGCTCCGCCGCGCCTGTCCATGCCAGTAACGCCTTGATTTCCGAAGCAAATGCCAGAACCCCGTTCGTTTTCATATAATAGAACGGTTTCTTTCCAAGCCTGTCGCGAGCCATAAACAGGCGATGACGAGATGCATCCCATATGGCAAAGGCAAACATGCCGTTCAAACGATCAACGCATTTTTCGCCATCACGTTCATAAAGAGCGAGCAGAATTTCCGTGTCACTGTTGGTTTTAAAGGTCAGCCCCTCGTCTTCCAGTTCTTCGCGCAGCTCGACGAAATTATAAATTTCTCCGTTATAGGTGACGACCATCCCCGTCGGAGATTGCATCGGCTGATCACCGGTCGTCAGGTCGATAATCGACAGGCGGCGATGACCAAAGGCAGCGTTGTCACAATGCCAAAAACCGTCCGCGTCGGGACCACGGTGACTCAATTCCGCCGTCATCGCACGCACCGACGCCGGGGCACCGTCAACACGTCCCTTATCAGACCAGACCAGACCCGCTATTCCACACAAATCAGAATCTCCCATATCGTAATCGGCATCATACCAACCGCATCCCCGCCGAACAAAAAAAAAAGCCCGCCACGGCAAGTGGCAGGCTGGAAAAACATATAGTAAGGTGACAAAGCTTTTAAACGGGGGAGCGATTCGTTGACTGATACAGTTCTTGTCACCGGCGGAGCCGGATATGTCGGATCACACGCGTGCAAGGAAATCGCGGCGGCCGGTTTCCTGCCGGTCACTTATGATAATCTGGAACGTGGTAACGACTGGGCCGTTAAGTGGGGGCCGCTGGAAAAAGGCGATATTCTGGATCGCGAGCGCGTCGCATCCGTTCTTGAACAACACAAGCCGGTCGCCGTCATGCATTTCGCTGCTTATGCCTATGTTGGTGAATCCGTCGACGAGCCCGCTATGTATTATCGCAACAACGTCGGCGGGGCGCTGGTGGTGCTTGAGGAAATGTTCCGGGTCGGGATCGACAAGTTCATCCTGTCGAGCACATGTTCGACATTCGGCGTCCCCGATGTCTCGCCGATTCCTGAAGATTACCCGCAGAACCCGGTCAATCCATATGGCGCATCGAAGCTGATGGTCGAGCGCGTACTTGCCGATTATGCCAGCGCCCACGATTTCCAGTCGATGATCTTGCGCTATTTCAATGCTGCCGGTGCCGATGCAGACGGCGACATTGGCGAATTGCACAAACCGGAAACTCACTTGATTCCGCTGGCCATCGATGCCGCGCTGGAGCCGGATGCGGCGCTGACGGTTTTCGGCGACGATTACCCAACGCCCGACGGCACCTGTGTGCGCGATTATGTCCACGTTACCGATCTGGCGACGGCGCACATATCGACCCTGAAGGCCTTGCTCGACGGCCACCGGGGTGGCTCGTACAACCTGGGCACCGGCACCGGGACGTCGGTACTGGAAATTATCGATGCGGTCGAGCGCAACTCAGGTAAACGGCCAAGTTACACCATTGGGCCGCGACGGGATGGCGATCCGCCGGAACTGGTCGCCGAATGCACGCGCATCCATGACGAATTCGGCTGGACCCCGAAATATTCCGATGTCGATACCCTGATTTCAACGGCGCTTGCTTGGAAACAAAAACTGGCCCCTTCGGGAGCCTAGTGGTAAACCATCGCAACTGAAATATTTCCAGGGTCCCGACTGAACCCATGAGCAAGAATATCGTGATTATCGGCGCCGGGCCGTCCGGACTGGCCGCGGCGTATGAAGTGACGTCCGAAGGCCAGAAAGCCACTGTTTTAGAAGCCTCTGGTCAGGTCGGTGGACTGGCCCGGACCATGGCCTTTGACGGCTGCCTGTTCGATGTCGGCCCGCACCGCTTTTTCACCGGCAACCAGGAAGTCATCAAACTGTTCGACGATGTCGTCGCCGAGGACACCCTGCACGTCAAGCGCCTGACCCGCATCTATTACAAGGGCAAGTATTTCAACTACCCCTTATCACCGGTCAACGCCCTGCTCGGCATGGGCATCTTCAACAGTTTTGCGACGCTGGGAAGTTATGCCAAGGCGCGGCTGCGTCATCGCCTGAGCCCGTTCGAGCCCCGCAATTTCGAAGAATGGATCACCAACCAGTTCGGCGAGCGCCTGTATAAAACCTTCTTCAAGACCTATACGGAAAAGGTCTGGGGCATCGCGTGTACGGAAATTTCCAGCCAGTGGGCGGCCCAGCGCATCAAAAGCCTGAACCTGATACAGGCAATTCTGAATGCCCTGTTCGGAGCCCGTAAAAAAGTCATCAAGACCCTGGTCGATGAATTTGTCTTCCCGCGCCTGGGCGCCGGGCAGCTGTATGAGAAAATGGCCGATGTCATCGAAAAGCGTGGCGGCACCATCGCAATGAACAGCCCGGCCCAAAAGATCATTCATAAAGACGGCAAGGTCAGCGCCATTATCACCGATGACGGCGAGGAAAAGTCCATCGATGGCGATTACTTCCTGGGCAGTGCACCATTGACGCAACTGCTGGAAATGATGGATCCGCCGCCGCCTGCCGAGGTTATGGAGGCCAGCCGCTCGCTACGCTATCGCGATCATATCGGCGTGCAGTTGAAAATGCGCGGTGTACCGTTTCCCGACAACTGGATCTACATCCATTCGCCGGACATCCGAATGGCGCGCATCGCCAACTATAAGAACTTTTCTGAATTCATGGCCGATGGCGATGACATCAGCCCGGTCACCGTCGAATACTTCACCTTCAAGGGCGATGATATCTGGTCCATGTCCGACGACGAACTGGTCAAATTTGCGGTCGATGAAATGGTTGCCATGGGGACCACACAGGCGGATCAGTTTATCAGCGGCTTCGTCGTGCGTTCGGAAAAAGCCTATCCGGTTATTGATCAGGATAGTGAAGCCAAGGTCGATATTATCCGCGCCTGGATCAGCCAGTTCGAAAACTTCCTGCCGATCGGACGGTCCGGCATGTTCAAATACAACAATCAGGATCACGCCATCGCCACCGGCCTGTTAGCAGCCCGTACGGCGCTGGGCACCGGCGATTACGATCCGTGGAACGTCAATATCGACGCCGAATACCACGAAGCCAGCGCCGCCTTGTCGGAAACCGACGAGGCCTAGCGGTCACATACCGGGTCGTTGATTTTTAACACATTCAACCGGGTCGCCACCTTGCCCCCCAGTGTTCGAGAACCAATTCCCCAGGCGTCTACCGTTCCAACGACCCCCAGACATCCCCTTTGTAGTAATGATCGCCACATACGGAACGACGACGCGGGTCCGGCGTCGACTCCTATTTCGCCGACCAGAAGATGCGTAACGCCTTGCCCAATGATTTGTTTCAAAAACAGCTTCTCATCAATCGCCTCGGGCCTCAAATCGACCCCACCTTCCTGCGTCACGCTGGCGTAGTAATAAGGAACATCAAGCAAATAGTTTAATTGTCTGCCAGTCAGATACAGCTTATCCCCTTCCGTCAAGTTGGCGTTAATCCATGGAACCACACCATAGGAATGAACATTACGTTGAAAAAACTCTTCACGCGTTTCATCGCTAAATGCGTGCTTCGCATAGTTCAGTGCATGCAGGCCGTGTCCAGCCAGCTGTAGGCCAAGCGTTAACGCAACGGCCGCTGCCAGCGGTTTCATCAAGCCCGCATGACGCGCCCAGCGTTCAGCGGCGACGGTAATGACCAGTAACAACAACGGCAGTACCGGCAAAATATGGCGAATTTTTTGTGAGCCGCTGAGCGTGAACCACAGCACGTATAAAACAAGCACAACCACGGCAACGATCAACAACGGGTGTTGCCTTAGTCGTGCGCGATATCGCCACACCCCGGCTAGCGCAAACGGCAGCACCAACAGAATATAAGGACCAAAGCCAGTGCGTCCGGACTCAAACTGAGCTGGCCCGGCAAAAGTCGCCAGAAACGGATAGCCGACAAGCCAGAACGGGTTGACAGAGACCGCTTGCTCATCGCGGGTGAATTGTTGTTGCAGGGCTGCGTGTTGATCGGCATCCCAGAACGGAACGCTTGAATAATCAACCATGCCAAACAGCATCGGAAACACTGGATCGCCCGTGTGCACCCAGTTCCAGACATACCATTGCCCCCCGGCGACGACGGCGACGAGAGTCAGCACCAAGCCATGAATAAACCAACGGCGTTGCGCCAGAATCGCCAACCCACAGGCGGCGGCAAACAGCAGGCCAATATATTTCCCGGCCATGAAAAACCCAACTGCCAGCCCGGCCAGCGCCGCGTGACGCAAATCATCTCCCCGGACCGCATTCGCCACCGAAATGGCGGCGACGAGAGCGAACAGGGCGTTGCGCACCTCCACATGACCGCTGCCGCCACTGTAGACGACCGCTGGCGTGGTTAGAAAAACAAGTGCTACAACAAGGGAAAATCGCCTGTCGAGAAAGCGCCGAGCGATCACATACAGCAAAGCCGATGCGCCCCATCCGGACACCATCGTCCACAGCGTCATCGCTCGCTCACCGCCCAGCGCCAACGCCGGGATATATGTCATTTGATTGAGCAGGGGCACCGCACCATCCAGTGCACGCGGAACGAAAGACAGTCCGCCTTCGCCCAAAAACATTTTCGGCAAAGCAAAGTGATAAGCCAGCGAGTCAGCGTCCGCCGGTGGGGCAAGCCCTTCCAGCAGATCAAATGTCATCGCCAGGATAATCAGCGCGAGCAACGCCTTGTCCAGCACATTCCAGGCGGCGCCTGTTTCTACGCTGGAGCCCTTCAGTACCCCGAGGCCAAGCACCCCGGCCCCCAGCAGGACCAGCAACACCGGGGCTGAGAACAGATCTGCGACACCAAGAAAGAACAGCAGCCAGCCCAGCGTTCCATAGCCTATGGCAAAACCCCAGGCCAATCGTTCGCTAAAATTCAAGTCTTCAAGCAGGCCGAGACCGCGCAGCAGCACGGCACCGAAGCCGATGGCGGCGACTACCTGAAAAACCATGACCATCGCCGCCGTCATCTCAGGCCCACCACTTTAAGGATCGGGTCGATATAACCCCGGAACTGGAAGCCATACAGCCCGGTCATGCCGATAACCCACGACCACAGTAGCGGCCGTCTGTAAAGCACACCGACGACGCCGAGTATAGACAATGGCATCAACGCCAGACTGCGTAAGGCCGCCAGCGAGTGCTCGGCGGCAAAATGCGCAGAAGTCGCCTGCATATGAACGATCACGACGCGCGCCAGTGTCGTTGGCAGGACGCCGCCAGGGCGCCCTTTCAGGGACGGCGCATGGCGCAGCAGGATTTTCATGCCGCCTCGTAACCTCTCATCGATGCGACTGGTAATGCTACCCGGTATCACGTGATACCGCATCAAGGCTTCATCGAAGATATGAAAGCGAACATCCGGCCGACCAGTTATGGCCAGCCACAAATCGAAATCCTGCCCTGCCGGTATGCCATCGTCGAAGTTGCCCGCCTGGCTTACCCGATCACGTTTGACGACAACACCCGACGCAGCGATATAGCCACGCAAATACTGCGAGACGAAGGGATCGCGCGCCGCTTTAAAATGCCGAGCGCAAGACATCACCTGTTCACCGGAGTCGGCAACTGCAACGTAATCATGGCTGACCAGATCGGCCCCCGTCTCGGCCATAACGGCGAGGCTGCGCTCCAATTTGTTGGGCATCCATTCATCATCGGCATCAAGGAAGGCGACGATATCTGACGTCGCTTCGCCAAGCGCCAGATTGCGCGCTGCCCCGGCGCCAAGGTTCTCCTGTGACACGACCTTCAATTCGATACCGCCCATGTGTTCGCGATACGCCTCAATTGCAGCCAGAGTGCCGTCGTCAGACCCATCATCGGCAATGATGACCTCGTGCGGCCTGATCGTTTGCGTCGTGATCGAGGCAAGCATACGGGCGATGGTCGCCTCTGCCCGGTACGCGGGCACGATGACGCTAACGTCCGCCGAGCTTTTAGATGTTGTGTTCAAGCCAGTGCCGTGTCGCCGTCAATGGGAGTAATGTACCAACTTTCCGGATTCGCCAACGGGGCCGCAAAATCGGAGTTAAGCGCCTTGTAATACAGCGGCCATGTCGGCATAGAGCGCATCAGCGGATTATGGGCCAGCACTATCTGACGCAATGCAGATGGCAGGCCAATCATTTCCAAAACATGGCAGCCCTCTGATCGGGCCAGTGCATGCGCTTCGGTCAGCAATCCACTGACGATGGCCGCATCGTCATTATCAACGAACAGGTCAACTATCTTCAGGCGCTTCAGACCAATATCTGGCTGGTCCTCCCGCATCACCGCGGCATAGCCGTCAAGACGACCGTCTTTCTTGGCAATCAGAAATTTTGTCCGTCCGCCGATACCCGGTGCATCGAAATGCCAGCGCATGCATTTTGCCGTACGACACGCCAGTAGTCGTTCCATCTCGCCTACCTTACGCTGCCACAGATCGTCGAAGGAATCGTCAATGTCGGTGACGCCCACAAGATCAATATTCGCCACACCGCCCGTCGGACGGCCACCCTTCAGCATTGCCAGCGGCAGTCCACCAGCCAGAGCAGCCAGTGATGATATGCCAGGTCCATAACCTTTTTTCCGCACCGCTGCCTTCAGGAACCCGGGCGCATCGGTGATCCAGTAGAGAATCTGATCGTAATCGGACTGCGGAATTCGTGACGCCCCGTAGCGTTCAAAAATGCGACCTGTCGGCTTGATGCCGGTGGTTACCAACAACATGTCTGCATTCGCCTGACCAAAATAGGCGTCCGCCAAAAGACCGACATCGCTTCGATATGGCATTTCGACTCCCCACTGGCTGGCGTCGGCGACGACGACCGGATGCTCACCAAAATAATACAACAGCGGAACGTTGCCGAAAAACCCAACCATGCGTCCATCGTCTTCAAGCAGCCAGCCCGGCGACGGCTTCGTCCGACCTTCGATGAACGCCGGGTTGTCCTGCCAGAACCGCCGCCAGTGGGCACGTGCCGCTAAATCGCCTTCTGGCATGTCGAGGCCAAGGGCGGCGAGCAGCGCAGTTGCCTCGACGCAATCGTCGAATACCGCTTCACGAAAGGTGCAAGAGATGTCGGTCATAGCTCTTAAAGACTCAAAAAATAACGCAGTTGGTGGTTGCCCCAATTGGCCAACATATGGTCGCGGCGAATTCTGAAGGGATTATCGCCGGCCCCCATGGAGCCCCGCTCCGTCGTCAGCATGGATCTGTATCCAGCATCAGCCGCCAGTCCGGGGTCACGACCGGGAATGAAATCGAAGCCAGGAATACCGAAAGGCGAACAGAAGTGCTCGCATGCCCGGCCCAGTTCCTGTTCTATTTTTCGCTTCGAGTTCTTCAGTTCGTTCATCGCCGCTTCTTTATCCAGCCCAGACATGCGGGCATGACATGTCGTATGAGAGCCGACCTCCATTCCTGCATTGATCATCTTGCGGCAATCGTCCCAGTTGAGAAACTCCATCAACACCCGGCCATGGTCGTAAAAATCGAGCAATCGATCCCGATCAACATCCGTCTTCAGGCCAATGTAGTCTGTCGCCAGGAAGAACGCGGCAGGCACTTTCTTGTCAACCAAAATCGGCACCGCGTTGATCAGATTGTTCAGAAATCCATCGTCGAAAGTAATGCAGAAATAACGCCCATCTATGGTCTCGCCTGATTCCAGCAGGGCGACAGCATCCGATATCGATATGAATTCCCCAAACCGCGACAGGTAGTCCAGCTGCCGAGCAAACCCGGCTCGTTCGTCATCGAAGACATGGTGGTAATAGGGAAAACGAACCCAACCGCCGGTGCGCGAAATAGAGCGCCCGATCGACAGGGCCAGCACCGCGCTATTGCGCAACCGTTCGCGTAGACGCTGGCGCGGTGCATGGTGGGCAACGAAGTCGCTATAGCGCGTAGGCGGAGTTATAGTCTGGTCAAGTTGCATCGGCATAGTCCTGCAGTCCGCCCGTCGGGGCAGTGACCAACGGTTCATTTTCAATATGAATGATGATCGAGAGTTCCAACATCAGCAGAGAATAAATCCGGAATCCATGGCAGTGTGGTGCGGCGAACAGGGCATCGATTCCCGGTGCCGTCCACCAGCCCCGTGCCAGCGCCGCCGGGCGCATAAGAATCTTTTTCGCTGGCCCCGCAAGGGCGGCTTCGGAAAACCATTTAAGAGCTGGCGAGGCGAAACCCTGTTTCGGCGCATTAAGAATCGCATGGGGCAGGTAAGGTTCTGCCATTTTTCTTTCCAGCGCCTTTTGCTGTCCACCCGGATTGCGCAACGATGGCGGCACCGCCAAAGCCGCTTCGACAAATCGGTGGTCCAGGAATGGCACCCGCCCCTCGACACTAACCGCCATGGTCGTGCGGTCAAGCAACAGCAACAGGTCTTCGGGTAAATAAGTTTCCAGATCGGCGGCAAGCATCGCCGTGTCCGCCACCCCGTCGAAGGCATCAAAATATGCCCGCTGCGACGGCACAGGTTCTGCAGTAGCATTGCCGATAATACGCCTCATTGGTTCCGGGAATTGGGTTAAATGATCGTTCAGGTACCCGCCTCGGTCACTGATAAATTTACCGGCGCGGCGCAATCGCCATGCGGTCATTGGCGAGACAGCACCAGCAATGGGTTCGACAATTCCTCGACGCAACCAACCGGGCAGATTCAAATAGTTGCGCTCCACAGGCAAAGGGTAGTATCGCCCATATCCGGCAAACAGCTCGTCACCACCACTGCCGTTAAGCGCCACGGTGACGTTGTCACCCAACGCCCGTTCAATCAGAAAATTGGGCAGCAGACTGGAGTCGAACAGCGGCTCTTCGCAATGCCATGCCAGCATTGGTAGATATTGACCGACATCATCGGCACCGACTGTCAATTCCGTGTGGTTGGTGCCGTAGCGTGCCGCCACGGCCTGAGCCAGCGGTGCTTCGTCGACTTGGCCGCCATCGAAGCTGACGGTGAATGTATTCAAGGGTTCTGATGCATGTTCGGCGGCCAGCGCCGTCATCAATCCGGAATCGATGCCACCGGACAGCAACACACCAACCGACACATCGCTTTGCAAATGTTCGGCGACACTGGCAGATAACAACCCGGTCAAATGTTCCGCCGCCTCGTCCATGGTCGTCGGCACGTCACTGCCCGCCGTCGGCCGCCAATAACGGTCAATGCGTACATCACCCGATGCGTCGGCGACGAGCATATGCCCCGGTGGCAATTTGTTGACGCCCTTGAACAGGGTGTCGGGGGCCGACACATAACCGTGCGACAGATAGCCGGAATGCATATCATCGTTAATGGCGCGCTCAATCAAGCCAGATGCAAACAACGACTTGATTTCCGACGCAAACAAAATGCCGCCGCCCGTAGTGCGTGCCCAGTACACGGGCTTTATCCCTAACCGGTCGCGGACAAGGATCAGGCGGCCGGGCTCGCGTTCGTAAATGGCCAGCCCGAACATGCCATTCAGGTCATGGACGAAATCCAGCCCTTTGTCGGCGAGAAGCGGCAACACGACTTCCATATCGCCTTCGGTTTTAAAACCATGGCCACGCGCTGCGAGAGTCTCCTTAAGGGCGCGATAGTTGTAAATTTCGCCATTGCCCATCAACGCCCGCGCGCCGCCACCTTCGACAATAGGCTGATCGCCGGTCTCGAGATCGATAATGGCAAGGCGCGCAAAAACACCGTGGAATCGCCCGTCATCGCTGACGTGTCGACCATTACCATCGGGTCCCCGGTGGGCCATAACAGCCAACATGGAGTCCAGATCAGGCGTCAACGCCGGGGCCGCGTCGGGCAGGAACAAGCCAGCCAAACCGCACATTTATGTCACCTGCTCAGAAATTTTCAGAAACTCGGGACGTCGCCATAATCGGGCGCATTGTTTGAATGCCAGCCCTCGCTCAATCGACGATAATGAGCCGATGGGGCATCCGGCCAACTGTTCGGATCGAACCCGTGCTGGCAAATGAAGGCAAAGGCGAGACGTTCGAAGCCAAAGCCTATGCAGCCGGTTTCGGCGAACTCACCATCCGCCTGTTTGATATTCAGGCTTCGCCCGAAGAAATCTTTATGACGGTTATACGACCCGACGGCGATGGTATCGCCCTTGAACGGCAGCAGGGCGCGAACTTCGTGTTTCAGTTCGAAGGCACTTTGGTAAGCGGCCTGATCACGGTAATTGCCAATAAAGAATGGGTCAGTTGCGCTTTCCACCTTGTAGGCCAACGCCATGTCATCAAGGGTCTGGCGCATCATGTCGCGGGCTTTTTCCAACCCTTCGCCAACAAAATCTGCCGAACCAACAAAAATGATTTCCCGCATGGTGAAGTTCCAGAGTCGTTCCAGCGATGCCATGTTGGTCGATTCATAACGAAAGCAATTACCCTCGGCAGTGGCGATCAAGCCTTCTTCGGGCAGCACCGAATCGGTCAGCGACATGTACAGGTGATGGCAAACGGTCGGTGACAGCATGGCGTCTGGATCGCCATAGGATCCATCGGCGGCGTGTACAAGACCATCCTTGCAGCAACCGTCTTCGGAAAACTTCTCAATCACCTCCATGTCTTCACGCAGGTGGGTGACGAAGCTTAACGAATGAGGAAAGTTGCTGAAATATTTTACCCGTTCCAAATACCCCGGCGAAATCAACGCCGGGAATCGATAGGGCTTGGCCCCGAATTGATTGGCGGCATCGACAACCCGTTCGGCAAAGAAATCAATCAGCGCAGAAAGCAGCGGGCCGAGGATGTAGTAACCGGACCCCTCGCGTACTACTTCGCGGCTTTTGTATAATTCGTCCATGGGATCTGCGGCGAACGACGTCGGGCGATCGAGATAATCCTCGAGTACGCTCAGGCGCGGCTCAAATGCACCGTCGGCCATCGCTTCGACAAGGTGGTTGACCTTGGCGCTCAGTCGCTCTGTTGTTGTCTTATCGGCGGGCCCGTTCAGACTCAGCTCAATCCCTTCGACGCCCGGGGAGACACGAGCCGAGGTAATTGCCTCGTCCACATATGCGAGCTTGGCCTGAATCTCCCGAACCAGAAAGTCCGGGACCTCCATATCGGGAACAATGCTTAAAACGGTTTCGGTCATGGATTAATATCTAACACATTATGGAATAAAGAATGCCTGAAAGGCACGCGCCAGATCGGCGGGCTGGTTTTCCAATAGAAGAAAGCTCAGGCACGTAAAGTTCAGGGTGATGAAGATTGATGCACCATGAAACAGCTTATTCTTATCCAGTGCCTGCAAGCCTTGCCTGCCAAGGAAGCGGCGAAGGATTTGTTCGAAAAACGCGGATATGACAACCCCTGCCCCTTGCATTAAACCAAAGGCGACGAAGTTCAATGTCGTTCCATGCCAGACCCCGACCAGGTAAAAGGTCACCATCACCGTCACCGCCATCATCACGCCAGCCAGTTGAGCAGGGGCGCGACGGATCAGCGCCGTCGACAATGGCGTAAACACATAATGGCGCACCCAGATGCCAAATGACATGTGCCAGCAGGTCCAGAAATCGCGAACATTTCGGGCCAGATACGGATGATTGAAGTTTTCCGGAAGGGTCTTAAAACCGCACGTTCGTGCGACACCGATAACGACGTCTACATAGCCTGAAAAATTCAGATACAGGTACGCCGGATAGCTGTAAAGAACGATGATGAAGTCGAGCCAATTTGATGACGGGTGGCCCAGCAGGCCAATATCGGCGGACGGCAAAAGCACCGGTGCCAGAACGAACGCCTTGATCAGGCCGGTGACAGTTCGGTGCAAAGCGGCCAGAAGCTTGTCATTGGCCGGGCGTCCGATTTCGGCCAGGCCTTTGCAGAAACCATCATAGCGCTGTATCGGCCCGGCGATCAGGGTCCATGGCGACAGGGTAAAGGCCATATATCGCCCCGCACTGAACGGCAAGTGACCCAGGTACGGCGCTTCGATAAGCAAATGAATTTGGCGAAAAAGAATATAGGAAATACCGATGATCGATACAGGCAGGCTGATGCTTCCCAGCACATCAAACCAGGCGTACCGCTTGAATATCAGAAACAGCACGATTTGCAGGGCAATTACGACAACCGCCGTTTGCCCGGCTGCAGCCTGCTTGTTACCCCACATACGACGAACGACAATAAACGGCACTATCTGAAAAGCCAGCATCGCCAGAAGATCGCGGGGCCCAAGCCAGCTGATTGCCATTACCGCACCGGTCAGGGCCAATGCCTGCATAAACAAGTCTCGCCGGGGGGACCATGCCAGCAGCACCAAACCTGACATCAGTGCCAGAAAGGCGATGCCACTGGGCGCGATAGGACCGAGCCCAGGTATCATAGGTCCGGCTCCAGCCCGAGCGCCGTTGGCAGCCATGCAGCAAGTTCACGGGCAATAATATCGTGTCCGGCGGCGTTGGTATGGCCGTCATCGGGAAAACTCAGGAAAACATCCGCGCTTTGCAGCGCAGGAGCCGTATCAAGAACTAGAATATTTCGAGCCAACAGCGCCTGCAACAGTTTGTCGTATGGTCGCGTTGGATCATGTTCATTGGCATCCAGACCCAAATGCGTCATGTAGCGTTCAAACCAGTCGCTGTTCAGATGGTGGCCGCTTGGAACGATCACGATTCCAAACGGAACGCCCAAATGATCGGCGACCCAGTCACGAATGACGGCCATGTAATCCGCCGTTTTCCCAAAATATACATATTCTGGATTTCCAGTCTCTTTACGATAGACACTATCAGAAAGCGAATTCGCCAGAGCGACGTCGGCGCGCATTCCCCATTTCAGAGTCAGATCCCGTAAAAACGGGACGCCATTCACACCAACCTTGGCCCAAGTATAAACTGCGCTGTTATTAATCAGCCTTTTTTTCAGGCCGAACAGGGAAACATCGGTGACGCCGCCAAGCTGGCGGACACTTTGTTCCAGCACTTGCGTAGCACGAATGTCCGTCTGCTTCTCATCACGGTTGATAACCAGAGGTTCGGACAATTCCTTGATCGCATAGTCATAATCGCCAACGATGTTGTTCAGAGTCATTTCGAAAATCACGGCGCGCGGGCGGTAGCCCTCTGCCGCTAAATGTCGCACCACCCGCATCTGTTGATGCAGCTTGTGGCCCTCTGACGACAGGTTGGCGATCTTGTAGCCAAGGTCCTGCAGTCGGGCCGACATGATTTCATCGTCTTCAAGAAACCCGCCAAAGGAATTCGACGCCCCAGCCATCCAAACTCCGGCCAGATCGTCTTCGAATCCCTGCTCACTGTCGCGAAAGCCTTTGGAATTCGTCGTGTTGGTAACATTATAATTAGGCGGGTTGAATCTTCTCACCGACAGGTTCGGTTTTTGAAACGTGCCATACACCGGATGTCGCTCGAAGCGAGACTGCGACACGCTTCGCCATTCAGGGAATATCACCGTCCGGAACAGGACTTCCAGAACAGCCCCGCCGAACAGGGCAAGCGCAAGGTATGCCCACCAGCGCCCTCCCTTGGACGAGGCTTCAGAATTGCTGATAGGCGATGACAACGACGTCTACCGAACTGAGAAACAACAACAGGAAAAAGGCGACCTTTGCGGCAAGCCACAAGATAGAAATGGGTGTTGGAAGATTGTTCAGGATCATCAAGCGTCGCCTAGTTTATCAGCAATCATATCGGCCAATTGGCCAACATTTTCAAACTGTGCCAATTCCGCCGTAGCAAAATGAATACCGAGAGCCTTTTCGACCGACAAAATAAGACGGACGTGCGTCAGACTGTCCCATTCATCGACGTCTTTCGCCGTTAGCGCGGGCGTCAATTCGAGCGCATCATCGTCGAGCACGTCACGAAATACGGGTGTCAGCTTTTCATAAATCGCGGCACTGTCCATCAACGATAATCCTTTGAATAATAAGGGTGGGAACCGGCGCGACCATATCAGATGCCAAATCCAGATTTCAAGTGCAACAGTCCAATAGAGAGGGCATGATGCGTCTCAAGACAGCTAATGCACAGGCAAGGCACTGATGACGCAAAAGACGGCGACACCACCAGCATCAAAACTAGGCGTCCGGGTGCGGGCCCTTGGGTTTCATTTGCCGGGCGATCCTATCGCGCTGGGCGACATTGATATGACATCGGATCTGCGTAATCGACTGGCCGACATCGGCCAGGAATTTACCCATCAGTCAGATGGCGATTCGACTGAACTTGCGATTGCCGCCGCCCGTGAAGCCATGGGCAAGGCCGGAACGCCCTCAAGCAGTATCGGTCTGGTGATTTCCGCGCCAACCTTGCTGACGTCTTACGGGTTCGAGATACCCGCCATAGCCATTCGGGCCGCATTGGGCCTGGATAATGCTGACTGCCTGAACGTTGCTCAAGGGTGCGTTGGTTTTCTGGCCGCCATGCGCATCGCAGCGCAATTCCTGAAAACGGAACCGGGTCGCGGCGATGTTCTGGTCGTTACCGCGTGTCAGGCATCAAACCTGACAGAAGGGTTTTCCCATGGCGCTTTCTTCTGGGGCGACGCCGGGGGTGCTGCAGTCATTACGGCGGATCCGGGTAATGGACTGCACATAGAGGCCTACAGCGAAAAGTCTTCAGACAAAGATTGGGGTGCCATGCGATTGCGTCATGGCGACGGCGCATCTTATTCCGCCTGTATCCCAAATGATGATCTGCGCATCACTGTTGATTTTTCCGACGCCCGTGCCCAGGCTGATTACATCATGGGTGAACAGGAACGGTGTGGAAGCCTGATTGATTCCTTGCTTGCCGCCGGAAATTTATCGGACGACGACATCAATGCCGTACTGCTGCCGTCCATTGGTAAAAACCGGGTGCCGCTGTTACTCGCCGAGCATAAATCGCTGCGCAAGAAGGTCGCTTCTGATTTTCGCTATGCCCACATGGGCGGCGTTGATGTGCTGTTTTTCCTGGCGCAGCTTCTGGAAAACACTCCGCCGACAAAAGAAGCCTGGTATTTGGCCATGACTCCGGCTTTCACTGCCCAATGGGGCGGCCTGTTGCTACGCCATAGCGGATAGCGTGATCTCGCCATCGAAGGGCACTCTGCCGTGACGGGTAATGGTAATGGCGGTTGCCGGAATTCCGCGACCATAGGCCAGCCAGCGGGTCACCAGGCGCACATGGATGTCGCCATCACCGCATTCAACCCAATAGCGCGCGTTGCGCCCTTGTATCATTACACCGCCGTCTTTTTGCTCGACCGGCAGCGGCGTTATCAGGGTGCGGGTAATGGTCATCGCGCCTGAACCACGAACGTGATCGGTCAGGGTTAATGTGTCGCCATCGAAGTCCCAGTCCCTTTCAACCGCGTCGAAATTCAAGCGAACGCCGGCGGTGGTTTTCTGCAAGGACGGTGCCGAACCAGCAACGCGCTCGCGAAAGTCGTCGTCGTAATAGGGCTTGTTCGCCGGATAGGGGTCCTTGCCGCCCAGCATTAAGCCGTTGTGCATGACGGCCGAGCGATACAACGCCGCGTCGCCATCTTCGCCATAGGCACCGCGACCGGGGTCAACGATCACCGCCTCGTCACCATAATGCAGATCGAAACTGCCGACGTCCTGATGACCATGGCCCGGCATGTGCGAAAAACCTTCGGGCGAAGCATGCCACAGCCCCGACCACGCCCCGACATCCGCACGCAGCCAGCCATCGCCATCCAGCACCCCGTCGCCTTGCAGGTCCAGCACCGCCAGCAAATCGTCGGGTGATATGTCCGGAGAAATATCACCGACCAGCGGCAATCCGCCCGGCAGCATCAGGGCCGAGGCAACGCGCCGAGCCCGGGTCACGGTTTCTGCGAAAGCCTCGTGTACAAGGTCTTCGTATAGCCTGAGCACCAGCAGGTGATAATGGCTGGACCCTTCACGCAGCATGCCCGATGGGCTGAACAGACGGTCGGCTTCTTCTTGCAATATCTTTAAGCCCATGCTCTCGGCTTTAGCCATGCCAAGACGGCGGCCCAGCACATACAGCGCCCGGCCATTGTTTGCGAGGTGGTTCGAAGTGTGATGGTCGCCGAAATATTCCAGGCGCGCGGCAATCGCCGGGGCATGGGCCGCCAATATCGCAATCGTCCTGTCGCGATCACCCGGCAATCCGTGTTGGCTGGCATAATTGAGAATGTTGACCGCTCGTTCGCCCGCCGTATAGGGATGCCAGCTCCAATGGGCCAAGGGTGTCGAAAACCCTTCCGCCCACGCCCGCCACAGGGCATCCACTTGGTCCGGGTCGGAATCATCACGCACCCAGGCAAAGCGATGCAGGGAAAGTTGAGTTTCCAGGTCGTCGAAATTACGCACGAACAACGCCGCTAAATCATCCGCAACGACGGTCACGTCCAGCCCGGCCAGATTCAGCATAACCGGTCCTGTCAGCTGTTTGGCTTGCAAGGCACCCAGAGTGCGTGTCGGACGTTCCGGTGCCAGCGGCAACAGATCTTCCAGATACGGCGGGACATGGGGTGTAAAATCGGGCGCACCCGGAATGCGCCCGAACGCGTGACCCAGGACCCAGCGCCGAAGCACAGGATCATGCGCGAGTTGACTTAATTTACGGAGCAAATTTGAAATCATCGGTGGTTCATATATAAAGGCGGCATGAGTAATCCTGATAAACAAGACGTCAAGAAATTCTGGGGATCCCTGTATGATTCCCTGTACGAAGATGTCGACCGCGATATGACCCGCGAGAAGCTGATCGCCAGCATCGACGATCTGGAAGACATGTTCCGCATGCGCGATTTCATGAGCGTCGTCGAGATGCCCCTGGACGATCTCGCCGGGAAGCGAGTATTGGAAATCGGCCCCGGGGCCGGTGGCCATTCGGCGTTGTTTGCCAGGCACGGTGCAATTATGACCAGCGCTGACATCACCTTTGATCGGGCGCGTTCAACCCAAGCCAAGTTCGACCTGATGGGCGAAATGGCCCAAGGCGCGCAAGCCCTGCAATCGGATGGCGAGAATCTACCCTTTGCCGACGACACTTTCGATATCGTTTATTCCAATGGCGTCTTGCATCACACCCCTGATACCGAACGCGCCATCGCCGAAGTCTATCGCGTCTTGAAGCCCGGCGGTCAGGCCGTGATCATGCTGTATTGCAAAAGCTCGTGGCACTACTGGGTCAATATGGTGATTGGCGTCGGTATCTTGCGCGGCAAATTGATCACCGGCTCGAACTGGCTTGGGCGCGCGACCGAATGGGGCGGCAAGAAACAGCAGACCGTCGCCAACCCGATTACGCGCTGTTATACGGCGGGTGGAATCCGCAAGCTGTTTTCAGCCTTCACGGACATTACCCTGCGCAAGGGCGAGTTTTATTTTTACCTGATCCCGGGACTTGGACGCTTCTACCGGCGATGGCAGATCAAACACTACGGCACCCATCCCGGTGGATTGCTGGTTTATGGCGAGCCTTGGCCGATCCAGTCGCCGCTGGAAACCCGGCTGGGGAAAATCATGGGCTTCGCCTGGTTCATCACCGGGCGCAAATCCTAGAAAAAGGTTCTCAGAACCCCCGGCAATTCGCCGAAATCATCAATCATTGCCTGCGCCATCAGCCGGTCGTGTTCGACGCCGCAATAGCCGTAGGTGACGAACACCGCCGGAATTTCCGCATCGTTTGCTGCCGCCATATCCGTCTCGCTGTCACCGACGTATGCCGCACCATCGGCATCGCAACCCATGGCATCCAGGGTTTCCATAATGTGCCGCCCATCGGGCTTCGGAAACGCCGTATCATCGGCGGTGATGACGGCAGAGAACAGTGGCTCCAGCCCCAATGCCTGTAACACCGGACGGGTCGTCGCGCCGGGTTTGTTGGTGCAGATGCCGAGCCTGATACCATCGGTCTGCATGGCGCTTAGAATCTCAACGACATTGGGGTAGACCAGCGTTGATGCCGCAGGGTCATCCAGATAGGCCTCCAGGTATCGGTCCATCAGGTCTTCGGCCTCGCCATCGATACGCCCGCCTGTAGCATCCAGCGCCTCTTCGATGGTGGCCAACGCACCGCGCCCAACCATCGCCTTGACCGCATCGACCGCCAGGGTCTCGCGACCATTTTCGGCCAGAACCACATTAACGGCGGCGGCGACGGCCGGGACGCTATCGATCAGGGTGCCATCCAGATCAAGAACCAGACTCCTGAGGCCGGCCATCAATACTTACCCCACAGGGCATCGTCTTCGAGCGCCGCCTCAACCAAGGCAACATCTTCTGGGCTGTCGACGGAAAAATAGGGCCGATAAGGAACTGGCGCGAGACGTTGCTTGAACCCATTGTCATAGACACGGTTTGAGTCGCAAGATTCACGTATTTCCAATGGGCTTTCCGGCGTTTCCGTAAACCATTTCAGAAAGTTCCGTTTAAATCCGAAAATGCCGCCGACCCGCATGGCACCCAGTTCTGGTGTGAATTCCTTGGCATAGGGAATGGGGCTGCGCGATGTGTACATGACATCGCCGTTTAAGTCGTGGACGATCTTGACGATATCCGGGTTCAGGTACAATGCCTCGTCGACAATAGGAACGCCCAGCATGGTGCCTTTAACGCCATCGTCCTTTTCCAGCGGCGCGACAACGGCCTCAATCACATCGGGACCCAGCAGCGGCTCGTCGCCCTGCACACAGACAATATTGTCATCTTCGCCCAAATCCATGCCGCATGTATCAGCGGCTTCCGCGACCCGGTCCAGCGCACGGGTATGGGTGTCGGCGGTCATGATGACGGGGTAGCCCTTGGACTCGCCGAATTCACGGATTTCCTCGTCACAAGTAGCGAGAAAAAGGCCATCCCAACGCCCGAACATTTTTGCGCGCTCGAAACAATGTTCCAGCATCGGTCTGCCGCCGATGAGGTGCAACGGCTTGCCGGGAAAACGACTGGCCGCCATACGGGCCGGAACGATGCCAATTGTTTTCATTTCTTATGATTCCTCTGTCAGGTTCCAGCGCGCTTTCCACGCCGGGTCGGCACAATAAATACGATAGACCAGTTGCATCGTCTTTAATGCTTCATCGGATGTACCGTTTTTTATTGCCGCGCCGTTAATGACGGCATCGGCAAACTCGGCGATCTCATCAGTCCATGACGGGTCATTGTCGTAATTGCGGACCTCCTCGTCTGGATCTCCCCGGTCATCACCGCGACTGCGCGCAATGGTCAGGGTCTCCTCGCCGTAACTTTTTGTGCCGGACAAAATCCCGCTGAGGATCAAAGTTCCCTTTTCCAGCGTGATATCCAGGTTAAAGCGATGCCGCCACTGGGTTCCCGACGAATGCAGCATGGCGACGACACCGTCGTCGGTGCGCATGATGGCATAGGCGTTGTCTTCAACGTCGTGGCCCCAGTAGTCGTTCGAGATGAAGCTGTTGATATCAATGAATTCACCCGTGAACAAACGGATCAGGTCAACCATGTGGATGCCCTGATCGAGCAGGATTCCACCGCCAGCGAGTTCGCGCTCGACCCGCCAGTCATGATCCTGCCCAAAGGTTATCAGTTTCGATTTTCCGTAGACACCGCGCAGATTGACAATCTTGCCCAATTCGCCTGATCGAATAATCGCCAGCGCATCACGAACCGAATCATGATAGCGATGGTTAAAGCCATACTTCAGCTTTTGTTGTGGGCGGGTTTTTTCACACGCGACGACGCGCGCGATATCGGCAACGTCGCGTCCCGGCGGCTTTTCACAAAACACGTGCAAGCCTTTTTCCAGGCCAGCGATGGTCACGTCGGCTGCCATGTCGTTGCTGATGCAGACAATCAAAGCATCCAGGTTTTCGTCCAGCAATTCCTCATAGCCGGTGTAATGACGTGTGCCGTCTTCGAGCGCCCCTTCCCCATCAAAAGTGCGATCGCAAACCGCGATGACTTTCATGTCATCGCGGGCGGATATGACGCCATGTCTACGTTTGCCGACAATGCCATACCCGGCGATGCCGACGCGAAGAGGTGTCGTCATCTAAGCGTCCTCCCCGGTCGCCGGGTATCGGTACAACGCAGAAATTTTTTCGTTGGCACGCCCCATGCGCGGCGATTGTTCATCGCAATCCACATCGACCCAGCCACCAGCCTCATCGGATCGGTAAAAAGCGTGCAGCAATTTGATCGTGCCCAGGCAATCGTCTCGATCCACAGGATAAGGGGCCTCGCCGGAAAAATGACGAACAATGTCTGAGTACATTTCAGAATGACCATGACCATAGACCGCGCCGTGTCCCTTGATGCCTATAAAATCCTCGCTGTGGGCCGCGCACTCATCCGGAGACGGCGTGAAAATTTGCAACTCGTTAACGGCGATGCCGCCGATCATGGCCAATCCCTTGGAACCGACAATAGACAAGGACGCCTCGAAATCATCGGGCCTGGCCGCCGTCGTTACTTCCAGATTGCCGACCGCATCGTCGCCATAGGTAAAGGTCGCAACGACCGTATCCTCGACCTCGATATCGGCCCCCAGCGTCCGCATTTGGGCGTTGACTCGCGCCACGTCACCACACAGGTAACGCAGAAGATCGACATGATGGATACTCTGGTTTGCAATCGCCCCGCCATCATGAGAATAGGTGCCACGCCAGGCCGCCATATCGTAATATCGCTGAGGACGACACCAGCGCACCCGCACCGAGACAATGCGGATATCGCCCAGTTCGCCATCCGCCAGTGCTTTTTTGACCCGCCGGACCGCTTTGTTGTAGCGATTTTGGAACACCGGAAATAACTGCAGGCCCTGATCAGCAGCCTGGGCATAGGCATCACGCACCTGATCGGGGCGCATAAAGGTCGGCTTTTCCATGATGATATGTTTACCGTAGCGCTGCATGATTTCCGTCGCTTGTTCGAAATGCATGCCTGACGGTGTAATCACGGCGACGATATCAATATCCGCAACCTCATGCAGCATGGCGTTATAATCGGCGAACCACGGCACGCTGAATTCTTCGCCATAGGCGCGTGCTTTATCTTCGGCCAGATCACAAACGGCTGCCAGACGGACACCGTCAATGGTGGCGATGGACCGGCAATGATGTCCGGCAACGCGCCCGCAACCGATCAGGGCGACATTCAGGGGGGTGTTGGTCATGTTGACTCTTTCGCGTTGTATTTTTCAAAACGCCGTGTTCTTGCTTTTTGTACGGCCTTGCGGACCGGAATTTGTAATTGCTCTGGCAGTAGATGAAATGCCTTGCGTGCTACGTTCTTAGCAAGGAATCGTGCCGGGATATTATCGCCGTCCCGGTGTTGCATCAACACCGTGCGCAACTGGTTCAGGCATGTTTCACTGTCTTTAAAGCCCTGTGCCTGGACTTTCGGCAGGCATCGCTCAATGGCCCTGAACATTTCTTCAAACTGGGAATCCGTAAATGTCAGATATTTCTTCTGGAAATCCAGCTGCTGGTACGGATTGGCGACCAGAAGCATCAACGGCTCAGCGCCCAGACCGAGCGCCAGATCGACAAAATCCTCAACCTCGTGACAATTGACGGTATTAACGGTCATCGACAGGGTAAAGGTGAAGTCCTTGTGCTGCTTCATTTCACCGAGTCGTTTCAAATTGTCGATGGCCGACTGCCAATCAGCGTTGCGACCGCGCACCCGAAGCGCTTCAAAACTCTCAGCCGTTGCCGCATCCAGCGAGGCGGCGACACAGGTGATTGGCACCCGCTCGATAATTTCATGCACCCGGTCGGTCAACAAGGTGGCGTTGGTGATAAAATAAAACCGGGTTTCCAGGTTGGCATTGTGGCCACTAAGGTATTCCAGAACCGGCTTGAAATAAAACGGCTCGCCACCGAAAGGCATGATGACTTGGGCCTTGCTCGAATATTTCGGCAGTTCGGCCATGAATTGTTCCGGCAGCTTGACACGCATCTTGGCGTCTTCGCGCTGATAGCAATGGTAACAATCCAGATTGCATGCGTAAGAATATGTAAATCGCAGCCAGCGTGGCCATGATTCCAGTTCGGTTTTTTCTTCACTGAATTCTTGTTCGTTTAGCTCAGCGTTCTGGCGTGGCTCGCCGTCTTCGCTCAACTCGTCAAACCAATCCATGTTCTCGTAACGCTTGCCGCCCTGCAGGACCGGGCAAGTATGCGGGCACATGGCATGGGCACCATCGTCCAGCATGCGCTTGCGGCTGGCCTTAAAGCCTTCTCCATTCCAGATGTCGGCAACAGACCCTTCATTGACATTTCCCAGCACCCAGTCGTTGTTACAACACATGGTGACGTCGCCGTTGGGATTGTTAATCTCGAAATGAGACCACGGATGTTTGCAGATAAATTTTTTCATTTAGATACTCAGTTCTTTTTTCCAGACGTCCATATCGACAGGTGCATAAACCGCGTTCCAGTCTAGATATGGTGGCGGGACAGCATTATTCAGGGCTTCATTTAAACTATCGACGGTAACCGCAATTGAGCTGGCACAATCCGGCAAAACATCCAGTGCGACCCGGTCGTCTGGGCGAATGCGAAACGTCGGCACCCCGGCCAGCAATCCTTCCAGGCCGGACGTGCCGGTGCCATAAAACACCGCACTGATGCCAAGCGACTCAGGGATGGTGTGCGGCGTGCGCTGAACATCTTTGGATTCTGTAATTTCCTGTGGATATAGCGGATGGGTCTTGACGACAAATGTCCGACCCGGCTGTCGCGCGTTCTCGACGGCCCGCATCATTTCGTTGGTAATTTCGTCAATGCTTGATGTGGCGACAAACACTGGGCCGTTTGCATCATAATACTCACCGTCAAAGCGCGCGATGCGAAAGGCTCCACCGATACACATCCGCTCGACCGGCACCCCCCAATCAATCAGCTGGTGATGATAGGCCGGGCCGGAGCAAATCACCTTGTCGGGAACGCTTTCCAGACCGTCCGGATTGGTCGCCGGGCTGGCGTTGAACTGGTGCGGGCCAACAACCGCATGCTGATAACCCTTTGCCGTTATGGCGAGCTGGCGTGCAGTGCGACACAAGGCGCGTTCCCACGGGTGATTTTCCCACGGCCAAACGACAATGGCCGGGCATTGTTTGTTCAGCCAACGGTCCTGACAGTGGATTTGCCATGAATTACTGGCAATGGCCGCCGTTGCATTTTCCTTGGCAACAGCACGACGCACCAACCAGGAGAATACGCCTGCGAAATCCTCCGCAACTGGTTTCCAGCGCTGAAAAATATAACCCAGTGCGAATAGCGGACTGCCCCAGCCATGCAGCCCTGCTGTGCGGCCATCGGCGGCTAGACACTGCGTAAACCCGACATCGGCATCCGTATGCATGAGCCGCTTCAAGTCCGGAATTTCCTTCATCAACGGCCCGAAGTAAGCGTCGTGGCCGTCCGTATTGCTGTCTGGATGACCATAAACAATAATGCTGGCATCGCCGTTGCCAATATTTTTGCGGGTCGAGCGCAGCATCAAAGACGCCAACGCAGCCCTGACAGCAAAACGTGTGCGGGCCAGAAAACCGCGCAGCATCCATTTCAGCGACGCCGCGAAAAGGCCGGGCGACGACCCCGCCGTTACCCCATCGATATTCGACAGTTGTCGAAACACCCACGGGTCATCACATACAACAAGGCAGGTGTCAGGTCCGGCGGCGATGTTTTCCACCAGTCGCGTCCATGCCATCATTAAGCCCAAATCACAGTTATAGGCGGCGGCGGTTGGGGCATGAGCGAGGCGCCCCGATGGCGTTTGACCCAATTTATGGCCCAACGCCCACCAATCCTCACGGATGCCATCGAAGGCAGTCTCTAGGCGCTCGCCAAGCCTCGGCAATTGCCGCGCCTTATCCAGCGTCGTCACTGTTCCGGTGATGGCGAGCCAATGGATACGTTCATCAATACCGGAAAGATCACCAGCGTGGCGTAGGACAACCATCATCTAATACCTAATAGTCTCAGGAGCCTGTGAATCTCTTGACGACAGTGTTGGCGAAGTCAGTCGCTACCAGGAACAAAAGCACACCCTTGTTCTGGAAACACTTGAGGTTGTCATCCGTGACCCGAAAGTCGACGGTTTGATTGATCGCGACGCCACGCAGCAAACATTGCAGGAATGTCAGGTCAAGCCTCGCTGCCAGCGTCGGATCTGACAACCGGTCGTCCAGCAATTGCGGCATATACTCGCCTTTGGAAGCGACGCCTGTGCTGATCGGGCCATAGTTGTCAATCACCGGGTCACCCCAGGTGAATGTAATATTGAATTCATTTGACGTCGCGGCATTCGGCAACAGCATGTCTGTTTCAATATAGTATTGATTGTTTTCCGCCGTGTCATGGGGGAAGGAATAGAGCAGACGGGCGATGCCGAAGAACGGATCGTTGACATCGATTTTCGGGTCCGGGTCGATGATCTTGAAATCCTCTGGCCTTGACACGTCGCTAAAGATAATGTTTTCGGCATGGAAATTCCAGTGACCGAGGATGGAAATAGTCGAAGGCCCTTCGTTCAAAAGTTCGAACGTCGGTGATGAAAATATTTTTTCCAGGCACCACGACAGGGAATGGCGCGGCTTGCCGTTGATGATGATTTCATCCAGCGAGGTCAGGAAACCAATGTGTTCCAGCGCCAGCAGTCTGTGATATGCCTCGCGGATATGATCGCGTATCCACAGGCCGCTTTGTTCGTTCTGACCCGGATCGAAATCATGCTCATCGACCATGTCGAGCAAAGACGATGTGACCGTCCGCAGAATGGCTTCTGAATTATCCCGCGTTGCATCGCCCCTTTGCAACAGGCTGGCCAGGGTCTCGCCATTTATAAATTCCTGAAGATAATAGCTTTTGTCGCGATGCAGCCCGGTGCCGATGACGCCCTGGCCGAGGATTGTCGGCAGTCTTTCACCCAATAGCGGATTGTGGGATTTCAATTGCTGAATACGGGCGGCCTCGCGTTCCAGAACCGTGTTGTTGGCGTTGGCAATCTTGCACAGGATGGTGCCTTCATCCACATCAAGTCGTAGTACCAGCGTTGATCCGTTTTTAAGGACCTTGTGATTATTGAAGGCTGTTGGTTGTTCGAGTAGATGGCGGATTGTCATGCGTTGGACTCCATCGCTTCATAAACCCTCAAAGCATCGCCGCTATTCAAGTGACGGATGGCCTCAATGACACTGCGGCAATAGCCGCGAGTGTTATGAACATAAGCCTGGGTGATCAGTTCACTGACCGGCGACGACGTCCCGTCGCCAAGCGAAAACGGATCGTCGAAGAAACTGAGCAGTGCCGATTGCGGTAACACCACAGCGGCGGCTTCACAGAATTCATAGCCTCGGCTGCCATAGGGTTTCTCGCCAATATGCAGAACGGTCGGCAGTTTGTTTGCTGTCTTTCGCAAACTGTCGGCGATGCCCTCGCCGCTCAAACGGCTGCCATCGGCACATTGATAGTCAAAGAAGAAACGACACAGCTGGTATCCCGGCGGCATGGTCAGGGTGCGCAGTGAAATGGTGTTGATGTTGTTTGAGTTCGGAAACATCCGACTCATGGACGTGTTGACCTGGGAGAAACTTGGCCGAAAATTGTTTCGCGGATCCTGATCCCGGGCACTGATGGACTTGGTGCCTAGACGCCCGGTCGGCGTATCGGGATGAATGATGTCAACTTCCAGTCCCTTAAACTCAAGTTTATCGATGCCAAGGTCCTCGGCCATTTCAAGGACACCCCGCAATTGCGCCTGCCAACCATTGGTCTGGCACGACCCGAGGGCGAATATACGTTCATCACCGGCGGGTACAGGCTTTGTCGTCAGATGGCGTTCAGGTGCGCCGATCAGGCCGGGGTAAAGAGCCGGCAGGGACAATGCCTCTGCAACGCCGACGATGTAGGTGGCGACACCGGCGAAACGTTGCATCAGTTGCTTGTCGCCAATATGCGATTTCGACGTGGCTACGATGCAGACATCAAACGGACCAGGAAGGCTTTCCAGGTCATAGTCGAATATGTCGCCGAAGAAGATCGGAATCTTGTTTCCGTTAACGATCAGCGTTTCGCCTTCGGCTGTGGCGGCACCGTACAAATGCGGCTGTGCCAGAACGACGCGCGCCAGCAATGAATCCATCGGCACAAGACCGGGATGATTTGCATCCGCCATTAAAGGATTGGTCAGAACAGCAGATATCTCGAAGCCGTCCTTGTCGGGATCAAGCATGCCGACAAGTAGCGATCCAATTTCCGCACCGCAGCCAATAAGAAGTGCTTTTTTCAAAACTCTATATCCTGTTCAGCATTTACCACTGACCATCGTACCGATCATCTTTGAGCGTACCTAGATGAGCATGGCGACCATAGGTCTTTATGACCTGCATTCGACAAATAGAATGATTATTCAACAGCAATATATCGTCGTACCTTCGACGAAGGAATAGTGTATTCCTGCTGAGCCTAAAGCCAATCACCGCCGGTCAGCGGGATCATTTGGCCGGTGATGAAGCCAGCCCAGCCAGACAACAAGTAAACAATCAATGCCGCCGCTTCATCCGGATCGCCACCGCGTTTCAGAGGCACCATGTTGGCGCGTTCTGCCATGTCTTTGTCTGTCTTGTTATGCCAGCGCTGATGAAATCCACTGGCTATGTAACCGAGACGAATACCATTAACGAGAATGTTGTCTGGCGCACCTTCGCGGGCCAGCCCCTGCACCATGCATTCGGTGCCGCGTTTTGCCACAGCATATGGAAACGAAACTGCCGAGCCCCCGTGCAGGGCCGATTCGGTGCCGGTCAGCACAATGCGCCCGCCATTGTCATTCATATGCGCCATCGCCGCACGAGCCAGATAGAACGGCTGATTCAGATTGACGTTCATTTCGCCTTGCCACTCGCCGTCGCTCATGTCTTTCCAGTGTCCCGGCGTCCGGATTGATCCCGACAGCACCACCAACGCATCAATGCCACCGGCTTTTCCTGCAAATTCATCGACACATGTGCGACAATCTTCTTCCGTCTCGAAAGTTCGCTTCAAGGGAATGACCTTGTCGTTCGTCGTCTCGAAACCCTGAGACGCCCCATGAGCACCGACGATGCAGTCAGAGCCATCCGCCAGCATGGCGACGACAGCGCGGCCAAGGCCACCGGTCGCACCGGTAACAAGAATACGCATGCCGTCTGGCACCTGTGGCATCCAATCCGGTCGTGTAAATTCGCTTTTCATCAATAGCACTCCTTCAGGATGGCGGCACTCTGGCGGACTGCGCCCAAGGGCGCATCCGCATTAATCATTTTCTGCTCGATAGAGACCGTGCCGTCGTAGCCGATACTGCGAAGATGTCCGCCAATAGCAGCGTGATCAACCAGGCCCGACGTTCCAAGAATCCCCAGATCAGGTTCATTGGCATGAACATGGACCAGCAGCGGCTTTGCGGAATCAAACGTTTCGGCCCGCAATTCGTCATTGGCAACCAGCGCCTTGGCGTCGATTTGAACCTTCAGCGCCGGGTGATCTACGGCTTCTACAATCGCGCTGGACTCACCAACCCGATGGATAAAGTCCGTGTCGTTCGGGCCCAGCGGCTCCAGACAGAATATCGTGCCGTGAGCTTCAATGCGCGGACATAGCTCGCCAAAGAACTCAATCGCTTCAACAAGTGCAGCAGCAGCAGAAACATCTCCGCGCTTGCGGCCGCCGCCATAGATCAGTGTTCGGCCACCCAAATCGCGACACACGCCAGACAGGTGCACCAGAAAATCCATGGTCCGGGAGCGGCTTTCTAAATCTTTGAACAGACCCAGTTCCGGGTGGTCGTAGAACAGTGAATGCAGCCCGACAACATCAAGCCCGGCTTCACTAATCTGGTGCCGATAGGACTCGACCTGACCCGGCGTGAGGCCTGCCCATGTGTCACGCCAAACTCTCGACGGCGCGATTTCCAGACCCTGCAAGCCGAACTCAGCCAGCCGGGCAAGCTCATCGCCATGGTCGTAAGGACTGAGCGCGATGTTTGAAACGGCATGTTTCATATGAACGGTCAGATAAAGTTGGCGTGGGCTGGGCGATGTTCAATGATGTCGTGCAAATAGCGATTAACTTTGTCCATGCGACAATTGACCCGACATTCTTTGATGTCCAAATCGTTCATGACGAAGCGATGGTTTTCCTTGCGCGCATCGCCGGTCCAGATTTCTTCGAACGTATTGTCATTGATGTTGCCGAATTCGAACCGCTTGTCTAGCAGGTAGGCGCTGCACCCCGAGACAATGCCGCTTGCCATGATATAGCCCCACAGAAACGGCACCGAATAACATTTGTCATAACGTTCTTCGGTTCCGTGGTCGCGCATCGCCTTGCCGCGGAACACCAGACGGAAATCATCGGTGTTCAACTTTCCCAGGTCTTCTTCCATATGCAGAAAATCTTCGTAGTTAACACCCTCGTATTCTGTCGTTTCGCTAAACATGTGCTGGGAATAGGGTTTGACGACCAGATAATCTAGGCCGATCTCGTCACGACAAATCTTCGCCAGGGTTTCGACCTCGTGGGCGTTTTCCGGCAACAGCAGAATTTGCGCCCCGATGGTGCATTCGTACCCGTTCTCTTTACGGGCGGCGACAATGGCCTTCAGATTGCCGATCACCTTATCGAAATCGCCGGGCTTGCAGCGGTGAACTTTCTCGTAGGTTTCTGCCGTGCCGGCATTCAGCGACACCTTGATCCACGAAACATGCTCCAGCGCATCATCGGTAAAGCGCTTGGGCAGAACAGAGGCGTTGGTGGTGAACGACACATCAATGCCGGACGCCTTGGTCGCACAAATAATATCGTTGATGCGTTTGTGCAAAAGCGGCTCTCCCTCGCCTGCAAACATAATGCTGCGAACGCCTAGGCGCCCCATTTCCGCAACCCGGTCCTTGAAAATATCGACGTCCAGCATAACCGGCTTGTAGCCGATGTAATCGACGGCGCAGAACGTGCAGCGATGGTTGCACGCACCAACCGGCGAGACCTCCATATAGATGGGGTAGATGTCCTTGGCCATTTGCCAGTCGTCGCGCGATTTCAGCAATTCGGCGACGCGGTCTGGATGGTAAGTCAGCTTGTGGCTGTCGATGCGATGAGGATCGTTCATGTATTCGCCGTATGTTTGTTACTTAACAGGTTGGAAGTGGTCGGCATTATTTCAACAACGTTGTAATAAATCGCATCAGCGGCACTTTCTCGACGGAACTGCGATGGCCAAGAATGCCGACCTTCATGGCCCCCGCCGCATTGCCGATAAAGCCGATATGTTCTGAGTTTCCGCCCACGGCAGCCAATGGCGAGGTCACCGCCAGAAATGCATCGCCGGCCCCAACTGTGTCGACGACGGTCTTGGTAAAGGCTGGGATTCGTACCGTGCCTTTTTCCCTATCGTAAGCGACGCACCCATACCTTCCATGGGTCACTGTGAATTTTGGACAATCGATTTTATCTGCCAATTGTTCAGCAATAACGACATCCAGCTCACTGGTCCTGTCGCCGACGGCCAGCTGCGCCTCCGGTGCATCAATGCAAATGTAATCGGCACTAGGATATCGGGTAATCAGATTGTAGCCGATATTAGCACTATTGGTCTGAGTATTGACGGCAAGGAATTTTGCCTTGTCACGCATTACTTCGATTGTCGATGGCATAATCATTCCGTGACCGAAATCGGCAACAATAACCAGGTCAAAATCCCCGGCACGCTCAGCAATCAGGTTGTTAATGGACGCTTCGAATGCCGCATCGGGCGGTGTGTCGTCAAAATAATAAACTTCGAAAAGTTTGCGCATATAGGCTGGGTCAATCTGACGGCATTTTCGTGTCGTCGGAATGCCGTCACGATGGAGCGGCGTCAACCTGACATTCGGCTTCAGGGAATGCCTGATTATTTCTTCCTGACTATCCAGATTGCCCAGCACGGTGATGACTTCAACTTCCCGACACAGGCTGGCGACGTGATTGGCTGCGGCAATGACGCCGCCGGCAAAGACTTCCTTGTCCTTGAAGCGGGTCGCAATCATGCTTTCCTTGGCCGACTTGCCCATCGGCACGACATATTGGTATTCGTCAATGATGGTGTCGCCGATCAGCAAAACCCTCATGTCAGCAACCGAGTCGATCAGGTCAATAATTTCCTGTGCCGCCGACGTGCCGCGAAGACCATTCAGGTAATCCTGCAAGGGGCGGTCATAAACACCCAGATACTTGTTGATCAACTCCGACGAACTGAAAGTGATGTCACGGGTGAAAACCATCTGTCCGCCGTGCTTTTCGACCGCTTCGCGTTCACGTGCGATGTTGCCGGTAACGTCGTCTTCCGGGTTTTCGTAATCGGAACCCTTGACGTAAACATCCGGCTTGATGGTGTCGAGAACAAATTCCGATGTCTGGGTATGGTTGATGGCGACCCAATCGACATATTGCAGGGCAGCCAGCATTTCCGCACGAAGCGCTTCGGCAAAGATCGGGCGCCCGGGCCCTTTATTTACGTGGGCATCATCCGTCGTGGTGACGATAAGGACATCGCCTTCTTTTTTCGCCTGCTCCAGATGGCGAACATGACCCATGTGGACAAGGTCATAGACGCCATGACAAAGGACAACTTTCTTCCCCTCTGCATGCAGCGCCTCAACAATATCCGCCAGCTCCTCGACCGTCTTGATCTTGTCGCGGGCCGATAATGTAGTGCTGTCAGGTTTGCTCATTTGTCGTCGCCCAGATACTTGAACCAATCGGCCGTCGCCTCTTCGATACCATCAACAGTCCACACTGGTGCTTCACGCCAGCCTTCGATGTTTTCAAGAATAATGGAAACGCCTTGCTCGAACGAAATCTTCGGGTTCCAGCCTACATCGCGCTTGATGGCGGTAATGTCTGCATAAGTCGAATCCGGTTCGCCCGGGCGTTTCGGGATGTGAACCACCTCGCCGCCCAGCAGCTCGACCAAATGATTAATCGAATACGTACCGTCCGACCCCAGATTGTACGCCCGCCCCGAAACGCCTGACTCGGCGGTTTTAACGAAGGCATCGACGATATCAGTGACAAACGTGAAATCGCGCGTCTGGGAGCCGTCGCCAACAACCGTCAGCGGCTTGCCCGCCAGTTTTTGGGCCAGGAATACACCAAACACGGCGCCATATGTGCCGCCGGTACGATGGCGCGGACCGAACACATTGAACATCCGGAGCGACACCACTTCCATACCATAGGTCTTGCCCCAGTGATGTGCGTATTGCTCGCCCACATACTTGGTCAGGGCGTAAGGGTACATGGGCCGCGCTTCGGCCGTTTCCGGCGTTGGAGTGACATCGGGCATGCCATAACAAGATGACGAAGCGGCGTAAATGAAGCGCTTGACGCCCGCCTTGCGGGACGCCTCCAACACCGCCAGCGTGCCGTTGACATTGGCATCGTGATAAACACCCGGATTTTCGATGGACGGCACGATGTCGGCCATTGCCGCCATATGAAACACCCAGTCGACCCCGTCGAATATGGGGGCGATTGCAGCGGCATCCGAGACGCTGGCCTCCAGAACCTCAAGACGACCGGTTTCTTGTGCTCCGGCCAGATTTTCATGTCGGCCATTAACAAAATTATCAATGACGCGCACGCAATGGCCATCGGCCAACAGCCGATCGACAATGTGACTGCCGATAAAACCGGCGCCGCCGGTGACAACACAGATAAGTTTCTTGCTGGACGTCATTAAAAGCTCCCAAAGGCACGATTAGCCGCGGATAGTAGTGTCATGATTTGTGTTGTCAATTCGCTAACTCGGGCCGTTCTGGTTCATTTCCTGAATCCAACTGGTTGTCGGGCCTGATCTCGGCCAACTCGACCATGCGGCGGAACTTTTCATTACGGTCAAGCAATACATCAAAGCTGCCACAATCTTGGATTTTTCCGTCTGCCATTAACACCAGCCTGTCGCAATGGCGCACGGTACTTAGACGGTGAGCGATAATAATAAGGGTTTTGTCGCCCTTCAGGTTGTCGATGGATCGGGTAATTTCCTGCTCGGTTTCATTGTCCAGCGCTGAAGTAGCCTCGTCCATGACCAGAATGCCGGGATCATTATAGAGGGTACGGGCGATAGACACGCGCTGACGTTGACCGCCCGATAACCGCACTCCGTGCTCGCCAAGCGCCGTATCCAGACCGTCCGGCATGTTTTCGATCACTTCGGTCAGTTGCGCCATATTCATGGCGCGGATGACGGCGTCTTCCTTAATGTCCTCATCTTCGACGCCCAGCGCTATATTCCGACGTACGGTGTCGTCAATCAGAAATGCCTCTTGGGGAATATAGCCAATTCCCAGGCGCCAACCTCTGAGGTTGCTGGCAATATCGACGTCGTCGGCAAGGATTTTTCCTTTTGACGGATCGAGCAACCCTAGCAACAAATCTGCCAACGTCGATTTCCCCGCCCCGGACTCGCCGATCAACGCAACGGATTCGCCCTGCTTGATGGTCAAGTTGATATCGTCAAGAACCGCACCTTTGCCGCCTTCGTAGGAGAATTCGAGATTTTCAATCTGCAATTCGCGGCTCATGTCAATTCGCGTCGCCTCAACTGTCGCTCCTGCTTCCTGCTTCGGCGGCATTTTTCTGAGATCGTCGTAGACTGTTTCAAGCGATGCCGCCCCCATCTTCAGGTTATTGACCTGGGTGATGATGCGACTGACTGTCGGCAACACCCGGATCACGGCAAGGCTGAAAACACCGAGCAGTGGGATCAGTTCCGTCAATTCATCGCCACGTAGCAAAATCGCAGCCAGCGTTAGCAAGATGCCGCCTATGGCCAGCACTTCCAACACCGCGCGCGGGATCATGCTGAACACCCCGAACCATTTAAGACAATAAGAATTGTCATGCGCGCTGGCCCCAAAGGCGCGCGCGAAATAGCTTTCCCGACCCAGTGCCTTGATCTGCTTCAGGCCGCCGAACGCTTGATTTGGCCATAGCAGCATGCCCTGACGCGCAACATGGACGCGATGGCTCCAGTCCTTGAGGCGCTCGCGCAGGGTCATATTGAAAACGACCCCCAAGACAATAAGCAAAATTGTCGCCCCGATCGTCACCAGTGGCTGCAACCACATAAGAAATGACATAATAGCCAACGACGAAATAATATCCGTGGTGACCTTAAGTATCGGCATCAGCATGCCGCCAAAAATGCCCTGCATTGAAAAATTTATATTGCGTAGAAGCAGCGAAGAATTGCGCTGAATATGAACGACATAGGGGGCGTGTAGATAAGATAGAAACAAGCGAGTGCTATAATCTGCCAGCAGATCAAAAACATACCTGGACTGTATATAAGTCATCCAGACGGTGAATGCGTTTTTCAACACATAAACCAGGAATACCAGAAGACAGACCGCAATCATCAACCCGGTCGGGTCATCGAATTTCAGCGCTTCGTATACATATCCCAGCACTGGCTGTTCGCTAATTCCCTTCTCGGGATCAATAGCCAGTTGCAGCAGTGGTAAAATCAAACCAACTCCAAGAACGTCGAGTCCTCCGCTGAAAATCATTGCCACAAGCACCATAATGGCTCCTCGACGAGCGGCAGGGTCAAGAATTTCCCATAGTTGAACAACGTAAATCGGTAGAAGCTTCATCGAGAATTCCTGTTTGGAAAATTATAGAGAGACAAATAAGATGAAGAGGCCGCTTTGCTCAGTAAAGACGCAATCTGACAAACGGCATTATTCTAGGTCTGCAACTGAACCTTGCGGTCAAGTGCCGCCGTTCCATCATCAAATTCGCGAGAATGGGTGTAGCCATGTTCACGGTCGTACAGATCGAAGACCTTGCACACCTGACGCTGATAAAAACGCCCCGTGTCAGTAATACGGATTTCATCTGCATCGATTTCAACAAGTCTATCGGTGACGAATTCTGCCAGCTCTTTCAGTTCGGGCGCAAAGTATTCATCGAAGTTCTCGACGCCGTACTGATCGCGGAACTTGGCCTTGCTGATTTTTTCATACAACACAACATCGAACATGATCTCGCGACGCAGCACGTCATCGTCACTGGCGACAAAGCCACGTACAACCGGCAGCTCATCCCGGTCCAGCGCCTCGTAATAGGACGGCAGGGTGTAGTAATTCTGGAAATAGTGATCGCCAACAATGCCCATGGATGATGGCCCGACGCCGATGATGTCCGATGATCGGCCCGGGGTGTAACCGATAGCATTCCGAAACAGGGTACCTTCTTTCTTTGCGATGGCCAGAACATCCGTCGGCTTTGCCATGTGATCAATGCCGATGAACTCGTAACCGTTTTCCAGAAACTCGTTCACGGCATCAACGAACATGCCGGATGTTTCTATAGAAGCAGCCATGTAGTGTTTGTTGAACGACTGATGGTGGCGATAAATATCAGGCCGGTTGCCAAGCACGTACACGGCCAGACGATCTGGGTTCAGGCGAATGGCATCTTGCACTGTCTGCTTGAAATCTTCGCTCGTTTGACTGGGCAGTCCGTATATCAGATCAAAATTGATACTTTTGAACATGGAACGCACTTCATCAGTGAGCAGCGGCTCCAGCATTTCCGGTGGATTGACCCGGTTGATAATCTTGCCGACATTCGGATTGAAATCCTGCACCCCAAATGAAATACGGTCGACGCCCATGTCATGATAAAAACGCATGCGGTCCACGCTCATTTCATACCGCGGGTCAATCTCGATGGTGCACTCGTATAAATCTTCGGCCCTCAACATTGGCTCCAGCGCCTTCCATATGCGCCGAAAGTCATCTTCGCTGATAATCGATGGCGAGCCGCCGCCGAAATGCAGTTCACGGAAGTTGGGCTTGAACCCCCGTTTGTCGAAATGCTGTTGAAGGATTTCTAGTTCTTTCAGCATGTAGTCGATGAACTTTCCGTGATCATCCTTGTCGCCGGAAATCACTGTGAAACAATGACAAAACAGACACTGCTTCATGCAGAACGGGAAATGCAAATACAACGACAGCGGCGCATCCGGGCGCGTCTCGATCATCTCGTCAATGGCTTCAAGATAGGCGCTGGCACCCGCTTCGTCCTTCCACAATCCGTTCATCGGATAGAACGTATAGAACGAGCCCTGTCGATCACCATATTTTTTGATCAAGCCTTCGTCGGGTGCTTGATATGGTTTCTTTATACTCATTATGCCTGCACCTGGTGATGGCTAAAATTGAGTGTTTTCAGGTCGTCCGGCATCAACGAGAATTCCTCGCAGCGCTCTTTCCAATAGGATGACTGGTCGAGAATTTTTTCCATCTGGGAAATAATTCGGGGATCAATATCGCCACGTGTCTTATATCTCAGGTAGCCTGTGAAATATGTCGCAAATGCATTGTCGGGTGCCACCAGACGCGCGATGTTTTCCACGTAGGCCAGCTGCTGAGCCAATTTCTCCGGACGCTCCTCGAAAAACAGGCGGCGGAAATTGAGGTGAAAATTCATGTAGGCCCAGATGTCGTCAAGCTCTTCGCGTGTCGGCACCGCATCCATATCGACACCGGAAAAGGCATCCTTGAAATCCGCCGACAAGGGATCGCGCGAGGCCTCGGCCATCTTGCGATGCTTGCCGTACTGACCCGAGTTATAGCGAATGTCGGAAAAGTCGATATCGCCGATCAAGCCCTGATCCAGCATCGCATCGAAAATTGGCGTGTTCGGCAACGGCTGTAGAATCGTGACGTTATACCAGTCCAGACCCATCTCTTTTGCCACTGAAACGGTGTCCATGATTTGACCATAGGTCTCGTCGGGAAAGCCGATCATCAGAAACACCCGGGCATTAATTTTCTCGTTGTTACGAAATACTTCGGCGGCGTTCAGAAAGTTTTTTACGGTGCCGGGCTTGCGGATTTTTTTCAGCATATCAGCGTTGCCGGATTCCATTCCCAGCGTCAGCCCGATACAGCCACTATCAGAAGCAGCGCCAATCACATCTTCGGTACACGAGGCCGCGATCACACCATTGGTGCAATCCCAGGTCATACCGACATCGCGACGGATCATCTCGTTAAACAATTCGATAGATCGATCCCGGTTGTAGAGGAAATCATCATCCAGCCACATAATGTGTTCGATGCCGAAGTCATCTCGCAGACCGATCATTTCATCGACCACCGAGGTCGCCGAACGACGGCGGACGCTGAGGCCATTGAAATTACGCACACTGCAAAATGTGCACTGGGCGCGACAGCCCCGATTGGCAAGCGCCGTGGTAATCTTAATGCCAGGGGGCAATAATGAATAAAAGCCACTGATCTTGCCGTTCTCGCTCAGCTCCTCGGTTCCCATCAGGTCATGGGCGGCAATCACATCAAGGGTGTCACCATCGGGAATGCTCTTGTCAGCGAAATGAAGCCGGGGGCGGGGGCCATTGAAGGCAACCTGACTCAGGTCTGCAATTTCTGCCCTACCATTGGCGACGGCAATAAAGGTGCGAAATGAAGTGTCAGACTCGTAACAAAACAACAGGTCGGCAACACCTAGGTCATCGAGCAGGGCATCGCGGGTATTATCTTCCATAAAACTGTTGGTGATATGCACGCCGCCAAGCGCTACGGCCAAGTCGGCGTTTATATTGCGAACCATATGGCAGACATCAAGCGCCGAACGATGGGTCTGGGCGAACATGCAGGTCACGCCAAGCAGGTCCGGATCGAAGTCCCCAATTTCATTTGCGAGAGCATGTTCAAGAACATCGGTGAAGGAAAAATTCTCCTCGCCGTCCGCCGCCCGTGCCGCCCTTAGCACCAAATTGTTCAGGTTCAAAATCCGGACGTTGATATCAGCTTTTCTTAAATGAGTCGCCAGAACGCCCAATCCATAGGGCGGATAGTTCCAATAGCGCCCGCGCTTCGCGGTTGCAAAGTCGAACATCGTCGCATCGCCGTCCGGCGGTGCGACTAACAAGACCCGGGAAATGCCATCAGGAAACAGGCGCGCCATTTCCACTGACGCCGCTTGCAACGGGGCGGCGCCATCGACAACCGTTTCTGAGGTGATATTTTGTACGTCCATTTTCAGATCAAACGAATTTTCCATGCGCCGGATCTATGGACATGAATTCATTGATGGTCAAATTCTTGGCGTGGGTAATGCAATGATGCTGACAAGATTTTGACGGATTTAAATGATTGATCCGCTCTTTATTCTCATTGGAAAACCAGAATTCCTTGAACCCCCGGCCTTCTAAGCTGCCGAGCAGGCCGCTGTCCGTATAGGCCTTGTCCTGACAGGCATAAACCTTCAGGTCTGCGCCGATTACCGTCAGGTACTTCAGGTATGGACATGTCTCATATGTCTTTTCAAACCGTTCAGCGAAGTCGTGATAGTGATTCAAAACACCGAATTCTTCGTCGACCAAATCTTCCGCTGCGGAAATCTGGGCCGTAACTGTATCCCGAATTTCGTCGTGATAGATGTTGTTTTCTGTCGGGTCATTGGCGACGCCAACACCCGATAATTTGACGTGACTGGCGCCTGCATCTTTCAACATTTTGCACATGTCCAGAACATGCTCGTGATTGTCGTGGCCAATGATGAAGCTGACACCAAGAACACAGTCCGTTTCCAGCGCCTTGAAATTGGCGATATTGGAAACCATCTTGTCAAACTCGCCCGGCTTGGCACCTCTTGATTTCTGATAGCTGTCGTCGTCCCAGGCATCCATGGAGATGCGGACCCAAGTGCCGTGTTTGGCAAAAGCTTCGGCCATGTTCCCGGCCAGGTTAACGCCGTTGGTCAACGTCGCAACACTAACGCCGCCCGCCGCCAACTTCTCGATGCATTCAGGCAGCGCCTTGTACAACAGCGGCTCGCCGCCGCCGGAAAAAGTCACCGCCTCGACCCCCATATCGACGATATCGTCGATAATCTCGAACATTCTGTCATCCGGAATGCGATCACGCAGGTCGATGCCTTCGCCCAGTTGTACGTTGTCGGATCGATAGGCGCAGTACCAGCAGTTATGATTGCACCAGTTCATCGGCTTAATGCGGACATGGACGGGTGCGACCATCTCGCCGCTGCGAACGGCCGCAAGATGCTTCGGATAATTCAAAAATTTCAGGTTACTATAGTGTCTTGTCATGTGCGTGGTACTTGACCTTGTTCGGTTGTCAGTCTGGAAACCAGTCGGTACAGTCTTGGCATCTTGTTCGAGTGGTGGAATTATTTACTTATGCATGAATACGGTGGAAAAAAAGTCCTGATTACCGGTGCCTCCAAAGGCCTCGGATGGGTTGGGGCCGTCGCCTTTGCCGAAGCCGGGGCCAGCCTGTGTATTTCGGCGCGTGGCAAAGACAATCTGGACGATCTGACCGCCGTCATGCCCAACCCCGGCAACCATACTATTTGTCCCGGTGATCTGACCGACAAAGCAGGTGTCGCCGCCATTATCAATGACGTCAGAAGCAATTTTGGCACCCCCGACATTATCATTCACTGCGCCGGTGGTGGTTTTGGTATGCGCGATCCCCTGCTCGACTGGGACGAGCTTGAAACCCTGATGCGCGGCAACCTGGCGGGTGCTGCGGAAATCAATCGTGGGCTGATCCCCAAGATGCAGTCGGGTGACGGCGGTTACGTCGTTCACGTCGGTTCGACCACATCGACAGAGGCCATCGGCTCGGTCGGCTACAACACGATGAAGGCGGCGCTGGCGGCTTACGTGCGCAGTCTTGGCAATGAACTGGCCGCTGGCAATGTCATCGTTACCGGCATAATGCCCGGCGCATTTACGGCACCGGAGAATTCCTGGGCCCGCATGGTCGATCGTGGTGATGCGGCGGTAATGGATAGCTTCATCGCCGAAAAATTGCCGCGCGGCAAGATGGCCGATGCTGGCGAAATTCTGCCGCTTCTGTTCCTGCTGACCGGGCCCGGTGCATCCATGATGGCAGGCAGTTGTGTGCCTATCGATGCTGGCGAAAGCCACGCTTACAGCTTCTGATTTCATCACGAGAGGATTCAACGTATGGCCTTTTGGGACATTGGTTATTTCGACAGTTCGGTTAAGCGCGCCGTCGAGAAAAGAAAAATCGCCAACCGCATTGTCGCCTGGGAGCTTGGCCAGGAATACTACGACGGTGCCCGGGAAAATGGTTATGGCGGCTTCAGCTATGACGGTCGTTGGAAAACCCTGATCCCGAAAATCATCGACCGCTATGACCTTACGTCCGATTCCGCCGTTCTCGACCTTGGCTCCAAAAAAGGCTTCTTCGTCAAGGATATGAAAGAATGCCTTCCCGGCGTTACCGTCCGCGGCATCGAAAGCCATCCGTATCCAATCGAAACCGGTCTCGACGAAGTCCGCCCCGATATCGTCATGGCACCGTATACCGAGCTTCCATTCCCCGACGACAGTTTCGATTTCGTGCTCGGCTTTTCAACCGTCTACATGCTGAACATAGGCGATGTCATCAAGTGCCTGAAGGAAATCCAGCGGGTCGGTCGCGGAAAAAGTTACATTACCGTTGCCGGGTACCGGACAGCTGAGGAACGTGACCTGTTCATGAGCTGGACCTTGATTGGTTCCACCGTCCTGCACGAAGACGATTGGCTGGAATTATTCGATACCGTTGGATACACGGGTGATCACTTCTTTACCGGGGCGCGATCGCTCAATCTGCAATGGGAATAATCCCCACCTAATCGTCATGCACCGGCTTGACGATCATGTTGGCGCGGAATTCGTCGCGATCCAGGAACGGGTTCATATCTTCCAAAGGTTTTCCGATAAATGATCCATCTTCCAACTTGCGGGTTGTTACTCGCGGACCAAGACTCTGATCTTCGGGCATGCTGATCTCACAAAGCAGCGGGCCATTGGCGGCCATGGCCTGGTCAAGCCCGGCGGCCAGTTCGTCTGAATTACCAATGCGCATGGACGGAATTCCATAGGCTTCGGCAAGCTTAACGAAGTCCGGGCAACTGTATCCTGAGTCCGGGTCTGATCCGACAAGCTGGTTGTAGTGGCCGTTCTGGGTCATGCGGATCGACAGGTAGCCGTTGTTTTCCAGCACGAAGATGGTGATCGGCAAATTGTGATGAACGATGGTCTGCAATTCCATAATGCTCATCTGCAGGCCCCCGTCACCGGCGATTAAATTGACTCGTTCCTTGTTGTTGGCAAAACACGCCCCGATGGCACCCGGCAATCCAAACCCCATGGACGCCAGCCCCGACGACGTGAACAAGCGCTGTCCGGACTTCGGCCTGAAGGCCTGCATGGTACAGGTAAAGGACGCCCCCATATCGGTAGTGATGATCGCCCCTTCGCCCAGGCGATCCGACAGCGCGTCAATAAAGTGAAATGAATTGATCTTGTCCGGGATATTTCGATGCTCGTCTGTCACGACCGGATAGCGCGCCTTCCAGTCGGCACAGGTAGCAAGCCAGTCGGGTCGTTTCTCACCGTCCAGTCGTTTGAGAAGTGCCTGTATAAAAATTCCGGCATCGGCAACGATGGGCAATTCGACATTGAATGACGGCTTGTGCATTTCCGTCTCGTCGATATCGACCATGATGATCTTCGCCTCGCGCGCAAACAGATCGAAGTTATAGCCGGTCTGCGGTATCGACATGCGCGAACCTATAATGATCAACAAGTCGGCGTTCTGCACCGTGAAATTTCCGGCCCGGTCGCCGAGGATACCGCAATGTCCGATGAAAGATTCGTGATCAGATGGCAACAGGTCGGTGGCATTCCACGAGCTGACCACCGGGAAACCCGTCGCATCGACAAGTGCCTGAAAACTTTCTTCGGCACCAGATAAATGAATGCCATAGCCGGAATACAGAACCGGACGTTCGGCAGCGGCAATCATTTCAAGACACTCGCCGACCTTGGACTCAAGGTCGGCCTTATCAGCTTCCTCGTCCGGAGGTGTGAACCCTTTCAGGATGTCGGGATTGATGGTCGCGCCTTGCACATCGACCGGGATTTCCACCCACACCGGACCGGGTCGTCCGGACTGCGCCAACCAGGCAGCCTTTTCCAGATGATAGCGAATATCGTCCGGGTCGCTGACGCAGACTGCATATTTCGTGATCGGGTCAACCATGCCTAAGACGTCCGCTTCCTGCACCCCAAATTGGCGCAGACCACTATCGCCGATCATGTTATTGCACGTTACCTGTCCAGAAATTACCAGCATCGGGATAGAGTCTACCCACGCCCCGCAAATTCCTGTCAACGCGTTACTGCCGCCGGGCCCCGTGGTCACCAGCACGACCCCCGGCTTGCCGCAAATGCGCGCATAACCCTCGGCCGCCATGGCCGCGCCCTGTTCGTGCTGGGTGCAAATGTAATCAATGTCCGGGCGCGTTCCGAAAGCATCGTTGAGGACCATGGCACCGCCGCCAACGACGGAGAACACCTCACCGACACCTAGGTCAGCAATGAAACCGGCAGCATAATCAGCAACTCGCATGTTATCGGTTCCTATCAGAACGGACCTCGAAATGCCGGATTTGGAATATCAGCGGGCAGCGAACCACGTGCCTTATTGATCATAGTGGTGACCTGGTCGCGTTTGTCATCTGGCAAATCGAGCATATCTGCAACACTATCTGCAATATCAAAGGCCCTTGGATAGTAGTCCTTCGCCAATTCTCTGCTTGATGGTGTCGGGTGATCCGACAATCCCAGCCTTCTGGGAGCTGCCTTCAATGCGGTGAGGTTTTGCTCGACAACACGCGTTATTACTTCAGAGCCGATACCATGCTGCATCCAACCACTGTCAACGACGAGCAAATGTCCGGTCTTGCTGACCGATTCGACAATGGCATCGACATTCAGGGGTCTGAGTACGGTCAGGTCGTGAATATCGACTTCGACACCGACCTCGGCCAAAGCCGCTGCCGCCTCGCTGGCTTCGTAACGCATATATGAATTGGCGACGATGGTAACATGCCCGCCGTCGCGCACCTTGGTCGTTCCTTCCAGTGGTACCGTGTAATAACCTTCCGGTGTATCGCCCTCGACATAATGGACCCAGCGATGTTCCAGCATCAGCACCGGATTGGGATCTTCGATCGCCGCGATCATCATCCCCTTGCTCAGTCGGGGGCTGGACGGCATGACAACCTTGAGGCCCGGCACATGGGCAAATATTGACTCCAGACTTTGTGAGTGGGCCGGGCCTTGTCCCCATCCACGCCCGATAATCATCCGCACCACAAGCGGCACCGTATGCTGCCCCCGGGTGACGTAACATGTTTTCGCTGCATTATCGAAAAGCTGCTCCAACGACAGTAGGGAAAAATCTACACGTTGATGGATAATGATCGGACGGCGACCCATCATCGCCGCCCCGATGGCAACACCGGTGAAACCATTTTCGGCAACCGGCATCTCGATGACCCGGTTGGCACCATATTTATCAGCCAACCCCCTGGTCGTGCCAAAAATGGCAGCAGGATCGGCGACGCCCTCACCCATCAGAAAAACCCGGTCATCGCGTTCCATGCACGTGTCCGTAGCCTCGCGGATTGCCTCGGCAACATTCATAATCCGTTTATCAGGCATAGACCAGGTCTCCCGCCGTTTCTGCATCCGGCAAAGGCGAGTTTTCTGCATAGACAAATGCGTCTTCAATTTCCGAATTGATTACCGTCACCATCACCGCCTCGTCATCATCGCCAAATCCATGCTCCTGTTTCAGCAACCGCCGCATGGTTTCTACCGGGCATTTTTCCTTCCAATGCTGGAATTCCCCCTCGCTTCTATAGCCGATATGATTGTCGTAGTTGGGGCCGCAATGCTCACGCCACCGGTAGGTATCAAATACCATCAGCGTCGGGCCGCCACCTGTGCGCGCCCTCTCGATGGCTTCCCTGGCTGCAATGCGGACACCGGCAACGTCGTTACCATCGCCATGGAATGCGGGCATGCCATAGGCCTCGGCCATTTTTTCCAAAGGCCTGTCCGGTTGTCGGTCCGACAGAGATGTGTAGACGGAATAATGATTGTTCTCGATGGCGAAAATCGTCGGCAATTTTTTCAACGCTGCAAAATTCATGCTTTCGTGAAACACGCCTTCTTCCGAGGCCGCATCACCAAAGAAACTGACAGAAACGGCATCGCTGCCTACCTGCTGCATGGCCAAGGCCGCACCAACGGCAATGGGAATGACGCTGCCGACAATCGGCAGGCTTGTCAGGACTCCCGCCGCATCATCGTACAGATGCATGGAACCGCCACGTCCGCCACAACACCCGGTTTCTTTACCGTACATCTCGGCAATCATCGCCCGCAGGTCGCCGCCCTTGGCTAGATAGGGCGCGTGACATCTGTGGGTTAGTCCGATTTGGTCGTCGTTTCGCAACTCCTCACAAATGCCAACCGGCACAGCTTCCTGACCTATGGACAAGTGAACCGGACACCGCATCTTCTGGTTTTCCGGCTTGTCGGCCGGGTATTTATCGGCGATCGCTTCTTCAATCAGTCGAATGCGCAGCATGCTCTGGAACATGGCTTTCAGTTCAGACGCGGGAAAGGTGGCGTGCATACTTTTTAAAGTCCTTTATTCGGGTGTTTTGTCGGGAGCGAAAAGTTCATCAGGAATAATCGCCGAACGATACTTCAGGGCAAAACGTGGACCGATGGAAGGGCCGTACAAATGGTTCTCGAAATTCCGGTATTCCGATTGCAGATATCTGGCGACATCGCGGTCTGGCGGATCGCGGTCCTCGACCCAATCCATCATATCCTGACACAGGTCCACAATGTCGTCCGCCGTGTTGTCGACCCACTCGAGGCCGCGCTCCTTGTAACAGTGGGGCCGAATGTAAATTGGAAAATTATCCTGCGATAACTCGAACCAGTCCATGGCCCGACATTCCGGGAACGACAGCAGTCTGTCGCTTCCAGTCTTTCGCATGCGTTTTGGAATAAACAGCATCGGCATACCCGGAATATCCTGGGCGACAAGCGGCGCCACATTGGCAGTCGCCGTCGGCACCCCAAAAATCAGCGGCACCGCGTACAGACCCGCCGTGCTGCCCATAAAGAACCGGCACTTGGCGCTCAGATATATATCCATGAAATCACTGCGGTGATGACTTGCGTAATCAATGACCTTTGATGCCAAACCATCTAGCGTGTCTTCTGCAACGGCTCCCATGCGCAGCGCAAACCCGCCCTGCTCTGAAATCCAATTCATCGCCGATACATAATCTTTGATAGAGCTGTCGCGAATGGAGTAGTGAGCTTCAACGGTCGCTGCCGTATCTCGGCCCGACATATAGGCAGGATCACGAGAATGGAAACAGACGAACCAGTCGTCGGGGCCAATGCCCATCTCTGCCAGACCCTTGCGGCCCCTTTCTTCTTCTTCCTCGGTAAATCTGAGCACCGGCTTGCCGGCCCAGTTGGCGTAACCCTGATCCTGATACTGGCGGTAATTATTGTGAAACCGTGTATTAACAAGAATTGGCAGGAACACCATGGAAGCACGCCGCACGACATAGTTCTCGATCACGTTTAGATGACGTTTCCACATTTTAAGGAGCTGCTTGTTTGCCGGATTCCAGGCAAGGAAGATATGGGTTGTTCTGGGCGGCATGCCCTTTACCTGAATCAGCCGTGCATAGGCTTCCGGACTCGGCGCAAGATTTCCGATGTGATCTTCAGGCAGCGCTGCGATACGGATGCGCCAGAACGGCTCAATCAGCCATAGCATCGGCAACGCCACACTGATAGTCAGTATGCGAACCGTCATGTTAAATAAAATTACAGAAATCTTCTTCATCTTGCTTCTTTCGTCATTGCGGCGTTGTTCTGGCAAAGTCCTCGTATTCCATTTGCAGAGGAGCCAAGCGCTCATAAACTTCTTCCGTTGTCATCGGCGTGTCGTCGATCAGCGTGTTCAGATCGAACTCTCGAAATCGTCTCTGCCAATAGTCGGACGTTTGTACATTGCGTCGTGCCGACGCGAAATTGTCATTCGCGCGTTCTTCCTCTCCGGTTAATATACGTGCCAGTCCTGCAAACAGCGGCATGTAGGGATTGTCCGGGTAACCGATAAAGACCGCCTCGACCCAATCGGCAAACTTTTTTGCATTGCCGCCGGGCATCAGGTTCTTGTTACATATGTAGTTGGCAACAAGGTTGTATGAGAACCATATCTGGCGCACCTGTTCGCGTGACGGCACCACATGGTCGGCAATTGTGAACACGTCCTTGCCGACGGCAACATTGTCACCTCCAACGACCTCGCGAAAAGCGCTGTCCTTGCTCGGCACAAAATCATTGGCACCGCCCGTGGCGGCATTCTTTTCGGAATTCTCGTTTCCAGTGAACTGATAAACGGTGAATGATGCCCAATCCAGTTTTGTGCGTATCGCGAAGGCCAACGAATCTTTCATTTCGCCCACCGTTTCCTCGCCAAACAGACCCACAATGAAATTAGCGCCGATAAATATATCCGGAACCTTTTGCAAGTCGGCGCACGTCTTTTCCAGCGCCACAATGCTGGCAGGCTTCTTCAGACGTTTCATCATGTCGGCGTTGCCTGACTCGACGCCGATGCGAAAGCCAACGCAACCCGACCGGTTTATCAGGTCAATCATCGGCGCATCCAGGGATGCCGCGATCAAGCCATTTCCCGCCGACCACGTAAGGCCAATGCTTTCGTGGAATCCGGCCATGGCATTCAGAACTTTTTCGACCCCGGAACGGTGTGTCTTTTTACCCAGGAAATCATCGTCAAGCAGTTCGATATGACGAACGCTGCGTTGCTCTACTAAATAAGTCAGCTCGTCGATAACATTTTCAACGGAATTCTGTCGAACGCCGGGACCAACAAATTCCAGAACGCCGCAAAACCCGCAATCGGCTCGGCACCCCCGATTCAGCTGTAGGGTCGAGAAAACCCTGTCGGTGCCGAGCATTCTCGAGAACGGATTTAGGGAGCCGACCTTGCAATAATCCTCAACAGGTATGTCGCCGTATGAGTCGGCCAAACTCGGCACAGACTGAACAACCGTCGAGACACCGCTCGATTGCATCAATTCACCGTCAGCAAAGAAATAAATGCCGTTTTGATCCGGACCACTCGTCTCGCTGCCGGCTATAATATTTATCAGCATCGGCGCCCGGTATTCGCCTTCGCCATCGACGACAAAATGGCCGAGCCCTGATCGCAGGTAGTAATCTCTTTCGTTATTCGCATTGACTCCGCCGGCGATGACGATTGCATCATCGCGTTCCTTTAAATACATCAGCGCTGCGGTCAATGGGAACTCGGGGTTGTCCGGCGTGTCAGAAATACTGATAGTGGTCACACCGACGATGCCGGGCATGAAGTCATCCATGCGCTGGCCTAACAGCGACAACCAGTCTTCGCAATTAAAAGTGTCATCTTCGATGGCACGTTTCAGCAACTCGTAATTGAGGTCAACAATTTTGATCTCGAGATCGTGTTCTTCAAGGGCGTTGCGCACGCATTGCAGGCCTGTCGGTGGATATGCATACATGCCCCGGTCACGGGCGATATCGCGGCTGAAAGACTTCATCTGGAACTGCGGCAACTGCACCAGCAGGACCCTGTCGTTCGGGCTGTAACGCCCCCTTAACTCTCGGGCGTAATTTATCAGCGGTGCATTCTGGCTCACCTCAGGTCGACCTTATCAAAATGCGGCCTGAGCTTCTTTAAATGTGTGCCTACATTGCCGCCATCGACATAATACTCAGGTGTCCGCAGTTCCTGAAACAGCCGCTTAAGCAGCGCGTATTTTACATGCGCTCCATCCGAAAATTGATCGGCGAACCGTGACATGGATTCCACATAGGTCCAGTCGTAAAAGCCGTCAATATGTTTCAAGACGGAGCGCGAGAAGAGCGCGTGTCTCCCAAAATCCAGACGGCCCAAAGTCGCCTCCGGGAACGGCGCCATGAAATATGTGATCGCGACGCCGTGTTGTTTTGCAAAGGCATCGACCTTACTTAATTCACCAACTGTGTCCTCTTGAAAGTCTTGTGGATAGGGCTCGCCGCCAACCTTGCCATCGAAGGTGTTCTCGGAAATCGCCATAAGGTAGCCATCGACGGTGACATAGGACATGTCGGAATCGGTCAGGTTGTTGATAATTTTCTGCCAAGCCAACTGTATCTTGCCCAGGCCCAGACTTTTGATCTTATAGACCAGGCGCTCGACGGTGCTTTCATAATCCACACGATCATAATTTCTCTCGCCGTTAAAAGTGAAATAATCGAGAAGATAATAAATTTCGGTAATATTGGATATCTGCGTGTCATCAAGGCGGCCTAGAAAATCCAGCACCGCATGCGGGTTTGCGTAAATGACCTGCATGTTAATGACGCTGGTGCCGATTACATCCGGCGACAAGTATGCCGATCGCGAAGTGCCGAAAATAACGGCGCTGGGCCGCACCGACAGCGTCTGTAATTGTCTTTGCGCATTGAGGACACTGCTGAAATAATTTCTTTCCAGGCCGATGGAGAAATCGTTCTCGCCTTTCGGGTCAACCAATTCAACGGCAGCGAATGCCAACACGGTCCCGGCGAGGAACAGCGCCCAGAAAGTCATGAAATACGATCTGTAAATTCTGTTCATGTCGATCCGTCAGAACTGAAAATAAAGAAATTCACTTGTCCCACCGAGACTGTAGGCCCCGGCCAGGAACAAAGATGCCACCACAACCCCCCACGCCGCAGACGGCCGCCAGCCCCAATCGATACGCCGTGTGTAGGCCTTTGCAGCCGCCTGCAATTTGCGCCCTCGATGCAAGCTGACGAGTTCCTGTGTGTTGGGTAAGAACCAGACAATGCCAAGCAGGACCGCAAAAAGAAGTATCTGCTTGCCTCCGGAGAACACGGGAATGATGTCGAAGCGCACACCACCCGCAGCCAACCAATCGCCTATCGGCAACAGCGCGTTCAAAGGAGCGAAATGGGTGTAGTTCAACGTCACCCCGTTCAAGCCCACCATCCCCGACAACATCGAGGTCGCCGTCGCCCAGCCCTCGGCCCGAAACACCACCCATGCGACGATGACCGCCAATAAGGTCATGCAGCGCCCAAGATATACCTCTAAAATTCCCGGTTCACATGGACGCACCTGACGCCATCCATGATTGGCTACGATGTAAAGCCCGTGCAACCCGCCCCAGGCGACAAAGGTCCAGCCAGCCCCGTGCCACAAGCCGCCGAGCAACATGACGATCATGATATTTGCAAAATGACGCCTGTTTCCGACCTGTCCGCCGCCAAGCGGAAAATACAAATAATCGCGCAGAAATCTGGACAGAGTCATGTGCCAGCGCCGCCAGAAATCGATAATGCTGGCCGCCTTGTATGGCGAGTCAAAATTCAGCGGCAGGACGATGCCGAACATGAGCGCCAACCCGATGGCCATGTCCGAATAGCCGGAAAAGTCAAAATAGATCTGAAACGTATAGGCGATTGCCGCCATCCACGCCTCAATCAGGGCCGGGGCTGTTCCGCTTGCTGCCGCATCAAAAATTGGTGTTGAGTACCCCGCCACCTGATCTGCAATGCCGACTTTCTTGAACAGACCAATAGAAAAAACTGCCATCCCCTTGGCCAGGTCCCCCCAGTACAGTCGCATGAATCTAGATTGCTTGATTTGTGGAAGAATTTCCGTGTGATGAACGATCGGGCCAGCGATTAATTGCGGGAAAAACACTACGAACAGCATGTAGTGAAGAATATTGTGATCCTCGACCTTGTCCTGGTAAAGATCGACCAGATAGGTGATCTGCTGGAAGGTAAAAAACGAAATTGCCAACGGTAACAAAATTTTCTCGGCAACAAGATCTCCGCCTGAAAGCCTTGCCACCGTGTCTAGAAAAAATTCGTAGTACTTGAAATAACCCAGAACCGACAAATTGCCGACGACGCCAACAATCAACAGCGGCTTGCGATGCGCCTTTGCGCGCCTGCCCATCCACTCCCCGATCCCGTAGTTGAATCCGATGGAGCCGACGATAAGCCACAGGTATGCCGGGTTCCACCAGCCATAGAACACCAAAGAACCAACGACCAACCACGCAATGGCAACGTCCAGCGGCGCATGGCGGCTGAGCAGCCTAAAGCCGATAAAGACAATCGGTAAAAACAGAAAAATAAAAACGTGTGAATTGAACAGCATATATTAGGTATTCCCGCGTCTGCATCATTCAGACAGGCCTCAATCTAGGTCGAATGCATCCTTGTAATTGAGTTTCAGGTCGGGGTCCTGGTCACTTTTGTGCAGAATCGAATTACCAACGACAAGCATCTCGGCTTCTGTCCCCATAAAACATCGAAATGCATCCTCGGGCGTTGCGACGATGGGCTCGCCACGAACATTAAAGCTGGTGTTGACGATCACCGGACATCCGGTCATATCCCGGAAGCGCGATATTAGAGCGTGGTAACGTGGATTGGTTTCCTCGTGTACCGTCTGAATACGGGCTGAATAATCGACGTGGGTAACGGCAGGAATATCCGAACGTGCCACATTCAATTTATCGATACCAAAAAGATTCTTTTCTTCGTCGCTCATTTCCCTGCGCCGCGCCCTGACGACGTCAGCGACGATTAGCATATAGGGACTGTCCCCATCTAACTCGAACCAGTCCGACGCCTCTTCAGCAAGCACCGAAGGCGCGAACGGGCGAAAAGATTCCCGATATTTAACCTTCAGGTTCAGCAGTTTTTGCATTTCTGGCGAACGAGCATCGCCAATAAATGAACGTCCGCCAAGTGCCCGGGGGCCAAATTCCATGCGGCCCTGAAACCAACCGATAGCCTTGCCGTCAGCCAATGCCTGGGCCGTAGCGTCCAGCATCGTTGCCTCATCAAACGTCTCGAACTTTGCCCCGACTGCTGTCAGGCGACGCTTTATATCATCATCCTCGTAGCTCGGCCCAAGATAGCCGCCCTTCATAGCGTCGCCGGAATCTGAAACCTGTCGTTCTTCTCCCAGATGCAGATGATAGGCGGCCAACGCTGCGCCCAGAGCACCGCCGGCATCTCCGGCCGCCGGTTGTACCCAAATGTTCTCGAACGCACCATCGCGCAAGACCTTGCCGTTGGCGACACAGTTCAGCGCTACGCCCCCTGCCAAACACAGGTTTTTCTGTCCGGTTTCCGCCGCCAGAGATCGGGTTAGCCTGAGCACGACCTCTTCCGTCACCGCCTGTACCGATGCCGCCAAGTCCATATGGTGCTGCGTCAACAATTCATCAGCGCCACGGGGCGGTCCGCCGAACAGATCGTCGAACCGACTATTGGTCATTGTCAGGCCGGTGCAATAATCGAAATAACTCTGGTCGAGCCGAAACGAACCGTCATTTTTCAGATCGATCAGATTGTCAAAAATCAACTGCGCATATTTTGGCTGGCCATACGGTGCCAACCCCATCACCTTGTACTCGCCGGAATTGACTCGAAATCCGGTGTAGTAAGTCATCGCCGAATAGAGCAGGCCGAGGGAATGGGGAAAATGAATTTCCCGGGTCATTTCCAGTTTGCTGCCTGTCCCAAAGGCGACCGACGTCGTTGCCCATTCGCCAACCCCGTCCATGGTCAGCACACAGGCATCTTCGAACGGCGATGGAAAAAAGGCACTGGCCGCATGGCTGAGGTGATGCTCGGCAAACAGCAGTTTATTCTGCCAGTCGAAGTCCGGGTCATAAGCCTCAAATTTTTTTCGCAGCAGGCTTTTCTGAAACAGCTTTTCCTTGAGCCATACCGGCATTGCCTGACGAAACGAGGCAAACCCTTTCGGTGCAAACGATAAATACGTTTCCAATAGTCGTTCGAATTTCAGAAACGGCTTGTCATAAAAAGCAACGAAGTCGATATCTTCAAGGCCGCCGCCAGATTCACCCAGACAATACCGAACTGCATTTTCGGGAAACGACGCATCGTGCTTTTTGCGCGTAAAGCGTTCTTCCTGGGCGGCAGCAACGACGCGACCGTCCTCAATCAATGCCGCGGCACTGTCATGATAAAATGCGGAAACACCGAGTATTCGCACAGGCCTTCAGGCTCCTAGAAGATCGTGTAAATAAATGGTGCGACGGCAGAACCCTGACTGAGCACGAGCAGCCCACCGAATAGGGCCATCATAACCAGAATTGGCAACAACCAGAATTTTTTGCGTTCCCTTAAGAACATCCATAACTCACTGATAAAATCCATTCATCGTTTTCCTAAAATTGGCGTTTCATACTTTCTGGTTTCGGCGTTGACCGATGGACCCAGTAACTGTCGGCATTCCTGTCGAAATCCAGATCCAGTGGCTTTTTCCCAAAGGCCCGCATCAACAATCCAATCGGGGTAATGGTCACATAAAACATTAGCCCCATGATCAGCGGGTTAACGACCTTGTGCAAAACCATTCCGAACAGGAACCAACCCCGATTCAACGGCGCCAAGAGGCGGGGCGCAACAAAGGCTAGGGCTAAAAACACCCCCGCCACGGAAATTGCCCAGATGTGTGGCGCGCCACCATCCAACAACGGAAACAGGCCGATGATGGTAAATACGACGGCAAATACGATGCCGAAAGAGCGTTCGGACCCTGCCTTAACCTCATCACCGTGGGTAAGGTCTTCGTGAAATGTTGGTCTCTCGGTCATGTTTATTCCGGTTTTTTGTGTATCAGCGAGCCCATAGAGCGGGCAATGGTATGGCCCGCCATCTCGTAGCCACGTTCGGAAAAATGTCCGCCCTTTGGATAGGCATAGAGCACACGCGAACGGTCAGGTGGGATCAGGCTGTCGGTGAAATCAATAAACAGCGTTTCCTTCGATTCGACAAACTGGCGAACGCAAAGATACTGCAAATTATCGAGCCGCCCTTCAAGGCCCGAGTGAACATCGTGAATGTAGACGAAATTCAGTTTAGCCCCCAATGTGGACACTTCCTTCAAGCCCCGATCGAAAGCATCTTTAAAAAGGCCGAACGACGGATTGCCACAGTATTTTTCTGCATCGACCGCGGTCATGGTGCCCCCAGCCGGCAATGGATTGGCGACGGGATACATCCACTCTGCATTATTTGTCTGGGCCGTCAGAAAGCGCGTTCCAACGATCGTCTGCACGAGGAAACGGGTATTCCTTAACAGCAATACGTCCGTTATGTATTTCTTGAAAAATGCCGCGCGCCGTTCACTGTCGATAAGCGTTTCTGAAATACTGACATTTTCATCTTTTTCGATTCGCATTCCGAATTCCCGATATGAATCATTCAGGAATATTTCCAATCCTTCATCAATCTCGTCCTGACGGCGCTTAAGGTTCTGACTGAATTCCGAATCCGTATAGCGCCTTAGAATCGGGTTTTTCATTTCATCAACGACGTTCATTAAGTCGTTGGCCTCGAAATGAATCCAATAGACATCCCGCAGCTTCAAGCCCGGCAAATATTCCCTGATCACTGCCAGATAGGCCAGCGGCCCACCGCCTGCAACTCCAAGATTGAGAACTTTTTCACCTGTCAGGCCCTGTAGTGTCGCGGCAATGTTGTTTTCACTGGCGACACAGGCACCGGTCGTAAACGAATCCCCGATCAGGACAATCGGTTTGCTTTCAGCGTCCCAGACAGAGTCTTCGTTGTGAAACCCGTGGCGGTCCGTTTTATAGACCATCAACTCACCGGCTTCCTTGCAAAACACGGAAACAACGTTACTGACCGTTCCCAAAGGAAAGATATCGGGCCCGCGCGTGCTTTTAACCGGGCGGTCATAGAACGTCTCGGGATAGCTGGTCGGAAAGGCCCTCTCCCCTTGCCTGCGGTAGCGCTCCATGACCGCTGATTTTTCCTTGAAGCCCTGCGATATATCGGTGCCTTGCCCCCAGACAACGGCCGCGATTTCAATCAAATATAGGCAGACACCAAGTGACACCGTACTCAGAATAACGTTTGAGCGCATATCGTCCGGCACTTGCAGCAGTCCAATAAAAAGCACTAAACCCAGCAGTGGTGTGATTACGAACAAGGTCGAGACCCCGTCTGCAGGTGCGAAGGCATATTTTGATCCGCCGTACACCAAGAGCACCGCCAGAAAGGCAATGATCAGGCCGTGCAGGACAGCCATAGCGCGGCTGATTTTCGCGCCTTCGCTCATTGCTCGGAATATTCCGGCAGTACGCGGCGGACGAACTCAGGAAACTCCTGACCGGTCAGGGTTTTTTCCATTTCGGCCATTTCTCTATTGATATCGGCTACGTGTTTCGGGGTCGCTCCATTTGCCAATATTTCATTAAGCAGTACGTGCCGCTGGTGGCGCGCACGCAGGGCGCGGACAGGCCTGATCTTGAGCGCTAAACGAGCCCCTTTGATAGCCATTTCTTTTAACAAAGGCCTCGGCGCAGCCCGCGCACTTCGATGCTGGAGCCTATCACGATTACGTTCAGCATAAATGTCGGCAAGTGCCTTCTCTGCTTCCTCAATGGGCATCGCATCGGTTTCACAAACGGCCCGCGCAGTTTTTTTAACGAACGTCTGCAAATCCTTTTTCCAGTCTACTTGTGCGATTCTTTCTTTCAGGGGCAACGAGTCCACAGCCATCACCGAGGTGCCGATCTGGCGGAAGACCAGCACGTTACTCCCCTCGTAATAGCATTTGCCTTTGATCAGCATGTCGGACACCGTGAAATCCTCGAACAAATCCATGGTAATAAACCCGGCTGTTTTCACACGTTCATGGCACCTGTGGAAGCATTCCTTGCGGTGTAGCGTATTAAAAACATCAGACGGTTTCAGCAAGTATTCGCGCACCCGCTCCAGGGCCGTATCGTGCATGATGGTCTTGGCCTTGTGAAACAGGGTGTAGCGGTACAACTCGCCAGTGATCTGTTCCTTGTGCGCCATAGCGTCGGCTTCATACAGGGCAAACGTTCCGATCCATCCGCCGGCCGATTCGGAATCGGCATTCTCGTCGAGCCTCTTGGCCGCCTGCTTCAGGCCAGCGACGACGGGAAAATCGTCGTTGTCGGCCCAGACCACATAGGGTGTTTCAACCTTGCTGACAACATCAGCATTCTTGGCATAAAAAGCGTCGAAAGAATGATCATCATATTTCAGATACCGGTAGTCCAAATTTGGAAAATGACTTGGGTCCTCCAGAATTTTACGGACCTCCGGTTCATCTCCGCCATCGCCGATCAGAATCGGGAAAGGAAGATGCGTCCGATTGGCGTGCCACAACCAGCGCAACGTGTGCACGGGCCGCTTCCACAACGGCAGATAAATTGTAATGCTCATATTATCTTTCAGGGCCTGTGGGGCGGCAGCCTGTCGTCGCTTATATCGGCCAGTTTTGGCAACCCTGCGTCGCGTTTGATGACAATGGGGTCTTCCAGCGGCCAGTCAACCCCAAGGGCGGGGTCGCTCCACAACACACCGCCTTCAACAGACGGTTCATACAAACGATTAACCTTGTAGTGCACGTTTGCACTCTCTGACATCACGCAAAAGGCGCTGGCCAGACCCGGCGTCATGTAAAACTGCTGGTAATTGTCCGCCGACAGCGTCGTCGAAACCCATTCGCCGAACGTCGGCGAACCGCGCCGGACATCGAGAAGCACAAAAAAGATTTCCCCCAGCGAAACATAGATCAATTGTGATTGTGGATTGTTGAACTGGTAATGAAAGCCGCGAAGTACGCCGCCCTTTGAATGCGACAGGTTGTCCTGGACAAATTCGTCGGTAATGCCAGCCTCGAAATATCGTTGCGTCTGATAGGGCTCCATAAACCAGCCGCGCTCATCGCCGAACACATCCGGCTTGATGATCCGTGCGCCGTCGATTTTTGTCTGCTCGATATCCATCACATATCATCCAAGACACTGGACAGGTACGCGCCATAGGGCGACCCACCCGCCTTGTCGATCAGTTTTCCAAACTGCGTCTCGTCGATGAACCCCATACGCAGGGCGACTTCTTCGGGACACGCAATGCGAATGCCTTGGACCGTTTCTATCAGCTCCACATATTGAGACGCAGCCGACATGGTTTCCGGCGTGCCGCCATCAAACCAGGCGTACCCACGTCCCAGCAGATCGACGTTTAGATCGCCGCGTTCCATGTAGGCTTTGTTGATGTCTGTGATTTCAAGCTCGCCCCGCAGGGACGGCTTTAACCCCTTTGCAATTTCAACAACATTAGCATCGTAAAAATACAGACCGGTAACCGCGATATTCGACTTGGGTTTTTGTGGCTTTTCTTCCAAGTCTACTGCGCATCCCTGCTTGTCGAGCACAACGATACCGCTTCGTTCCGGCATGCTTGTGTGATGGCCAAATATGCTCGCCCCGCCTTTTCTGCGGGTCGCCTTTTGAATTCGTTCAGGCAGACCATCGCCGATCAAAATATGATCGCCCAGGTTCAGGCACACGGAATCACCATCAATGAATTTTTCGCCGATGATAAACGCCTGCGCCAAGCCTTCGGGTGCCGCCTGTTCGGCGTACGAGAAGCCCATACCCCAGTCCGATCCGTCGCCGAACAGGGCCTTAAACTTGCCGATATCATGCGGTGACGAAATAATCAGAATTTCCCGCACACCGCCAAGCATTAACGCCGTTAAGGGATAGTAGATCATCGGCTTGTTGAATATTGGCAACAAGTGCTTGTTGGTAACCTGGGTAAGGGGATAGAGACGTGATCCCGAACCGCCTGCCAGAAGTATCCCTTTTTTAATGACTTGAGTATCAGCGCTCATTTATTCGTCCTCAAACAGCAGCGTCGTACCTTGATTCTCGAACCGAACAGGAAATGGGCGTAAATCAGACAGGGCACTGTGCAAATCGTCCTGTTTTTCCGGTGGGCACAAAAAGGCCATGAAACCACCCCCGCCAGCACCAAGCAACTTGCCGCCCCAGGCCCCACATTTCATCGCCAGATCATAATGACGATCAATGCTTGGCGAGCTAATCTGTTGTGACTGGCGACGTTTCAGCAGCCAGCCCTGATGTAAAATCTCTCCACAGTCCTGAATATTCCCCGCCACAAGGCTGTTGCAGAAATCGTTCGCCAGTTCCGTCAATTTGACCATGTCCTGGAATTTCTCTTCGTCCTCTGAAAAATTCTTTTGCTGGTCGGCAAGGACAATGCGGGCATCTCGCTCGCCACCTATATAAAACATTACGAGACTTTCTTCGAGATCCCGATACGCCGTCGGCGATAGATCCAGGGGCTCGACCGTAACTTTCTCGTCGGAATGAAAAGTAATCCGGTTTAGCCCACCGTAGGCTGCCGCGTATTGGTCCTGTTTGCCAAGGGGCCCGTCCAGCAAATCAATTTCAATGTCACAGGCTTCCCGGGCCAAGCGTTCCTTCGACACAGTCTCGCCAACGTATGCATAAATTGCATGCAGAATTGAGACCATAAATGATGATGATGACCCCAGTCCGGTGCCTGGGGGAACATCGGCGACAGAAGTGATGTCGACGCCGGTCAGGTTAAACTTTTCAAGTACTGAACGAATCAGTGGATGTTCGATTTTATCAATCGACATGGTCGATTCAATCTGTCCGTACTTAAGGTGTATTTTGTCATCGAACGACTTGTGAACAATAACATGCATATACTTGTTGATAGACGTGCTGACGACGCAGCCGGGATGCTTCAAGTAAAACTTGCGCATATCGCTGCCGCCGCCGACAAGGCCGACCCGGAACGGTGTTCTAACGCCGATCATGATAAAATTCTTTGTCTGTTGGTGATGAACACACGGCCAGACTAACGGCTAGTTGGCCTGTTTGTCTTGTGTTTGCTTTTCGTATGCGACGTCAATCGCGTCGTAGGAATAGGCTTCTTTTTCCCGCGGCTTGTTTTTCGTCTCTTCGCGGTGCTTTTTGAACGCCTCTGACGCCAGGTAGGGAATGTGCGGACGATTGCCCGACGAAATAGCATCGTCATCGAAATTATAGGCCGGGCTGCCAACATATTCATAAGCGAATTCGTGCAGTTCCAGCAGTCGTTCAGTCGACACCGCCGACAGGTTGCAGCCGACCGTCTTGTAATAAAGGAAGCGGCTGAAATCCATATGATCGTCGACTTTTCCTGTTTCCTTGGCAATTGCCCAAAGCGGGCTGTCCGGGTAGGGCACCAGAATGGAAAAGGCAGTTTCGTCGGCACTCAATTCCTTAGCGAACTCGATGGTTTCCATGATCTGTTCTTCGGTTTCGCCGGGCATGCCGAAGACGTAGGAGTTGCGGAGCTTCCAGTCATAGTTCTGAAGCAGGCGAACTTTATCCAGCATATGCTCTTTCGATTCGCGCGGTCCCTTGCCAATCGCCTTAATGATATCGGCGTTGCCCGACTCGATACCCGGCCCCACATGGCTAACGCCGCTTTCGAACATGGCGTCACAGATTTCCTCGTCGATCTGATCGAGGCGTAACTGAACGCCGATGTTCAGCTTGATGCCCCTGTCGACGATGCCGCGGGACAGCTCCAACACTCGCTTCTTGTTCGAGGTATAGGTGTCGTCCATGACAAAAACATTCTCGATGCCGAGGCCTTTTTCGATATGCTCGAGCTCATCAAGACAATTATCCACGTGGCGCCAGCGCACCAGGGTGTCGGCGGCACCACAAAAAGCGCACTTGCCGGGGCATCCGCGCGAGAACATCGCATTAGTCTGGGGCGAGCGTCTGTCGCGCGAGAAATCGTAATATTCGTTGTAATCAAACAATTCGCGGGACGGCACCGGGTACTTGTTCAAATCAATGGCCGGGGCCGTTGTATCCTTGCTCTGGGCTATACGGTGGCGGTATTGGGTGGTCTCGCCGCTCTGTTCTTTCCAATTGTATGCAATGCCGATGATGCCGGCAGGGTCCTTGCCGTTGATCACACAATCGACGACTTGCGGGAATGATTCCTCGCCTTCACCGATACAGACGAAATCCGTTTTGCTGGTTTCCAGCGTGGCGCGCGGCAGGGCGCTGACGTGCGGGCCGCCCATCACAATGACGACGCCGGGGGCCTTTTTCTTGATCAGATCGATGATCTTGCAGGCTTCGCCATATAGCGGCGTCGTGCAGGTAATGCCGACGATATGCGGGTCGTTGGCCAGGGCATGCTCGACCGCCTCCTCGACGGAATATTCGTACAGCGCCGCATCGACGATTTTAACCGAATGGCCCAGGTCCAACAGCGGCGCCGCAATATAGCCAAGCCCCAGCGGCATCCGTTTGGACTTCCGGCGCGCCTCTTCCGATTTCCAGGCATAGACGAAGCCATCGGACGGCTGAAGCAGTGTAATTCTGGCTCGGCTCATTTAAATGTTTCCCAACTTAGTCCTGATCGTCAATCTCGATAATGCCGCCATAGCGTTCTACTGATTTAATAATCTTTTGCCACTTTACCAGTTCTGCATACCATTCCAGCGTAATGGTTTCGGTGGTGCGGTCAGTATCACCAGCCTCCAGCGCCTCGATAATTTCGTTCACACCATCAACGGCCGTGAATTCCGTATCAAATCCAATCGCCGAAATTTTGTCGAATGCGACCCGGTACGAGCGATGATCAACATCACCATACCATTCTACTTCCACATCGCCGGGGACGGTGTCGGCAACCAATTGGCCAAGCGGTCCAATCTGATAGACGTTCTCGTCAGAACCCGTATTGAAGATTTCGCCACGAATTTTATCGGCATCAACCCCCAGCATCATCATTTGGGCGCGCGACGTATCACGAATATGGATCATCGGCCGCCACTGCTTGCCGTCACGCATCAATGGCAGCTTGCCGGTTTTCCATGCGCCATAGGTCATACCGTTAACGGCCAGGTCAAAACGCAGGCGCGGTGAATATCCGAACACCGTGCCCTGGCGCAGCGCCACAGGGCAGAAATTTTCATCGGCCAGCGGCATGATCGCCGCTTCAGCCTCGGCATTGGCCTTGGAATAGGTGGTCAGCGGATTCAATGCCGATGTTTCATCGGCGACGTATTTTTCATCCAGATAGCCGTAGTTGCTGCACGACGATGGCAGCACATATCGCTTGGCCCCAGCTTCTTTTGCCAGTTTGGCGGTGCGAAAACGCGACTGGAAATTGATGTCCATGGTCGCGTCCTTAAACAGCTCACCGGACGGGTCGTTGGAAATAGCGACCAGATCGATGACCGCGTCCATGCCCGCCAAATGCGAAGCATCAATATGGCGTGCATCTTCTTTAATTATTTCCAGATTGTCGTGGTCCGGAAGCTTTCCTTCCCCGAAGAAAAACCGGTCCAGAACCCGGACCTTGTAACCATCGTCCAGCAGCATGGGCACCAGCACGGTACCAATATAGCCACCGCCGCCGGTAACGAAAACGCTATCAATTCCAGGAGATTTCACGTTTGGATATCCTTGTTCAGGCCGAATTGGCGCGGCGCAGTTGCGTCATGGTCTTGCCGATGCCGGCCGCGATGGAACCCTCGAAGGTAAAACCAAGGTTCTTGAAACGATCATTGCCAACTTCGTAGGACAACTGGTTCATGATCTTGTTGTCGACCAGCTTGACTTCCAGGTCGGGGATATGGGTGCGAATGGTATCGACCACGTCGCGGACCGTGGCGTTCGCCGTCAACACATTATAGACCCGGTTATCGAAGGCATTTTCCTTGGTAATGTGGGCAAAGGCGCGGGCCACATCTTCCAGCGAAAGATAAGGGCGCATTTGATCGAGCGCCGTCGTCCACACGGTCAGCGGCTCGCCCATTATGGCCTGCCAGCAGAACCGGTTGACGGCGGTATGAAAGCGCATCCCTGGCGACGGTCCGAAAATTGTTCCCAAACGACAGGTCACATAGCTGAGGCCGATTTCATCGGCGATATCCGCCAGGTACTCTTCTTCACGAAGTTTGGTCTCGGCATACGGGCTCTGTGGGTTCAGGGAGCTGGGGCCGCTGTCTTCGTCGACCTTGTCTTCTTGGGTTCCATAGACGCTGGTCGAGGACGGGAAAATCATCGGCACACCAGCCTCTGCACAGGCCTTGGCAACGTTTTCTGTAGCCGCAAAATTGACCCGTTCGACCAGGTCCTTGCGCTCAAAACTTCGCGCTGCATCGGTGATGGCAGCCAGATGAACGACCACATCGGCGCCCTTGAACAGACCCGCAAGATCGCTTTCCTCGGCGGTAACGTCTGCCTCGACAAAACGGTAGCGCGCGCCTTCGGGAAGATCGAACAACGACGGATAGCGCTGGGTCGTCATATCGTCGATCATGATGACTTCGGCGTCATCACCAAACAGATCGGGAACCTTACGGGACAGATGCGAGCCAATGTGTCCAACGGCCCCTGTAACAACTATTTTCATGTGTTTTTGACTTTCCTTGGAGACGGAAGAAATGGAATTAGTCGGCAAGATATCCACAAACGGTAAATTATCAAGCCTCTACTTGAACAGCGCACCACCAATACCGCTCAACATAGTGTCATGCGGTTTTGAAAAGCAGATGGCATGGATGTCGAAGTTGGTGATCCTTGGGGAAATTATCCATCGGAATGAGTTGGCTTTTTCCCAGATATTTCGAGATATAATTGGTCTTTAGCACCAATTCGAACCCTTGCGCTCCAATCTCTGCCGTTAGCTCGTCCAGATTCCAGAACCAGCGCTTAATCTGTGCGCCATAGAAATATTGGAGTGTAACGAACGTCGGAATGTTTCCGGCAGGAACATCCGACAGTAATAAATATTTAGGGTTATAGTCGCGCAGATCCTTGATTAACGCGGCCCAGTCGTCGATGTACTGCAGGCTGCTTCCCAGATGAATCAGCTCAACTTCTTGATCCCGGTCTGGAAGTTTAGAGCTGAAATGGACATTGTCCCAACCCTGATAGAGATCGCGCCCGATGTCGCAAACATCCGACATTTCAACGATATTGACTTCAACCCGTTCAGATTCTTCAAGACCACCCAGCGTTCCGGGAATGGTGTTCCCCGGGCCCCCGCCAAAATCAAGGACCCTGACTTTATCATGGCTGCCCAGCAACATGCCGACGACGGTGGGAAGGATATAGTCATGCGTCGAGACGCTTATGGGAATGGCCGTTTCTTTATCATTAGCTGCCAGCAGGGCTGCCGTGCGCTGATGGCTTAGTTCCGACCACTTTTCGCCAGCGAACCCTTCGCCCTTGGCCCGGGCATCGGCAAAGCTTTCATAAACCCCTTCCAGTGGGATGAAATCAGTATCATCCATTTCTGAAAGCCTTGAAATCATCATAGTCACGAATATATTCGGCCTCGTCATAGGGTGCGTCACACAACACCATCAGAACCGTGTCGGCGGTAATGTATGTGGTGTCGGTCCATAACGTCGGCGGCACGTGCAGTCCGATGCGCGGGTCATCAAGTGTCACCCGGCGCTTGGACGAGCCATCGTCGACTTCCATTTCGACCCCGCCGCTCAGGCAGACGATGATCTGGTTGATGGCCTTATGGCCATGGCTGCCGCGCGTTGTGCCTTGGGGAATGCCAGTGATCGTGTAGACCCGGGCGATTTGAAATGGCAGGTCTTTGCCGCCTTCCATCACCACCAGCGCGTCGGTATCTCCGCCAAAGCTTGGGAAGGTTATTTCGTTTGCATCGTTGCAAGAATGTAGCATGTCTTATTTTTCCGAAGCGAGAATGAAAGCAATGGATTTATCGACGCCGGCCTCAAAGCCCGTCTCGGCCTGCCAACCGGTGGTGATATGAAATGCCGATGAATCGGCGGCGAAATTTCTGAACTCGATGGGCGACGGCTCAGACGGCCATTCGACATTTTCGATGTCGACCGGGTTGCCTGTCGCTTCCCCCGCCTTGTCGGCAACCAGCGTGAAGGCCTCTTGCAACGACCAGCCGCGACCCGTGCCAATAACGAAATACTTGCCGTTTGTTGTTTCGAGCGAGGCGCCTGCCGCCAGAAAAGCGGCAACGACATCGTCTATATAAACATAGTCCCGAACCGGCTTGCCATCACCATAAACGCGAACACCGTCGCCCTTTAGGGCCATGCCTATAACACGCATCAAGACGCCACGTTCTGACGCGCCGACACCGACGCCAGGGCCGTAAACATTGGCCAGGCGCAAACAGGTGCCCTGAACAAAATCGTCCTTCGCCGCCTGTATCAGAATCTGCTCGGCCATCAACTTGTGCTGGTCGAAGACTGTTACAGGGTTGTCGAGGTTGCTTTCGGCAACCGGGGTTTGCGTTGTCACACCGGTCTCGGTAACCGTTCCGGCACTGACGATACAGGGCCGAGCCTTCAATGCAATACAGGCATCAATCAATGATTTTATCGGCTGCACGTTGCCACGGAAATCTACATCCGGGGTTTTCTCGGCTACGGCAAGACTAGTCTGGGCAGCGAGGTGAAATATGATGTCCGGGTGATAAGTCTCAAGGCAAGACACCCAGAACTCAGCCTCGGCGATATCACCGTCAATCCAGCCATCACCCTTCGTTGGTTTGCGACTATGACAAACAACCCGGCAGGGCAGTTCGTTCAGCGCACTTACCAATGCCGAGCCGACGTAACCGCTGGCACCGGTGACGAAAACGGTTTTGCCTGCGTAAAACTCAGACAAATTCCAGTACCGCAGAAATAACCGCGCCCTGATCTTCCTCTGTTAATTCCGGATAGATAGGCAAAGTCAGAATTTTTGCCACTGTCGCTTCGGTTTCGATCAACGGCTGGTTCGTTACTCGATCCTCATAGGCCGGTTGCTGGTGCACTGCCTCAGCATAATGAATGGCCGCACCGACGTCGTTTGACTTCAGAAAATTCATCATTTCGTCACGTCGGTCGGTGGCTATAACATACAGATGAAACACATGATCAACATCGTCGCGGCGCACTGGCAATTCCAGCCCCGTATCGGCGAACGCCGCATCATACCGGTCAGCAATGGCTCGGCGTTTGGCATTGTCGTCGTCCAGGTGCGGCAGCTTGACCCTCAGTACCGCTGCCTGCAATTCGTCGAGCCGGGAATTCGCTCCCGGCTGATGGCTGACCCGGTCATCAGCCCAGCCATATAGACGCAGTTGGCGGACTTGTTCGGCGAGCCCGGCATCGTTTGTCGTGACCATGCCGCCATCACCGAAACCGCCGAGGTTTTTGGTCGGGAAGAAACTGAAACACCCGGCATCGCCGATAGAGCCGACGCGCATACCTTTGTATTTGGCTCCCGTCGCCTGGGCGCAATCTTCGATCACCTTAAGGCCATGACGTTTCGCTACATCCATAATTGCGTCCATATCGACGGGCTGTCCGTACAAATGAACGGCGACGATGGCTTTTGTTTGCGGCGTAATCAGTCGTTCCGCATGGGCCGCATCAATGGTGTACAAACCCGCCTCGATATCGGCGCAGACCGCCTTCGCACCGGACTGTTCAATCCCCGCCACCGTCGCTACCGCAGTATGTGATGGTGCTATGACGTCATCGCCGGTGCCGATGCTCAAGCCTCTGAGCGCCAGGGTAATAGCGTCGGTGCCGCTGGCCACGCCGACACCATGATCGGTGCCGACATAGGATGCAAACTCATCTTCAAAGCCTTCCATCTGCTTGCCCAGAATGTACCAACCACTGTCGAGGACATTGGCAATGGCAGCATCGATCGCGGTCTTGTGCGACAGATACTGAGCCTTTGGATTGCTGAAAAGTATCACGCCTAAAACACCTCGAGCTTGGGAACGTAGACGATCCACTTGCCACCCGCGGCCCCATAAGCATCTTCCTTGGCCATAATTTCTTCGCGGTGGTTCCAGGCATACAGCAAGGCGAAATCCGGATAGTTGGCGACGAAGTCTTCATGCGGTTTTACCGGAACGTGGGCGCCGGGCGAAAACTTGCCCTGCTTGGTTGGTGTCGTGTCGGAAATAAATTCAACCAAATCAGAGGTAATGCCGCAGTAGATATTGACCGTCGTCGATTTCGACGTCGCGCCGTAGCCAACGACGCGCTTGCCCTCGGCTTTCGCGGTGTTCAGGATTTCCAGAAGATCGCTGCGGGACTTTTCGCAGTTGCGCCGGAACTGATCGTAGGTCTCGGGCTTTTCCAGGCCCTTTTCGGTTTCCTGGGCGGCCAGGTTGCGCACACTGTCGCTAACCGGGCGCTCGCCTTTTCGGCAGATATAATACCGCATGGAGCCACCTGCCGTCGGCAGGGGCTCGACGTCGATCACTTCCATGCCGTGCAGGGCGGCAAGACTTTGCATCGATCGCAGCGAAAAGATGAATACGTGCTCGTCATAAATCTGATCATATCCAGTCTTCCTGACCATCTCGCCCAGATAAGGGTCTTCGGTGATCATCACGCCCTTCGGCTTCAGCAACTTGGCGATGCCAGCGACGACCGGCTGGATCTCACCGATATGAGCGAGCACATTGGCACCTAAAAAGACATCCGCATGTCCATACTCGGCGATAATCTTGTCAGCCAGATCTTCATTGAAGAACTCCGTCCACACATTCAGGCCCTTGGCGCGAGCCGCATCTGCGACGTTGCCGGACGGCTCTATACCAAGGTGGCGAATGCCATGGGAGTCCATGGTTTCGATCATGCCGCCATCGTTGCTGCCAATTTCGACAACGAAGGGGTCATCCCCGTCCAGATATCTGTCGCGGGCAATGTCGGCCAGCTCCTGGAAATGATCCATCATCACCTGTGATGTTCCTGCGAAGAACGCATAGTTGTCGTGGAACATCTGTTCAGGGCGTGGCTGCTCAATCAACTGAAACGCGCCACAGTTGGAACAAAACGCTGGCGCCAATTCGTAACTGTATTCGTCGTTGAACTGATCCGGCATTAAGAATCCGTTGGCAATGGGCATGTCGCCGAATGACATGAATTTTTCAATTTTCGAGTTGCAAATACGGCAATCAGTCAATGAAGTATTCCTTCAAGTGATGGATGGCGCTGCGGCCCATGGCCAGCACCGCCTCGTTGGCATTGCCGCCAATATGTGGCGTGCAATATAGATTTGGCAGTCCCAGAAGCTCCAGGTCCGCCGGTGGCTCGTCTTCATAAACGTCCAGCGCAGCTCCTGCAATAACGCCGTTCATCAAGGCAGCTTTCAGGTCCGCCTCTTTTACGATGGGACCGCGCGCGGTGTTGATCAAAAATGCCGTCGACTTCATTTGACTTAGCGTTTCGGCATTAATCATGTGATGTGTTAAGTCAGTCAAAGGCGTATGGGTGGCAACGAAATCCGATCTGGTGAACAGCTCGTCCTTTTCCACATGCAGAACGCCGTATTGTTTGCAGACTTCCGCTTTGTCGATGATGTCGTTACCAAGAATGGTGCAGTCAAACGGCTGCAACAGTTTGATGATTTCTGTGCCCGTATAGCCCAAGCCAATAACACCGACGGTCTTGCCGGTCAGCTGAAAACCGCCATCCTTGATCCACTCGCCAGTCTTCATCTTGATCGAGGTCTGATACAAATTGCGGCTGAGCGACAACATGAACGCGAGGTCCATCTCGGCAACCGAGCGCTTGTTGACGCCGCCGGTCCAGCCGATGGCAATGCCACGACGCTCGCACGCCTCAAGGTCAATGCCGTCCAGGCCGACCCCGTACTTGGATATAATCTTAAGGTTAGGGCACGCAGCCAGCACTTCGTCGTCAAAAGTATCAAGGCCGGCGACGATGCCGTCGGCGTCCTTGACGAAATCAATCAGCTCGCCCTTGGTATATTTCTTCTGTTCCCAATTCACTTCCGCGTCCGGAAACAGTGCTTTGAATTCCTGCTGCAATACCGGATGGATGGAGAACGAATTCGATGTCGCCTTGATAATCATGCAACCTCTTTTCGATAAGTTTCATCTTTTGGCGCAAGCCCCATTCCCGTCCTTACATAATCCAGAAAATGGGTGTCACCGATTTCAACCAGATCGGCAATGTCATCGCCCTCGGGATAGGTCCAGGCCTTACCTTCAATGTCCTTAATTCTGGCAATCGCCTCGGCCGGCGTTTTTACGCACAAACCGGGAAAATTTCGATATATACTTTTCTTGTGATCCTTCAACACATCAATCATGAAGGCCTTCACGCCGAACTGGGCGTTCTCAAGAATTACCGTCGATGGGTCTGAGAACGCATAGCGCGCTCGGGCGATCAAATCGAAAATATCGTCACTGGTCGGGATCACATTGGCAAGTCCGTTTGAGCATCTCTCTATGAACGCCTGACTCTGCCCAGCCTTGCTGACCTTGCCACGCACCTGCAGCCATACCGTCCGATCTGTGAATGTTTCACCCAATGCACGAATTATTTCGACTGTCTTGTCATCATTCAGATAGGCCATGTAATTGGTGTAGATGACGATGTCCATGCCGCTACGCGGTGTTGCCTTTAAGTCAGCAAATTTTTCGCGAGTAACGCCGAATGATCCGGTCGGCACAACATCCATGTCCGGGGCCCATGTATCGCCGATCAGTTTTTCATGGATAATTTTCCCGAATGTGTAGTATCGGTCGAAACTGATGTAGCGAATCGCCGGCACAGCGTCGCACAATGCGCCATAACCGTGCAGACAGCTGTGCGCACGGCCACCAATTCGGTTCAGTTCCTGGCGTCGGATAATGTGTTCCGGATTATATGGGTCACGGCCCCAGTGAAACTTCGGATGGTACCGGTTAAAGACCGCACGCATCGACAAGCGGTGATAGGGCAGGCAGGCAATACGATAAAACAAATCCGATGGATAGTCTCTGCATTGCCGCCACAAACTAAGCCCATCCTTGAATGCCTCCGCCGCCGCTTTCAAGCCATCGATGACACTGAAAAAACCATCCGACTTGGTACACATGCCGAATCTTGCGATCCGCGCTTTCGTTTCCGGTGAGTACATATCGTAACCACGCGGCATGACGACGATATCACCACCATCATCCAGTTCATCAAACATGCGCATGTCGTGTGCGTTGCCGATGAAATCTGCCATCAGGAAAACGTTTTTGGGACCACCTCGTCCAACGCGAATACGCAACAGCGACCGCAGCGCGCCAAAAGAAGAAATCGTCGCGGCATAAACAGCATTCACAATTTTTTTTGCCGTTTCTTGTGCGCGAAACGATGTTGGAAGCTCGCCAAAATATTCCTGGTACAAGTTGAGTATCGCCTGCTGAGCGCCGATAAGGCGGATATTCCCGACGCCCTTTTTAACCGCAATATGATTAAGCACCATTATCGGCAATTGCCTGACAGCCGTGTGGTTGCTGACCGACAGCTTGCAGGCCATGGCATATTCCGGAACATTGCGGTCCAACCCATCAAAATTGTAAAACGCGTTCATCTTCTCTTCTGTCTCGCCGAAAATATCCAGGCTTTCGATGGTTACCCGAAAATCACGATAGTACTTTAGTTCGGGACATCCATCGGCGGCGTGGCGGGCCCGACCGCTATCCACCGCCCACTGAACAAGCTTTCTCAACGGCACCATCATTCGCGGAAACAACGGCTCAATGGCAATGGCCTGTGGATTGCGTCCCAATAACGCCGCCCAGATGAACCGCCACGCTGTCCATTCATTAATGAAATAAAGGGTTGTCATTTAGATTAGATAACTTCCCTGATCACCCGAAATGCTTCCGCCGCGACCAATCCGGACTGGCTGCCGCGCAGCGTTGCCAGCGCCTCGACCGCCTTGATAGAGCGGGCGTGGGGGAAGTCGCGCATCTCGCTCCCATAGCATTCCAGAGCTGCAATCTTCGCCGCCATGTGATCAGAAACATCGATGAAACGTTGCGGCAAGAAAGCCTCTTCCATATCCGTCGCCGACCATTCGGTGCTTGATGGCGTCTCGAATGTATAGATAGCTCGCACGATTTCTTCCGGCTGTGGGCGGCATGCCGTCAGCACCGCCTGATGGGTCAGCCGATGATCGACGTTTAAATCGCCGCCATGATGGGTGTAGACGATTGTCGGGGTAACATCGGCGGCGGCGCTTTCCACTTCCTTGACGATATCAAGCATATCGTGGCTATCCATGCGATTGTCCGCCAGTCCGGCAAAACGGGGCGGCTGGGTTCCAAGCGCCACAGCAGCGGCAACTGCCGATTGCCGCAAGGCCTCGACACCATCTATGTCATCGGCATCTCTGGATGTCGCGCCCTCGGCCATGATCAGAACATGGACCGTGTCGCCATCGGCCACATGGCGGGCGGCCGTTGCACCACAACCCAGAACCTCGTCATCCGGGTGGGCCGCGACGATCAATATGGATTGTCCGCTCATGCTCCATCTTCTCCCTGTTGTTTTCCGTCTTCGACAACATACAGGCCGTTGTAGGGAACGACCCTTTTGTTCACTGGCACCGGAAATGGCTGCACGGCCTCGCCCTTATACAGCGATATAAGATCATCCAGAATCGGAACTCCGGCCGCGATCGGCATGGAAAAACTGCCCGATGGCCGCGGGTTGATCTCGACGATACACGGACGCCCGGCCATGTTCGTCATCAGGTCAACGTCGTAAAGCCACGTAAGATTGAACAGCTTGGCCAAACGCCTGCCCATATCTTCAATTTCCGGGTCCGGGCCGACAACGTAACCAAGACTGTTGCCGGTATGATCGAGCCTGCGCCGTGGGACCACATGCACGGCTTCGCCTTGCCATGCCAGAATATCGGCATCATAGGCCGGGGTGGTCAGCCGTTCGGCGACGATCAGTGGCAACTTTTCAAGGCAGGACTGTACGTGATCGCCACGAAACGTTTCCAAATTCATATGCAGTTCGAAACCGCCCAGATAACTTTCGATCTCGGTCAGGTCTTTGCGGATGACAAACACATCCCGCCCGCCGCGCGATACCGCCGGGCGCACAGCGACTTCACCATGTGTATTCAGCAACTCATCGAATGCGGCTTCGAATTCATCAACGGTTTCAACGTAGCGCCAGTCGGCAACGGCGATGCCAGCCTCGCCCAGCGCATTGTAGGTCTTCATCTTGTCGGCGAATATCGCCAGTGTATCGGCGTCCGTACAGGCCAGCGTTGCGCCAACATTTTCGACTTGCTGTCGGGCAGCGCTTAAGGTCAGCGCCTCTTCATCCGAACATGGCACCACTAGATCAACTTTTTCTCGTTTAATGACATCACAGACGCGATCCACATATTCAGGATCGCTGCCGAAAGGAACGCGGGCGAATACATCGGCGACATTGACTGCCGCGGCCTTGTCGCCGGCATCGACGGCGACGACGCGCACATCATGTCGAGTGCTGGCGCTGGCCTGCATTATCGTTTGCGCCGAATAGACCCCACCAGTCGATGTCAGCATCAAGGTGACCGTCATGATTTGACGTCTTCCCCAGCGACGGGCTCATCGACTTTCAGGTCGCGCGTCGCGCGCGCGCCCAGCACGCGCTCGTAATCATCGGCACGCAGCCCGGCGGTGCCAGGCAGCGGTCGCTTCAGGCCAAGGTTATCAATGTCGAACGTCTCACCCGCAGCAATGTCTTGGCGTGCGACCAGACACCGGTGCGTGCCGTTTCGGCGGTCACGTTCTTCCGGCTCAGGCGACTTATCGCCGCGGCCCATCATCGCCTCGACGTTTCTGATTTCGGCAACCAATAGCACCAGCTCATCGGGCGTCGCCGACAGGTGGTGGTCGGCCCCCGCGAGGCCTTTATCCAGCGTGATATGCTTCTCGACAATCGTTGCGCCCAACGCCACGGCGGCCAGACAGGCCGTGCTTCCCAAGGCATGATCGGAATATCCGACAGGCACATCTAACGCTGCAGCCAGTGTCTGCATTGCATTCAGATTTACCTGGGCGGGAGGTGTCGGATAAATCGAGGTACATTGCAGAACCGCCAGTTCTCTCGCTCCGGCATCGCGGGCCGTGGCAACGGCAATGCCAACCTCATCAAGGTCGGCCATGCCGGTCGACAGGATCATCGGTAATTTTGTCGCAGCTGCCTGTTTGATCAGCGGCGTGTTGGTCAACAAACCCGATGAAATCTTGATCGCCGGCATGCTCAGGTCGGTGATCTTTTGCAGGCTGGAAAAGTCGCCCGGCGTCGCAAAAAGGATAATGCCGCGTTTCGCTGCATGCGTCATTAAACGCTCAAGAGCATCCATCGACAGGGCACGGTCAGAAAACACCCTATGTGATTCCGTTCCGGCAACATAGCTTTCGCCCGCCTCGACGATCTGTAGCTTGGCAGCATCGGCACCTGCATTGGCAGCGGCGTTGATCAGGCGCGCACAAGCGGCTTCGTCGCCATCATGGTTGATACCAATCTCGGCGATAATGAACACAGGCGCGCCCGCGCCGATGCGGCACGTGCCCACATTGAATGTGTGACTGGTCATTGAAATCCTGAAACCTCAGGCGGACCGTCTTGTCCGCCTGTCGTTGAGGAGTGGTGCTAGCTGGCTTTCTTTTCGAACAACGGTGAAGTGTAGTCACCATCGCGTTCTTTTTCGTAGGCGTGTTTGTAATCGGGGAACGCATCGTTATACGCACTGATGTATTCTTTGCGTGAGTTCGGCTCCATCCAGCTGATGTCTTTGTCATCGCCGAAGTTTGACGTCGTGTTACGTCCGCCCCATCCGTCGAGCGTGGTCGGAGGCTCAAACCCACGGTCAATGCACTCACGATACATAGGCGTTCCGGGCAGCGGCAGATAAATACAATTCTGCAGTGTTGCATCCGGTTTAATAGCAAGAATCTCATCAATCAGGGTCAGGGTTTCCTTCAGATCGTCCACCGTTTCTCCCGGCATGGCGAAAATGAAGGAGGCATAATATTCAAACCCGAAATCACGGCACATGCGGGCGCTGTCGAGCGCATCCTCGCGGGTAATGTTTTTGACCATATGGTCGAGCATGCGTTGCGAGCCGTGCTCAATGCCATAGAAAATCGAGCGCAGGCCGGAATCATGCAACTGTTGAATTTCGTTGTCTTTCCATTTGAGCAACGAGTCTGCTTTTGCCTTGGCTTTCCACAAGGTATCAGGAGAAATTTCCTTGATCATCTTGGCCATTGGCAGAACACGTTTCTTGGACAGGAAGTAAGTGCCATCTTGCAGGAAGATGTTCTTGAACCCCATGTCCTGAGTCAGATGCGAGAATTCCAACTCGAACTGTTCCATATTCCGGTACGATGTCGAGTAATCGCCGGTCGTGCAGAACGTGCATTTGAACGGACAGCCCTTGGATGAAAAGTATGATGCGATGTTATTGGGCGAGCGATACTTCTCGATATCGAGAAGATGCCAGCCGGGGAATACATCATAGTCAAAGCTGATCCGTGCCGCTTCCCGGTCGCCGACTATGGAACCGTCGCCGTTCTTGTTTTTATAAATGACGCCTTGCAGCATCGGAATTTCAGTTTTCTCAACAATGGCGTTCACGATGCTAACGATGTTGTGCTCGGCATGGCCGACAAACGCGTAATCCGCCACGCCTTCTTCGATCAATTGGTCAGGAAGTTGATACGCATGGTGGCCGCCCCACATGATCGGCAGGTCCGGTCTTGTGTCGCGGATAATATTCGCGGCCTGTACAGCATTCAGAAGGTCATTGCCCGACATCGCTGTAATACCGATAACGTCGGCATCAGCGATTTCACGAATTAGGGTCTTGTCCCAAAACTCATCAACACGGGCGTCAAGAACGACGACCTGATAACCTTCCCTTTCCAGGAAGGGTCCCAGGTACAAATAAGGGAACGGGAACCAGTAGTGCTCATGCTTGTACGGCGCATTTGCCGCACGCATGATTGCATCCGGGTAAAAGAGGACTACCTTACCCTTGGTCAGGGTGTCACGCGCCGGAGGTGTTTTGTCCATCATTGCACTTGTTTCCTCTTCTCTAAATACAAGCCAAAACTACCCAACGATGGGTGTTGGCCTTGATTTGCCCAAACATGGGGAGCATCCCCCTTGAAGTCAACCAAAACCCCGCCATGGGGCTGGCATCTTAAATCATTTCATTTACGACACGATTAGCGCCTAATCCATCACACAAGGCGGCAGCGGCGGTGCTCATATTTTGCCGCAAGGTGGCGTCGTTACATACGGTGGCGATGCTTTCATTAATTTTCGCTGGCGTCACATCCTCATGCCACCCCAAAACCGTTGCCGCCCCGGCCTCTTGCAAACCATCGGCGATGCGTTGCTGGTTGTCAGCAATGATCACGACAACTGTCGGCAAGCCCAGGCAGCATCGCTCCCAAGACGATGTTCCTGCGGCCCCAACAGCAATATCAGCGTCGGCCAGCAGCCCCGCCATATCTTGTAAATCTGTGTGCACGGTGACCGGGCAGGGCGCAGTTGCGGCCAACGCGTTAACCTGCTCAAGATGCGGAGCCATTGAACCAAGCACCACATCAACCGCATCTAGGTCGATGCCATCCAACGCCTGCAACGCTTTCGCCGTCAGATTGGCCCGGTCGACGGTACCGCAGAAAATAATCAGCCGCCGTACTTTAACATCTCCTCGGCGCTGCAGCGCCTTGGGGCGCATCGTGGCAAATTCGGGCCTGAGAATGGCATAGTTGGTCCCAAGCAACGGGCGGCAATTTTTATTTTCACCAAGGCCGTAATCTTCCGGCGTCCGTCCCGGCGTCTGGTCAAGCAGGACATCGCCATCATGGGGGCGGTCGGCAAGATCGTCGATAACCAAAATCTTCCGGGCCCATCCCCGACAGGCGGTTTCAAATTTTGCATCCAGCCCATAATGGTCAACAACAAGCCAGTCGACCCCGTCCGGCCAGGCGGCGGCCATTGTCTCTGAACCATTCGCAAGCCCGACAGTAATCATCGGATACGCGGCATCAACAAGGACAGGAACCGTCGCTGGAGTATCCGACGAACAAGCAAAGGCGACTGTCCACCCGTCCCTGGAAAGTTCTCCTGCCAACGCCAGACACCGCATCACATGGCCGCCGCCGATACCCGGTCCGGCGTCCGCCCGAAACACGACAATTCCGCACCGAGGCGTGCATATATATATGTCACCGTCATTTTCGTAACCGGCTGCCAAAAACAGGGCCCGTGAGGCGGCGTTATCGGCAAGCACCTCGGCGTGTAGTGTTTTTTCCGGATGGGCGTGGCGCAACAACGCCAGTGCGGCCTTACCAAGGCCCAAACCATGCCGGGCCGGGTCAACCAATATCGAGACTTCCGCCGCACCGTCCGGCTTTTCGTCCAGCCGCACCATACCAACACAGTCACCGTCCAGCGTCAGCATCCAGATCATCTGTTCTGCCGTACGGGCCTGCATCCATTCGGCATGTTCTTGCGTCGTTGGCGGTTCGGGGTTGCGAAAGTGACGGCGTGTATCAGGATGACACTGCCAGTCAAACAAGATGTCAGAGTCTTTCATGTTTGCCGGACGCAGGCGAACCAGCCCCCCATCCTTGGCAATCAGATGCGGGCTTGCCGCCGTGCTCATTCGCGAACCCGAAACACCGGCTCAACCACCGGCTGCTTGAGGTTTCCTTCCAGCTTGCCGGTCGCTAACTCTGCCGTGATAACCGGCATAACCTCGCCATAGGCAGCGACCACTCGGGCGATATCGATATCGTTGTGGGCATAACAGACATTATGTCCGCCTGCTGTCAGCACGCCGCGCTTCAGCATTTCGCTCATGTACAACGTCTTGATCGCTTCTTTCGAAGCCTCTGCATGATCCCGCACATCAAGCACCCGCCATGGGTCTTTTCCGGGTAGAGCGAACACGTCCGTCAGGTTGTTATCGTTAATCGCAGCCTCGGCCCCGTCGGCAATCGCCTTGCCCGTTTGCCACAGGCGCTCAATCACCGGCTCACGGCGCATCTTGTCAATCACCGCGATGGCCGCAGCCAGCGACAGGGTCTCGCCACCAAAGGTGCCGGAATAGAAAACTTCTTCCATTTCCGCCATCACATCTGTGCGACCGGCGACTGCTGCGATGGGCATGCCATTGCCCATTCCCTTGCCCAGCGCCGCCAGATCGGGCGTCACGCCGAACAGTTCCTGTGCGCCACCCAACGCATAACGGAAACCGGTAATAACTTCGTCGAAAATCAACAGGGCACCGTGACCATTTACCAGTTGCTTCAGGTCGGCCAGATACCCCGGTTCCGGCTCTATCAGATTCATTGGCTCCAATATCAGGGCGGCAAACTCACCCCGGTGCGCGTTCATCATTTCGTCAACGGCGGCCAGATCGTTGTATGGCACCCGATGGGTCAGCTCGCGAACGGCATCGGGCACGCCCTTGTTGCGGGTCGTCGAGCCGATATACCAGTCCTGCCAGCCATGATACCCACATACCGCTATCTGATCGCGCCCAGTGAAGGCGCGGGCCAGACGCACCGCACCGGTGGTGGCGTCCGAGCCGTTCTTGCCGAAGCGCACCTTTTCGGCGCAAGGAAAAATATCAACCAGCCGTTCGGCCAGATCGGATTCCAGCGATGTCGCCAGACTGAAGCTGATGCCGCGGCCTAACTGGTCACGGATCGCCGCATCGACGTCCGGGTCGCGATAACCCAGCACCACCGGCAATAAACCGCAAACAAGATCCACATAGACGTTGGCATCCACATCCCAAACCCGACCGCCATCACCATGGGTCAAAAACAGTGGGGCGTGACCTGATGCGAAAATTAGCCGCGACTTGCTGAATGTCTGGGTTCCAAGTGGAATGGTCTTTTCGGCGCGAACCAGCATGTCGGCTGAGTTTCCAAATTCCTGAATTTGTTCCAGCGGCCCGGTGATTGACGGCCTCGAGCCTTCGTTGCGGCTGGCATCGGCGTTTTTGCCTCTGAGCGACGGGTCGGCATCCAGAACCGCAAGCACATCGAGAAACGACGGCGGTGTGTCATTTTTCAGCTTGTCGGCGACGGCGCGTGCAAAATCGAGATCGTTTGAGGTATCAACGGTCCAGCGTTCTCCGGCCAGTCCTGGCAGGGAACACAAGACGTTGCCGACGTTGAACCGCGCACGGTCATTCCGAATAAAAGGCGTGACGTGTTCACGCTGGTGCGCCGTCGTCGCCTCTTTATCAGCCGTGGCCAGCGCATCCATGGAAACCACTTCGCAGTCGAGTCCATCGGGCCAGCTCGGCGGATCGACGTTACTGACATAATCCGCAGCCGCGCGCCCGAACAGTGCCAACACCTGTCCACAAACTTGCGGATCGAGAAAGGGGCAATCGGCGGTCAGGCGCATGACGACGTCTGCATTTTCAGTCTTCGCCGCCAGAACGAACCGCGCCAGCACATCATCTTCAGACCCGCGATGACAAATGACATCGTTGTCTGAACACCACGCAGCAATAGAATTATCAGACTCCCCGGTCGACGTGGCGACGCAAACTTTATCAATGCCAGGAACCGCACGGGCCGCATCAACAACCCATGCAAGTATCGGCTTGCCGCCTAAATCTTCCAGCACTTTGCCGGGCAACCGGGTGGAATTCATGCGCGCCTGAATGACGGCAAGGTTTGTCATGCTTCGGGCAATCCGCTGATACGCCGGGCGGCAAGAACCTGATGCAGCACCGACAATGCTTCCGTTCCATCGCAACGGGGCTGCGCACCGGTCTCGACCGCGTTCAGAAAGTCTTTCATTTCGGCGCGATAGGTTTCCGCATTCTCGCCCTCGAACGTGCGTTCATCGCTAACGTCGCCATCGATACCTGTCAGTCTCAGGCTGCGCCCGATGATATCGATTTCCAGCAACCCCTTTGTTCCGGCGATATCGGCACGACGGCGGGCCGGGCGTGTCACGTAGTCCAGATGCAAGGTCGAACGAGCGCCGTTTGCATGACGAATGATAACGTCGGCAATATCTTCGGAATCCATTTCCAGGTGACCAGACCGCGATGCGCAGGCAGCTAGTGTTTCAGCCGCGCCAAGAAGATAATTGGCGATATCGAATTCATGGACAATATCGAACAGGACGCCGCCGGTACTCGCATCGGCCGTATAGTTTTTTCGATAATCCTGCCCGGGCCGCCAGTCGGGAAGATAGCTTGCGCAGACAAACCGCCCCCAAAGTAAATCGCCCAACGCACCCGACGAAATAATTTTCTTCGCCGCCTCGACTGACGGATGAAACCGCATGTTGTGAGCAACGGCGATGGTCTTGTCTGTGCCGGCAAGCATGTCTTCGATGCCCCGTTCTGTGTGCGCCATCGGCTTTTCGATCAACACATGACAATCGACATCAAGCGCGGCGCGGGCATCATCCAGATGCGCCGCGTTGGGGCTGCAGATCACGGCGGCGGCGGCACCCTTAAAAGCATCATCGCGGGTCTCAAGCGCCTCGCCGCCCATATCTTTTAGTTCGGAACGCAAAGGGGCGTTTGGATCGAACCCCCTGACCGCATGGCCCATGTCCAGCAGATTGCGCGCATGGCGCATGCCAATGGAACCAAGCCCGATAACGGCGACGGTTTGCTTAGCCATCTATTTTTCTCTCGCCAATTTTACCAAGGCTTTCATCCATTGCCACCACCAGAACCGATCAGTGCATGCAAATTTTTCGCTCCAGTTACGGCGGACTTTCTGAACTTCTTCGCTTTGCCACCAGCCATCGACATCATCCCAAACGGCATTGATGTGACGGGCCGCTTCAGCCTCGTCATAAAACAGGATATTGGCATCTTCAAGAGCGTCAAAATACGATTGTGATTCTGGGCTGTAGCAGAAGAACTCTTTATCCCAGACACAAATTGTCGGCGTATTTGCCGCCATTGTTATGTTCATGGTCGTTCCTGGAGCTTGCAGAACAACAATTCTGCACCCCATCATTCCCGCATGCAGATCGCCTGTTAGCGCCGGAATATCCGGGAACTGCTTGTGGATGCCAGCCATCAGGTCAATATCAATAGAGGCACGCAGATAAGGACGAAATAGTGTTTTCTCGCGTACCGACTTATCAAGTCCGCGGATAAACTCCAGTGAGCTGGGAATGCACCGGAAGTAATCGGCAGCACGAGGCCTTTGATCAATGCGCGACTTACGTAGCCTTGGCGCATCGCCAACAATAATCAGGCCGCCTGTTGTTTCTCGATGCTGGTCTGCCATTCGGCTCAATAAGGGAGATGGCAGCGGGATGAAACGCCCCGTGTAATCTCTGTGTTCTGTCCAGCCCCAGCTCAAAAATGCGTCAAATCGATATTCGATTTCGGCAGGTTTCAAATGAACGGCAACAAGACCGTAGCCGCCGCCATGCTGGGTCTGAATCAGTTTTTCGCCTGCCTCGTGTGCAATGGCGGCGATGTACTTCTCTTCGTCGTTCCAATAACTCAGAGTTCCCAAGCGCAACCGGCCCGGCCGTGTCGGGTAGGATCTTGCGACTTTCACATATTTATCAAATTCTTCACCATACGCCCTTGGCATGGTCGCGTGCATGATGCGGTCAAAAACGGTCAGAAATTTTTCCGGAAACACATCCTCGGGAAAAAAATTCGTATCCGGCTGTACTTTGTGGTGCGACGGATTGCGGGACAGAAGATTAGCAAATATTGACAGTGCAACGCCTCGCCATTTTGTGCCGACGATATCGGTATAGCCGAGCGATAACTTGATGCGCCGGATCAAGCGCCCAAAACCTTTCGGGTCAGTTGCGGTGTCGCGGGGATTTATCAGGCCTGCCGGGTCTGGCGGCTGTGTTGCCGGAACCAGCGTCCAGTGGTCCGGTGCCAGGGCCGCTAGAAGTTGTGAGTCAATCCACCAGTTGAATTCGCGCCCGTGCAAAAGACACTGATAAAACTGATCAATGGTGCTGAAAGGCCAACTGACCGGGTCTGTCCAGACAGTTGCCCGCATCGGACGACTGCCAACTTTTTCGATAACCTGCTCAATCAGCAAGTAGTGCTTCCACGCCCGCTGAACCAGCTCAATCAACCAGGTCATCGTCATAATGCGCCAGAAATCTTCGGAATAATCGGTTCCGTGAAAAGCGTTTAGCTCGCCAGTCAGCCCCTTAACCAGATGTGCAAGCCAGGGTCTGATTTTAGCATGCTCGGACTCGATATCTTCAAGCCTCGGAATCGGGTCGATAAAGTCAAGCTGCTGCCAGTCTGGATAAACATCTTCACGACCAACAAAACACCAGGGATCAAGCGCTACGTCTTTGTCCGGGTCGAAGGTGTTGTCGATGGAAGCCAGAAACAACGTGCCCTCAGCAGGCCCAGTCATTCCTTAACCTCTACGCTGACTTTTTCTGCCACGTGACGAAGCTTGGGATTCACTGCGCCCGAACCGCCATCAAAAGGAATTTTGCCGGGAGTAAATACAGGCGGTTTGACAAGCAGAAAATACGGGTCCTGGCTCAATTTCTCGAGCAATAATGCTTCGGCATCCCGAAAACCGATAACCTGCAGGTTAAGCGATCCCATTTTTGCCGTCCTGACAATTCCTGCCTCTGTCGCCGCCGTGGTAAACCGAGCCAGTTCGTAAACAATTTCAAAGTCTTCGTCGAGATAACGAACTGCCGAAACGACAGGTCCATCAAAGGGTCCGTCCAATCCTGTTACCGGTGCGTCGTAAACTTTGTTGTAAGTATGCGGCACCCCAGCCAATACCTCTACATGATGAACAAAGGTCATCATCCGCGGCGTGCATTCCCAGAACAGCATCTTGGCGTCCAGATCAACAAGTCGTTGCCATGGCGACATGCTGCCATAACCAAAACCGGTGCCCGTATCGCATATCTCTGAAGCATTTTTGCCTGACGCTATTACGCTTACCGTGGGACACAGGCTGCGGCGCATGCCCGGCACATTCAGCATCCACGAACAAAAACCGCCCAACCGTTTGTCAGTTGGCGAGGTCGCCGCATCGAACGGCGTGCCATATCGCCCGTACTCGTAAAAGAACGCTGGCGAGGCAATCGTTCCGTTTGCACCAAGCGTTGTCGATATGGCGCTATGAAGAACCTCTGCGGCTGCCTCGACCAGGTTTCCGTCACGACGTCCCTCGGCAAGTAACGACAAGACCAGGCCGCGCACAGCCGAATGCACGAACACCGTGTCGCCCGCTGCAATCCCCGCTGCATGCAGGGCTTCTTCAATTTTTGATTCCAGTGTCATTTTGGAGATGCGAAAGGGTTCACCCAGTTTTTCTCAAGCAGGCCTTTTTCCACCCACTTATCGGTATAGGCATCAACAAATTCAAACGGCAACCCGGCCTTTTCAGCGACGTCCAGAGTTGTCATGTCACCCTCGCACATGGCTGGCAAAATGTTCATCAGGTAATTCAAAGCCCCCGAACGTAGGTGGCTTTTGCTGGCAGACCGATCCTGAACGACGCGCATCAGCTCTGGCGTCAGCGCTTCGGTAATGCCGCCAGAAGAAACGCTCTGGGCAGATTGCGACATCAGTGCTGGTGACAGATACAGGTCTAGTTCCTGCGACGACAAGCAAGGTAACCCTGTAAATCTGCGCTTCAAGATGGCGTTGCTTTCAAACACATTGATGGCACGCCCAATCAGGTCTGTCATTTGTTCGAACTTATCGGTATGCACATTTTCGGGCGTATCTTCGTCGGTGTGATAAACCCCAAACGGAGCGCGCATAATGGAGCCGCACGGGATGCCTACACCGCCGACATCAAATGCTGTCTCGTCATTCCCCAGCGGACCATTTCGGAATTCATGCAGTGTCGCATTGTGATCACCACTTTCCAGAACATGGGCCATAACCCGGTCGATAGCTGCCGAGCCGGAGAAGCTATTCTGATAAGCAAGCGGCGCATCGGCACCGGCAGACGCGACAAACATTCCCTGACGCACATTGTTTGCCGCAGCCATGTGTTCGGCATAAAACACCGAGCCAATAATTTCGACCGTCGACAGCATACGATAGGTTAGATGCGTTTTGCGTCCGGCCAATCGCGAAATCGCCTCGTGTCCGGCCAGACACCCGACCAGACCATCGTTGCACATATATGGGTGATCGAAATGACCGATCAACAGCAGGCTGTCGGAAAGTTCGCCTGCATGAACTTGCTCGGCCATTTCCAACATGCCCGGTTCGAAACGGGTGGCGATGTCTACTTCGTAATCGCCGCCTGGCAAATCATCACGGGCATTCTGAGAGATGCAAAATCCCCATTCCGGTTCCCAATGACGGTACTGGTTGCGAAAATGAAAAGGAATACAGTCTGGTTTGGAAGGCATTGAAAACAGGTGTTCATCCAACTCAGTCCGGCTGATGGTCCCCTTGAACGGCGGACTGAAAGTGAACAGGTGCAGCGGATGAATGGTAAAGTCGGCGACAACCGTGCCGTCAGGGCCTGTCAGGGTCGCGTGCTCAACAACCCACGACTGAGGGGCCGTCCACGAACCGCTTTTTTCTCCGGATGCAAACCCAAAAACTTCGGTGTGATCATAAATTGTCGCCAGGTCGCGATAAGCGGCGCTCATTTCTGGACCACAATGGACACGATTCATGGTCCACAATTTATCCAGTGCAATTTTCCATCTGGGATGTTCAGTCATTCTCTTAACTTTAAAGCCTCACCAGTGCCGTTGCCCACGACAGGCCAACGCCAAAACCGCACAACAATGCCAAATTGCCAGGTTTCGCCTGCCCCGCATCAATGGCAATTTTCAAGGAAACAGGAACCGATGCTGACACCAGATTGCCAGTCATGTTCATGTTGTTAATCATCTTGTCATCAGAAATTTTCAAGTTCCGCTGAAGGGATTCAAGGACCACCTTGCTGGCTTGGTGGAATACAAAAACATCGACATCTTCTAGGCCCAGCTTGTTGCTTTCCAGCAGGCTTTTGACAGAGACCGGAACCTTGGCATTAACGAACGACAACATACCGAAGCCATCCATAACGATATCTTCGTCGGTCCGCACATTGCCGCTTTTATCCGTCTTCTCCATTCGCGTCTCGTCACTGCCGGCAAGGCGAGTTCCCCCGGCTGGCACGATAAACCTGTCGTGTAGTTTTCCAGCGGTGCCAAGGGATATATCAAGAATGCCCTCGTTATCCTCACATGCGACAATCAACGACGCGGCAACACCATCGCCAAAAACAACACGAGTCGCTCGATCGCCAGGATTTATCAGGCGCGAGTAGGTGTCGCCTGTGACTAGAAGAACTTTCTTCGCCGACCCGGCAACGATCAGTGCGCGCGCAAGCTCCAATCCATAAACGTAGCCCGAACATCCCATGTTGATATCGAGCGCCAATACGGTTTCAGGCAATTCCAATCGTCCATGCAGAATGCAGGAATTCGGCGGGATCGGGTGATCCGGTGTTTCGGTGCAGAACAGCAGACCATCAACACCATCCAGATCAAGATCTCGACATGCAGTCTCGGCCAGATCGAGGGCTGTTTCATCTGGACTGGCGATGCATCTTTGCGACACGCCAGTACGCTCTTCCAGCTGGGTAAAATCCCACTCAGGATGCGCCTCGTGCAGTGCATCGTTGGTAACGACTGCGCCCGGCAGGGCATAAGAGATATCTTCGATTCGTGCCTTCATAATGCGGGGGCTCAGGATTCTGCCAAAATACTGTCCAGGTGATCGGCCAGAGAGGCGACCGTGGCGAACGGATTGTTTTCCATGCTCATGATGTCTTCTTGAACAAGGGCGATCGTCTTCCCGGTTTCCGTCTCAATAATTTTCTCTGCCGCGACCACCAGGTTGATAAGAGAAAGAGAATCGATACCGCCGTCAGTACCAAAAAGTTTTGTCTCCGGACTCTTTTCCAGGGGCATGTCGTCCTCTTCCATGTCGTTTACCACGTCGATGGCGGCATAGATAATATCCAGACTTTGTGTGCTCATTGTTTGTGTGTCTCCGTTAACAAAATTGATTTAAGGGCGACGGCAACGCGATCAACATCGCCGGTGTTCATAGCCGTGAACAAAGGCAACGACAGACAGCGTCGGTAATAACCCTCTGCGCCGGGTAGTGAGTCTTCTCCGGCATGTTCTCGATAATATGGTTGCGTGTGGACTGGAATGTAATGGACCTGAGAGCCGATGCCCCGGTCTTTAAGTTTTTCCATCAACGCCGGACGTGTCAGATCTATCTTGTCGAAATCAACAAGCGCAACATATAGATGCCATCCCGTGTTCTCGCCTTCATTCCGTGTTGGTGCTTTCAGAATTGGCGCCAAGTCAGCCAGCGCCTCATCATAATGGGCGACCAGATCACGGCGACGCTGAAGAAACATATCGAGCTTGCCGAGTTGGCTTAGCCCCAGGGCACAGTGGATATCGCTGGCTCGATAATTGAACCCAAGCTCAGCCATTTCATGAAACCACGGCTCGCCGGATTCTGGCATTCGGTGCATGGCGTGATTGCGCAAACGCCTCATACGTTCCGCCATATCGGCATCGTTGGTGGTGACGGCTCCGCCTTCGCCCATAGCGATCGTTTTTACCGGGTGAAACGAGAACACCGTCGCGTCGCTGCCCGAACAATCCCCTACCGAGCCATCCTTCCCGTGGGTGGTGCCAAGGGCATGGCAGGCGTCCTCAACAATTTTCATCCCTTTTTCGCGGGCCATTCGGGTAATGCCCGCCATATCAGCCCGCTGGCCACACAAGTGCACCGGAAAGACAGCCGTCGCATTGGGATGCTTTTCCAGCGCCTGGGCGAGGCCCGCTTCCTGCATCAGGCCGCTGTCCCCATCTATATCGGCAAAGACAACCGCAGCGCCGGTATAACGCACGGCATTAGCTGTCGCCAGAAACGTCATCGACGGAACGATGACCGTATCGTCGGGCCCAATACCGCAAGCAAGAGCCGCCAGATGCAAAGCCGTTGTGCCGCTGGAACAGGCCACCGCGAAATCCGCGCCAACCCGTTTCGCCAATGCATTTTCAAATGCGGCAACTGTCGGGCCCGTCGTCAGGAAATCGCTGCGCAAGACGTCGGAAACGGCGGCAATATCGTCGTCATCGATTTGTTGCCTGCCGTAAGGCAAAAAATTATCAGTCGTGGTCATAGTATTTCATTTCGGTGAAACGATTATAATTGTCATGTTGGTAGCAACGACTTGTTCGCCGTCACCGTTAACGCATCCAGCTTTTATTTTCAGGGCCCGTAACGCTGGAACGCGCCCGACCACTTCAACAGTCGCCGTAATTTCGTCATCCATATAAACCGGTTTTAGAAAGCGAGTGTTTTTTTCAAGTGCGACTACGATGGTGTCGTCAGAGCCAAAAGTTTCGATCAGTGCTGCAGCGATTCTGCTTTCCTGAACGAAACCGTTCGACACGCGGCCCTTGAAGCCCAGCTTGCGGCCAACCGCATCATCGAAATGTATCGGGTTCATGTCGCCACTCAATTCGCCAAACATGTCATTGTCACGCTCGGTTACTGACTTGGTAAATGACCCTTTGTAACCAACCTTGAAATCATCGTATGTCAATTTAAGCGGCCCCATATCTGCGTTTGTTTTTTTCAGTGCCAAGATATCGAAATGATCCGTTGACAGTCGTTGCGGCCAGATCATCGGCAGATATGGATTCAGGATTTTCGTATATGTCCATCAGCGTTTCGTACTCGTCAAACGCCAGGCGTGTGCGGGCATCAAGAGTAGCCTCGGCCCCGAACAATCCGACCTGTTCTTTCCAGGCTGGCGAAAGCCTGCCCCTTAACAAGGCCGCACCACACCCTGAACCATAGGAAAACAGGTAACAGCCGTCGGAATCTTCTGCGGGTTCAGACAGATTTGCTTCAAGAAAGCTCATCAGCGCCAACCACATGCTGCCGGTGTAAATATTGCCGATGCGCGCCGCCAATTGCAGCGAAGGCCCCACCTTGTCCTTGAAATGATTTTTTATATCTACATCGCCGGCAATCATACGAGCGACCTGCATGTGTGTCTGCTGGACCAGCTTGGGGTAGGGCGTGTGATAAATGTAGGCTGCATTTTCTTGCAAATCTTGCCCTGCAAAACAGGCCTCGGCGGCTTCAGCATAACAACGCGCAGAATAGATGCCATCGACGAGGGGGTACTTCTGATCCAGGGGCTTCCAGAAATCATAGACGTTCTTGCTGAAGGTCGAAATTTCATTGAGGCCAATCAGGCGCGGCTGCCGACTTAACAGCATCGCAACGGCACCAGCCCCTTGAGTCGGCTCGCCCGCTTCATTCTTGCCGTATCTGGCAATATCCGATGCGATAACCAACGCATATTTATGAGTTGAATTATGCAGCCAGTCGATGGCGTTCAGTACGCCATAGGTCGCCCCGGCACATGCATGCACAACATCATAAACGCGACACGATTTACCGATATCCAACAATTCGTGTACGTGAGTCGCTGTTGGTTTCGATTTATCCTCGGCGCTTTCCGTACCAACGACCAACAGGCCGACATCGTCAGGCGACACACCTGCCTCTTTGAGAACCCGCTGCCCTGCATTTGCTGCCAAAACCACGACGTCTTCGGCCGGTGTCGCGATCGCAGTTTCGCGGATGCCAATACCGACGGAATACTTATTAGGATCAACACCACGCGCGGCAGCCAAATCATCCAGAGATAAATACGGCCCCGGCACATATAACGCCATATGGTCGATGCCGATTTCAGATGGGGAATTTTTCATGATTATATTTCTGAGGCTTTTACCGTGTAAGCGCCATCCTTGTAGTCAAAGTATATGTCGTTGAAGCAGGCAATCCACAGACCATCCTTAACCTCGCCGTCAACGATGTAATGGCCAACCTGACGCCCCTCAATTACCCATCCCGCATTCATGTAAGCCTTGAGAGAGCCAATATGGTCTGCATAAATTCCGGCAACGATTTTGCGCGCCCTGTATTCCTGGAAGGTGATGTTGTTGGCGATAAGAATTGCGTGTGTGGCAATGCCGCGACCCCATACAGACTTGTCACCGACAACTGTATTTACGGCATAGATACCGCTGTCCTTGTTAACGACGCGAATCTTGACAGTGCCAACAAGCCGGTCATCTTCTTTCAGAACAATTCCATATAAATGGTATTTACCTGTCTCGCGGCCATGGTGAAGAAATTTGAGTGCATCTTCACGAGTCAGGCTCTTGATTTCCAGATAGCGGGTTACATCTTCGTCGCTGAACCAGCTCAAATAGCGATCCGTCACGTCATCGTCATTCAGACCACGAAGGTATACGCGTGCAGAATCAAGGGTATGCATTTCAGCCCCGTCCATTACCTGGCAATACTGCCCGATAGTATCTTTATCAATTCGTCAGCATCCATCCAGTGGGTATTCGTGTCGCTCGCATAGCAAAAATTCTCGACGACTCGTGTCGCATCTTTCCAGCTTCCTTCGCCTGCTGACCAATCCTTGAAAGCAGGCTGAATGACGTAGCGGTCGCCAATGTCGATGGTGGTGCGCGCGTCGTCTTCGGTAATCATGGTCTCATGCAATTTCTCGCCGGGTCTTATGCCGACAATCTTGGTCGACATACCGGGTGCAATGGCATCGGCGAGATCTGTAATTTTCATACTCGGAATTTTCGGCACGAAAATCTCGGCACCGTACATGCGGTCAAGTGACGTCAGGACGAAATCGATGCTTTGTTCAAGCGTGATCCAGAATCGCGTCATTCGCGGATCAGTGATAGGCAATGAATCCGCGCCCTCGCGAACCAGTTTTTGAAAAAACGGAACCACACTGCCGCGCGACCCAACGACATTGCCATAGCGAACGACCGAGAAACGCGGGCCGTCGTGGCTGCTCAAGTGATTTGCCGCAACAAAGATTTTGTCCGATGCCAGTTTACTGGCCCCATACAGGTTGGCCGGGCTGGCCGCCTTGTCTGTCGACAACGCCACCACCTTTTTTACGCCTGCACGAATCGATGCATTGACGATATTTTCTGCCCCCAGCACGTTTGTGTGAATGCATTCAAACGGATTGTATTCAGCCGCCGGGACATGTTTCAGCGCGGCTGCGTGAATAACGTAATCGATGCCCCGCATGGCCATTTCCAAGCGATTGGCGTCGCGCACATCACCAATGAAATACCGTATCGACGAATGTTCGGCCCCAGGAAACTCCTGTTCCATTTCATACTGTTTAAGCTCGTCGCGGCTGTACACGACCAAGCGCTTCGGCTCGTACCTATCCAGCACAGTCCGAATAAAATGTTTGCCGAACGACCCGGTGCCGCCGGTGACGAGAATGCTTTTATTGTCCAACATGCCCCGGTTCCATTTCCTTTTAATGAAGAGATTTTTCCACGCTACCGCACTCCGGGTGAAAATCCCCCGGAGCGCTCGAACCTGTATTAGGCCCTGATTTCCTTGTCGGCGCTGTTTAAGCGCAGGCGGCGAGCTGCTCGCCGGAAACCCTGACCCTGACTTGCCTGCCCAGAAGATTGAGCAGGATATAAACGCGTTCTTCGTCAGCGGCACAGTCGAACAGGCCTACCTGATCGCACATGGCGCCCTCGGTGATACGAACTTCTTCCCCCGGTTTAAACGGGATGATTGGACGAGACTGCACCATGCCGGCGTCGTCTTCGCGCGCAATGATTTCTTCGATAATGCCGACCGGCATGGCTGCCGGGCCATCACCGAAACAGACAATGTTTTGCGCGCCGATGGTTGAATTGATGGCACCCCAGGCGATGACATCGATATCCATTTGCACGAACAGATAACGCGGGAACAACGGTGTTGCGACCCAGTCGGTGCGGCGCGCATGACGACGGCGCTTGTTGTATACCGGCAGATAGGCCTCATAGCCTTGGCGGCGCAAATTGACGAGCGCCAGCTTCTCGCTCCTGACACGGGTCTGAACGGCGTACCACATCTTCATGACTTGCCCTCCGATGCAGATTCTTTCAGATGGTTTCGCGAGACCCTGAGAAACCGCGGTGCCAGGACACGGTCCGGCGTCAGGCTTTCAAGGGCGAACTCAAACGTCGCCTGCGGCGTTTTCATATCGGTGACGATGGCCGCATCGGCCTTGTTGAACCCTTCTTCGGCACCGAACACCGGCAGACCGGCAAAGGTGTCATCCTTGTCCGTCGCGTCGACAAAGCCAATAATCTCGATGGTATGTTCGCGTGCGCACAGCGTCGCGATTTCCCCCAGGTCCCCGGTGCCAACGAAGACCACCTTGTTCCAGCCGCGTTCAGTACACAGGTCGAGCAACTCGCCGCTTTCCTTGCGGGCGACCCGGAACAGATTTAGTGATTGTGACAAGTATTCCGCCGTCAGGCGGCTTTTCTCGGCAAAGCCCTGCGGCGTCAGGTAATAGGCATAACGATTTTTCGGTGCCTGGCTGACCTTGATCAGGCCCTTGGTGATACAGCGCTTTAGGTAGGAATTGGCCAGCCCCAGCGCGATGCCGAGATCATTGGCAACCACGCGCTGGGTGACGTTGCTGTTCTCTTCGACCGTATTCAACAGCCCAAGCGTGATGTCGTTTTCGTTTTCCGCCATAAATCTCGCCCCGCGCGCATTCTGCCCTTGCGTTCATGGCGTGAACAGTACACCGTTCATGAAATGAACGTCAAGCCGAAATTGCATGGTTTTTTATATAGATAAGGCCGATTCCAACATAAATTCCTGGGCTCGGATATCGTCCCGAACAGGGCTTTCTGATTTTCTTTGTCAGGGGCGCTGCAAACGATACACTCTGGCCCATGAATTGGACCCTTCCGGCCCTGATATTTGCATTCACCGCACTGGCATCCTTTGCCGGGGTGCGGGTCTTGATCGGTGTGCTGAAAAGACGCGCCGTCCTTGATCACCCCAATGCACGTTCCAGCCACGACATCCCGACGCCAAAAGGCGGCGGCATCGCAATCATCGCGATACTTTTGCTGGCCTGGTTGTTTATCAACCTGATCCAGGCCCCGCTGTCTGATCCGCTTGTTGTGATCCCCGCATGTGCCTTCGTCCTCGCCGTCATTTCGTGGGCAGATGATCTCAACGGATTGTCGCCGCTAACGCGTCTGGCGGCGCAAACGGCCGCCGTCACCGCAGCCCTTGTCTTTGGCCCCGAACAAAGCCCGCTTTTTCAAGGCCTGCTGCCCATGCCCGTCGATACGTTCGTTGCCGGATTGCTGTGGGTGTGGTTCATAAATCTGTTTAATTTCATGGATGGAATCGACGGCATTACCGGCATCGAGGCCGCCAGCATCGGCATCGGCATCGTGCTCATCAGCGGCGAAGTTCCGGGGCTTTACGCCATCGCCATTGTTGGCGTTACGGTCGGTTTCCTGAAGTGGAACTGGCATCCGGCGAAAGTCTTTATGGGCGATGTCGGCAGTGTGCCGCTGGGCTTCTTGCTAGGCTGGCTGCTGCTGGGGATGGCGGCTGACGGATACTGGGTCGCGGCCCTGATTCTGCCCGCCTATTACCTGATGGATGCGACGACCACCCTGGTTCGTCGGGCGCTTGCCGGTGAAAAGGTCTGGCAGGCACACCGCGAGCATTTTTATCAAAAAGCCGTGCAACGGGGGCTTAGCCACGCCACCGTCAGCCGAGCCGTCTTAAGCCTGAACAGTGTTCTGGTTGTCGCCGCCATCATGTCGACCAAAGGTTGGGCCGGGCCGGCACTGATTCTGACCGTCGTTCTGGTCGCCCTGTTCCTGCGCTGGCTCGCAGGTTCTCAAGGCACGCGCCCATGAAAATCCTGTTTTTCAGCGAAAACTTTCCGCCCGAAAGCAATGCCGCGGCGACCCGGGTGTTCGAACGTGCCGTCTATTGGGCCAACTGGGGCCACGATGTCACAGTCATTACCCAGGCCCCGAATTTCCCCGAAGGCCGCCTGTTTGAAGGCTATCAGAACAAATGGAAACAAACCGAAACGATGTCGGGAATCCGTGTCGTTCGGGTCAAAACCTATATGGCAGAGAACAGCGGTGTCGCGCGCCGGACCCTCGATTTCCTGAGCTTCATGGCGAGCGGTTTCATCGCCGGATTGCGCGAGCCCCGCCCCGATGTTGTGGTTTCCACCTCGCCACAATTTTTTGCTGCCGTCGCCGGTTGGGCGGTTAGTGCCGCACGAGGCATTCCTTTTGTCTTCGAATTGGGCGACCTGTGGCCGGCATCGATCGCGGCGGTCGGTGTCATGCGCAAAAATCTCGCCCTGTCATTGGTCGAAAAGCTGGAGCTTTTCCTGTATCGACGCTCGGCCGCCATCGCCGCGTTGACGCAATCGTTCAAGGATAACCTGGTGTCGCGCGGCATCACGCCCGACAAGATTGCCGTCGTCATCAATGGTGTCGACCTGACGCGCTATGCGCCGAAGTCCCGTGATATGGCGCTGGCCGAAAAATGGCGACTGGATGATAAATTCGTCGTCGGCTATGTCGGCACCCACGGCATGGCCCACAGCCTCGGCAACGTGCTTGATGCCGCCGAGCGCCTGAAAGACCGCGACGACATTCGTCTGCTGTTGGCCGGGGCCGGGGCCGAACGCGACGCCCTGATTGCCGATGCTCATCTGCGCGGGCTGGATAACATTATCTTTATGGACCGCCAGCCCAAGGAAATGATGCCTGCCGTCTGGAGCCTCGTTGATGTGGCGCTGGTGCACCTGAAAAACGACCCGGTCTTCGCCGGTGTCATCCCATCAAAAATATTCGAGGCCGAGGCCATGGGGCTGCCCCTATTGCTGGCCGCCCCCGTTGGCGAGGCCAGCGCCATCATCGATACTGACAAGGCCGGAATGCATGTTCCCGCCGAAGACCCGGATGCTTTGGCCGCGGCCATCAAGACCTTGAAAGACGACGCCGAACTGCGCAACCGCTTTGCCGTCGCAAGCCTGAATGCCGCCCCCACCCACAGCCGCGAGGTGCAGGCGACAGAGATGCTGCAGGTGCTGGAAATGGCGGCAACCCGTAAAGGCGGCGAGGTGGGACGATGAAGGTGCTGGTCACCGGAGCCACAGGATTCATCGGCCGCGCCCTGGTGCCCGACCTTATCAAGGCTGGCCATGACGTCATCGCCGCCGTGCGTGCGCCCGACGCCATTGTCGAAGGCGCAACAATTTGCATGGTTGGCGACCTGGGTCCGGACACGGACTGGACAAATGCCATCGACGGCGTTGATGCGATCATCCATCTCGCAGCCCGGGTTCATGTGATGAATGAAGCCGACACCGACCCACTTGTCGAAAACCGGCGTATCAATACCGACGGCACGGCGAAGCTGGCCCGCGACGCAGTTGCTGGTGGCGTCAAACGCTTCGTTTTCCTGAGCACCATCAAGGTCAATGGCGAGGCGACTGCGCCTGGCAATGTATTTTCCGCCGACGACACACCCAATCCGCAGGACCCCTACGCCATCAGCAAGCTGGAGGCCGAACATGCCCTGCTCGAGATTGCCTCTGATGCTCCAATGCAGCCCGTCATCGTCCGCCCGCCGCTAGTCTATGGCCCCGGAGTCGGTGCCAATTTCCTAAAGATGATGCAAGCCTGCACCCGCCTGCCAGCTCTTCCCCTCGGTGCCATCAACAACAAACGCAGTCTTGTTTTCATCGGCAATCTGACATCGGCCATTATCGCCACGCTGACCCATCCGGGGGCGGCTGAAAACACTTATCTGGTCAGCGACGGCGAGGCGATCTCGACACCAGAGCTGGTTCGCGGTGTCGCCGACGCACTTGGCGTACGCGTATATTTGCCGAAAATTCCTGTCGGCCTGTTTCGTTTGCTCGGTGCCTTGATCGGAAAAAGCGCCGCCATCGACCGCCTCGCCGGTTCGCTTGTCATAAATGACAGAAAAATTCATGACGATCTCGGCTGGACGCCACCGTTCAGCATGGTACAAGGTCTGCAACAGACGGCGGCCTGGCTCAAAAGCCGCCAAAAGTCCTGAGGAACGCCTGAATGCCGGTGAAAATCCCGCCCCGCGGATACTATGTATACGGCCATGACATCATCATGGCGGTGGGGTCATTTTATGTTTCGCTGTACCTGCGTTTCGGGGTCGGGTTTGCCGATTATTTCCGTTCCGAGACTCTTGTTCAGGGCGGCGTCCTGTTCGCCGTCATCGCCGCCGGTGTTTTCCTGTATATGGGCTTGTATCGCGGCGTCTGGCGCTATGCATCGATCAATGACCTGGCCGCCATCACCCGCGCCGTTACCCTTGTTATTCTGATTTTCATGGTCGCCATGTTCCTGTGGACACGGCTTGAAAACCTGCCCCGTTCACTGGTCCTGATCAACTGGTTCGTGCTGATGGCGATGCTTGGCGGGCCGCGCTTCCTGTATCGCCTGTTCAAGGATCGACGTTTCGACCGCTACGTCGATGAACAGGGTCTGAACCAGATTCCAGTGTTGCTGGCCGGGGCCGGAGATGCCGCAGAAGAGTTCGTGCGCTCCCTGAACCGCACACCCAATGCCGGGTATCGGGTCGTCGGCATTGTGTCGGAAACCGCTGGCCGAGTCGGGCGCAACATTCACGGCATTCCGGTTGTTGGCACCACCAGTCAACTCAGCGATGTTGTTGCCGGATTATCAAAGCGGGGCGATGCGCCACAACGATTGATTCTCAGCAACGAGGATATGGATGGCGCAACCATCGCCACCCTGCTCGATGATTGTGGGCGGTGCGGCATGACTTTGGCGCGTCTGCCGCGGTTGACCGAATTTAAAAGCGGCATCAGCGACGTCACAGAGGTCCGTCCCGTCGCCATTGAAGACCTGCTGGGTCGTCCGCAAAACCCGCTGGACAGAGATGCCATGCAAGCGCTGATTGCTGGCAAGCGGGTTCTGATTACCGGGGCCGGTGGCTCGATCGGGTCTGAACTTGTGCGTCAGGTGTCGGACTTCGGGCCATCTCACCTGACCCTGCTCGACAGCTCGGAGTTCAATCTGTACGCCATCGACATGGAGACTTCCATGCGTCACTCGGACATCAATCGCCTGGCCATTATCGCCGATGTCCGCGACACAGACGCCATTACTCGCTGTCTGAAAGAAACCGCCCCGGAACTGGTTTTCCATGCCGCCGCGCTGAAACACGTTCCCCTGGTCGAGGGCAATCCGTTCGAGGGCGCACTGACCAATATCGTCGGCACAGCCAACGTCGCCGACGCCTGTGTCGCGGCTAAAGTCGATGCTATGGTGATGATTTCCACCGACAAGGCGGTCAATCCGACCAGCATCATGGGTGCCACCAAGCGCATTGCCGAACGCTACTGTCAGGCGCTTGATCTGGGCGACGCCGCGAGCACCCGCTTCATCACCGTACGCTTCGGCAATGTGCTGGGCTCGACCGGTTCCGTCGTGCCCCTGTTCCAGAAGCAACTGGCCGACGGTGGGCCGCTGACCGTTACCGATCCTGACATGAAGCGCTACTTCATGACTGTTCGCGAAGCGGTCGAGTTGATTTTACAATCGTCGGCGTTGGGTGCCGGGGAAAGCGGCGACGGCAAGATTTTTGTGCTCGACATGGGCGACCCGGTTTTCATTCTTGATCTGGCGCGCCAGATGATCCGGCTTGCCGGATTGGTCCCCGACGAGGATGTGAAAATCGAATTCACCGGCCTGCGCCCCGGCGAGAAGCTGTTCGAAGAAATCTTCCACAGTGGCGAGCCGCTGGTTGAAACCGGCCGCCCCGGCATCTTGCTGGCCGCCCCCCGGACTGCTGGAACCGATGAAATGACACAAGCCGTCAGTGCCATTAACGCCGCCGCTACTGCTGCCGATAGAGAAAAACTGATGGGCCTGATCGCCGAGTTGGTGCCCGAATACCAATCCGAAACCTAAACTAAGGAAGACTTTTAATATGACCGCCAAGATTCGTCGCGCTTTGATCTCTGTTTCCGACAAGACCGGTTTGGTCGAATTCGGCAAGTTCCTGTCAGATAACGGCGTCGAGATCTTGTCGACCGGTGGATCCGCCAAGGCTCTCAGCGACGCTGGCGTGCCGGTAACGGAAGTTTCCGAACATACCGGGTTTCCAGAAATTATGGATGGACGTGTGAAAACCTTGCAGCCGACCATCCATGGTGGCCTGTTGGCAGTGCGCGGCAATGCCGAACATGAGGCGGCGATGGAAGAACATGGCATCGCGCCCATCGACCTGCTGGCGGTCAATCTTTATCCGTTCGAGGAAACCGTAGCCAAGGGCGCGGACTTCGACGACTGCATCGAAAACATCGACATCGGTGGCCCGGCCCTGATCCGGGCAGCAGCCAAAAACCACGCTTTCGTCACCGTCGTCGTCGACCCGGGTGATTACGGCCGGGTCATGGAAGAAATGAAATCCAGCGATGGTGCGACTTCTGACGATTTCCGTCGCCAGTTGGCGGCAACCGCCTATGCCCGCACCGGATCGTACGATGCCGCCATCAGCGGCTGGTTCCAGGGACAATTGGGCGAAGCGTTGCCCAACCGCATCGCCTTTGGCGGCGTGCGCAAACAGACCATGCGTTATGGCGAAAATCCGCACCAGGAAGCAGCCTTCTATACCAACGGCGATGACCGCCCCGGCGTCGCCACCGCGACTCAAGTCCAAGGCAAGGAGCTGAGCTACAACAATCTGAACGACACCGACGCAGCGTTTGAGCTGGTCGCCGAGTTCGACGATGTGGCGTGCGCAATTATCAAACACGCCAACCCGTGTGGCGTCGCTCAGGCATCAAACCTGAAGGAAGCCTACCTGAAGGCGCTGGCGTGCGACACGGAAAGCGCCTTTGGCGGCATCGTCGCCGTTAACCGGGCGCTTGATGGCGCGACGGCTGAAGAAATCGCCAAGCTGTTCGCCGAGGTCGTCATCGCACCGGAACTTTCGCCAGAGGCAAAAGAGATTCTCGCAGCCAAGAAAAGCTTGCGCGTTCTTGAAACCGGCGCCATGCCCGACCCTGCCGGTCCCGGCATGACCATCCGGGCCTTGTCCGGCGGATATTTATTACAAGGCCGCGACGACCGGGTGCTCGACGACATGAAGGTGGTGACCAAACGTCAGCCGACGGATAAGGAAATGGCCGACCTGAAGTTCGCCTTCACGGTCGCCAAGCACGTTAAATCCAACGCCATTATCTATGCCAAGGATGCCGCCACAGTCGGCGTCGGCGCCGGGCAAATGAGCCGGGTTAATTCATCGCGCATCGCCGCATGGAAAGCCGCAGACGCAGCTAAGGTCGCGGGCGATGCTGACAGTTGGGCCATTGGTTCGGTGGTCGCATCCGACGCCTTTTTCCCGTTCGCCGATGGCCTGATATCGGCGGCCGAAGCCGGTGCCACGGCGGTCATTCAGCCGGGCGGGTCCATGCGCGACGATGAAGTTATTGCCGCCGCCGACGACGCGGGCCTCGCCATGATCATGACCGGCATGCGACACTTCCGGCACTGATTGTGACCTGAATGTTTGCTCATAACCTTCATTCGAATGGGGATATGAGCCAAGAATTTGATGAATGCCGGGAAAATATAGAGTAAGTGAAGACGATGAAACTTACTAAAATCCATCTTCTGGACCTTGCCCATACCCATACAGTGGACGATAGCGCAATGCTTGTCCCGTTGGGCATCGGTTATATTAAAGCCTACCTCGTTCAGGAAATGGGCGATCAGGTTGAAATCAAGATTTTCAAGCACCCTGAAAAGGCTCTGGCCGCTGCTGCCGAAGACAGGCCCGACATCATCGGCTTTGCTAACTATGTCTGGAACAGACAGATTAATCTGAAGATTGGTAGCTATCTGAAGTCACAACTGCCAGACACCCTGTTTGTCGCTGGCGGCCCAAACATCGACATTGATGAGGAAGGCCGTGTCGCCTTTCTGAAAAAATTCAACTTTCTTGACTTTCTGGTTACCAATTCCGGTGAAGAACCGTTCAAGGAGCTGGTCGATTGGTGGCGGAACGACAAGGGAAACACCAACACCCTGCCCGGCAATATGGTCTGGCTTGACGGCGACTCCCTGAAAACAACTCCTGAGCGTCCTGCAAAAAAATACGTTGAGGGCATTCCCTCGCCCTATCTTGGCGGGCATCTGGATGAATTTCTCGAAATGGGCATGATTCCCCTGTTTGAGACCAACCGGGGCTGCCCTTTCCAGTGCACGTTCTGCGCATGGGGAATGTCGGCGCAGAATCTGGTTCGGCAATTTGATATGGAAACTGTTTTCCATGAAATCGACTATGTCGGAAAACGTTCGGATGCCGTTTACTGGATCGTCTGCGACGCCAATTTTGGCATGCTGAAGCGTGATGTGGAAATCGCCAAAGCAATCCGCGCGGTCAAGGACAGAAAGGGCCTGCCCCATAAGTGTCACGTTTGGTTGGCCAAAAACGCCACTGACAGGAACCTGGAAATCGGTAGCATTCTTGACGACATGGTCGTGCCCGTAATGGCCGTGCAAAGCCTGAGCGATAAGGTCTTAAAGAACATCAAGCGCGGCAACATATCATTGGATACATATGTTTCCTATCAGCAGAAGTTCCACGATATGGGTGCCGACACCTATTCCGATGTGATCATCCCGCTTCCCGGGGAAACAGTTCAGTCACACAAAGAAGGTATTCATCGCCTGTTCGAGATGGGCGTGGCGCGCATCCAGAACCATAATACATGGCTTCTTCCCGGCACCGAAATCAACACCAAGGAAACCTGGGAGAAATTCAATTTTCGCACGCGTCGCAGACTAATCCATGGTGATGAGGGCGTCTACACGGCCCCGTCGGGAGAACAAATTCGGGTATTCGAGTATGAAGAAAGCCTGCGCCAAACAAGCACCATGAGCGAAGAAGATATGTTCTATCTGAGGAAGTATCACTTCCTCGTAGACTTCTGCTGGAGCTCGAATGTCTACAAACCACTGCTGAAGTTTGCCCTCGACAATGGGGTCAGCCCTAATGACGTCTTTGACGGTCTGATTGACGTAAAAGGTATCAAGGACACAAATGTTCATAACCGCATCGTCGAATTCTGGGGCGCATTCGACGCCGCATCGCACGACGAATGGTTCGACACTGACGATGACATCGAGTCCTACTTCGAAGTTGAGGAGAACTTCGAGAAGCTTATTAACCAGGAATTCGAGAAACTACACATTCTGTTCAGCGTTATTATTTTCCGTGATTACAAAGATGATTTCGACGTCGCCATTCGCGACGCCGCCAAGAGCTTGCTGCCCGACGAAGGGACCTTCATTGATGACCTGATGGAAATGGTAACAACCTCGTTCCCGTCCCTGCACAGCGAGAACACGGAACAGCTGGTCACACCGTCAGATAACTTTCTGGCCCATGAATGGGTACATCTGGAAGGCGATAGTGGTTACCGCGGCGAGCGAATCCTGCGCTTTGTCGAGGGCAACGAGCGAAAGCGGGCAATCAAGGCCATTCTTGGTTCAAAGGGAAAGACTCTGTCGAAGGTTTTGAATACATCTAACCTGTCGATCCGCGAGCTGCAGCTTGATATCGACCCCACTTACGGCATGGGCCGCGAATTCAAAGAGAGGCTGCGGCTCTGAATGGAACTCATTAAAGACAAACACGGCGTCCTGACAGTTTCCCCAATGCCAACTGCCGATGAGGTGAAGGCGTTTTATTCAAAACGTTACTATCAGGAAAACCTTGGTCAGTATCAGACAAATTATTCCGACGATGAAGTCCGCTTCATGCATATCAAGGACAGAATGTTCGCCCACTACCTCGGCGATAACTTCAACGGTGATTACCTTGACGTCGGTTGCGGAGAAGGCTTCTCTTTAAAATACTTCAGCGCCCTTGGTGCAAAATGCTGTGGTTGTGATTTTTCCGAAGCGGGAATCAAATCTCAGAACCCGGCAGCTCTTGAAAATATAGATTTTGAACAGTGCGATGTCGTCAATGACGATTACTTCCCTGATCGTAAATTTGATGCGATCTCGCTTAACGGCATTCTGGAGCATGTTCTGGATGCAGAGTTCCTATTGACGAAAGTCAAGGACATGCTTCGCCCTGGTGGACTGTTATACATCCAGGTGCCGAATGAATTTAATCCGTATCAACAGCAGTGGATGAACTACAACAGCAAGGAAATGACCGAAGCGCCCTGGTTCGATGCTGTCCAGCATGTTCGTTATTTCAGCCCGGACAGCCTTGCCCAGATGGTTGAATCCATTGGCTACGAAAGGGTCGATATCCTTGGGGATTTTCCAGTTGATATGTTCCTTACCGTTCCGGAAACAGACTATTACGCCGGAACATTCGGCAAGACTGCACACAAGATCAGGGTGGAAACATCGAATCTGATTAGTGAAGATATCGTGCGGTACATTAAATATTGCCGGGCCTCAATCGAGATCGGCCTCGGCAGATCCATACACGCCATATACAAAATGGCCTGATTTAATCAGACACAACGGAGCTACCGATATGTACGATACGGAAAGCCTGAACAAAAGCCTGAGCTGGAACCAAGACGATTTATCGCGCGTTATAGAAGGACTTAACGAAGACGGCTTTGGTGTTATGCAAAGCGTCATTCCCGCCCAAATCTGTGACAGCATGATCGCAGAATTTGAAAAAATGGCTGAAGAGCAAATCAGCGAAAACACCGCCGACCCATTAAAATACAGCAACAACATTAATACCATCGCCATGGGTCAGCACATGGTCCGCAATGTTATGCTGAGAAATCCTGAAATGTTCATGCCGACGATTGATATCGCGCCTGTAATGGCAGTGCTGGATGCAATTATTGACGATACCGTGATTCTTGAAGGCAGCTCGGCAAACAATGCTGTTGCCGTCGATGGAAATTATTCGCGGCTCATCCATATTGACTCAAATTTAGCCCCGGCTGATCCGACCAACACACTGGATGTCGTCGCCTTCCTTTGCATGAGCGATTTTACAGCAACAAACGGAGCAACCAGGATCTGGCCAAAAACTCATAAATCTGGCATTCAGATTCATCGTGATCCCGCCTACAAGGACAAGGTGCCGCCGGGCCATGTTGAATTAATTGCACCGAAAGGTTCGATCGCTTTTGTGCTTGGACATACATGGCATCAAATGGGGGAAAACATCGACCATACGGATCGCTGGGTCTTGCTGAACCACTATAAAAGATGGTGGATCAAACCCAGTACGGATTACACCAAGTGTGGCCCTCAGGTTTTCGAGCAACTAACCGATGCCCAAAAGGTCTTGCTTGGTTTCAACTCGATACCACCAAAAGATCAAGTGCTCAGATATAAAACGCTCATTAAAGTCGACGAAATTCCAGGCGGCTATGAAGAGGCCCTAAGTAATTAGAAATCAAGGACGGGCCGTTACGTCCGTTTTTCATTTCATCGAGAATGGCAGCAGTTGGATGGTGTCGGTCTAGAACTTGCGCTGGGTGATGAGTTCCGGCGACATCTGTTTCAGGCGGATGTACTGGGCCAAAATATGCATCAGGGATTGATGGGTGTCTTCGACGACGCCATAGTTGTCTGAGTCCACATGCAGATTAACGTCGGCCATTTTCGCCGAACGCCCGCCTTCGAAGCCGGTAAATGCTATAACGGGTAAGTCGTTTTCTTTCGCCCAGGCAATCGCACGCACAACGTTTTCAGAATCGCCCGATGCGCTGATCGTCAGCAGAGCGTCGCCAGCGTTAGCCAACGTCTGCAACTGATAGAGAAAAATATCATCGTAGCTAAGGTCGTTGGAAATTGCCGTGATCATGGAAATATTGTCGGCCAGACTGACGACACGGGCCGTTAGGTCGGTATCCGTCTGCACCAGCTTCGAATGGTCACAAACGAAAGTTCCAGATATCGCCGCCGATCCCCCATTGCCGCATACATAAAGCGTGTTTTTGCGCCGATAGGTGTCTTCGATGATATCCGATGCCGCAGCCAGTCGCGCCCGGTCAACAGATGCCGCCGCCGTCGCCAGTCGTTGATAATAGGCATCGGCGAAATCGCCGGGGCTGGTAAATTTTTCGTCTGGAAAGGTCATGGCGTTAATCTGATTGATTCTAATCTTCAACGCAACGGGTTTCAGGCACCCGCAATAGCAAGCCCAGCCCGATCACGAGAAACACCAGCACCGTCGCCATTCCCGCACGCTGGCTATCTGCCGCCACCGTTACCCAGCCGAGCAGGGCCGGGCCTAGAAATGCCGTCGCCTTGCCCGACAGCGCATAAAGCCCGAACATCTCGTTGGTCATATCGGGCGGAGCCATCCGCGCCATCATCGAGCGACTCGCCGCCTGTGCCGGGCCAACGAACAATCCCAGCGGCAGGCCAAAAACCCAGAACAACGTCTTGCCTTCAACAACCAGTAAGGCCCCGCCAAAAACGCTAAGGCCCAACAAGGCGACGATGATGGTTTTTTTAGGACCCGCGGCATCGTCCATATGGCCAAACAAAGCCGCCCCGATGCCTGCCGTCACATTCATACCAATGGCAAAGATGATCAATTCGTCGAATTCCATGCCAAAGGTCCCGGCGGCGTAAATACCGCCGAAGGCGAACAAGGTATTAATGCCATCGGTATAAATCATGCGGGCAATCAAGAACCGAAAAATGGTGGCGTTCTGGCGAATGTTTGTCAGCGTTTGTTTCAGCTCGACCAAGCCGCGGCGCATCGCCTCACCCGTCGCAAGGCCGCTCGCCGGACGATCGGGCGTCCATAAAAACAACGGCAGGGAGAACACCGCGAACCAGATGGCAACCAGCAGTGCCGTCGCGCGTAAATGTTCCGAGGTTTCCTTTTCCAGGCCAAACCAGGGAACATCCGGCTGCACCAGACCAACCAGGGATATGGCCAGACAACCTAGCCCGCCCATATATCCCAGGCCCCAGCCCCATCCCGACAGCCGACCTATCCTGTCAGGGGCCGTCAGGGCCGGCAGCATGGCGTTGTAGAAAACCATCCCCATCTCGAAGGCAAAGTTGGCAATGCCAACGGCGAACAGGGCGAACAGGACAATCCCCGGCGTGTCCGGCTTGACAAACCACAGTACCGTCGTCGCCGCGACGCAAAGGATTGTGAAAATGCCGAGCCACGGTTTGCGCCTACCGCCATGGTCGGCGATGGCCCCGAACACTGGCCCCAAAACGGCAACCGCCAACGCCGAAAGGCTGACGGCGTATCCCCACCATGCGGTGCCGGTGATGACGTCGGGTGCGACGACTTTGGTGAAATAGGCGGCAAAGACAAAGGTAATAATGACCGTTGGGAAGGCCGAGTTTGCCCAGTCATAGACACACCATGCGATCCGCCCTCGCGTGGTGGCAGGTTGCGCTTCAGAAGTATCCGTCGTCGAGGCCATCTACTTGCTCGGCGGCATTTCCGCCAAAGAACGGAGCTGACGGCTGGCGACAGCGATCATCGCCAGATCGCTGATTTCGGTCGCCAGCAATTCGGCGATCAGCTGTTCTGTGCGCTCAACCGCCGTCCGGTTCGATTCCATCCACCTGTCGATAGCCGCACTGGCATCGACAGCTTTCTTGCCGCGACCGGCGGAATCGATGACCTGACTGGTCAGCGCCAGTTGATGACCGTAGATTTCTTCACCCAATGCGGCGACGGCCAATTTTTCCCAATGGGTCTGTGCTTCCAGCCCATCGGCGGCAGCCCTGAGCGTGCCCAAACGGAACCGTGTGCCAACGGCGTAATATAGTTTGGCCGTATCGGTGACGGTCATTTTGTTCGTCGCCGCCAGCCGGACAATATCGCAGCCGGAATACAGGTTGACCATGTCGGCAATACTGCGTGCCAGGTCTTTCGGTGCGCCCGCCTTCACGTACGGCTGGCCGCGCTGAATAACATCGCGCTGATAACGTTTCGGCAGCGCCGTGCCCAGACACTCGTTCAGTTCCTTAAAGCCGTCGGCGAATTCGTCAACATGGCTGCCGATATCCAGCGGCCTGTGGCCATTGCGCAGGAACCACAAGGTGACCCATTCGAGCAGCTTGTTGGTATCAAGCCGCATATTGGTCTGAACGGATGCCGGAATTTTGTTATCAAGCACGTCGATTCGTTCCCACACCGCCCGCATGTCAAGCACGCGTCGCGCAATAACATAGGCCGCAACCACATCACCAACAGGCATACCGGTACGTTCCACTATCCGTGAAATAAAGGTGCCGCCGACCCGGTTGATAATGGAGTTGGTCGCCAGCGTGGCAATGATTTCGCGCTTCAGTCGATGGTTGTTGATTTCCTTGGCGTACTTTTTCCTGAGCGGCGTCGGGAAATAGGCCGACAGTTCATCGGCGAAGGCCACATCGTCCGGCAGCGACGAATCTTTCAGTTCGTCAAACACCCAGATCTTGGCATACGACATCAACACCGCGACTTCCGGTCCGGTCAGGCCGACCCGTGCCGTGGCGCGATCGACCAGCTCCTCATCATCGGGCAGGAATTCAACGGTTCGGTTCAGGCGACCCGCCTTTTCCAGCATGCGCATCAGGCGCACCTGATTGTCGAACACTTTCATGCCCTGGCTTAGAATCATGTTGATGGCCTGGGTCTGGCGGTAGTTATCGACCAACACTTGCAATCCGACCTCGTCGGTCATGGAAGCGAGTAGCGCTTCACGACGTTTTTGCGTCAGACCGCCCGCCTTGACCACCTTGTCGATCAGAATCTTGATGTTGACCTCGTGATCCGAACAATCAACACCAGCCGAATTATCAATAGAGTCCGCGTACAGGCGCACGCCCTTCAAGGCGGCTTCGATACGGGCACGTTGGGTAACACCCAGGTTCGCTCCTTCGCCGACGGACTTGCAGTTCAGTTCTGATGCGTTGATGCGGATTGCATCGTTGGCCCGGTCCCCGACATCCAGATGGCTTTCGGACTCGGCCTTCAGGTACGTGCCGATGCCGCCGAACCACAGCAGGTCGGTTTTGGCGCGAAGCAATGCGCCGATCAGTTCGTTCGGCGTGACATCATTTTTGGTAATGCCAAAGCGTTCCTTTATTTCCGGGCTCAGGCGAATCGACTTGGCCGACCGCTCGAATATGCCGCCGCCCTTTGAAATCAACTTGGTGTTGAAATCCGTCCACGAGGATCGCGCCAGATTGAACATGCGTTTTCGTTCAGGGAAAGTCTTTTTCGCGTTCGGTTTCGGATCAACAAAAATATGCATGTGGTTGAACGCGCCGATCAGACAAATGTGTTTCGACAACAGCATGCCGTTGCCGAACACGTCGCCCGACATATCGCCGACGCCGACGACATCGAAATCTTCTTCTTGTGTGTTGACGCCAATCTCGCGGAAGTGCCGCTTAACCGATTCCCAGCCACCGCGCGCGGTAATACCCATCGCCTTGTGGTCATAACCGACCGAGCCGCCGGATGCGAACGCGTCGCCAAGCCAGAAGCCGTAATCCAGCGAGACGGAGTTTGCGATATCGGAAAACGTCGCCGTTCCCTTGTCGGCCGCGACAACCAGATAGGGATCGTCCGCATCAAGCCGCACCGTTGATTTGGGCGGCACCACACGATCACCGTCCAGATTGTCGGTAATGTCCAGAAGCCCGGAAATGAACAGCTTGTAGCACGCGATGCCTTCGGTCATGAAAGCATCACGGTCCGACATAGGCGGCGGATTCTTAAGCACGAAACCGCCCTTCGAGCCAACCGGCACAATGACTGTATTCTTGACTTGCTGCGCCTTGACCAGTCCGAGAATTTCTGTGCGAAAATCTTCACGACGATCCGACCAGCGCAAGCCACCACGCGCCACCATGCCGAAGCGCAGATGAACGCCCTCGACGCGCGGGCTGTAGACAAAAATTTCCCGGAACGGGCGCGGCAACGGCAACTCGTCGACCCGGCCACTGTCCAGCTTGATCGACATATAGGGTTTCGGCGAGCCCTCGGCATCAGTCTGGAAAAAGTTGGTGCGCAAAATCGCATCGACCAGATTGATATAGCGTCTGAGGATGCGGTCTTCATCAGCACTGGCAACATTGCTCAATCCGGTGTTCAGGCGCGAACGAATTTTCTTCGCCTGTTTGGTGCCATCCTTTTGCTGTGGGTCGAAGGTGGTGGAGAACAGGTCGACAATGTTTCGTGCCAGCCCAGGGTTATGGGCCAGCGTCGATTCCATGTAGTCCTGGGAAAACGGGATACCAGCTTGGCGCAGATATTTACAGAAGGCGCGTAGCACCATCACCTCGCGCCAGGCCAGCCCCGCCCCCAGAACCAGAGCGTTAAAGCCATCACTTTCCAGGTCGCCGGACCAGACGCGGCTAAAGGCATCCTGGAAAATAGTACCAACGGCGTCCGCATCAACGGCGCTGCCGTCGCGGGTCTGCAAGCCGAAATCGTGAATCATCGCCATCAGGGCGCTATTGACGCCCGCATCTTCACGCGGCGTTACCTGATAGGGCACTTCTTCGAGAACTTTCAGGCCCATGTGCTCGAGCATCGGCAACACATCAGACAGCGCGATTGGCCCTTCGGGGTTGTAGACCTTGAAACGCACCCTGTCTTTCGCACCACCATCGCTGTACAGCTTCATACGAAGCGTTCCGGATTCCAAACAATCATCAATACGCGCAATGTCTGAAATAGCCTGTGCGGAATCGAAACGCTCCTGATAGGCCGGGCCGAAGGCTTCCGCATACCGGCTATAGACCAACTGGCCATCGCCCTCGCCGAGTTCGTCGCTCAGTCCTTCGCGCAGGCCATCCTTCCACGACCGGGCAACGTCAATCAGGCGCGCTTCAATTTCGGCCTCATTGTAGTTCGGAATTTTGCCGGGTGTTGTCTGGACGATGATATGCAGGCGGCCAAGCGCCGATTCGCCCAAATGGGCGTAATGGGCCGAGACCTCGCCAGAAAAAGCGTCTTCCAGAAGTCGCTGTATTTTCAGGCGCAACGCCGTCGTGTAACGATCGCGCGGTACATAAATCAGGCACGATATAAACCGTTCGAAATCATCCCGACGCAGGAACAGGGCAACCCGCTGGCGTTCCTGCAAGTGCAAGATACCAAGCGCTGTTTGGTAGAACTGCCTGTCGGAAATCTGGAACAGTTCATCGCGCGGAAATGTCTCGAGAATATTAATCAGCGCCTTGCCATCATGGCTGCCGGGCGCAAACCCGGTCTGTCGAAACGCCTTTTGCAATTTCAGGCGCAACAACGGAATATCGCGCGGGCTGCGGTTATATGCACCGGATGTAAACAGGCCGACAAAAATGCGCTGGCCGATAACCCGGCCCCGCTCGTCATAGCGTTTGATGCTAAGGGCATCCATGTGGACCGGGCGGTGAACGGTAGACAGGGAATTCGTCTTCGTCACATTCAGCATGTCGCCCTTGCGAACGAAAGCACGAACTTCGGGCGGCATCGATGCCAGATTTTGCAGCTCGCGGAAAACCACCACATGGGGATCGCGCAGCACGCCCAGTCCTGACTTGCGGCGAACCACAACCGATGCCTTGGCCCCGGCTCCAATGAAGTCGTATTCACGAAAGCCCAGGAACGTAAAGTGTTCATCGTGAGCCCAGGCCAGGAATTCTCGGGTTTCTGACACGTCTTCTACCGAGGTGCCCTTCGGCGCATCGGACAGCTCTTCGACGATGCCAGACATCGTCTCGCGCATTGTCACCCAGTCTTCGACCGCTGCCATGACATCAGAGAGAACGGCGCGAACTCTTGCCTCTATATCTTTTATATGGCCGCCTTTTTGTTCGGTGACTTCCAGGCGGATGAAGGATTCATTATAGGCGCGCTTGGCTGGCGTTTCCAGATCGACCAACCCTTCCAGTGCACCGCCACGACCACGCGTGACGCCAACAACCGGATGGATAACCAGATATACCGTCAAGCCCTGACGGTTCATTTCCGCCGTTACGGAATCGACCAGGAACGGCATGTCCGGGGTGATGATCTCGACAACTGTATGATCGCTGTCCCAGCCGTCGGTTTTGGCCGTCGGGTTATAAATTCGAACAAGGCTTTGCCGCGCTTTGCGCTTTGCTGCCAATTGCCAGTGGGCACAGGCAGCCCCAAACAGGTTTTCCGGGGTCCGGTCAAGCATGTCGCCGGGCGGGACGTTATGATAATAGCGCTCGATAAAATCACTAACCGTGCGGCCTTTGCGGACACCGAGGCGCTTTGCTGCCACGGCCACAGTTTTCTTGATCAGTTTTTTCTTGTCCGCCTCATCATTCCGTCCCATGCCATGTGCTCCCCGACATTGCTAGCATCCCTGTTCTTGTAGGAATATTTTAGATACGTCAAAATCTAACGTTATATGCTTACCTAAAGATTACAAGCATTTAGCGTCTTGTGTTAAGACTTCCACCCACTGCCCAAAATGTCCGGGGACTCCCATTGGTCGCATATAGAAAATCTCGTTTTCATGACGAAAAGGGCAATCGTGTCGATTTCGGCGGCTTGCTTTATGTCCCCCATGCCCTTGTGACCGCCATCTTTCGAAAGCTATTTGGCTGTCGCATGCATCAACCGATGCTTTCGTTTCGGGCAATCAAGGTTATCGACAAGTTACTGCAACCAGATTTCAACTGTGTCGAATTTGGCTCAGGCATGTCGACAGCCTGGTTTGCTGATCGTTGTGGTTTTTTGCTTAGTGTCGAAAATGATAAGGACTGGTGCCGTCTTGTTGACGACATGATTGCGGACAAAGGTTGCACCCATGTGCGCCACGAACTGCGTACGCCCGATGAATTTGCCAACCTTGATAATTATGATGATAGTTTTTTTGACTTCGCCCTGATTGACGGCTGGGACCGGGTCGGCTGCGTACAGTCGGTAATTCCGAAGATCAAACCCGGCGGTTGGGTGTATCTGGATAATAGCGACAAGGACATGACGCGACCCGATGGCGACCTAAGGCAGGCAGAGGCGGCGCTTCTTGATGCAGTCAGGCAGCGCGGCGGAACGACCCGCTATTTCGTTGACTTCGCAGCCGGCAACCTGTTCGCCGAGCAGGGACTGCTGGTTCGCTTGTAAACTCAACTCAGACAACGAAAAAGGGCCAGCCGTATATGGGCTGACCCTCTTGAAAACTGGAGCGGGCGATGAGATTCGAACTCACGACATCTTCGTTGGCAACGAAGTGCTCTACCACTGAGCTACGCCCGCATCGTATTCGGTGCGCGATCATACTGATTAGACCAACCAATGCAAGCCCCTTGCAGTAAGCTTAAAATACGTCCATTTAATGGGCGAAATACCAACAGGAGACGACAATGGCGATCATGATGGGTGAAAACGGCGCGCCGAATACCGCTGACCTGATTAAGGACAGCGATGCCGCAAACTTTGCCACCGATGTTATCGAAGCATCAAAGACAGTGCCGGTCATTGTCGATCTATGGGCAACATGGTGCGAGCCCTGCAAAACCCTCGGGCCGACGCTCGAGAAGCTTGTCGTTCAGGCCGCAGGTCTGGTCAAGCTGGTAAAGATTGATGTCGATGCCAATCAGGAGCTGGCGCAGCAGTTGCGCGTGCAGTCTGTGCCGACCGTTTTTGGCTTCAAAGATGGCCAGCCTGTTGACGGCTTTGCCGGTGCCCAGCCGGAAAGCGAGATCAAGGTCTTCATTGAACGTTTGACCGGCGATGCCAAAAGTCCCATTGATGAGGCGCTGGCCCAAGCGGACTCGGCGCTCGAGGCAGGCGATCCGACAACGGCCATCGGTCTGTACGCCCAGGTATTGTCCCAGGATCAGGCCAGTAGTGCCGCGGTCGCCGGACTGGTCCGCTGTTATATCGCCACCGGAGAGCTTGAGCATGCGCGCGAAGTAATTGACGGGCTGGAAGACAAGACCCGAACTGACGCCCAGGTCGCCGCTGCCATTACGGCACTGGAGCTGGCCGAGCAAGGGGCAGATTCAGGAGATGTTGCTGAGCTCACAGAACAGGTTCAGGCCAATGAGAATGATCATCAGGCGCGACTCGAGCTGTCGCACGCATTATATAATGCCGGTGAGGTCGAAAGCGCGTTCGAGCAGCTTCTTGAATCTTTCGAGCGCGACCGGAAATGGGACGACGAAGCGGCACGCAAGCAACTTCTTAAATTGTTCGAGGCCACAGGCCACGCAGACGAACGGGTTGTAGCGGCACGCAAGCGGCTGTCGTCTATTATGTTCTCTTAAAGTGCTTTAAGGACTTTTCGTAGTGATCGACGACGACACACAATTCAAGCAACCAGAACTGCCGGATGTTTTGCCGGTGTTCCCGCTGGGCGGCGTACTGCTGTTGCCGCATGGCCATCTGCCATTGAATATTTTCGAACCACGCTACCTGAGCATGGTTGAGGACGCTCTTGGGGCCGGTCGCATGATCGGTATGGTGCAGCCGTTTTCTGACCTGCATTCCGGCACCTCCATCCCGCTGGCCGATGACGCCGACACCTATCGTGTCGGCTGTGCAGGCCGCATTGTCAGCTTCGATGAAACACCCGATGGCGGCATGATGATTGCCCTCAGAGGTGTCTGTCGCTTCGGCATTGTTGAAGAGCTGGATATGGTGCACGGCTATCGTCGCGTCCGCGCCGATTACGGCCCTTACCCTCAGGACGCGACCGAGGATACCGCCGATATCGCCGACCGTTCGAAGCTGTTGACTACCGTCAGGCGTTATTTCAGCCTGAAGGATATCGAAGTTGACTGGGACGCCGTTGAGGACGCCGACGATGAAGCGCTGGTTACATCGCTTTCGATGATTTGCCCGTTCGAGCCCAGCGAAAAGCAGGCGTTGCTGGTTGCGCCCGGCGTTTATGAGCGCGGTGAACTTTTAACATCGCTGTTGGAAATGGCTCTGCTTGGCGATACCGGCGCAACCGGTCATGCGCGTCATTAACGTCAATTGCTATTGTCTTTTTTTCATCAGAGCCTACATAGGAAACCATGATGAGCGAACGATCCATCGACCCGAAGCTGCTTGAGATTCTCGTCTGTCCCTTAACAAAGGGGCCGCTGACATATGACGCAAGCGCAGCCGAGCTTGTCAGCGATAACGCACGTCTGGCTTTTCCCATTCGCGATGGCATTCCGATCATGTTGATTGACGAAGCCCGCTCGCTCGACGACGCTTAAATTATTCAACCCCAGGAACGACATACCCATTATGAATGACAACTTTTCCCAATCCCACCGCCCGACCGAGTTCCGGCTGAAGCAGGAAGAAAAAATTCTCGAGGTCGACTTCGATAACGGCAAAAGCTTCAGCCTGCCTGCCGAGCTGCTTCGGGTTGAAAGCCCGTCTGCCGAAGTTCAGGGCCACAGCCCGGACCAGAAGACAGTCATCGCCGGGCGCAAGCACGTTGGCATTCTCGGCGTTGAGCCGGTTGGCAACTATGCCGTCTGCATCAAGTTCGATGATCTGCACGACACTGGCATCTATTCGTGGGACACGCTCTATCACTTTGGCAAAAACCAGGACGCCATGTGGCAGGGTTACCTTGATGCGCTCGAAGAAAAAGGTCTCTCGCGCGACCCTTAAAGCGTCTCGCCACGCATCAATCTCGGCAGGTCGCCAGCCAGGCCCATGGCGTGGCGCATGAACACTTTTTTCAGTGGCGGTATCTTGTTGACTGCGGCCATGCCTAAATCCCGAGCCAGCCGGACCGGTTCGATATCGTTCGAGAACAGCCTGTTCAGGAAATCCGTCATCGCCAGCATCAAGGTATTGTCAAACCGCCGCCAGCGCTCGTACTGATCCAGAATGACTCCGTCGCCAGGATCCAGCCCCAACCGTCTGGCGTCGGTCATGACTTCTGCCAGCGCCGCCACGTCGCGCAGACCCATATTCAGTCCCTGTCCGGCAATCGGGTGCATGCCGTGCGACGCATCGCCGACCAGCACCAGCCGCTGATCGGTGGCGCGCCCTGCATATTGTAGTGACAGTGGATAGGCCCAGCGGGGGCCGACGACCTCTATATCGCCCAGAAAATCACCGAACCGTGTTTTCAATTCGCTTAAGAAACCATCGTTATCAAGCGCCATGATTGCCGGGGCCAGGTCCGATTTTTCCGTCCACACGATGGATGCCCGATTACCCGGCAGCGGCAGGATGGCAAACGGTCCTGCGGGCAGGAAATGCTCGTGGGCGATATTTTCGTGCGAATGCTCGTGGGCGACGGTGCAAACAATGCCTGTCTGATGATAGGACCAGCGGGTCAGTTTAATCCCGGCGGCATCCCGGGTCGGGGAGTTGCGACCCTCGGCACCAACGATCAATCCGGCTTCAATACAACGCCCGTCTTCCAAGGTCGCGCGCACCTGTCCGGGCGTCCGATCAAGGTCTTTAACTCTCGCAGGAGCCAGCAGCGCAATATTGTCCAGGCTGGTAAATCGTTCCGCCAGGGCACGGCGCAGGGTCCTGTTTTCAACCATGTAGCCGAACGCTTCGTCACCGATGTCTTTGTGGTCGTAATGCAGAAAAAACAGCGAATCGCCATCCGAAACGCGAATATCCCCAATAGGGCCTGCGTCAGGCTCTATATGCGCCCACAACCCCAATCCGTCGAGTACACGTTTCGAGCTGAGCGCGATTGCCGATGCACGACCGTCGAATTCGGCGTCCAGACCTTCCTTGGGGTCTTGTGAATCGACAACGGCAACACGAAAGCCACCCATTGCCAGGGCACAGGCCAGAGTACCCCCAACCAGCCCGCCCCCGGCGATCAGCACATCTGCCTTCAGGGGGTTAGCCTCAGAAAAACGCCCAGCTTTCCAATCACTTGAAGTGTTTTCTTCATTTTTATTCGCAGCGCGCCGAGGCATTTCCCGGAATCCTTCTCTATTTTGCCTAAATAATAATCATTATTTTAATATGCCTAAATATTAGGCGAATATGGGGTTCGCTTTCCTCAACTAAAGTCCACAACATTCCCATTAACCAACTGAAATAACTTAATTTACAAGTGAAATCCTAAAACTGGCACGGGGCTTGTAATAGAAGTGCACAGAAGTTCATTCAGCGGGCCTTTTTATCACGTCAGTTTATGGCGCGAGGGGTCCTTATGGCAACCGGTCCCATTAGGTCTTTTTGATCTGGGCCAATATTAACAAGGGATTTTTCAAGATGAAGCTGATTATGGCAATCATCAAGCCCTTTAAACTCGATGACGTGCGTGAAGTGCTGTCCGACCTAGGCGTTGAAGGCATGACCGTTACCGAGGTTAAAGGATTCGGTCGGCAGAAAGGCCATGCCGAAATCTATCGCGGGGCCGAATACACGGTTCATTTCCTGCCGAAGGTCAAACTCGAAATCGCCGTTAACGACGAGATGGTTGAAAGCGTTGTCGAGACCATTCAGTCGGCTGCCCAGACGGGCAAGATCGGCGACGGCAAAATCTTCGTTTACGACGTTGGTTCGGTGGTCCGCATTCGGACCGGCGAAACTGACAAAGAAGCTCTTTAAGGCAAAGGAACAAGACAATGGAATTTATAGCTAAAAAATTACGCTTTGCGGGACTGGCAAGTATCGGCGCGGTTTTGCTTTCAGCGCTTGGCACGGGATCGGCCTCAGCCGCCGTGGAATCTGAAACCGCATACATTCTGAACACATTTTCGTTCCTGGTTCACGGCTTCCTGGTGATGTTCATGGCCGCCGGTTTCGCGATGCTGGAATCCGGACTTGTTCGCGCCAAGAATACGGCGACCATCTGCCTGAAGAATATTGCGCTCTACTCTGTTGCCGGACTGATGTTCTATCTGGTTGGCTACAACCTGATGTACGCCGGTGTCGATGGTGGCTTCATGGGAACGTTCGCCCTGTGGAGCGGCGATAACGCCGATGCGCTGGCTGGCAAATTTGATGCCGGGTACGCCGCTGAATCCGATTGGTTCTTCCAGATGGTCTTCGTCGCAACCGCGGCCTCGATCGTATCGGGCACCGTCGCCGAGCGCATCAAGCTGTGGCCGTTTCTGGTCTTTGTTGTCGGTTTGTCGGCGATCATTTATCCGATCACCGGCTCCTGGCAGTGGGGCGGCGGCTGGCTTGCCGAAAAGGGTTTCGCCGATTTCGCTGGATCGACCCTGGTCCACTCTGTTGGCGGCTGGGCCGCTTTGACCGGCGCCATCATTTTAGGTGCGCGCAAGGGCAAATATCCTGCCGGTGGTGGAGTGCATCCGTTCCCGGGTTCCAACCTGCCGTTGGCGACGCTGGGCACGTTCATCTTGTGGCTGGGCTGGTTCGGCTTTAACGGTGGCTCGCAGTTGGCGCTGGGCAGTGCGGCAGATGCCATCGCTATCTCGACCATCTACATCAACACAAACATTGCCGCTGTCGGCGGTGTCCTGGCAGCGATGATCCTGACCCAGTTGATCTACAAGAAGGTCGACCTGTCCATGGCCCTGAACGGTGCCATTGCCGGTCTGGTCAGCATTACTGCCGGTCCTGATACGCCGAGCCTGGGTCAGTCGTTGCTGATCGGTGCTGTTGGTGGTGCGATCGTCGTGTTTGTCGTGCCGCTGCTCGACAAGCTGAAGATCGACGATGTGGTTGGTGCTGTCTCCACCCACCTGGGCGCCGGTATCTGGGGCACCCTGGCGGTGCCGCTGACCAACGCCGACGCCAGCTTCGTTGTTCAGGCAACGGGTGTCGTTGCGATTGGTGCCTTCACCGTCGTTGCCAGCACGATCCTCTGGTTCGCCCTGAAACTGACCATCGGCATCCGGGTATCGGAAGAAGACGAGATGAACGGGCTCGATCAGGCCGAATTGGGCATGGAAGCTTATCCAGAATTCGGGAGGGGATCACAGACCGTATAAGCTTCTCTCGGGAATTCTCTCAGCATACCCCCGGACGGTTTTCCGTCCGGGGGTTTATTTTGCCTAAATTTTAAGCGCAATCGTCGATGCTGCCTGAATAACAGGCGAATTCCTCCTCGTCTGGGTTTGTTCCGGGATCGTCATATCATTGGTTCCTGCTTGAATTTCAAGTGGTTCGGCGGAATCTACGGCTCTGGCATGCTTATTGTAATAACGCGGGGCATATTCTTTGGTCACACGCGATTTTTTATCTGGGGAGATGAAAATGGATGCCATTAAATCAGGCGCGGATGTCTTTTTCGTGCTCATGGGTGCGGTCATGGTGCTCGCCATGCATTCAGGCTTTGCCTTTCTGGAAGTCGGCACCGTGCGCCGTAAAAACCAGGTCAACGCCCTGGTCAAAATTCTCGTCGACCTGTCCATGTCAACGGTCGTTTATTTCTTCATCGGCTACAGCGTCGCCTATGGCGTTAACTTCCTGTATTCCGCCAAAGACCTTGTTGGTGGCAGTGGCGAGGGCTTTGCTTTCGCCGCCAGCGGATACGACCTGGTCAAGTTCTTCTTCCTGATGACCTTTGCCGCCGCCATTCCGGCGATTATCTCGGGCGGTATCGCAGAGCGCGCCAAGTTCTGGCCGCAGCTTATCGCCACCGCGGTCATTGTCGGCATCGTCTATCCAACCTTCGAAGGCATGGTCTGGGGCTCGAAGTTTGATTTTCAGGGCTGGATGGAAGCCAGCTTCGGTGCCGGCTTCCATGATTTCGCCGGCTCCATCGTCGTCCATGCTGTCGGCGGCTGGCTGGCGCTTGGCGCGGTCGTCATGCTGGGGGCGCGGATGGGCCGCTACAAGGCCGACGGCACCATGGTTGGCATTCCGTCATCGAACATTCCGTTCCTGGCGCTCGGCAGCTGGATTCTCTGCGTCGGCTGGTTCGGCTTTAATGTGATGAGCGCCCAAGGTCTGGAAGGCGTCAGCGGATTGGTCGCCATGAATTCGCTCATGGCCATGGTCGGCGGCGTTCTGGCGGCGCTTGTCGCTGGACGCAATGACCCCGGCTTTGTGCACAACGGAGCCCTGGCCGGGCTGGTCGCGGTTTGTGCCGGGTCTGACATCATGCACCCCATCGGGGCATTGCTGACCGGGGCCATTGCCGGGGCGCTGTTCGTCTGGGGCTTCATCCAATGTCAGAAAAACTGGAAAGTCGATGATGTTCTGGGTGTCTGGCCGCTGCACGGCATGTGCGGTCTGTGGGGTGGTATCGCGGCTGGAATCTTCGGCCTTGAGACATTGGGCGGTCTGGGCGGCGTGACATTTGTCGCACAACTGGTCGGCTCTCTGATCGGTATCGCCTTTGCCGGTATCGCCGGGTTTATCGTCTATGGTGCGCTTAAGGCAGCGCTGGGAATTCGCTTGACCCAGGAAGAAGAATTCCAGGGCGCCGACCTGTCGATCCATTCCGTCGGTGCCTATCCGGAAGAAGACGTGAGGGGTTGAGGAAAAGCTGCATGGGCGGCTACTATCCCGTCCATGCAACATCCCTCGCTACCCCTCAATCCCGGCCTCGCCCGTCTCACCGATTATCCGTTTGATCGGCTGCGCAGTCTTCTCGACGGTGTCTCGCCGCCCGATAATATGGACCCGCTGACCCTGTCCATCGGCGAGCCGAAACATAGTCCGCCCGACACCATCACCGACACCTTGAACGCCAACAAGGATTTGTGGGGCCGCTATCCCCCCATCGACGGCACCCCTGAATTACGCGCCGCCATCGCCGGATGGATGCAACGACGATTCAACCTGCCTGATGACGCCATCGATGCGGACGCCCAGATCCTTCCCGTCATCGGTACGCGCGAAGCCTTGTTCATGGCGGCGCTTCTGGCGGTGGCTGATGACGACGCAACGGTGCTGTTCCCGAACCCCATGTATCATGTCTATGCCGGAGCCGCCGCGCTTGCCGGGGCCGAGGCGGTTGCACTGGAAGCGACTGCTGCCAACGGCTTCCTGCCCGATCTTGAAGCGATAGACGAACAAATCTTAAGCCGGTGCGCCCTGATGTATCTGTGCACGCCATCCAATCCGGAAGGGGCCGTTGCCTCGAAAAGCTATATCAGCCGGGCGATTGACCTTGCCCGAACCCATCGTTTCGTTCTCGCCATGGATGAATGTTACTCAGAGATCTATGATCGCGAGCCGCCTGCCGGGGCCGCCGAGGTTTGCAGCGAAGATGGAGGAAACTTCGACAACGTTTTGATATTCCAGTCTTTGTCCAAGCGATCCAGCGCACCGGGATTGCGATCGGGCTTCGTTGCCGGGGATGCCAGCCTGATCGCCCGGTTCCGGCTGTTTCGCAATTATGGCGCCGCGACAATGCCGCTGCCGATCATGGCCGCGTCCACCGCGCTTTGGTCCGACGATGCCCACGTGGCAGAAAATCGCGCCCTCTATCAAGCCAAGTTCGATCTTGCCGAAAGGCTTCTCGGAACCCGCTTTGGGTTCAAGCGCCCGGCGGGCGGCTTCTTTTTGTGGCTTGATGTGTCTGAGTACGGCGGCGGCGAAGTGGTTGCGAAACGACTGTGGGCCGAGGCCGCCTTGCGGGTTCTGCCCGGGGCCTTTTTGTCGCGGGTTGCCGAGGATGGAACCAGCCCCGGCGATGACTTCATCCGCCTTGCCCTCGTTCATTCGCCAGATGTCACCGAAGACGCCCTGAACAGGGTTCTCAAGGTTCTTCGTTAAGGTCTTGTAAACGTTGGTGTCGTAGACCTTTAAGTATGGCTCCAACGGTTACCACTGCCGGGTCCGGCGCAATCCTGCCGACCGGCGCTACTGAATTTCTGCGTCGCCGCTTCAGCGAAGGTGTCGGGCTGCTGCTCGTCGCTGCCGCGGCCTTTCTTATTCTATCGCTTTTGGGTTATTCGCCGGGCGACCCGTCCCTGAACAGCGCGGCGGCGGGCGAGGCCCGCAACCCCTTTGGGATACCCGGTTCCATTACCGCCGACCTTATGCTGCAAACCATCGGCCTCGCTGGCGTCTTGCCCGGACTGATACTTGGCGTCTGGGGGGTCCAAACCCTGCGCAAGAACCCGCCCCGATATGTCTGGCTCAGGATCTGCCTGATGCTGATCTGCCTGATGTTGCTGTCCCTGTCCATGAGTGCGCTCGCCATTCCGTCTGACTGGCCGCTGGCAACCCGCCTTGGCGGCGTCGCCGGAACGGTTATGCTTGAACGCTCGACGGCACTCGTCGCCGAGGCAATTCTGGCCCTTGGATTGGACTGGACGGTGAAGCCCTGGATGGTGGCGCTTGCCGCCGCCGTTCCAGGCATCGCAGCCCTGCTCACCGTGTTGGGGTTGAGTCTTGCGGAATGGAAACAGTTTGGCCAATGGATAAGTGGCCACGCCGCCCGGGTGCATGATGTTGCCCGCACGGGCATTAACGCCGTGCTTGGATTCGTGAACCGGTTCGCACCAGCCATCCCGGAACGCCTGAACGAGCCGGTCGAAAAACCCGTCCGCGCACCGCGCAAGGCCAAAAAGACCGCCGCCCCGAAGGTCGCTGCCAAAAGCCCGAAGCCGAAAACCGGGCGCAAAGCCAGCGCACAACGCCAGCGCAGTCTTGATCTGGTTCCCGGCGAAGGTTTCGACCTGCCGCCGCAAGAGTTGCTGGAATCACCGCCAAGCAATCGTGGTGGTGACAAGGTCAACAAGGACTCGCTGCAAAAGAATGCCCGCATGCTGGAGACCGTACTCGACGATTTCGGCGTTCGCGGCGAAATTACCAAGGTTCGCCCCGGCCCCGTCGTTACCTTGTACGAACTGGAGCCGGCGCCGGGCACCAAGACATCACGCGTGATCGGGCTTTCCGATGACATCGCAAGATCAATGAGCGCTGTTTCCGTGCGCGTCGCCGTCGTTCCCGGCCGCAACGTCATCGGCATCGAACTGCCGAACGTTGACCGCGAAATGGTTTACCTGCGTGAACTGCTGGGCTCTGAACCGTTTGAGCGGACGTCCGGCAAGCTGAACCTGGCACTGGGCAAAGACATTGGCGGCGTTCCCGTTACCGTCGATCTGGCCCGCATGCCGCATCTGCTGATTGCTGGCACCACCGGTTCCGGTAAATCGGTCGGCATCAACACGATGATCCTGTCGCTGCTCTACCAAATGGGGCCGGACACCTGCAAATTCATTATGATCGACCCGAAGATGCTGGAACTGTCTGTCTATGAGGGCATTCCGCATTTGCTGACGCCGGTTGTCACCGAGCCTGCCAAGGCGGTGATGGCACTGAAGTGGGCGGTCAGGGAAATGGAAGACCGCTACCGCGCCATGTCGCAACTGGGTGTGCGTAACATAGCCGGATACAACAACCGACTGGCCGAAGCGGTGAAGAAGGGTGAAGAGCTGACGCGCCGCGTACAGACCGGCTTCGATGATGACGGCAAGCCAGTGATGGAAGACCAGCCGCTGTCGATGGAGCCGCTGCCGTTTATCGTCGTCGTCGTCGATGAAATGGCCGACCTGATGCTGGTCGCCGGAAAAGATATCGAAGCCGCCGTTCAGCGTCTGGCGCAAATGGCGCGCGCGGCGGGCATTCATATGATCATGGCGACCCAACGTCCGTCTGTCGACGTTATCACTGGTACCATCAAGGCCAACTTCCCGACCCGCATCAGTTTCCAGGTAACGTCCAAAATCGACAGCCGGACGATCCTGGGTGAACAGGGGGCCGAACAGCTTCTCGGCCAAGGCGACATGCTGTACATGGCCGGAGGCGGTCGCGTCACCCGCGTCCATGGCCCGTTCGTCTCGGACGAAGAAGTCGAGCACGTGGTCTCACATCTGCGCGCCCAAGCGGCACCTGATTATATCACCGAGGTTACCGAAGACGTCGAAGACGCCGCTCCTTTAAGCGGTGGTTCCGGTCGCCAGACCGGCGACGAGTTGTACGACGAGGCAGTCGCGCTGATCGCCCGCGAAGGCAAGGCATCGACCAGTTTTATTCAACGTCATCTGCAAATAGGGTATAACCGCGCAGCACGCATTATCGAACAGATGGAAAGCGAAGGCGTTGTCAGCAAAGCGAACAGGGTCGGCCGCCGCGAGGTTCTTATCGGCAACGTCGGCGAAGCGGTCCTTTAACAATATTTTGAAGCAGATGGTTTCTGTGGCGCTACTGGTTGGCGCGTTATTCTTTAGCGGCCTCGGCGAGGCGGCGGCAAAGGTCGAAGAGGCACACCCGTTAAGCGCCGCCGACCGTAAGGACCTGTCGCGCATCCAGGATTACATGAACCGCATTACCACCCTGCAATCGACGTTCCTGCAGGCTTCATCGAACGGCGGCTATGCCGAGGGCACATTGTATTTGTCCCGGCCCGGTAAAATGCGCATCGAATATGATCCGCCCGCACAGTTTCTGATCGTCGCCGACGGAACCTGGCTGATCTATCACGACAAGGAACTGGAACAAATGACCCATCTGCCGCTGGGATCGACCCCGGCGGCCATCATCGTCGATGAAAAGATGTCGCTGTTTGGCGATGATCCAAAGGTTACCCGGATTGAACGCGGCCCCGGCGTCATCGCCGTCACCCTTGTCAGCAACGACGACGAAGGCTCGATCACGCTGGTCTTCGGCGACAGGCCACTGGTGTTGAAAAAGTGGATCGTCATCGATGCTCAAGGGGTGCGCACGTCGGTTTCCCTGCTGTCCAGCCAAATTGGTGTCGCCCTTGACGACAAACTGTTCAAGGTCAAGCTGTTACAGCAAAAGACCGACCCCTGAAATAATTGTTGAATGTTATCTAAATACTACCCAAATGAGAATCATGGGTTGAATTGACCCTGGATGGTCCCCTGCCATCCCGGATCCCGCGAGGGTTTCGAAAACGCCCGGCAACGCCCCCCGCCGGGCGTTTTTTTATGAAGGAGTTGTGGGCGCATCCTGCGGATGGCGCTGTCTCTGGAAGCCAAGCCCTACTTTTAACCGGAACTAAATTCTCGAAGAATAAACCTCCTGCCGACATTTAAAGTCGGACTTCCAGAAGCCTCGCCGCCGAAGGCGCGCTACATCATGGCGCTAACCGATAACCACCCGGTTCGGTCAGGAGAATTTTGGCGTTCGAGGGGTCTTGCTCAATCTTCTGGCGCAACCGATAGACATGGGTTTCCAGCGTGTGGGTGGTGACCCCGGCGTTATAGCCCCATACCTCGTCCAGCAGGACATCGCGGCTGACGACCTTGTCGCCGGTGCGATACAGAAATTTCAGGATCGCCGCTTCCTTGTCGGTCAGGCGGACCTTTTTATTGGTTTCCGTTTCCAGCAACAGCTTGGCGCCGGGCTGGAAACTGTAGGGGCCAATGGTGAAAATCGCATCGTCGCTGCGTTCGTGCTGCCTGATCTGAGCCCTGAGACGCGCCAGCAGAACGCCCAGCTTGAACGGCTTGGTAATGTAATCGTTGGCCCCGGCATCAAGGCCTAAGATCGTATCGGCATCGGTATCGGCCCCGGTCAGCATGATGATCGGCGACTTGACGCCGCTGCGGCGCATCAGGCGACAGGCCTCGCGGCCATCCATGTCAGGCAGGCCGACATCCAGCAAAATAATGTCGAAATAATCGTTTTTCGACAGCTCCAGTGCGTCCGAGCCGTTGGTCGCGGTGGTGATCTCGAATTCTTCGTGCAGCTGCAGCTGCTCGGAAAGCATTTCCAGAAGCGGCTTTTCGTCGTCGACGATCAGCACCTGTTTGCCGTTGCTCATGGGTTGTTGTCGCCTTCCCGGACTGTAAAAATATGTCGAATCGAACTATAGTCATGTTCGCGGTCGAGAAAAAGCCGCTGATCGTTTCCCTTTGTCTTGGCGGCGTTACGGAGTATGTTGCGCCGCCCTTAAGGGCGCTTGAACTACATGGACAAGACATGCCGCATCGCTTCGAATTAATCCCTATGCCCGCGTCGCGCGAAAGGGTCTCGCTGTTGGCCGTCGACCGCGCCGTCTCGGAACTGCGCCGCGGTCGTTCCGTCGTCGTTCGCGGAGCCGCCGGGGAAGCTGCGCTTATCGCCGCTGCCGAGGCTGTGACGCCCGACGTTCTTGTGGAAATGCATAATGTCAGCCACAACCAGCCGTCGCTGGCGATTACCGCGCGACGCGCCAGTGTTCTGGGCATCACCGAAACAGAAGCCGCCGCCGTCATTCTGTCGTCAACTGAAGCATGGCAGGCCGAAACGGTGCTGCGACTGGCCGACCCATTGTCGCCAATGATCAGTGACATCAAAAAATATCCCGGCATCGATGCCGGCACCTATAGCTGCGCGACCGGTGCCGTCGGCCTGGCCAAGCTGGCGCGCCTGTTGCCCGCCGCTCTGGTGTCAAATATTACCAACCCTGACGCTGACGACCTTGACGGCTGGTGCGTTCGCCACGGTCTGTTGATTGTCGATGCTGGCGATGTATTTCAGTACGAACACACTGCGGCACGCACCCTGAAAGCCGTTAGTGATGCAAAGGTGCCGCTGGAAGGGGCCGAAGACACCAAAATCGTTGCCTTCCGCCCGATTGATGGCGGGCTTGAGCATCTGGCCATCGTTATCGGTATGCCCGGCGGCGAAAAAGGGGATGAGGCGGTGCTGGCGCGCCTGCATTCGGAATGCTTCACCGGCGACTTGCTGGGCAGCCTGCGCTGCGATTGCGGCGACCAGCTGCGCGGCGCCATCAACGAAATTGCCAAATCCGGCGGTGGCGTGCTGTTGTATCTGGCCCAGGAAGGGCGCGGCATCGGGCTGGTTAACAAGCTGCGCGCGTATGGCCTGCAAGACAGTGGCTTCGACACCATGGACGCGAATGAACAGCTGGGCTTCGACGCGGACGAGCGGGTCTACCTGCCAGCCGCGGAAATGCTGCGTTTGTTGGGCTATTCATCTGTCCGGCTGATGACCAATAACCCCGACAAGATCGAGGCGCTGGCCGCCTGTGGCGTCGATGTGGTCGAGCGTGTCGCCCATGCCTTCCCGTCGAACCGACATAACGAAGGCTATCTGAAGACGAAAGCCGCAAAAGGCGGGCATCTTATTTGAATACGCATCCGGAGGATGCGCCTACATAAATTTCCCGGCATTTTGTGCCCAGAACCCATATTTACCGTTGATATGGCTTTCTAACCACCTGAAAAACCACGATTTATAGTTGGCATGGCGCTTGCGTTAATAATCCTGAATAAAAACCGGGAAAAATGCGTTATGTACGGACCAACCGAAGCCACGAGTACGGAGACCGCCCTGCTAGAGCCGCGTCGCTCGCTGCAGAATGTCGGCTCCAAGGACAAAGACGAGGACGAGGAACGCCGCTTGAATGGCGGCGGCGACCAGTTCCACGCCTTTGGTGCCGATGGCTTCACCTTCCTCGACTTCCTCGACATCATTAATCCGCTGCAACACATTCCCGTCGTCGGCAGCCTGTACCGGGACATGACCGGCGATGAAATCGACCCGGCGTCGCGCGTTATCGGCAGCACCTTGTTCGGGGGACCGGTCGGCACGGTGGCCTCGCTGGTCAATGTTTCCCTTGAACAAAGCACCGGCAAGGACATGGGCGATCATGTGCTGGCGTTTTTAGGTGGTGAAGATAGCGCGACAGAGGGCGGCGACGGCGCACCGATGTTAGCCAATGCCCCGGTTGCTTCGGGTCAGCTGGCCGACGCGTCGTTGATTCCGGAAAACCTCGAAGTTTTGAACTGGGCGCGCCGTGAAGCCGCCTTCATGAATGGCACCGGCGGGGCCGATGAACAAGCCGCGCTGCGTCCCGAAGTCAGTATCGCCAGCGCCGCAGGTATTTCCGACACCACGGCCAAGGCCGAACGGGTCGCCAAGCGCACCGGCGATATATCGGGACACATGGAAGTCCTGGATTGGGCCCGAAATGAAGCCGCCGCCACCCGTGCAGCCGTTGACAGGGCCGCTGCTGCTAAGGACACCGAAGAGGGCACCGTCGCCCGCACTGCTGAAGACATTCGCCAATCTGGCGAGGCCCGCACCCTTCAAACCAATACCCGGCACGACCAGTTGTCCGGCGCCACCGCACCCGGTGGCGGCTGGTTCACAGAAACCATGTTAACGGCGATGACCAACTACGAGCAAAGCGCCCAGCTGGGCAAGGTCAACGACCCGCGGTCGGGCCTGAAGAGCGTTAACGTCTCTAACTGACATTCTGTCTTTCTGCCTGTAATCTTAAGCCCATGGACATCAATGTATCTGGTGACGGCTGGCTGACGTGGACTGCAACAGGCGGTCACGCGCGCCGTGTTCGGTGCGCGGTGGGCAACGGTGGCGTCGCCGATAAGCGGCACGAGGGCGACGGCATAACGCCCATCGGGCGCTGGCCCTTAAGACAATGTCATGTCCGCACCGACCGGCTTGAAATTCCTCAGACCGGCTTGGCCCTACGCCCCATAACCGAGGCCGACGGCTGGTGTGACGATGCCACGTCAGATGATTACAACCGTCTCGTCACCCTGCCGCTTGATGCCAGCCACGAGGCCATGTGGCGCGCCGATGGCCTGTACGACATTGTGATTGAGGTCGGCTACAACGACGACCCGGTCGTCCCCGGTCGCGGCAGCGCTATTTTCATGCACATCGCCAAGCCCTACTACGCCCCGACCGAAGGGTGCGTCGCGCTGAACATGGCAGACATGCTGGATTTGTTGCGGGACTGTGACGCAACCACACTGTTGCTCATTGGTTAGCGCGGTCTGTAAGACCCGCCATTTATGGTCTGACTTCCAGAGACCGCACCCCGCAGGGTGCTTACAAAGAGCGCGCCCCAAAGATCGCACTGCCAACGCGCACCAGCGTCGCACCGAACCGGATGGCGGTTTCGTAATCGGCACTCATCCCCATGCTCAGGCCTTCAAGGCCATTACGCTCGGCGATTTGCTTTAACAAGCCGAAATGCAGCGCCGCTTCCTCGTCGACGGGGGGAATACACATCAGGCCCTTGACCGGCAGGCCCAGTTCGTCGCGAACGAGCACTATAAAATCATCGGCATCCAGCGGGACGATGCCGGCCTTTTGTTCTTCTTCGCCGGTATTGACCTGAATGTAGAGGTCCGGACACGGATGTCCTGCGTCCCGCTCGCGGGCCAGGGCGCGGGCCAGTTTCGGTCGGTCGACGGTTTCGATCACGTCGAACAGCGCGATAGCATTCTTGACCTTGTTGGTCTGTAACGAGCCGATCAGATGTAAGCGGATGCCGGGGTGCGCCGCCTTCAGGTCCGGCCATTTGGCCTCGGATTCCTGTACCCGGTTTTCACCAAATATTTTTTGTGAAGCGGCAATGGCCTCGGCGATGCGTTCCGCCGGATGGGTTTTCGAGACACAAACCAGTTCGACACCCTTGCGACCATCGGCTGCGCTCGTGATCTTTTCCTTCACAAGAGAGAGGTTTTCCGCAATAGAGGAGGCTTCGGTTACCATGCGATGAGACACTTTTTTTTCGAGATTAATATTCGGAACCCGTGAATGCCGACCCTAGCAGAGACACCAGCCGCACAAAAGCCACGAGCTTTGCCCCGGCTGATTTTAATGACCGACGAAAAAAGACTCCCCGACCCGTTTCCAGCACTCAGCAGGCTGGGGCCGGAGGACGCCGTTATTCTGCGCCATTATCTCTCGCCTGAGCGCCAGGAGCTGGCGCGCGACCTGTTGTCCGATTGCCGCCAGCGTGGGCTTCGGCTGCTCATCGGGGCCGATGCGCGGCTTGCCCGACAAATCGGGGCCGACGGATTGCATTTGCCGGAATCCATGTTGCGGTCCAAACGCGCTACCTGGCGACTGTGGCAGCGACCCGGCTGGCTGTTGACCGCCGCCGCCCATTCCCCGGCGGCACTGGCGCGCGCGGCACGATCCGGTGTTGATGCGGCGCTGTTATCGCCGGTTTTCGCCACCGCCAGCCATACAAACGCAAAGCCCATCGGCGTCACTCGTTTTGCCATCTGGACCAGAGCCGCAGGCGTTCCTGTTTATGCCCTTGGCGGTATTACCAAAGACAGCTTTCCAAGGCTGATCCAGGCAGGTGCCGTCGGTCGCGCCGGTATCAGTGGACTTATCACGTAAAAAAACTAGGGCTGGCCCGACGTTTCGGCTATTAAAGGGTCAGAACATTTGCCTTATTTAAGGAGTCTTCAACCAAGACCATGACCGTTGATGTTAAAAACATGATCGCAAGGCCCTTTCTTTTCGCAATTCTTGGCGCGGCCGCACTGCTGGTGCAAGCCTGCACCGAAGGCGAGCCCGCTGGCGAACCAAAAACCAGCAACGACCTTAATATCAAGGGATCAGAGGCCGGACGCGCCCTGTTTGGCGAAGAAGGCCTGTTTACCGATGACCCTTATTCCGATGGTCGGGCCATCGGCGTCAACAGCTTCCTGTGGCGGGCGTCGTTGGATACCATTTCCTTCATGCCGGTAGCATCCGCCGACCCGTTTGGCGGCGTTATCATCACCGACTGGTATTCGGCATCTGAATCGCCTGCTGAGCGTTTCAAGTTGAATGTTTATATTCTTGGCCGCGCCTTGCGCGCCGACGGCGTGCGCGTCGCCGTGTTCCGGCAAGTTCTGGATTCCGCCGGTGGCTGGCGCGACAGCGCCCTGGCCGACACGACGGCGACCAAGATTGAAGACGCCATCCTCAGCCGAGCCCGTCAATTGCGAAGTGAAATTCTCAGGACCCAATGAGCTCGCGTTATAATTTCAAGGAAACTGAGGCCAAATGGCAGGCGCTGTGGCGCGATAACGCCACCTTCTCGGTAACCGAAGATACCAGCCGTCCCAAGTACTACGTGCTTGAAATGTTTCCCTATCCGTCGGGACGCATTCACATGGGGCATGTACGCAACTATACCCTTGGCGATCTGGTGGCGCGATACAAACGCGCGCGCGGGTTTAACGTCTTGCATCCGATGGGCTGGGACGCCTTTGGACTGCCGGCGGAAAATGCCGCCATCGCCCATAATGTGCCGCCGGCTGAATGGACGCGCGACAACGTCGCCACCATGCGTGAACAACTGCAAAGCATGGGCTTGTCCTATGACTGGGACCGTGAAATTGCCACTTGCGAGCCCGATTATTACCGCCATGAACAAAAAATGTTCCTGGATTTCCTCGACGCCGGACTGGTCTATCGCAAGGAATCCTGGGTCAACTGGGACCCGGTGGAAAACACCGTGCTGGCTAACGAACAGGTTATTGACGGCAAGGGCTGGCGGTCCGGGGCCGATGTTGAAAAGCGTCGCCTCGCCCAGTGGTTCCTGAAAATCACCGAATACGCAGACGACCTGTTGGCCGAGCTGGGCAACCTTGATCGCTGGCCCGACCGGGTGCGGCTGATGCAGGAAAACTGGATTGGTCGCTCCGAAGGCGCTTATGTGCATTTCCCGCTTATCGGTCGCGATGATGATCTGAAGATCTATACGACCCGGCACGACACCCTGTTCGGGGCCTCGTTCATGGCGATCGCCGCCAACCACCCGCTGGCCCACGAACTGGCCGAAGGTAACGCCGCCTTAGGCGAATTCATTGCCAAGTGTGGACGCTTAGGCACCAGCGAAGCGGCCATCGAGACGGCGGAAAAAATGGGTTTCGACACGGGCCTGAAAGCGGCCCATCCATTTGTCGAAGGTAAAGAGCTGCCGGTCTATGTCGCCAACTTCGTGCTGATGGAATACGGCACAGGCGCCATCTTTGGCTGCCCGGCACACGACCAACGCGATCTGGACTTCGCCCGCAAATACGATCTGGACGTGGTTCCCGTGGTCGCGCCGAAAGACGCCGACCCTGCCGAGTTCGCAGTCGGCAATGAAGCCTTCACGGACGACGGCATTCATATTAATTCAGAGTTCCTCGACGGCACGACAGTTGAAGACGGCAAAACAATGGCCGCCGATCGTCTGGTTAACGACGGATCCGGCGAAGCAACCGTCAATTTCCGGCTGCGCGACTGGGGCGTATCGCGACAGCGCTACTGGGGCTGCCCTATCCCGGTCATTCATTGCGATGGTTGCGGCATCGTCCCGGTTCCCGCCAGCGACCTGCCTGTCGAGCTACCCGCCGATCCTGATTTCTCCGCGCCGGGCAATCCGCTGGAAAATCATCCCACATGGAAAGATATCGATTGTCCGGCATGTGGCAAGGCGGCAAGGCGCGAGACCGATACCTTTGATACGTTTTTCGAGTCGTCATGGTATTTCGCCCGCTTCACTGATCCGAAAAGCGACGACGCCTTCTCGCGCACGGCGGCCGATTACTGGCTGCCCGTCGACCAGTACATTGGCGGTATCGAACACGCCGTCCTGCATCTGCTGTATTCCCGGTTTTTCACCCGCGCCCTGAAACAGTGTGGCTACCTTGACGTCAAGGAGCCCTTCGCCGGGTTGATGACCCAGGGCATGATTTGTCATGAGACCTACCAAAATGCCGACGGCGACTGGATAACGCCCGAAGAGGCCGAAGCTGCTGGCGACGGCGTTAACGTCGGGCGTTCGGAAAAAATGAGCAAATCGAAAAAGAATGTCGTCGACCCGGCATCCATCATTGATGCCTACGGGGCTGATACGGCACGTCTGTTTATGTTGTCTGACAGCCCACCGGATCGCGATCTGGACTGGACTGACAGCGGAATCGACGGCGCATGGCGATATGTCAATCGGTTATGGCGGATGATTACAGAACCGAAAATCGCCATTGCCGCTATCGGCGAGGCTAAGCCCGATGGCGTATCAGACGCCGTTGATGCGGCAGAGAAGGCTATCCATAAAACCGTCGCTGCGGTTTCCAGCGATCTTGATAAATTCCACTTCAACAAGGCCGTCGCCCGTATTCGCGAACTCACCAACCTGCTTGATGACTTAAACGTCGATGACGCGGGTGCCGCCTGGTTGCTGCGGCTCGGCTTCGACACCGTCGTTCATCTGATCGGCCCGATGATGCCCCACATGGCCGAAGAGTTGTTCTCTCATCTTGGTCATGACACCATGTTGGCCGACAGCCCATGGCCCGCGGTTGATGAAAGCATGCTCGTCGACGATACCGTTACCGTCGCTGTTCAGGTCAATGGCAAACTGCGCGGTACCCTTGATTTGCCAAAGGGTGCCAAAAACTCAGATGTCGAGGCACAAGCCTTGGCGTTGCCCCGGGTCGCGGAAGCTGTTGGAGATAGTGCGCCTAAAAAGGTTATCGTCGTGCCAGACAGGATTATCAATGTCGTCATTTAAACTCATCGCTGCCGTCGCCATTATTGTTTTTTCCGCTACGCTCAGCAGCTGTGGGTTTTCTCCGCTGTACGGCAAGCGGGTTGCCGGTCAGGATTCTGCCGAAGATCATCTGGCCCTTATCCAGATAAACCAGATCAAAGACCGGGTCGGCCAACAACTTCACAATCGCCTTCTCGACCGCCTGACTCCAAAAGGTGAGCCAGCAAACCCTGCCTATGTATTGACGGTAGATGTATCGGAATCCGTTTCCAGTCTCGGTGTTAAAAAGAGTGCCGTCGCGACACGCTCCAACCTTCGCCTCGACGTCAGTTATGTTCTGATGCCTGTTATCAATACGCTCGAAGAGGCCCTATCTTCGGGGACCGTGCTGGCAATCAGTGGATATGACATTTCCAATTCTGAATACACCACATTGGTTGCCGCTCAAAATGCACGGACCAGTGCTGTCCGGGAAGCCGCGGATGATATTCGCACCCGACTCGCCGTTTATTTCAGGCGTCAGAAGAACAACCCCTAGCAGGAGTTACGCGCCTTGAAAATTTCAGGTGCCCGCCAGGACAGTTTTATTGCCAATCCTGACCCGGCTGTTGCTTGTGTACTGCTGTATGGACCTGACCGTGGCCTGGTCCGCGAGCGCGCTCGGCTGTTATCGAAAACCGTTGTCGATGATCCGTCCGATCCCTTTCGCGTGGTTGAGGTGTCGGCGGCCGAGTTGAAAGCCGACCCGGCTCGACTGTCCGATGAAGCGGGCGCAATGGCCCTTGGCGGCGGACGGCGGCTGATCAAGGTCAACAATGCGACTGACGCCACCAGTGCCATTTTCAAGGCGCATCTTGCAGCCGTTGTTGGCGACTCTCTTATCATTGTCGAAGGCGGAGAACTTAGCCCCAGATCAAGCCTGCGCAAATTATTCGAGGCCTCTGATAACGCTGCAGCTATTCCGTGCTATGCCGATGATGCACGTAGCCTGCATCGGGTTATCCGCGAAACCCTGGGTGCCCATAAACTGAGTGCGACCGACGAAGCCATGGCCTGGATGGCCGATAATCTTGGATCTGATCGTGCTGTTACCCGAGGAGAGCTTGAAAAACTTGCCCTTTATATGGCCAGCCCCGGCGATGCCGAAAATGGACCAATACGAATTGAACTTGATGATGCTCGTTCCGTCATCGGCGACAGCGCCAGCACCGCGCTGGATGATATTTCCATGGCTGCGGCATCCGGCGATCAGGCGCGTCTTGATGTGGCGTTAAGGCGCGCATTCGGTGAAGGAATTCATGCCGTCGGTGTGCTGCGCGCCGTCTCGCGCCATATGTTGCGCCTGCATCAATGTGCAGGATCGGTCGCATCGGGTAAGAACGTCGGGCAGGCGATGGCGTCGCTTCGACCGCCGGTTTTTTTCACTCATAAAGATATGTTTGCCCGGCAAATGAATAGCTGGCGTATTGATCGTCTGGCCATGGCACTCGAACTGTTGAGTGCTGCGGAAATTGATTGTAAAACCACAGGAATGCCATCAGATGCTGTTTGCGGTCGCGCCTTAATGCGCATTGCCCAAATGGGTCGGCGTTAATGTTGCTGATTATCAGTTAGGCTTGATGAGATGACGACGACTGAATTTTATATACTTGTAGCAATTGGCGTCGTGTTTGCCCTGATCGCCGGGTTCTTTCTCAGGTCTAAAAATAATAAGAAAAAGAAGCGCGGCAAGGGAAAGAAGGGCAAATTCTATAAGCCCGACGCCTATCAGGATATGGGCGGCGACGGAAACGACGAGTTTCAGGATTCCGACATGTACGCCATGAAAGAAGGCAAGGGTGGCGGAGTCTTTCAAGACGACGACGACAGTTCCAAGAAAAAGAAAGAAGACGAATACGACAGCTGGGATAACTATTGAGTACGAGCCGATTCGGCGGCGTAACAGTGGTTATATGGTCAGCCCTTCGGCTGACTGGATAGGCGGGCCAGCACGTCATCCAGCTGACCCAGGTCGTTATAGTGAATGGTCAGGGCACCGCGTCCATTCTTAAAGCGGATATCCACTTTCAGGCCCAACATAGCAGCCAGATCATTTTCCAGAGCCACCGTATCGGGGTCCTTGGCGGCTGCAACTGATTTTGCGGATGGCCCTTTCTGCTGCGTTAGCTTTTCTGTCTGGCGAACATTAAGTCCTTGTTTAATAACTGTTTTTGCTAGTTTCAGCGGATTGTCCGAGGTCAGCAGGGCACGCCCATGTCCGGCGCTCAGCTGACCTTCATCGATCATTTTGCGGACCGCATCGGGAAGCCCCAGCAGGCGCATCATGTTGGCGACATGGCTACGGCTTTTGCCCATCGCCTTGGCCAGCTCTTCCTGCGTATGGGAAAATTCATCCATCAGGCGCTGGTAGCCTTCTGCCTCTTCCATCGCCGACAGGTCCTGGCGTTGCAGGTTTTCGATCAGCGCTATTTCAAGTGTCTCGCGATCATCCAACTGTTTGATAATGACCGGCACTTCATGTTGACGGGCCTTTTGGGCGGCTCGCCAACGGCGCTCACCGGCAATAATCTCGTAGGAGTCCGGTCCGTCCAGCGGTCTGACCAGCAGCGGCTGTAAAATGCCTTTCTCGGAAATCGACCGGGACAGGTCGTCGATCAGCGCGTCGTCCATAATATGACGGGGCTGAAATTTTCCCGGCTGCAACTGGCCGATGGGCAGTGTACGAACCGCCTTGCCTGATGTAGCAACAGTTCCGGAAACAGAGACGGTTTCGGCAACCACTTCCTCGCCAAGCAATGCCGAAAGGCCGCGACCAAGTTTGCGCTTCTTGTCGTCTTTCACGTTTGTTTGTTTCCTGTCTGCCGGTGCACCCATGTCTAGGTTCCTTAAGTTCCTGTGCTCAATACTTCTGCGTCGCGTTCACGACGAATGACTTCTCCGGCCAAATGCAGATAAGCCTGAGAGCCGGCACACGCCATATCATAGACCAGCACCGGCCGACCATAAGAAGGCGCTTCCGATACCCGAACGTTACGGGGAATAACCGTTTTGTACACCTTGTCGCCGAAGTGTTCACGCACATCGCTGGCGACCTGTTCGGACAGGTTATTGCGTTTGTCGAACATGGTCAGCACGATGCCTTGTAATTCCAATGACGGATTAAAGGCGGCGCGGATGCGCTCGATGGTCTTGATCAGATGGCTGATGCCTTCCAGGGCGAAAAATTCACATTGCAGGGGAACCAGCACCGCTTGTGCCGCGGTCAGCGCATTAATGGTCAACAATCCGAGGGCTGGCGGACAGTCAATCAACACATAATCGTATTCACCCGCCTCGCCGCTCACCTTGTCCAGGGCGCCGCGCAGGCAGTACTCGCGATTTTCCACGTCAATCAATTCAATCTCGGCACCGGCCAGGTCGACGCCTGAGGGCGCGATATCAAGGCCCGGTATGGTCGTCGCCTGAACGGCCTCGGCCAACGAAGCCTGTCCCATAACAACGTGGTAAGTGTTGATGTGCCGCGCGTTTTGTTCAATGCCAAGACCGGTGCTGGCATTGCCTTGCGGGTCCAGATCGATGACCAGAACGCGCTTCTTGATTGCTGCCAGTGCGGTTGCCAGATTGATCGCCGTCGTTGTTTTGCCAACGCCGCCTTTCTGGTTGGCGACGGCGAGAATGCGGGCGCCATCTCCTTGCCATGCGAGGGGAGCTTCAGTCATCACGGGCGGACACGGCCTCCAATTTCAATATGGTGCCGGACGGGTCCGACAGGCTTGGGATTTCAGTGGTCGACATTTTCCAGTTATTGGCCGCGAGCGTCAATTCGTCATCCGCCGTTTTGCCCTTCGGAAACAAACAAGTTGTGGATGGTTTGAGGAAAGGCTGGGCATAACCCAGCAAATCGCCCAATGCGGTCAGGGCGCGGGCCGTCACCACGTCGGCGACGAGACCTTCGACGGCCTCAATCCTGTCGGCATGGATGTGGGTTTTGGGCGTCACATCCATGACCCGCGCCGCCTCGGCCAGAAAAGCGCATTTGCGGGCGTCTGATTCAATCAGGTGGATGCTGACATCTACACCGGACATCGCCGCCAGCACCAGTCCGGGAAATCCGGCACCGCTGCCCATATCGACAATCACCATTTCGTCCGGGCCTTCTGGCAGGTGCGCAAACAACTGGGCCGAGTCCAGCATGTGCCGTCGCCACAGGTCGGGCAGCGTTTTCGACCCGACGAGGTTAATCTTTTTCTGCCATTTCTCGAGCACATCGGCGTAGGCCTGAAGTCTGGCCAGCGTCTCGTCGGTAACGCCGGTCAGCTGTTTGAAGTCTGCCGCGATCAGCGGGGGCGGGGCCATTGTTTCACGTGAAACATTCATGCCGGTACCGATTCGAGCCCGGAATCACGCCTTGAATCACGACGGCGGACGAAGGACAGTAGGGCCGTCAACGCCGCCGGGGTGACCCCCGAAATACGCCCCGCCGCACCCAGTGTCGCCGGGCGGGCGGCCGCGAGCTTCAGGCGCACCTCGTTGGACAGGCCCGGCACGTCGGCAAAGTCAAGATCGGCCGGCAGGACCAATGCCTCGTCGCGACGAAAGGCCTTAACGTCTGCATTCTGGCGTTCCAGATAGCTGGCGTAGCGGGCATCCGTCGCAACCTGGGCGGCGAGGGTGGGATCAAGCCCGTCCAGTTCCGGCCACAGTGAGGCAAGCTGTTCGAGCTCGACACCGGCATAACCGAGAAGTTCCCGGGCGCTACGTCTGACGCCATCAAAATTAACGCCAATGCCGTGTTTGCCCAACGCGTTCGGTGTCGCCGTCAGGCCGTCGAGCAGAGAACGAATCTCTTCAAGCTGTTGGGCTTTTTCCTGAAACGCTTTCGCACGGGTGCCAGAAACGACGCCAATATCAATGCCGCGCGCCGTCAATCGCTGATCGGCATTGTCGGCCCTGAGCGCTAGTCGGTATTCGGCCCTGGACGTAAACATCCGGTAGGGCTCTTCCGTCCCCAGCGTCACCAGATCGTCAATAAGCACGCCAAGATAGGCCTCGGCCCGATCCAGCGTAAACGATTCGGCTACGCAACCAGCCACGCTACCGGCCATGCTGCCGACTGTGCGTGCCGCATTTATACCGGCCAGCAGCCCTTGTGCGGCGGCTTCTTCATAGCCGGTGGTGCCATTGATCTGTCCGGCCAGGAACAGCCCCGGCAGGCGCGCCGTTTGCAGGTCCGGTCCCAATTCGCGGGGGTCGACGAAGTCGTATTCGATGGCATAGCCCGGTTGCAACATGGTCGCGTTCTCAAGGCCCGGGATAGTTTTCAGCAAACCCAGCTGCACGTCTTCGGGAAGCGACGTCGAAATGCCGTTGGGGTAGACCGTACGATCGTCCAGTCCTTCGGGCTCCAGGAAAATTTGATGGCGGTCGCGACCGGCAAAGCGCACCACTTTGTCCTCGATGGACGGGCAGTATCGCGGGCCGACACCATCAATCTGGCCGGAATACATCGGTGCCCGGTGCAGGTTTTCGCGGATCAACGCATGTCCGGCCTCGCTGGTACCGGTGATATGACACGAGATCTGCGGCGTCGTGATGCGGTCCGTCAGGAATGAAAAGGGCACCGGCGGGGTGTCGCCGGGCTGCTCGTCGAGGCCGGTATAATCGATAGTCCGCCCATCGATGCGCGGCGGTGTCCCGGTTTTCAGGCGCCCCAGCCGAAAGCCCAACCGCTCGATGGTTTCGGCCAACCCGATTGCCGGGGCCTCGCCCATGCGCCCGGCAGGGGTCTGTTTTTTACCCAGATGAATGACGCCGCGCAGAAAAGTGCCGGTGGTAATGACCACGGCCCCGGCCCGCAAGGTCTCGCCGTTACCGGTGACGACGCCTGCAATCCGCCCGGACGGGTCGACAATCAGATCTTCTGCCGCCGCCGCTCTTATTGTCAGAGACTGTTGTTCTGCCAAAAGCTCCTGCATCGCCTGCTTGTAAAGCTTGCGGTCAGCCTGGGCGCGCGGCCCATGAACGGCAGGGCCTTTGCGGCGATTAAGCATACGAAACTGGATGCCGCCCCGGTCGATGGCGCGGCCCATCAGGCCATCCAGCGCATCGATCTCGCGCACCAGCTGCCCCTTTGCCAGCCCACCAATAGCCGGATTGCACGACATTTCACCGATACCGTCGAGGCGATGGGTCAGCAACAGGGTCGCCGCACCGATGCGCGCGGCCGCGGCTGCGGCCTCGCAGCCCGCATGGCCGCCGCCGATGACAATCACATCAAATGTGGTCTCGTTATCCGTCATAATGGCCGGAATGTAGGGGTGCCGAAGACTTGAGTCAAAACATTCCACACAGCCCCAGGCCCGATGTTTCACGTGAAACACACGCGTTGTGCCCCTCTTGATGGCGCACTGGGTGGCGAGGCCTCTGGAAGCCATGTTTTAATTTTGGCAGGAATTAAATTCAAGAAAGCCTGACACCTGTTGCCAATTAAAGTTGGGCTTCCAGAACCGTTGCCGCGCCGCGCACCACATAAAGATCGATTCGGCTACGCACCGATCCAAGCCATCGATTCGGCTGCGAAACCAGAGTCTTGCCCGTTATTTGCCGATGCAGAATTCGCCGAAGATAACATCGAGCAGGTCTTCAACATCGATTCGGCCCGTAATCGATCCCAATGCCCGGGCCGCCAGCCGCAGGTCTTCTGCCGCCAGTTCGATACCATCAGATGACTGGGCACGGGCCAATGCAGCCCGGCAATCCTCCAGTGCCCGGCGATGGCGCTCCCTCGTCGGGGCCGGGCCGCCCGTCGATTCCAGTCTTTCAGATACCGCCCGCTCAAAATCGGCCATCAAGGTCTCGATGCCGTCACCGGTCTTCACAGAAACGGTCAGCCCATCTGGACCGGCGTCAGGCGCATCGCCCAGATCACCCTTGTTGTAAACGACCAGCGTGTCGGCCGGACTGTCGTTGATCAGGGCCACGGTTTCAGGGTCTGGTACAGCTGCACTGGCATCCAGCACCGCCAATTTCAGGTCCGCGTGGGCGGCCCTTTGGCGTGAACGGCGAACGCCTTCGCCCTCGACTTCGTTGCCCTCGACATCACGCAAACCGGCGGTATCGGCAATGATCAGGGGATAGCCGCCGAGGTCCAGATGAACCTCGATCACATCGCGCGTCGTCCCGGCAATATCCGAGACAATGGCCGCATCGCGCCGGGCCAGCAGATTGAGCAGGCTCGATTTACCGGCGTTGGGCGGCCCGATGATCGCCAGACTCAAACCGTCGCGCAGTCGTTCGGCCCGGTGGTTGTCGTTCAGATGAGTCTCAATATCGGCATCCAGCACGGTGGCTGCGGTCAGTGCTTCGGCCATCAAACTGTCGGGCAAATCCTCGTCCGTAAAATCCATATCGGCTTCCATGTACGCCAACAGCCGGACCAGTCGGGAGCGCCAGTCTTCATACAATCTTGCCAATTCGCCACCGGCCTGTCGCTGGGCCTGTCGACGCTGGGCCTCGGTCTCGGCCTCAATCAAGTCGGCCAGGCCTTCGGCTGATGTTAAGTCCAGCTTGCCCAGTTCGAACGCCCGACGGCTGAATTCTCCGGCATCCGCCGGTCGCAAACCCTTGATCCTGCCAAGAGTTGATAACAGGGCCGCAATAACAGCCGGGCCGCCATGAACATGCAGCTCGGCGACATCCTCACCGGTAAAGCTGGCCGGGGCCGGAAACCACAAGCCGAGGCCATCATCGAGAACATCGCCTGTATCCGGATCGCTGAATTTGGCACGTGTCGCCAGCCGTGGGGCAGGGGGTGTATCAGTGCCCATCAGCCGGGACAATGCATCGCCGGCATCTGGCCCGGACACCCGGACAACCGCAATCCCGGCCCGGCCACGGCCGCTGGCCAGGGCAAAGATGGTGTCTGAAAAAGGGCTAGCCGGTGTCATGCTGGGCGTCCGAAAAATAATCTGGTAAAAATATAAGGGTTGTATCGCTGGCGGTTCCCCACAAAATAGTCCCTAGTTCACACAGACGCCAACACTCAATCCCGGAAGGTCCGCTCTCCACCATGAACACCAATCAACTCGTTCGGGAAACCAGCCCCTATCTGTTGCAGCATCAGGACAACCCGGTCCATTGGTGGGCATGGGGCGAAGAAGCGCTTGAGCACGCGCGAACCGAAAACAAACCGATCCTGTTGTCGATTGGATATTCTGCCTGTCACTGGTGTCATGTCATGGCCCATGAAAGTTTCGAAGACGAGGCCATCGCCGGGGTGATGAACGAGCACTTCGTCAACATCAAGGTCGACCGTGAAGAGCGCCCGGACCTGGACGTCATCTATCAGTCAGCGCTGGCGCTGATGGGCGAGCAGGGCGGCTGGCCGCTGACCATGTTTCTGACGCCAGAGGGCGAGCCATTCTGGGGTGGCACCTATTTTCCGGCGACGCCACGATACGGGCGGCCCGCATTTCCTGAACTGCTGAAGCACGTATCGCAGACCTATATCGAAGACCACGACAAGGTTCGCGATAGCGTCAAGTCGATGCTCGACGCCCTGAACCAGTTATCGAAACCGGCTGGTGGCGGGGGTCTCAGTTTCAGCCTGCTGAACGAGGCATCGTCGCTGTCGTTGCATCTGATAGACACCGTCGAGGGCGGGCTTTCAGGCGCACCGAAGTTCCCCCAGGTCAGTTATTTCAAGTCTTTGTGGCGGGCCTATCTGCGCACCGGCAAACAGGATTTTCTCGAGGTCATCACCCTGACGCTGGATAAAATGTGTCAGGGCGGCATCTATGATCATGTCGGCGGCGGTTTCGCGCGCTATTCGACTGATGACATCTGGCTGGCCCCGCATTTCGAGAAAATGCTCTATGACAACGCCCAGCTGATCGACCTGCTCACAGAGGTCTGGCGACACACAAACAGCCCGCTGTATGGCGAGCGCGTCAGCGAAACCATCGACTGGGCTCTCAGGGAAATGGTTGTCGGCAAAAGCGGCGATGATGATGGCGGATTCGCCTTCGCCAGTGCGCTGGACGCGGATTCCGAAGGCGTCGAGGGCAAGTTCTATGTCTGGGGTGAAGCTGAAATCGATACCGCACTTGGCAATGACGCAATCGCGTTCAAGGCAGCATACGACGTCAGGCCAAACGGCAACTGGCATGAAGGTGGGGAAGGCGTAAACATCCTCAACCGCAACGCCAATCCGGATGCCACCTTCGACGAGAATTTAATGGCCGCCTGCCGAATAAAACTGTTGAGCATCCGCGAGGGCCGCATTCGCCCGGGCCGCGACGACAAGGCGCTTTGCGACTGGAACGCCATGATGGTCGCCGCCCTGGCCCACGCCGGACAAGTCTTCGGTCGCGACGACTGGATCAAGGCGGCACGCGATGTCTTTCACTTTATCTGCGCCAACATGATTGAAGACGGTCGCCTGCGCCATTCATGGCGGGATGGTAGCCTGCGCCACGCCGCCGTCCTGGATGACTACGCCCATATGATCCGCGCCGCCATCATGTTGACCGAAGCGACCGGCGAAGTGCTTTACCTGGAACAGGCGACGTCGTGGCTGGCCGTCGTCAATGCGCGGTACTGGGACGAAGCCGGGGCCGGATATTATCTGACCGCCGACGATGCGCCGGGGCTGATTACCCGCTCGAAGACCATCGCCGACAATGCCGTGCCGTCGGCCAATGGAGTCATGACCGAGGCGCTGGCCAGAATGTATTTGCTGACCGGCGACGAGGCGCATCGGGAACGGGCAGAAAAACTGATACGGGTGTTTTCCAGCTCTTCGGCCCGCAACCTGACCAATCTGCCGGGCCTGATGGCGGCCTATGAAGTTCTGGAAAACGCCGCCCAGATCGTCATTGTCGGCAGGCCTGACGATGATGCCACCGCTGCTCTTCTTGACGCCGCCATATCTGCGGCACCCCCCTGGGCGGTGCTGTTGCGAATTGCGCCGGGCGAAGAATTGCCAGCCGGCCACCCAGCAGTTGGCAAAACGGGTGTCGATGTGCCGACCGCATTCGGGTGTGCGGCTGGAACCTGTGGCCTGCCCATTATCGACGATCAGTCCTTGAGAAAAGCGCTCCACAGGGAGTAGACTTGTTGCCATCATGGCATACACATCCATCAACAGCCCCGTCGGTGCCTTAACGGTTTTTGCCGAAGACGACGCCATCGTCGCCCTTGAATGGGGCCGTGTTGACAATGCAGAAACATCCGACCTGCTGGGCGAAGCCGCCCGACAGCTGGACGCCTATTTCGATGGTAGGCTCAATACTTTCGATCTTCCGCTTAAACCCCACGGCACGGCCTTCCAAAAATCTGTCTGGCAACTCATGGAGGAAATTCCTATCGGGCATACACGCACCTATTCCGATCTGGCGGCGGATCTGAAATCCGGGGCACGCGCCGTCGGCACGGCGTGCGGGCGCAATCCCGTTCCACTAATTATTCCCTGCCACCGTATCGTCGGTGCAGCCGGAAGTCTTGGCGGGTATTCCGGGGCAGGCGGCATCGTCACCAAACGACTGCTGCTTGATCTCGAGCAGAGCCATTCCCTCGCCGCATAATCAAAAAATCAGGATTTAAAATAATGAGCAAAGCCATTCGCATCCATGAGACCGGTGGGCCCGAAGTGATGGTCTGGGAAGACATCGACGTTCCAGCGCCCGGCCCCGGCGAGGCCCATGTGCGCCATACCGCCGTCGGGCTTAATTTTATCGATGTCTATCAGCGCACCGGTTTGTACCCCTTACCCGAAATGCCCGCCATCATCGGCCTGGAGGCCGCCGGTGTCGTCGAAGCGGTCGGCGAGGGTGTAACCGAAGTCAGCCCCGGCATGCGTGTTGCCTATGCCGGTGTGCCGCCGGGAGCCTATGCCGAGGAGCGCGTGATACCGGCGCATCGGCTGATCGAAATGCCCGACACCATAACGGACGAAACCGCAGCGGCCATGATGCTGCAGGGCATGACCGTGCAGTATCTGTTGAACCGGACCTATGCCGTGCAGCCGGGCGATACCATCCTGTTGCACGCAGCAGCCGGAGGCGTCGGCCTGATTGCATGTCAGTGGGCGAAGCATCTGGGCGCAACCATCATCGGCACCGTCGGGTCTGACGAAAAGGCCGAACTGGCGAAGGCCAATGGCTGCGACCATACCATCATCTATACCCGGGAAAACTTCACCGAACGGGTTCAGGAAATTACCGACGGCAAGGGTGTCGCCGTGGTTTATGATTCCATCGGCAAGGACACCTTCTCAGGATCCATCGATTGCCTGCAACCCTTGGGCATGATGGTGACCTACGGCAATGCGACCGGCAAGGTCGACCCTATTGATCCCGGCATGCTGGCGGCCAAGGGCTCGCTATTCCTGACCCGTCCGTCATTGATGGCTTATACGGCCAGCCGCGAAGACCTGGTCGCCTCGGCCACCGATCTGATCGATGTGATTGTCAGCGGGCACGTCAACATCAACGTCAATCAGACGTACGAGTTGAAAGATGCGGCCCGGGCCCACACCGACCTGGAAGCACGCAAGACGACGGGTTCGACGGTCTTTGCGGTTTAGCTGTTCATGGAATCGAAGAAGTCGTCGTTGGTCTTGGCGTCCTTCAGCTTACCGATCAGGAACTCCATTGCATCGACGACACCCATGGGCATCAGGATCCGGCGCAGCACCCACATTTTTGACAGGGTTCCCTGATCGACGATCAGTTCTTCCTTGCGGGTACCGGACTTGGTGATATCGATGGACGGCCAGACACGCTTGTCCGACAGCTTGCGATCAAGGATGACTTCGGAGTTACCGGTACCCTTGAATTCTTCGAAGATGACCTCGTCCATGCGCGAACCGGTATCGATCAGGGCGGTCGAAATAATGGTCAGCGATCCACCTTCCTCGATGTTCCGCGCCGCACCAAAGAACCGCTTCGGGCGTTGCAGGGCGTTGGCGTCAACACCACCGGTCAGCACCTTGCCCGATGACGGCACGCAGGTGTTATAGGCGCGTGCCAGTCGTGTAATGGAATCAAGCAAAATGACAACGTCGCGCTTGTGTTCAACCAGGCGCTTGGCCTTGGAAATGACCATTTCGGCGACCTGTACGTGACGCGTCGCCGGTTCATCAAATGTCGACGATACAACCTCGCCCTTGACCGAGCGCGACATGTCGGTGACTTCTTCCGGGCGCTCATCAATCAGCAGCACGATCAGGTAGCATTCCGGATGATTGGCGGTAATTGCCTGGGCGATGTTTTGCAGCATCACCGTTTTACCGGTGCGGGGTGGGGCGACGATCAACGCGCGCTGGCCCTTGCCGATGGGTGAAATCAAGTCGATGACGCGCGACGTGCGGTCCTTGACCGTTTCATCCTCAATTTCCATTTTCAGACGCTCATCGGGGTACAGCGGCGTCAGGTTATCAAAGTTAATGCGATGGCGGACCTTGTCCGGTTCTTCGAAGTTGATCTCGTTGACCTTAAGCAACGCGAAATAGCGCTCACCTTCCTTGGGCGAGCGTATCTGGCCTTCGACCGTGTCGCCGGTACGCAGCGAGAAACGCCTGACCTGACTGGGCGAAACATAAATATCATCGGGACCGGGAAGATAGTTGGCTTCCGGGCTGCGGAGAAATCCGAAACCGTCCTGCAGCACTTCGAGAACGCCGTCGCCAAAGATGGCGATGTCGTTTTCGGCAAGCCGTTTCAGGATGGCGAACAGCATGTCCTGCTTACGAAGGGTCGATGCGTTCTCGATTTCCAGCTCTTCGGCATAGGCCAGAAGATCAGCTGGGGATTTGGCTTTGAGTTCTTTCAAATTCATGATTGCTACTTTGTACTGGTGAACGGATTTTGAAATGCCGTTGCGGGGGGTGATTGAATAATTAGATGGATAAACTGGAAATTGCGCCGGGCGGACACCCGGACGATGATTGGTAATAATTTGAAGAAATTATGACGTCTATGGTAGCGCCTTCGCCAATTCTGTCAAACACTTGTTTGACCAAGCGTACCTAGAACGGGCGCAGTACAACCATCAAAACGACGCCAACCATCAACAGGGTCGGTGCTTCGTTGGCATAACGAAAATATTTTTGGCTGTGGGTGTTGCGGTCTTCATCGAAAGCACGACGCCATCCGGCCATTTTCATATGCAGGTAAATCAGACCCGCGACCATCACCAGCTTGGCATGCAGCCAGCCGTTGCTCCAGTCGGTGATATCGCTGATCAGCAATAGACCGCCAAACAAAAGCGACGACAGCATCGCCGGATTCATAATTGCGCGTAGCAGGCGGCGTTCCATCACCTTGAAGGTTTCCGACAGTTCCGAGCCAACTTCTGCATCCGTGTGATAGACGAACAAGCGCGGCAGATACAACAGGCCCGCCATCCATGCGATCACGCTGATGATATGCAGGGCCTTGATCCACAAATAGGCCAGGGTGGAAAGTTCCAGCATGTGAGTCCTTTGCTCTAGCTGTTAGGACAACTTTGACAATCGGTCGGGCAGTCGCGCTCGCCAGAACCGGACAATATCCCATTGCCGGAGGCGGGGCCAGACTCCATAGCGATGGCGCGTTCGACAAGCTTTGTCAGCCCGCCGATGAAATGCGGATTATCGCAGACCGTCGGGACACGCGCGTATTCGGGGACCCCAAGCTGGGCGGCCATTTCACGGTATTCCATATCAAGCTCGACCAGGGTTTCGGAATGCTCAGACACAAAGGCAATGGGAACGACAACAACCGGCATTTGGTCGGCGGCGGCGCGCTTTAGCTCGTCATTCAGCGAGGGCCCAATCCATTGCAGCGGCCCGACCCGGCTTTGATAGCATATCGCCCAGTCCAGGTCCGGCTTGTCCAGATGCGCCAGCGTTGTTTCAACGGTTTTCGCCACATGGGCGGGATAGGGGTCTCCGGCATCGACGATCTTTTGCGGCAGTCCGTGGGCCGAAAAAAGCACCCGCACAGTATCTTGGCCATACAAAGGCTCGGCACGGATCAAATCGGCCACGGCCCGGGCCAGATCGTCATCGCCCGGATAGCAACAAACCGTCGCTGTTGGCACATCAAGGCCCGCAGCGGCCGCTGAGCGATGCCAGTCACCCAGGGAAGACGCCGTGGTGGTGGTCGAAAACTGTGGATACAACGGCAGCAGGACAATGCGGTCGGGCGCAAAGTCCCTGACCCGGGCGGCGACGTCTGCGCTCATCGGATGCCAATAGCGCATACAGACGAAGCTTTTGAAGACACCCTCGCCGCTATTCAACGAAACATCCAGCGCTGAGGCCTGAATTTCAGTCATCTGCAACAAAGGCGAGGAGCCGCCGATTTTATTATAAATGTCGCGGGCCACCGGTGCCCGACGTCGCGACATCAATTGCGCCAGCGGCCAGCGGGCGATGGTTGGCAAGTTGATAATCGCTGGATCATTGAACAGATTAAACAGGAACGGTCGAACCGCTTGCAAGCCATCCGGCCCGCCCAGATTGAACAACACGACTGCGGTTTTCATGTCGCCGGACATGCTTGACTACCCGGACTCGTTCCGGCCACGGATTATTTCCACCAGCCGCGCCACATGTTCCGGTGGCGTCTGCGGCAGGATGCCGTGACCAAGATTGAAAATAAACGGGCCGTCACCAAGAGTATCAAGGATTTGCCTGGTTTCTGTCTCCAATGCATCGCCGCCGGCTAGCAGCGCCATATTATCAAGATTCCCCTGCACCGTGCACAGGGGCTGGATGTGCTCGGCGGCCCAGTCCAGCGGAATGCTGTTGTCCAGGCTAACGCCATCAACGCCGGTGCGCCTGACGAACTCCGGATACATAATCCCTGCGCCGCGGGGAAATCCGATTACCGGAACATCCGGATGGGCTGCCTTCAGCCGTCGCACAATTTCCGTGGTCGGTTCGATCACCCAGCGTTCGAACTGTGACGCACTCAACACGCCGGCCCAGGTATCAAATAATTGCAGGGCCTCAGCCCCATGTTCGACCTGGGCAATCAGATAATCAGATATCGCATCGACCAGCAGGGACATCAGATCAGAAAAACCATTGTTGGTATGCGTTCCATCGAAGGCCCAGGTACGGGCGGCCTGATAATCCTTGCTGCCATGGCCTTCAACCATGTAAGTGGCCAGTGTCCATGGCGCACCGGAAAATCCGATTAATGATGTTGTTTCCGGAATATCAGATGCCAGACGCGAAACCGTTTCATAGACCGGACTTAAGTGGTCATGCAGACGGTCCATGCTCAAGGCGTTGACACCAGAGGCATCACGGATCGGCTCCAACACCGGCCCTTCCCCTTCCTTGAAGGCCACTGACTGGCCAAGAGCATCAGGAATAACCAGAATATCGCTGAACAAGATCGCCGCATCGAAATCATATCGGCGCAACGGCTGTAATGTTGCCTCGACAGTCTGATCTGGCGTATAGCAAAAATCCAGAAAGTCAGGACTGTTTGCTCGAAGCTCGCGATATTCCGGCAGATAGCGACCGGCCTGACGCATTAACCACAATGGCGGCACTGTCAGGGCTTCGCCCTTGAGGGCCCGAATAAATCGTTTTTCTGAAGTCTTCATGAGCCGGGTAACGTATCCGAGATGTCCTTTCTTCCCTACCCTTAAATATAATTATTTATATAAAAAAGGTAGTAGTGGTAGTTGTACGCATAATAATGGGGATTATTAATTATCAACAGGTTGTTGGGGTCGTTTCCCTTGGCTAACAAGCGTTTTGGTAAAGGCTGTGGATTCATTGTTGATGAAATTGCAGATCATGATTGTTACTGAAATGTAACATCCGGTGTTTTTAAGCCCTGCTATAAAAACTTGGTTTTGAAGAACCGAATTCATCATCGGGATAAAAAGATTATTTGAATATCTTAATCCGGGGGAAATTTCATTTAGATGTCATTTTTATCCGGTATATTCGACATCATTGAATAATGCGATTCCCCTCTGGATGATGGTATGAACGAAAATCAGGTATGGATGAATGAAATGACGGTTATCAGAAAATCGTGTGGTTATTCACATTTAATACATGCACTGTCGATCATCGAAAACACAGCCATTCCTGAAAAGCGAGTGTCCGATATATGACCCTGAAAGCCTTTCATTTGCACATGGTGTCGGATTCGACCGGGGAAACGGTCAATCTGGTATCACGGGTAACACTGGTGCAGTTCGACGATATTGATCCGACAGAACATGTCTGGAATATGATCCGCAATGAAAAGCAGATCGACGAGGTCCTGAAGGGCATTAAAGAATGTCCGGGCTTTGTTTTGTTTACCCTGGTCGATAAAAAATTACGGGCACGACTGGAAGACGGCTGCCGGGAATTGAAGGTTCCCTGCATTCCCATTCTCGATCCGGTAATCAACGCATTGGGGTCCTATCTTAAAGCTGAAATTCATGCCGAACCGGGCCGCCAGCACGCCATGGACGCGGAATATTTCAGCCGTATCGATGCCCTGCATTTTGTTTTGAACCACGACGATGGACAGTCGACCTACGATCTGAACTCGGCCGACATTATTATTGCCGGTGTTTCCAGAACGTCGAAGACGCCGACCTGTATCTATCTTGCCAATCGCGGGCTTAAAGCCGCCAACGTTCCCATCGTTCCGGGCTGTTTGCCGCCGCAAGAACTGATCGATGCGGACCGACCATTGATTGTCGGGCTGACCAACGACCCCAGACAGCTGGTGCAGATTCGTCGCAATCGGCTTCGTTCTCTCGGTCAGGACGAAGAAACCGATTACGTTGATCTGGAAACCGTCAAGACAGAGGTCAAACAGGCCAAGCAATTGTATGAAGCAAATGGCTGGCCGGCCATCGATGTCACCCGAAAATCCATCGAGGAAGTCGCGGCTAACATTTTACAGCTCTATAACCGACGCCTCGAAGAACATGGTTGATAAATCCCAGGCTTTTCCCCACGCCGGTGTCATCGGCTGGCCGATTAGCCACTCTCTGTCGCCCAGTCTGCATACATGGTGGTTGAATGAATACGGCATTAACGGAGACTTCGAGGCGTTCGCCATCGAGCCCGATAATCTACCGGCCTTTCTAGAGGGCATGCGCGACGGCCATCTGGTCGGCGCCAACGTCACCGTTCCCCACAAACAGGCGGTCATGGCCGGACTCGATTCGTTAACGCAACAAGCCCGCCATATCGGGGCCGTTAACGTCATTACCGTTGATGAGGGCGGGAAATTGCATGGCTCGAACACCGATGGATTCGGGTTCCTGGAAAACCTCAAGGCCGGGCATTCGGATTTCGATGCGGCCACGGGCCCGGTTGCGGTTTTGGGTGCCGGGGGTGCTGCGCGCGCCGTGGTTTCAGCGTTGATCGACGCCGGTGCGCCTGAAATTCGCCTGCTGAACAGGACGCGGGCCAAGTCCGACACTGTTGCCGCCGATTTGGGGGGCGGGAAATCCAATGTACAGGCGATCGATTGGGATGGCCGGGATGCGGCGCTCGATGGGGCTGCCCTGCTGGTCAATACGACCAGTCTTGGCATGACCGGCCAGGCCCCGTTGCAGATCTCGCTGGATGCCCTGCCGACGAACGCCGTGGTTAACGACATTGTGTATGCACCCCTTGAAACCAATTTGTTAGCGCGCGCGCACAAGCGCGGCAACGTCACGGTCGATGGACTGGGCATGCTGCTGCATCAGGCGCGTCCGGCATTCGAGGCCTTCTTTGGTGTCGCGCCAAAGGTCACCGATGCACTGCGCCAGCATGTGCTGGCGGCGGTTGAAGGAAAGGAATAGCCGATGGTTATCCTCGGCCTGACCGGCAGTATCGGCATGGGCAAGACGACGGTATCCAGATATTTCCGCTCACTCGGGCTGCCGGTCTATGACGCCGATGCCGAGGTCCATAAACTGATGGCGAAAGGCGGTCGAGCGGTTAAGGCGATTGAGGAAACATTCCCGGATGTCGCACGCAAAGGAACAATCAATCGCGTCGCCCTGGGTAAACAGGTGTTCGGCGATGCCGAAGCGTTAAGACGGCTGGAATCCATTCTGCACCCACTGGTCTGGCAGGCCGAACGTCGCTTCCTCGGCAATGCCGCCCGTCATGGTGTTCCGGTTGTGGTGCTCGATGTGCCGCTGCTGCTGGAGGCTGAAGCCGACAAGTTATGCGATGCGGTTGTCGTCGTCACCGCGCCGCCGTTTGTGCAAAAGCCGCGAGTCATGTCGCGTCCCGGCATGACCGAAGAACGCTTTCAGGCGATTATGGAAGAACAGATGCCTGACGCGGAAAAACGGATGCGCGCCGATTTCATCATTAATACCGGGCGCGGCAAATCGGACGGCTTGCGTCAGGCCAAAAGCATCGTCAAAGTAACATCGTCGTGGCGCGGCCATCACTGGCCGCCGAACGCCAGCGCCAGAAAATTTTATCAAGAAAGCCGGAATTAAGAATGCGCGAGATTGTCCTGGATACGGAAACCACCGGCCTTAATCCCCTTGGCGGTGATCGCATTGTCGAAATCGGCTGTGTCGAACTGGTCAATCATCTGGCCACCGGCAGGGTCTATCATCAATACGTCAATCCCGAACGCGATATGCCCGATGGAGCATTCGCCGTTCACGGGCTGTCCGAAGAATTCTTGAGCGAACACCCGGTGTTTGCCGATATCGCCGATGACTTTCTTGAATTTGTTGGCACCGACACACTGGTCATTCACAACGCCCAGTTCGATATGGGGTTCATCAATGCCGAGCTGGCACGTATGGACCGCCCCGCCCTGCCGATGGAACAGGCGACGGATACAGTGGCCATGGCGCGTAAGAAATTTCCCGGTGCCCAGGCCAGCCTGGATGCCCTTTGCCGACGTTTCCAGATCGATAATTCAGAGCGCACAAAGCACGGCGCCCTGCTTGATTCAGAATTGCTGGCCGAGGTCTATCTGGAACTCATCGGCGGTCGTCAGCCGGACCTGGAACTGGCGTCAGAATTACGCTCTGGCGCTCAGTCGACAGAGACGGAAACAGCGGATAACACCAGCAGTGCGCGCCCGCCGCGCCCCCACGCCGCAAGTGCAGATGAAAACGCGGCGCATGAAAAATTTCTTGGCCGCCTGAATAACCCGATCTGGCAGGAACAAACCTGACGCCGCTAGTTAACGGTATCTTTTTCGCCTTCTGCTTTAGCCGCCGCCGCCGCGGCGGCTTGTTGTTGATACATGGAAACAAAATCGACCGGGGCCAGCATCAGCGGCGGGAAGCCGCCGTCGCGGGTGGCATCGGCCATGACGTTACGTGCGAACGGGAACAGCAGACGCGGGCACTCGATGAGCAGCATCGGCTGAACGTGCTCTTCTTCAACGTTCAGCGTAAACAGGCCGCCATAAACCAGCTCGCAGATAAAGGCGGTCTTATCACCGACCTTGCATTCGGCCTTGGTATGCAGCTGTACCTCAAAGGTGCTGTCCTGAACAGGGTGGGCGTTAACATCAATGTTGATGGTAACGTCCGGTGCATTGGACTGCATGATGGAAAAGATGCCGGGTGTTTCCGGTGCCTCGAACGACAGATCCTTGATGTACTGGGCGTTGATAGAAATCGGCTGCTGCGGGGCGCTTGCTTCGGTGCTGGCTTCCGGTGGGGTGTCGGTTGTGTTGTCGTCGCTCATCTTGAAAAGTGCCTCCAATTGAAATCTGGAAAAAACGGTTAAAAAATTACGTGATTCTGTCCTGTGGCTTATCCCCGTCGTTGGGCTCTTGCGTGTCGTTCGGGGTGATGTCGTTATATTCGCCTTCGATGATGGTAGTTGTCGACCTGGGTCCTTGGGCATGTGTTCTGACGGTCATGTGTCGCGCCATGGCGGTTCTTAGCAAGGCACGAAATGGCGGAGCGAACAATAACAGGCCAAAGCCGTCGGTGACAAACCCGGGTGTTAACAACAAGGCACCGGCGATCAGCAGACACAACCCATCGAACAGTTCTTCCACCGGCAGGCGTCCGGCATCCATGCTGTCGCGCACGCGGGCCAGCGTCGCCAGACCCTGATGGCGCAGCAGCGCTGTTCCGACAAAGGCCGTCAGGATGACGATTCCGATCGTCGACCACAGGCCGATGGCCTCGCCGGCCTCGATAAATACGGCGATTTCGATGATCGGCATGGCGATCATGGCGAGAAGAATAAGTCCGGCCATTGTTGTCCCGCTTGAAATGTTTCATTCGCGTGGTCACCGAATACCTTGCCGCCGCCACCGTTTGGCCCTATCTAAGGCTTATAAGAAACAGGTGAAGGTTGCGTATGGCCGGTGGACCCCGGGCACGCTAACCGCTAACGTGCCTGCATGTAATAACCTAGGGGCATTGTGCGGTCCAGCCGAACCGCCCCATATTCTACCGGTATAAAAATCAAGATGAGCCAGGGCTTCCAATTTTTCGACATCATTTTATTCGCGATGATCGCGATTTTTCTGATTCTCAGACTGCGCAACGCGCTCGGTCGCCGCGACGGACACGAAGGCGGCTTTACCGACGTATTCAATCGCAAGGCCGACAAAAAACAGGCTGATGATAATGGCGCAACCGATAACAATAACGTTGTCCAACTGCCCGACGCGACGGCAGATGAAGACACAGAGCCGGCTGAACCAGCAACACCGCTGGAAGCAGGAATTGCCGGTATCGCCGCTGCCAGCGGTGGGTTTGATACGGAAGAATTTGCTTCCGGTGCGCGGATCGCGTTTGAGCTGATTTTGGGTTCCTACGCGTCGGGTGATTCCAAGGCGCTGAAGCCACTGCTTAGCCCCGAGGTCTACGCCAACTTCGAGCATTCCATACGGGAACGCGAAGCCGCTTCGCAAACCATGGAAGAAACCCTGGTTGGCATCCGCAAGGCAGAGGTCGTCGAAGCCTATCTGGAAGGCACAGTCGCCAACGTGACGGTCAAGTTCATCAGCGATCAGGTGCATGCCTTATCGAACGCCGAAGGCGAGGTCGTCGATGGCGACCCCAACCGGATTATCGACGTTACCGATTACTGGACCTTTGCGCGCGACACCCGATCAGGCGACCCGAATTGGGCACTGGTCGCGACCCGCAGTCAGGACTAGCAACGGGGATGGATTGGGGGATGCGATTTCCGGCCTTGTTTGTGACGCTGGGATTGCTTGCCGGTTGCGGCGAGTTCCAGATCCCGCCCCAAACCGCAAGTGTCGTTGTTAAACAGGCACCCGTGGCAGAGCCCGCATCACGTGGCCCCCAACAACTGCACCTGACAAAAACCACCTTTGCAAAATTGCCCGGCTGGCGCGGCGACCAACATACCGAGGCACTGAAGCCGTTGCTCCGGTCTTGTGAAAAATTCGCAAAAGCACCGCCCGAAAGAATACTCGGCACCGGGGCGCTGGCCATTCGTGTCGCCGACATGTTGCCCATTTGCGCCGCTGCCCGGACGGTTCCGGCTAACAACGAAGCATTGACCCGCGCCTTTTTCGAATCCCGTTTCCAGCCCTGGCTGGCAACAGCCGACGGTCGCCCGGAAGGCCTGTTCACAGGCTATTTCGAGATTGAGTTGAAGGGCTCGTGGCTGAAAAATAAAACCTATGGAACGCCCCTATACGAACGACCGCCAGAATTGATCGAAGCCGATCTGGGTGCATTCAGCGATGATCTTAAGGGTCGCAAGCTGTCGGGCAAAGTCGTCGCCGGACGCTTCTTGCCGTTCGATGACAGGCGCCGCATCGAAGGCGGTTCGCTGTCGGGCCGTGCGTTGGAACTGCTGTGGGTGGACGATCCGGTAGACGCCTTTTTCCTGCATGTGCAGGGGTCGGGTCGGGTGCGCATGGATGATGGCTCGTTGGTGCGTGTCGGGTTCGCCGGGCGCAACGGCCATGCCTATCGCTCCATCGGGCGCGCGCTTGTCGATATGGGTGAGATGACCCTGGAGCGCGTATCGATGCAATCGATCCGTGCCTGGATGGTCGACAACCCGGGCCGTGCACGCGAACTGATGGCATCGAACCTGTCGTTTATTTTCTTCCGGGTTGTCGGCGGCGCGTTGAAGTCGCTGCCTGCTGATGCCGGGCCGGTCGGGGCCCAGGGCGTGTCGTTGACGGCCGGGCGCAGCCTTGCCGTTGATCGTCGTTACCTGCCGCTGGGGTTGCCGATCTGGCTGGATACCACGGACCCACTTGACCCGTCGCTCAGATTACAGCGTCTGGTCGTTGCACAGGATACCGGCAGCGCCATTACCGGACCGGTGCGCGGTGACCTGTTCTGGGGTTTCGGTGATGAGGCTGCGACACGGGCCGGGCTGATGAAACAGTCCGGGCGTTATTTCCTGTTGCTTCCACGCTCATAGGCTTTCACTATGGGGGCCATGAATACGGCTCTAAAAAATCCCATTGATGTTGGGCTGTTTGCAACCTGTCTTGTTGACTTGATGCGGCCGTCGGTCGGCTTTGCTGCGGCACGATTGCTGGAACGTGCCGGATGCACGTTGCATGTACCAGAAGCCCAGACCTGTTGTGGTCAGCCCGCTTACAACAGCGGCGACAATACCGATGCCCGCAACCTCGCGGTCAATGTCATCGCTGCATTCGAAGGTTTTGATTATGTGGTCGCGCCGTCGGGGTCTTGTGCGGCGATGATCAGGCACCACTATCCGGCCCTGTTCGAGGGCGATGCGACGATGACGGCGCGTTGCCAGAGCCTGTCCAATAAAACCCACGAACTGTTGTCATTCCTGACCGATATTATGGGCGTAACGGAATTCGAGGCCGAATTCGAGGCGACAGCCACCTATCACGATTCATGTTCGGGCTTGCGCGAAATGGGCATCCGGGAACAGCCACGTGCCTTGATGGCGGCAGTCAAGGGGCTGGAGCTTCGAGAATCCGGGGAGGCCCAGTCGTGTTGTGGCTTCGGCGGCCTGTTTTCGGTCAAGTACCCAGAGGTTTCCGGGCGCATTGTCGACGCCAAGTCCGACGCCATCGAAGCGACCGGGGCCGAGACGTTGCTTGGCGGCGACCTTGGATGCCTGATGAATATGTCCGGGCGCTTGCGGGCGCGCGGGTCTGCCATCAAAACGCGCCATCTGGCGGAAGTGCTGGCCGGGACAGCACCCGAGACCCCGGCCATTGGTGAAGAAGGCGACAAAGACTGATGCGCTCGACGACCCGCAATTTTGTCGACAATGCAGCGCGCGGCCTTGCCGATGATAAATTGCAAGCGGCGCTCGGACGACTATCGCAAGGCTTTCCTGTCAAGCGGCTGGAGACGATTTCCCGGCTACCGGAATTCGAGCAACTGCGCGATGACGCCATCGCCATCAAACGCCACACGCTGGAAAATCTTGATTCGTATCTGGAACGATATGAGGAAAACGCCAAGGTCTCAGGTGCCCATGTGCATTGGGCACGCGATGGCGACGATGCGCGCGAGATTATTCTGGGCATCTGCCGCGATGCCGGCGCGAAGACGGTCACCAAGGGCAAGTCGATGGTGTCGGAAGAAATCGGCATCAACGAGTTCCTTGCGGATAATGGCGTCGAGCCCATCGAGACGGATTTGGGTGAATACATCATTCAACTGCGCGACGAGCCACCGAGCCACATCATCGCCCCGGCCATTCATTTGTCCGGTGCCCAGGTCGCCGATACTTTTAAGGAAAGCCATGACGAGCTTGATGCAGACAGAGACTTAAGCGAACCCCGCACCTTGCTGGAAGAAGCCCGCGCTATTTTGCGCAAGAAATTCCTGGCGGCAGATGTCGGCATCACCGGGGCCAATATGCTGATTGCCGAAACCGGCACCTCGGTGATTGTCACCAACGAAGGTAATGGCGATTTAACTCAGACCCTGCCGAAAACTCATATCGTGATTGCCAGCATCGAAAAGGTCGTCCCGACATTGGAGGACGCTGCGACCATCCTGCGAATTCTGGCGCGTTCGGCGACCGGCCAGGACATCACCGTCTATACCACCTATTCGACCGGCCCGAAGCGTGCGGACGACCTAGACGGACCGGAAAACTATCACGTCGTCATTCTGGATAATGGCCGCTCGTCTCTGCTGGGCGGTGAATTTGAAGACATGTTGCGCTGTATCAAATGCGCCGCGTGCCTGAACCATTGCCCTGTCTACAAGGCCATCGGAGGCCATGCCTATGGATGGGTCTATTCCGGCCCGATGGGTGCGGTTCTGGCCCCGGCCCTGTTGGGGCTTGGCGAGACCCATCATTTGCCGTCGGCATCCAGCCTGTGCGGACGGTGTCAGGATGTGTGTCCGATGCGCATTCCCCTGCCCCGATTGCTCAGGCAATGGCGCAGGCGTTGGTTCGAGACGGGCGGCGAAGACACCAAAACCCGCCTTGGTTTGGCCGCCTGGGCGTTCCTTGCCAAAAGACCGGCCCTGTACCGCCCCTTGATGGCAATTGGAACAAGTGTTCTGAAATTGTGTGGCGGTGGAGGCCGACGCTTTCCGATTCTACCAAGGCCCGAGGGCGGATCGTTCGTTGACCAATGGAAGCGGGGCAAGCGATGAAAGCGGCCCGAAGTGAAATCTTGGCAAACGTTCGCAGTGCCTTGAATAAAAAGGATATTGAGATACCCTCGGCGGTCGACGAGCGGCTTCGGGCACACGCCATCAATACGGTTCCGGCGCGGGTTTCCGGCGCGGATGCAGACCGGATAGCGATATTTATTGAAGAAGCGGAACGAGCCAGTGCGACCATTGAGCGGATTAAGGCCCCAAAAGAGCTGGCCGGGGCCGTCACTGCGTACCTGAAAAGCATCGACGAAGAACAGGCCGTGCGCGCCGCCGGACACCCCTTATTGAAAGAGTGCCTTGCGGAACAAACGATCCTTGAGGTTACGGAAGGACCGTCTGATGGCACGGATACCGTGGCGTTGACGGCTGCGTTCGCAGGTATCGCAGAAACTGGAACGCTCGTTCTATGTGCAGGGTCGGAAAGCCCGACAACCTTGAACTTTCTGCCCGATACAAACATCGTTTTACTGCCGGAAGTATCGATTGTCGGAACCTACGAGGATGCCTGGGCAGCGCTGCGCCAGACCATGGGCAGCGGCGTTATGCCGCGAACGGTGAACTGGATTACCGGCCCGTCCCGGTCGGCCGACATCGAACAGACCCTGTTGATGGGGGCACACGGACCGCGCCGCCTGCACATCATCTTGCTAGCTGATTCTTAATGACAAAAAAGCCCGGCAAGCCCCTCAAAAACAGCAACAAAACCGTTCCCGTAGACGAGGGCGCTTTGTGGGATCATGTCGCTTCGGGCGTCACGCCGCTGAATGCTGAACACAAAAATCTGGTGACGGAAGTCGATGCCGGGCAGCCGCCAGCGAGCCCCGAGCCAGCGGTACCGAAAAAGAAAAAACCAGCACGCGCTCATAACAATACCGCCGCCGCGCCAAAACAGCGACAAACGGCTGTGCCGGACCTAAGCCATGGCAACCATCCGGGGCTCGATAAAAGCAGCGCCAAAAGGCTGAAGGACGGAAAACGTCCGATCGAGGCACGCATGGATCTGCACGGCATGACCCAGGATCAGGCGCACCGGGCGCTGAATGCCTTTATCGACGCCTCGTCCCACGCCGGACGTCGTTGTGTTCTGGTGATTACCGGCAAAGGTGGACGCGGCGATGGTTCCGTCGGCGTGTTGCGCGAACAGGTGCCGCGCTGGCTTAACCAGGCGCCCTTGCGCCCGCTGGTTCTTGCTTTTTCCTATGCGACGCCCAAGGATGGTGGCGAAGGCGCACTGTATGTGCTGTTAAAGAGGAAACGATGACCCCGTTCGGTGAAAAAATCCGCCAGTTGCGCGCTGAACGCGACATTATGCAAAAAACCATGGCCGAGGAGCTGGGCGTATCAGGCGCCTATTTATCGGCACTGGAACACGGCCACCGCAGCCAGCCAGGGCCCGGTTTGATCCGGCAAGTCTGTGATTATTTTGCACTCGATTGGGATGAGGCCGAGGAGCTGCGGCATCTGGCACTGCGCTCACACCCAAAGATTACGGTCGATACATCGGGGCTGGGGGCGAAGGCGACGGAGCTGGCCAACCTGCTGGCTGAACGTATCAGCGATCTGGACGATGAAACCATCGAGTGGGTGCTCGATGAAATCAAGGCTCGCGCGCAGCCCCCGAAGGGACCGACGCATTAGTTGGCGCGCCTTCGGCGGCGAAGATTCTGGAAGTCAGATCTACAATATAAACTTGCTCAGGTCTGCGTCCTTGGCCAGCTCTCCGACCCGTTCGCGAACATCGTCGGCAGTGATCTTGAAGGTTTCACCGCCACGTTCCGAGGCGTCGAAGCTGATGTCTTCGAGCAGCTTTTCCATCACCGTGTGAAGACGCCGGGCCCCGATATTCTCGACGCCGGAATTAATCTCCGCAGCGATATCGGCGATGGCGTCGATAGTGTCGCCGGAAAATTCCAGGGTCACGTCTTCAACGTTCATCAATGCCGTGTACTGCTTGATCAGGCTGGCGTCGGTTTCCGTCAGAATGCGGACGAAATCGTCACGGGTGAGCGAGCGCAGCTCGACCCGTGTCGGCAAGCGGCCTTGCAGTTCAGGCAGCATGTCGGATGGCTTGGCGACATGAAAAGCACCGGACGCGATAAACAGAATATGGTCGGTGCGAACGGTGCCGTGCTTGGTTGATACCGTGGTTCCTTCGATCAACGGCAGCAGGTCGCGTTGAACACCTTCGCGGCTGACATCGGCACCGCCATGGTCAGACCTCGCCGTGATTTTGTCGATTTCATCCAAAAACACGATGCCGTTGTTCTCGACGCTGTCGATGGCGTCGCGCACCGCGCGTTCATCGTCCAGAAGCTTGTCAGCTTCCTCGCCGAGGAGCACGTCATAGGAATCGAGCACGGTCATTCGCTTTGGCTTGGTCGGTGTGCCGAATGCCTTGCCCATCATATCGTTGATATTAAGCATGCCCATCTGCGCGCCCGGCATGCCGGGAATATCAAAGGTCGGCATTCCGCCGGTGCCGGAATCGGTGACATCAATGTCGATTTCCTTGTCATCCAGATCACCTTCCCGCAGTTTCTTGCGAAACTTCTCGCGGGTATCTTTCGATGCGCTGTCGCCGACCAGTGCGTCGATGACGCGTTCCTCGGCGTGGATTTCGGCCTTGGCCTTGACCTGTTTGCGCATTTTTTCGCGCACCATGTGGATGGCGATATCGACAAGGTCGCGGATCATTTGCTCGACATCACGCCCGACATAGCCGACCTCCGTGAATTTGGTCGCCTCGACCTTAACAAACGGCGCTTGCACCAGCTTCGCCAGACGACGAGAAATTTCCGTCTTGCCGACACCGGTCGGTCCGATCATCAGAATATTTTTTGGCAGAACTTCTTCACGTAAATCATCATCCAGTTGCTGACGCCGCCAGCGGTTTCTGAGGGCAACGGCAACGGCGCGCTTGGCATCAGATTGACCGATGATGTAACGGTCGAGTTCGGAAACAATTTCACGGGGAGTAAAGCTGGTCATGGATGTGGGGTGCCTTAAAGGGATTCAACAGTAACATTTTCATTGGTATAGACGCAGATCGAGGCTGCGATCTGCATGGCCTTGCGGGCGATTGCCTCGGCATCCATGTCGTCGCGATCAACAAGTGCACGGGCCGCGGCCAGTGCATAATTACCGCCCGACCCAATACCGATCAGGCTGTCTTCGGGTTCAAGCACATCGCCGGTTCCGGTCAGCACAAGCGAGGTGTCGGCATCGGCAACCGCCATCATGGCTTCTAATCGGCGCAGGTATCGGTCGGTGCGCCAGTCCTTGGCCATTTCAACACACGCCCGGGTTAGTTGCCCGGGGTACTGTTCCAGCTTTGCCTCAAGCCGTTCGAACAGGGTAAAGGCATCGGCCGTGGCGCCTGCGAAACCGACAATGACAGAACCATCGCCAAGAGTGCGGACCTTGCGTGCGTTGGCCTTGATAACGGTGTCGCCAAGGCTGACCTGGCCGTCACCGGCAATGATTACCTTGCCGTTCTTGCGAACGGAAAGAATTGTAGTGCCATGCCAGTTGGGAAAGGGTTTGTCAGCCATGCTTTTCACGTTTCCTGTAAATAATATCTGAATGGAGGACTTATGCCTGTCAGGCGTTCGGGTCAACCCCCACTGCGTTAGCCGCGTGTGGCAATGACCACTCCGGCACCAATCATCACAGAGCCAGATCCACGGTTCAGCATTTTCTGTCCACGATCACTTGTCAGCATGGTGCGCGCACGTTCCGCTAGCGCCCCGTACGAAACAAGCACGGGCAGCAAAACACCGGTGACAATGCCAACCATAATCACGGCATCAATAAAGGTCAGGGTGCCTAGATCGACAAAGGCCGGCAGAATGCCGATATAGAATATGATTACCTTTGGATTGGACAGGGTGACCAACAGGCCGCTGATGAAACCGCGAATATTGTGGGCGCGCGCCGACCGCTCGATCTGCTTGCGGCCTTCGGCCAGAATTTTCGGGGCCGCCCGCCATGCCTTTATGCCAAGATAAATCAGATAGGCCGCGCCACAGATGCGAATGACCAAAAACAGATCCTGATAGCTGCGCGCAATCACCGCCAGCCCGCCAATGGCAAAGGCCATGAAGATCAGATCGCCGACGAGCATACCGACGATAAAACCCACGGATCGACGCAACCCGTGGGCCAACGCGTGGCCTGTCAGCGCAAAGGTTCCCGGCCCCGGCGCGGCCATGGCAATAAAACACGCGAGCGCAAGCGCGAATGCAACAGTGACGGTCATGGTGTGTACCCAGGCTCCCGATTAAGACAAATAGCGTCAAGAATTCCTAACAGGCAGCCGTTGAATGTACAACCGGGACTTCCCTTTCGGCCCCCTCACCTGCTACAAGTCCGATTGTATATATGAAGTCGATTAAGGAGTTAGCAGTCATGCGCAAGGCAACTGTGCAGCGCAACACCCACGAGACCCAAATCACCGCCAGCGTTAATCTGGATGGTGACGGCAGTTACACGGTTTCGACCGGGATTGGATTTCTCGACCACATGCTCGAACAGCTGTCCAGACACAGCCTGATCGATCTGGATATCAAAGCCGAGGGTGATCTGCACATCGACTTCCACCACACGACAGAAGACGTCGGCATTGCCGTTGGCGAGGCGATCAGCCAGGCGCTTGGCGACCGCAAGGGCATTCGACGTTTCGGCCAGGCTATGTCGGCAATGGACGAGACGCTTAGCCGAATTGTTGTCGACGCTTCCATGCGCCCACACATGGTGTGGAAGGTTGATTTTGCCCGCGACAAGCTCGGCGAAATGGACACCGAATTGTTCAAAGAGTGGTTTCAGGCATTCGCTCAAGGCGCGGGCCTGACCCTGCACGTCGAAACCCTTTATGGCGACAACAACCACCACATTGTTGAATCGTGCTTCAAGGGTCTGGCGCGCGCTCTGCGTGAAGCCTTTGAAATTGACGCACGCAAAGCCGATGCGGTCCCCTCGACGAAGGGCACGCTCGGCGGTTCGCTCTAGAATTAATCGGTACATCGGATGAAGACACGACTGTATAGCGTGCATCTTGGCAATGACGGGTCCGACATGAAGCTGGTCCGCGAAGGATTCAGCTGGATGGCGTTCCTGTTCGCCGTGCCGTGGGCTTTGTGGCACCGCATGTGGCTCGCAGCCGTTGTCATTGCGTTGGCGCAAGGCGTGCTCGGCGGCATGATCTATATGCTGGGGCTAAACGAAGCGGCAGAAACAATTGCGGCCTTGGGGCTTGCCGTCATTATTGGCGGCATGGCCGACGAGCTTCGCCGTGCCAATCTTGGCAAGCGGGGCTATGCGTTTGCCGACGTGGTTGTTGCCGAAAACCTTGAAATGGCCGAACGCCGGATTCTGGATCGTCGACCTGAATGGATCGCTGGCCTGATGGGTGCACAAACATGACCGTTGTCATTATCGATTATGGATCAGGCAACCTGCGTTCAGCAGCCAAGGCGTTCGAACGCGCAGCCGACGACAACGGCCTGGGCCTGGACGTCATTGTCAGCGACAAGCCAGGCGACCTTGGTCGCGCGTCACACATTGTGCTGCCGGGTGTTGGTGCCTTTGGTGATTGTCGGGCTGGCCTGGGCGCGCTCGACGGGATGGTTGATGCGCTGGGTGAAGCCGTTATATCCGGGGCGACACCGTTCTTGGGTATCTGTGTCGGCATGCAATTGATGGCCGACGTCGGGCACGAACACGGAGAACACCCGGGCCTTGGCTGGATCAAGGGCGCGGTCGAGCCGATGACACCGGACGACGCGACATTGAAAATTCCGCACATGGGCTGGAATGAACTGACAATTAATAACGCAAGCCACCCGTTGTTCGACGATATTGATGACGGAGCCCATGCTTACTTTGTGCACGGCTATCATATGGTTTGTGAAAACGCGGCGAACGTTTTGGCGACGACCAGCTATGGCGGTCCGGTAACAGCCGTAATCGGTCGCGATAATATGGTTGGCACACAGTTTCATCCGGAAAAAAGTCAGGCGCTTGGCCTGAAGTTGATCGGCAATTTTCTCAAGTGGAAGCCCTAAGGTCCAAACTCACTCATTTTGTGACTTTGGTTTGAGCAAAAATGCCGCGAGATTAGGAATTTGTCCGAAGGACATGTACACATATTCGAGGACAAAATGACAACAGCTCGTGGCATTTAAGCCAAATCCCTTCGGGACGGGGCCCTTTTTTCGCCTGACGTTGTTGCAAAAGCCTTGTGATGATGGCATCACGGCGGCCTTGGCTCCTAGTCCGGCAAAAAAATGGCTCCCGCGAAAGCAACAAAATGAGTGAGTTTGGACCCTTAGATGATTTTCTTTCCTGCCATTGATTTAAAAGACGGCCAGTGTGTCCGCCTTGTGCACGGCGATATGGAACAGGTAACTGTGTTTAACGATGATGCTGGCGCACAAGCAGCCGCGTTTGCCGAACAAGGCTGCGAATGGCTGCATGTGGTTGATTTAAACGGCGCGTTTGAAGGCAAGCCGGTCAATGCAGACCCGGTACGTTCCATTCTGGATGCCGTCGATATCCCGGTTCAGCTGGGCGGCGGCATTCGCGATCTCGATACCATCGAATACTGGCTGGACGCCGGTATTCGTCGTGTCATTCTGGGCACGGTGGCCTTGCGCGACCCGGAACTGGTCAAGACCGCATGCCGTAAATTCCCGGACCGCGTCGCCGTCGGCATCGATGCACGCGACGGCTTCGTTGCCGTTGAAGGATGGGCAGAGGTTTCGGAAATGACGGCGGTTGATCTGGCCGATAAATTCGAAGACGCCGGTGTCGCCGCCATTATCTATACAGACATTGGCCGCGACGGTGCCATGGGTGGCCCCAATGTTGAGGCAACGACGGCGCTGGCGGCCAGGATTTCAACACCGGTGATTGCATCGGGCGGCGTATCATCGATGGAAGATTTGACGGCCCTGAAAAGCGCCGGTGGCGGATTGCTGGAAGGCGTTATCAGTGGGCGCGCTGTCTATGATGGACGTATTGCGCTTGTCGACGCCATCAAGCTGTTGAAAGGTTAGGCAACAGGCATGTTGAAGGCGCGCATCATTCCCTGTCTCGACGTCGAAGGCGGCCGTGTCGTCAAGGGTGTTAACTTTGTTGATCTGGTCGATGCCGGTGACCCGGTGGAAGCGGCGCAGAAATATGATGCCGCCGGCGCCGACGAACTGACGTTTCTCGACATCACCGCCAGCCATGAAAACCGCGATACCATTCTGGATGTTGTCTCGCGAACGGCAGAACATTGTTTTATGCCGCTGACCGTTGGCGGCGGCGTTCGCAACACCGAAGACATTCGCCGCTTGCTGCTGGCCGGGGCCGACAAGGTCTCGATCAATACCGCCGCCGTTCACAATCCTGATTTTGTTGCCGAGGCCGCAGAAAAGTTCGGCTCGCAATGCATTGTCGTATCTGTCGATGCCAAGTCGGTTGCCTCGACGTCCGGTGACAAGTTTGAAATCTTTACCCACGGCGGTCGCAACGCCACCGGCCTTGATGCGGTCGAGTGGGCGCAAAGAATGGCGTCGCTGGGGGCCGGGGAAATTTTGCTGACCTCTATGGACAGGGACGGCACCAAACAGGGCTTCAATATTCCTTTGACCCGCGCCATATCGGACGCCGTTACGGTGCCGGTAATTGCATCGGGTGGCGTCGGCACGCTGGAGCACATGGTCGAAGGCGTTCGCGACGGACATGCATCGGCTGTGCTTGCGGCCTCGATTTTTCACTTCGGCACCTTTACAATTGCCGAAACGAAAGCATACATGGCGGCGGCGGGAATTCCCGTGCGCCTTTTCCAAGAGAGCGAATAAGAAAGAAGATAAGGGAGCTGAAAATGAGCGACGGACTTATCGATGGTGGCGTGCTCGACGGATTGTTTCAGATTATCGATAGCCGCCACGGAAAAAACCCAAAGACATCTTATACGGCGAAGCTGCTGGCCGATGGCCGCGGCGAGATCACTCGCAAGCTGGGCGAAGAAGCAATAGAAACCATCGTTGCGGCGCTGGATGAAACCGAAGAAGAAGTCGTCAACGAAAGCGCCGACCTGCTGTATCACCTGCTGGTGTTGTGGGCCGAAATGGGCGTGCGCCCGAAAGACGTTTGGGGCGAACTGCAACGCCGTGAAGGAATTTCCGGTATAGACGAGAAAAATTCCAGACCAAAAAAATAACGGAGTAGTGGGGACAAAAGTATGGCTTACGACAACGACAATATTTTCGCTAAAATCCTGCGCGGCGAAATTCCTTGCGACAAGGTCTATGAAGATGACCACGCGCTGGCCTTTAAGGATATCAACCCGCAAGCCCCGACTCATGTGCTGGTCATCCCGAAAGGCGCGTACATGGATATGGATGATTTTTCGGCCAATGGAACAGACGCCGAAATCACCGGCTTCATGCGTGCTGTCGGTCAGGTAGCGCGCGATTTGAATACGGTCGATGCCGGGTATCGAATTCTTGCCAACAATGGTGCGGATGCCAATCAAGAGGTCCCGCACCTGCATGTGCATGTGTTTGCCGGTAAAAATCTTGGAAGCATGCTGGCGCTCTAGAATATGAATTTTTTAGCAGCGGGTGACGCCAATTATTTTTTTCTGCTCAAGCAGAATTGCATACAAGTGCGCGCCCTGTATCCCGACGCCCGAATTCTGATTTACGATTTCGGTCTGACGGGCTCGCAAGTGGCGGAACTGGAACGCAGCTTTCAGCCACTTGAAGTCATCGACTGGAAATCCAGAATCGAAGATATCGGCGATTTTTCAGCCCACGCGTCGACGGAACAACGCCATAAACTGGCGCTGGCGTTCAATGCGCGCAAGCGTGGCTTTAAAAAACGATTTCGCAAGTTCATTCTGAAACGTTTCCCGGGCAGCGCCGCGTCGAAGGCTGCTGAAAACCGGGCGCTCAGGTTTGAAAATCTTCTGGCCCAGAAAATTCGCTGCATGCGCGATGCGTCCGGGCGCATCGGGGCCGAACCGCTGGTGTTTCTGGATTCTGATGCGATGCTGTTCAAGCCCATCGACGATGTGTTTACCGATGATGCCGACGTCTCGTTGACGCTGATAGACAATATTTCCTGGCAGCAGAATTTCTGCTTCGTGCTGAATAGTGGCGTCATTTATTTTGGCGCTAACGTTCCGGCACGCGACGCATTGCTTGATGCCTGGTGGGGCGAGACGCTGGTCAATCAGGAATGGCTGCGCGAACAAACGGCGCTGGTGCGGCTTTTGGAACGCGCCGGTGGTCAGGAAATGTTTAAAAACTACCACACGGAAAGCCTGAACCTTGGCGGCGTCGATGTCAGGGTACGGATGTTGCCGTGCGCCGAATATAATTTCTACGACATGGAAAATGTCGAGCCGGAAGATTTTCCCGACGCCCGCATTTATCACTTCACCGGACGCCGCCAACAGCCGGCCATGTTTGCCAGCATTATGGATTATCTTCGTCGGCGCTGACTCTTGGTGCCAAATAAAGCCTGGCTTCCAGAGGCCGCGCCACCGCAGGGTGCGCCATAAATTATGTTAAGCCCGCATGCGGACCTGTTCACGCCCCGGCATCAGCCTGCGATAAGACAGCGCCTCGGCGATGTGAATGCGGGTGACAGAACCGCCGGTCCCATCCGTATCGCCCGTTTGAACCGCATCCATGTCGGCCAGCGTGCGGGCCACCCGCATGACCCGGTGATAGCCGCGCGCCGTTAGTCGCATGCTTTCAGCGGCTTCCAGCAACAGCGCGTGTCCGGCCTCGTTAGGCGTCGCGACATCGTCCAGCAATGTACCATCGGCCTCGGCGTTTGTGGTGACGGTCGGGTGCGATGCATAGCGACGTTTTTGCAAGGCGCGTCCGGCGGCGACACGAGCCGCCACATCGAGCGATGATTCAGCCGGTGGTGGCAGTCCTAAATCGGCGACATTAACGGCGGCGACATCGATGTGCATGTCGATGCGGTCGAACAGAGGGCCTGAAATCTTCGACTGATAATCTTCGGCGCATCGCGGGGCGCGCGAACATGCATGCCCCGGATCATCCAGATGCCCACAGCGGCACGGGTTCATGGCGGCGATAAGCTGAAAGCGCGCCGGGTACGAGACATGGGCATTGGCGCGTGCCACCGTCACCCGGCCCGATTCCAGCGGTTGGCGCAGAGCCTCCAGCGCGGGGGCATTAAATTCGGGAAGTTCGTCCAGGAACAACACACCCAGATGGGCAAGCGACACCTCGCCCGGCTTGACCTTGTGGCCGCCACCGACCAGGGCCGCCATGGATGCCGAATGATGCGGGTCGCGAAACGGTCTGTCGCGCGACAGCCCGCCTGACGCCAATGTTCCCGCCAGGCTTTGAATCATGCTGGTTTGAAGAATTTCTTCTGTGTCCAGCTCGGGCAGCAAACCGGGCAGGCGCGACGCCAGCATTGATTTGCCAGCACCGGGCGGTCCCGCCATCAACAAATTATGGCCACCGGCCGCCGCCACCTCGAGCGCCCGTTTGGCGCTTTCCTGGCCTTTGATGTCGGCAAGGTCGGGATAAACATGGGCTGCCTCGGCCGCACCCGGTTTCGGGGCCGACAATAACTGGGTGCCCTTGAAATGATTGACCAGCGCTAGTAAATCGCCGGGCGCGAGAATGCCGATATCCCCGGCCCACGCGGCTTCCGGGCCTTGGGCGCTGGGACAAATTAATCCTAAGTCTTTGGCACTGGCATGAATGGCGGCGGGCAAAACGCCGCTGACCGCACTGATGCTTCCGTCCAGCGCCAGCTCACCCAGTGCCAGATAGTTGCCAATTTCATCGCCGGGCAATACCCCCATGTCGGCCAGGATGCCAATGGCGATGGGCAGGTCGAAATGGGACCCTGCCTTCAGCACATCGGCCGGGGCCAGATTGACGGTAATGCGTTTCGGCGGCAGGGCCAGGCCGATGGCGTTGAGCGACGCGCGCACCCGTTCGCGGGCTTCCGTCACGGCCTTGTCGGGCAAGCCGACGATGGTAAAGGCGGGCAGCCCGGACGCCATCTGTACCTGCACGTCGACATCTAAAACGTCGATGCCCTGAAACGAGACGGTGTTGATGCGCTGAACCATTGCCAATGAGCCCCTCAAGCGATTTACCAGCCTTGAGTGTAGTCGGAACGAAACAAGAACGCCAGTAGTTTCTGTTTCCCGCACCATGTTTGGCGTGTGGTTTGCATCGAATTGGGTTCAACGGTGCCTTTGGCGACGTTGATCGGTGCGCCCGCATGCCAAGCAAGAGGACAGAACCATGAGCATGAGCATTACCAATACGTGGAACTATCCTCCGACGGGGCACAGTATGCCGACCCCTCCGCCGAAAGAGCCTGCGAACACAGAGCCCGATAAAAAAGGGCAAGTGACAACGGACAGAACACCAGATGGTCCGCCAAACTCTGGGGTGCCAACCCCGCCTGTATCTCCGACATCCACGGCAGATACCGAACAGGACCCCAATGGTGAAAAAGGCAAGGAAGAAACCCTGATCGAGCGCATTTTGGCGCGCGGCTTCAGCCTGTTTGTCGATGATATAAAACAGGAAAAACGCGAGGAAATCCGCGAAAAACTGCTCCGCGCCATGGGCCTGACCGAGGCCAGTCTGAGCGAGCTGCCGCCCGAACAACGTCAATTGATCGAAGGCCTGATCGAAGAGGAAATCAAGCGCCGAATGGAGGCCGCAAGGCTGATGAACGGCGGTAAAAACCATGCGAAAAATGAAGCCGATGCCATTCAGGGACACGAAGTTCCCGGTCGTGCTGCGGGGGCAACAACGGGCGCATTAGGCGCACCCTCAACCGCGGGGCCGGATGTTGTGGACACCGCATCGGCGCACAGCATCGGCATTGGCCCATTGCTGGCGCTACAGGAAATTGATGCCGAAAAAGCCGATGATTTCCGCAAGTCTCATCCTTCGCAACGCGGCAATAATGACCTGGAAAAAGCTTAAAGGGCGGCAATAAAGGCCCCCTTCAGCCATAGATGCGCTTCATATCGGGCTTTTCGGTACAGAAATAATGCACCCAGATATAGGCATGGCAAAAGGCGGCCAGCACCAGCGCCGCCGTCGATTGAAACAGGAACGCCGGGATCCAGACACCCAAGAACCCGACCGTGTACATGGCGTTTGGAATAAACCTGAAAATGCCGCGTTGCTCCAGTTCGGCCCCGCGATAGCGTGCATCGAAATGGTCGATGCCAAAGGCGCGCCGGAACGTAAAATAGCGCTTTATGGAATAGGCCAGCCAGACGACCGGAAACAGCATCACCACCGCCACCCCATATCCGACGACGGGATCAATGCTCAGCGTCCCGCGATTGGCCCAGCCCAGCGCAAAGGCCAGCAGCACCCGCAATACCATGAAGACGGTGAAAGGAATGGTGAAGTACAAAAATGCACTGTTGCCGAACAGGCGGCTCAAAGTATGTGCATGCAATTCACTGCGCCAGCAGGCCCAGACATAGACCTGATGAAAGACGACATTAAGAACGATGGCCGTGGCCCAACACGCACTCAACAGGCCGAGGAATTCACCGTCCTTAATCCCGGCTATATCGCTCACGCTATGGAGTGCCGCCAGCAACAGGGCTAAGCCCGCGACATGACCGGCCTGTCCCTCGAGCATCAGGCGGGCGGGGCTGTCTTCGTCGGGCATGGAGTCTCCGCGAGATTTATTTCAGCTTTGCCTCGATGGCGTCCCACAGGTCGGCCTCGAGCTTGACCCCATCGAAGCGGTTTATTTCCTGCAAGCCTGTAGGCGAGGTGACGTTGATTTCCGTCAACCAGTCGCCGATGACGTCGATGCCAGCGAAAATCAAGCCGCGGCGCTGTAGCTCGGGGCCGATGGCATCGCAAATTTCCTGTTCGCGCTTCGTCATCTTCGACGGTTCAGGCGTGCCGCCGGCATGCATATTGGCGCGCACGTCGCCGTCAGCGGGAATCCGGTTAATGGCCCCGGCGGGCTTGCCATCGATAAGAATTATGCGCTTATCGCCACCTCGCACATCAGGCAGATAGGCTTGCGCCATCAGCGGTTCGGTATTTAGGTCTGCAAACATCTCAAGCAAGGCGTTCAGGTTGTCGTCGCCGGGCGCGACATGAAATACCCCTGCCCCGCCGTTGCCGTACAGGGGCTTTAAAATAATGTCTTTGTGCTCGCCTCTGAATGCCTTGATGGTTTCTACATCGCGGGAAATCAGAGTCGGCGGCATCAGGCCGGGAAACAGCGTGGCGAAAACCTTTTCAGGTGCGTTACGCACATGGGCCGGGTCGTTGACGACCAGGGTGTCTGGATGGATTTGCTCCAGCATGTGGGTGGCCGAAATATAGCCCATATCGAACGGCGGGTCCTGGCGCATCAACACCACGTCCATCGTGGCCAGGTCGATGATTCCGGGCTCGCCCAAGGTAAAGTGATCGCCGACTGTTGGGCGCACCTCCAGCGTTTGCGCCCTGGCCGTGACGCGCCCGGCGAGCAGCGACATGTCGTTGACGTGATAATGAAACAGGCGATAGCCGCGCACTTGCGCTTCGAGCGCCAGCACGAAGGTCGAGTCGGCGTTAATGTCGACGCCCCCAATGGGGTCCATCTGAATGGCAACGTTTAAAGTCATGATGCTTCTTTAATTAAGCCGTTCACGCAGTTCCTGCAACAAAACCGATGTCTTATAGCGCGACGTATCGCCAGATGGCTCGCCCTCGGCGTGGCGTAAAAATTCTTCCAGCGCGGCGATGGCCTCGGGAATGCGGTCGAGACGGGCATAAAGAATTCCGGCCTCGCGCCATAACGGGGCGTTTTCAGGTGCGAACAACAACATGGTCTTGATGGTATCGAGCGCCTCGTCGAGGCGTTCGGAACGCAGATGATGAATTTTCACTTTAGCAGCCGCGCGCAACAAAATGTCGCGGTTGCTCATGGCCGTATATTGACTGGGGGAAATTTCCACATGCGCCCCGGACACCGCCTTGTACAGGCCGCGCAGGTCCGGTGGCGTTAGTTCGATACAGCCGTCGAAAACATCCAGAATGGCGCGCCTGCCTTCGAATTCCATGCGCACCAGAAAGCGCGGCGGAAAATCCAGTCCTTCCATATGCCAGCCAAGCGCGCGGGCAATATGCAGGGCGACAATACCCAGGGTGACGGGCAATCCCTGACGGCGGTCGATGACCCGCATCAGATTGGCGCAGTCCGGGTCGTCATAGGCATCATCGGACCCGGCATAACCATATCGCTTGACCATCACCTGACGCAGGGCCTCGGTGCGCATTTCAAGCCCGGAAACAGGGTCGTCGGCATCCGCACCCACATAAGCCGCGACATCATCGGTGAGCTTTTCCAAATGCCGCTCATAAGGCATTGCGTCAGAACCGGGCCTGGAAGCGGCGGCCAGAATAAGCGCTGTTTCCGTTAGCCCGACAGCATCGTCAGCGAGCGCTCCGATGGCCGTCAGGCGACGGCATATATCGGGAGACGGCCTCATTGGCCGTTGGCCTTTTGCTTTGGCGCGTCCTTGATTTTCACACGCACATGGCTGAGCACCCGTTTGACATAAGAAATATCCCGAGCCCGCAAAATCACCCGGTCGAGTTCCGCCTTGTCTTGGGCAATGCCCATCAGGTGGACGGTCCCGGCTGTTGTAATAACCGTATAATTGACGGCCAGCACCTTATCGTCGAAGGTCAGCTTAGCCTTAAGCTCGGCGGTGATGGCTGTATCGCGCGCCAACTCACCAATTCCGCCTGATGTACCAATGGTAATCTCGTTTAAAACATCAACGACGCCTTCGACCTTCCACGCCAGCTTGACGGCATCGGCACGCAATACTTCGGTCGGCATGGCGCCGGTCAACAGGGCGCGCCCCTCATAAACCTCGACCGACGCGTTTTTGTTCAAGCCGCTGTTGGCATCGAACCAGTTCTTCAGAATTTCAAGTTTTATACGGGTATCGCTGGCGACGCCTTCGATGCCGCGTTCCTGATAGGCGGCGACCCCGGTCGCAGCCCCGGCCCCAATCGCCATGCTGACCGGTTCGCAAGCACCAAGGTGTGTGGCAGCTAAAAGGGTAAAAACAAGGACGCGAATCTGGCGAATCATCTGCCCAGTGTAAGAGCCTCAAGCCCTGTGTTCAATCGCCTGATATCCATGCGTTGGGTAAATGACGGGGCGGGCCCAGGCGGGCGACCAGCACGACATCGAAGCGAATATCGCACGTGCTGTATTCAGGCCGGGTTGAAAGAAAGACTTCTGCCGCGCGCTCGATGCGCCTGCGTTGTGCGGGGCCCAGCGCCTCGGCGGCGGTATTGAAATCTCGCCGTGCCTTGACCTCGACAAAGGCCAGCATGCCTCCGCGCTTGGCAATGATATCGATTTCTCCGGCCCCGGTCCGGTGGTCCCGCGCAATAATGCGATAGCCCTTCAGCCGCAACATCCACACGGCCAGGGATTCAGACGTCCGCCCAAACAGCCAGGCATTTTTCTTTTTGTCATTCCCGGCGTCGTTCAAGAGGACAATTCCAACGCCCGGTTATAGACGGTGCGTTTCGCAAGCCCGGTTTTGCTGGCGACGCGCTGGGCGGCATCGCGCACGCTATCGGTTTCAAGGGCTGCGTTCAGCAGGGCATCCAGCTCATCGTCGGAAATGACTGCGCGGTCGTCGCTTGGGGCCGAGACGACAACCGTCACCTCGCCCTTTGGTGCTCCGGCCTCGGCGTAATGCGCCGCCAGCTCATCCAACGTACCGCGCCGAACTTCTTCGAACATCTTGGTAAGCTCGCGACCAATGGCGGCGTCGCGCCCCCCGAACACATGGGTCATATCGGCAAGGGATTTGGCCAGCCGTTTCGGGCTTTCCAGAAACACCAGCGTTGCCGGAACGGCTTTCAGCTCGTCGAAGCCCGTCCGCCGCTTGCCCTGTTTGGTGGCCGGGAAACCGGCGAACAGGAACCGGTCCGTTGGCAGTCCGGACAACACCAACGCCATCAACACCGACGATGCGCCGGGCAGGTGGGTGACATCGATATCATTGTCGATGCATGATTTCAGCAGCCGGAACCCCGGGTCCGAAATCATCGGCGTTCCGGCATCTGATACCTGGGCCACGATTTCGCCACCTTTCAGGCGTTCAATAATGGCTGGCCTGACACGCTCGGCATTGTGTTCGTGATAGGCCAGCAACGGCACCCTGATGCCGTGAATGGACAGCAGCTTTGATGTTACGCGGGTATCTTCACACGCGATGACGTCGGCCTGGTTCAGGATATCAAGGGCGCGCAGCGTAATATCGCGCGCATTGCCGATGGGTGTGGCGACAAGATACAGGCCCGGCGTCGGTGCCTGTCCGGGTTTACTTGGACGTGCGCCGGGACTAGTCTCGGCGGGTTCGCGACCACTGATTTTGAGAGGCAATTTTGCAGACAAAGACCGGCCCTTCGGGGCGTTCCCCTTTTTTGATGCGCGTTTCGTCATGGCTGGCCGTCCGGTCCGTGTCTTATATTATGCTTGTCGCGGCGGTGATGGTGCTCGCGGGATGTGAGTCTTCACGACTCCCGTCGTTGTTGCAAGGACAGACGGTTCCGGTCGAACCCCGGACCAGTACTGATCGCACCAAAGACGAGCAGCCCACGAGTGCACCTGAGGCCCCGGCGGTAAAAAAACAAAGCGCCGCTAGCGACAGTTTTGTGTTCGAGCCGCCGAGCTCGAAAACGTCCGCGCTGCCGTCGACAAGCACATTTGCGACCACACCGCCGCGCCCAGTAGAAACCGCGACTGCTCCGACTTCCGATGCGGCCCCTGTGACAGAGACCGCAACGGCGCCACCCGCGCCCCCCACTCCGGAACAGCCCGAAGCCAAGACGCCGTCGCTGATTCCGCTGTTGACCCGTCAGGCCCCGACCGTCCCGATGGCGATGCCAACCCAGGAACCACGCCCGGTGACGCCGCTGGCACCATCGTCAACTGTGCGCGTCGCCCTGCTGGTGCCGTTGAGCGGGCCAAACGCCAAGCTTGGCCGGTCCATGTTGAACGCCGCCCAGATGGCGCTGTTCGATTTTTCCGACATGTCTTTCGAGCTGTTGATATTTGATACCGAGGGCACCCCGGAAGGGGCGATGGGCGCGGCCTCACTCGCTATCGGTGATGGTGCATCAATTATGCTGGGCCCGCTGCTGGCACCATCCGTGCGCGCAGTCGCTCCGATGGCGCGCGCCGCTAACGTTACCGTCGTTGGCTTTTCATCGGACCGGACCATTACCGGTGATGGCGTCTATACCATGGGGTTCTTCCCTGAAACCGAGGTCGAGCGGGTCGTTGCCTATGCCCGGTCTAGCGGCATTCAGCGGTTCGCGGCGCTGGCACCGGGCAACGCCTATGGTCAGGCCGTTGTCGAAACCCTGAAGCAAACGGCGATGATGCTGGGTGCAGAGGTTTCACGGGTGCAGTTCTATGACCCCGATAGCGACGATTTCTCAGGTGTCGTGCAGGAAATGGCTGATTATGAAATTCGCCGTCAAGCCCTGCTGGACCAACGCGCCGACCTGGCCAGGCGGGATAGCGACTTGTCGAGGCGGGTGCTGGAACGACTGGAAAAACTGCAGACCATTGGCGACGTTCCCTATGACGCCCTTCTGCTGGCCGATGGTGGCAAGCGGTTGTTGGCCGTCGCAGCCTTGCTGCCGTTTTACGATATTGATCCGAAAAAGGTTCGCATGCTGGGAACCGGGCAATGGGATGCACCGGGGCTTGGTTCTGAACCGGCGTTGCTGAATGGCTGGTACGCCGGGCCGCCGCCGCGAGCACGCGCAGAATTCGTCGATCAGTACAGGAAAACCTATGGCGCGTTGCCGCACCGTCTGGCGACGCTGGCTTATGACGCGACGGCGCTGGCCGCGGTGATGTCAAAGTCCCCGGTTCTTGCCAAGTTCGAGGCCGAGGCAATGGCGGTAAAAAGCGGCTTCTGGGGCCGCGACGGTATTTTCCGGTTCGCCGCCGACGGCGGTGTCGAGCGCGGCCTCGCCGTCTTGCGCCTGACGCCGGATGGCCCGAAGATCATCAGCAAGGCCCCTGAATCCTTTACCGATTAATCGCTCAATAGCCGATGTATTACCGCATCAAGGACCAGACGACCGGTTGGTGTTGCGCTGAGCTTTCCGTCAGCCCACGCCAGGAAGCCGCCCTGTATCATTTCAGCCAGCAACTCGCCATTGATAAACTGGGTCAGCTTCGGGCCAATGCCGACAGACGTGCGCAGGCCCGTCATCACCCGCTCCTCCAGCCGTTCGCGTGGGCTTAAACGCTGACGCTTGGCGGTGGCATGACCCTTTTCATCGATGGCTGAAAGCCAGCGTGCCGGGTCGTGGATCTGATAAATGGCGTCGGTTGCATCATCAGCATCGCCCAAGCGACCGTGTGCTCCGGGGCCAATGCCGATGTAGTCCTGACCGTCCCAGATACCCAGATTGTGACGGCATTCGTATCCGGGCCGGGCATGGTTTGAAATTTCATACGCCGGCAATCCGGCCGCTTCGGATAGTGTCTGGGTCAGCTCAAACAGCCTGGCGGCGGCATTATTTTCAGGCACCTCGACATTTCGTTTGTGAAACGGTGTTCCCGGCTCGATGCTCAGCTGGTACAGGGAAATATGAGGCGGCTCAAAACTGAACGCTTGTTCCAATTCGGCCTGCCAATCATCGGCGGTTTGCTCGGCCCGCGCGTAAATCAAGTCGAAAGAAAAGGCCGGGAACAGTCTTTTCGCTAGCGAAATAGCATTCGTTGCATCATCGCTGGAATGCTCACGGCCCAGATATTTCAAGGCATTATCATCAAATGACTGAACGCCCAGCGACAAACGGTTAATTCCGGCGTCGCGAAAGGCCTCCAGCTTGTCGGCCTCGACCGATGTTGGGTTTGCTTCCGCGGTGATTTCGATATCCGCCACACTCCAGTGGCGTTTTGCTTCTGAAATGATCGCAGCAACGGTATCTGGCTGCATTAATGACGGGGTGCCGCCGCCGAAAAAGATGCTCGATAACGCCCGATTTTTTGTCTCGCTCGCGAAATGTGCCATTTCGCTCAGCAGCGCGTCGCGCCACCGGCCATGATCTATGGCTTCTTCGGAAACATGGCTGTTAAAGTCGCAATATGGGCATTTGGACAGGCAAAAAGGCCAGTGAACGTACAAAGAAAGGGGCTTAAGTCCAGTTTCCATGGCTTCAGTCACTTAAAACACGCTGCAACGAGCAATTTAAAGGCCTGAGCGCGGTGGCTGATGCGGTGTTTTTCTTCCGGCGGCATTTCGGCGCAGGTAACGTCCATGCCATCAGGCTGGAAGATCGGGTCATAGCCAAACCCTTTATCACCGCGCGGCGGCCAGACCAGCGAGCCGTCGAAACGGCCTTCAAACGTCTCCATATGGCCGTCCGGCCATGCCAGCGTCAGGGCGCAGACAAAATGCGCCCGGCGGTTGGTGGCGTCGCCGACTTCATCTTCGACCTTTTGCATGGCCAGATCGAAATCCTTGTTCGGCCCGGCCCAGCGGGCGGAATAGATGCCGGGTGCACCATCCAGTGCGTCCACAGACAACCCGGAATCATCGGCCAGTACCGGCAATCCTGATCCTTCGGTTCCGGCGCGCGCCTTAATCTCGGCATTGGCGGCAAAGGTCAGGCCGTCTTCGACGGGCTCGTCCAGTCCCATTTCACTAGCAGAGACGACCTCGACATCAAACGGGGCCAGCAGGTCGGCAATCTCGCGCACCTTGCCCGGGTTGTGACTGGCGATAACGAGCGTGCTCTCTGAAATTTTTCTGCTCATTCAAACCTCTGATTACGCGCACGCTCTTTTTGTTCTCGCACCCTGCGGGTGGCGCGGTTTCTGGAAGCCAAGTTCAAATTTTGGCAGGAGCTAAACCCTCTAAGAATCTAATCTCCTATACCCAATTTAAGTCAGACTTCCAGAGGCCTTGCCCCGCAGGGCAATAATTTAAGTCTGACTTCCAGAATCGTTGCCCCGCAGGGCACTAAATATGCAGCGTTTCTTTCTGCGCCACCACCAGTTCATCGACGCCCTTGCGCGCCAGGCTCATCAGTTCGGCGAATTGCTCCGGCGTGAACGGTTTGTCTTCTGCGGTGCCCTGCACTTCGACGATGCCGCCCGCTGCCGTCAGCACGAAATTGGCGTCGGCCTGTGCGGTACTGTCTTCGTCATAGTCCAGATCAAGCACAGCGGCGTCATTGTAAAGTCCGCATGAAATAGCAGCCACCGCATCGGTCAGTGGAATTTCGGTCAACACACCCAGATCGACCATGCGCTGAAACGCCATATGCAGCGCCACATACGCCCCGGTGATGGATGCTGTGCGGGTGCCGCCATCGGCCTGAATAACGTCGCAATCGACGGAAACCTGCATTTCACCCATGGCTTCAAGATCGGTGACAGCACGCAGAGAACGACCGATCAGGCGCTGAATTTCCTGGGTCCGGCCCGATTGCTTTCCACGCGCCGCTTCGCGACTCATGCGCTCTCCGGTGGCTCTGGGCAGCATGCCGTATTCCGCCGTTACCCAGCCTTTTCCGGAATTTCGCATCCAGGGCGGAACCCGCTGCTCGACACTGGCCAGACACAACACGTGGGTGTCGCCCATTTTAATCAGGCACGAGCCTTCGGCATGTTTATTGACGCCCGTTTCAAGCTGGACCGAACGAAGTTCATCAGTAGCGCGACCCGATGGTCTCATTTTATAATCCTGTTTATTGATTCAGTTTCGATGGTCGGCGAAAGCTATAGTACCCTCGTTGACGGGGCAAGGTCCGGTGACTACATTCCCGGAAGATAATGGCTAAGAGTTAACGGCATGATTTCCGAACTGAACGAGCGATCACGCGAAATATTCCGACAGATTGTCGACGCCTATGTTTTGACCGGCGAGCCGATTGGCTCGCGCACTGTCTCGAAACGGCTGGGATCGGTTCTGTCACCGGCGACCGTGCGCAATGTCATGGCCGACCTGGAAGACGCCGGACTGCTGTTCAGCCCGCATGCATCGGCCGGCAGGCTGCCGACGGATGCAGGCTTGAAACTGTTCGTCGACGGTCTGTTGCAGGTCGGCAATTTAACCAAGTCCGAACGCGACAGCATCGAGGCCCACTGTCAGGCGTCGGGGTCCAGCGTTGAAGGTGTATTAAAAGAAGCGACCTCTGTACTGTCCGGCTTGTCCCACTGCGCCGGGCTGGTAACGGCACCGAAAACCGATACGCCGCTGAAACACATCGAACTGGTGTCTCTTAATCCGGGTCGTGCGCTGGTCGTCATGGTGACGGAAAACGGCATCGTTGAAAATCGCTTTATTGAAATTCCTGCCGACCTGCCGCCGTCGGCATTGGTCGCGGCGAGCAATTACCTAAGCGCCCGCCTGGTTGGCCGCACGTTGGGTGAAGCCTATGATGGGATCATGGCTGAACTTGATCAACACCGCGTGCAACTGGATGAGCTGACCCGCTCTGTGGTCGCCGCCGGGATCGCCAGCTGGGCCGAAGGAGATTCGACCACCGACGGCACTCTGATCGTCAGTGGGCAAGCCAATTTGCTGGAAGACGTCAAGGCGGCCACCGATCTGGAACATATCCGCAGCCTGTTCGAGGCTTTGGAGACAAAAGAAACCATGCTCAATCTGCTGTCGCTGACCGAACGCGCAGAAGGGGTGCAGATATTCATCGGGTCTGATAATAAACTGTCCAGCATGGCCGGATGCTCGATGATCATCGGGTCTTATCGCGACGCCCAAGAACAGGTGGTCGGGGCGATTGGTGTTATTGGCCCGACCCGAATGAACTATGCCCGTATCGTCCCGATGGTCGATTACACAGCGAAACTGGTCGGACGCCTTGTTGGCACAACGACCACACCGCATGTCGGTGCAAACACTTAAAAAGAAGATTTTGGAGAACACGACGACCATGTCCGAAGACACCGAAAACGAACAGCCCGAAGAAGAACAGACCGCAGATAATGTGGAGCCTGAACAGACCCCGGCGGATGAAGAGGACGATGCGGTCCCACAAGAGGGTGCAGATGAGCCCCTGATGGGCCCTGAAGCATCGGACGATGAGCTGGAATTGCTGCAAGGCGGCGATGGCCTGGCCGAACTGCAAGACGTGATTGCCGACCTGAACGACAAGCTGTTGCGTGCCGTCGCTGAAACCGAAAATGTCCGCCGCCGCGCCCAGCGCGACAAGGAAGACGCATCGAAATACGCCATTCAGTCTTTTGCCGCCGAGATGGTTTCCGTTGCCGATAATCTGGGGCGCGCCCTGGACAGTGTCGATTCCACGACGCGTGATTCTGACGAGGCCGTCGACAACCTGTGCACCGGCGTCGAGATGACCCAGCGCGAATTGCTGAATACGTTCGAGAGAGTCGGCATCAAGCTGATCGAGGCCGAAGGCCAGCGGTTTGATCACAACTTGCACGAAGCGATGTTTGAAATGGAAGACCCGGACAAGCCGACAGGCACCGTCGTTCAGGTTATTCAGGCGGGCTACACCATTCGTGATCGCCTGCTGCGCCCGGCCAAGGTCGGGGTATCGAAGGGCGGCCCAAAGGCGGCACCCGAAGATGCGGCTCAACCCCCTGAATCCGACGCGACAACGGACGAAAGCGAAGGCGCGGCCAAGGCCTACGAAGCGCCGAATCAGACCGGTAGCCAGCTGGATGAGGAACTTTAGGGTATTTGCGCCTTGGCCAACGCAGCCGAAGGCTGCGAACCCCAGAAAAATGCGGATTTTTTTTACCGCTGAGAGGTTGCGCGGCTAACCACACCGGCATATATAACGCCGGAGCGGACGGTTCAGGGCCGCATAACAGAATTTTTGATCGTTTATGAAACAAGAAGGACTAAGCCATGAGTAAGGTTATCGGCATCGACCTTGGGACCACCAATTCCTGCATCGCCATTATGGATGGCAAGGATGCGAAGGTGATTGAAAACGCAGAAGGTGTGCGCACAACGCCGTCCATCGTCGGTTTTACGGAATCCGGCGAACGACTGGTCGGCCAGCCGGCGAAGCGCCAGGCGGTGACCAACCCGGAAAACACCCTGTTCGCGATCAAGCGCCTGATCGGTCGTCGTTTTGATGATCCGCTGACTGAAAAGGACAAGGGCCTGGTGCCGTACAACATCATAGATGGCGATAACGGCGATGCCTGGGTCGAGGCCCATGGCGAAAAATACAGCCCCAGTCAGGTCAGCGCCTTCATCCTTGGCAAAATGAAAGAGACGGCGGAAAGCTATCTCGGTCAGGACGTCACGCAAGCCGTGATTACGGTTCCGGCCTATTTCAATGATTCACAGCGTCAGGCAACCAAAGACGCCGGCAAGATCGCCGGTCTTGAAGTGTTGCGCATTATTAACGAGCCGACGGCAGCCGCCCTTGCTTACGGTTTGGAAAAAGACGAGTCCGGTATCATCGCGGTTTATGACCTTGGTGGCGGCACATTCGATATTTCGATCCTGGAAATCGGTGACGGCGTGTTCGAGGTCAAATCGACCAACGGCGACACCTTCCTGGGCGGCGAAGATTTCGATGCCCGCATCGTCGATTATTTGGCCGACGAGTTCAAAAAGGACAATGGCATCGACTTGCGTGAAGACAAGCTGGCCCTGCAGCGCCTGAAAGAAGAAGGCGAAAAGGCCAAAATTGAACTGTCGAGCGCCGTGCAGACGGAAATCAACCTGCCGTTTATTACCGCTGATGCGTCCGGGCCGAAGCACCTGAACATCAAGCTGACGCGGGCAAAGCTGGAAGCGCTGGTCGACGATTTGATTCAGCGCACCGTCGAGCCGTGCAAAAAAGCTTTGAAAGACGCTGGCGTATCGGCTGGCGACATCAAGGAAGTCATCATGGTCGGCGGCATGAGCCGCATGCCAAAGGTGCACGAAACGGTAAAAGATTTCTTCGGTCGCGAACCGCACAAGGGCGTTAACCCCGACGAAGTGGTGGCGCTTGGTGCGGCCATTCAGGGTGGCGTCCTGCAAGGCGACGTCAAGGACGTGCTGCTGCTCGACGTGACACCGCTGAGCCTGGGCATCGAGACGCTCGGCGGCGTGTTTACACGCCTGATCGATCGCAACACGACCATTCCGACACGCAAGTCGCAGGTATTTTCGACCGCCGAGGACAGCCAGACGGCGGTGACCATCCGGGTCTTCCAGGGTGAACGTGAAATGGCCTCTGATAACAAGATTCTCGGACAGTTCGACCTTGTCGGCATTCCGCCGTCGGCGCGCGGCATTCCGCAGATCGAGGTGACCTTCGACATTGATGCCAACGGCATCGTCAATGTGTCGGCCAAGGACAAGGCGACGGGCAAGGAGCAGCAGATTCGCATCCAGGCGTCCGGCGGTCTTAGCGATGATGACATCGAGTCTATGGTCAACGACGCTGAATCCCATGCCGAAGAAGACAAGAAACGCAAGGAAGGGGTCGAGGCACGCAATAACGCCGACGGCCTTGTGCATTCGGCTGAAAAGAACCTCAGCGAATTCGGTGACAAGATTTCCGATGATGACAAGACCGCCATCGAAACGGCCATCGCCGAATTGAAGACGGCGCTTGAAGGCGAAGACGCCGAAGAAATCACGGCGAAAACCGAGACGCTGACACAGGCTTCCATGAAACTGGGCGAAGCCATGTATGCAGCCCAGCAGGCCGAAGCCGGCGAGCAAGGCGAGGCCCCTGAAGAGGGCGAAGAAGCCAAGTCCGCCGATGACGACGCCGATGTCGTCGACGCCGAATTCGAGGAAATAGACCCGAGCAAACCTGACGCGGAAGACGACAAGAAATAATATTCTGTTCTGAGCCGCACTAACGCACGGGGTTTATTGTCACATGTCCAAGCAAGACTTTTACGCCGTTCTTGGCGTTGACAAGGACGCCTCGGGCGACGACATCAAAAAGGCTTACCGCAAGCTGGCGATGAAGCACCATCCCGACCGCAATCCGGATGATGCCGAAGCCGAGCGTATGTTCAAGGAAGCCAACGAAGCCTACGAAGTCCTCAAGGACGAGGAAAAGCGCGCGGCTTACGACCGCTTTGGTCATGCCGCCTTTGAACAAGGCGGTCCGGGCGGTCCCGGCGGCTTTGGCGGTGGCGGTGGCGGTGGTTTTGGCGGCTTTGCCGATATATTCGATGAAATGTTCGGCGACTTTGGCGGCGGCGGTGGCCCGGGACAGGGACCAGGTGCCGGTCCGGGTCGCGGTTCGGACCTGCGATACAATATGGATATCACGTTGGAAGAAGCCTTCGAGGGCAAGAAAACCAACATTCGCGTTCCCACATCAGTAACATGCGACGACTGTACCGGTTCGGGCGCAGCCGGTGGTTCTGCGCCTGTGACATGCGCGACCTGTGGCGGCCATGGCCGGGTTCGCAGTCAGTCAGGATTTTTCACGGTCGAACGTACTTGTCCGTCGTGCCAAGGCACCGGCCAGGTGATTAAAGAGCCGTGCCGTTCGTGTGGCGGCCAGGGCCGAACGCACCAGGAAAAGACGCTGTCGGTCAATATTCCGGCCGGCGTCGAAGACGGCACCCGCATTCGCCTGAGTGGTGAGGGCGAAGCCGGATTGCGCGGAGCTGGCGCGGGCGACCTTTACATTTTTCTCAGCATCGATTCGCACCGCATGTTCCGTCGCGACGGGGCCAACATTTATTGCCGGGTGCCAATTCAAATGACGACGGCAACGCTGGGTGGCTCAATAGAGGTGCCGACGGTCGATGGCTCACGCACACGCGTCACCATTCCCCCAGGGTCGCAATCGGGCCAGCAATTCCGCCTGGGTGGGGTGGGTATGAATATTCTGCGCGCTTCTTCGCGCGGCGACATGTTCGTTCAGATCGCCGTTGAAACGCCGGTCAACCTGACGAAAAAACAGAAAGAACTGTTGAAAGAATTCGAGACCGAAACCAGCCACGAGAAGCACCATCCTGAATCACATGGCTTTCTCGACAAGGTCAAGGACCTGTGGGAAGACCTCAAGGATTGAGGTGCATATATAATGCCCTTCGGGGCAACACCTCTGGAAGCCAAGTTAAAATTGGAACCCGGAGCTAGGCCTTGCAGAATCCAACTCCTTTAGCCAAACTTGTTTTGACTTCCAGAAGCCCCAAAAGCCAAGGGGCGAATAGCCCCGCCCGGCGACTGAGGGGCGGCATAAAAAAGGAAACGACCATGAAAATCGGAATTGTCGGTTGTGCCGGACGCATGGGCCGCATGTTGTGCAAGGAAGTGATGGCGGGCGACGGGCTCGAACTGGTCGGCGGCACCGAATATGACGGCAGCGAATTTATCGGCGCCGACATCTCTGAATTATCCGGCCTGCACCCGGCGGGACCGATGGTGACGACCGATACCGCGGCGCTGTTTGCTGCATCTGACGCGGTTATTGATTTTACCCTGCCCGAAGCCACCACTCATCACGCGGAACTTGCGGGTGAACATGGCACGGCTTTCGTGGTCGGCACGACCGGATTGTCGAGCCCCCAACAGGCCACCATCGAGGCCGCAGCGCGGTCTGTCGCCGTCGTACAGGCGGCCAATTTTTCCATTGGCGTCAATCTGCTGCTTGGCCTGACCGAACAGACGGCGGGTGTGCTGGGTGCTGACAACGATATTGAAATTCTGGAAATGCATCATCGCCACAAGGTTGACGCCCCCTCAGGTACGGCGCTGGCGCTGGGTCGGGCTGCGGCGTCGGGGCGCGGCGTTAATCTTGACGACGTATCTGACAGGGTCCGCGACGGTCATACCGGCGCGCGCAAGGATGGCGATATCGGTTTTGCGACGCTGCGTGGCGGCGATGTGGTCGGCGACCATTCGGTGATTTTTGCGGCCGAGGGCGAGCGCATTGAGCTGACCCACAAAGCATCATCGCGCAGTATCTTCGCCAACGGTGCGGTCCGCGCCGCGCGTTGGTGCGAAGGCAAGGCTCCCGGCCTGTATGCCATGCGCGATGTGCTTGGCTTCAAGTAAAGCCTCTGATGAAAAAAGCAGACGTCGAAGTCTTCTATCAAGCCTTGCACGACGACAACCCGGAACCGAAGGGTGAACTGGACTGGGTTAACCCCTATACGCTGCTGGTCGCCGTCGTGCTGTCGGCCCAAGCAACCGACGTCGGTGTCAACAAGGCGACCGGCCCGTTGTTCAAAAAGGTCAAGACCCCGGCGGCGATGGTCAAGCTGGGCGAAGGAACGCTGAAGGAATACATCAAGTCCATCGGCCTGTTTAATACCAAGGCGAAGAACGTCATTCGTTTAAGCGAGTTGTTGATATCGGAACACGGCGGCAAGGTTCCCGATGATCACGCAGCCTTACAGGCATTGCCCGGCGTTGGTCGCAAAACCGCCAACGTGGTCATGAACATCGCCTTCGGTGCCGAGACTATTGCCGTTGATACGCATCTTTTTCGCATCGGCAATCGTACCGGACTGGCGAAGGGCAAAACGCCATTGGCGGTCGAGAAAAAACTGCTCAAGGTGACGCCGAAAAAATTTATGCGTCATGCCCACCACTGGCTGATTCTGCTGGGCCGGTACGTGTGCAAGGCGCGCAAACCGGAATGCTATCGCTGTGTGGTGAAAGACGTTTGCGGTTTTAAGGGAAAGACCAGCCTTTAATTATGCCCTGCGGGGCAGCGCCTCTGGAAGCCAAGTTTTAATTTTGTGGCGGGATGTCCATGGTGGCGACACAGGCATCGGCGCTAATCGCCGTCTCGTCGTGTCGTCGCGCCGCGATATGAGTGACCGCATGGGCGCTTGATTTCTCCTCGCCCCGATACAGATAGACATCAAGCAGGCAATCGTCACTGCGGTATTGCCACAATTCTGCCGGGGCATCAACGCGGCGAAAGCTGGGTTCGCCGACCAATGCTGCGAGCCCACTTTGATCCAGCCCCATTAACTGGCTGCCGAGCAGGGCTGGTCGGGCCGGGGGGCTGGTTACGGTGATTATCGGGGTTGCCGTCGTCGGCGTTTTTTGCGTCGCCGCAGGACAAGCGGCAAGCGCCAAGACCACTGGCAACAGGGCAATCAGGCGGTATGGAATCACGTCTCGTTCGTATCCCTGTCAGCCGAAGGCAGGGCCTGCATATCGCCGGACACTTCACCACCGGCTTCAATGATGATGCTGCCATAACGAATAATGCCGCTGATGCGCCCACCGGCGCGCACTGTCAGTTTGTTCTTGGCCATCAATTTACCTTCGAAATGACCGCTGATATCGGCGTCAATAACATCGGCGCTGCCTCCGAAGAATCCATTATTAGACACCTCAATCAGGCGGGCATCAGACAAGGCGACCTCGACGTGGCCTTCGACAATCAGGCGGTCGCATTCGGTGATCTCGCCGGACAAGCGAATGTCGCGCCCGACAATCAGGGTTTTGGAATCGGCGCGCGCCGCGCTAAAGGGGATGTCTGCGGAATGTTGTGGCGGCGACGCGGCGATGGCCGGCGCCTTGGTTGGCGGCTTCGACGGGGCGTGTCCACCCATGCTGGAAAACGGCTTCAGGGGCGGCGCGGTATCTCCGTTTGAGCCGCCACCGTTGCTTCCATCGTCCTTTTGTCTCAGCAACATGTGATTAATCCTACCTGATTTACCGTTACCCTTGGCTGCGCCTGAATTTTTCGAACAAATGAACCATAACCGCGGTGGCGATAATTGGCGTCAGCAAATTAACAACCGGCACAGTCAGTAAAAACGTGATTACCACACCCGCCATAAACAACCGGGTTCCGTTGGCCTTGCGCAATGTCCGGGCATCACCTGGGGCCATTCGCCGAAACGCCACCAGTTCGAAATATTCCCTGCTCAAAAGATAGCCGTTCACGGCATAGAAAACAAAAGGGAAAAGCGGCCCGGTCAGTAGAAACGGCAACATCAGAATGTTTAATGCAATCAGGATCAGCACGAATTTCAGCATTGCCGGCAGGGCAACTGAGATTTTAAGAGGCGGCACGGCGGGCAGGTCCGGGTAATGGCGAGCTTCAACAGCGGCGCAGATATCATCAAGCAGAAAGCCGATGACTAGGCTGATGACGGCGGGAAACAACAGCCAGGTCAACACACCGGTTGCCAGTCCACCAAGAATATCGATGGCGGCTTCAAGCCAGCCAAGGGCAAACAGCGATGTTGATGCCAACAGGAAACCGACCGACAGCCACAGGACGATAAACACGCCAATGGCTAAAAATATAGACAACCAGACGACGCGCCGCGCCGCCGGGTCGGTAATTTGATGAGCCGATATAAAGAAGGCTTTTATCAAGGTGGGTCTCCTGAACCAAACAAAACAAGGTACAGGATGTGTAGCCGCTCGGGACCATCATCGCCAATCAAAAAGACGGCATTTCAAAACCAAAACGACTATTCGCTGTCGATGATCCGTTCTTTGGGCAATATGACGGTAACGCGGGTTCCCCTGTCGACGGCGCTTTTAACCTTCAAGACCCCGCCATGCATCTCAACAAGTATGCGCGTCAGGTATAAACCAAGCCCGGTTCCTTCGTGTTTGGCAAAATGTCCACGGTTGACTTGTCCGAAAGGGGATAGCGCTTCGTTGATGGCGTCACGCGCCATGCCGATGCCGGTGTCGGTAATGCTGATTGCCAAGGTGCCACCTTCTTCAAAAAAGCTGTCAATGCTGACATCGCCGCCGTCCGGTGTGAACTTCACTGCGTTGGTTAGAACATTGTTGAATATCTGGGTGATGCGGCCCGGGTCCGCATGGACCATCGGCCCGCTCGGGTCCGCATGATTGCGAAGGCTGATGTTTCGGGCCTCGGCATTCTGCGCGAGCTCTCTCAGACAGTCCTGGATGACGCTGCCTAAATTGACGCTCTCTTCTTTAAGGGCGACAGAGCTGGAATCAATTTCCGAAACATCAAGGATGTTTTGCACGACGGCAAGAAGGTGGCTTCCCGAATCATGGATTTCATTTATGTATTCGGCGTACTTGTCGTTTTCCAGAGGTCCAAACGTTCCTTCGCGAATAACCTCCGAAAGACCGATTATCCCGTTCAGCGGGGTGCGCAGTTCGTGGCTCATGTTGGCCAGAAAATCGGTTTTTGCCCGGTTTGATGATTCTGCCAACTCTCTGGATTCAATCAGTGATGCTTCAAAACTCTTGCGCTCGACAATAACATTCCTGAAAACCTCGACGGTTCGTGCCATATCGCCAATCTCGTCATCCCGCATGGTTCCCGGAACGGGCTCGGACGTGTTCCTGCGGGAAATTTCCTGCATCGATTCGCTCAGCACCCGGATCGGCGCCAGCACCCGGAGATACATGAACCACAGGGTAAAACCGATCGACCCGAAAGCCAGCACCAGCGAAGCGATAAATACCGTGTTTGATGTCCGGTTGGTTTCCGCCACAAGCTGTTCGACGCGACTTCCTTCGTCGGCATAGGCTTGCTCCAGTTCACCGACAATGGCCAGCATGGCGCTGATGGCCAGATCGTCATTAACGTGTACGACGGCGTCAATTTCTTTCGAGGTCCGGCCTTCGCCCGCCATTTTCTCGGCGACGGCAATCGCTTTTTCGTATTTGGTCAGGCGGCTGTCGAGAATGTCCATGGCGGCCTTCTCGCGGACGCTCAGCCCGATATTCTGGTATGACGTTAACAGGGCGGTGATGTTCAGGATATCAAGCGAGGCCTTGAGGATATATTTTCGGTCCTGGCGCAGGATCAGGTTTTTGAAATTGTGAATCATGCCGCCATAACCGAGGGCATTACGCAGGTCTGACAAAATGGCGACTTTTTTCGCCGGGCCCTCGCGGAACTCCTGCCAGCGATCGCCGACCGAAGACACCTGGCGGTTTATATAATAGCTGGACAGAACGGTCATCCCGGCAAAAGTGGCCAGTACAATTGCGACGATAACGGTCAGCGTTTTGATTTTCAGGAACGACAAGGGACTCATTGGCCGGACCCTTCGCCCGATTGTGTCGCAAGTCCGCTGTGGTCGAAGGCGAATTGCATGCGTCGTTGGGCCAGATCGACAAGGGCATAAACGTCGCTGGGCGTTTTGTCCTTGAAGGTATGACGGACAAAATATCCGGCAACCAGATGGCTGGAATCGGTGTTGCCGATAATCCATTCGACCGACGAGGCCAGAATCTTGCTTGATTCCAGATACACGTCCGTCGGTGTAGTCATTGATTCGGGCGCGATCGCTTGCAGGGTTGGCGGCAAGTCAGACTGGATGCGAAGGGTGTTCCACAAGCCCTCAACGTGAAGCGCAAGGGCAAGCACGTCGGCAGGCTTTTTCCCGGTGAATTTTTTTGTCGCCATGGCTTTTACGCCGCTGACGATGGTGGTGTCCTTGACCGTAAGGTTGACACACTCGATGACCGTTCGATTGATGTTGGTCCACAGGGAATAAACGTGACTTGGGGTCAGGCCAAGATCAAGCGCCCATGCCTTGCCTGAAAGCATGGCGAGTGTCGCGGCGATCAATAGTACCCGTGCCAAAGCCATTAAAACCCGTATCCGGTGAGCCCCAGCAATACTATACGGGGCATCGCCGACAGAATTCCAGAACAGGCTGAAACTTACATATCCGGGCAATTAAGCCAGGGTGTGGATTTCACTCCTTGCGGTCGCTGCCCGCGTGGCTATACTGCGCGCGCTTTCATACCCCATTCGTTCTTTCAGGCAGGAGACATCCCTGTGACTAATTCCCCGACCGCTTCCATGACCGAAACGCGATATCACGTTGTCGGCATCGGCAATGCCATTGTCGATGTATTGGCCCACGCCGATGATCAGTTCATTAACGAGACCGGGCTGACCAAGGGCACCATGAGCCTGATTGACGAGGAAACCGCCGAAAGCGTCTATACCAAAATGGGCCCCGGAATCGAGTGTTCCGGCGGGTCGGCCGCCAACACCATTGCCGGGCTGGCATCGCTGGGGGCCGACGGTGCCTTTATCGGCAAGGTCAAGGACGACCAGTTGGGTGGAGTCTTTCGCCATGACATCACATCCATGGGGATCGCTTATAATACCGCACCCGATACGGATGGTGCCTCGACGGCGCGTTGTATGATCCATGTGACACCCGATGCCCAACGCACCATGCAGACCTATCTGGGCGCATGTGTGAATCTGGGGCCCGATGACATTGATGAACACATGATCTCAATTTCGCAAGTAACCTATCTGGAAGGCTATCTGTGGGACCCGGAACAGGCCAAGAAAGCCTTTGTTAAGGCTGCCAAGGCGGCGACAGATGCCGGGCGGCTGGTGTCGCTGTCGCTCAGCGACCCGTTCTGCGTTGATCGTCACCGGGACGATTTCCTGAATCTGGTCGAAGGCCACGTCGATGTGCTGTTCGCCAATGAAGAAGAAATCATGTCCCTGTACCAGACGGAAAGCTTCGACGATGCCTTACAAGCTGCCCGCGCCCATTGTTCCATCGCGGCGTTGACCCGCAGCGAAAAGGGCTCTGTCGTGTTGTCCGGCGATGAAGTCCATATTGTTGACGCCGAGCCGATTGACGTCGTTGCCGATACCACAGGTGCCGGTGATGCCTATGCGGCGGGTTTCCTGTATGGCCTGACCACCGGTGAAAGCCTTGATACCTGCGCGCGCATCGGCAGCATTTGCGCATCAGAAGTCATCTCTCACGTCGGTGCGCGGCCCGACGTTTCATTTAAAGATCTTGTACGGAAGAAACTCGGTTAATGAAATTACGCAATATCGCCATTATCGCTCACGTCGATCATGGCAAGACCACACTTGTCGATACCCTGCTGAAACAAAGCGGAGCCTTTCGTGAAAACCAGAAGGTCGAGGAACGCGCCATGGACTCCGGCGATCTGGAGCGCGAGCGCGGCATTACCATTCTGGCCAAGTGTACCTCTGTCGATTGGGGCGATACCCGTATCAACATCGTTGACACACCGGGCCACGCCGATTTCGGCGGCGAGGTCGAACGTATCCTGAGCATGGTTGATGGCGTCTTGCTGCTGGTCGATGCCGCCGAAGGCCCGATGCCGCAGACCAAGTTCGTTACCGCCAAAGCATTGAAGCTGGGCTTGAAGCCGGTCGTCGTTATCAACAAGGTAGACCGCCCCGATGGGCGCCCTTACGAGGTGCAGGATGAATGTTTTGATCTGTTCTCGGCGTTGGACGCCAACGAAGAACAGCTCGATTTCCCGACCGTCTTTGCATCGGCCAAGAACGGCTGGGCGGCGTCGGAACCCGACGGCCCACAAGAAAATATGGACGTCATATTCGAACAAATCCTCAGCCACGTACCGGAACCGGAAAGTCATCCTGACCAGCCGTTCTCGATGCTGGCGACGACGCTGGAATCGGATCCCTATCTGGGTCGTATTCTGACCGGTCGGATCGAAAACGGTGTGTTGAGTGTGGGTGACAACATCCACGCACTGAACCAGGATGGCGAGGAAGTCGAAGTAAGCCGTATTACCAAGCTGCTGGCATTCCGCGACCTGCGCCGGGTGCCGGTCGACAGCGTCGCATCAGGCGATCTTGTCGCCATTGCCGGATTATCAAAGGCAACCGTCGCCGACACCCTGTGTGCGCCTGAAATTACCGAGCCGCTAAAGGCCGACCCGGTTGACCCGCCGACCCTGGCGATGACGTTTTCGATTAACTCCTCGCCGATGGCCGGGCAAGAAGGCTCGAAAGTGACGTCGCGCATGATCCGCGACCGCTTGATGGCTGAAGCCGAAGGCAACGTTGCCTTGCGTGTTTCTGAAGCCGACAATACGGATTCATTTGAAGTCGCCGGGCGTGGCGAGCTGCAACTGGGCGTGCTGATCGAACAAATGCGCCGCGAAGGGTTCGAGCTGTCGATTTCTCGCCCTCGGGTGCTGTTCCGTGACAACCCCGACACCGGGGCCAGGGAAGAGCCCTACGAAGAAATTCAAATTGATGTGGATGAAGAATTTTCCGGCATTGTTGTTGAGGCAATTTCGGTGCGCAAGGGCAAGATGACGGAAATGCATCCGTCGGGCGGCGGCAAGGTGCGGCTTATCTTTATTGCTCCGGCGCGTGGCCTGATCGGTTATCACGGCGAGTTCTTGACCGAAACGCGGGGCACCGGAGTGATGAGCCGGATGTTCAATTCCTATGGTCCCCATGCTGGTGCTATTCCCGGTCGACGCAATGGTGTGCTGATTTCCAATGCCGCTGGCAAGACCGTCGCTTATGCGCTGGCCAATCTGGAAGGCCGCGGCGCGCTGATGGTGACATCAGGCATTCCGGTTTATGAAGGCATGATTATCGGCGAGCACGCCAAGGCAGGTGACCTGGAAGTCAACCCAATGAAGGCCAAGCAGCTGACCAACGTTCGCGCATCGGGCACCGACGACGCGGTACGCCTGACGCCGCCAACACGGATGAGTCTGGAAGAGGCCGTCGCCTACATCGACGATGACGAACTGGTCGAAGTGACACCGGAAAACGTTCGTCTGCGCAAGCGCCATCTTGACCCGCACGAACGCAAGCGTATTGCACGTGGTGCTGAAAAACGCGGCTAGGGTACTGGCATCCAGGGCTGTGTCCATTTACAAGTAAGCATGGCCGCCAACGACCAACAATCATCCATCGCCGGGCATCGCCTGATCAGCAACGCCTTTTGGCGTGTGTTGCCCGCGGGCATGCGCAGGCGCTGGTGGCTGTTTCGCCTGTTTGACCTGATCGCGCGGCTGCTGCCGGTCCCGGCCCGTCGCCGCGGGGTGCTGGTGGTGCGTATGGACGGCATCGGCGACATGGTGCTGTTTCGAAATAGCCTTGATTATTACGCCGAGGCCTTTGGCGTAGATAAATCCGACATAACGGTACTGGGTTGCGACAGTTGGCGGTCAATCGCACCCGAGGTCTTTGCCGGATACCGTGTCATCACCATCAACGAACACCGGTTTGCCAAGCGGGTGTTTTACCGGTTTCGTATTTCGCTGATGGTACGCGGCCTTAATCCGGCGATTGCAGTCTGCGACCAGTATTTGCGCCGCGCCATGATGGCCGACAGTCTGGTCTGGGTGTCGGGCGCGCCACGCGCAGTTTCCTCGCTGCCGTTCATCAACGAAAAAACCCGGTCAGAATATTTATACTACATGTCACAAAACACAGATGTGATCGCGACGGGTGACTATCCGGACCACGAGATTGCCCGCCATGCGCGTTTCGTTTCGCAATTGACGGGGCGTGAAATTGCGCCCGCACCGCCCAGCATCAACTGGCGTGACGATACACCGCCGGTCGATTTGTTGGACCCCGGCGCGCCATACGCGGTGCTCAACCCGGGTTCCAACGAATACGGCAGACGTTGGCCGATGGCAAAGTATCTCGAACTGGCGAAACGATTACGCGACAAGGGCTTGGGTGTGGTGCTTGTCGGCGGCAAAGGCGAAGTGGCGGCCACAGGCGATAACGATATCATCGATCTTTCCGGCAAGACGACGCTGGCGCAACTGCTCGACATCCTCAATCACGCGGCACTGGTGGTCAGTAACGACACCGGCCCGGCGCATTTGTCCATCGCGCTCGGCACACCGTCAGTGGTGATTGTCGGCGGCGGTCATTTCGGCTGCTTCGTGCCTTATCCGGATCAGGCCTGCCCCGATACCGCACGCTTCGTGTACGAAAAAATGGACTGCTATCACTGTTTCTGGAATTGCCCAAAACGCGCAACCAACACGGACTCGTTTCCCTGTGTCGAGGCCGTTAGCATGGATGCAGTCTGGGATGCCGCAGAACAGTTGTTGGACGCGCGCCCATGAGAACCTGGCTCGACGCATCGAAGGTCTATCTGGAACGCCGTGTGTTCGTGATTCTTCTGCTCGGGTTTTCCAGTGGTCTGCCGTTGTTGCTGGTCTATTCGACCTTGTCGGCGTGGCTCAAGGAATCCGACGTATCTCTGACCATGATCGGCCTGTTTAGCTGGGCATCGACCGCGTATGCGCTGAAGTTTCTGTGGGCACCCGTCGTCGACAGCATCCCACTGCCGGTCCTGACGCGACTGTTGGGGCAACGCCGCAGTTGGCTGGTCTTGTCGCAAGCCGCGACCATGGTGACGATGGTTGGCCTTGGCGGCACCGACCCTGCAACCGAATTGTGGTGGACGGCTCTGTGGGCGGTGCTGTTGGCTTTTGCATCGGCGACCCAGGATATCGTCGTCGATGCCTATCGCATCGAAAGCCTGGACGAGGACCAGCTGGGTGCCGGTTCGGCCAACTATGTATTCGGCTATCGCATTGCCATGTTGGTCGCTGGTGCCGGGGCTTTATTCATCGCCGATGGGTACAGCTGGTACTGGGCCTATGTGGCGATGGCAGCCTTGATGGGCGTTGGCCTGTTGACGGTTCTGTTGAGCCCGGAACCGGATCGGGAAATTTCATTTGTCGATCACGACCAGAGCCTCGGGGCGCAAATCAGGGATGCGATCATCAACCCGTTCGTCGATTTCATGACCCGCCCGCACTGGATCATGATCCTGTTGTTTGTGGCTTTGTACAAATATGGCGAGGCGCTGCTTGGCGTCATGGCCAACCCGTTCTATCTGGATATGGGTTTCTCGAAATCTGAAATCGCCGCCGTTTCCAAGGGCTACGGATTTGCCATGACCATACTGGGCGGCTTCATGGGCGGCGTGCTTGTTGCACGATATGGAATCATGCGGGCGCTGTGGTACGCCGGGCTTTTGCAGTGCGTCGCCAATCTGGCCTTTGCTGCCCAGGCCCAGGTCGGCTATTCGATCCCGATGCTGGCCGTCACCATTTCCATCGAAAACCTGACCGCTGGCATGGCGACGACGGCGTTCGTCGCTTACCTGTCCAGCCTGTGCAACGTTGCTTACACGGCGACCCAGTACGCGCTGCTGTCATCGATCATGAGCTTCGCGCGCACCATGTTTGCGTCCGGCGGTGGCTGGCTGGCCGATAATATGGACTGGACCAGCTACTTTATTTTGACCACCTTTGCTGCCGTTCCGGGCCTGGTGGTGTTGTACTGGCTGATGAAAAGACTGCCCATCGCCGGGCCGCCGGATGGAAATTCTGTTGCAGTGCAACATGAAGAGCGTTAAGTAGCGGGACACATTTGAACAACCCGAACAGGACGTAGATACAATGGACATCAGCAAAATAGCCATCGGCGAGAATGCGCCCTACGACGTTAATGTGATCATCGAAATTCCCATGGGCGGCAGCCCGGTCAAGTACGAGCTCGACAAGGCATCCGGCGCGATGTTCGTCGATCGCTTCCTGCACACCGCCATGCACTATCCGTGTAACTATGGGTTTATTCCGCACACCCTGTCCGATGATGGCGACCCGGTCGACGCCGCGGTACTGGGGCAAATTCCGGTAACGCCGGGCTGTGTTATTCCGTCGCGTCCTATTGGCGTTCTGATGATGGAAGACGAAAGCGGGATTGACGAAAAAATCCTCTGCGTTCCGGTCGACAAACTGCACCCGTACTACCAGAACGTCGTTTCCTATCGTGATTTACGCCCGGTCCTGATCGAACAGATCGCCCACTTTTTCACCCACTACAAGGATCTGGAAAAAGGTAAATGGGCCAAGGTTCAGGGCTGGGAAGGCCCGGAATCCGCGAACGACCTGATCCGCGCCGGTATCGAGCGGGCCAAGGACTAGCGGACGGCGATGACTGAACAACGCATAAACATTATCGGTGCCGACATTACCGGCCTTGATGTGGATGCGATTGTTAACGCCGCCAATCCTGAACTGCTGCCGGGTGGCGGCGTCTGTGGCGCTATCCATGATGCGGCAGGTCCTGGGCTGGCGGCGGAATGTGCCCAAATACCGGGCGGGTGTCCGACTGGCGAAGCCCGCATCACCCACGGATACGACCTGAAGGCCCCTTACGTTATTCATGCCGTCGGCCCGATCTGGTCTGGCGGGGTGGCGGGCGAGCCAGATCTGCTGGCACAGTGTTATCGCCGAGCTCTGGGATTGTGTGTCGGCAACAACCTCACCAGCATCGCCTTTCCGGCGATCTCGACCGGCATCTACGGATTTCCCGCCGACCGCGCCGCTGAAATTGCGGTTAACACGGTGGCTGATTTTCTCAGGCCCGACGACCGCCTGAAACAAGTAGTCTTCTGTTGTTTCGGCGAGGTCTCCATAAAGGCGCACGAGGCGGCACTGGCCGCGCTCGACGCCTAAGGGTGAAGCCCTAGCTGGTCTGGACGTACTGGAACAGCTTGAACAGCAAGGCCGCCAGACCGGCTGCGGCGGGCACCGTAATCACCCAGGCAGCGGCAATGGTCATCAGGTGTTGACGACGCACCAGCTTGCGCTTGGTCGATCGCTTCAGCTTCTTCTTTGGAGTACCGTCCATCAGCATCTCGTCGACGCCTTCAGCCGCTTTCGTGATTTCTTCACTGGCGCTGCGACCCAGCGCACTCGGTTTGACGGTTCGCTTTTTGCGGTTGGAAATGTATTCCCGGTACAGCCCGACACCGAAGACACCACCGACCGCTATGTGGGTCGATGATACCGGCAGCCCCAGGTACGAGGCGATGATCACCGTAATGGCGGCGGCTAGTGCCACGCAAAAGGCGCGAACCGGGTTCAGCTTGGTAATTTTTTCGCCGACCGTTCGAATCAGTTTCGGCCCGAACAGCACCAGTCCGGCCGATATGCCTGCGGCACCGACCAGCATCACCCAAAGGGGTATTCCAACTTTTGATGAGATATCGCCGGTTTCCGAGGCGCTGACGATGGCGGCCAGCGGCCCGACCGCATTGGCCACGTCGTTGGCACCGTGGGCGAACGACAGCAGTGCGGCAGAGAAAATCAACGGGACCACAAACAGCTTGTGAACGGATTTTTTTCTGTTTTCCATGGTCCGGGAGCTTTTGTCGACGTACATCTTGACGATGAAGAACGATGACACATAAGCAATCGCGCCGATGATCATGATCTCGACAATGTCGAACTTCCAGATTTTCTTCAAACCCTTCAACGACAGATACATGGCAAAGGCAGAGCCCATAACGGCGACGACGACCGGCACCCAGCGACGGGCGGCGGCTATTTTATCTTTCTGGTTCATCACCGTGTATTGCAGGAAGGCCAGGAACAGGGCTGCGATAATGCCACCCATAAGCGGGGAAATAACCCAGCTGGCGGCGATCTTGCCCATGGTCGGCCAGTTAACGGCAGCCATACCGGTTGCCGCAATGCCGGCGCCCATAACGCCGCCGACGATTGAGTGCGTGGTCGAAACCGGCGCACCAACATAGGTCGCCAGATTGAGCCACAGGGCGGCAGCCAGCAGTGCCGCCATCATCGCCCAGATGAAAACTTGCTCGTTCGGCATCAGGCTTGGATCGATGATGCCTTTCTTGATGGTCTTGATAACATCGCCACCGGCAAGGATCGCGCCCGATGTTTCGAACACGGCGGCGATAATAATTGCGCCGACCATGGTCAGGGCTTTTGATCCGACCGCCGGGCCGACGTTATTGGCAACATCGTTGGCACCGATGTTCAGGGCCATGTATCCGCCGATGATTCCGGCGGCAACGATGTAAGCGGAGTTATCAATGTCGCCTGCTTGCATCGAGGCGAAGACCCAGACGGCAACCAGGAACAGGACGCTGAGTCCGATTTTGACGAATTGTTGACCGGTCGCCTGGGTCGCTTGTTCCAGGATACCTATTCTTTTTAAATCTTTATCGAGTGATGTTTTCTTTTTGAAGGCATGCTCATTCATGCGTTTTCTCTCTTGTGCTTGTTTAAAATTTCGCGGTCTTTTGACAGCAATCTGAAGCAGAAAACAAGGCTATTTATTTTAAATTGTGAGTGTTAGGTTCAGAGTTTCCGACGCCGTCGTTACAAGGCCGTGTCGAAACTCCCACAACAGTATGATTTTAATAAAGAATCTCGCGATTCCCGTTTGTTGCCATCAGGCAACAGGGATTCGCATGTTTAATTATTCGCGTGTCTCAAGCGATCGCATCGTGCGCAGCAAGCGCCGCCATGTTGACCATATCGGATACGGTCGCGCCCATGGGAACGATCTGGGCTGGCTTCGATAAGCCCATCAACATCGGCCCGATGACCGTTCCACCGCCCAGTTCGCCGAGCAGCTTCGTTGACGTCTGCGATGTATGCAGGCCCGGCATGATCAGCACATTGGCCGGTTCCGACAATCGACAGAACGGATACAGTTCCATGACTTCGGGATTCAGCGCCACATCGACGCCCATTTCGCCATCATATTCAAAGGGCACCTGACGGGCATCCAGAACCTTGACGGCGTCGCGGATAACTTCGGATCGCGACAGCATCGGGTTGCCGAAGTTGGAAAATGAAAGCAGCGCGACGCGCGGCTCGTGACCCATGCGCCGGGCGACGGCCGCCGTTTGCTGGGCAAAATCGGCCAGTTGTTCCGGATTCGGCAGCTCGTGCACGGCGGTGTCAGAAACAAACAGCGTCTTGCCACGCGACAATACCAGCGACAGTCCGAAGACATGTTCTTCGGGTTTCGGGTCCAGCACCTTGGTGATTTCTTCCAGCGCCACGAAATAATTTCGGGTCAGGCCGGTAACCATGGCGTCGGCATCGCCCATGGCGACCATGCACGAGGCGAAAATATTTCGCTCCTGATTGACCATGCGCTGGCAATCGCGATACAGCGCACCTTGGCGTTGCAGGCGCTCATACAGGAAATCCGTGTAATCCTTGTTCGACTGGCTCAGCTTGGCGTTATGAATTTCAAGCCCGTCGATGGCGGGCAGACCAAGGCGGTCCATTGCCTTCAATACACGGTCTTCACGTCCCAGCAGGATGGGCGTGCCGTAACCGGCGTTGTGAAAAGAAACCGCCGCGCGAATACTCTTTTCTTCTTCGCCCTCGGCGAAGACAACGCGCCGGGGATTGCTGCGTACCTTATCGAAAATCGCATGCATGCTGGCTGCGGTTGGGTCGAGGCGGGCCGACAACTCGCGCTCATAAGCCTCCATATCGATAATCGGTTTTTGGGCGACGCCGGATTCCATGGCGGCTGTGGCAACCGCCGGTGGCACGGCGTGGATCAGCCGCGGGTCGAACGGGGCCGGAATGATGTAATCGGGTCCATACATAAGGTGCGATCCCGAATAGGCGGCATCGACTTCGTCGGGAACGTCCTCGCGGGCCAGCTCGGCGATGGCGTGGGCGGCGGCCAGCTTCATCTCGTCGTTGATGGTCGAGGCACGAACGTCGAGCGCTCCCCGGAAAATATAGGGAAAGCCGAGGACGTTGTTGACCTGATTGGGATAATCGGAACGGCCGGTGGCGCAGATGGCATCGGGGCGGACCGCCTTGACATCTTCGGGTCTGATTTCCGGGTCCGGGTTGGCCATGGCAAAGACGATGGGCCTGTCTGCCATTGATGAAATCATGTCCTGGGAAACGATGTCCTTGACCGACAGGCCCAGGAAAACGTCGGCGCCATCCATGGCATCGCTCAAGGACCGCGCCTTGGTTTTAACCGCGTGCGCTGACTTCCATTGGTTCATGTCATCTTCGCGACCCTGATAGATGACGCCGTGGGAATCGCACAGAATGACGTTCTCGTGTTTGACGCCCAGACGCTTGATCAGCTCGACACACGCAATCGACGCCGCACCGGCGCCGCTGGAGACAACCTTGATTGTGGAAATGTCGCGATCGGTCAGGTCGATTGCATTAATCAGGGCGGCCGCGGTAATGATGGCGGTGCCGTGCTGATCGTCGTGGAACACCGGGATATCCATCATCTCGCGCAACTGCTGTTCGATGATGAAGCATTCCGGTGCCTTGATGTCTTCCAGATTGATGCCGCCAAAGCTGGGCCCCAGATACCTGACCGCATTGATGAACTCATCGACGTCTTCGGTATCGAGTTCAAGGTCGATGCCGTCGATATCGGCGAATCGCTTGAACAGAACGGCCTTGCCTTCCATCACCGGTTTTGATGCCAGCCCGCCCAGGTTGCCGAGCCCCAGCACCGCGGTACCGTTCGATATGATGGCGACGATATTGCCCTTGGCCGTGTAGTCATAAGCCAGCGCCGGATCGCGTTCTATTTCAAGACAGGGCACGGCGACGCCGGGCGAATAGGCGAGCGACAGGTCGCGCTGCGTCGTCAGCGGTTTGGTCGCCTGGATTTCCAACTTGCCGGGTCGTCCTTCGGCGTGAAAGCGCAGCGCCTCTTCGTCGGTGATTGCGTTGTCATGGGGGTTGTCGCTCATAGTCTATCCCTCCTGCCCGGTGGCCTCGTGTACGTGGACATTCCAGGCATCATTGTCTTGTAGAATCTGTTGCGCCGTTGCTTCTTTTTCCGGGCTTGATGCGCGCACCCACAAAATCACGCTGCCTGCTTCCAGCGAACGGGCGAAGTCTTCGGTGTGCGGGGTCGAGGTCACGCTTTCCAGAACTTCCTTGGCCGCAACAACGCCGGTTGCCGCCCCGATAATCCCGGCGACGCTTGCCGCCATAGGCCCACCGACCAGAAATATGGCGCCTGATGCGACCAGCGGCGCTTCGAATTTCAGCTCACCGACCATTGCCGTCAGCGCATCACTCCATGGCTTGCCTGGGCTGCCTGCGGCGTCGATGGATTCATGGCTTGAAAGAACACTCAGGTCAGACCGCTCGAAACCGGCGTCCATCAGGCCGCCAATGGCGGCCTCGAAAGCGGTGCGTTCTGCGAACAGCCCCACCACTTCGCGTGTCGGGCTTGTTGCGTTGTTATCATCGGTCATTGTTTTTGCCCTTTATCCCAGAATGCGTCATTCCATTGTGACGAAGGCGGCGGCGAATTCCTAGTCTGAAACGCCGTAAAGTTATGATATGGTGCGGCCTTCATCGAACCGGAAAACGCCTGTGCAACAACTTGCCCCCAAACAATCTGCCTCCGTGACGCCGATGATGGCGCAGTTTCTCGATATAAAGGCCGAACATCCCGATTGTCTTTTGTTTTACCGGATGGGCGATTTTTACGAGCTGTTCTTCGATGATGCGGTCAAGGCGTCCGCCGCGCTGGACATTACCTTAACGAAACGCGGCAAACATAATGGCGACGATATTCCCATGTGCGGAGTGCCGGTTCATTCCCACGACAGCTATCTGGAACGTTTGATATCCGAAGGCTTTCGGGTTGCCGTGTGCGAGCAGACCGAGAACCCGGCGGAAGCGAAAAAGCGGGGCGCAAAATCCGTCGTCAATCGCGCCGTTGTCAGGGTTGTCACGCCGGGAACCCTGACGGAAGACACGCTGCTGGACGCGCGGCGCCATAATTATTTGTGCGCCGTTGCCGCGACCGGCGCGGGCGATGATATCGGCGTTGCCTGGATTGAAATTTCGACCGGCGAGTTCCTGTCCCAATCAATACAGGCCGCGGGTCTTGGCGCGGCACTGGCGCGCATCGGCCCGGGCGAGGTGCTGATTTCTGATAAACTGATGCAACACCCCGACCTGTTCGAGACCCTGGCCGACTGGCGCGAGGTTCTGGTGCCAATGCCTGCTGGTCGCTTCGACAGCGCCAACGGCGAGAAGCGGCTGAAGGAACTATTTTCGGTCACAGCCCTTGATGGCTTTGGCGATTTTGGTCGGTCCGAGCTGGCCGCCGCCGGGGGGCTGGTGGATTACATCGACCTGACGCAAAAAGGCCGCCTGCCGCGCCTCGCCCCGCCGCGTCGGTTAGCGACGACCGAAACCATGGAAATCGACGCCGCCACCCGGCGCAATCTGGAACTGACCCGGACGCTGGCCGGTGACGCCAAGGGAAGCCTGCTCAGCGTTATGGACGAAACCCTGACCGGGGCCGGGGCGCGTTTGTTAGCGAGCCGCCTTTCGGCCCCGTTGACTGGCGTTGGTGCGATTTCAGAACGTCTGGACATGGTGCAGTTCTTCGTTGATGGCGAAGCCGTGCGCGAGACGGCGCGCGGTATTCTCGGGCGCTGTCCTGATATGCAGCGCGCGTTTTCGCGGCTGACGCTGGAACGCGGTGGACCCCGCGATCTGGAAGCCATTGCAGCCGGTCTTGAGGCCGGCGCTGATATGCGCGCCGCCTTGAAGGCTACGGCCAGCGGCGGTGTCGCCGTCGCCGTTTCCGACCTTGGTCATCATGGCGATTTTGTTGAACGATTGCGCCGGGCGCTGGGCCCGGACTTGCCGATGCTGACCCGCGACGGTGGTTTCATCGCGCCCGGTTACAGCCCGGAACTGGATGAATTCCGCACCCTGCGCGACGAGAGCCGCCGCCTCGCCGCCGGGCTACAAAGTCAGTATGCCGAGGTAACCGGAATTTCAAACCTGAAGGTCAAACACAACAATGTGTTGGGCTACTTCATCGAGGTTTCGGCGAAACAGGCCGACAATATGCCGTCCGGCCCGGAAGACGCTTTCATCCATCGCCAGACCATGGCCAATGCGGTTCGCTATTCGACGGTCGAACTTGGCGATCTGGAAGGCCGTATCGCGCGCGCAGCCGATCAGGCGCTGGCACTGGAAATGAAACTGTTCGAAGACCTGGCCACAGATACCATTGGCCGGTCCGATGACATCGCCACCGCCGCCGATGCACTCGCCCGGCTGGATGTTTCGGCGGGTCTTGGCGCACTTGCCGTCAAGCGCCGCTACCTGCGCCCGGCCATTGATGATGGAACGGGGTTTGATATTTCAGGCGGTCGCCATCCAGTCGTCGAAGCCGCGTTGGCGGCGCGCAACGAGCCGGATTTCGTCACCAACGATTGTCGCCTCGAAGCGGAAGGTAGCGACGATAAAAGTGGCCGACTGTGGTTGCTGACCGGCCCGAACATGGCCGGCAAGAGCACCTTCTTGCGCCAGAACGCACTGATTGCGGTGATGGCGCAGATGGGCTCGTTCGTACCTGCTGCCAGCGCCCATATTGGCGTTATTGACAAGCTGTTCAGTCGCGTCGGGGCCGCCGATGACCTGGCCCGCGGGCGCTCGACGTTTATGGTGGAGATGGTCGAAACGGCGGCCATTCTTAATCAGGCCGGGCCGCGTGCACTGGTTATTCTTGATGAAATCGGGCGTGGCACGGCGACCTTCGATGGCCTGTCCATCGCCTGGGCGGTGATTGAACACCTGCACGAGGAGAACCGCTGCCGGGCCTTGTTCGCGACCCACTATCATGAACTGACGGCATTGACGTCGCGTCTTGATGCGCTTGGCTGCCATACCATGAAGGTCAAGGAGTGGCAGGGCGATGTGGTCTTTTTGCACGAGGTCGGACCGGGTGCGGCGGACCGCTCGTACGGCATTCACGTCGGCGAGATGGCGGGCCTGCCGGGTGTCGTCGTTGCCCGTGCCGAGGAAATTCTGAAAACTCTGGAAGAAGGCGAGCAGACATCGGCGCTGTCGAAGCTGGCCGACGACTTACCGTTATTCTCTGGTTCTCTGGAAGTCAGGTCTGAAGACACCGGGCCATCGGCGCTGGAGGAGGCGCTGGAGGACATTCATCCCGATGAGTTGTCGCCAAAAGACGCGCTTGAACTTATATACCGCCTGAAGACGTTGGCGGATTAACCGGCGAAAGCGGCATGGCAAGCATACCCAAACAGCGTGACATTATTGATCGTAAAACGCTTATGGCATCCCTCGAAGGTGTCGTTCAATCCGGTGGTGAAGTTGACCGCAGACAAGTGCTTGGTGTGCTCAAGCAGTCGATGGCTGCCGGTACGGCAGAGGTGCGTCGCCGTTTCGAAGATGATGGTGCGACCGGCATGCAGACGGTCCATGCCCAGTCGTTCCTGATTGACCAGTTGATCCGCATCCTGTTCGATTTTATCGAAGAGTGCGTCTTTCCGACGAGCAAGAAATCTTCCGGCGATGCGATTTCCGTCGTCGCTACCGGTGGCTACGGGCGTGGCGAGCTGGCGCCGTTTTCCGATATCGATCTGATGTTTCTGCTTAACCCGAAAAGCACGTCCAGGACCAGCCAGGTCATTGAGTACATGCTCTATATGCTCTGGGATTTAGGCCTCAAGGTCGGCCATGCCACACGCACGGCCGACGAAGTGGTGAAGCTGTCGAAAGAAGATCTGACCATTCGCACGTCGCTGCTGGAAGCACGCTGGCTATGGGGCGACAAGGACCTGTTCAAACGTTTCAAGGACAAATTCAGCGATGAAGTCGTCGCCGGCAGTGCCGCCGCGTTCGTTACCGCCAAGCTGGCCGAACGCGATGACCGCCACGAACGAATGGGCGACACCCGTTATGTGCTGGAACCCAACATCAAGGAAGGCAAGGGCGGCCTGCGCGACCTGCAAACGCTTTACTGGATCGCCAAGTATACCTATCGGGTCGAAGACGTTTCCGGGCTGGTCGAAAAAGACGTGTTGACCAAGCGCGATGCCAGCCGTTTTGCCAAGGCGGCGAATTTTTTATGGACGGTGCGCTGTCACCTGCATTATCTCGCCGCCCGCCCCGAAGAACGACTGACCTTCAACGTTCAGGACGACCTGGCCACGCGCATGTCCTATGTCACGCGGCCCGGCGCGCGCGCCGTAGAAAGATTCATGAAGCATTATTTTCTGGTCGCCAAGGATGTCGGTGACCTGACCCGAATCCTGTGTGCGGTATTGGAATCCGAACAGAAAAAACAGCACTTCCGGCTGCCCAGCCTGTCATTCATGCGCCAGAACATCGACGGATTCAGCGTCGATGGCGACCGCCTGAATTTTTCCACTAAGGAGGCACTTAAGGCTGACCCGCTGAAAATTCTGACTCTGTTCGCCGAGGCCCAGCGCAACGGTCTTGATATTCACCCCAACGCCCTTCGACTTGTAACCCAGAACCTGCGCCTGATCGATGTGGATTTACGCAAAGACGGGGCGGCGAACGACGTCTTTCTGGATATTCTGACGTCAAAAAAGGATCCGCGTACGACTCTCAACCGGATGAGCGAAGCGGGTGTTCTGGGTCGCTTCATTCCTGATTTCGGGCGCGTCGTCGCCCAGATGCAATACGACATGTATCACGTCTATACGGTCGACGAGCACATCATCCGGGCAATTGGAATCCTGTCGCGCATCGAGGCTGGCGTCCTGAGAGACGACCATCCGGTGGCCTCAAGCGTCATTCACGAAGTGCAATCGCGCCGCGTGCTTTATCTGGCGGTGCTGCTGCACGACGTGGCCAAGGGCCGGGGCGGTGATCATTCCGAACTGGGGGCCGAAATTGCCGAACGTGTGTGTCCGCGCATGGGCCTGAATGACTGGGAAACGGAAACTGTGGCATGGCTGGTGCGCCATCACCTGTTGATGAGCCACAGCGCCTTCAAGCGCGAGATCGAAGACCAGCAAACCATCAGCGACTTTGTCGAAGTCGTGCAGTCGCCGGAACGGCTGCGCCTGTTGCTGATTCTGACAGTCGTCGATATTCGTGCCGTCGGTCCCGGCGTCTGGAACGGCTGGAAGGCAACATTGTTGCGCGAACTCTATTATCGCACACAAGAGGTTCTGGCCGGTGGTATTCCAGGCGAACGCTACAGGGAGCAGGTCGAACGCGCCAAGGACGCCTTTCGTAGCTCCCTTCCCGGCTGGTCAGGGGAAGAAATAGAAAACCAAATCACCCTTGGTTATGACGATTACTGGCTTGGCTATGACACCGAGGCCCATGTTCGTTATGCCGAAATCATGCGCAAGTCGGAACAGGACAATCTGAACGTTCATATCGTTACCGAAATCGACCTCGAACAAGACGCCACTGAAGTCATTATTCATACCCACGATCATCCCGGTGTCTTTCAGCGGATTGCGGCCGCCATGGCGTTGTCGTCGGCGAAAATTGTCGATGCCCGTGTCGCCACCATGTCCAACGGTATGGCGCTGGACACCTTTCGTATTCAGGACGCGGACGGTGGCGCATTCGCCAGCCAAGAGGGCCTGAAACGCCTGAAAGACAGAATCGAGGGGGCCCTGAAAGGCAGCATCAACGCGACGAAGGAGCTGGCCGAGGTTCGCAGCCGGGCGTTGCCCAGCCGCACCCGGGTGTTCAAGGTCGCACCCCGCGTGCTGATCGACAATGCCGTCAGCGCCAAGCACACTGTGATCGAACTGAACGGGCGTGACCGCCTCGGGTTCCTGAGCGACATTACCCAGACTCTGATGGACAATGGCCTGCAAATCGCTTCGGCCCACGTCGCCACCTATGGCGAGCGTGTCGTCGACGTGTTTTACGTCAAGGATGTGTTCGGACTGAAAATTGCCCATGACAACAAGCTTGAGGCAGTACGCGCCGCCCTGCTTGCGACGATCAGGCCGCCAGGCACATCTGATGCGAACGGCGTGGAAAAGTAATGAACATTCCAGACAAGAGCGTATGGCCGCAGAACGCCGACGGTACGACGGACTGGGAAGCATTATTTGAAAACCAAAAGACGGGCCTGATCGCCATCGTTTCACGCACCGAGACACCAGCGCAGTTAAAACAACAGAGCGACGCCATTATTCGGCTGATATTTTCGCGCAAGCGCGACCAGTCGATTATCGACAAGGTCATGCCGGTTATTGACAAGCTGATACCCGACGGCGCGACAAACGACCGCCTGGGCGCGATGCAGGACAATGTCATCAAGATGCTCCGGAAAGCCAAAGACAGCCGGATCAAAAGGGCTGCGGTCTTCTCCGAGAAAAAGTCAAAGCAGGGAAAGCCGAAAAAGAAGAACAATCGACGTCCCGGTCGCATCGTCGGCTTTTTCAGGCGAAGCCTCGACTCCCTCGCTCTGCTATCTGCACTCGCGGTTAAGGCGGTGGGTGCCGGAAAGACGAAAAAATCAGCCCCCATTGATGAGGGGCCGGAAGAAGTCATCGAACAAAACAAACGAGACGATGATGACGACGAAGATGTCTACTTCCAGCAGGATGCCTATGTCGACGACAGTGGCGGTCCTACCGAATGGCAGGACAACGATCTGCATGCCATGAAGGAAAATGAATCTGAGCCGGTTTTCAAAGACGACGAAGAAGTAAAAGACGACGATGACGACGAATACGACAGTTGGGACAATTACTAGGCCCGTTTAATAGCCGCCCTTGCGTTTGGTTTCCGGCAGACCGGCGATGCGGGCGGCCTGTTTCGATGGCTGCATGGGAAACAGGGCGTACAGCTCCTTGGTCGAAATTTTCTCGTCCCACTCGGCCGACATGGCCTTGACCATTTTACGCTCGTTGGGCTGCACACCCTGATTGTTGATGTACTGATCGCGCAGGTAATTAATCAGGTCCATGTGGCGGTCCGACAATTCCGCAATATCTTCCAGGGTTGCGATTTCCTTCGCCAGATCTTCGTTCCAGTCTTCCAGATTGACCAGAAAGCCGTTGTCGGTTTTTTCAACGTCTGCATATGCCATGAGGGTGCGTCTCCTTTGATTTTTTTATCAGTTGCCCATGCGGGGCAGGTTGTCGGGGCCCAATGTCAGTTTTGTCGAGCCCGCAAGATTGTCGAGAACATCGCCCGCCTTGCCTTCGCTCAGCAACGTCAGGGGCGTCGCCTTGAACGTCGCGCTTTCTTCGCGCAACCAACGACGCCGGACATCGCGGTCCGGTGCCAGCTCAACCAGAGTCTTGTGCAGGGCGACGACCAGCTTCAGGCGCTGCAAGTGTTCCTTGTCGATTTCCAATGGTGCCCGGGATTGCCAAATGGTCAGCTCTTCGATGGCGATGCCGGTAATGGCGGCTTGATCGGAAAGCTCCAACGCCAGGTCGGCGGCGGCATCCAGATAGTATCCCATGAACTGTACCAGTCCGATGCGCCGCCAGATAGAATTGCGCTCGCCCGGCGTAAGGGCGTCGGTAAAGGGCGAATTGGCGCGCAACAGGCCGCCGTCGGGCGTGTCGGCCAGAACAACCCCGGCCATCTCGTCGATGGGCAAGTCAAGAAGCGCTGCCCAGCGGTCACAAAGTTCGTTGTTTGAGTCGGTGTCGGCGCGAAGGTGTTCAAGTTGGTCAAGCGCACGGGCGCGCACATTCGGGTGCTGCTCAAGCAGACCCAGAACTGCCCTGTGAAAGACCAGCGCTTTCTGTTCCGTTAACTGGGAAAGAACCATGCGTTGTTATACGCAGCCGGTCGGTTTCGGTAAACCACCCCATTTGCAAATCAGCTTCATCGGGCCGGTTTGAAACGAAGCGAACATGTCGGCCTTGGAGGCATTTTGTGCCTTGCAGAATTTGCGTAACGGCGGAACGGTGCCTTCAGTATCGAACATCTTGCGCGCGGCAAGAATATAATTCATGTGCTCTTCGGTCAGGTCGCGGTCGTCACGGGATGCGATTTCGCGGGCCACTTCCGGGGTCCAGTCGTCGCGGTTCACCAAGAAGCCTTCACCATCCAGATTCAAATCCATAATCGTCTCGCTTTCTAAATTTAAAACCGTAATGACGGTCATATGATGGCGGCGGCACTCCATTGCAAGCAGGAAATATCTGAAGACCGCGCCTTTTCAGCGCCGCAATTAACGGCTATTCAGGCGGACATGGTTTTGCTTCGATCCATCGTTACTGTCGGTTCGCTGACGCTTGTGTCGCGCCTGTTCGGGTTCGTGCGCGATATTCTGATCGCTGCCGTGCTTGGCGCGGGGATGCTGGCCGATGTGTTTTTCGTCGCTTTCAAATTTCCCAACCTGTTCCGCCGCCTGTTTGCCGAAGGCGCCTTCAATATGGCTTTCGTGCCCCTGTTCGCCGGAATTCTTGAAGCCGAGGGCGAAGAAGCGGCAAGGCGCTTTGCCGATCAGGCACTGGCGGTACTGCTGTGGACGTTGTTCGGGTTCGTCATTGTTGTTGAGCTGGCGATGCCGTGGTTGATGATGGCGTTCGCGCCGGGGTTTTTGGACAATCCGGAAAAATTCGGGCTCGCTGTTGAACTGACCCGCATCACCTTTCCTTATTTGCTGTTTATCTCGCTGGTCTCGCTTTTTGCAGGCGTCCTGAATTCCGTCGGCAAGTTCGCGGCTGCCGCAGCGACGCCAATTCTGTTGAATATCTGCCTGATCGGCGCGGTGCTGGGGTTTGCCCAGGCGGCCGAAACGCCGGGCCATGCGCTGGCCTGGGGCGTGTTCACCGCCGGCATCGTGCAGTTCGTCTGGCTGATGGTGCACACGTCGAAGGCCGGGTTCCGGCCCCGTTGGCAGCGCCCGCGGATGAATGAAAACGTCAAACTGTTGCTGATGCGCGCCCTGCCGGTGGCATTGGGGGCGGGGATTTATCAAATCAACCTGCTGATCGATACCATCATTGCATCGCTGTTGCCTGAAGGCTCGATCTCGTATCTGTTTTTTGCCGATCGGGTCAATCAGTTGCCTTTGGGCGTTGTCGGCGTTGCTGTCGGCACGGCACTGCTGCCGCTGTTGAGCCGACAAATTCGTGCCGACGACGAAGCGGCGGCGGCCAGCAGCCAGAACCGGGCGCTGGAATTTTCTTTGCTACTGACCCTGCCTGCCGCCATTGCCCTGATGGTGATTGCCGAGCCGGTGGTCACGGTGCTGTTCCAACGCGGCGCATTTGGCGATATTCAGGCGGCGGCGACGGCGGCGGCCTTGGGCATTTATGCCATCGGCCTTCCGGCCTATGTGCTGGTTAAGGCGCTGGCGCCGGGCTTCTTTGCGCGCGGCGACACCTCAACGCCGGTGAAAATTGCGATTGCCGCGATGGTCGTCAATCTGGTGCTCAACCTGATTCTGATGGGACCGTTCCTGCATGTGGGCATTGCCATGGCGACGGCGGTGTCGAGCTGGCTCAATGCCGGGCTGATGGCCACCGTGTTGTATCGGCGTGGGCACCTTGTCTTTGATGCCCGCCTGAAATCACGCGCTGCGAAGACGTTGCTGGCGAGCATCGGCATGGGCGCGGCCTTGTATTTCGCCTTGCCCCATCTTGCCGACAGGCTTGGCGGGGCCGAGGTCGAACGTGCCATCGGGCTGGCCGGACTGGTCGCGGGCGGCGCCTTGGTGTTCGCCGTGCTGGCCCAGGTTACGGGCGCGGCGCGCATCGCCGACGTTAAAAGTTTGTACCGGGGCAAGGCGGCATCTTGACCCTTCGGGGCTTAAGCTCCATAACACCGGCCATACACAAGCCATAGGCAACCTGTGAGTGACACATGAGCAGAATTTTTTCAGGCGTACAGCCAACCGGCGATCTGCACCTCGGCAACTACCTGGGCGCAATCCGCAACTGGGTCCGCTTGCAGGACGACTATGAATGCATATTTTGCGTTGTCGACATGCACGCCATTACCACATGGCAGGACCCCGATGGCCTGCAGGCTTCGACCCGCGAAGTAACGGCCGCCCTGCTGGCATCGGGTATCGATGCCGATAAACACACCGTGTTCAATCAAAGCCAGGTTCCCGGACATGCCGAGCTGGCGTGGATTTTCAACTGCGTGGCCCGCATGGGCTGGCTCAACCGGATGACCCAATTCAAGGAAAAGGCCGGCAAGAACCGCGAGAACGCCTCGGTTGGCCTGTATGCCTATCCGAACCTGATGGCGGCTGACATTCTTTTATATAAAGCCACCCACGTGCCTGTCGGCGAGGACCAGAAGCAGCATCTGGAACTGACCCGTGACATCGCCCAGAAGTTCAACAATGACTTTAAGTGCGACATGTTTCCCGTTGTCGAGCCACTGATTTTCGGTGCTGCAACGCGGGTGATGTCGCTCAGGGACGGAACGTCGAAAATGAGCAAATCCGATCCGTCGGATTTGTCGCGCATCACCATGACCGATGATGCTGATGCCATCGCCAAGAAAATCCGCAAGGCCAAGACCGACCCGGAACCGCTGCCTGAAAACGAAAAGGGCCTCGAGGGCCGTCCGGAAGCCGCCAACCTGATGGGCATTTATGCGGCCCTGTCCGACACCACGCTTGACGAGGTCTGCACCAACTTCGGTGGCGAACAGTTCTCGACATTCAAGCAAAATCTGGCTGATCTGGCTGTTTCCAAGCTGGCCCCCATTCAAGATGAAATGCGTCGCCTGATGGCGGACCCGGCCTATGTCGACGGGGTGCTCAGGGGTGGTGCCCAAAAGGCCCGTAACATGGCCCAGCCGATTATCGACGAGGTCAAGGCCACCGTTGGCTACCTGAAGCCTTGATATTTATTCGGATTAGGCCCATTTACAGGGCTCAAATATAGGAAAAGGCGAAGAGACATGTTTATCCAGACCGAAAACACCCCCAATCCGGCGACCGTCAAGTTCCTGCCCGGTCGCGCCGTGATGACCCGTGGCACCGCCGATTTCAGTGACGCCGCCAGTGCAGGCAATTCGCCGTTGGCGCAGCGCCTGTTCGAGGTCGAAGGCGTAAGCGGTGTTTTTCTGGGAAGCGATTTCATCACCATCACCAAATCTGATGCGACCGGATGGGAAGCATTAAAGCCGCTGGTCCTGGGCGCCATCATGGAGCACCTGTCGGCTGACAAGCCTGTGATCAATGCTACCGACGATGACGACGATATTGCCGACGGCAGTATAGAAGGCCAGATCCGCGAACTGCTCGACACCCGGGTGCGCCCGGCCGTCGCTCAGGATGGCGGCGACATTACCTTCCAGTCGTTCGAGGACGGTATCGTCTATCTGCGCATGCAGGGTGCCTGTTCGGGTTGCCCGTCGGCATCGGCGACTTTGAAGAACGGGGTGGAGAACATGCTCAAGCACTACATCCCGGAAGTCTCCGAGGTGCGCGCCGTCGAATAGGGGGCGTGAAAAAAAGCGTGACTCTCGAATGTAATTTGTATATTAGTAATCGCTAATAGCTGGCCACGACTTCGTTTCAAAATTGACTGGGCAATAAAGCACCATATTTTCAACAAGATATGGGGCTAAAGTTGATTTTTACTACGATATTTAGTAGTTTATCGGCAGTCGATTCGGAATGGGGTGGCCCTTTGCAAAAGCAGACAGGATCAGAAAAACCGACGCGAGTCGGATTTTTGAAACAGTTTTCCGTTATGAACATGACCTTTGAACGTGGGGCATTAAGCCTCGTCGGCGGCCTTGTTATTGCGCTCGTCTCCGTCGCCGCCCTCCACCCGCCCGCCGCCGGCACTGCCAAGCCCGTTTATTCGGTATTGCAGCGTGCCGAGGCTTTGGTGCTGTCTTCGGGTCTGTTGCCGCGTGCGATGATCGCCGCCGCCGAGCCCGAGCGTTCCATGGGCGATTTGATAGACATGGACGTTGCGTCGGGCGACACCGACATTGGCCCGACCGATGTCGTGGCGAGCGCCAGCAGCCTGTCGGACGCCTTTGGTCGCATGGGCTATAAGCTCGACAGTGTTATCGAAGGCAGCCAGCCGGTTCCGCGGCTGTTCCTGTCCAGCCTGCCCAATGACCTTTCCCAGGTTGCGGAAAATAGTGAACGCAAAGAAATCTTTTTCCGCTCTGTGCTGCCGCTGGTGTTACAGGCGAACGAGGAAATCCTCGCCGACCGCCGCCGCCTGTGGAAGCTGCGCTATCAGACTCGCCTTGGTCAAAAGGCAGGCCCTGCTGATCGTTTGTGGCTGCAGGTGATGGGCGAAATGTATCGCGTCAAACGTGGCGACATTGACGCCCTGTTGACGCGTATCGATATCGTGCCGCCGTCCCTGGCGCTGGCCCAGGCTGCCGAAGAAAGCGGCTGGGGAACCTCACGCTTCGTGCGCGAAGGAAACGCCATGTTCGGTCAATGGACGTTCTCGAGCAAAAAAGGACTGGTTCCCACTGATCGCGAAGAAGGCAAGACCCACAAGGTTCGCGCCTTTGACAGTCTGATCGATTCGGTTCGTGCATACGCGCTGAACCTGAACAGCAACCGGGCCTATCGGGAACTGCGCCGGGAACGCGCACAGCTGCGCCGCAATGGCAACGCCATCGACGGGCGCATTCTGGCGGGTACTCTGAAACGTTATTCACAACGGGGCGAAGCGTATATCGTCGGTCTGCGTGGCCTGATTGACAGCAATGGCCTCAGCAGCCTGGATGACGCGCGTCTCGTGGGCCCGACTATTTAACTCCCCTCGCTACGCTCGCTCGTTATTGCCCCTCAATCGCCGGGCGGTCGGCGGCCCGCCGTTAGGCGCGCTCACAAAAGCAATTATTCAGAAACCAGAAACTGTCTTCCAAACCAGTGCCAACGACCATCGTTGCCCAACAGGGTGCAGTTGACCCGTGTCCGGCCTTTGGGCATGGCCTTGTTCATGCGGATTTCAATACGGGTTCCGGCATCGCCGCCATCCAGTCGATTGATTTCGACGGCGCCTTCGTGCGACGCGAAACAGTTCAGTGCGTCGAGGCTATCCCTTAATTGTTTATCGCCAACGATGGTAAATCCGAACACCGGCGGGTTGTCGTCGCCCGGCCCGATCAGCGGATCTGACGGTGTAATGTCGGTGGTGGGAAATGGCAGCGCATTGGCGGCAAGGCGAAACCGTTCGATATTGCCATAGGCCTCGTTCATGGAAAAACGTGGCAGATAGAACATTTCGGGATTCGGCCCAGCGACGCCAGAATGTTGACCGAAAGCGGCTGTGAACCCTTGATCACGGGCAAGCTGCATAACGTCGGAACTGACTTCACCATAAGGATAAGCGAACAGCCTGGGCACGAAGCCGAGCTGTTCGGTAAAGCGTTGGCTGGCAAGTTCGACATCATCTCGATTGGTGACGCTGCCTGATGTGCCCATTTTCAGGTGTGTTGCCGTGTGGTGGCCAATGCCGACACCGGCAGCTTTCATTTCAACCAACTGTTCCCAGTTCATGTAATTGGCTATGCGTTGGTCGACCATGTCGGTCGATACGAAAATGGTGAACGGAAACCCGGCGGCCTTTAGCCTTGGCCATGCCTCTGTATAGACGGACTGAAAGGCGTCATCGATGGTGATGGCGACGGCCTTGTCAGGCAATTCCTTGCCCGTCTTCAGAGCATCGACAACGTCATCCAGGGGCACGACCGTGAAACCACCGGTCTGCAATTCTTTAAGGTGCGCCTCGAATTGCTCTATACGTATGTTCGTAGATGCAAGGTCTTCCTCGCCAAAACGATGGTACATGAAGACAACAGCCGATTGTCCGGCCAGCGCCCCTGATGTCGGGACAAGGCCCATAAACAAGCCAAGCAATATTGAAATAAAAAGTAACTGCACGCGCGCTCCCCTAATAAATCGCCCCCCGGCGAAACCAGTACTGTACATTTTTTCATTATTTCCCATTTAATACAAACAACATCAATGAATTGGAAAAATCGAAAAAAATCATGCCCCATACCGTCAGCAAAGAAACTCTCGATATGATGTTTCTTGAAGCACGCACCCAAAACGGCTGGACAGATAAGCCTGTCGACGAAGCGTTGTTACATGAAATTTGGAATCTGGCCCGCATGGGTCCGACCAGCGCTAATTGCAGTCCGGCCCGCATTGTTTTCGTTCAGTCGGCTGATGCAAAAGAACGGCTGCTGCCGATGCTGGTGGAAGGCAATGTCGATAAAGCCATGTCCGCTCCGGTAACGGCGATCATCGGCCATGACATGGAATTCTACGAAAAACTGCCACAGCTGTTTCCCCATACGGATGCTCGCGCATGGTTCGTCGGCAACGATGAACTGATCGCCGATACCGCATTTCGCAACGGCACCTTGCAGGCGGCATACTTTATGCTGGCGGCGCGCGCCAAGGGCCTCGACTGTGGCCCGCTGTCGGGGTTCGACAATGGCATGGCCGATGCGTCATTCTTTGCAGGCACTAAAATAAAATCAAATTTCCTGTGTAGCCTCGGTTATGGCAGTGGCGAGAATGTCTTCCCGCGCAGCCCTCGCTTCGAATTCGGTGAAGCGTGTGAAATTTTATAAGCGCATCCTTCGGATGGCGAGGCTTCTGGAAGTCTGACTTTAATTTCTAACAAGAGTCAGGGTTTTGTCATCATTGGTGAATCAAGAGCATCGTCACCGAGCACCTTGTAATCCCGTGGGCTGAACATTTGATAGTGCCACCATTCTTTCAGGTAGCAGTCCCAGCCCGCCGCCGTCATTAGCCCGAGCAGCCGATAGCGATTTTCCTGCGCTTTTTCCGGCACATCAGTGTTGCCGTGATGGGCCATGGCGGTGAAGCTATCGAACGGCGTGCCCATGGCGAGCGGCCTGTTCGTTGCGGCATCAATCAGCGTCAGGTCAATGGCGACGCCGCGCGAATGGGGAGATCCCTTTCGCGGATCGGCAAGGAAAACCGGGTCGGGGGTATGTTCCCACAGTTTCCACTGGGCCTCAGACGGGCGGAAGGCATCGAAGATGCGAAATCGCCAGCCCTGCCGGGCAGCAAGGCCGATGGCGCGAACAAGCAACGCCTCGGCATCGGCGTGCAGATAGCATCCGGGCCGGGCATAAACGGGCTTGCCAGTGAAGTTGTCAGGCGTCGCATAGGCGATCGTCAATTCAACATTATGGGTTTCGGGTGTGATTTCGATCAGCGACATTTATTCAGCGACACTTTGTTGTTTGCGACGGAAACAGTATAACCGGCAGGACATGACACGAAAGGCCTGTAGGTGAAAGTTCTGGCAATCGATACGGCGACGAGCGCCTGTTCGGTGGCGATCTGGCAAGACGGTGACGTTATTGCTCGGCGCTTCGAGGCGATGTCGCGCGGTCAGGCAGAATTCCTGATGCCGATGATCGGCGATGTTCTAAGGGACGCTGGATGCAAAACTGGCGATATGGACTTGCTGGCGGTGACCATCGGGCCCGGCGCCTTTACCGGAATTCGCATCGGTCTGGCGGCGGCGCGCGGTCTGTCGTTGGCAACCGGATTGCCGCTGGTTGGTGTCACCACCACAGACGCCATCGCCCATAATGTTAACGACGAAAGTGGCACGACCTTGCTGGTGGCGCTCGACAGTAAACGCGCCGATATTTTTATCGAGGTCTTTTCAGGCGACGGAAAATCGCTGGCCGGTCCAGCTGCGGTCGCGCCAGAAGACCTGGCGGCCGATATGCCGAAAGGTCCGCTGGCGGTGGTTGGAGACGCCGCAGACGTCGCCATTTGCGCACTGAAGAATGCCGGAGTTGAAACCCACTTGGTCGATGCGCCGGGCACTCCCGATGCTGCCGTTGTCGCCGCCCTGGCCGCCGGACGTTGGCAACCGGGTGATGAGCACCCGGCGGCACCCTCGCCGGTTTACCTGCGCCCGCCTGATGCGACGCCGCCGAAAGATGGCGGATGCTTGCGCCCTGCCCAATGACGACAATAATTGATGCGACACCGGCCCACGCAGGTGTCATCGCCGCCCTTCATGAAATGTCGTTCGATGCCTCGGGCGACCACTGGGATGAAAAATCTGTCGCCGAGATCCTCGCCATGCCGGGTGCGTTCGGGTTGCTGATCGATATTGATGGGCAGCCCGCCGGGTTCATTCTCGCCCGACTAGCTGCTGACGAGGCGGAAATCATCAGCATCGGCATTGTCGAACAAGCCAGACGACAGGGCTTGGCATCAGACCTTCTGGCGGCCGTGCGCCAACGCGTGCAGGCCAAGGAAAGTCGGCACCTGTTTCTGGAGGTGGCGACGGACAATTCCGGGGCAGAGGCATTCTATGTGTCCCATGGCTTCAAGGCCTGTGGGCGGCGCAAGGATTACTATCGGCGCAAGAACGGTCGTGTAGACGCCTTGGTCATGCGGCTGGAACCTGTGGATTAGGCGGTCGCCCCCCTGCGGACTAACAGGCGATGGACGTCGTTTTTACCGCCGCCTTCAACCTCTGGCCTGATGTCGAGGACCGTGTGCCCGGCTGTCGTTGCCGTGCGCGGCACATTATCAAGCGGCTCGGCACCAATCAGGCGAATTTCCAGAATCTCGCCTTCCGCCATGGTCTCAAGCTTTAGTTTGGTTTTGACGTAGGTAATCGGACATGTGTCGGCGGTAATATCCAGCGAGCAGTCAATCGTCTCTGGGACATCTGGGTTTAAGGTGTTCGGATTTTTGTTCATGACGCCGACTTGCAGTCAATTTGCTATTAACAGGGATGTTTATTATATAAAAAGAAATAGTATTTCTAAACTGTAGTAATTAAGAAGTTACTGAGGAATTGATTTAAAATGACCGATCAGCCCAATGCCGGTGAGATTTTAGAACTGACAACTGAAATCGTCGCCGCCCACGTTAGCAACAATTCGGTCGCGGTCAGCGACCTTCCGAGCTTGATTCAGGACGTTCACAAGACCCTGAGTGGCCTTGGCACCGAGGCTGCTGCCGATCGTCCGCGGCCGGCGGTTCCGATTAAAAAATCCATTTTCCCGGATCACATCGTCTGTCTGGAGGATGGCAAGAAGCTGAAAATGCTGAAACGCCACCTGATGACGTCTTACAATATGACGCCTGCCGAATATCGCGAACGCTGGGGCTTGCCTGCCGACTATCCGATGGTTGCGCCGAACTATGCCAAGCATCGCTCGGCTCTGGCCAAAAAAATCGGTCTTGGCACCAAGCCACGCAAGGGCAAGCGTAAGGCCCGCTAGGGAGCGGTGTTGATGTCTTCGGTATCCAGAATAGAAAAAATGTGCATCGACAAGGGGATGAAGATGACCGGCCAGCGCCGCGTCATTACCCGGATATTGTCTGATTCCAGCAGCCATCCTACGGTCGAGGAGCTGCATCGTCTGTCGGCAGAAATTGATGAGAAAATTTCCATCGCCACCGTCTATCGAACGGTCCGCTTGCTGGAAGAAGCCGGCATCATCGAAAAGCACGACTTTGGCGACGGCAGTGCACGTTACGAGGAAGCGACGGACGATCACCATGATCACCTGATTGATGTCCAGGGCGGCAAGATCATCGAATTTACGAACGACGAGATCGAACAGCTGCAAAGAAAAATTGCCGCCGAGCACGGCTTCAAGCTGGTTGGGCATCGCCTGGAACTTTATGGCGTCCCGTTGAAATCCGGGAAATAGCTTGATCACAAGAGGTGTGTTATCGTGCACGAGAGCAACTGTTTTATTTAAAGCTTTTGCGAAAGCCATAAATTGAGTGAGCTTGAACCCTAATTGGCGAAAAAACTATATATCAAGACCTACGGCTGTCAGATGAACGTCTATGATTCGGGCCGCATGACCGATGTCCTGGCACCGCTGGGCTACGAAAGTGCAACCGAGCCCGACGACGCCGACATGGTCATCCTCAATACCTGTCACATCCGTGAAAAGGCCGCCGAAAAAGTCTATTCGGAGCTGGGACGCCTGCGCCTGTTGCGCGAGAAAAAACAGGCCCGTGGCGATGATATGATTCTGGCCGTTGCGGGCTGCGTCGCTCAGGCCGAAGGCGACGAGATTCTTGCCCGTGCGCCGTATGTGGACATGGTCTTTGGGCCACAGGCCTATCACAAGTTGCCGGAAATGGTGGCGCGTGCATCCCGTGCCTCGGGCGCGGTGCTGGAAACTGACTTCCCGACAGAAGACAAGTTCGACCAGTTGCCCCAGGCATCGGCCGACAGCGTCGCCATCGAAGGGCGCTCTGCGTTCCTGACAGTGCAGGAAGGCTGCGACAAGTTCTGCGCCTTTTGTGTGGTGCCTTATACGCGCGGATCTGAATACTCCCGGCCCGCCGCCGATGTCATCGTCGAGGCGCAGCGTCTTGTTGATCTTGGTGTTACCGAGCTGACGCTGCTGGGCCAGAACGTCAATAATTATCACGGCCACGACAAAGGACTGGGCGGCCTGATCGCCGCGCTTGCCGATATGGATGGCATCGAGCGGCTGCGCTACACCACGTCGTACCCGGCCGAGATGGACGACACCTTGATTGCAGCCCACGGAGATATCCCTGAATTGATGCCGTTTTTGCATCTGCCGGTACAATCCGGATCGGACCGTGTCTTGAAGGCGATGAATCGCCGTCATTCGTCTGGCGACTATCGCCAGCTTGTTCAGCGCTTGCGCGATGCAAGGCCGGACATTGCCCTGTCTTCGGATTTCATCGTCGGTTTTCCTGGTGAAAGCGAGTCCGACTTTGAAGACACGCTCGAGCTGGTTCGCGAGATCAACTTCGTGCAGGCCTATTCATTCAAGTACAGCCCGCGTCCCGGCACCCCGGCAGCAGGATCCGACGAGCAAATAGAAGAAGCCGTCAAAGACGAACGTCTGGCGCGCCTGCAAGCGCTGCTTGGCGAACAGCAGTCCGCCTTCAATAAATCCTGTGTCGACTCCGTAATGCCGGTCCTGCTCGACCGTCCCGGACGGCATCTGGGACAAATGGTCGGGCGCAGCCCTTATATGCAGCCGGTACATGTCACCGCGCCTGATGACCTGTTTGGAAAAATTATCGATCTGAAAATCGATGACGCATCGGGCAACAGCCTCACCGCCAGTCTGGTAAAAGGAATCGCCGCTTGACCCCACCGACAAAACCTAATCGCTTGCACAAGGCCGCCGCCGACAGTCGCAAGCTGACCTTTGATGACAACGCTTTGGCCCAACAACTGTTCGGGCCCCATCAGGATCATTTAAAGCGAATTGAAGACGCCCTTGGCGTTGCTTTGCAAGATGTCGGCAACGAGGTCACGGTGCTGGGTGAAAAAATCGCGGTCAAGGCTGCGGTTGCGGCCTTGGAGGGGCTTTATACGCGCCTTGAATCAGGTCGGGACGTTGATGCCCAGGAAGTCGACGCCGCGCTGCGTATGTCCAGTCAGGATGGGAAAAAATCCGCCGACGTGGGCGTCGAAATCAAGACCCGGAAACGCTCCATCACACCGCGTTCACCGGCCCAGGCCGCTTACCTGGGCGCCATTGATGAAAACGTTTTGGTATTCGGGATTGGACCTGCCGGAACCGGCAAGACATATCTGGCCGTCGCCAAGGCAGTTGAGCGCCTTGTTCGTGGGGATGTTGAACGCATTATTTTGTCGCGCCCGGCAGTCGAGGCGGGTGAGCAGCTGGGCTTCCTGCCCGGCGACATGCGCGAAAAGGTCGACCCCTATCTGCGCCCCCTGTATGACGCCCTTCACGATATGATGCCCGCCGAACAGGTAACCAAGCGGCTTGAAAACGGCGATATCGAGGTCGCGCCGCTGGCCTTCATGCGCGGACGCACGCTGGCCAATGCCTTTGTTATTCTGGATGAAGCCCAGAACACGACAGCGGTACAAATGAAGATGTTTCTGACACGCCTTGGCGAAAATGCCCGCATGGTCGTAACTGGCGATTTAAGTCAGGTCGATTTGCCGCGCGGCACCCGGTCCGGTTTGCGCGATGCGGTTGATATCATTGGCGAGGTCGATGGTGTCGCCGTTTCGCATTTCGATGAAAGCGATGTCGTGCGTCATCATCTGGTTGCCAAGATCGTCAAGGCCTATGATGTCACAGATGCGCGTCGTAAATCCGGTGCGCGCTATGAATCAGGAGACGCGTCCCAAGCCGATGGCTAATGATCCCGACATCGTCATTACAATTGACTGTGAGGACTGGAACGATGCCCTGGCCGATGCCGAAGGGCTCGCTCGAGCAGCGGCGAAGGCTGCGTTTCAGACGAGCGCCACAGACCCGTCAGGGGCAGAGATCGGCATTATGTTAAGCGACGATCAACGGGTGCGCACTCTGAACCATGATTACCGGGGCCTGGACAAGCCAACCAATGTGCTGTCCTTTGCGTCTGACGATGTCGCTGCCGTCCCCGCTATTGACGGCGCCCCCCGGCTGCTCGGCGATGTTATCGTCGCCTACGGTGTCGCCATTACAGAAGCAAAAGACGAAGACAAGACCCTGGCCGATCATTTCAGCCACCTGATTGTCCACGGCGTCCTGCATCTTCTTGGCTACGACCACATCGACAATGCGGACGCCAAACAGATGGAGGCACTCGAGGTTTCCATTCTGGCTGGGCTTGGCGTTGACGATCCTTATGGGGCGCATCCATGACAGACGAACAACCGCCAAAATTCATGCAATCCGTCAAGGAGTGGCTCGGCCTGAAAAACGGCAACGGCTCGGCGCGTGACGTTCTTGAAGAGCTGATCGAAGAACGCGAAGAAGCCGAGGTTCCTATTGATGACGACGAGCGCGCGTTGCTGGTCAATATTCTGGAACTTCGCGGACGCACCGTCCGTGATGTCATGGTGCCGCGCGCCGACATCGTTACCCTGGATGATGAAGCCAGTCTTAAAGACGTTATCGATCTGGTGACCAGCAAGGGTCATTCCCGTTTGCCGATTTATCGCGATACCCTGGATGGGGCCATCGGCATGGTTCATATCAAGGACGTGATGGCATGGCGTGGCAGCGATACCGATTTCCAGCTTGCCTCTATCGTTCGCCCAGTGCTGTTCATGCCGCCGTCCATGCGGGTGCTGGAACTGTTGCTCGAAATGCGTATCAAACGCTGCCACATGGCGCTGGTGGTGGATGAATATGGCGGCGTTGACGGCCTGGTGACGATTGAAGATCTGGTCGAGGAAATTGTCGGCGAGATCGAAGATGAACATGACCGTTCGGTCGAGCCGATGATTCTTGAAAACAATGACGGCACCCTGATTGCCGATGCGCGTGTGACCATTGAGAGTCTGGAAGACCGCCTTGGCGCCTTCGTTAACGCTGAAGAGCGCGAAGATATCGATACCCTGGGCGGGCTTGTGTTCTCGCTGGCCGGACGGGTGCCGGCGCTTGGCGAGCTGATCGCCCATCCGTCGGGTCTGGAATTCGAGGTCGAGGATGCCGACCCAAGGCGCATCAAGCGTCTGCGTCTGCGCCGCATTGATGCCATAACATTGCCGACGGATTCCGGCAAATGAAACGCCTGTATGGCTGGCTGGCGTCTTCGTCCTGGTGGACGCGCAGTGCCGTCGCCCTAATTCTCGGGGTTCTGGCGACAGCCGCCATGGCACCCTTTTATTGGGTGTTTCTGTTGATCCCGGCCTTCACCGGTCTTCACTGGTTGATCATTTCGTCCCGCAATATGCGTGCTGCTGCTTGTGTCGGCTGGTGGTTCGGGTTCGGCTATTTTGCGTCCGGCCTGATGTGGATATCGAACGCGCTTGTCATCAGTCTGGAAAAATTTGGCCCACCCATGACGGCGATGGCCACCCCGGCGGTATTTGTGTTGGCCGCGGGCTTCGCACTGTATCCGGCACTGGCAGCCCTGCTGAGCAATCGCCTTGGGCGTCGCTTGACGAATGTCGGGCAGGTGCTGGTTTTAGCGGCCGCGTGGACCACCATCGAGTGGCTGCGGGGTTGGCTGTTGACCGGCTTTGCGTGGAATCCGATCGGTGCCGCCTGGGTGTTTTCTGATGCGATGATCCAGTCGACGGCGCTTGTCGGGGTCTATGGCCTTGGTCTGTTGACGGTAATCACCGCTGCGATGCCGGGCGTACTTGGCCTTGGCGGCAACAGCAAACCGGTCGTAATCGGTTTTATTTTGATCGGCCTTGTCTGGGCCGGTGGTGCAATGCGCCTTGCCGGGGCATCCGTCGAGATGGTCGAAGACGTTCGCCTGCGGCTTGTGCAGCCAAACATTTCGCAAAGGGACAAATGGCGGGCCACACTTCGTCGCGACAATCTGGTCGAACAAGTTCGTATGAGCACCGCGCCCGGCGCGGGCGCGGTCTTGCCGACCCATGTCATCTGGTCGGAAACGTCGGCGGTGTATGTGCTCGACATCGACAGGGGGGCGAGAAACATGCTCACCGCCGCCGTTCCTGATGGCGGTCTGCTGATTACCGGTGCACCAAGGGCAACGCCGCGCAGCGCACCCGCCCGCCGGGTGTGGAACAGCCTGCATGCGCTAAATGCCGATGGCGAGATTACCGCGACCTATGACAAGCAGCATCTGGTGCCGTTCGGTGAGTACGTGCCGTTGAAAAACCTGCTCGGCCTGAAGAAGCTTACCGAGGGGCTAACAGACTTCACGCCCGGTCCGGGCATCAGGACCCTGAAGCTGGACGGTCTGCCGCCATTCTCGCCGATGATTTGTTACGAGGTCATTTTTTCGGGCCGCGTTACCGATCGACAGGCCCGCCCTGAATGGTTGCTGAACATCACCAACGATGCTTGGTACGGCACCCGAACCGGACCGTATCAGCATTTCGATCAGGCGCGGCTTCGTGCGGCTGAAGAAGGCCTGCCGATGGCTCGGGTCGCCGGTACCGGAATCTCGGCGATTATCGACGGCTATGGCCGGGTCTTAGGCAAGCTGGATTTGGGCACGAAGGGTGTTCTGGATGGCGGTTTGCCACGTCCTCCGGGTGACTGGACTCTTTATGGGCGTCTCGCCGACTGGCTTGTCGGATTGCTGGTATTAGTGACTATCGGGGTAGGCTTTTTAATGCCGGGCAGGCCACAGGACGGCATATCTTGGAAATCTATATAAAAAAGTAGATTCAAAAGGGTGTTTTGCATAGCATCGTATGAAATCTAACGTTGATTCGGGGCTCTTGCGAGCTTATATCTACTCGACACTATATTGCAGTTGTGGCGACAGGAAAACACTGGACGGTCAGCGTAATAATATTGTAGCACACTAGGGAAAAAGTTAATCAAGGGGCGAGGAGCGAGGATAAGTTATGAATAAATCTGCCAAAAAAGTTGGTCAGAAAACTCGTCGACCGAGGAAAACAGACCCCATGGCCGGGGTGCCCCGGCTGGTTGATATTCACGTCGGCTCGCGGTTGCGTCAGCGGCGCACCTTGCTAGGCATCAGTCAGGAAAAACTCGGCGATGCGGTCGGCCTGACCTTTCAGCAGATTCAGAAATACGAACGCGGGGCCAACCGAGTTGGCGCATCCCGTTTATATGAATTCTCCTTGTTCCTGGATATTCCCATATCCTATTTCTTCGAAGAAATGCCCGACCAGACGGCAAAATCCCGTGGCAGGCGTCCTCCGGCAAGTGGGGTCAGCGACAACAAGCAGGTCGAGCTTGAATCAGATCCCCTGACCCGTCGCGAGACCCTGGAACTGGTGCGAGCGTATTACAAGGTCACCGACCCGAGGGTGCGCAAACGGGTGTTCGAACTGGTCAAGTCACTGGCCAAGGCGAGCGGCTAGGATAAGCCGCCGTACGGCTGGGAAAACCCCTACGCCCAGGGTGGCTGAAAACCCCTTGACCCGCCCTTAAAAGATTGTCACAAGTTGCATCGCTTTCGCTGCTGGCGTTAGCGCGTGGATGGATTTGGACTACTTGCCACCACGTTAATAAAGGCGCTAAGTGGGCTCTTCGATATCGGCAGGCCCCCGGTCCAATGGACGAAGCTATTTATCGGAGGTACTTAAACGTGTCGAAAACCGACTACCTTTTTACCAGTGAATCTGTTTCCGAAGGCCATCCCGACAAGGTCAGCGACCGCATTTCAGATGCCATCGTCGATGCCTTTCTGACGGCTGATGGACAAGCCCGCGTGGCGTGTGAAACGCTGTGCACCACCAACCGTATCGTGTTGGCTGGCGAAGTTCGCGGCCCGTCGCCATTGGTCGATGCCAATGGCGAGGTCGACAAGGCCCACATGGAAGAAATTGCACGCAGCTGCGTGCGCGATATCGGCTATGAACAGGACGGCTTCCACTGGAAGAATTCTGACGTCGACGTTTATCTGCATGGTCAGTCCGCCGACATCGCCGTCGGCGTCGATGCCGCAGGCGACAAAGACGAAGGTGCCGGTGATCAGGGCATCATGTTTGGTTATGCCTGTACCGAGACCGATGTATTGATGCCTGCCCCCATTCATTTCTCCCACGCCATTTTGCGTTCGTTGGCCGAAGCCCGCCATTCGGGTGCCGAGCCGGGGCTGGAGCCGGATTCGAAAAGTCAGGTGACACTTCGTTATGTCGACGGCAAGCCGGTCGGCGCAAGCTCTGTCGTTGTCTCAACCCAGCATGCCGAAAACCTGAGCCAGGACGAAGTCCGCGCGATTGTTCGTCCGCACGTTAAAAATGTCCTGCCCGATGGCTGGATGTGCCCGGAAGATGAATTTTACGTCAACCCGACCGGACGCTTCGTTGTTGGCGGACCGGACGGCGATGCCGGACTGACCGGACGCAAGATTATCGTCGACACCTACGGCGGGGCCGCCCCGCATGGTGGCGGTGCGTTCTCGGGCAAAGACCCGACCAAGGTTGACCGTTCGGCTGCTTATGCGTCGCGTTATCTGGCGAAGAATGTTGTTGCCGCCGGTATTGCTGATCGTTGCACCATTCAGCTTGCCTACGCCATCGGCGTTTCCAAACCGCTGTCGGTTTATATCGATACCCACGGCGCTGACAGTGTTGACGAAGACAAGCTGTCGGCGACGCTGTGCGAAATGGTCAACCTGAGCCCGCGCGGCATCCGTGAACACCTGAAGCTGAACCGTCCGATTTATGCCCGTTCGGCGGCCTATGGCCACTTTGGCCGGGCGCCGGAAGATGACGGCGGCTTCTCGTGGGAACGCACCGATCTTGTCGACGCCCTGAAGTCGGCGTTCTAGAAGACGGTGAACGAGGCCCGCCCACGCGGCTTTGACTGGCATGGCAGGCGACACGGCAAAAAACTGAGGCCGGGCTTACAAGCCCTCGTCGACACCCTGCTGCCGAAGCTGCGGATTGACGACGGCCGCCAGATCAATGCCATTTTTCAGGCCAACACCAAGGACGTGTGGCTGGAAATCGGTTTCGGCGGCGGCGAGCATCTGGCCGAACAGGCGGCGCGCAACCCGGATATCGGCTTTATCGGCTGCGAGCCCTATATCAATGGCGTCGCCCGGCTGCTGTCGTTTGTCGACCGCGATGGACTGGAAAACGTTCGTATTGTCGACGATGACGCCCGCCCGCTGCTGGACCAATTGCCAGATGCCTCACTGGGGCGTGCGTACTTGCTGTTCGCCGATCCGTGGCCGAAAGCACGCCATAACAAGCGTCGCTTCATGAACCCAGAAAACCTGGACAGGTTATCCCGGGTGATGAAGGACGGGGCCGAGCTGGTGTTCGCCAGTGATCATCCCGGGCATGTCGAATGGGCGCTGGAAGTGGCACTGAAACACCCCGACTTTCACTGGACGGCGCGCCAGCCCAACGACTGGCGGATACCGCCTGTTGACTGGGTACAGACACGCTATGAGAAAAAGGCGCTCAGCAACGGCATCAAGTCGTCATATCTGCTGTTCGAGCGCCAGCCCAGAACAGCGATTAACCCTTGAAACTCAAACGACATCGGGTGTATACCACGGCCACTGGCTTAACGCGCTTTCGTTAAGCCGACTTATTAAGCCCGACTTGCTTAATGTTAAGTAGAGATCGGATTGGTGAGGTGGGCCCTTGGCCCGCCTTTTGTTTTTTTGGGACGCGCATGCAATTTGCCGAGCGCATAGAAGAACTGATTACCCCGACGGTCGAAGCATTGGGTTTCGTGCTTGTCAGGGTGGTGTTCACCGGCGGCGACAACCCGTCCCTTCAGGTGATGGCTGAAGATGCCGAAACCGGAGACATGGTCGTCGAAGACTGTGTCAAGGTGAGCAGGGCAATCTCGGCGGTGTTGGATGTCGAGGACCCGATTGACAGCAACTATAATCTGGAGGTGTCGTCACCCGGCATCGACAGGCCGCTGGTCAGGGAACAGGATTTCAAGCGCTTCGCCGGTTTCGAGGCGCGCATTGATACCCGGGCTCCGGTCGGGGGAAGCAAACGCTTTAACGGGCGTCTGTTGGGAATTAAGGAGGGAATTGTCACCATCAACGTCGAAGGTGAGGACGTTGAGTTGGCATTTCCGGAGATAAACAAGGCGAAACTGCTGTTGACCGACGAGTTAATCGCGGCATTCGAAGGACAAAGAAAACAATGAGTGAAACAATGACGACTGACGCTGTACACGCCCGGCCTGAACTTTTGCTGGTTGCTGAAACCGTTGCTCGCGACAAGGGCATCGAGCAGGACGAAGTGCTGGAGGCCATGGAACAGGCAATCCAGAAGGCTGGACGCACGAAATATGGTCAGGAACACGACATTCGCGCCACCATCGACCGCAAGTCGGGCGAGATTACGTTGGCCCGATACGTCGAAGTCGTCGAAGAAATTGAAAACGAAATCACCCAGACGACTCTGGATGCGGCCCAAAAAATCAAGGCCGATGCCGTCCTCGGCGATTTCCTGATTGATCCGCTGCCGCCCATCGATTTCGGGCGCATCGCCGCACAAACGGCCAAGCAGGTCATTGTTCAGAAGGTTCGTGACGCCGAACGCAAGCGTCAGTACGAGGAATACAAGGATCGCGTCGGCGAGATCGTCAACGGCCTGGTCAAGCGCGTCGAGTTCGGCAACATCATTGTCGATCTGGGCCGCGGCGAAGCGCTGCTGCGTCGCGATGAAGCCATTCCGCGCGAGCATTTCAACAATGGCGACAGGATCCGTTCGTACATCGTCGATGTGCGCGAGGAACTGCGCGGCCCGCAGATTTTCCTGTCGCGCACGCATCCGCAATTCATGGCCAAGCTGTTTGCCCAGGAAGTGCCGGAAATCTATGACGGCATTATCGAAATCAAGTCGGTTGCCCGTGACCCGGGTTCGCGCGCCAAGATCGCCGTGCTGTCCCACGATTCCAGCATCGATCCGGTCGGCCCGTGTATCGGTATGCGCGGCTCGCGTGTTCAGGCTGTGGTTGGCGAATTGCAGGGCGAAAAAATTGATATCATTCAATGGTCGGAAGACCCGGCGACCTTCATCGTTAATGCCCTGGCCCCGGCCGAGGTCGCGAAGGTGGTTCTGGATGAAGAAAAGAACAAGATCGAGGTCGTCGTTCCCGACGAACAGCTAAGCCTTGCCATTGGCCGTCGCGGCCAGAACGTGCGTTTGGGCTCGCAACTATCGGGCTGGGATATTGATATCCTGACCGAGGCCAAAGAATCTGAGCGTCGTCAGGAAGAATTCAACACCCGTTCGGCGATGTTCGTCGAAGAGCTGGATGTCGATGAAGTCATCGCTCACCTGCTGGTGACCGAAGGGTTCTCCTCTGTCGAACAGGTTGCTTTCGTGCCAATGGAAGACCTGATGGACATCGAAGGCTTCGATGAGGAAATTTCCGAAGAACTGCGTGAACGCGCCCGGGCACACATCGAGACGCGTGACGCGGCACTGGCGGCACGCTGTGTAGAGTTGGGTGTTTCCGATGAAATAGGGGCGCTTGATGGCGTCTCCCCGCAGTTGATGGTTGCGGTCGGTGAAGGCGGTGTTAAAAGCCTCGACGATCTGGCCGATCTGGCCGGTGACGAGCTGCTGGAAATGCTGCCCGCGGGCATGCTGACAATGACCGAGGCCAATGACGTTATCATGGCGGCCCGTGCTCACTGGTTCCCGGAAGATGAAGAGGCGCCCGCCGAAGAAACCGCTGAAGCGGGCGATGCGGCAGAAGAAACCGCCGAGGTTAAGGACTAACTGGAGACGGGCGCATGATCCGCGAAAAGGATGCGCCCGGACAACGCCGCTGTATTGTCAGCGGTGAGATGAGGCCAAAGGCAGAGATGCTCAGGTTTGTCGTTGCGCCCGACGGAGACGTCGTCGCCGACATTGAAGAGAAGCTGCCGGGCCGGGGTTTTTGGTTGAGCGCCGATAGGGATGTGATACATACAGCATCGGCGCGAAACTTGTTTGCCAAGGCGGCGCGGGCCAAGGCAAATGCCCCGGACGATTTGGCAGACCGTGTCGAGGCGCTTTTGGCGCGACGATGCCTGGATCAGATTGGTCTGGCACGGCGCGCCGGAATAGCCGTTGCAGGTTTCGGAAAGGTCGAATCCTGGTTGAAGGAAAAGGCCGCTGTGGGCGTTGTTATAGCAGCGTTTGACGGAGCCGCGGACGGACGAGACAAGATCCGGCGGCTGGCAGGTGAAACGCCGCTGGTGGATGTGTTTAGTGCCGATGAACTGGGCCACGTGTTTGGCCGTGATCATGCGGTACATGCGATCGTCGGGCCGGGAAAACTGGCCGAGAATCTCCTTCGGGGGGCGCGGCGGCTAAAGGGACTAAGAGTGACGGACGCGGCGTCTTAGAAGACACGCGACGAAATGCGACTGAACGAGTGAACGGAAGTTTGATGAGCGATAGCACGGACACGGATAAAAAGAAAAAGCCCTCCGGGAAGCCATTAGGCCTGTCGCGCCCCGGCAAGCTGGAGCTGAAGAAGACGGTCGAATCCGGTTCGGTTCGCCAGAGCTTCTCGCACGGCCGCTCGAAAATGGTTCAGGTCGAGGTCAAGAAGAAGCGTACTTATAAGACCAATTCCACCGGCTCCATGGCCGAAATTAAAGACGTACCGAAGATGCCGGAAATTGCTGAAGCGCCGCCCAAGGAGCCGGAAGCGCCGCAGGTTCCGTCGAGTCTGACGAACGAGGAAAGGGCGGCCCGTGCACGCGCCCTGCAGGATGCCAAGACGGGCGACGACAAGGCTGAAAAAATGCCGCCCCCGCCGCCGAGGCCGGAACCGAAGAGTGAGGTCACGAAACCTGAACCTGAAGCGCCTGTGGTTGATGAAGAAGCCAAGCGCCAGGCCGAAGAAGAAGACAAGGCCGTCGCTTCTGCCGCTGCTGAAAAACTGAAAGCGGCTGAAGAAGGTGACAGCAAGCCGGCCAAGCCGAAAACCAAGAAACCAGTCGCTAGTGAACAGGCCGCACCGAAGCGCCCGACCCCGAAACGCGGCGAAAAACGTCGCCGGTCCGGCAAGCTGACCATCGCCGAAGCCCTGGGCGATGGCGAAGAGAGAACACGTTCTTTGGCTTCTGTCCGACGCGCCCGGGAAAAGGAAAAGCAGAAACAAAAGCAGGTTCTGACCGAAGGCAAGAAAATCGTTCGCGATGTCGTCATTCCGGAAACCATCACGGTTCAGGAACTGGCAAACCGCATGGCCGAACGGGCCAACGATGTCATCAAGGCGTTGATGAAAATGGACGTCATGGCGTCCATCAACGAAGTGATCGACGCCGACACCGCAGAACTGCTGGTTAGTGAGTTCGGCCATAACCTGAAGCGCGTCAGCGCTGCCGATGTTGAAATCGGCCTGAAAGGCACCGATGACGACGATGAAGGCAAGCTGCAATCGCGTGCGCCGGTCGTTACTGTCATGGGCCATGTCGATCACGGCAAGACCTCGCTGCTTGATGCGCTCCGCGCAACGGACGTTGCCGGGCGTGAAGCCGGCGGCATCACCCAGCACATTGGTGCTTATCAGGTAACCCTCGAATCCGGTGACAAGATCACCTTTATTGACACCCCGGGTCACGCCGCCTTTACCGACATGCGTGCACGCGGTGCCAGTGTTACCGATATTGTCATTTTGGTTGTTGCGGCTGACGACGGCATCATGCCGCAGACCATCGAGGCTATTGCCCACGCCAAGGCCGCCGAAGTGCCGATTATCGTCGCCATCAACAAGATGGATGTCGAAGGTGCCGATGCGAACCGGGTTCGCACGGAACTTCTGCAACACGATCTGGTGGTTGAGGAAATGGGCGGCGAGGTCCTGACCATTGAGGTCTCGGCCAAGGAAAAAACCAACCTCGACAAGCTTGAAGAAGCGATCCTGCTGCAGTCCGAACTGCTCGATCTGAAAGCCAATCCCGAGCGCGCCGCAGAAGGTGTCGTCATTGAAGCGAAGATGGAAGTCGGACGTGGTTCCGTTGCTACCATTCTGGTGCAGCGCGGCACCCTGAACGCGGGTGACATCTTCGTTGCTGGTGGTGAGTGGGGCCGGGTTCGCGCCTTGATCGACGACCATGGAAACGATGCCGAGCAGGCCGGACCGTCAATGCCGGTCGAAGTGCTGGGCCTGAACGGAACGCCCAGCGCCGGCGATGAAGTCGCCGCAGTGGATAACGAGGCCCGCGCCCGTGAAGTTACCGAATTCCGCATGAACCGTGAACGCGATGTTCGTGCCGCTGCCGGTGCGCGCGGCACCCTGGAACAGATGTTCGAGAAAATCGGCCAGGGCGAGGCGCAATACCTGCCCATCGTGGTCAAGGCCGATGCCCATGGATCGGTCGAGGCCATTCAGGCGGCGCTGGAAAAAATGTCGACCGACGAGGTCAAGGCGCAGGTTCTGCACTCCGGCGTCGGCGGCATTAACGAATCCGATATCACCCTGGCCAATGCCAGCGGCGGCATGATTGCCGGGTTTAATGTCCGCGCCAATCCGCAGGCCCGCGACATGGCCAAGCGTGATGGCGTTGAAATTCGTTATTATTCAATCATTTACGATCTGACCGACGACGTCAAAAAGGCACTCACCGGCATGCTCGCGCCGACACTGCGCGAAACCCTGCTGGGTTATGCCAAGGTCCAGGAAGTCTTCTCGGTCTCCAAGGTCGGCAAGGTTGCCGGTTGCATTATCACCGAGGGCCAGGTCAAACGCGGCTCGCGCGTACGCCTGTTGCGCGACGACGTGGTGATCCACGAAGGCGAGCTGTCGCAGCTGAAGCGTTTCAAGGACGACGTCAAGGACGTCAAGGAAGGCACCGAATGCGGCATGGCCTTCGCCAACTATCAGGACATCCAGTCTGGCGACATGATCGAATGCTTCGACGTCGAAGAGGTTGCCCGCGAACTGGGTGACTAGCCGTCATGAGTAAGGGTCGAAGCCACGAGCCTTCTCAGCGCCAGTTGCGTGTTGGCGAGGAAATACGCCATGCGCTCTCAAAAATCATCGAGCGCGGAGAAATCCACGATCCGGATCTTGCCGACCTGTCGATTACCGTCACCGAAGTGCGGGCCAGCCCCGACATGCGCAACGCCACCGTTTATGTGATGCCGCTTGGCGGAGTGAACGATGACAACGAAGGTGGCATGAAAACCATTACCAAGGCACTGGGCCGGGCGGCACCGTTCCTGCGTCACCGGGTCTCGCAATCGGTGCACCTGCGCTACGTTCCCAGATTGATGTTCATGGCCGATACCACCTTTGATGAGGGCGGTCGCATAGATGCCTTGTTGCGGACGCCTGACGTTGCTCGTGATACGGATGTTGAAGACCCCGACGATGACGGTGGGGAACCCGACAATGGCGCGTAAGCGCAAGGGTGACCCGATCCATGGCTGGTTGATTGTCGACAAGCCGGGTGGCCTGACGTCGAGCGCCGTCGTCGGCAAGGTCAAGCGTGCTTTGAACGCAGCCAAGGCCGGGCACGGCGGCACCCTGGACCCGATGGCGACCGGTATCTTGCCGATCGCGCTGGGCGAGGCGACGAAGACCATGTCCTATGTCATGGACGGCGCCAAGAAATACCGTTTCACCGTACGCTGGGGCGAGGCCCGGACCACCGACGATGCCGAAGGCGAGATCACCAATACAAGCGACGTTCGTCCGGCGCGCCAGGATATCGTCGCCATCCTTGATGAATTTGTCGGCGACATTGAACAGGTGCCGCCGGATTATTCAGCCATCAAGCAGGGCGGCAAGCGGGCTTATGACATGGCGCGCGAGAATACGCCGCTGGTGCTGGACGCCAGAACCATCCATATCGACAGCTTCGATCTGGTCGATATTGCAGATGCTGACCATGCGACCTTTGATGTGGCCTGCGGCAAGGGCTCTTATATGCGCGGTCTGGCACGCGATTTAGGGCTGAAATTGGGGACCTTTGGGCATATTTCGGCGCTCAGGCGTCTGGTATGCGGCCCGTTCGACGAATCACATGCGATTTCACTGGATTCCATCATCTCTCTGGGGCATAGTGCGCCGCTTCTTGCCGTTGAGACCGCGCTGGACGACATCCCGGCCCTGGCCCTGACAGCAGAAGAAGCGAGAAGCCTGCAACATGGACAAGCCGTTTCGGTTTTACCTGTTGCGAGCCGTTCATCCCTCGAAAAAGTAGACCCGGGCGCTGTTTACTGCGCCATGGCCGAGGGGAAAATGGTGGCATTGACGAAAATTGTCGGTGGTGAAATTCGCCCCTTCAAAGTTCTTAACCAATAGACTTTTATTTAAGGAGTACACGATGTCGATTACAGCCGAGAAGAAGGCTGAGCTCATTAGTGAGTTCGCTACATCGAAGGGTGACACAGGTTCACCCGAAGTCCAGGTTGCTGTCCTATCAGAGCGGATCAACAACCTCACCGAACACCTGAAAATCCACAAAAAAGATTTTCACTCGCGTCGCGGCCTGCTGATGATGGTTGGCCAGCGCAGGCGTCTGCTCGATTACCTGAGTTCCAGGGAATCGAAGCGCTATGAAGATCTGATCAAACGTCTGGGTCTGCGCAGGTAGTCTTAAGCAGACCTTTGGGGGAACCGGATGGCCGGTCCCTTTTATATATACATGTCCTGATCGGGAAGGCCCGGTCGGGAAGAAGTAAGGATAGAAATAGATATGTTCCAGGAATTCAGAAAAGAACTCGACTGGGGCGGACGCAAGCTGGTTTTGGAAACCGGCAAGATTGCCCGCCAGGCTGATGGCGCCGTTATGGTCACCTATGGTGAAACCAAGGTGCTGTGCACGGTTGTTGGCGAAAAATTGCCGCGTCCGGGCCTCGATTTTTTCCCGTTGAGTGTTCACTATGTCGAAAAGGCCTATGCCGCCGGTAAAATTCCGGGCGGCTTTTTGAAAAGGGAAAATCGCCCCGGTGATAACGAAACCCTGACGTCGCGCCTGATTGACCGTCCGATCCGCCCGCTGTTCCCGAAGGGCTTCAAGTGCGAGACCCAGGTCATCTGCACAGTCGTTTCCCACGACATGGAAAACAACCCTGACATGGCCGCGATGATCGGCACCTCGGCGGCGTTGACCATTTCCGGCCTGCCGTTCATGGGCCCCATCGGCGGTTGCCGCGTCGGCTATGTTGACGGCGAATTTATTCTCAACCCGCTGGTCGAAGAAATGGAGTCGTCCGATCTCGACCTGATCGTCGCCGGTACCACCGACGGCGTGCTGATGGTTGAATCCGAAGCCTCGGAACTTTCCGAAGAAATTATGCTCAGTGCTGTTTCCTTTGGTCACAAGGCCTTCCAGCCGGTGATTGAAGCGATCATTGAACTTGCCGAAGCCTGCGCCAAGGAACCTCGTCCGTTGCCGGAAGAAATCCCGGGTGCCGACGACATGATCGCGATGATCGGCGAAAAAGCCGAATCCGGTCTGCGTGACGCTTATGGCATCAGCGACAAGATGGATCGTCAGGCGGCCGTTTCCGCCGCAAAGGATAGCGTTCGTTCAGCTCTTGAAGCCGACACTAGCGTCGACCAGGACCTGCTCGGCGAAGTCTTTGGCGATGCCTTCAAGAAAATCGAAAAGCACATTGTGCGTCTTGATATTATCAAGACTGGCAAGCGTATCGATGGCCGCGACACCAAGACCGTCCGTCCCATCGCCGCTGAAATCGGTGTTTTGTCCCGCGCCCACGGCAGTGCATTGTTCACCCGTGGTGAAACCCAGGCCGTGGCCGTGACCACGCTGGGCACCGGACAAGATGAACAGCGCGTTGACTCGCTCGCCGGACAGTATTTCGAAAACTTCATGCTGCACTATAACTTCCCGCCGTATTCGGTTGGCGAAGCAGGTCGTTTCGGTTTCACCGGACGACGTGAAGTTGGCCATGGCAAGCTTGCCTGGCGTGCATTGCATCCTGTGATGCCGTCGAAAGACGATTTCCCGTACACCATTCGCGTGGTTTCGGAAATTACCGAATCGAACGGCTCGTCCTCGATGGCTTCTGTTTGCGGCGCATCGCTCTCGATGATGGACGCTGGTGTGCCAATGCAGCGCCCCGTCGCCGGTATCGCCATGGGCCTGATCAAAGAAGACGAAGGCGTTGCCATTTTGTCGGATATTCTCGGTGACGAGGATCATCTGGGCGACATGGACTTCAAGGTTGCCGGTACGGATCAGGGTATTACCTCGTTGCAGATGGACCTGAAGATCACTTCCATTAACGAAGAGATCATGAAGGATGCGCTGGCTCAGGCCAACGAAGGGCGCATGCACATTCTGGGTGAAATGGCCAAGGCCATTGACACTTCGCGTGCCGAGGTCAACCAGAACGCGCCCCGGATTACCGCCTTCAAGATCAACAAGGACAAAATCCGCGACGTTATCGGACCGGGTGGCAAGATGATCCGCGAGATCAGCGAAACCACCGGTGCCAAGATCGACATCGAAGACGATGGCACGGTCAAGGTTGCAGCCGTTGATGAAACTGCTGCTGAAGCCGCGATCAAGTGGATCAAGGACCTGACGGCGGTTCCGGAAGTCGGCGTTATTTACACCGGCAAGGTCGTCAAGACCGTTGATTTCGGTGCTTTCGTCAACTTCATGGGTGCCAAGGACGGCCTCGTCCACATCAGTGAGCTTGCCCCGCAGCGGGTTGAGAAGACCACCGACATCGTCAACGAAGGCGATCAGGTCAAGGTCAAGCTGATCGGTATCGATGATCGCGGCAAGATCAAGCTGTCGATGAAAGTCGTTGATCAGGAAACTGGCGAAGAAATCGCCAAGTAAGTCTGATCAGGAAATTGCTAATACGGGGCGGGCCGAGCGAAAGCTTTGTCCGCCCTTTTCGTCTGTTCTGAATGGTGTGAATTCTATAAAGTGCAGACAGCGAGATTCTCGCGAGGGGAAGGTTTTTGAAGTCGATTAATCCGATACTGATCTCTGGAAAAGAGGTCCTGCCGATCATCGAAGGCGGAAAAGGTGTTTCTGTTTCGACGGGCGCATCTTCTGGTGCATTCGCAGCCGCCGGATGCGTCGGCACAGTGTCTGCGGTTAACGCCGACAGCTATGATGAAAACGGCGATATCATCCCACAGGTTTACCATGGTGCGACCCGGCGTGAACGCTGGCACGAACTGATCGATTTCGCCATTGCCGGCGGCATTGCGCAGACCAAAATCGCTCATGATATTTCGGGTGGCGAGGGGCGCATCCACATCAATGTGCTATGGGAAGCCGGGGGCACGCCGCAGGTGCTTAAGGGCATTCTGGAAGGTGCCAAGGGGCTGATTCACGGCGTTACCTGTGGTGCAGGCATGCCTTATCGGGTGGCCGAAATTGCCGCAGGCTACGGCGTTCATTATTATCCAATCGTTTCTTCGGGGCGTGCCTTTCGGGCGCTGTGGAAGCGGGCTTATTCGAAACATGCTGATCTTCTGGGCGGCGTCGTTTACGAAGACCCCTGGCTGGCTGGGGGTCATAATGGCCTGTCGAATGTGGAAAACCCGAACGAGCCGCAAGACCCCTACCCCCGGGTCAAGGACTTGCGCGATATCATGCGCGGCTTTGGCCTTGATAACACGCCCATCGTTATGGCCGGTGGTGTTTGGCATTTGCGGGATTGGCAGGACTGGATCGATAATCCGGAACTGGGTCCGATCGTTTTTCAGTTTGGCACCCGTCCGCTGATCACACGAGAAAGCGCCGTCTGTGATGCCTGGAAAGATCGCCTGCTGGGGCTCGAGGAAGGCGATATTTTCCTCAACAAGTTTAGCCCGACCGGCTTCTACTCATCTGCCGTCAGGAACGGGTTGCTCGACGCCTTGCAGGCGCGCAGCGAACGGCAGGTTGATTATTCGCCGAAGCCCGGCGTCAACGATGCACACACCGCCGAATTGCCGTTGGGCCCGCGCGGCCGGCCGATTTATCTGACCCCTGATGACAAGGTCAAGGCCGAGGCCTGGCTTGCTGCCGGTTTCACCGAGGGCCTGAAAACGCCGGACAGCACGGTGGTCTTCGAAACACCGGAAACGTCTGCTGAAGTCCTTGCTGATCAGCAAGGCTGCATGGGGTGTCTGTCGCAGTGCCGGTTCTCGAACTGGCACGAAGGCGAGGAAGGGACGACCGGCAAGCGTGCCGACCCACGCTCGTTCTGTATTCAAAAGACCCTGCAATCGGTCGCCCACGGTGGCGACATTGACAACAACCTGATGTTCTCGGGACATAACGCCTATATGTTCGGAAAAGACCCGTTTTATGCGGACGGCTTCGTGCCGACGGTTCAGCAGCTGGTTGACCGTATTATTGCCGGTGATTGAGCAAGGTGCATTCTAACCCACACATATGAAAGGGTTATTAGCACTTGAAAATATACCCCATCACAGCTAAATATATGACCGTTAAGAACTGTTCCATATTTCATGGGCACGCCATATTAGGAATGTAGCATGAGGCCTTATAGCCAGTTTCTCGACCAACTCCGCACAGCCGGTTTGCGCCCGACGCGCCAGCGCCTGGCCTTGGCTAAACTACTGTTTGGCGGCGAAGACAGGCATGTCACTGCCGAGATTCTGCATGATGAAGCGCAGAGGGCCAATGTTCGTGTGTCCCTGGCGACCGTCTACAACACACTGCATCAATTTACCGACGTCGGCTTGCTGCGCGAAATCGCCGCCGACGCGTCGAAGGCCTACTTCGACACCAACACCACAAAGCATCATCACTTCTACCTGGCGGACCAGGGCATGCTGATGGACATCCCCGGCGATGAAATCAACGTCGACAATCTGCCGACCGCGCCAGAGGGAACGAAAGTCGACAGCATTGATGTTGTGATTCGCGTTTCTAATAATTAATTCAATAAAATCAACAAACTGGCACCTAGTTTAGAATCAAAACAAACTATTTGACAGGCCCCCGCAGAAGGTCCATATTATTCAGGTCATAAACACCGGGGTCGGTGAACCCGACGAATAATCGAAGATTAAAACGCAACAAAATAAACACAGCACAGGAAGGAAATACCATGTCGCTTAAAGGATCAGGCACCGAACAGAATTTGAAAGACGCCTTTGCCGGTGAATCCCAGGCTAACCGTCGTTACCTTTACTTCGCCCAGAAGGCTGACGTCGAAGGTCTTAACGATGTCTCCACTGTTTTCCGTTCGACCGCCGAAGGCGAAACCGGTCATGCCCATGGTCATCTTGAGTTTCTCGAAGAATGTGGCGATCCGGCCACCGGCCTGCCGATCGGCACAACCAGCGACAACCTGAAGGCTTCCATCGAAGGCGAGACCCACGAATACACCGACATGTATCCGGGTATGGCGAAAACCGCTCGCGATGAAGGTTTCGATGAAATCGCCGACTGGTTTGAAACCCTGGCAAAGGCTGAAAAGTCCCACGCCGGTCGATTCCAGAAAGCTCTCGACAGCCTGTAGGATCAATATCGGTCTGAAACGATTAAAGGGGGGTGGCTTTTCGCGGCCCCCCTTTTTCATTTAGCAAACGAAGATCAGGGAATCGCCGTCATGCGGGAAGGAAGTCTCGACGCGCCAACTCGACACCCAATTCCGTGGAAAGACGCGGATTTTGTCGACGAAGAAAAGCTGGATGCAGAATTGCGCCGTGCCTTCGACATCTGCCACGGCTGCCGTCGCTGCTTCAACCTGTGCGACAGTTTCCCCAAGCTTTTCGATTTGGTCGATGAATCCAAAACCGGCGAACTTGACTCTGTCTCCAGCGCAGACTTCGGCCCGATCATCGATGCTTGCACCATGTGCGACATGTGCTTCCTGACGAAGTGCCCGTATGTGCCGCCCCATGAATTCAATCTGGATTTTCCGCACCTGATGCTGCGTGCCCGCTATGCGGCCCACAAAAAGGGCCAGGGCTCGGCGATGGAACGCCAACTGACCCAAACTGACCGCAATGGCAAGATTGGCTGTTCGGCATCCGGCATGGTCAACTGGGCCAGCAAATGTGGCAACGGCCTGACTCGTCCGGTGATGCAGGCCGTCGCTGGTATCGACAAAGACGCCGCCCTGCCGAAATTTAACGACAAGACGCTGACGGAACGCGCCGTCGCCAATCCGCCGACCATTAACACAGATGCTCCGGCCCACGGCCGCAAGGCCGTCATTTACGCCACCTGTACCGGCGAGTTCAACAATGCCGACCTTGGAATGGCGGCCCGTGATGTGCTGGCCCGCAATGGCGTCGAGGTGGAAGTCGTCTACCCCGGCTGCTGCGGCATGCCGCAACTGGAACATGGTGACCTTGAACGGGTGGCGGATTCCGCCAAGTCCGTCGCCGCCGAACTGTGTCAGTGGATCGATAAAGGCTATGACATTGTTGCCCCGGTGGCATCGTGCTCGCTGATGCTGAAATTCGAATGGCCTCTGGTCGTCACCGACGATGAAAACGTCAAAAAGCTCAGTCAGTCGACCTTTGATATCAGCGAATACGTTGTTGATATTGCTAACAATGAAGGCATGGCCGACGGCATGCAGTCCGTTGGCGGCAAGGTGATGGTCCACATCGCATGCCACGCCCGGGCCCAGAATATGGGCCGCAAGGGGGCCGACATGCTGAATCTTTTGCCCGATACCGAGGTCCAGGTGATCGAACGTTGTTCCGGTCATGGCGGCTCGTGGGGCGTGATGAAGAACAATTTCGATGTCGCCTTGAAGGTTGGCAAGCCAGTTGCCCGCGATACTGCGAAATCGGAATCGACTTATGTGGTGTCGGAATGTTCGTTGGCCCGCGAACACATCCTGCAAGGGGTCGAACGGGTAGATGGAGGCAAGGCCGCCGATGCTTGGGATGCAGGCGATGTTCAATTGCAGCACCCGATCCAGCTTCTGGCATTGGCATACGGAGACAAATAGCGATGTCCAGGCACGAAATTACCCGCGAAGATATTCTGGAAATGTCAGACTATGCCGCCAGCCGCAAACAGCGCAGGGCTGCCGTAACCGAAATGAAAAAAGACCGCCGGGCCCACATTGGTCCCGATGCGACGTTCTATTTCGAAAACTATGACACCATGTTCCACCAGATTCACGAGATGCTGTATATCGAGGGCGGCGGCGAGGACCAGATCGAAGACGAACTGAGCGCCTATAACCCGATGATCCCGAAGGGTCGCGAACTGGTCGCAACACTGATGTTTGAAATTGATGACGCGGACCGCCGGGCGAAGTTTCTCGAAGGTCTGGGCGGGGTCGAGGAAACCGTGACCATCAGCATTGATGGAGACGAGGTCAAGGCGGTGCCGGAAGCCGACATCGACCGCACCTCGGCCGAAGGCAAGGCGTCGTCAATCCAGTTCCTGCATTTCCCGTTTACCGATGCACAGGTTGAAAAATTCCGCAGCTCTGAGGCCAAGGTCGTGCTTGGCATTGGTCATCAGAAGTATGGCCATATGGCGGCGCTCACGGGCGCGGTGAAAGATGCGCTTGCCGGGGATTTTGATTAATCGCCTTTTTGTTGTCGTCCTGCGGGGCGCCGACCGCCCGGCGACTGAGGGGCAATAGATGGGCTATTACTTTAATACCTCATCTTTATAAGCGCCCCAGAATTCAACCTTGCGTAACCAGCCACTGGTGTTGCCAGCCTCCAGCCGACACCAGCCGCCACCGGTCGGGCATTCTGCGAGTTCGGCGATGGCGCCGGATTCCATATAGGCAATGGTCGGGCTTTTGGCATCCGGGTCGCGGCGCAGGGTGCGCTTCTTGCCGGTGACGATGACCATACGCTTGCCAGCCAACATACTTTGGTGGACCCATCCCTGGGTGCTTTGCCAATCGCGGATTTTACGCCACGTCCTGTATTCTGCGATGATTTCAACCGGCAATCCGCTGCGCTGGTAGACCCAGTCGACAGGATATTGAACGCCCGGCCCGGTGCGCATGTTGACCTGGTCTGCGCGCAGGCTGACGTAACGGGGAAGCGGCAAGCCAGATCCCTCAGCCGCTGCCAGCAGCGGCTGTGCCACCATCACCACAAGGATGCCCGCAAGCAGGCCAAGGGATAAATTTCTGAATCCGGGAAAGATCATAGTCGATACTTACGCGACCTTGCATTTACAGGTCAAGCGTCACGCGAACAGTTGCCATTACCCGCGATTAGCCACTGGACAAAAGCCTGTGTGAATGTTGCTATATCCTTCTTTGCTTCAAGGATCATTCATGACCAAAAACAAGCCCAAAGTCATCGTCACCCGCAAGCTGCCGGATGTTATCGAAACCCGGATGATGGAGCTGTTCGACGTCACACTGAACCTGGACGACACGCCGATGACGAAAGCGGAATTGACCGAAGCGGTGCAGACCGCTGATGTTCTGGTGCCGACGCTGACCGACCGCATCGATGCAAGGCTGCTGGCCCAGGCCGGGGATAATCTGCGTTTGATCGCCAATTACGGCACCGGTGTCGATCATATCGATCTGGCAAGCGCGCGCCAGCGGGGCATCACCGTGACCAACACGCCCGATGTTCTGACGGAAGACACCGCCGACATGACCATGGCGTTGATTTTGGCAGTACCGCGGCGTCTTGCCGAAGGCGCCATGAATGTCCGGTCTGATGACTGGAAAGGCTGGTCACCGACGTGGATGCTCGGCCACAGGATTCACGGCAAGCGGCTGGGCATCATCGGCATGGGGCGTATTGGCTCGGCGGTGGCCCGCAGGGCAAAAGGCTTCGGGCTTTCCGTGCACTACCACAATCGTCACCGGGTCCATCCCGAACTGGAACAAGAACTGGAAGCGACCTATTGGGAAAGCCTGGACCAGATGCTGTCCCGGGTCGATATTGTTTCGGTCAACTGTCCGCATACACCGGCAACATTCCACCTGCTGTCGGGGCGTCGACTGAAGCTGTTGCAGCCGCAGGCTTATGTCGTCAACACATCACGCGGCGAAGTCATTGACGAAGTTGCGCTGACCAAGCTGTTGCAATCGGGTGATATCGCCGGCGCCGGACTGGACGTGTTCGAACACGAACCGGCGGTCAATCCGAAGCTGCTGGAACTGGATAATGTGTTGTTGTTGCCGCATATGGGCTCGGCGACGTTCGAGGGCCGGATTGATATGGGCGACAAGGTGCTGGTGAATATCAAGACCTTTGCCGATGGGCACAAGCCGCCGGACAGAGTCATCGGAGAGGCCTTCTAAGAAGGCCTCTCTTTGCCCCTTTGTAATCGCGCCTTCGGCGGCGCATTTTCTGGAAGTCAGACTTTAATTTCTACAGGAGCCAGAAATTTCTACAGGAGCCAGATTCTTATAAGCCCGCGACTGCGGGCCGCCGATCGTTCGGCGAAAGCCAAAGGGCGAATAGCCCTGCCCGGCGATTGAGGGGCAACAAAAAAGCTCTAAACGCTTTGCGTTTAGAGCGCTCCACCCGAAGCAATGGCATAGGCGCGCAGCTCGCTGGCTTCCATTTCTGATTGTTCGAGCCTGAGTTCCATAACGTCACGCAGCGAGATCATGCCGATAACGCCGCCGTCATCATCAATGACGGGCAGGTGGCGAATGTGCAGCTTTGACATCTTCTTCATGGCGTCCTTGACCGAATCTTCCGAACGGCACGAGGTCACCTTCGACGTCATCAGATCGGCGACGGCCAGTGACATCACCGAGGAACCCTTGGTGGCGAAGCCACGAACCAGATCGCGTTCAGACAACACACCGACCATTTTAGCCTCAGAATCCCGGACCGGGATGGCGCCAATATTGTGGGTGGTCAGAATTTTGGCAGCCGTCTCAATGGTGTCTTCGGGACGAATGGTAATCAGATCAACTTTCTGACGCTCAAGAATGTTTTGAATGCTCATTTTTTTCCATATACCTCAAAAATATTCGGTCGTGCCCCCGAACAATTTTTCCATAACGCCTATTAAATAGCACTCCGGCTGGGCTTAATCAATATTGGGACTCTCTAATGGGCTGACAAGTCATGAATTTCGGGGTTCGTGCCACACAGTTTGCAGGCAGGGTCCGGTTTCAGGGTAATCTTGCGAAATTCCGAAGACAGCCCCTCGTAAATCAGCATTGATCCGGCCAGACTGTCGCCGATGCCAAGAATTTCCTTGATGACTTCCGTTGCCTGCAAGGACCCCAGGGTCCCGCACAGCGCACCCAGAACACCAGCTTCGGCGCAGGTCGGAACTTGGCCCGCGGGCGGGGCCTTCGGGAACAGGCAGCGATAACACGGCGGGTGGGTTCCGTCGTCGGACTTCTCGTAAGCCTTGAACGTGTACAACTGACCGTCAAAACGCAGAATAGCGGCTGACACAAGCGGCTTGCCCGACAGATAGCAGGCATCATTGACAAGAAACCGGGTCGCGAAGTTGTCCGAGCCATCAGCGACAATGTCATAGTCTGATATCAGCGCCATGGCGTTGTCTGCGTTTATGCGGGTGTTGTGGGCGACGATCTTAACGTCTGGATTGATCCCTGAAACCGTCTGGGTCGCACTGTCGACCTTGGCGGTGCCGACGCTCTGGGTGGTATGCAGGATCTGGCGTTGCAGGTTGGACAGATCGACGACATCGTCATCGACAACACCAATGGTGCCAACACCGGCGGCGGCCAGATAAAGCACAACCGGCGAACCCAGCCCCCCGGCCCCGATCACCAGCACCTTTGCGCCGAGCAGGCTCGCCTGTCCAGCGCCGCCAATCTCGTTCAGCAGGATGTGCCGGGCATATCGGTTAATCTGGTTCTCGTTGAATTCCATCGGGATTTACCTGTCAGCCCAAACCGTCAAAAAGTGCAGTCGACAGGTAACGTTCGGCGAAATCGGGCAGCACGACAACGATCATCTTGCCTTCCATTTCAGGCCGGGCACCGACTTCCAGCGCCGCGGCCAGTGCCGCGCCCGATGAAATGCCGACGGGCAGCCCTTCCAGGACGGCGGCCTTGCGAGACGTGGCCATGGCTGTCCCATTGCCGATCTTGACGATTTCGTCGATCAGACTGGTGTCCAGATTGCCGGGAACGAACCCTGCGCCGATGCCTTGAATTTTGTGTGGGCCGGGAACACCACCGGACAGTACCGGGCTGTCCTCGGGCTCGACGGCGATCATTTTTACACCTGGTTTGCGTTTTTTCAGGATATCGCCAACGCCGCTCAGGGTACCGCCGGTACCGACACCGCAGACCATCACGTCGACACCTCCGTCGGTGTCGGCCCAGATTTCCTCGGCCGTGGTCTGGCGATGAACTTCCGGATTGGCCGGGTTCTCGAACTGTTGAAGCATTATGGCGTTCGGCGACTGGCTGGCAATCTCGGTGGCTTTCTCTATGGCGCCCTTCATGCCCTTGGCGGCGTCGGTCAGTTCGATTTCCGCCCCCAGCAGGGCCAACATCTTGCGTCGCTCGGTGGACATGCTTTCGGGCATTGTCAGGATCAACTTATAGCCCTTGGCTGCGGCAACAAAGGCCAGCGCAATGCCGGTATTGCCGGATGTGGGCTCGACCAGAATGGTGTCGGCGTTGATCCTGCCTTCGGCTTCCGCCGCTTCGATCATGGCGCGGCCAATCCTGTCCTTGACCGACGCCAACGGGTTAAAGAATTCACATTTGCCGACGATTGCCGACATGCAGCCGGCGTCTTTTGACAGACGGGTCAACCGGACCAGGGGCGTCGCGCCGATGGTTTCTGGAAGATTGTTATATATGCGCCCCCGAAACGAGGCGGCGCTTTTCTTATCATTCATGGTGTCTGGCATTCTCTGATAGTTGTTGTTGTTCTAAATCGAAAAATTAAGATTGGTTCGGCCTTCGCTATCGATATCGGCCTTGGCCGCCTTGTCACACAGGTCATCGATGGTGATGACGTCGAGGCGGCTCATGACGTCTGCTTGCAGGTCCAGCCACATCGGGCGCACGACCTTGGTTCCCAGCTCCGAGCCTACAGCGTCGGTGATCGGATCATCGCTGCTTTCCATAGACCTGACGATCCGGACAATATCGCCGATGGATATACGCCTGCGTTCCCGGGCCAGCCGATAGCCGCCGCGCGGCCCGCGGATACCAATCAGAATGTCATTGCGGACAAGCTGCTGCAGGGCCTGTTCAAGATAGCGTTTTGGAATTTCCTGACGGCGCGAGATGTCGCTGCTCTGAACAGGCTCGCTGCTGGCGTTGTAGGCGATGTCGAGAACCGCCTCGATGGCGAACAGCATTTTTTTCGATAGCCGGATCATTTTAAGTCGTTTCCCCGGTAGAGCCGAAGCCACCGCTGGCGCGAACGGTTTCCGATAATTGTGTTTGTTCCTGCCATTGTGCCGTGACCACGGGCGCTATCACCATTTGGGCGATGCGCATGGCGCGCTCGATGGCAAAGGGTTGCTTGCCGTGATTAATCAGAATGACGCCGATTTCGCCGCGGTAATCGGCATCGATAGTGCCCGGTGCGTTTAGAACTGTGATGCCGTGCTTAAGCGCCAGTCCCGACCGTGGTCGTACTTGCGCTTCATAGCCCGAAGGCAAGGCAATGGCGATACCGGTCGGAATCAGGGCGTGACTTCCAGGCAGGATTTTCAGGGTTCCGTCGATGGCGGCCAACAGGTCGACCCCGGCGCTAAGCTCGGTCGCATAGTCAGGAAGTTCCAGCCCGTCTGAATTGGCCAGACGCTGAATTTCAACATCGATGTGATTCACGGGCGGTCCTCTAGGGTGTCGGCGATGCGTCCGGCCAACTTGTCGGCGACGGCGACTTTCGACATGGCTGGCCAGTCATCGACACCGTCCGGCGTAATCAGGTGGACCGTGTTGTCATCGCCACCAAAGGTACCGGTTCCGGCAGATACATCGTTGGCCACAATCCAGTCGCACCCCTTGGCAGCCAGCTTGGCCTCGGCGTGGGCGATGACGTTATCGGTCTCGGCGGCAAAGCCAATCAGCAAGCCGGGCCGTCGGTTGCCGGCATTGCCCAGGCTCGCCAGGATGTCGGCGTTTAACGTCAGGGCCAGCGGCTCCGGGTCCTGACCATTCTTTTTAAGTTTGATTGTTGCCGGGCTGGCGGCACGCCAGTCCGATACGGCTGCGGCGCATACGGCAATGTCACGGGGCAGGGCGGTCTCACACGCCGCCATCATATCGGCCGCGCTTTCCACATGAACAACATGCACACCGGGCGGGTCTGGCAAATGTGTCGGCCCGGAAACCAGTACGGTATCGGCGCCAAGCCTGGACAGGGCGCTGGCAATGGCGTGCCCTTGTTTGCCAGACGACCGGTTGGCGACATAGCGCACCGGGTCAATGGCCTCGAAGGTCGGGCCGCTGGTGACCAGCGCACTGCGACCGCTCAGTCGGCCACTGCCATTTAGAAAAGTCTCAACAGTGCGAACGATATCGGCGGGCTCGCTCATTCGCCCGAAACCAAACTCGCCACACGCCATTTCGCCTTCTTCGGGGCCGATGACGTTAATGCCACGCGCTTTCAAGGTGTCGATGTTGGCGCGCGTTGCGGCATGGTCCCACATGCGCACGTTCATGGCAGGGGCCACCATCACCGGCTTGTCGGTCGCCAGAAGCGCCGTGGTTGCCAGATCGGTCGCCAGTCCGCCGGCCATTTTTGCCAGAATGTCGGCGCTGGCCGGGGCGACGAGGATCAGGTCGGCATCTCGCGACAGCTCGATGTGACCCATGTCGTTCTCGTCGGTCAGGGAAAACAGGTCTTCATAAACCTTGTCGCCGCTTAACGCCGCCAGCGACAGAGGGGTGACGAATTCAGCGCCACCGCGCGTCAGTACACAACGCGTGGCAATGCCACGATCAGCCAGACGGCGGATCAAGTCCGGGCATTTAACGGCGGCAATGCCACCGGAAACGATTAAAAGAACTCGATTACCCACTTTTTTGTGTGTCCCAGAACCATTTAACGGTAATTAACTGTGGATAATCTAGGGATACGGCGGATAACTTGCAAGTCCTGTGTTTACAGAATGAGGGAAAGAATGATGACGGCTGCGGCGACGGCAATTACGGGCCAGCCCAAACCGGCAAATTTTTGCTCGCCGCGAAGGGCACGAACAGTTTCGGGATGCAGCCGCAAACGACCATCGGCCAGTGCCGCGGCCCCCTTGTCCAGGTTGTCGAGCAGCACCGGCAGGCGGCGCATGGCGCTTGCGATATCGGCGGCGCCCTCAACAAAGCGGGCCTCAGGCCCCAGCGTATGGATGACCCAGTCTTCGATCAGCGGTCGGGCGAGCACCCACATATTGGCATTCGGGTCGAGTTTGCGCCCTGTCCCTTCGGCGGTCAGCATGGTCTTTTGCAACAACAACAATTGCGGCTGGGTTTCCATGCGGAAGGTCTCGGTGATAGAGAACAATTGACCCAGCAGATCGGCCACTGAAATTTCATTTTGAGGCCGGTCCAATATAGGTTCGGCAATGGATCGACAGGCTTGCGTAAAGGTATCAACAGATTGATCCGCAGGTATCCATCCGGCCTCGAAATGAACCTCTGCGGCGCGACGGTAATCCCGCGTCAGGAAGGCCATCAACAGCTCGCCAAGATGCCGCCGGGTCTTGGCGTCAATGCGTCCCATAATGCCGAAATCGACGGCAACCAACGCCCCGTCGGCGCGCACGAACATGTTGCCGGGGTGCATGTCGGCATGAAAGAAGCCATCGCGAAAGACCTGTGTGAAGAACGTGCTGGATGACTTTTCAAGAATGGCGTGGGTGTCGTGTCCGGCTGCATTCAGGGCATCAATGTCGTCGATGGGAATGCCGGTGACCCGTTCAGTGCTTAATACCCGGCGGCTGGTCAGGGCCCAGTTGACGGCGGGAACGACAAATGTATCGTCGTCGTCGAAATTTTCCGCCAGCTCTGATGCCGCGGCGGCCTCGAAGCGCAGATCCATTTCCATCTCGACGCTGGCGGCCAGGGTGCGGATGGATTGAACGGGGCGCAAGCGTCGCAGTTCCGGTCGCGTCGCCTCGATCAACTCGGCCAGCCAGAAGAACAGGTCGATATCACGCTTGAAGGCTTCTTCGATACCGGGGCGCAACACCTTGACGGCGACCTCGTGGCCATCGTGGGTGACGGCGAAGTGGACCTGGGCGATGGAGGCAGCCGCAATGGCCACATCATCGAAGCTGGAAAACAGTGCGTCTATGGGCTGGGCCAGTTCTTCTTCGATGATCAACCGGGCGGCATCGCCTGAAAACGGCGGCAGCCGGTCTTGCAATAGCGACAGGTCGTTGCAGAACTCTTCGCCCAGCAGATCGGACCGCGTCGATAGCGCTTGGCCAAGCTTGATAAAGCTGGGTCCGGCTTCTTCCAGGGCGCGCGCCAGTCGCTCGCCGGGACGCCCCGGGGCCTTGCGGGTAAACAGCCGGGCGATGACCACGGCGGCATCGGCGACTTCCAGCTTTTCCAGCAGGAACAGGGCATCGTGGCGGGCCAGGATGCGGGCGATGCCCAGCAGACGGCGAATATTTTTAAGGGCGCGAAGCATGTGGCCGGAAACCCTATATACGCCAGGCGGAGTGAATGGCGGCGATGCCGCCCGACAGGTTGCGATACGTTACCTGTTCCAGTCCGGCTTCGGTAATCATCGTGGCGAACGTTTTCTGATCCGGGAAACGGCGAATACTTTCAGCCAGATAGCGGTAGGACTCGGCATCATTGGCGACCAATTTCCCAAGCCACGGCAGAACCTTGAAAGAATATGTGTCATAGACGCTTTCCAGTCCGGCCAGCGCCACATGGCTGAATTCAAGACACAGAAAATGCCCGCCGGGCTTCAGCACGCGCCGCGCTTCGTTAAGCGCATTTTCAATATGGGTGACGTTGCGAATACAAAAGGCAATGGTGAAGGCATCAAACGATGAATCCGGGACCGGCAGTTTTTCAGCGTCTCCATTGACCCACGAGATGCCTTTTGTGATGCCATTATCCAGCGACCGGTCGCGGCCGACGGACAGCATTTCGTCGTTGATATCGCAGACCGTAACGTCACCACCCCCGCTTTTCAGAAACCGAAAGGCGATATCGCCGGTGCCGCCACCAACATCGATCAGCGACATATTGGCGCTCGGCCTCAGCCAGTCGATCATTGCCGACTTCCACAAACGATGAACTCCCAGACTCATCAGGTCGTTCATCAGGTCATAGCGGGACGCCACATTGTCAAAGACTCCTTTGACCAGCGTCGCCTTGTCTTCAGCGTTGACCGTCGAAAACCCGAAGTGGGTGGTTTCGTCTGATTGGCTGTTTTGTTTCCCAGGGCTCATATCGGCAACATAGCCCAAGGGGCGCAAAGAGGCTACAGTTCAGGGCATCTAAGACGGCACAAAGATTAATCGAGACCATATGCCCGAACTTCCCGAAGTTGAAACCGTCAGGCGCGGCCTTGTGCCGGTGCTCGAAGGCCATCGCATTGCCCGCGCTCAGGCAATGCGGCCCGACCTGCGCTTTCCCCTGCCCGACGGGTTCGGTCAACGACTGACCGGGCGTACGGTGACGACGATTTCCCGTCGCGCCAAGTACCTGCTGATCGGCCTTGATGACGGAACGACGTTGATCTCGCATCTTGGTATGTCGGGCAGTTATCGGATCTATGAAGACAGCAAACAGATGCCGCCGCCCGCCACCCACGACCACATTATTATAAGGACCGATGCCGGGGCCGAGATCCGCTATCACGACCCGCGCCGTTTCGGCTTTATGGATCTGGCCAATGCCGGTGAGCTGGAAAGCCACGCGCTGCTCAAAGATATTGGCCCCGAACCCCTGTCCGATGATTTCGATGCCGAAGCCCTGGCTGCCGCCCTGAAGGGTCGCAAGGCACCGATCAAGGCGGCATTGCTGGACCAAAAAGTGGTCGCAGGGTTGGGCAATATCTATGTATGCGAGGCCCTGTTCCGGGCCGGGCTGTCGCCGAAGCGCAAGGCAAGTACGGTACAGGGGGCTCGTTCCCGTCGATTGGTCTCGGCCATTCGCCAGGTTCTTAACGATGCCATTGCAGCCGGCGGATCGTCCATCAGCGACCATCGACAGACCGATGGCGAACTTGGATATTTTCAGCACTCTTTCGCCGTATACGGGTGCCAGGGCAAGGCCTGTCCGGGCTGCGATTGCAAGGTGGAAAAAACCGGCGGGGTCCGGCGCATCGTCCAGTCCGGTCGGTCGACATTTTATTGCCCGACGCGGCAGCGATAATGGTATTAGAATAACCAACATGAACGAACATTCCGCCCGCACCGTTTTTATCGCCGCCCTGTTTGCTGTGTTCATGCACGGCACAGCCCTTGCCGAGGGCTTTTTCAGGGATATCGATGACTTGCCCCTGATGAAGGGCTTAAGCGAAAGCACCACAGGCTCGATGATTTTCGACAGTGGCAGCGGCCGCATTGTCGAGTCCTTCGCCGAAGGCAAGGTCTCAAGCGAGGCGGTGCTGGAATTTTATGCTTCCACCCTGCCGCAACTGGGCTGGCAACAAGACGCGCCCGATACCTTTCGACGTGAAGGCGAGATATTGAAGCTGGCGTTTCCCGGAGCGGCGACAGCAAGGGGCAAGGACGCCCCGTTGACCGTCCGCTTCACCCTGTCGCCGGCAAAGAACTAACCTTCTGAGGATACAATTTAATGTCTTACAACAACATCACCACCGAAACCCGCGGCCCGGTCGGGCTGATTACACTCAATCGTCCGAAGGCCCTGAACGCGCTGAATGCGGCACTGATGGAAGAACTGACCCAGGCCCTCGATGATTACGAGACTGATGACGGCATTGGCGCCATTGTTCTGACCGGCTCGGAAAAGGCATTTGCCGCCGGTGCCGATATTATTGAAATGAAGGACCAGTCCTTTTCCGACGCCTATAACGCGGACTTCATTACCAGTGGCTGGGAACGGGTCACCCGTTGCCGCAAGCCGGTGATTGCAGCGGTGGCGGGCTTCGCGCTCGGCGGCGGTTGCGAGTTGGCGATGATGTGTGATTTTATCCTGGCCGCCGATACCGCCAAATTCGGTCAGCCGGAAGCCACCATCGGGACTATTCCCGGTGCCGGGGGCTCTCAGCGCCTGACCCGCCTCGTTGGCAAATCGAAAGCCATGGAAATGTGCCTGACCGGGCGCATGATGGATGCCGAAGAAGCCGAACGCTCAGGGCTGGCCAGCCGAATTGTCGCCGCTGACGAGCTTCTTGATGATGCCATCAAGACAGCCGAGGGGATTGCCAACCTGTCTTCGCCGATCGTGATGATGGCGAAAGAGGCCGTTAACAGCGCCTACGAGACGACGCTGGCAGAAGGAATTCGCTTCGAGAGGCGGCTTTTCCACGCCACCTTTGCCACAGATGACCAGAAGGAAGGCATGGCGGCATTCGCCGAGAAGCGCAAGCCGCAGTTCAAAAACAGTTAACGCCGTTACGGGCTGGCGGATTTCAAGGGCAGTTCCGGGGTTGTCCCAATCACTTTTGGCGATTCTTAAAACCCGGTAAAACTGCCCGATACCGTAAATGTCGATCGGATTCACAGGATTTTCCAAACCCACGAGGCGGGATTGGGTGATCCTGATCCGATACTAGGCTTGACGGCACCTTCGGCGGGGACTATAAACCCGCCTTCTTGAGCCCATTTGGGGCCAAACTGAATTCACGGAATTGACACGACATGGCTAACATCACTTCGGCGAAAAAACGCATCCGCCAGACCGCCCGCCGCACAACAGTAAACAACGTGCGCCGGACCCGTATCCGCTCTTACATCCGTCTGGTTGAAGAGGCCATCGACGGTGGCGACAAGGGTAAGGCGCAGGATGCTTTTAAAGCGGCGCAGCCGGAAATGATGCGTGGTGTTTTGAAGGGCATCTACCACAAGAACACCGTGTCCAGAAAGCTGTCCCGCCTGTCGGCTCGCATCAAGGCGATGGCCGCTTAAGGCAAAACCTCAGCGGGGCTCTCGAAAAGATTCAAAAAAAGCCGCTCTCCGGTATTCGGGGGGCGGCTTTTTTCATGCCTGCTCCCCCAACAGGGCGCTTTACGTCGCGGACTCGAGACGACAGTTTGTGTCAAGAAATTTATTTGCACGAATCGTCAATTGTACCCGTTGCAAGTCTGCGCTCGGCTCTGTAAATTGGGCTCATAGCAAACGAGGGGGGACGACCAGAACACAGTTAAGTTTAAGTAATACGCCAGTATTAATTTTTTGACTGTTTCAAACCTTCCTTTAACGCTAAGTAGTTTTAGTTAACGCTTTAGGTAATGGATGTCCCAATTAAAGAACAGGCGGACATCTAAGATAAATAAAAAATATAGACGTGTTTTGTTTGGGGGCTCTCCCGAGCCAACGTTTTTTGCAGTTGCTTAAGCGCGGTGGCAAGAAGTCTTGTTCGGGCCGGGTTTTGATTTAAGAGTTGTTTTTTTCAGGCGTCGGGTTTCAGTATAATCCGCACTTGAACTTAAAAAATATAGAGCCGGGCCGTGTAATAACGGCCTTGAAAAAGGCGAACGGCGAAAAGACCGTAAATGGGTGGGTGTCTCAAGGGACATGCATTAGGGGTATAGGGACGAATGACGAGCGACAGGACCGAGGCTTATAACGAGGAGCACTGGAACGAGGTTTGCGAAAGCCTGCGTGGTGAAATCGGGGAAGCCGCATACCAAAGTTGGGTTAAGCCAATGGCCGTTCGTGCGGTCACCAATGGCGTTGCCAGAATTTCCGTTCCAACGCGCTTCATGCGTGACTGGGTTATTGCCCATTATGCCGACCGACTGGGTGACTTGTGGGGAACTGTCGACTCAACAATTGAACGCGTGGACATATCGGTGCAATCGGACCGCTCCGTCCCGGCATCCGACGAGGCCACGTTGAGCCCGTCCCAGCCGGAACGCAAGACCCACACAGCGACACCCGAGATCAGCTACACAACCATCAGTGCGCCGCTCGACAGTCGCTATACGTTTGAAAACTTCGTCGTCGGCAAGCCCAATGAATTTGCCTATGCCGCTGCCCGACGCGTCGCAGAGGCACCGTCGGTGCCGTTCAATCCGCTGTTCCTGTATGGCGGCGTCGGCCTGGGTAAGACCCACTTGATGCACGCCATTGCCTTGCACATCCGTAATCAGGATCCGAAGCGCACCGTCATCTATATGTCGGCTGAAAAGTTCATGTACCGGTTCATCCGGGCGCTGAAGGAACAGAACACCGTCGATTTCAAGGATATGTTCCGTAATGTCGATGTGCTGATGATTGATGATGTCCAGTTTATCGGTGGCAAGGGCGCGACCCAGGAAGAATTTTTCCATACCTTTAACGCATTGGTCGACCAGGGCCGCCAGATCGTCTTGTCGGCGGACAAATCGCCATCTGATCTGGAAGGCATGGAAGAGCGTCTGCAATCACGCCTTAACAGCGGCTTGGTTGCCGATATTCACGCCACGACCTTCGAGCTTCGCCTCGGCATCCTGCAATCGAAGGCTGAACAGTTCAATGTCGAGGTTCCCCAGAAGATGCTGGAGTTCCTGGCCCATAAAATCACCGCCAACGTGCGCGAGCTGGAAGGCGCACTGAACCGTGTCGTCGCTCATTCACAGCTGGTCGGCCGCGAAATCTCGCTGGAGACGACCCAGGAAGTCCTGCACGACCTGTTGCGTGCCAATGATCGCCGGGTGACCATCGAGGAAATACAGAAACGGGTGGCCTCGCACTTCAATATTCGAACATCGGACATGCATTCGGCCCGGCGCGCCCGTTCCGTCGCCCGCCCACGGCAGGTTGCCATGTATCTGGCGAAGCAATTAACGGCCCGGTCACTGCCGGAAATCGGTCGTAAATTCGGTGGTCGAGACCACACCACGGTGATGCATGCGGTGAAGAAAGTTGACGAGCTGCGTGAGTGCGATTCATCGTTTGCCGAAGACGTCGAGCTGCTGCGTCGCATGCTCGAGGGTTAAGTGTCCTAAGTCCCTTAAAACAAGGGCCTTTCCAGCCATCTGAATCGCCACTTTTTTATGCCTTTTCGGGCGTCGAAAAAGCTTACCCTTCGGGGTGCTTTTGATATAATGAATTCCCGCAAGGGGGGATTCCCTGGGGACATGTTCGATGCCGTCATCGAACCGGTTTTTCAGAGCCGAAAAACCGGGTGTTGGCGGCTCTCTATCAGAGGCACGCGATGTGCCTCCGACACACGCAACCATTTGAAGCCAACTTTTGAAACGACGTCAGAAATATGAAATTCACCATTGAACGGGCCGCTTTACTGAAGTCTCTGGGACACGTGCAGAGCGTCGTCGAGCGCCGCAACACCATCCCCATTTTATCGAATGTCCGCATCGAGGCCGGTGACGGGCGCTTAAGCCTGAACGCCACCGATATGGACCTGGACATTGTCGACCAAGTCCCGGCCGAAGTGGCGACGCCGGGTGCGACAACGGCCCCGGCCCTCACGCTCTATGAAATCGTCCGTAAATTGCCGGATGGCTCTGACATTGAATTCGAAAGTGCCGATGACGGCGAGATGACGCTCAGGTCCGGGCGCTCACGCTTTACCCTGACCTGCCTGCCGACCGATGACTTCCCGGTCATGTCCGGCGGCGACATGGGCCATTCGTTCAGCGTGCCGGCGGCCGAAATTCGTGGCCTGGTCGACAGGACGCGCTTCGCCATTTCAACGGAAGAAACCCGTTATTACCTGAACGGCATATACCTGCATGCCGCTGACCGGGACGGCACCCCTGTGCTGCGCGCGGTTGCCACCGACGGCCACCGGCTGGCCAGCGTCGAAGGCCCGTTGCCCAGCGGGGCGGACGGTATGCCCGGCATTATCGTGCCGCGCAAGACGGTCGGCGAGCTGCGCAAGTTGATCGAAGAAACCACCGATGATATCGCCGTCGAACTGTCGGAAACTAAAATCCGCTTCACCTTCGAAGGCGTCATTCTGACCTCGAAGCTGATCGACGGAACGTTCCCGGATTACGAACGGGTTATTCCAGAGGGCAACGACAAGGTGCTGGTTGTCGATTGCAAATCATTTGCCGATGCCGTCGACCGCGTGTCGGCGATCTCGACGGAAAAATCCCGGGCTATCAAGCTGGCACTGAACAGCGGAACGCTGGTGCTGTCGGCGTCTTCGCCGGATTCCGGCACGGCCACGGAAGAACTAGAAGTCGCCTATGAAGGCGACGAGATCGAAATTGGCTTCAATTCGCGCTATTTGCTCGACATCACCCACCAGATCGAAGGCGATAGTGCGCGCTTTACCCTGGCCGATGCGGCAGCGCCGACGATCCTCAGCGAAACCGACGACGCCAGCGCGTTGTACGTTTTGATGCCCATGCGCGTATGAACGCGCAACAAGCCCGAGCGCGTATGAACGCGCGGAAAATATATGCGCGTGAGGAGTTAGGGAACTGACCCGTTCACAAGGCATGGCCCAAAAGAATCCAGCCGCCAACGCCGCCAGCGAACGCGGACCCGAAGCATCGGTCGTCCGGCTGACCCTCACCGATTTCCGCTGTTATCAAAGCCAGAGACTGGAGCCCGATAGCCGCCCGGTCGTGCTGACCGGCGCCAATGGCGCGGGCAAGACCAATGTGCTCGAGGCCCTGTCGATGCTGGTGCCGGGGCGTGGCCTGCGCGGCGCCAGGCTTTCGGAAATGTCCCGCCGGGAGCGGGGAGAAGGTGACGATTCACAACGTCCATGGGCGGTGGCGGCGAAACTTGAAACCGCCTCAGGCCCTGTCGATGTCGGCACCGGGCGCGGCACCGATATGGGCAATGGCGGGCGCGAAAAGCGCATCGTTCACATTGATGGTCAGACCGCACGCGCACAATCGGCGCTGGCCGAGCATCTAAGCGCCCATTGGCTGACACCACAGATGGACCGGTTGTTCATCGAGGGGCCATCGGCGCGTCGCCGGTTCCTCGACCGGCTGGTATTCGGGTTCGACGCAGCGCATGCCGGGCGCGTCTCTGCCTATGAGCACGCGCTTCGCGAACGCTCTCGACTGTTGCGCCATGGCGATCCGAAAACAGGGCGCGCCGCCGATCCCCAGTGGCTGTCGGTGTTGGAAGAAACCATGAGCACCAAGGGTGTCGCCGTTGCCGCGGCCCGTCTCGATATGGCGGAAAAACTGGATCAGATATCGTCCGGTAAAAGCACGGCTGAAAGCGCCTTTCCGCGCGCAAGTGTTGAAATTGTCGGCGATATAGAAGGCTGGCTGGCCGAAGGCCCGGCCCTGGCAGCAGAAGATAAATTTCGCGCAGCCCTGGCCGCTTCTCGTGCGGAAGATACCGCTGGCGGTTCGGCCGCTGTTGGCCCGCATCGCAGCGATATGGCCGTTCGCCATCTTGGCACCGGCGAAATGGCCGACATGTGCTCGACCGGCGAGCAAAAGGCGCTGCTGATCGCACTCGTGCTGGCCAATGCCCGGTTGCAGGAAATGACGCTGGGTTCCAAGCCCTTGTTGTTGCTTGATGAGGTGGCGGCGCATCTGGACGAGACGCGCCGCGAAGCCCTGTTCAAAGAAATTCTGAGTTCCGGCATTCAGGCATGGATGACCGGAACTGATACCACCCTGTTCGCGCCGCTTGAGCGCAATGCACAATTTTTCAACGTCGAAGATGCCGTGGTGACCCAAAATGACTGACAAGAAAAAACCCAGTAAAAAAGCGCCGAAGAATGCGACCGAGGGCGGCGAGGATTATTCGTCGGAATCGATCAAGGTCCTGAAGGGGCTGGAAGCGGTGCGCAAGCGCCCCGGCATGTACATCGGCGACACCGATGACGGATCCGGCCTGCATCACATGGTCTACGAAGCCGTCGATAACGCCATCGATGAAGCGCTCGCCGGATACTGCGACCGCGTCGATGTGATCCTCAACGGCGACGGTTCGGTCACGGTTTCTGATAACGGTCGCGGCATTCCCGTCGATATTCATGCCGAAGAAGGCGTATCGGCGGCCGAGGTCATCATGACCCAGCTGCACGCCGGTGGTAAGTTCGACCAGAACTCCTACAAGGTGTCGGGTGGCCTGCACGGCGTCGGCGTTTCAGTGGTCAACGCCCTGTCTGTATGGCTGGAATTGAAAATCTGGCGCGAGGGCAAGGAGCACACGGTCAGGTTCGAAAACGGTGACACGGTCAAGTCACTGGAGGTTACAGGCGACGCGCCAAAGGCGGAAAAAGACGATGGTCCCCGGACCGGCACCGAAATAACCTTCCTGGCCTCGACGGAAACCTTCACCATGACGGAATATGACTTTGCGACGCTGGAACATCGGCTGCGCGAACTGGCGTTCCTGAATTCAGGCGTCCATCTGCGCCTGACCGATGCCCGCCATGTCGATGAAAATGTCGTCGACCTGCATTACGAGGGCGGACTGAAGGCGTTCGTCGAGTATCTGGATAAATCAAAGAATTCCCTGATCGAAGCGCCGCTGGTCGCAACCGGTGAAAAAGAAGGCATCGTCGTTGAAATGGCGTTGCAGTGGAACGACAGCTATCACGAAACAACGCTGCCCTTTACCAACAACATACCGCAGCGCGACGGCGGCACGCATCTGGCCGGATTCCGTGGCGCGATGACGCGAACAATCAACAACTACGCAAATTCAAGCGGTATCGCCAAAAAGGAAAAGGTGTCCATAACCGGTGATGATGCGCGTGAGGGCATGACCTGCGTGCTGTCGGTCAAGGTGCCGGACCCGAAATTCTCGTCGCAAACCAAGGACAAGCTGGTGTCATCAGAGGTCCGCCCGGTTGTTGAAAGCATCGTCGGCGAACAGCTCGATCAGTGGTTCGAAGAACACCCGACAGAAGCTAAAATCGTGATCGGCAAGATCGTTGAGGCCGCGGCTGCCCGCGAAGCGGCCCGCAAGGCACGCGAACTGACGCGGCGCAAAGGGGCGCTCGATATAGCCTCGTTGCCCGGCAAGCTTGCCGACTGTCAGGAACGCGACCCGGCGTTATCCGAACTATTCATTGTCGAGGGTGACAGCGCCGGAGGCTCCGCCAAACAGGGCCGCCATCGCAAGAACCAGGCAATCCTGCCGTTGCGCGGCAAAATTCTCAATGTCGAACGGGCACGGTTTGACAAAATGCTGGGGTCGGCAGAAATCGGCACCCTGATCGCGGCCATGGGGACCGGAATTGGGCGCGAGGAATTTAACGTCGAGAAGTGCCGCTATCACAAAATCATCATCATGACGGATGCTGACGTTGACGGCAGCCACATCCGCACCCTGTTGCTGACGTTCTTTTACCGACAGATGCCGCAACTGATCGAGCGGGGCTATCTGTATATCGCCCAGCCACCGCTATACCGTGCCAAGCGCGGACAGTCAGAGGTCTATCTGAAAGATGATCCTGCGCTGGAAGACTTTTTATTCTCGTCGGCCATCGATGATGGCGCGGTATTTACCGCCCACGATGGCACCCAGACGGCGGGTGCCGATTTGCGGCGCCTCGTTGACGAGGCCCGCGACGTCACCAACCTGCTCGAACGCTTGTCGCGCCATGTGCCGATGACGATCACCGAACAGGCGGCAATTCTCGGCGCGCTGAACCCCGATATCCTGTCTGATGACAAACACGCCGCCGATGTCGCCGAATATGCGGCGAAAAGGCTGGACGCGCTTGAGACCGAGGCCGAACGCGGCTGGCACGGCTCGGTACTTGATGATGGCGGACTTGAGTTTGCCCGCACCTTGCGCGGCGTCGAGGAGCGCCATGTTATCGACGCGGCGCTCATTCAAAGCGCCGAGGCCCGAAAGCTCGACAAGTTGGCCGGACAATTGCAAAAGGTTTATGCTCGCCACGGGGTGCTGAAATCGAAGGACAAGGAGCACACCTTGACCGGCCCGGTCTCGTTGATCGAAACCGTCACCGCCATTGGCCGCAAGGGCATTGGCATCCAGCGCTACAAGGGTCTGGGTGAAATGAACCCGGAACAGCTGTGGGAAACGACGCTTGATCCGAACGCGCGCTCATTGTTGCAGGTCCGCGTCAGCCACGCCGACGATGCCGAGGAAGTTTTCTCGACCCTGATGGGCGATATGGTCGAGCCACGTCGTGACTTCATTCAGGCCAACGCCCTGAAGGTCGCCAACCTGGACGTATAAAGGAGATAGATCATGGCCAAGGCAAAAACGATCAAGCAAATCCTTAACGATGCGTCGGGCGGGCGCGCCGTGCTCAACAACTGCGACATGCGCGACATGGACTTGCGTCCGTTTGATCTGCGCAATGCCGACCTGCGTGATTCGAACCTCAGCGGCGCCAACCTTTCCGGTGTTGATCTGCGCGGCGCTAATCTTTCCGGCACAGTCATGCTGAACGCCAGCTTAAAAGCTGCGCTGCTGTCCTTTGTCGATTTGAGCGAGGCCGATCTGCGCGGTGCGGACCTGACCGATGCCGACTTCACCGGGGCCGAAATATGGCGGACCAACCTGAAGGGCTGCAAGGTTAAACCCGGCATCCTGCACAAGATGCTTAGTTGCCAGCTGCCGTAAATATCCGCCGTGGGACTGAAGCCTGTTTTAGTTCGCCTTATGGCGCTGGTCGTCTGGGCCGGCATTGCCGTCCTGGGTCTGCTTGCCTTTTACGCCTATGACCTGCCCGACATTGATGACGCACTGGCCGCCACCCGTCGCCCGACGGTGACCTTGCTGGCTGCTGACGGTAGCCACTTGTTGACCGTTGGTGAAATTCACGGCCTCGCCGTCGGCCTCGATCAAGTCCCCCCGGCCATGGTGCAGGCGGTATTGGCGACCGAAGACCGTCGGTTTTATGACCACTTTGGCCTTGATGTGGTCGGCCTTGGCCGCGCCACCTGGGCGAACGTGAAGGCGGGCGGCATTGTTCAGGGCGGCTCGACCCTGACACAGCAGGTGGCCAAAAATTTGTTTCTGACGCCGGACCGGACGTTGAAGCGCAAGGCGCAGGAATTATTGTTGGCGTTGTGGCTCGAACGACGCTTCAACAAGGATCAGATTCTGACCATTTACCTGAACCGGGTGTATCTGGGTTCCGGTGCCTATGGGATTGAAGCGGCGGCGCGGCGCTATTTTTCGAAATCGGCGACGCGTTTGAATACCTATCAGGCGGCGATGCTGGCCGGATTGCTGAAAGCCCCGTCGCGGTACAATCCGGTGGCCAATCCGGAACGGGCAAAAAAACGCACGGCACAGGTGGTCGCGAACATGGTGGCCGCCGGGTACCTAAGCGACGCCGAAGCCCGAAAGGTGAAAAAATCAGGGTCTGTGAAGCCGACCAAAAGCGGACGCCGCCCGCGCTATTTCTCCGACTGGATCATGTCGCAAATATCGTCCTATGTGTCGCCGGGCGACACCGACATCACGGTAACGACGACACTGGATCGCGCCTTGCAGGGCGATGCGGAACGGGCCATCGCCCGGGCTTTAAAACAGGGCGATAAAAGCAATGTCAGTCAGGCGGCGTTGCTGGCGATCAGTCCATCAGGCGCGGTCCGGGCCATGGTTGGCGGTGCCGATTACGGGCTTAGTCAGTTCAATCGCGCGACCCAGGCCGTCAGACAACCCGGATCGGCGTTCAAACCGATTGTCTATCTGGCCGGACTCGAAGCCGGTTTGAAGCCTTCTGACACGTTCGACGACAAGCCCCTGACCATTGATGGCTGGAGTCCGCGTAACTTTTCCAGAAAGTATTCAGGAAAGATCAGCATGTCTGATGCGCTGGCACAATCAATCAACACAGTGGCCGTCAGGGTCGGCCAAAAGGCGGGCCACAAACGCATCATTGCGGTTGCCAAACGGCTTGGGATCACTGCGGATTTAACGACCGCTCCCAGTCTGGCGCTTGGCTCCAGCTCACTGACCTTGATGGAACTGACGGCGGCTTATGGCGCGTTCGCAAATGGCGGCAACGGGGTTTGGGCCCACGGCATCGAGGAAATTCGCGATGGCAAAGGCGCGCTTTTATACCGGCGTCAGGGTTCCGGTCCCGGCCGGGTGATGTCGGGAAGTCACGCCGCAGCCATGAGCAAGATGCTGGCGGGCACATTGAAGGGTGGCACCGGCAAGGCCGCCGCCCTGAAACGCCCGGCGGCGGGTAAAACAGGCACCAGTCAGAAATTCCGCGATGCCTGGTTTGTTGGCTACAGTGCCGACCTGGTTACTGGCGTGTGGATGGGCAACGACAACTCGGCCCCGATGAAGAATGTTACCGGCGGCGGGTTGCCGGCTCGTGCCTGGCGGGATTTCATGGCTGCGGCCCACGCCAAGACCCCGGCCCATGCTTTCGTGTCCCCTAAAAAAGGCGATGAAATACCGGGCTCAGATGGATCGCAGGAATCAGATGGCGGTGGTTTCTGGGATGCCGTGAAAAGTTTCTTCAGATAGATTTTTAGCAGGTTTCACCAGCGAGACGGGCAATCGTTGCCGTCGTGCTGTGACCCGGTTCCAGCGCGAACAGTTCGACCCGACCACCATAAGACTGGACCAGGTCCGCACCGACGACGGTATTGACGGTGTAGTCCGCCCCCTTGACCAGAACGTCCGGGCGGATTGCTTCGATCAGGTCGATCGGCGTGTCTTCGGAAAAAATAATGACCATATCGACGGAACCGAGCGACGCCAGCACGGCGGCCCGGGCCGCCTCGGTCTGTACCGGTCTGTCATCGCCCTTCAGGCGTTTGATCGAGGCATCGCTGTTCAGTCCGACGATCAGTCGCGCGCATGCACCCTTTGACTGCTCCAGCAGCGATACATGTCCGGGGTGCAACAGATCGAAACAGCCATTGGTAAAGCCGATGGTGGCACCGCTGCGTCGCCATGCATCAATGCGCTCAACACCCGACCGCAAGGCAAGCACCTTGGCCTCGGCGCGGGTAATGTCGAGATGGTGCAGGGATGAGATAATGTCATCTGAATAGGCAACGGCGGTGCCGACCTTGGCGACAACGATTCCGGCGGCAATATTGGCAAGTTCGGCTGCTTCGCCGAGATCCCCTCCGGCGGCAATGGCCCCGGCCAGGGTCGCAACGACGGTGTCGCCCGCGCCCGACACATCGAACACGTCCTGGGCCTCGGCCTTCATGTGACGCACTGAATCCCCATCTTCGACAAGTGTCATGCCGTCTTTGCTTCTGGTCGCCAGTACCGCGCCGAAACTGAATGTGTCGATCAAATGGCGGGCAGCCGCGATAACCTCTTCATCACTATTCGTCGGCATGCCTGTCGCATCGAGAAGTTCATGCCGGTTCGGGGTGATGACATCGGCACCGCTATAGGCAGAAAAATCGGCTCCCTTGGGGTCGACAACAACAAACACATCGGCCGCCCGCGCCGCTGCGATCAATGCCTGGATGACGTTTTTGCTGAGCACGCCCTTTTTATAATCCGATAGCACAAGCACCCGGGCGTCCGTCATGGCCGCCGTGGCGGCATCAATCAATTCTTTCTGCTGGTCCTCGCTTAAGTCACAAACGGTCTCGCGGTCGGTGCGCAACATTTGTTGGCCTCCGGCCAGAAAACGGGACTTGACCGATGTACGGCGGTTTTCATCAACGATGGGGGTGTCGGTGACGCCAATATCCGCAAGCAGGCGCTCGACGCTGCGCCCGTCATGGTCCTTGCCGACGACAGACAGGAAACTGACCCCGGCACCCAGTCCGGCGAGGTTCCTGAGCACATTTCCGGCACCGCCCAGCATGGTGTCTTCGTGATCCAGCTTCAGGACCGGGATCGGCGCTTCCGGCGAAATCCGTTCGACCGAACCATAATGAAAATGGTCCAGAATGACATCACCGACGCAGACGACTTTTGCATTGGCAGTGGCTTCAATCAGGGAAATCAGGCGGCTGCGATCGGTCATATCAAGCCGAGCTCCTGTTCCAGTGCACCGCAAAATGAATGTCCGACAAGAATGTGCATTTCCTGAATTCGGGCAGTATCTGTCGACGGCACGGCGATAAGCGCATCGGTCTGGTCGGCCAGTCGGCCTCCGCCATTACCGGTCATGGCCGAGGTAAAAGCGCCTAAGTCGCGGGCTTTACTTAAACCACGAACGACATTTTCACTGTTGCCCGATGTCGACAGGCCAATGACCACATCGCCCTTATTAACAAGGGCCTGAACCTGCCGGGCAAACAATTCATCGAAGCCGAAATCGTTGCCGATGGCGGTCAGGCTTGACGTGTCGGTGGTTAGCGCAATGGCTGCGATGGGATCGCGGTCGGTGATGTAACGTACGCCCAGCTCTGTAGCCAGATGCTGGGCATCTGCCGCACTGCCGCCATTGCCGAAGAAAACAACCTTGCCACCGTTGCGAACGGACGATGCCGCCGCCTCAAGCAGCCGGGCGAAGGGCTCGGCGATGGCCTCGCGAGTGGCGTCGATAACGCCAGCATGGGCGCTGAATTGTTCGGAAAGGAATTTTGCAGAATCCATTAATAGGGTCCAAACTCACTTATTATGTGGCTTTCGCGGGAGCCATTTTTTTGCCGGACTAGGAGCTAAAACTGCAGTGATGCCATCATCACAAGGATTTCGGGACAACGTCCGGCGAAAAAAGAGCGCCGTCCCGAACGGGATTTGGCATAAATGCCGCTAGCTTGCGTCATTATGCCCTCGAATATGTCTACATGTCCTTCGGTCAAATTCCTAATCTCGCGGCATTTCTGCTCAAACCAAAGCTCACAAAAAAAGTGAGTTTAGACCCTAGAACCTAAAGGTCGACGCGCCGTCCGTCACGCAGGGATTCAAGTACCGCGATGGTGGCCAGCGAGGTCTCTATCAGCTCAGCCTCGTCGATGGGGGGTGTGCCACCGCTCCTGACCGCATCGACAAAGGCTTTCAACGAACCCTTGAAGCCCTTGTCCTGTCCACTGGACGATGTTTCGGTCTTGCCGTTGTCGGTGAAGGATGCGCTGCGGAAATTGTCGATGGTGTAGACCGCGCCACCGCCATAGGCCTCGATGCGTTCCTTCGACACCGATGTGTCGCCCATGCTGGTATAGGCAATGGTCGCCAGCGAGCCGTCGGCGAAGTGCAGCGTAATGGCGACATCGTCACAGGTGTTGCTGGTATCACTGCTGCCGGCAGCATCGGCCTGCACCGAGACAATCTCTGATCCGATCAGATGTCGGGCCAGATCGACGAAGTGGCAGACCTCGCCCAGAATACGCCCACCGCCTTCGTCAGCCGCCTGTATCCAGCTGTCAGCCGGGACTTGCCCGGCATTGATGCGCAAGACCACGAACTTGGCACCGGACTTGCCATCAAGGCGGCGCTTCAGGTTTTGCGTCATGCCGGAAAAACGTCGGTTGAAGCCGACCTGAAAAAACCCGTCCGATTCGTTGCGCGCTTCGATCACGGCATTAATGCCATCACGGTCCAGGCCCAGTGGCTTTTCCACCAACACCGATTTTCCGGCCGCCAGGGCAGCCGCGGTCAGGCTGGCGTGGCTGTCATGACGGGTGGCGATCAGCACCGCGTTGATGTCCGGGTTGTCGAGTATGGCACTTGTGTCCGTGCTGGCGTGCTTGAAGCCAAATCCCTCGGCGGTCTTTTCGGCCGATGCGCCGCGCCGTGTGGCCACTGAGTGCAGGGTGACGCCATCCATTTTTTTCAGCTGCGGCAACAATACCGAGCGGGCAAATCCACCGGCGCCGATAACGCCCAGAACGCAGCGTCCGTCAGAATTTTCCGATGCCGCCGGGAACGACGGTTTCGGCGCAATTTCTTTTGCCTGATAGGTAAGGACGACGCCCAGATGCGGCTCGTTGGTGCCGGTGATCATGGCGTACGCATTCTCTGCATCATCAAGCGCATATTTGTGCGTGGTCAGCAGGCCGACATCAAGACGCACCGGCAGGGACGGCGACATCAGGCGCACGCACTCGGCCAGATTTTCGGTCTCGGTCCAGCGCACCCAGCCTTCCGGGTATTTAATGTTGCGGCCTTCAAAGTCGGGGTCGTAGCGGCCGGGTCCGTAAGACCGCGAGACCACCAGATTGAGCTCTTTCTGCATGAACTCGCGATACGGAAATTCGGTGCCGGTCATCCCGACCATGCAAACCCGTGCCCGGTCACGCGCGATGGTTCCGGCAAGCTGAAACGGCTCAGACGACTCGGTCGCCGCCGAAATGATAATGCCGTCCATGCCAAGGCCACCGGTTTCCCCCTGCACGAAATTTTCGATGCCGTCTTGCGACAAATCAAACGCCGCATCGGCCCCTAATGTCTTGGCCAGCTTCAGGCGTTCCGGGTTGTAATCCAGCGCCATGGCGCGAACGCCCGACAAAACCAACAGCCGGACAATCAATTGGCCGAGCAAACCGGTTCCGATAACGGCGACCTTCTCGCCAAGCTTGGCGTCCAGATTGCGAACCGCATGCAGGGCGATGCTGGCCAGCGTCCCGTAGCATGCTTCTTCGTAATCGACATCGTCGGGAACAGGCGCTGTCAGGCTCGCCGGAACGACGTTGAATTCGGCATGATTGGCAAGGCCTGCTCCGGCACACGCGACGTGTTGGCCGACGCGGAATTTTCCTTCAAGGCCCTCGCCGACGGCTATCACGTCACCGGCCAGCGAATATCCCAGCGGCAGCGGCTCGTCCAGTCTGGCGAGTACGGCGCGCAGCGTCGCACCAAGGCCATCGCGTTTGACCTTGTCGATGACTTTCTTGACCAGGTCCGGGCGCTGGCGGGCTTTCCCGGCAAGGCTTTTGCGGGCGAAATCGACGACCATTTTTTCCGTGCCTGCCGATATCAGTGACGCACGGGTGGCGACGAGCAGATGTCCGGCGCGAACTTCCGGGGCGGGGACCTCGGTAAGCTTCAGCTTTCCGGTTCTGGCGCTTTGAATAACTTGTTTCATTGCAATGTTTTACTCTGATTTCAGCCGCCGATGCAAAGACCGCATGATAATATCGAGACGCTGGCTAATAATTTCTTTCTGTCATGGCTTTGTAAGATTTCTAAAGTACTGTGAAATCGTATGGCGGTACATTCGATATCAGGGATTAAATAGATGATGAAAATTCGTTGGCTTGAGTCTTTCGAGACGGGAATTAAGGAAATCGATAAAGACCATCGTCAGCTTGTCGATACTGTCACGGACATTCAGGCGGCCTTTAAAGACGGCGATATGGATCGCTATCGGGAACTGTGCGACACGTTTTACGATTTGGCGGAAAAGCACTTCAAGCGGGAAGAGGCAATCCTGATGTCGATTGATTTCCCGCGGGTGGAAGCTCACGAGGCATCGCACAGCCATTTGCTGGATCTCGTCAGCAAGGCCTTGAAGATCGCAAAGGAAGAAACCGACAAGAATGTCATCGAATCCTCTTTGGAAGATCTGATCTTTTATCTGTTTGAAGACGTCATCAAGGCTGACGCAGAATTCAAATCCTACTATCAGGAACACGCACAGGGCTGATCAAAAAGCCGATGAAATGCTGGTCAGGACCCTTCGCGTCGGGTATTTGCTAAGGCATGTGCGGTCTTGCAGCAATATATGCCTACAGTGGCGATGCCCCCCCTGTGAACGAGGCGGCGTTGGCGGCGTGCAATGCGCGCATGATCCGCCGTGGCCCCGACGCCGAGGGTTCATGGGTGTCCGGCGATGGCCGGGTCGGCCTTGCCCATCGCAGGCTGGCGATTATCGATCTTGATGATCGGGCGGCGCAGCCCATGTCCCTGACCGATGGCGGCCCACGCATCGACATTACCTATAACGGTGAAATTTATAATTTCCGCGCCCTGCGTCAGCAACTTCAGGATCAGGGTCAGGAATTCAAAACCCAATCCGATACCGAAGTGCTGCTGCATCTGTACCGTCGCGACGGTGCCGACATGGTCAGACACCTGCGCGGCATGTTTGCCTTCGCCATCTGGGATGAAGAAAAGCGCGGCATGTTGCTGGGCCGCGATGCGTTCGGCATCAAGCCGCTGTATTACATGGATGACGGCAAGACCCTGTTTGCCGCCTCCCAGGTCAAGGCACTGCTGGCCGGTTTGGGTGCCATGGGTCGGGCGACACCATCGGAAAATCCCGCTGCCCACGCCGGATTCTTCCTGTTCGGCCATGTCCCGGAACCCTTGAGCCTGTACAAGGATATCAAGGCGCTGCCCGCAGGAACCACACTGTGGATCGATGGCGGCGGGGCGGAAAGGGAAACCGCGTACTTCGATATTTCTCACAGTCTGGCGGAAGCCGAGGCCATGCAATCCGGGGCGACCGACCTTGGTGCGTTGTTGCGCGACAGCGTCGCCCACCATCTGGTCGCCGATGTGCCTGTCGGGGTGTTTTTATCAGCGGGCCTCGATTCGGCAACGCTGGTCGGGCTTGCCTCGGAAATCAAAGGCGCCAGTCTCGATACCCTGACGCTGGGCTTTGATGAGTTCGCCGGAACTGAAAACGACGAAGTGCCGCTGGCCGAAGCGGTAGCCGATTGTTACGGCACGCGTCAGCATACGGTGCGTGTGGCCGGCACAGATTTTCGCGATGACCTGGACGACGTGTTCGACGTCATGGATCAGCCCAGCATCGACGGGGTGAATACTTATTTCGTTGCCAAAGCCGCCGCCCGGGCAGGATTGAAGGTGGCGATTTCAGGCGCCGGCGGCGACGAATTGTTCCGGGGCTACGACGGCTTTAAGCAAATCCCGGCGCTGAGCAGACGGATGTCGCGGGTGCCGGGCGGTGCCGGACTGGGACGCGCTTTGCGAAGCCTGGTCCAGCCGTTGTCTGCGTTGGGAATGCCGCCAAAGGCTGCAGGTCTGATGGAATACGGTACCCGCATCGGCGATGCCTATTTGCTCAGACGCGCCTTGTATATGCCGTGGGAACTGGAAGCCGGAATCAAGGGCGTGCTTGATGCGGACCTTGCCAGAGCCGGATTGCAGGAACTTGATGTCCTTGCCCGGCTTGATGACTGCCAGTCCCCGGTTCCGGCTGACGCAGGCAAGGTCGCGGCACTGGAAATGAATTTTTACATGCGTGGTCAGCTGCTGCGCGATGCGGACTGGGCGGGGATGGCGCATTCGCTGGAAATCCGGGTGCCGCTTATCGACAGGCCCTTGTTTGCCGGTCTCGCTGGCGGTCTTGCCGGTGGCAATGGCCCGGACAAGCGGGCGATGGCGACGACACCTGCGACGCCGCTGCCCAATGCCGTGCTTAATCGTCCGAAGACCGGGTTTTTCGTGCCGGTGCGCGAATGGATGTCGGGAGATTCAAGCGGAGACAGAGGCCTGCGTGGCTGGGCGCAAAAGGTCTATCAGGCTCAGGCTTAGCGCACCCTTTTTTTATCGCGCTACGCGGCGAGATCTCTGGAAGTCAGGCTTTTAAAAATACAGTTCCTGTTGCCAAACTTGTTTTGACTTCCAGTGAACCAAAAAGCCAAGGGGCGAATAGCCCCGCACGGCGATTGAGGGGCAAAAAGAATCTTACTTCAAATAACTTCTTTGAAGTAAGAGATTGTCTTCTCGAGGCCTTCTTCCAGCGCCACCGTCGGCTGCCAGTCGATTTGCTCTTTCGCCAATGAAATGTTTGGGCACCGCTGGGTCGGGTCGTCAATAGGCAGCGGGTTTTCGACCAGTTCGGATTTTGATCCGGTCATTTCGAGAATTTTTTCGGCCAGCTGGCGAATGGTGAATTCGCCGGGATTGCCCAGGTTCATCGGCCCGGTCACATCGTCGGGCGCATTCATCAGCCGGACGAAGCCTTCAATCAAGTCATCGACATAACAGAACGAGCGTGTCTGCATGCCGTCGCCATAGATGGTCAGCGGATCGCCTTGCAGCGCCTGCACAATGAAGTTGGAAACCACCCTGCCGTCATCGGGCAACATGCGGGGCCCATAGGTGTTGAAAATGCGGGCAACGCGGATGCGCATGTCGTGCTGGCGCAGGTAATCGAAAAACAGGGTTTCGGCGCAGCGCTTGCCTTCGTCGTAACAAGCCCTTGGGCCCGTCGTCGAGACGCTGCCGCGATAATCTTCGGTCTGCGGGTGGACTTCCGGGTCGCCATAAACCTCGCTGGTCGATGCCTGAAAGATTTTCGCACCTGTGCGTTTCGCCAGCCCCAACATGTTGATGGCACCGTGGACACTGGTCTTGGTCGTTTGCACCGGGTTGTTTTGATAATGAATGGGCGAGGCCGGGCATGCCAGATTGTAAATCTCGTCGACTTCCACATACAGCGGGAAGGTAACGTCGTGGCGTTCGACCTCGAAATGCGGATTGTCCAAAAGATGCAGGATGTTGTCCCGGGTGCCGGTATAGAAGTTATCGACACACAGAACTTCGTTGCCTTCGTCGATGAGACGGGTGCACAGGTGTGAGCCCAGGAATCCGGCGCCGCCGGTAATCAGAATTTTTTTACGTGTGGTCATTGGCTAAGCCGGTCCCATCAAGGAGTATGAATTCGGTGGGGAACTTAGCATTGTCTCAGGTAGAGAGGAAACGTCTTTCCTCACCCTCCAGAACAAGGCACGTCAGCACGCCCGTCTTCCATGCGCCGGTATCGATTCCAATGCGGTTGTTTCGAATCTGCGGCTTGGTATTAATGGTGTGGCCGTGGATGACCATCTTCTCGAAAGTCATTTTGGACAGGGTAAACCTGTCGCGAATCCACATCATGTCGGTTTCTGTCTGGTCTTCAATTTTGATACCGGGTCGAAGACCAGCGTGGACAAATATGTAATCGCCTTCCACATGGCTTAATTGAAGCCCGTTTATGAACCGCAGATGCTCGTCGGGGATCGTACCGACAGCCGATGTGCCAAAGCTTTCCAGCGTCGCATCCCCGCCATTGGCCAGAAACATGCCCGACGGGTCAGCACCATCAAGAAACTGTAGCACCATGTCCTCGTGGTTTCCCTTCAGGAAAATGCCGCTGAAACCATCGGGCATGGGCCCGGATAATACATTCAGAACCCCACGCGAATCAGGGCCGCGATCGATATAGTCGCCAAGAAACACCAGAACATTGTCAGGCCCAGGCCGACGATCGGCGTCATCGGTAATCAGGCCGAGCAAACGGATGAGCAAATCAAGGCGGCCGTGGATGTCCCCGATCGCATAAATACGGCGTCCATCGGGGACTGTCGGGTGGGGTTTGTTGTGTTGTGTGGCGGTCATATCAGGCAATATGATGACATATCACACGGTCAGGGGGCATGGGTGTTTGATAATCGACTATTAACGCTTAGTCCTTAGCCTAGACGACATGTAATCCTGTAATTTGGCAGGTTTATGAGTTTCGTTGGGAGTTCGAGCACAAAAAATGGCTCAGACAGAGACGACAATGACGTATTCAGGGATGGAGCCAATGTCTGAAGAGACATTGCTGCTGAACCGGCTGCGCGCGCTCGAAGACGACAGCAACGGCTACTACGTTGTCTTGTTTCACACCTCGCAGCTCAGGCCCGCCAACCGAAAAAAGCATTATCTGGATATTGCGGCGCGCGCTTTCGATAACCTGCTCAGCAATTTCGAGGCGACCCTGTACAAAATGTCGTCTCTGGACTTTGTCCTGATGTGTCACGAAGTACCGGTCGAGGAAATGGACCCGGTCATTCACAAGGTTCGCCAGTTGTTCAGCGAGGACCCGCTGACCGATAGCGAAGACGGATCCATTAATGACAAGTTCACCACCTGGTACGATCTGTCCCAGATTGGGGATTTTTCCACCTTCGTTGAAAAAGCCAATGTCCTGGCCGTCGAAGCGGCGGAACAAAAACGCCGTGAGGATGAAATTCGGTCCCCCAATGCCCTGCCCGGGGAACGTTTGGGCCCCAAGACCGCTGGCGAGATCAGCCAGAAGTTACAATCGGTGATGATCGAAGATCTGATCCGGGAACAAACTGCCGTTGTCATGCTCCCCGGCGCCAAGGGCGATGTGATGTTCCGTGAACAATATGTTTCCATGAGCGATCTGCAAAAACGTGTTGCACCGAACGTCAATTTATTCGGCAGCCAGTGGCTGTTTCAGTTCCTGACGGAAACCGTCGACAGGCGACTGCTGTCCGTTCTGGCAGCGCGCGATCTGTCGAACCTCGCAGATTCGATCAGCCTGAACCTGAATATCTCGACGGTACTTGGCCGCGAGTTCCAGTACTTCCACCAAAAAGTTGGCGAGGGCACGAACAAGGTCATTATCGAATTGCAGATGGTCGATATCTTTGCCGATATGGCTGCTTACAAGAATGCGCGGGATCTTTTGCAGAATAATGGCTATCGCGTTTTGATCGACGGCCTCAGCCCGCTGGCCCTGCAGTTCTTTGATCCCGCCATGCTTGAAGCCGATTTGGTGAAGATCAGTTGGGGTCAGGAGTTCGAGGCCGAGGGCGAGGAGGGTCGCACTGATGATATGCGTACGGTGGTCAAGAGCGTCGGCGCGGAAAACATTATTTTGGGGCGCACCGATTCAGAGGATGCCATCGTTTGGGCCTTGTCATTGGGGATTAATCGTTTTCAGGGCTATTACATTGACACCGTCGTCGAGGCGATGGTCGTTAAGGGAATCATTTGATGGCCGAGCCCGATAAAGCATCGAAACATGTGCCGTCACAGGAAAAGCTGCTGCTCGATTATTTGCAGCGTCTCGACGAACATCGGGAAAACCGCAAGATCGTGCACCTGCATTTATCCAAGCTGAAACCCTATAACCGTCGTGAGCATCATGTTCAGGCCGCCGTTAACGGGTTCGAGAATCTGATTCAGGGGATGTTCGGTCAGCTGTTCACATTAAAGAACAACGACATTTTCTTTTTTTTCACCGATAACGCCACGGCGCAGACGGAAACCGTTGTCCAGAAGGTCCGCTTTCTGTTCAGCGACGACCCCATGTTGGAAGACGAACCGCCGAACGAGAACCGATTTTCCACCTGGTATGATGCCGAAGACCAATATGAAGAAGTTCTGAAGCTTGTTCAGAACATCATGAAGGTCGAGGAAGCGAGCAAATCCAGACAGCAAACCCGCATGGATGCCCGCAGCGCCCTGAAGACGCGCCAGAAGGAAGGCGATCCGATGACGCCGGAAATTCTCGCCCGTGTTGAAGCGGTGCTGGAAAGGGCCGACTTATCAAACCTGATGCGAAGACAGTTTGTCTGTGGCGTTGATCGTCAGATGATCCCCGAGCAGTCATTCAGCGAAATGTTTATCTCCATCACCGATTTGCGCGAGACCCTGACACCGGGCACCAACCTGATGTCCAATCGCTGGCTGTTCCAGCATCTGACAGAGGCACTGGACCTCCGGGTCCTGTCGTTGCTACTGAAATCCGATGCCGTCGCCATCAGTGGCGACATCAGCTTCAATGTCAATGTGGCGACATTGTTGTCGAAGGAGTTTCAGGATTTCGACGATAATATTGCGGCTTCGAAACGCGGCTCGATGATCATCGAATTACAGAACGTCGATGTGCTGTCCGACCTGGGCGCTTTCCTGTTTGCGCGTGAATACGTTCAAGACAAAGGCTATCGGGTGTGTCTTGACGGATTGAGCTACGAAACCATGCCGATGATGGATCGCGAACGCCTTGGCGTCGATTTGATCAAGTTGATGTGGAATCCGGCGATGGTCGATGGTGGCCCTGACATGCACAAAAATATGCGTGCCATGGTCAAGAAAGCGGGGCCAAGCCGGGTTATCATGTGCAGGGTCGACAATCGCGAGGCCATCGACTTCGGCCAGTCCATCGGCATCGGCCTGTTTCAAGGGCATTTTGTCGAAAGCCTGATTGCCGAAGATAACCGGCGGCGCGAACTGTTGCGCCTGAAACGACGGATGGAGCGCTCGGAAGAAGAAGCCGAAGAAGAGGAAGGGTTATAGGCGCGCCTTCGACGGCGAGGAATCTGGAAGTCCGCCCTTAATTTTTACAGGAGTTAGATTCTTACAAGCCCGCGACTGCGGGCCGCCGACCGTTCGGTGAAAGCCAAGGGGCGAATAGCCCCGCCCGGCGACTGAGGGGCAGGATTTAGCGCTTGCGCTTAATCTTTGTCTGTCACCCCGGCTTCGGCGAAGGTTGCCATCCCCGAATGACAATTGCATGCGGCTCTCAACAGGCCGACGGCGAGCGCCGCGCCCGATGCCTCGCCAAGGCGCATGTCCATTTCCAGCAGCGGACGATGGCCCAGAGCCTCCAGCAGTTTCAAGTGACCCGGTTCGGTTGAGGCATGACCAACACGGCAATGGTTCAGACTGCCGGGCAGGGCCGCTTCAAGCACCGCGGCTGCTGCTGTCGAAACATATCCGTCGAGCAGGACCGGCACCCTTAATTGTCTGGCGGCGATAACCGCGCCTGCGATGGCGGCGAGTTCGCGCCCGCCGACACAACGCATAACATCAAGCCCGTCGGCATCGGCGTGCAGCCGGACAGCGTCGGCAACGACACGGGCCTTGGCCGTCATCGCTTCGCCCGATATGCCGGTGCCCGGCCCGGTCCACCCAGCGGCATCGCCACCATACAGCGCGTGACAAATGGCAGCCGCCGTCGTGGTGTTGCCGATTCCCATCTCGCCCAGACACAGGATATCCATTCCCGGCTCGACAGCGGCCATTCCGCGTCGGATGGCGGTAACACATTCTTCCTCGCTCATGGCGGCACCTTGGGTGAAGTCGGCGGTCGGCGTATCAAGGTCCAGCGCATCGACGGCAAGTTCGATATCGAAGGTCTTGCAAATCTGATTGATGGCGGCGCCACCGGCCTCGAAATTAGCGACCATCTGATGGGTGACTTCTGCTGGATAGGCCGACACCCCTTGTGCGGTAACACCGTGGTTGCCGGCAAAGACATGGGCGTGGGCGTTTGTCATGGTCGGTGGATGACGGCCCTGCCATTCGGCCAGCCAGCGGCTAAGCTTTTCAAGCTGCCCCAGAGACCCCGGCGGCTTCGTCAGTTGGGGCTCGCGTGCCTCGGCTGCTTCGCCAGCCTCCAGGTCAGGGCCAGGCAGGCGTTCCATCATGCGGCGGATGTCATCAAGGGTATCGAGCTGTGGAGAAGCAGGCACGGAGTATTTCCTTTAAGTGAACAGAGCTTGCCGTTTCATTTGCGAGCCGACTACCCTATAAGCTAATCCGATTGGCGCACACCCTGAAATTACAGGATTTGAAGCTTGGCAAACGCCGAAAAAAATATCGATATCGTTACGGCCTGGCTCCGTGATGTGCAAACGGCGATGGTTTTCCTGACCCGCCTGCCGGTGCCGGTGCCCGACACCGATGAACCCCGTCCGTTGGCTGCCGTTGCCTGGAGTTTCCCGGTCATCGGCCTGATTGTCGGGGCCATTGCCGGTGGCGTGCTGATGGCGGGGACCACATGGCTTGATCTGTATCCGATGACTTGCGGCTTGCTGGCGCTGGCCGCCGGCGTTCTTGTGACAGGCGCCCTGCACGAAGATGCTCTGGCCGATGTCGCCGATGGCTTTGGCGGCGGCGGTGACGCGAAATCGAAAATGGAGATTATGCGCGACAGCCGCATCGGTGCTTACGGTGTGCTGGCGCTGATATTTTCCGTCGCCATTCGTGCCGCGGCGCTGGCCAGCATGGCCGGTCCCGGAACAGCGGCATTGGCACTGATTGTCTCGGCCGTGGTATCGCGCAGCCTGATGGTCGCCGCCCTTTACCAAATGCCGTCGGCCCGTAAAGACGGCCTTGGGGCGTCGGCTGGAAAGCCGTCCATTGAATCCGTTGCCGTGGCGCTTGCCATCGCTGCCGCCGTCGCCTTCGCGCTGCTCGGGTCGGTGGGCTGGATGGTTCTTGCCACAGGTGTTGCTTTGGCAATCGCCATGGGCTGGCTGGCCCAGCGTCAAATCGGCGGCCATACCGGCGATGTGTTGGGCAGCATCAGTCAGGTCGTGGAGATCGCCATCCTGTTGACCGTTTCGGCAATGCTCGGCTGATGGCAAGCACTTCAACACGCTGGTGGTGGGTGCGACACGCTCCGGTGATCAATCATGATGGCAAAATCTATGGGCAAAAGGATGTGTCGTGCGACACCTCGAACAGTGCCGCCTTTTCCGCCCTGGCGGCAATGCTGCCCGGCGATGCGGTCTGGGTCACCAGTCATCTAAATCGTACGACAGAAACCGCCAACGCCATTCGCGATGCCGGTCTGACGGCACCGGATTATATTGTCGAGCCGGACCTAGCCGAACAAAACTTTGGCGACTGGCAGCAGAAAAGCTGGGATCAGCTGCACGCGGAGGAAACGGCTGAGTACAAGGCGTTCTGGGACAATCCGGGATATAGCGCGCCGCCGGGCGGAGAGAGCTTTGCTGATTTGCAATCCCGCGTAACGGCAGCGGTTGGGCGATTGAACGCACAACATGGCGGGCGCGACATCATCGCGGTCAGCCATGGCGGCGTCATTCGTGCGGCGGTGTCGATGGCGCTGGAAACGGAACCCTTGAAGGCCTTGGCGGTGACGGTTGATAATCTGACCCTGACCCGGCTCGACCATATTGCCGAGGGGATATTTCAGGGTCAGGGCGGGGTCTGGCGTGTCGCTGGCGTAAACCTGCCGCCGGTGGGGACGGGAACGAATTAAATGGCGCATGTAACACTGGTTCTGGGCGGTCAACGGTCCGGCAAAAGTGCCTACGCTGAAAGCCTGATTGGCGATGGCGAGGCGGTCTATATTGCCACCTGCGAAGCGCTGGACGATGAAATGGCCGACCGTGTTGCCAAGCATCGGGCGCGCCGGGGCGACAACTGGACGGCGGTCGAAGAATACGTCAACACGGTTTCAGCGCTTAAAGCCAATGATGGCCCGGACCGTCCGCAACTGATTGATAGCCTTGGCATGTGGATAGCCAATTTGCTGGGGGCCGACTGCGATGTAGAGGTGGAAGTAAAAATCCTTGCGCAGACGCTGGAAAGGCTTACATCTCCGGTAGTCATTGTGTCTGACGAAACCGGCTTGGGGGTGATTCCCGACAACGCACTGGCGAGACGCTTCGTCGATGCTCTGGGCGCGGCCAATCAGTCCATCGCGGCGATTGCCGACCGGGTCGTGTTGGTCACTGCCGGAATACCTGTAGAAATAAAAGGAAACAGCCAATCGTGAGTAAAATTCCCGCCACCGTCATCACCGGGTTTCTGGGCGCCGGCAAGACGACGCTGATCAGACACCTGCTTGAAAATGCCGGTGGCCGTCGCATTGCGCTGATCATCAACGAATTCGGCGATCTGGGTGTTGATGGTGATTTGACCGAAGGCTGCGGTATCGAGGGTTGCGAGGTCGGTGATGTGATCGAACTGGCCAATGGCTGCATCTGCTGCACCGTGGCGGACGATTTCGTGCCGACCATGGAAAGTTTGATCGAACGTGACAACCCGCCCGATCACATTGTTATTGAAACGTCCGGACTGGCTCTGCCCAAGCCGTTGGTCAAGGCGTTTAACTGGCCGGAAGTGCGGTCGCGCGTCACCGTCGATGGCGTCGTCGCGGTGATCGACAGTGCCGCCGTTGCCGATAATCGCTTTGCCGACAATCCCGATACCGTCGGCACGCCGGAACACGATAATCCGCTGGAAGAAATCTTCGCCGACCAGTTGCTGGCCGCCGACCTGGTCATTCTCAACAAGACCGATGTTGTCGATGAAGTCGCCATGGCCAGGGTCCGCGACGTCGTCGCCGGTGATCTGCGCCCCGGCGTCAAGACCATTGATGCGGTCAATGCCGCGGTCGATATCAACGTCTTGCTGGGTCAACGCGCCGCCGCCGAAGACGATGTCGACAACCGGCGCTCGCACCTTGACGATGAAGACGGCCACGATCACGATGATTTCGAAAGCTTCACCGTCGATCTGGTTGACGTCACCGATCCCGATGGCCTGCATGAAACGTTGGCGACCTTGACGACGGACCACGATATTTTGCGCATCAAGGGCTTCGTTCATGTGCCGGGCAAGGACATGCGCCATGTGGTGCAGGGCGTCGGCCCGCGCATTCAGCGTTATTACGACAGGCCCTGGGGGCCTGATGAAGACCGCAACGGGCGACTGGTCGTAATCGGCCAGACCGGTCTTGATAAAGACGCCATTACCCAGGCCCTGGTCGGCTAATGCACCTTCTCGCCGCCACACCGGGGGCTGTGTCCGATGGTTCCGATGCCATCGATCTTGGACAAAGCAGCGGCGACGTGGTTTTCCTGAGCGCGGCGGATACCGAGCTGGCGGTCCTGTCGCATGCGCGTTCCGCCATAACGGACAAGAATTTCCCGAGCCTGCGCCTGGCCAGCCTGCTGCACCTCAGCCATAACATGTCCGTCGATCTGTACATGGATCAGACCCTTTCGGGTGCCAAGCTGATTATCGTCAGGCTGCTGGGCGGGCGCGGCTACTGGCCCTATGGCATCGAGCAACTGTCGGAACTGGCGCGCAAGAAAGGCATCATGTTGGCGTTGTTGCCGGGCGACGATCAGCCCGATGCCGAACTGGTCGACTATTCGACGCTCTCCCCTGAATCCTGTCATCGTCTGTGGCAATACTGTGTGCACGGGGGCCCTGACAATGCTCAGCAGTTCCTCAGGCACGCCGCTTCGCTGGTCGGGGTCGATGGCGATTGGCGCGAGCCGACCCCTTTGCTCAAGGCCGGAATTTATGGTGCCCAGTCAACAGATGCCCTGAAGGCCGACTGGACCGACGGGCGACCGGTTGCGGCGCTGGTCTTCTATCGCGCCCTGATGCAGGCCGGAAATCTGGCCGCCGTCGATGGGCTTGTCGCGGCATTGGGCGATGCCGGACTGAACGTGATGCCATTGTATGTTTCCAGCCTGAAAGACCCGGTCGCTGCTGCCACGCTGGCGACACTGTTTGCCGATGCCTCGCCCGACGTCATTCTTAACGCCACCGGTTTCGCCGTTTCGACGCCGGGTGCCGATACCATCGAAACGCCGTTAAGCGCCATCGGTGTGCCGGTCCTGCAGGTAGTGTTTTCCGGCTCCGACATGGAATCCTGGCGCGACGGCCAACATGGGCTCAGCGCGCGCGACATTGCCATGAACGTGGCCTTGCCCGAAGTCGACGGCAACGTGCTCAGCCGTGCCGTCTCGTTTAAGGGTCTGGATCACCGCGATGATGTTTGCGAGGCCGACATCGTTACCTACACCCCGGTCACTGATCGCATCGATTTCGTTGCCCGACTGGCCGCCAAATGGGCGGGCTTGCGCAACAAAAACCCCGCCGACCGCAAGGTGGCGATTATTCTGGCGAATTATCCGAACCGCGACGGACGCATCGGCAACGGCGTCGGCCTTGATACACCGGCGGGCGCGCTCGCGGCTCTCGAAGCCATGCAGGGTGCGGGTTATCAGACCGGCGACTTGCCAGCCGATGGCGACGCCCTGATCCAGCGTCTATCTGAGGGTCCGACCAACGCCACCGACCGCACAAAGAATGAGCAGGCGACGGAAACACTTTCACTGGAAGACTACCGGGCGTTCTTCGCCGAGCTGCCGGACGTCACCCAACAGCGCATGACCGAGCGCTGGGGCGCGCCCGAATCTGACCCCTTCATGTGCTCGGGCGGGCGCTTCGCCATCAGCGCCTATCGGTTGGGCAATGTTGCCATCTGCCTGCAACCAGCCCGCGGCTACAATATCGATCCGACAAGCAGCTATCATGACCCCGACCTGGTGCCACCGCACGGGTATCTGGCGTTCTATGCCTGGGTGCGTCGTGAATTAAACGCCGACGCGGTCATTCATTTTGGCAAGCACGGCAATCTGGAATGGCTGCCCGGCAAGTCTCTGGCTCTGTCTGGTGAATGCTACCCGGAAGCCGCCTTAGGCCCCATGCCGAACCTGTATCCGTTTATCGTCAATGATCCGGGCGAGGGCACGCAAGCCAAGCGTCGCACGTCGGCCGTCGTTATCGACCATCTGACGCCGCCGCTGACCCGGGCCGAAAGCTACGGGCCGCTTGCCGATCTGGAATCATTGGTCGATGAGTATTACGAGGCTGCGGGCGTCGACCCGCGTCGTCTGAAAGTGCTGAAAAAGGAAATCCTGACGTTGACGGCGGCGACCGGGCTGGATGCCGACTGTGGCATGACCGATGTCGAGGGTGAAGACGAGGCGTTTGCACAACTGGACAATTATTTGTGCGAGCTGAAGGAAATGCAAATCCGCGACGGCTTGCATGTGTTTGGGCGCTCGCCGGGCGGCCAGCAACTCACCGACTTGCTGGTGGCGTTGGTGCGGGTGCCGCGTGGAAAGGGAGAGGGCGGTGATGCCTCTTTGCTGCGCGCACTGGCTGACGATTTGCAATTGGCGTTTGATCCGCTCGATTGCGATATGGGCACACCCTGGGACGGTCCGCGCCCAGATGTTCTTGAAAATGAAGAGACGTGGCGCAGTCATGGTGACACGGTCGAGCGACTGGAAAATCTTGCATCAAAACTGGTTGCGGGCGAGGCCGAGGCGAACACGGCATGGTCACGGACCGCCGCCGTTCTGGCAAAATTGAATGAAACAATCCGTCCGGCCATCGCGGTCTGTGGCGATGCCGAAATCGCCGGATTGCTGACGGGACTGGATGGGCGTTTTGTTTTGCCAGGGCCTTCAGGTGCGCCGACCCGCGGTCGCCCCGACGTGCTGCCGACGGGGCGAAATTTTTATTCCGTTGATACCCGCACGGTGCCGACCCCGGCGGCCTGGACGCTGGGCTGGAAGTCGGCCAGCTTGTTGATCGAACATCACATGCAGGAGCATGGCAATTGGCCCCGGACCATGGCGCTGACGGCGTGGGGCACATCGAACATGCGCACCGGTGGTGACGATATCGCCCAAGGATTGGCGCTGATGGGGGTCAAGCCGACGTGGGATACCGCCAGCAGGCGGGTCACCGGGTTCGAAATTTTGCCGACCTCGGTGCTGGATCGCCCGCGTGTCGATGTGACGCTGCGCGTGTCGGGCTTTTTCCGCGACGCCTTCCCCGCCCTGATCGATTTGTTTTCGTCTGCGGCGCGTGCGGTGGCGGCCTTGGACGAGCCGGAAAGCGACAATCCGCTGGCCAGCCGGGTGAAGGCGGAAACCCGGCGTCTGATCGAAGAAGGTGCTGACCCTGACACCGCGTCGGTGCGCGCCAGCTACCGGGTCTTTGGCTCGAAACCGGGGGCCTACGGTGCCGGGTTGCAGGCCCTGATCGATGAAAAAGGCTGGCAGACAGAGGCCGACCTGGCCCGGGCCTATGTCGCCTGGGGCGGCTATGCGTATGGCGAAGGCGCGGGCGGCGCAGCCGAACACGGATTGTTCGAAACACGGCTGAAAAAGGTCGAGGCGGTCGTCCATAATCAGGACAACCGCGAGCACGATTTATTGGATTCCGACGATTACTATCAATTCGAAGGCGGCATCACGGCGGCGATTAACGACCTGTCCGGTGCCCGGCCAAAGGTCTATCACAACGATCATTCGCGTCCTGAAACGCCGCGCATCCGCACATTGGAAGACGAAATTGCGCGCGTCGTGCGTGCGCGTGTCGTTAACCCGAAGTGGATAGAAGGCGTCATGCGTCACGGCTACAAAGGCGCGTTTGAAATGGCGGCGACGGTTGATTACCTGTTCGCATTTCAGGCGACTGCCGGATGCGTGTCAGACCACCATTTCGACGCCGTGTTCGAGGCCTATCTGGGCGACGAGACCGTGCGCGATTTTATCACCACCCACAATCCGGCGGCCCTGAAGGAAATGACAGATCGCCTGCTCGAAGCCCAAACCCGCGGCCTGTGGACGCCGCGCCTGAACAGCACGCGTGAAATACTTGAAGGAATGATGCCATGAAGGAAACAGATCCCGCCCGCCACGCCGAAAAGATGGCCAAGAAAAAGGCGGCACGTGACAAGATCATTGCCACCAAGACCATCGAAAAAGGCCTGCTGATCGTCCATACCGGCAAGGGCAAGGGCAAGTCGACGGCGGCCATGGGGCTGGCGGCGCGCGCCATCGGCAACGACATCAAGGTCGGCATCGTGCAGTTCGTCAAAGGCGTCTGGGAAACCGGCGAGCGCAAGGTGCTCGATGCGTTTCCCGATCTTTGTACCATCAAGGCCATGGGCGAAGGTTTCACGTGGGATACGCAAGACCGTGACCGCGACGTGGCAGCGGCCCAAAAGGCCTGGGAAATGGCCAAGGAAATGATCGCCGATCCGTCATACGGAATGGTCATTCTCGACGAACTGAACATCGTTCTCAGATACGACTATCTGGATCTTCAAGAAGTGATCGATGGGCTGGCGGCGCGGCCCGAAATGCTGCACGTGGTTGTCACCGGTCGCAACGCCAAGGACGAGTTGATCGAGGCCGCCGATCTGGTCACCGAGATGGAACAGGTCAAGCATCCGTTCCGGTCGGGCGTCAAAGCGCAGATCGGGGTCGAGTTTTAATATATAATGTAGCCTCGGAAAGATTCGGGGAGTAAGTCGGTTATGAAAAGACTCATTGTTGTAATCGCCGTTCTGGCGCTTGGTGCGTGCGCCGAATTGCGCCGCGAATCCGGACCCATCGCCATTGATCTGGTAAATCAGGCGACCGAAACCGTACAGCGTTTTAAAAGCATGCCGGACCTGAGCAAGTTCGCCGAATACATCGATACCGCGCGCGGTGTCGTCGTGCTGCCGACCGTGATCAAGGGCGGCATCATGTTCGGTGGCGAAGGCGGCAACGGCGTGTTGCTGGTCAAGCAGCCGAATGGCTCGTGGAGTTCGCCTGCATTTTATTTTCTGGCCGCCGCCAGCTTTGGTCTTCAGGCGGGCATTCAGGACACGGAAGTCATTCTGGTGTTGCGCAGCAACAAGGCTGTCACCGCCGTCATCGAGCATCAGGGAAAACTGGGGGCCGATGCCGGTGTTACCGTCGGCATGATAGGACAAGGCGCCGAGGTCTCGACCACGGCCAATGTCGGTGTTGACGTGCTGGCGTTCTCGAATGCCAAGATCGGCCTGTTCGGCGGGGCTTCGCTGGAAGGCGCGGTGCTGGCCCGACGCAACGATTTGAACGAGGCCTATTACGGTACCGGCGCGACGCCAACGGCAATCGCGCTCGAAGGACAATATTCCAATCCGCAGGCCGATGCCCTTCGGGCCGCCCTGACTGGCAAATAAAGGCCCTCATGACACGCACCTTGATGTTTCAGGGAACCGGATCGGACGTCGGCAAGTCGTTGCTGGTGGCCGGTCTGTGTCGTGCTTATTCCAAACGCGGCCTTAACGTTCGACCGTTCAAGCCGCAGAACATGTCCAACAATGCCGCCGTCACCGTCGAAGGTGGCGAGATTGGCCGGGCGCAAGCCTTGCAGGCACGCGCCGCTGGCGTCAGCCCGAGCATTCACATGAACCCGGTGTTGTTGAAGCCGGAAACGGATACCGGCGCGCAGGTGGTGGTTCAGGGCAAGGTCGTGATGACGGCGAAGGCACGTGATTATCATGCACTGAAGCCGCAACTGATGGGCCAGGTTCTGGAAAGTTTTCAGATCATTGGTGAAGATGCCGATCTGGTTCTTGTCGAAGGCGCGGGCAGTGCGGCGGAAGTCAACTTGCGCGCGGCTGACATTGCCAATTTCGGCTTCGCCCTGGCAGCCGATGTGCCGGTGGTGCTGATCGGCGACATCGACCGGGGCGGTGTTATTGCATCCATCGTCGGCACCCACGTGCTGCTGGATGATGCAGAACGCGCCTTGTTGAAGGGCTATATCATCAACAAGTTTCGCGGTGATGCGGCGCTGTTTTCAGATGCCGACGATGTCATTGCCGAGCGCACCGGCTTAAAATCCTTCGGCCTGTTGCCGTGGTTCACAGATGCCCGGGTGCTGCCCGCCGAAGACGCCATGTCGCTCCAAGGGGATACCGGGAATTCTTCCGGTGATATCGTCATCTGTGTGCCGCGCCTGTCGCGCATTGCCAATTTTGATGATCTGGACCCGTTGATGAACGAAGACGGCGTCGCCGTCCGTATTATCGATGCGGGCGACCCGCTGTCGGCGGATGCCGATATGGTTTTGCTGCCGGGCAGCAAGGCGACCATGGCCGATCTGGCTTATCTGCGTCAGCAAGGCTGGGACGTCGACATCGCCGGTCATGTGCGGCGCGGCGGGCTGGTCGTCGGTTTGTGCGGTGGCTATCAAATGCTCGGGCGTCGGCTTTCTGATCCGTCCGGCATCGAGGGTGTTTCTGGCGATGTGGATGGTCTGGGCTTGCTCGACGTTGAAACGGTGCTCCTCGATGACAAGACACTGGAAACCGTCACCGGCACCGCCACTGGCGGCGAGAACGTGCACGGTTATGAAATGCATCTGGGTCTCAGCGAAGGCCCGGACCGGCACCGGCCATGGTTGACGCTGGATGACGGGCGCAGCGAAGGTGCCATCAGCCCCGACGGTCTGGTGATGGGGTCATACGTGCACGGAATTTTTGCCGCCGACGGTTTCCGCCGCGCCTTTCTGGATGCCATCCGGTCTGGCCGCCATCACGGCCTGGCTTACGAGGCGCGCGTCGAAGAAACCCTGGATGCACTGGCGGCGCATCTGGAACAGCATCTGGATCTGGACGCGCTGCTCGATGTGGCGGCAGAAATCACCTAGACGAGAAACGCCACCAGTGCGGAAAACGAGACAACGGCAATGGCCGTCGATATCAGCACGGCGGTTGATGCCCTGAGCGCATAAACGTCGTAGTTGCTGGCGATGATGTAAACATTCCCGGCAACAGGCGCGGCTGCGGTCAGCACTGCGGCTGTTACCCATGCGTCGGGAATGTCGAACAGCATGGTCATCGAGACCCATACCAGCAACGGGTGGATAAACAGCTTTGCCGTACTCATGTGCAAGGATTCGGCCATGGCGTCGGCCATGGTTTCAAGTATGGGTCTTCCGGCCAGCGTCGCGCCCAGCGCGAACAGGGCCGTTGGGGCGGCGGCCTTGCCCAGCAATTCGGTGAAGCTTTCAACAGGCCCCGGAATGGCCCAGCCGGTCGCCGACCACGCGACACCGGCGGCGATGGACAGCACGAATGGATTAAAAACCACGCCGCGCCCGGCCTTGACCAGGATATCCATGTGTGTGCCGTCGTTGTGGCGGTCAATTTCCAGCAAGGCGATGGACAGCGGCACCAGCACCACAAGATCGACGGTAAAGGCCAGCACCACGGGCAGTGCCGCGTCAGTTCCCAACACGCCGACGATTAGCGGCAGGGCCAGAAACCCGACATTGCCGACGCTGGCGGCCTGTCCTTGCAGGGCACAAATACTGAGCGAACCCTTGAACAATAATCTGCTTGAGGCGGCACCAAGGGCGAAGATCAACAATCCGGCCAGACCATAGGAGACCATGTAGGTCCAGTTGACGATATCGGCAAATGGCCGGGGGGCGAGTGCGAGAAAAATCAAGCATGGCAGGGCGAAATAAAAGACAAACGTGTTGAGACCCTTGACGCCGTCGTCGCTAAGGAAGTTTCGCCGTGCCGCCAGATAGCCGCAACCGATCAAGGCGAAAAACGGCAGGGTTACGCCAAGAACGCTGTTCATGTTCTAGGACCCCAAGCGGATAACGGACAAAGATGCCACCCAGACACCGTTAATCAGCGAAGCCACCAGATACAGGTAAAGCATGCGCTGAATGTCCAGCACCCCGGCATCGCTGGTGCCGTCACCGATCCAGTCATCGTCGGTGGTCATTTCCCGATACTTGCGCGGTCCGGCCAGTTTAAGCCCCAACGCGCCAGCCGCCGCTCCTTCCGGCCAACCGGCGTTCATGGACTTGTGTTTGGAAGAATCCCTGAGCATGATCTTGAAGGCATCGCCCGGATGGGCGGTCGGCACAAACAGGGCTGCGATTGAAATAAACAGCCCCGCGAGCCGCGCCGGAATCAGGTTCAAAACATCATCAAGGCGCGCTGCGGTCATGCCAAAGGCCCTGTATTTAGGGGTCGTATATCCGATCATCGAATCCATGGTGTTGACGGTCTTGTAAATCAGGATGCCGGGGAAACCGAACAGCACAAACCAGAACACCGGGGCGACGACGCCGTCGCAGAAATTTTCTGCTGCTGTCTCTATTGCCGCACGTGCCACACCCGCTTCATCCAGCATGTTCGGGTCGCGCCCGACGATGTGCGATACCGCCTCGCGTCCTTGAGGCAAGTCCTGGTTCAGGGCGTGGGCTACTTTTGCGACGCTGTCATACAGGTTGCGCCCGGCGAGCAGCGCGATCAGTCCGAACAGCTCGACGACCCAGCCGAAATCGTGGTTCTGGGTCAGCCACGAGACACCCCAGCCGATGGCCCCGGCAAGGCAGACCAGAATGGCCACGACCAGTGCCCCGCGTATGGCCCGATCGACGTTGGATCGCTGTTCGCGGTTCAACTTGCGGTCGAACCAGCCGATTGCATTGCCGATCACAACGATGGGATGCGGGACGACCTTGAACAGGGCGCGCGCTTCACCGATATAGGCCTCAATCAGCAGGGCGATAAGCAGCAGGACAAGTGGGTCGAAACCGTCCGTGCCACCGGATATTCCAAAGGTAAACATGGTTTCGGAGTTTGGGTGCCCGACCTCGCCCAAGTCAAATGATTTACTTGGAACTGTCGGTCCCGAGGTCTATATAATGGGCCATCGCCCGGAGGCAATGACCAGGCGGCGAAGACCTGATGAAAACGCTCGAAGGCAAGGACCAAAGCGTATGACGGACAAGAGCTCACCGGCGAAGACCGGCCTGATGATTTGTGGCCATGGCAGCCGCGATGGTAATGCCGTCTCTGAATTCAACAACCTCGCCCGACATCTGGCAAAACGCTTCCCTGAATATGAAGTCGAAAGCGGATTTTTGGAATTCGCCACGCCGGTTCTCAGAACCGGACTGGACAAGCTGAAAGACAAGGGCTGCGAGCGTATCCTGTGTTTGCCCGGCATGCTGTTTGCCGCTGGTCACGTCAAGAACGACCTGCCCAGCGAGGTCAACGAGTTCGCCAACGACAACCCCGATATCGAGGTCCATTACGGTCGCGAGCTGGCCATCGATGCGCGCCTGTTACAGGCCGCCAGCGCCCGTATTGAACAAGCAGAGGCCGCAGCAAAGAGTGATATATCACGCAAAGACACGATGTTGATGGTGGTCGGGCGCGGCACCAATGATTCGGACGCCAACTCCAACGTCTGCAAGGTCGCCCGCATGTTGTGGGAGGGTCTGAAAGTCGGCTGGACAGAAGTCAGCTATTCCGGCGTTACAACGCCGCTGGTCGATGCCGGATTGGCCCATGCGGTGCGGCTTGGCTACAAGCGGATCATTGTTTTTCCGTATTTCCTGTTCACCGGCATTCTGGTCCAGCGCATCTATGATTGGACCGACGAGGCCGCAGCGGCTCATCCGGACATCGAATTTATCAAGGCACCGTACCTGAACGACCAACCGTTGCTGATCGACACCTTTGCGTCGCGGGTCGAAGAAATGTTGTCGGGCGATAACGTCATGAACTGCCGCCTGTGCAAATACCGCGAGCAGATCATCGGCTTTGAGGCCGATGTCGGCGCACCACAGGTCGGCCATCATCACCATGTGCGCGGGATCGGCACCGACAACGACCACGACCATGGGCACCATCATCACCATGACCACGATCATGGCTAGCGCGTTTGACTATCTGCGAGACCCGGCGGAAATCTATCGCCGTTCTTTCGAGCTGATTGATGAAGCCGTCGACCTGTCCGTCTTGCCCGGCGACATGCGGGGCGTCGCATCAAGGCTGGTCCATGCCTGTGGCATGCCCGATATTATCGACGATCTGGTTTTTTCCGATGGCGCGGCGACCATCGGTCAGGCGGCACTGGAAAATGGTGCGCCCATACTGGTCGACGCCGAAATGGTCGGCGCGGGCATTATCCGCAAGCGCTTGTCTCGCCACAACGACATTATCTGCACCCTGAACGATACGGGTGTTCCGGCGCTGGCCAAGACTTTGGCGACGACACGCTCTGCCGCGGCGCTGGAATTGTGGCGCGAGCATATGAATGGTTCTGTTATTGCTATCGGCAATGCGCCGACGGCGCTGTTCCGGCTGCTTGAATTGCTGGATGAAGGATGGCCGAAACCGGCGTTGGTTCTGGGATTCGCCGTCGGTTTCGTTGGCGCGGCGGAATCAAAACAGGCGTTGGTCGAAATGGCCCCCGGACTAGACGTTCCGTTTATTGCACTACGGGGAAAACGGGGCGGTAGTGCGCTGGCGGCTTCCGCCGTCAATGCGCTGGCCATGGATGAACAAGCATGAGTGTCTGGATTTCCCTGATTGGAATCGGCGAAGAAGGCCTCGACGGACTGGCCCCGGCGTTGAAGACGCTGATTGATGACGCCGACGTGCTGGTCGGTGGCGAGCGCCATCTGGCCAAGGTACCGGGCGGCGATGCCGAACGGCTCGGCTACGACAACGGTTTCGGCGCGGTGCTGGATGAAATCGAGTCCCGTCGCGATCGCAAGGTCGTCGTGCTGGCGTCGGGCGATCCCATGAACTATGGCATCGGCGCGATGTTGTCGCGGCGCTTCGGTATCGACGATATGGAAATCCATCCGGCCCCCGGCGCCTTCAGTCTGGCTGCTGCCCGCATGGGCTGGTCGCTGCCCGACTGCGAAACCCTGACCGTTCATGGACGTCCAGCGGATGTTCTCAATCTGCATATGTCGCCGGGCACGCGTCTGCTGGTTTTGTGTCGCGATGGTGACAGCCCGGCGGAAGCCGCTGCCTTGCTGTCGGAACGCGGCTACGGCGACAGCCAGGTGACGGTGCTGGAACATCTGGGTGGTGATAATGAAAACCGTTTTGATGGCCGCGCGGCAGACTGGTCACACGAGCGTGCCGCCGACCTGAATACACTGGCGATTGAATGCATCGCCGAGCCTGAGGCGCAGCTTTTGTCGCGAGCACCGGGGCTGCCTGATGATGCGTACGACCACAATGGTCAGCTGACCAAGCGGGAAGTCCGCGCCGTCACCCTGTCGTCCCTGGCCCCGCTGCCCGGTGAATTGCTGTGGGATATCGGGTCGGGGTCGGGTTCCATTGCCATTGAGTGGATGCGCCTTGGTGGCCACCGAAAAGCCGTCGCCATCGAAAAAGACAGTGCGCGCGCCAACGTCATCGCTAAAAATGCGTCGCGTCTGGGTACGTCAAAACTGAAAATCATCGAAGGCACCTGCCCAGACGTTGATATTCCGGGCGAAGCGCCCGACGCCATATTTGTTGGTGGCGGCGTTTCCACGCCGGGCCTGCTTGATTGGGCGTGGGACAGTTTAAAACCCGGCGGGCGGCTGGTCGCCAACGCCGTCACCATCGAATCAGAACAGGCACTGTCGGCATTTCACGAAGCCCACGGCGGTGATTTGCTGCGGCTGGTCGTCGAGAGGGCCGAGACCATCGGCTCCAGCAATGGCTTCAAGCCGATGCGGGCGGTGACCCAGTTGAGCTTAAGGAAACCATCATGAGTGGAACCCTGTACGGTGTCGGCGTCGGGCCGGGCGACCCCGAACTGCTGACCCTGAAAGCAGCGCGGGTATTGGGCGAGGTTCCGGTCGTTGTTTTCGTTTGCACCGAATTAAAAGGCGTCGCCGGTCCATCCATGGCGCGCGGCATCGTGGCTGACCACATCACACCGGACAAGACCGAAATCGCCATTCCTATTGAAATGAGCGAAGACCTGGGCCACGGACGCAGGGCCTACGACGCGGCGTGCATTACCATTTCTGAGCATTTATCTGCCGGTCGCGATGTCGCCATGTTGTGCGAGGGCGACCCGCTGCTCTATGGCTCGTTCATGTATGTGCTGGAACGCCTCGGTAGCGAATTCAAGGCCGTCACCATCCCCGGCGTCTCGTCGCTGGGTGCGGCGGCGGCTGATGCAAACCTATCTCTGGTGTCGCGTACTGAAAGCCTGCTCGTCGTCCCGGCAACGATCGATGAGGCAACCCTGCAAGACAGGCTGGCGATGACCGACGCTGCCGCTATTTTCAAGGTTGGCCGACATATGGCAAAAATCAAACGGGTGTTGGGGACGCTCGGGCGCGTTGATGATGCGACCTACGTGGAGCGTGCCTCAGGAGTCGATGGACGGGTTCTGGCGTTTACGGACGCACCCGATAAAGCACCTTATTTTTCAATGGTACTGGTAACGAAAAGGAACGCCCCATGACCGCCATCGTCATTCTGGACAGGTCCGCGTTGACTCTGGCCGAAGAAATAAAGAACGGTGTCACCTGCGCGCGCATCCACGGGCTGGACAAGCGCACCGACGGGGCGGACGAGACCTTTTCTGATACCATCAGCCACCTGCGCGCCCTGTTTCGGTCCGGCGAGGATATTGTCGGCATTTGTGCGGCGGGAATTCTCATCCGTGCCCTGGCCCCGGAACTGGCGGATAAAAAGGCCGAGCCCGCCGTTGTCGCCGTCTCGGGCGATGGCAGTAGCGTGGTGCCGTTGCTGGGTGGACATGTTGGTGCGAACCGGCTGGCGCAAATTATTTCAGATATCACCCGTGGTCACGCCGCCATTACCACGGCGGGCGATGTGCGTTTCGGGTTGGCGCTCGATGACCCGCCCGATGGCTGGACGGTCGCCAACAGGGATGCCGCCAAGGGCATCGCGGCCCGGCTGCTCTCAAGCGATCCTGTGGCGTTGCATGTGGAAAGTGGCAATGCCGACTGGTTGACGCAATCGGGCGCGCCGTTTGTTATTGATGGCGACGGCACCGGTGTGCGGGTGACGGAAAAGCGCATTGATAATCCCGGTGACGCACTGGTATTGCATCCTCCTGTTCTGGCGCTGGGGATCGGCTGTGAACGCGGCTGCGATTTTGATGAAGTGCGCGAACTAACAGAAAAAACTCTAAACGATGCCGGGCTGGCGGCGGGTGCCGTCGCCTGTGTCGTCTCCATTGATGTGAAGATGGACGAGGCGGCTGTGCTCGATATCGCCGCTCACTTTGGCGTCTCGGCGCGGTTCTATAGCGCAGACGAACTAGAGGCCCAGTCCGGGCGTCTCGCCAATCCATCCGATGTGGTGTTTGCGGAGGTCGGATGCCATGGCGTCGCCGAGGGCGCAGCGCTGGCCGCGGTTAGTGCAGACGGCTCGCTGCTCATCGCAAAACAGAAATCTGCTCGCGCCACCTGTGCGGTTGGGTTTTTAAGTCGGGGCATTGATGCGAATAATATCGGCGTGCCGCGCGGCACACTGACCGTTGTCGGCATTGGCCCCGGGTCCGACGATTGGCGCACCCCTGCGGCAACCAAAGCCTTGCGCGGTGCCAGCGACGTCGTCGGCTACGGGCTATACCTGGACCTTGTCGCCGACATTATTGACGGCAAGGGCCTGCATTCATCGGATTTGGCGCATGAAGAAGAACGCGCCCGGCGTGCACTCGACCTGGCCGCAGAGGGCCGCGACGTGGCGCTTGTCTGTTCCGGCGATGCCGGAATTTACGCGCTGGCGACATTGGTGTTCGAACTGCTTGACCGCGAGGACCGGGCCGACTGGAACCGCATCGACATTTCGGTGACGCCGGGTGTGTCGGCGTTTCAGGCGGCTGCCGCGCGCATCGGCGCGCCCATGGGCCACGACTTCTGCACCATTTCCCTGTCTGACCTGTTAACGCCGTTCGATGAAATTGAAAAACGCCTGCGCGCAGCGGCGATGGGGGACTTTGTCGTCGCCTTCTATAACCCGGTCTCGAAACGCCGGACCAGCCAACTGATGCGGGCGCGGGAATTGTTGCTCGAAGGCCGTGGCCCCGACACCCCGGTGGTGCTGGCGCGCAATCTGGGCCGCGATGGCGAAACCATACGGGTGATTACGCTGGGCGAGTTGACCTCGGACGATGCCGATATGCTGACCATGGTCGTCGTCGGCAATTCCCAGTCCCGCCACATTCGGCGCGGCGATATCGACCGGGTCTACACGCCACGCGGTTACGCGAAGAAAATGGAAAGACTAGGAGAGACCGGATGACCGTTCATTTTATCGGTGCCGGGCCGGGGGCGGCTGACCTGATTACGGTGCGCGGGCTCAAATTGATTCGCAACGCCGGGCTGGTGCTCTATGCCGGATCGCTGGTGCCCGAAGCCATTGTCGCCGAGGCCCATAAAGACGCTCGCGTCGTCGATTCAGCAGCCCTTAATCTGGAAGAAATTATCGACGAGATACAGGCGGCCGATGAAAAGAACCTTGATGTGGCGCGCGTTCATTCCGGCGACCCGTCGCTGTACGGGGCGACGGCTGAACAGATGCGCAGGCTCGATGCATTGGGCATCGAATATGACGTGACGCCGGGTGTGATGGCGACGTCGGCGGCGGCTGCCGCCATGAAGACCGAACTGACCCTGCCCGGCATCAGCCAGACGGTGGTGTTGACGCGAACCGCCGTGCGTTCATCGGACATGCCGAACAAAGAGAACCTTGAGACGCTGGGCAAAAGCGGCGCGACGCTGGCGATACATTTGTCGGTGAACAATCTGGCCAAGGTGGTGCGCGAACTGGAACCCCATTACGGGGCGGACTGCCCGGTGGCCGTCGTCTATCGGGTCAGTTGGCCGGACGAGGAAATCGTGCGCGGAACCCTGGACAATATTCGGGGCAAGGTGAAGGCCGCGGGCTTCACCCGCACGGCACTGATTCTGGTTGGCCGGGTGCTGGATGAAAGCGCCTTTGCTGACTCACGCCTTTATGCGGCGGACCACCACCACGTCTTGCGGCCGAAGGCCTAACGGCCCTCGGTTTTTTAGGTGCGCTGCGCGGCACATTCTCTGGAAGCCAGACTACGAAAAGGGACCAGGAGTCAGGTTTGGCAGTAAATGGCTCCTGCCGACAATTTTAGCCAGACTTCCAGAGGCTGCGCCATCCGCAGGATGCGCTAACAAGACTCCCCTAGATCTGGCTCTCAAGCCACTCCAGCGCATCGTCGATGCTCTCGACCCGGTCGCCCGGCTCCGGCAAAGGGCGTGCGATCAGAACAATCTTCACATCGGCCTTGATGGCGGCTGCGATCTTCGCCACCGTCGCCTCGCCGCCGCTGTGTTTGCTGACCATGGTGTCGATGGTGTGCTCGGCCAACAGCCGGGTTTCTTCTTCGATACTGTACGGCGGCCTTGCGATGACGAGACTGTAATCGTCCAGCGGTAACGGCTGCTTCGGCTCTTCAATCAGGCGGACGACAAAATGGATATCTTTCAGTCCGGCGAAATTTTCAATGCCGCCAATGCCCGACGTCAACAGCACCCGATGGGCGAAGCTGGGCAATATGGCTGCGGCATCGGCGATGTTGGCGGCCTCCATCCACTTGGCCCCGGGCGGCAAGGCCCAGGGGGGTCGGCTTAAAATCAGCCGCGGGGTGTTGGTCACCAGACATGCGTCATAGGCGTTGGCCGATATGGTGGCCGCGAACGGATGGGTGGCATCGACCACCAGATTGATGGCGTTCTTTTTTATATAATCAGCAAGGCCCGGCCCGCCGCCGAAGCCGCCTGTGCGCATATTGCCCGGTGGAATTCGGGGATTATCCGTACGCCCTGCAAGGGAGCTGGTGATATCAAGTGTGCCTGCAAACATTTCTGTGGCGCGTTCGGCCAGATCACACGCCATGCCGGTACCACCCAGAATAAGAAGCCGTTTTTGCGCACTCATCGGGCCGTTCCGATAATCTTGCCGGCACGGGAAACGACAACAACGTCAACGTCGGTACCGCCCGCTAGCGTTGCCAGCGCCACTTCGCGGGCGCCTGTGGCAATAGCGTCGGCAATTGCCAATCCTTTGCCGTCGGCCAGTTCCAGAACCTGTAGGGCGGTATTGGCTTCGGCGGCCTGTCGTGCGGTTTCGGTATCCGCGCCAAGGTCCGCGAGGCGCTCCGACAGATTATTGAAATCAATCCTGGAACGGTCGGAATGAAGGTCCATCGCCCCTTGCGCCAGTTTCGTCAGCTTTCCGAACCCCCCGGCGATGGTCAGGCGGGGAACCGGATTGCGCCGCAAGTATTTCAGCAGCCCACCTGCGAAATCGCCCATTTCGATCAGCGCCGTATCGGCCATGCCATGAAGGCTCCTTGCCGTCTTTTCGGATGTCGATCCGGTGCTGGCGGCAATGTGGTCATGCCCCGTGGCGCGCGCTACGTCGATGCCGGAATGGATGGCGTGTATCCATGCCGAACAGGAAAATGGCCTGACGATACCGGTGGTGCCAAGGATCGACAGGCCGCCGATGATGCCCAGCCGCCCGTTCATGGTCTTTTCTGCCAGCGCCTCGCCGCCGGGAATCGATACGGTCAGTTCGAAATCGGCTGCGACAGAGAATTCCTCAGCCACAACGCTAACGACTTCCGTCATCATCTGGCGCGGCATTGGATTGATGGCGGGCTCGCCAACGTCAATCGGCAGGCCGGGCAGGGTTACCGTGCCAACGCCAACGCCTGCCTTGAAAGTCACGCCCGCCCCGGCTTTGCCCGGACGAACTGTGACGATGATTTCAGCCCCGTGGGTAACGTCGGGATCGTCGCCTGCGTCTTTGATAACGCTCGCCGTCGCCATATCTTCTGCCCGTTCGGTGCGGGATAATTCAAAGCACGGGGTCTCGCCGCCGGGCAGGGTGATGGTAACGGAATCAGAAAACCTGCCGTCAAGCAATGCGCGCACACCGGCACTTGCCGCAGCTGTGGCGCAGGCACCGGTTGTCCAGCCTTTGCGCAGGGGCTTTTCGTTGGCGGTATTGATCTCGTTCATGGGGACAACTTTACCCTGTCTGTGGCCTGTTCCACCACCGATAAGGACTTGATGGGATGGCTCCCGGGCTTATCATAGGCACTTGGAGAATCGCAGGCGGCAGAAAGATTTTAATGAGCGACCCCATCACACAGAATTCAGGCGGACTGATTATCGCAGCCCCGTCATCGGGCAGCGGCAAGACCGTCTTCACACTGGGTCTTTTGCGCCACCTGTTACGGTCCGGCAAGGACATTGCCTCGGCCAAGACCGGGCCTGATTACATTGACCCGGCCTTCCATGCCGCAGCTACAGGCAAGCCCTGTTACAATCTTGATTCATGGGCCATGCGCCCCGATTTGCTGGCGACGACGGCGGCTGAACTTTCTGGCGATGGCAATGGAATTGTCGTTTGCGAAGGGGTGATGGGTCTTTTTGACGGGGCGACGGCGGAACAGGGATCGACGGCGGATCTGTCTGAAATTACCGGCTGGCCGGTTGTTCTGGTGATCGACGCCGGATCGCAAGGGGCCTCGGCGGCAGCCGTGCTCAGGGGATTCGCCACTCATCGCCCCGGTCTGGCTTTGGCCGGGGTCGTCTTTAATCGAACCGGCGGCCCGCGTCACGAGACCATATTGCGCGACGCCGTCGCCCGGATGGACATGGACATTCCGGTTATTGGCTGCATTCCCAGAAGCACCGGGCTGTCGTTGCCCGACCGGCATCTGGGTCTGGTGCAGGCTTCTGAAAAGCCGGAACTGGATGGGTTCCTGGATGCCGCCGCCGACCTGATCGATAAACATATCGATGTCGATGCGTTGCTGGCCAAGGTTCGCCCGTTGAAGTCTGCACAACCGGGCGAGACGCCAACCCGACCGTTAAAGCCGCTGGGCCAGCGTATCGCCATCGCCAGTGACGAAGCCTTTTCTTTCCGCTATCCGCTGACGGTCGAAGGCTGGCAGTCGCAAGGTGCCGAGATTTCATTTTTCTCGCCGCTTGACGATGAAGCGCCCCCTGATAATGCCGATGCGGTTTATCTGCCCGGCGGCTATCCGGAACTGCATGGTTTCCGGCTCGCGACCTCGAACCGGTTTATGGACGGTCTTCGCGGTGCCGCTGACAGGGGGGCGCTGATTTATGGCGAATGCGGCGGCTATATGGTGCTTGGCAAGGGAATGGTCGATGCCGACAGCCATCGCCATGCCATGGCCGGGCTGCTGGGGCTGGAAACATCATTCGCCAAGCGTCGACTGCATCTTGGTTACAGGGATATCGAGCTGGATGCCGTGGCCGCGCTGGGCTGCGGCAATGTGCTAGGCGTCCCCGGCGCGCGTTTTCGCGGTCACGAGTTTCATTACGCGACGGTGCTCAAGGAAGGCCCCGGCGCGCCCCTGTTCAAAAGCCGCGATGTTGCTGGCAATGATTTGGGACTGGCCGGGCTTTCTGATGGACGGGTCATCGGCTCATTCGTTCATTTGATTGATCATGTGGACGATGATGCTTGAACAACCAGCCCCATTCTGGGTCGACAAAAGCCTTGGCGAGATGACTCCCGATGAATGGGAATCCCTGTGCGATGGCTGCGCCAAGTGCTGTCTGGAAAAACTCGAAGACCCGGACAGTGGTGAAATCAGTTTCACCGACGTCGGCTGTGGGCTTCTTGATGTCGATGCCTGCCGCTGTACCGATTACAGCCGCCGCGCCCGCCTGATGCCCGACTGTCAACGTTTGACCATCACCAACGTCGGGCTGTTCAAGTGGATGCCGAAAACCTGCGCCTATCGCCTGTTGTCCGAAGGCAAGGACCTGCCAGACTGGCACCCGTTGATTACCGGAGATATGGATTCAGTGCACCGCGCCGGGGTCTCGGTACAGGGCCGTGCGGTGCCAGCCCGTAAAGCCGGTGACCTGGAAGATCATATTGTTGACTGGCCGGAGTAATCGCTATGACACGTTCAGAATTTTCCCATTCCGGCATCTATGCCGCCGCCCTGACCCCGCTGAATGCCGATTTATCGCCCGATGAAGACGCATTGGTTCGTCATGGGCGCTGGCTTCTGGATAATGGTTGCGACGGCCTCGCCGTTCTCGGCACGACGGGCGAAGCCAATTCGTTTTCTGTCAGCGAACGCATGTCCATGATCGAGGCAATGGTCGAAGGGGGGGTGCCCGTTTCGTCATTGATGCCGGGAACAGGTTGTTGTTCGATCTCCGATACGGTGGAACTAACCAGGCACGCACTGGGGCTGGGCGTTACCGGGGCGTTGATGCTGCCGCCGTTTTATTACAAAGGGGTCAGCGATGACGGATTGTTCGCGGCCTATGCCCAGGTCATTGACCGCATCGACGACGATCGCCTCAGGCTCTATCTGTACCATTTTCCGCAAATGTCGTCGGTGCCGCTCAGCTATGACCTGATCGCCCGCCTGATCGAGGCGTATCCCGGCATCATCGCCGGGATGAAGGATAGCTCCGGTGAATTTACCAACATGTCCGGGGCCTCGGAACGCTTTCCCGGTTTTGCCGTTTTCAGCGGCTCAGATGAATTCCTGCTGGATATATTGAACGCAGGCGGGGCTGGTTGCATTACGGCCGTCAGCAATATTGCCAGCAGTCTTGCAACGCGCGTGCTTCGGGCATGGCGCGATGGTGAAGCTGACAATGCCACTGACTTACAGGAAAAATTAACGACGGTTCGCGAGACCGTATGTGCCTATCCCCTGTCGGCGGCCTTGAAAGAAATCATGGCCCGGCACAGTGGTGATGGGGAATGGCGCAATATTCGCCCGCCCTTGCAGGCGCTTGATGATGCGGGTGCCGCTGACTTGCTCGCGCGCCTTGCCGATACCGGATTTTCCCTGCCCGCACTGAACGGGGGCGTTCGTTAAAATGAAGAAGCCGTTGGGGCGCGATAGCGATATCGATTGTCACATGCTGGATATCGGGCCGCGAACGGTGCCGCTTCGGGTGCGGCGCAATTCCCGTGCCCGACGGATGATCCTTCGTATCGATGCGGATAATGACGGGGCCGTGGTTACCCTGCCGCCACGAGTCAAAATCGAAGAGGGGCTGGCGATGGCCCGCGGACAGACCGACTGGATCGCCGAAAAACTGTCTGATTTGCCTCGACGGGTGATGTTCGCCAACGGTGCAGTTATTCCGCTGGCCGGAGTGCCCCACCGCATTTGTCATGATCCCAACGCCCGACGTGGCGTCCGGCGGGAAAACGATGACCTTGTCGTCAGTGGGCGGCCCGAACATCTGCCGCGACGCCTGAGCGACTGGTTAAAGGCCGAGGCCAAACGCACCATCGCGCCCCTGGCCCGCGAAAAAGCGGCGATGATCGGCAAAAAGCCGTCGTCCATAACCGTGCGTGATACCCGGTCGCGGTGGGGGTCGTGTTCGGCTACCGGTGGGCTGTCCTTTAGCTGGCGGCTGTTGCTGGCGCCCGATTGGGTGCTTGAATACGTGGTCTCGCACGAAGTCGCGCATTTGCAACACCTGAACCACAGCGACGCTTTCTGGCAGGTTGTCGACGGGTTGACGGAACATATGGATGACGCGCGCCAATGGCTGAACGAGCACGGAACGGGGCTGCACCGCTATGGCTGAGATGAGACAGGCCGAACAGACCGTTGCTGTCGAAACCGGCGGTCGGGGGCTGTATGAATTTACCGGTGCGGTTCGCGACTGGGTCGGGGCTCAGGGGATATCAACCGGCCTGCTGACGGTGTTTTGCCGCCATACGTCGGCCAGCCTGACCATTCAGGAAAACGCCGACAGCGATGTCATGGCCGACCTCGAGACCTTTTTTTCGCGTCTGGTACTTGAAGACCCATCGCTCTATCGCCATACCATGGAGGGGCCCGATGACATGCCGGCTCATATTCGCAGTGCCCTGACCGATGTGTCCTTGTCGATTCCCCTCAGCAACGGCCAGCCAGCTCTGGGCACATGGCAGGGCATTTATCTTTTTGAGCACAGAAAAGCCTCTCACACCCGACAGGTGTCTTTGCACCTGATCGGCACATAAAATGAAAAAGGAACATAAATCTTGCAACTAAAAGCCCTATTATTTGACGTCGATGGCACCCTGGCCGATACCGAAGACGCCCACCGTATTGCCTTCAACACGGCCTTCGCCGAGTTTGGCCACGATTGGCACTGGGACCGCGATCTCTATACGCGGCTGCTGGCGGTAACCGGCGGTCAGGCCCGCATCCGGTTCTTTCTGGAAGGCGCCGGAATGGAGATGCTGGATAACGAAACGGTCGCCGATATGCACAAGTGCAAGACCAAGCATTATGTCACAGCGCTTCAGGAAGGCCGCGTGCCGCTGCGCCCCGGCGTCGAGGAACTGATCAGCGACGCCCGCGAAGAGGGCTTGATTTTAGCCATTGCTACGACGACCACACCGGTCAACGTTCAAACGCTGTTGGAAAACACACTGGGTGCTGAGTCGCTGGACTGGTTTAAGGTGATTGGAGCCGGGGATTGCGTCGACAATCTGAAACCGGCCCCCGATGTTTATTTGTGGGTGCTTGATCGCCTGCAATTGGCGGCGGGGGAATGCCTGGCCCTGGAAGACAGTGCGAATGGACTGAAGGCGGCGACGGCGGCAAACGTGCAAACGGTCGTGACCAGTTGTCCGTACACGGCCCATCACGATTTTGCCGGGGCCCTGGCAGTTTTCGATAAATTTGACGGAAAAGTTAATGTCGACTCGCTGAAAAAGCTCCATAACACATTGTAATAGCTTGACTTGTTATTTCTGCTTTAACCTTTTTCCTAGCAGCATAGTGGGGTATTTTAGCACCCATTAATTTGTGTGTATGGAAGAAAGTTCTGGCAATTATATGAGCCTGAATAAGCACATCATTCGCATTGTCGCCCCGCTCCTGATTGTATTGATTGCGGGTGCGGCCTTTACGGCCCGTCTCAAGCTTGAGGACGATAATCGACGGAACATCGGAAAGTCTTTGTCAGCGGTGTTGGAAACATCGGTGGTATCCCTGCGCGCATGGCACGATGACCAAAAGACGACGGTGCGCCTATGGGCTGTGGATCAAAATCTCAGACGGCTGGTTGCTGGTCTTGTGAAATTGTCTACGGATTCAGCGGCCCTGAAGGCGGCGCCCGAGCAGCAGGCGATCCGCGATATTTTAACGCCAATTTTTAAAAGTCGTGGGCTGAAGGGATTTTTTATCATTGGTCCCGGTGATGTCAATCTGGCTTCGAGCCGTGATGCGAACATTGGCAGCAAAAATATTGTTGCCCAAATGGCAGGGGTGCTGGACAGGGCCTGGGGCGGCGAGACAATCGTCAGCCCGCCGCAAAAGTCCGATGTTCCGTTGCTTGATGTCCACGGACATATGGTCGATGGTCTGGCGACAATGTTTTCGTTGACGCCACTGTGGGGGGCGGATGGCAAAGTCATGGCCCTGTTGGCCTTTCGGCTGGACCCGGATGAAGGTATCTCGCTTCGGCTGGAATGGGCACGTGTCGGCGATTCGGGTGAAACCTACGCCGTTTCTGGCGATGGCATGTTGATTTCCGAAAGTCGTTTCAATACGCAATTATATGAAATGGGCTTAATTGATGACGCACTCCATTCTGGCCTGAATGTCCGGGTCGCGGATCCCGGCATCGACTTGACTATGGGTAAAAAATCGCCGACTCCGATGCAAGATTGGCCGTTAACCCATATGGCCCGCCGTGCGATTAGCGGCAGTGATGGTATGAACCTGAATGGCTATCGGGATTATCGCGGCGTCGAGGTGGTTGGGGCCTGGGTCTGGCTGGAAAGTCTTGGCTATGGCGTTGCTACAGAAGTGGAATTCTCGGAGGCCTATTCGCTGATGCGAAAAATTCGCACGGCCATCATCCTGTTCGCCGTTTTCAGTAGCGCCCTTCTGGTTGTTTTACTTGTCGTGTTTGAACGGGGCAGGGCCCGGCTGGAAGAAAATATTCGGGAGCTGGATTTTCAGAAATTTTCTGCAGATGAACACGCCATTATCAGTTCCACGGACCAGGCCGGTAATATTCTGGAGGTTAACAACAAGTTCTGCGCCATCAGCGGGTTTGAACGCGATGAGTTGATCGGAAAAGATCACCGGATGCTTAAGTCGGGTGAGCATTCTCCGGAATTCTACAATGAACTGTGGCAAACAATCAGCACAGGCAATGTTTGGCACGGCGATATCAAGAACCGCCGTAAAGACGGTAGTTTCTATTGGGTGAAGGCGACCATCGTTCCGTTCGTCAATAAAGATGGAAGGCCTTTCCGGTATATTTCGATCCGCACCGACATTACCGAACGCACTGAGGCCACGGCAAAGCTGCAGGAAAGCAAGGAGCTGCTGAATGTCGCCATCGAAAGCATTTCAGACGGCTTTTCCCTGTTTGATGAGAATGACCGACTGGTGCTCAGCAACAGGAAGTTCAGAAACCTGCATCCGGCCGCGCGGGATATTATTATCCCGGGTGTCCATTTCGAAGACATCATTCGCGCCGGTGCCGAACGTGGCGGTTATCCAGAGGCCGACGGTCGTGTCGATGAATGGGTCGCTGAACGGATGGCCTTGCGTAAAAATACAACGATAAAATACGAGTACAAAAATAATGCTGATCAATGGGTCCAGGTGTCGGAACAAGCCCTTCCCAATGGCGGACGCGTTGGCCTGCGCGCCGACATTACTGAATTAAAAAATGCTACGGCTCGTGCCGACGATGCAAACAAGGCGAAATCGGAATTCCTGTCGTCCATGAGCCATGAATTGCGCACACCGCTGAACGCCATTTTGGGGTTCGGTCAAATGCTGGAGTTTAACCCCAAGGAGCCCCTGACCGAGGCGCAAAAGTCCTGCACCGATCATATTTTGAAGGGCGGCAAGCATCTGCTGGAGTTGATTAACGAGGTTTTGGATCTGGCCAAGATCGAAGCCGGACACATGGATATTTCAATGGATGACATCAGGTTGAAAGAAATCATCGACGAATGTGCGGCACTTATTGACGGTATGGCCGAGGCGCGCGATATCAAGGTCAGCATAGAACCCATGGACAACGAGAATTTGCTGGTGCGCGCCGACTATACGCGTTTGAAGCAGGTGTTGTTAAATCTGCTGTCCAATGCCGTCAAATATAACAACGATGGCGGCACCATTCAGGTCAGCTGCCAGCCGATGAGAAAAGATACGCTGCGGATCAATGTTATCGACACGGGCCCCGGAATTTCAGCCGAACAGCAATCCGAGCTGTTTCTGCCATTTGCGCGCCTGGGCGCTGAAAATACGGAAACCGAGGGAACCGGTATTGGCCTGACCATCACCAAGCAATTGATAGAGATGATGGATGGAAACATTGGTTGTGACAGCGAGGAAGGAAAAGGCTCGACATTCTGGATCGATATTCCGCTGTCAATTGACCAGGAAATAACGCTGACAGGGGAAGTGAGCGGCGAATCCGGATCAACTGAAGAATTGCCGGAAATGTCAGGAAGGATTCTTTATGTCGAAGACAATCCGGCCAATATGGAATTGATGGAACTGATCGTCAGCCGGACGCCGGGATTAAAAATGGAAACGGCCGACAATGCCGAAATGGGGGTTGAACTGGCGCGAACCAGACTGCCCGATGTGATTCTGATGGATATAAATCTGTCCGGAATGAACGGCTATCAGGCATTGGAAGCCTTGAAGGCCGATGACAAAACAATGTCCATTCCGGTAATCGCGGTGACCGCCAATGCGACCCGACGCGATATAGAAAAAGGCGAGAATGCCGGTTTTTTCTCGTACATCGCGAAGCCGGTTAAGGTTACCGAAGTCACGGAAACGATTGGCAGAGCTCTGGAAGCAACTCGCAGCTAGTTATTTGATGCGGGCGTATCGCGGCTAGCCACTGTTACGCAATCCCGCCGATATGCCGTTGATGGTCAATTGGATGCCACGCAGAACCTTGCGGTTCTCGAGTTGCTGGCGATACTTTTTCATCAGTTCGACCTGCATATGGTTCAGTGGATCAAGATACGGGAAGCGGTTCTGGATAGACCGGTCCAGCAGCGGGTTGTCATGCAGCAATTTTTCATGACCGGAAATTTCCAGCAAGTAATCGATGGATCGCTGCCATTCGGCACGAATGCGTTCGAATATCCGCTCACGCAGTTCTTCATCGGGAACCAGTTCCGAATAACGCCTCGCGATGGCAATGCTGCTTTTCGATAGCACCATATCCATGTTTGATAATTGCGCCTTGAAGAACGGCCACTCGCGATACAGTTCCTGCAGGAACGGCATGCCCTTGTCAGGGTTTGCCGTCAGCCATTGATCGACAGCTGATCCAAAACCGTACCAGCCGGGCAGCATCAGGCGACACTGCGCCCAGCTGAACACCCAGGGAATAGCGCGCAGGTCTTCAATCCGGCGCGTTTTCTTGCGCGACGGTGGGCGCGAGCCAATATGCAGGGTGGCGATTTCGTTGATCACGGTGGATGACCAGAAGTATTCATCGAATCCGTCGGTCTCGTAAACCAGCGAACGATATGCCGTCAACGCATGCGCGGACAGCTCTTCCATTGCCGCTACGTAGTCGGGATTCGGGGCGGGCTGGTTTTCGCGCAACAAGGTCGTTTCCAGAGTCGCGGCGGCCAGAATTTCAAGGTTTCTGCGCCCTAAGTCGGCATTGGAATACTTACTGGAAATGATTTCGCCTTGCTCGGTCATCCGCAGCTGACCCTGCACGGCACCGGACGGCTGTGCCAGAATGGCATCATAACTGGGGCCGCCGCCACGCCCGACGGTGCCGCCGCGGCCATGGAACAGGCGCAACTTGACGCCCTTGTTTTCGAATAAGTCAACCAGGCCAGTCTGTGCCTTGTACAACTCCCACCCGGATGTAACGAAGCCGCCATCCTTGTTGCTGTCGGAATATCCCAACATGACTTCCTGGGTGCCACCCCGGCTGTCGACGAGCCGTCGGTATTCGGGGATCGACAAAATTTGTTCCATGATTTCGATGCAATTGCGCAAATCGGTAATGGTCTCGAACAAGGGAACGATATGTAGCGAGCTGTCGCCATCGGGGTTGATCAGGTTGACCTGTTTCAACAGCACCGCCAGCTCCAGCATGTTCGAAACGGAACGCGTGTTTGAAATGATAGACGTGGTTACCGCTCGCTGGCCTAATACATCTTTGGCATTCTTGGCTGCCTGGAAGATATCAAGTTCAGACTGGGTGTCCTCAGAATATGTCCAACCGCTGCGCAACAGCGACCGGCTCGATCCCAGTTCGGCGACCAGCAGGTCGATGCGCTGTTTTTCGTCGAGCTTGGAATAATCCGATTCTTCGCCAACAGCTTGGAATAGTTCTGTAATAACGCGTTCATGGACGTCGGAATTTTGCCTGAGATCAAGGCTGGTCAAATGCCAGCCGAAGCAATCAACGGCGCGGCGCAAGTCGCGCAGGCGGCCATCAGCCAGGTCAGCGAGGCCTGTTTCCACCAGCGAGTCATGGACAATGGCAAGGTCGCGAGCCATTTCATCGGGATTGGCATAGGTCGGCGCATCGCCGACGGGGCGGCGTGGCGGCTCACCAAGCCCAAGTTCTTTGGCGGTTGCAGCCAGACGCGCATAAATACCCGAAACCGCACGACGATATGGTTCGCATGCCCTATGCGCCGAGGTGTCTGGCGACATGTCTGCAAGTTCCTGCATTTCCGGGGAAACCGAGACCAGATAACTGGAAAGCGAAAGCTCGCCGCCCAACCGGTGCAGTTCATAAAAATAAAAACCAAGTGCCTTGGTGCCATGCAGCCTGACGGTATTGTTCAACACATCGGCTGTGACATACGGATTGCCATCGCGGTCCCCGCCAATCCAACTGCCAATTTGCAGGAACGATGAGATCGGCTTTCCATCACCACCATCGGGCATGTCATCAAGCCGGTCTTCGATAGCGCGATAGATTTTCGGAAGCTGCTCAAAGAAGGCGTAATCATAATAGGTCAGGCCGTTGACGACTTCGTCGAGAACGTTCAGGCGGCTGTCCCGCAACATGCCCGTTTGCCACACGGCCAGTACAGCGCGGCGAATGTGTGCTTCGATGTCGTTGCGCTCGGCAGGGGTCAGGTCGGACTGTCCGCGTCGGGCCAGCAGGGCGGCGATGGATAATTCGTGGCGCATGGTGCTGCGGCGGCGGACTTCCGTCGGATGTGCGGTCAGCACCGGAACGACATGGGCATCGGCAAAGAAGGCACGCAGTTTTTCTGCGCTGATACCGGCATCGGCAGCACGCATCAGTTCGTTGGCCATGTTGCCGCGTCGGGGTTTGTCGCCGGCCCGTTCGTGGCTGCGGGTGCGACGGATGTGGTGCAGATCTTCGGCGATGTTGGCCAGATGCGAGAACATGCTGAAGGCCCGAATGACGTCAACGGCATCGGATGGTTCAAGCAGGCCCAGAGTTTTTTCCAGCTTCTGTTTTGCCGGTTCATCGTCATCGCGATGGTAGCGCACCGACATTTGCCGGATCATTTCGACGATTTCAAAAGCGGACTCGCCGTTTTGCTCGCGCACTGTATTGCCCAAAATACGCCCCAGCAGACGGATGTCATCGCGCAATGGTGCGTCTTTGTCTTGATTTTCGATATGTTGCGTCACGAGATCCCAGAAGCTGTCGAAGTCCGGCTTGCTGCGTTAAGCAAGCCTCTTTAAAAAAATTGGCGCACCCGACAGGATTCGAACCTGTGACCTCTGCCTTCGGAGGGCAGCGCTCTATCCAGCTGAGCTACGGGTGCCTTGTGCGGCGCAACTTAAACCCTGCGGGGCTTTGCGGCAAGGGGTGGGCTGTCCTGCTCATGGCGCGTCGTTTATGGCTTCGCCAATACCGGCCGTAACGAGACGGTCGCGCACCTCATGAAGTCGTGACATCAGGGCGGGTTCGGCGCGTGCGTAGGCTTCTTCGTCCTCGGTCCTCTCGACCACGATGCCCAGCATTTCGGTAATGGCGTTGCCAATGGAATTTTGGCTGATGGTCACGATCAGGCGGCCCTCGTCATCGCGATAGATGATCTGTTTGTAGGCCGGTCGCCAGCGAATCTCGTTTGCAAACTGCGGGTCGCCCTTGATACGGTCGCGAATTTCCTTGGCCACCCTGTGGAAGTGATTGTTGAACAACAAGACATTTTCCACCTGATTCGGATAGTAAAGGTTGGCTGGCATGCCGCCACCCGGCGAGGCCACCAACGTGAAAAAGGCACGATAAAAGTCGAGGAAGCCCTTCAGCACATCGTCGTATTCGCGCCAGAAGCGGGCTTCTGCTAGACCGTCCATGCCGCCCCGTACCACCCAACTGGGCAGCCCCTGCGGATAGCCGGTGGCACCAAGGGTGCCTGTCTTCGATGCCATCGGGCTCATCACTTGCAAGTCCAGGACTTCCAGAAATTCGTGATAGACGTCGCTTAGATGATAAAGAAACAAGCTGTGATGGCCGCCATCGGTCAGGTTTGGATTGTCCGGGTCGGCGGCAGGGGCGCCTTTTAAATCAGCCTGGGAAAAGGCGATGAAGTGATTGTGGATCATGCGGATGGTGGGAACGCCCGGCTTACACAAGGGCCATGTGGCATCCAGACTGGCCTCGCCACACATAATCAGCGTCTCGCCCGGGTCTGGATATTGCTCGGCCATGTACTCGATAATGGTGTGGCTCATGCGGCTAAAGACCTTGCTTTCACGGTCCGAAAGTTGATCGCGACGCACCGGCCTTCCCAACGGATCAAGGATCCGCTGCGAGGTGTCGAGAATGACAGAGGTATCGAATTCGACGCTGTGGCCGATGGCTTTTCGGTACAGAAGGAAATCTTCGGGTGTCCGTAAAAGACCATTGTCATCGGCCAGATTACGTAAATTTGCGGCGCTGTTGAAGAACTCGACCGGCGTCATCCCATCGGGAACGGTAAGAGGAATCTTGCGATGCGGGGTGGCGACTTGACGGGGGTATCCGGTCTTCATAAAGGCTCTCCTTGGCGCGGCATCATCTGCATCGGCTTCAGCATATTGTGAACGTTGTACTGCATGACGCCGATATACCCGACATTGTCATCCATGATGTTCTGGCCGGCTGAATGCGGGCCATCATAAACGCGATTGATTTTGCTGCAAGTTCTGCTGTCAGGCGAAGGTGATCGCACCCTTGGTATCTTTTTTGACCGTATACATGGCGTCGTCCGCGGCCTTGATCAGGGCTTCGGAATCCTCGCCGTTATCAGGGTAAAACGCACCACCGACGCTGGCACCGATGGTGACTTCGGCGTCACCAACCTTGATTGGCTGGTTCAGGCTGTGGACGATGCGTTCGCCGATTTGCCGGGCCATTTCCCTATCCTTGAAGCGTTCAATGACGACGACGAATTCGTCGCCGCCGATGCGAGAGACCGTGTCTGAATCGCGCATGCATTCAAGCAGTCGGGCTGATGCCCCTTTTAGAACTTCATCGCCGACGTCGTGACCATAGGTGTCGTTTACGGCCTTGAATCCATCCAGATCAATGAACAGGACCGACAATTCATCTTTTTCGCGCTTCGCCCTATTGATTGCGGCGGTGATTCTGTCTTGCAGAAGCCGCAGGCTGGGCAGGCCGGTCAGGGCGTCGTGGTTTGCAAGGATGCGGATTTCTTCTTCCGCTTCCTTCAGCGAAGTGATGTCGATGAAGGCGAACAGCAACAGGTCCTCTTCGACGATGGGAATGCCGGACATGGAAACCAGCCCCCAAACAACGTCGCCGTTCTGACGTTTCAGGCGCAGTTCGTAATTCCTGACTTCGTCTTCTTCGACAAACTTGACCATCAGGTCCTGTCGTTCGTCGGCATCGACGAAGAAAGACTCCCAGGACTCGCCAAGAATATGATTTTCCTCGCCGTTACCGCTGCCCAGTATTTCATTGAAGTATCTGTTGGAAAAAACGACTTTTCCGGTGTCGATGCTGAGAACAAGAATGCCCGCCGGGACGGTGTCGTTAAAGACCCTGAGCCGGTCATCGTTCAGGACCATTTTCTCGAAACTGGTATCTGGCACGTGGCCCCCCTGCGAACATACAAAAGGGGCCACTTCCGACCCCTTGGCAGGCTTATCTTACAGAACAACCCGATTGCAGGAAAGGGAAAGCCTGTTTTGCATACATTTGAATTTTATTTCTGCGCGCCGGAAGCCAGCGGCTTGTCGATACGACCATCAATCCAAAGGACAATGTCTCGCCAGACGGTTTCAGCCTGCAGATCGCGCAATAACATGTGATAGCCGTTTTGGTAGGTAATAATCCGCCGATTGTCGTTTGCGTTTTGTGACAGCCGCGTGCGCATTTCGTCACTGGCGTCTTTCGGGATGATGTCGTCTTTTTCGCCAAACAGAATCAGTGTCGGCCCGTTGATGTGAGCGGCCCCATCCAGCGCGGCGTCCATCAGGTTGGTCAGCCCGTATATGGCATCGATGCGGGTTGCCTTGATCACCAAAGGGTCGCGGCCCAGTGCGCGCAGCATTTCAATGTTATCGGATGGCTTTATCTTCAAGCCCCGTCCGGTCACTTTGACGCCGGGCATTACATGCGCAGACAGCCACAGTCCCGCCGTCTGATACCAGGGCATGACGTCACGGCCCCATACGGCGGGCGCGGCCAGAATAATGCCGTTGGCTGCAATTGCGTCGTTGTCGGTTGTCGCCGTGATGATGACGGCACCTCCCATGCTCTCGCCGATCAGGAACAACGGCACCCCGGGATGGCGCTCGGCGATCAGGTGGCTGATGGTTTTTAAGTCGTCAGTCATGGCCTGGACGCCCGACCAGATGCCCCTGTTTGGGGCGTCGCCGAAGCCCCTTTGGTCATAGGCATAGGCGGCGATTCCCCGGTCCGCAAAGTATGCGCCGGGCGCGGCAAAGAAATTGCTGTAGTCGTTAAATCCATGCAGTGCGATCAGCACGGCTTTTATGTCAGGGTTTGTCGGAAGCCACGACTTGACCGGCATTCGTGTGCCATCGGGGCTGATAAAATGATCGTCGTTGAGCTGTTCGTTTGTGATGTGTGGCCCGGGCGGAATCACCAGCGGGGTCGAGCATGCACCCAAGGTCATCAAGGCGATGACGATGACCGTGGTGCGCAGCATCAGTCTGCCGCCTTCCCCGACGTCATTTGCAGGAAGATATCTTCCAGTTCTGCTTCTTTGGTCACCAAATCAGCGATGCCAAGCCCCGCTGTATTCAGCGCTGCCAGTATCTCGCCGCTGTTGGTGGTCGACGGGGGATAGCAGAATCGAAGCCGCCGCGGGCCCAACTGCTCAACATGAAAGACGTTCAATGCATCGGGGATACCGTCCAGATCAGCATCCAGGGTAACGGTCAGCTCCTTGGCGTCGAGGCGGTCGAGCAGGTTTTGTTTTTCGTCGCACGCGATTAGCTGTCCATGATCGATAATGGCGATGCGATCACACAATTCCTGGGCCTCTTCCAGATAATGGGTGGTCAGCAGGATCGTCGTGCCCTGTTCATTCAGGGTGCGGACATAGGCCCATAACTGGCGTCGCAGTTCGACGTCGACACCGGCCGTCGGCTCGTCAAGGACCAGCACCGGCGGTGAGTGAACCATCGCCTTGGCGACCAGAAGGCGACGACGCATGCCACCGGATAATCGGCGGGCATAGGTGCTGGCCTGATCAGTCAGGCCGACGGCTTCGAGAATTTCATCGGTGCGGCGTTCAGTAGCGGGAACCCCGTAAAGACCGGCGTGCAGGTCGAGCGCCTCGCGGGGACTGAAAAAGGGGTCGATATTCAATTCCTGCGGAACAATGCCGATGGCCCGTCGGGCGGCACGCATGTCTTGTTCTATGTCGTAGCCCCAGATTCGCGCTTCCCCCGATGTTTTGACGACCAGGCCGGCGAGAATATTAATCAGCGTCGACTTGCCCGCCCCGTTCGGCCCCAGCAGGCCAAAGAACGATCCGCGCGGAATATCGAAGCTGACATCGTCCAGGGCGCGCTTCGCCGCCGTCTTCTTGCTGGCGGCGTATGTCTTACTCAGGCCACTGATGGTGATGGCATTGTCAGGGGCGCTTGTCATGTTGTTGGCTTTCTTGCAGTCGCGTCAATTTGCGGGCTTTGATTGTCCGTCTTCAATCGCTATCATCCGGGTCCAGATAGTCTATTACTACAGATAAGTCCAAAGGTGCACCATGGAACCCGAACAGCCCGAATATGTTGATACATCCAACGTTGACTGTGATGGCGGCGGCGGCCCGTTGGGTCATCCCAAGGTCTTTCTGAAGATAGGCGAAACGGGCGAGGCCGTCTGCCCTTATTGTTCGCGCCGTTATGTGCTCAGCGCCGACGCTAAAACCGGTTCCGGACACTGAGCGCCGTAACCGACCGTGCCTGAAAAACCCGAACATGTATTTCTGATTGACGGATCGGGCTTCCTGTTCCGTGCCTACTATGGCATCAAGCAGCGCCTGACCAATACCGATGGCGTCATGGTCAACGCGGTGTATGGCTTTTCGACGATGCTGATGAAGCTGATCGAAGATACCGATGCCGATCATGTGGCGGTTATTTTCGATGCCGCACGCAAGACCTTTCGCAACGAGATTTATTCCGAATACAAGGCGCATCGACCGCCACCACCCGACGATTTGATTCCGCAATTCGATCTGGTGCGCGATGCGACTCGTGCATTCAACGTTGCATGTGTCGATATGCCGGGCTTCGAAGCCGACGACCTGATCGCGACTTACGCCAGACAAGCGCGCGAGGCCGGGGCAGACGTTACCGTTGTGTCGTCCGACAAGGACCTGATGCAATTGGTCGGCGACGGCGTGATCATGTTCGATGCCATGAAAAACAAGGAAATCGGCCCCGATCAGGTGGTCGAGAAATTCGGCGTTGGCCCGGACAAGGTGATCGAGGTGCAGGCGCTGGCGGGCGACGCATCCGATAACGTTCCCGGCGTTCCCGGCATCGGCATCAAGACGGCGGCGCAGTTGATTAATGAATACGGTGATCTGGAAAACCTGCTCGCCCACGCAGATGAAATCAAACAGAACAAGCGCCGCGAGAACCTGATTGAATTCGCAGACGATGCACGGGTCTCAAAAGTGCTGGTGACGTTGAAAGACGACGTGCCGGTGGAAACGCCGCTCACGGATTTTGCCGTCCAGAATATCGATGAAGGCATCTTGCTGGAATTCCTGAAAAAACAGTCTTTCAAGTCGATCATCAGCCGTATCGAAAGCCGCAATGGTCACGCCATGAACGATGGCACGACGACCAACAGCCCACCCGCCGCACCGCCGCCGCCACCTGTCGGAGAGGCGACGTACGAGTTGGTGCAGGATATGGGTGCATTGAAAAGCTGGATAAAAGAGGCGCGCGAAAAAGGCGTCGTTGCGGTGGATACGGAAACCACGTCGCTGGATGCCTTGCAGGCAAACCTTGTTGGTGTGTCGTTGTCACTGCAGCCGGGCCGGGCGTGTTACATCCCGCTTGCCCATACGTCGCCAGCTGAACAGGGAACTTTCGATCTTGGTGGTGATGGTGATGGCGAAGACGGCGGCGAGGCTCCGGAACAGGTGGACTTCGATGCCGCGCTGGTGGAACTCAAGGACCTGCTGGAAGATCCATCCGTTCTGAAGGTCGGCCACAACATCAAATATGACATTCAGGTGCTGGCCAACCACGGCATAACTGTGGCCCCTGTCGACGACACTATGGTGTTGTCCTATGTGCTGGAAGGCGGCATGCACGGTCATGGGCTGGACGAACTGGCGCTGATGCACTTTGACCACACCAACATCAAATTCAAAGAAGTCGCCGGGACTGGCAAATCACAAGTGACCTTCGATAAGGTTGGATTGTCGGACGCACTGGACTACGCCGCAGAAGACGCCGACTACACCGGCCGTTTGCATCAGGCCCTGAAGCCGCGTCTGGTCACAGACAGCATGGTCACGGTTTACGAGACCCTGGAACGCCAATTGATTCCTGTGCTGGTCGACATGGAACGTCATGGCATCAAGGTCGATGCCAAGGAGCTGAACCGTCTTAGCGACGATTTTGGCAAGCGCCTGAACGCGCTGGAAGCTGAAATCCATGAGCTCGCCGGACATGAATTCAACGTCGGCTCGCCCAAGCAACTGGGCGAAGTGCTGTTTGATGAAATGGGTATAGAGGGTGGTAAAAAGGGCAAGACCGGTGCTTACAAGACCGGTGCCGAGGTGCTTGAAGAACTGGCTGCTGACGGCCACGATTTGCCCGCACGGGTTCTCGATTGGCGGCAACTGGCGAAACTGAAAAGCACCTATACGGATGCTCTTATTGCCCAGATAAACCCCGACACCAAGCGTGTCCATACGTCTTATTCCATGGCCGCGACATCGACCGGGCGGCTGGCGTCGAGCGATCCCAACTTGCAAAACATCCCGATTCGTACCGAAGAAGGCCGCAAGATCCGCCGCGCCTTTATCGCCGAGGCAGGACACGTCCTGCTCAGCGCTGATTACTCGCAAATCGAATTGCGGCTGCTGGCCCATGTCGCCGGTATCGATGTGCTGATTGATGCCTTTAAGGCGGGTGACGATATTCACGCGATGACCGCGTCACAGGTCTTCGGCGTTCCCGTCGAAGGCATGGACCCGATGATCCGCCGGCAGGCCAAGGCCATTAACTTCGGTATTATCTATGGCATTTCGGCCTTCGGTCTAGCGCGTCAGCTGGGCATTTCAAGGCCAGAGGCAGCCGAGTACATCGATGCTTATTTCGAGCGTTACCCCGGCATTCGTGATTACATGGAAGAAACCAAACAACAGGCTCATGACCATGGTTATGTGACGACCTTGTTCGGACGCAAATGCCATACGCCGGGTATTGGCGACAAGAATTCGGCGCGCAAGAACTTCGCCGAACGTGCCGCTATCAACGCCCCCATTCAGGGCGGGGCGGCGGACATTATCAAGCGCGCCATGATTGCCATGCCCAATGCCCTCACGTCAGCAGGCCTTGCAACACGGATGCTGTTACAGGTCCACGATGAACTGGTGTTCGAGGTGCCGAAGAAAGAAATCGATGCGGCCTCGGACGTTATTCGCACCGTTATGGAAGGGGCAGCGCATCTTGACGTGCCGTTGACCGTGGACATCGGTCAAGGCGACAACTGGGATGACGCGCATTAAGGTTTCTCCCCCTCAGTCGCCGGGCGGGGCTACTCGCCCCTTGGCTTACGCCGAACGGTCGGCGGCCCGCAGTCGCGGGCTTGTAAGAATATGGCTCCTGTAGAAATTAGAACCTGGCTTCCAGAATCCGCGCCACCCGAAGGGTGCGCTTACCAAAAGGGCACGACACTTAAAGGGAACGAGTCTTTATTTTCGACCTGTATAGTCTGTACCCCAACAACACAGCCAGAATGGCCGCGTGGATTTGCGGCAACAACAGGTCGGCCTTGATCATCATCCAGTAATGAAACACCCCGCCGATCCCGGCGATGTAGGCCAGCCGGTGCAGTTTGCGCCAACGCGTGGCTCCCATCTTCTTGATCATCGCCTTCGGCGAGGTCACGGCCAATGCCGTCAGAATAATGATCACCCCCATGCCAACAGTGATGTAATTGCGCTTGACGATGTCGGCCCAGATGTCGCCCCAGTTAAAAAACTGATCGGCGATGACATAGTTCGATACGTGCAGCACGGCATAGAAAAAGGCGAACAGCCCGACCATGCGGCGGAACCGCACCAGCACTGGCCAGCCGCCCAGATGCACCAACGGCGTGATCGTCAGCGTCACCAGCAATATTCTCAGAGCCCAGTCACCGAGGAACCGGTTAACCGCCTCGACCGGGTTGGCGCCCAGACCACCGAACAGGGCGCGCTCGACAATTACCGCCAGGGGGATCAGGCACAGCAGAAAGACGCCGGGCTTGAACACCCGGCGGATGACCGTTTCCTTGTTCATATTTAATAGTATTTCGACAGGTCCATACCTGTATAGAGACCTGCGACTTCTTCAGAATAACCGTTGAACATCAGGGTCTCTTTCTTGGCGCTGAAATACCCTTCACCGATGATTCTTTCTTTCGCCTGACTCCAGCGTGGGTGCGAGACTTCAGGATTGACGTTGGCGTAAAAACCGTACTCGCGGGCTGCCGAGCGGTTCCAGCTGGTCGGCGGCATTTTTTCTGTCAGGGAAATGCGGACGATGGACTTGATCGACTTGAATCCATATTTCCACGGCACCACCAGCCTGATCGGCGCACCGTTCTGGTTCGGCAGTTCCTCGCCATACAGGCCGACGGCCATCAGGGTCAGCGGGTTCATGGCCTCGTCCATGCGCAGGCCTTCGACATAAGGCCATTTCAGGACGCGGCGGTGCTGGCCGGGCATCTGTTCGGGGTCGTGCAATGTTTCGAAGGCAACGTATTTGGCTTTCGATGTCGGCTCGACGCGGGCCAGCATATCGGCCAGCGGAATGCCGACCCACGGCACCACCATCGACCACGCCTCGACACAACGGAGCCGATAAATGCGTTCCTGTAATTTGTGCGGCGACACCAGATCTTCGAAATTGTAATCGCCGGGTTTGCCGACTTCGCCATCGATGGTGACTTTCCACGGCTTTGCCTTAAATTCGCGTGCGGCGTCGACCGGGTCATCTTTCGATGTGCCGAACTCATAAAAATTGTTGTAGCTGGTAACCAGTTTCTGGTCCGTCGGCGTCAGTCCCTTGCCATAAGGCGTCTTGCCAACGCCTGACAGGGCGGATGCATCAGCCATGTCCGGAGTCATGATCGACCCGATCAGGCCACTGGCTGCGGCCGCCTGAATGAAGTGGCGGCGGTTCATGAAAACGCTCTTCGACGTGATCTCTGACGAGGCGATATCGGACGACTTTTTCTGTTTTATCAGCATCTCTGGGTGACCTTGTTCTTTATAATTATTCCACAGTCATACACGGGTGCGCGGCGCAGGTGAAATAACAACCCCGTGAGGCAATCGCGAGCATTTGCCTCAGCTCCGTTTCCGGTATAATCGAGCTTATGCAAACTCTCTATCACCTTTGGTTGTCTCCGTATTGTCGCAAGGTCAGAATTGTCCTGCACGAGAAGAAGATAGATTTCGATTTAAAGGTCGAAAAGGTCTGGGAACGGCGTCAGGATTTTCTTGCCCTCAACCCGGCGGGTGACGTGCCGGTGCTGGTTGAAGCCGGGGGCACGGCGCTTTCTGGCAGTGACGTGATCAGCGAATTTCTTGATGAAATTCATCCCGAGCCGCCGCTGCTGGGCCGCCATCCGCTGGAGCGGGCCGAGGTCCGCCGCCTGATTGGCTGGTTCGATCGCAAGTTCAATGCCGAAGTCACTGAAAAGCTGATCGGCGAAAAAGTAATGAAACGGTTTTTGGGGCTAGGCGCGCCCGACTCCAAGGCTATACGCGCCGGTCATGCCAATATTCACACCCATCTGGATTATGTCAGTTACCTGATCGAACGCCGGAAATGGCTGTCAGGGAACGAAATGACGCTGGCCGATATAACGGCGGCGGCGCATTTTTCCGCCATTGATTATCTGGGTGATGTGCCGTGGGATGAACATCCCGGCGCCAAGGACTGGTACGCGCGGATCAAGTCACGGCCCAGCTTTCGGGCCATTCTTGGCGATCACATTCCCGGCGTGCCACCTTCCAAACACTATGCGGATTTGGATTTCTAGCCTTAAGTGTTTTGCCCCTCAGGCGCCGGGCGGGGCTCTTCGCCCCTTGGCTTACGCCGAACGGTCGGCGGCCCGCAGTCGCGGGCTTGGCAAAACAGTTTCCTGTAGAAATTAGGACCTGACTTCCAGAGTCCGCGCTGCCGCAGACGCGACTACCCAACAATGCGCTCTATGCGCCATTCCATGTGAACTTGACTGACCTTGCGTTCCTGACGGCGGCAGACGTCCCCGGTGGTGATGTCGATAAAGGCAAACATCTTTTGGGACTTCGGATCCTCAACGACTTTCAGGAAAGACCCCTTCGGATTCTTGAAAATATGGCCGATGTCCGGGCTGCCCGCCTCTACGCCGTCGCCGATAACAAACACCGGGCGGACGGCATGATCGATCAGCAGTTCATCCGGGTCGATATAGATCAAGGCCATTTCCACTTTCGGAGCCGGATCCAGTTGAATCAGGTAATGGTGGATGTAATCGGTGCCCTGACGCTCTGCCTTGACGAACACGGTATCGGCGTTGTCGGGCCGACTGACAGCGTGGCCACAGGGCACATCTGCGGCGATGCGGGGGGCGTTATTTTTGGTCGGTGTGTTGGTCATATGTTTGTCTGGTCTTCTTAAAACGTTTTCACGGGCACATATATGGGATGCCATAACCCTGTTGTCCATTGTATCATCGAAACATGAACGCTGAATCTGACAATAAATTATTTTGCTTTGGTCTGGGCTACAGCGCGACTCGGTTGGCGAAGCGGCTGTTGACAGACGGCTGGGCTGTATCGGGGACGTGCCGCGAACAAGCACATGCCGCCGAACTAAGGTCGCGCGGCATTGACGTTCAAGTGTTTGATCGCGAACACACCAAGTTAAATCCGTCGGCGCTGGCGGGCACGACACACCTGTTGTCATCGGTGCCGCCCGACGATAAGGGCGACGCGGTGCTTGATTGTTTTGCCACCGAGCTACGCACGATTGCTCCTTCATTGAAATGGACCGGCTATCTGTCGACGACCGGCGTCTATGGCAACCGCAATGGCGCGACAGTTACCGAAAACGATGCCTTGAACCCTGTTTCCGACAGGTCTCGCCGTCGGGCCGGGGCCGAAGGGCGCTGGCTTGCTATGGGTGCGCATATTTTCCGGTTGGCCGGTATCTATGGGCCGGGGCGTAGCGTTATCGAAGATATTCACGATGAAAAGGCTCGCTGTATCGACAAGCCGGGCCATAAATTTTCACGCATTCACGTTGATGACATCGCCAACGTACTGATGGCGTCCATGAACAAGCCCGCACCGGGGTCCATATATAATGTTGCCGATGATGAAGCTGCGGCCCCGGCTGATGTGATTACCTATACCTGTGAATTGATGGGCGTTCCGACGCCGCCGCTGGTGCCGTTCGCAGAGGCTGAGGCAGAAATGTCGCTGATGCAGCGCAGTTTCTGGGCCGACAATAAACGCGTCGACAATTCCCGCATCAAGAACGAATTGGGCGTCGAGCTTGCATGGCCGACCTATCGCGAAGGCTTAAGGGCCCTGGTTCAGGACCTTTAGTAACGCCTCAAGTGTTCCCATCAGCCTGTCCAGGTCGTGGGCTTCTGATAGCCGGTGCCCGCCATCTTTGACCAGCGTTACCTCGACGTCGGTGCTTTCCAGCATTTCCTGAATCCTGAGTGCCGTTTGCCACGGCACATCGGCATCTTTGATGCCTTGAATCAGTCGCACCGGAAGATCAAGGCGGATCGGTTTGCCGAGCAGCAGATGCTCGCGACCGTCATCAATCAGTGCCTGGGTGATGGTGTAAGGCTCGTCGCCATAATCGCAGGCGACCTCGACCTTGCCGTCGCGCTGCATGACGGCGCGTTGTTCGGTAGTCAATTCGCGGTCGATCAGGTCTTCGGTGAAGTCCGGTGCAGCCGCGATGCCGATCAATCCGGCGATACGTTGTTTTAGCCGCAATGCGACCAGCAGCATGATCCAGCCGCCCATGGACGAGCCGACCAGAACTTGTGGTCCACGGGTCAGCTCTTCAATGGCGAAGGTGGCATCGTCTGCCCATGCACCGATGGTGCCGTCAGCGAAGTCGCCGGACGATTGGCCGTGGCCGGTATAATCGAAACGCAGGAAGGCCCTGTTTGTGGCGCGACAGTGATCTTCCAGCGCCACGGCCTTGGACCCTTCCATGTCCGACATGAACCCGCCCAGAAAGACCACGCCCGGGCCGTCACCATCCAATTGGCGGTAAGCGATTGTCGCGCCGTCTGGCCGTGTTAGTATCTGAGCAGGCGTGGGGGCGTCGTCTTGAGTATTCATAGTGAACCTTGGAGCGGATGGGTCATTGTCAGAAGAACATAGCATTCCTGTTCTTGAAGCGAAAAGCGGTACTGATAAACCGGTAACGATCCTGCAGGTGCTGCCGGCACTGGTGCAGGGCGGGGTCGAACGCGGTACTGTCGAAGTCGCAGGTGCCATCGTTGCCGCTGGTGGGCGCGCCATTGTGGTGTCTGGGGGTGGGCCCAAGGAGCACGAGCTGACCCGCGCACGTGCTGAACACTTCACCATGCCCGTCGACAGTAAAAACCCGTTGGTCATGTACGCCAACATCGGACGGTTGGTGCGATTGATAAAGAAAGAGGGCATTGATGTCGTTCATGCCCGGTCTCGTGCGCCCGCGTGGAGCGCATGGGCGGCCGCCCGCCGTGCCGGGGTGCCGTTCGTCACGACCTTTCATGGCACCTATTCGTCCGGCAACTGGATGAAGCTCCGTTATAATTCCGTGATGACTCGCGGTCAGCGGGTGATCGCCATTTCCCGGTTTATCGCTGGCCACATCCGGCGCAAATATGGCGTTGAATCTGCGCGGCTTCGAGTCATTCACCGGGGTGTCGACCTGAACAAATTCGACGCCACCAAGGTGACGGCAGAACGGGTCATGGGGCTGGCTGCCGCATGGCGCGTCGAAGATGGTTTGCCCGTGGTCATGCTGCCCGGACGTCTGACCAGATGGAAGGGGCAGGCTGTTTTTATCGAGGCCATTGCCCGGTTAGGGCGGCGCGACATTCGCTGTTTGCTGGTCGGATCAGATCAGGGGCGGAAGGAATATAAGAAAGAACTGGAACGGCTGATCGCGTCCCATAATCTGGGCGAGATCGTGCGTATTGTCGAAGACTGTCAGGACATGCCTGCGGCCTACATGCTGACCGATGTCGTAGTGTCTGCATCTACCGACCCGGAAGCCTTCGGCCGCGTCGTGCCCGAGGCTCAGGCGCTGGGCCGTCCGGTGATTGCGACCAACCATGGCGGGGCGCAGGAAACTGTGATTGAGGGCAAGACTGGCTGGCTGGTTGAACCGGGCGATGCCGATGATCTGGCCGCAGCCATCAACAAGGCCTTGGACCTGGATATGGGGGCGCGTGAAAAACTGGCGGAAACGGCAGTTGCCAATGTCGTTGAGAATTTCTCGAAAGCCGCCATGTGCGCTAAAACCATCGACGTTTATAACGAAGTCCTGCAGGAAAAAGTCGCTCCACAAAAATGAGTAATGACGCAATCCTTGTCATCAAGCTGGGCGCGCTGGGCGATTTTGTTCAGGCGCTGGGGCCGATGGCGGCCATTCGCCAACACCACGACAATGCTCCGGTGACCTGCCTGACGACGGCCCCTTATGTAGATTTTGCGCGGTCCACGGGTTTTTTTGATGATGTCTGGGAAGACACGCGTCCGGGGCGCTTCAACATTATCGGCTGGCTGGCCTTGCGCCGACGCTTGCGTTCGGCTGGCTTCAAGCGGGTCTATGATCTGCAAACATCGGGGCGCAGCGGGCGTTATTTTAATTTGTTCAGGCCTGGCCCGATGCCCCAATGGTCAGGCATTGCGTCGGGCTGCTCGCACCCGCATGCCAATCCGGACCGCGACTTGATGCACACCATCGACCGACAGGTCGAGCAGTTGAAAATGGCCGGTATTGATGCCGTGCCGGGCCCCGAAAGCGTCACGGGGCTGGCCGGGCTTGATGCTGACGTTTCCGAATTCGGGCTGACCGGCGATTATGCATTGCTGGTGCCCGGTGGCGCGCCGCACCGCCCGGACAAACGCTGGGGGACGGATAATTATGCCCACTTGGCCCTGAAGCTGGCTGATAAGAACATCCGCTCTGTGTTGCTGGGTACCGGGGCCGAGGCCGACAGTCTGGCGCGGATCAAGGCACAAGCCCCTGATGCACTCGATTTATGTGGACGCACCAACCTGTTGCAGGTCGCCGGACTAGCACGACACGCAAGGTTGGCAATTGGCAATGATACCGGGCCGATGCATTTGGTTTCGGCGTTGGGGTGTTCGTCCATCGTGCTTTATTCCAATACGTCTAATCCGGCACTGTGCGGTCAACGGGGTGCCGACGTCACTATTTTGCGCAAGGAACGACTGGATGACCTTGGCGTTGAAGAGGTCCTCGCGGCACTGAAAGCCGGTTGACTTGGGCGCGTATGGCTCTACATTCCCCGAACTCAAGAATTTGAAGGTTTAACATGGTCGCGATTACGCTTCCCGACGGCAGTGAGAGAAAATTCGACGGTGCGGTTACCGGTGCCGAGCTGGCCGCTGACATTGGTCCCGGCCTGGCCAAGGCGGCGCTTGCGGTGCGTGTCTCGTTTGATGATGACGAGGGCGAACTGTGGGACCTGTCGCGCGCGATCGAGTCTGACGCCGGGGTCGCCATTATCACGTCCAAGGACGAAGACGGGCTGGAACTGCTGCGCCATGACGCCGCCCATGTGCTGGCCGAGGCAGTGAAGGAACTGTACCCGGACGTACAGGTGACCATCGGGCCGTCCATTGAAAATGGCTTCTTCTATGATTTTGCCGTCACCGATCCGTTTACGCCGGAAGATCTGGAGAAGATCGAGGCGCGGATGAAGGAGATCGTCGGTCGTGACGAGGCCATCACCCGCGAGGTCTGGGACCGCGACGATGCGATTGAGTTTTTCAAGGGACTTGGCGAGGCCTACAAGGCGGAAATCATTTCCGATCTTCCGGCTGACGAAACCATCACGCTGTACCGTCAGGGCGAGTTTATCGACCTGTGCCGGGGCCCGCACCTGCCATCGACGGGCAAGCTGGGAAAGCATTTCAAGCTGATGAAGCTGGCCGGGGCCTATTGGCGCGGCGATTCGAAAAACGAAATGCTGCAACGGGTCTATGGCACCGCATGGCCTGACAAAAAACAGATGAAACAATACCTGCACATGCTGGAAGAAGCGGAAAAGCGCGATCACCGGCGTTTGGGGCGCGAAATGTCGCTGTTCCATTTGCAGGACGTCGCCGTCGGCTCGGTGTTCTGGCACCCCAATGGTTGGCGTCTGTATCGCGTCGTTCAGGACTACATGCGCCATCGTCTGGACGGCGGCGGATATGTAGAGGTCAACACCCCGGAACTGGTCGATCGTCAGCTGTGGGAAGATTCAGGGCACTGGGAAAAATTCCGCGAGAATATGTTCATCTCGGAGTCTGAGGACAAGATTCTGGCGATCAAGCCGATGAACTGCCCATGCCATGTGCAGATTTTCAAGCAGGGCACGACCAGTTATCGCGACCTGCCGATCCGCATGGCCGAATTCGGCTCGTGCCATCGCAACGAGCCTTCGGGCGCACTGCACGGCCTGATGCGGGTCCGCGCCTTCACGCAAGATGACGCCCATATTTTCTGTACCGAAGACCAGATCACGGCGGAAACCGAACAGTTCTGTGAATTGCTGCTGTCTGTGTACAAGGACTTCGGCTTCACCGATGTGGTCGTCAAGTTCTCGGACCGCCCGGATGTGCGCGCCGGGGCCGATGACGTCTGGGACAAATCCGAAGACGCCCTTAAAGAGGCACTTGAAGAAACAGGTCTGGAGTGGACGCTGAACCCCGGCGAGGGCGCGTTCTATGGTCCGAAACTGGAATTCGTGCTGCGCGACACCATCGGCCGCGAATGGCAATGCGGCACCTTACAGGTCGATTTCGTTCTGCCCGAAAGACTGGACGCCAGTTATATCGCCGAAGATGGCGCAAAACACCGCCCGGTGATGTTGCACCGGGCCATTCTGGGCTCGTTCGAGCGCTTTATCGGTATTTTGATCGAACATTACGCCGGGCGCTTCCCGCTGTGGCTGGCCCCTGTACAGGTCGTCGTCGCCACCATTACCGAAGCGGCCGATGAATACGCAGCCCAGGTCAAGCAAGCCCTGGATGCCGCCGGATTGACCGCAGCGCTTGATCTGCGCAATGAAAAGATCAATTACAAGGTTCGCGAACACTCCCATGCTCACGTACCGGTGATCCTTGTTGTTGGTGGCCGCGAGGCCGAAGAAAGCACGGTGGCCATGCGTCGCCTTGGCGGCAAGGATCAGGAAATTCTTGCGCTCGGTGACGCAGTCGCTAGACTTGCCGACGAAGCGTCCGGACCACACCAGAAGCCGGGCCCGTAACCATAGAGGAGCTATTACAATAGCGAGACGTCCGATGAACCAGCCGCCGGTCCGCAAGGGTCCGCGTGTTAACGATATGATCGACGCCGAAAGTGTGCGCGTCGTCGGAGCCGACGGAGAAATGGTCGGCGTAATTTCCGTTGCAGAAGGTATTGAACTGGCATTCGAGGCCGGCCTTGATCTGGTCGAGGTGTCGCCCAATGCCGAACCGCCCGTGTGCAAAGTCCTCGATTACGGCAAGTACAAGTACGAGGAACAGAAAAAGCGCAACGAGGCCCGCAAGAAACAAAAAGTCATCGAGGTCAAAGAGATCAAGATGCGCCCCGGCATTGATGTGCACGACTATGAAGTCAAGATGCGCAACGCCCGGCGCTTCCTGGACCACGAAGACAAGGTCAAATTCACCATTCGCTTCCGCGGCCGTGAAATGGCCCATCAGGAGCTCGGCATGGACGTGCTGAACCGTATCCGTGCGGAACTGGAAGACCGGGTCAAGGTCGAGCAATTCCCGCGTATGGAAGGCCGCCTGATGATCATGATCGTGGCGCCGAAGTAAGCACGAAGCACTTACTTCGTTCTTGTTTAAACAAAGCCCGCATTTGCGGGCTTTGTTTTTGCCCCTCATCTTGGTGGGCGGGAGCATGTTTAGCGCACTGCGTGGCGCGGATTCTGGAAGCCAGACCATAAAAGTCATCAGGAGCCATATTTATCCCCGTCACCCCCGCGTAGGCGGGGGTCTAGAGATGCTTGACGAAGAGCTGGATTCTCAGCCTGCGGGAATGACGGATGAGAATGAAGCTCCTTCCGACGCTTAAATTTCTACAAGAATCATATTCTTCCAAGCCCGCGACTGCGGGCCGCCGATTGTTCGGCGAAAGCCAAGGGGCGAGGAGCCCCGCCCGGCGATTGAGGGGCATTAATAAATAAACAGGGCTAATGCTTGCAATAGCCCTGTTTGAGCGCTATAACCCGCGCTTCGCGAGCGGTCCGGCAGGGCATGCCCAGCTGCTCAAAATACATTTTCGATCATGTAAGGAATGTAAAATGCCCAAGTTGAAGACCAAGTCCAGCGCCAAAAAGCGCTTTCGCCTGACCGGCACCGGCAAAGTACGGGCGAACGTTGCCTTGAAGCAACACGGCATGAGCAAACGTCCCCAAAAGATGAAGCGTAAAGCGCGTGGCACCATGATCCTGTGTGCTTCTGACGCCCGCATCGTCAAATCCTATATGCCGAACGCCAAGTAGTAGAGGACCGGAACAATGGCACGAGTTAAAGGCGGCGCTTCGTCGCACGCACGTCACAAAAAAGTTTTGGATATGGCCAGCGGTTACCGCGGTCGTTCCAAGAGCAGTTTCCGCGTCGCGATTGAACGCGTCGAGAAGGGCCTGCAATACGCCTATCGCGATCGCCGCGCCAAAAAGCGGAATTTTCGCAGCCTGTGGATTCAGCGCATCAACGCCGGTGCGCGCCAGCACGGCCTGACCTATTCCCGCTTTATGAACGGGCTCGGTAAGGCCGGCATCGAACTGGACCGTAAGGTTTTGTCCGAACTGGCGATTAGCGAGCCCGAGGCCTTTAAGGCCCTGGCCGACGAAGCCACAACGGCGCTCGCCAAGTCCTGAATACCTGAAGTTTTCGGGAATTAAAGAATACGGGGAGCAAGGCTGTTAGCTTTGCTCCCTTTTTCGTGCTTAATTCAGTTCACAGATTATTTGACGGACCAAACATGGACGATATCGACAAACTTCGAGGCGACCTGACCCAGGCCATCGCCGCAGCCGACACGCTGGATGCGCTGGATGGCGTGCGCGTATCGGCGCTGGGTAAAAAGGGTGCCATTACTCAGGCAATGAAGGGTCTGGGTGCCATGGACCCCGAGGACCGCCGCGAAGCCGGACAGACCATTAATGCCCTGAAGTCGGAAATTTCTGATGCCATCGAGGCCCGCAAGGCGGACCTGAGCACGGCTGAGCTGGATGCCCGGCTGATGGCCGAGAAAGTCGATGTCAGCCTACCAGCTCGCCCGGAAACCGAAGGCTCCATTCATCCGATCAGTCAGGTCATCGACGAAATGACCGCGATCTTCTGCGAAATGGGGTTCACCGTTGCCGAAGGCCCCGATATCGAAGAAGACTGGTATAACTTCACCGCGCTGAATATTCCGCCCGAACATCCGGCCCGACAGGAACACGACACCTTTTATCTGCCCGGCGAGACGGATGGCCACCGCAAGCTGTTGCGCACTCACACCTCGCCGGTGCAAATCCACACCATGCAGGACACCAAGCCGCCGATCCGCATTATCGTTCCGGGCCGTACCTATCGGTGTGACTACGACGCCACCCATTCGCCGATGTTTCACCAAATCGAAGGTCTGGTCGTTGACGAGACCATCAACATGGGCCACCTGAAGGGCTGCCTAATTGATTTCTGTCGGACCATGTTCGATATGGACGACCTGCCGGTCCGCTTCCGTCCCAGCTATTTCCCGTTTACCGAACCGTCGGCTGAAGTTGATATTGGCTGCACCAAAAAAGATGGCGAGTTGCGCATTGGTGCCGGTGATGACTGGCTGGAAATTCTGGGTTCCGGCATGGTCAATCCGCGGGTGCTGGAAAATTGCGGCATTGATTCAACCAAGTATCAGGGCTTCGCCTTCGGTATGGGGGTCGAACGCATCGCCATGCTGAAATACGGCATCCCGGATTTGAGAACATTTTTTGAGTCTGACCTGCGCTGGCTGCGCCATTACGGGTTCAAGTCGCTGGAAGTCCCGGGCATGGTCGGGGGGCTAAGCCGATGAAAATCACGTTGGGTTGGCTGAAAGAACATCTCGATACCGACGCGACGCTGGATGCACTGTGCGAACGCATGACCATGCTGGGTCTCGAGATCGAAGAAGTCATCGAACGCTCGAAAGGCCTGGAAGGCTTTGTCGTTGCTTCGGTGCTCGGCGCCGAAAAACACCCCGATGCCGACAAGTTACAGGTCTGCACCGTCGATACCGGAAGCGAAACAGTCGAGGTTGTCTGCGGTGCACCGAACGCGCGTGCCGGTATGAAGGGCGTATTCGCCGCCAGCGGCTCGTCTATTCCCGGTACCGGTATCAAGCTGAAGAAAGCCAAAATCAGAGGCGTCGAAAGCAACGGTATGTTGCTGTCGGAACGCGAAATGGGCTTGTCGGACGAACACGACGGCATTATCGAATTATCTGATGATGCACCCCTTGGTGCGCCGGCTGTCGAGGTCTTAGGGTTGGACGACCCGGTGATCGACATCGCCATCACGCCGAACCGGGGCGATTGCCTCGGGGTGCGCGGCATCGCGCGCGATCTGGCGGCCAGTGGGATTGGCACCTTAAAGCCGTTGGATGCGACCCCTGTGAAGGGTAGCTTCGAAAGTCCGATCAAGGTGCATCTGGATTTCGATGCCGATCACATAGACGCCTGCACAGCCTTCGTCGGGCGCACCATTCGTGGCGTCAACAATGTCGAAAGTCCGAAATGGCTGGCCGACAAATTGCTGGCCATTGGCCTGCGCCCGATCTCGGCGCTCGTCGATATTACCAACCTGATGACCATCGAACATTGCCGCCCGCTGCATGTTTTCGATGCCGACAAAGTCAACGGCGACATTCGCGCCCGTATGGCCAAGGACGGCGAAAAATTGCTGGCCCTGGACGGCAAGGAATACGAACTGGACAGCGAAATGACCGTTATCGCCGACGATACGGTCGCCGAAGCCATGGCCGGGGTGATGGGCGGCGAGGCATCGGGTTGTACCGAAGACACCGTCAACGTGTTTGTTGAATCGGCCCTGTTCGATCCGATCCGCACGGCGGCGACCGGGCGCAAGCTGAACCTGCAATCAGACGCTCGCTTCCGGTTTGAACGCGGCATTGATTCCGCATTCCTTGAGCCAGGCATGGAAATAGCCACCCGATTGATTCTCGATATCTGTGGTGGCGAGGCCTCCGACATCGTTGTTGCCGAAAGCCCGTCGCCAGATTCCCAAACCGTTGATTTTCGTCCCGCCCGGGTCAAAGAGCTGGCCGGGGTCGAGGTCGAACTGGCTGAAATGAAACGCATTCTCGATGTCCTCGGCTTCACCCAGGACGGCACCGATACCCAAATGACCGTTTCTGTGCCGACATGGCGTAATGACATTGTCGGCGAGGCCTGTCTGGTCGAAGAAGTAGTTCGCGTTCACGGCTACGACAAACTGCCGATGACGCCGATGCCGCGCCTCAGTGACTTGCCGGAACCGGCGCTGTCGCCAGAACAACGGCGCCGTTCCGACGTCAGGCGTGCGCTGGCCGGGCGAGGCTTGACCGAAGCGGTGACCTTGTCATTCCTGCCCAGCGATCAGGCGGTCTTGTTCGGCGGTGGCGCTGATGAGCTAAAGCTGGTTAACCCGATCAGTTCCGATCTGGACTCCATGCGCCCGTCGGCCCTGCCTAATTTGATTGCTGCGGCCGGACGCAATGCCGACAAGGGAATGGATTCGTCGCCGTTGTTCGAAATCGGACCGCAGTTTTCCGACGACACGCCTGCTGGCCAGATGATGGCGGCCTGCGGTATTCGATCCGGTAAAAGCGGTCGGCGCAATTGGTCGATGCCGCCGCGACCTGTCGATGTTTTCGATGCCAAGGCCGATGCCCTGGCCGCGCTTTCGGCGGCAGGGGTGCCGGTTGAAAAGCTGCAGGTGGTGGCAGAATCTGCACCCTGGTATCACCCGGGACGGTCAGGTTGCCTGCAATTGGGGCCGAAGAATCTACTCGCCCGATTCGGTGAAGTTCATCCCGGTGTGTTGGCCAAGATGGACGTCGACGGACCGGTTGCCGCTTTCGAGGTCTATCTGGATAATCTGCCGAAACCGAAGGCCAAAAAGGGGTCGACCCGAAAACTGGTTGAATTGCCAGCGTTCCATCCGGTTGGCCGCGATTTCGCCTTTGTCGTTGATGAAGCTATTAGCGCCAGCGCCGTGATCGCCGCCGCCATGTCTGCTGACAAGACACTGATCAGGGACGTTAATGTCTTTGATGTATTCGCAGGCGGAAATCTAGGCGATGGCAAAAAATCTCTGGCCGTTAGTGTCACCCTGCAGCCGACGGATCAGACTTTGACCGATGCAGAAATCGAAGCGGTATCATCAAACATTGTTGCTGCTGTCGAAAAAGCCACTGGCGGCACACTTCGTTCGTGAAAAAGCCAGGAGAATTTAAGACCTTATTTCGACAACACAACGGATTGACCTTGTGAATTCAATCGGTTAGATTGTCCCACCAAATTGATCAGTTATAGCGGCAAGCTCTACATTAAAGTGCGTGCTGCGGAGTATGGACGCGAGTAAAGCTCGTGCGAATGAAACAAACTATGAAGGGGAGAGACCCACGGCACAAGACAAGAGCCTGACAGGTGTAGAGAGAACTTTCGAGAATGATGAAATCATCGTTTCGAAAACGGATTTAAAAGGTCGCATGACCTACGTTAACGACGTTTTTCTTAAGCTGGCGGATTACACGGAATCTGAATGTCTGGGTGAGCCCCATTCCAAAATTCGCAACCCCGATATGCCACGCTGCATCTTCAAGTTGCTGTGGGACACCATTGAAGACGGTAAAGAGATTTTTGCCTATGTGGTTAACCGTTCGGCCAACGGCGATCATTACTGGGTGCTGGCGCATGTGACGCCAAGCCGCGATGCCAGCGGCAATGTCGTTGGGTACCATTCCAATCGCCGGGTTCCTGACCGCCAGATTTTGGATAATACCATTATCCCGCTGTACAAAAATCTGCTGGCCGAAGAACAAAAACACGCTAACGCCAAGGATGGCATGGAGGCCGGTTTCAAGATGGTTGTCGACCTATTGGCTGAAAACAACATGGAATACGACGAGTTCATCGCTGGCCTGATGTAAGCGGTCGAGCCGAAACGTAATAATTTCAGGCTCTATCGGGGCCTCAGGGGAAAAGGAAAACAAGATATGTTCGGAAGTGGTAGTAACAATGACGCGGCCATTCAAAAGGCGCTGGTTGTTTGTGAAGCAGTCGCCAATGGAGATTTCGAATCGCGCGTTCTCAACATCACCGAAAGCGGTACCGCCGGAGAATTGCTTCATGCCATCAACCGGTTGATTGACCGTTCCGATGCGTATGTTCGGGAATCGGCGGCGTGTCTGGAATATGTGCGAGACAACAAATACTACCGTCGCATCGCCGAAAAAGGCATGACCGGCAGTTTCCTAAACGCCAGTCGCACCATTAACGCAGCCACCCAGGTTATGTCGGACAAGGTTGTCGATTTCACCAAGGTTGCCGATGACTTCGAAAGGAACATGAAGACTGTCGTTGAAACTGTGGCCTCTGCGGCGACGGAATTGCAATCGACGGCTCAGTCCATGGAAAGCACTGCGGGTGCAACGTCGGAACAGGCAACGTCTGTGGCGGCTGCGGCCGAAGAAGCCTCGACCAATGTGCAGACGGTTGCATCAGCCGCTGAAGAGCTGTCTTCGTCGATTAGCGAGATCAACCGTCAGGTTAACCAGTCCAACCAAATCGCATCCAACGCAGCGACAGAAGCCGAACGCAGTAACGAGCAGGTCCAGGGTCTGGCCGTAGCAGCACAAAAAATCGGCGAGGTTGTTGAACTGATTTCCGATATTGCCGAGCAGACCAACCTGCTGGCTTTGAACGCAACCATTGAGGCGGCCCGTGCCGGTGATGCCGGTAAGGGCTTCGCGGTTGTTGCTTCGGAAGTTAAAAACCTGGCCAACCAGACCGCCAAGGCGACCGAGGAAATCGGCACCCAGATCGGCGGTATTCAGACCGCAACCAAGGATGCGGTTGACGCCATTCAGGGCATCACCAGCACCATTGGCGAGATTAACGAGATTTCCACCGCCATCGCGGCTGCGGTCGAAGAGCAGGGCTCTGCGACACAGGAAATCGCCCGTAACGTGGAACAGGCATCGGCCGGTACGTCCGAAGTGACCACCAATATAACCCAGGTAACAACGGCAGCCGGTGAAACCGGTCAGGCCGCTGGTGAAGTTCTGTCTGCGGCCGGTGAACTGTCGCAACAGGGTGAAGTCCTGGGCAATGAAATGGACAACTTCGTTGTCGAATTGCGCAAGGTGATTTAATCCAGAGACAGTCGCCGCACTAAAACGGCATGAATTACACCCGTCGGGCTAGCCTTGGCGGGTGTTTTTCGTTAGGACACTCTAAATATTTTGGTGTTATCGATATTTCATTATGGCGTAAAATCGACTCACCATTATCGATGACGACATAAACAAAGGAATGTAAAGCCGATGCAAGACCAACCGCAGGGAATGGAACGACGCATGGCGCATCGCTTTCTGATGCTCTGGCGTGCAGCCCAGAAAAGCGATCCGGTGCCGACGCTCAGCTCGGTTCTGATCCAGGACGTAGGCGATATTGAAACGGCAATCTGGGTGCTGGATATGAACAATGGCCAAGAGCCGATTTTCGAACGTATTGGTACCGATTACAGCGCCGAAGGTTCGTGTGATCTTGTCGGTCAGTCGGTTTCTAACGTCCCTGAAAACACATTGCTTGGACAGGCTGTGCACTATTATGAACGCGTCCAGATGAAACGGATACCGATTACCCTTGGCAGCGAATTCGTCAATGCCGCTGGCGAGACCATTTTATATCGTAGCGTCATCATGCCTTGTCTTGCCGATGATGGCGCTGACAGGTTCCTGCTGGGTGCCGCGAACTACAAAGTTAAAGACGCATGATTTTAGAATTGTCAGTAACAGGCCTTCGCGGCCTCTGGGTTGCCTGTCCGAAGACGGGCAACACGAGGGGGCATGCGCGTGGCTTCTGACATTTCATTCGAGATTTATTCGTTCAAGAACGGGAACTGGATGCTGGATTCTGTCCATGACGACAAGAATATGGCGATCCATCAAGGCCGCATGCTGATCGCCAGTCCGCACCACATGGCGGTACGTGTCATTGAAGAAAGATACGATCCGGATTCGGACCAGTCGGCCTCAAAAATTATCTACAAGGAAAAAAAGGGCGAAGAAGAAGCGGTAAAGAAAAAGGCCCCGGCCAAGAAATCGGGCAAGAAAGCCGCCGGAAAGAAAAAGAAGAAAAAGAAGAAGAAAAAGCGCAGCATGTTGCTGTTGCTGCTCAGCGTCGGCGGTGTCGGGCTTGGGCTGTTGGCCCTGCTCGGCGTGATGATCGCGAAGTTCGGCTAGGTTACTTCAGCGTCTCAATAAACTCGGCGATCAAGTCGGCGACATCCTCACCATACAGATCCTGGAAAAAGTGATCGGCGCCATCGACGTCGGCGACGCTGATATTATCGGCCCCCATTTTGCCGATTGCCTTGGGTAGACCTTTGACGACGGTGTCTTCGGACCCGGATATGACCAGCACTGGCTTTTTAACCTTCTTTAGTGCTGTGGGCGAATTGCGCAGCGGATTGTTGTCATAGTAGCTGATGAAGCTATCGGGCGTAACAGATGCATCGGCGCAATAGATAACATTGACGCCCTTGACGATGCTGTCGCCCTTTCCGGCCTTGATCAGCCCTTGCATCTTTCCAAGCAGGGGTTCCAGATCGACTTTGTATCGGGATTTATAGGCTGTCTTCGATTCGTCGTATGACCAGACGGATGGCGCGATCAGCGCCGCCCCCTTGATTTTGTCGTCATCGCGCTCGGCCATAAACCAGGCCGTCTGATTGCCGCCACGGGAATGGCCGCTGAGCACGATGTCACCGACACCCTTGCTTTTCAGCCAATCGACCCAGAGGGCGATTTCATCGACCGCATCGGTGTGCTTGTGACGAATGTCGGTCTTGCAGTCAAAGTTGCCCCGACGATTATCCTGGGAAAAGCTGAGCTGAATGGCCAGGGAGCTAAGTTCACGCTCCTTGAGCAGTTCCTGCAGGGCAACAATGATTTCCATCTTGTTGTGAGCCAGGGTGCCATGGGTGATCAGAACAATACCATCGCCCAGCGCTTTTCCGTCGGCTAGATCAAGGTTGGCACTCAGGGTCAGTCCTTTGTGGGACAGGGTGACATCCTCGGCGGTGGCGGAAAATGTTGCGCCGACAAGCAAAGCGCTAGCGGCAGCGAAAGTGCGGAAGATATGTGATGTATTCATTGTGGAAGTCCTTGAAATATCCCTGAGGCAGCGCGGATTGTGTCACGACTGATGTCAGGAATCGAGATCAAATATAGGCACAGAATATATTCAAACAGGATTCGGCGGGAAAATTTGCAGATCATTAATAAATAACGATTAAACGTTGTTTCAGTAATCTCTCCAGATCGCCCAAGACAGGGTGCTCCGGTTTGTGCTAATCGAGTGTGAAGGCTTGAAAACAATAAGGAAATACGGCTTGTCAACGCTGACAGAATTACCGGCCTGGAAGAACCTTCAAAAGCATCAACGTGGTGCCGCCCAATGGCGGATACGTGATCTGTTCGCCGCCGACACCGACCGCTTCGAGCGGTTCTCAACCGAAGCCTGCGGCGTTTTCCTTGATTATTCAAAAAATCTTATTGATGAAGAAACCATCAATCGACTGCTCGATCTTGCCACCGAGACGGATGTCGAGGCATGGCGCGAGCGTATGTTTGCCGGCGACGTGGTCAATGTGACCGAAAACCGCCGCGCCCTTCACACCGCGCTCAGGCGGGAAACCGACAAATCGCTGATCATCGATGACACCGACGTGATGGCCGGGATTGACTCGGTAAAGACGCACATGCGTGATTTCTCCGATGCGGTTCGCAATGGCTCGTGGACCGGTGTAACGGGCAAGCGGATCACCGATATCGTTTGCATCGGAATTGGAGGTTCAAGCCTGGGGCCGCGCATGGTGACCAAGGCGCTTGGCCCTTATGCCGATAGCTCTTTAAAGCTTCATTATGTTTCGACCGCAGATGGCGGGATGATTGGCGATGCCCTGGCCAAGGTGCCTTGGCAAAGCACCTTGTTCATTGTTTCATCAAAAACATTTACGACCGGGGAGACCAGCCTGAATGCCAGCACGGCGCGCGACTGGATGATGCAGCAAAGTGGTGGTGCCGAAATGATTGAAAAGCACTTCGTTGCAACCACGGCCGATGTCGACCGGGCCATCGAATTTGGTATCCCGCGGGAAAATATTTTCGAGATGTGGGACTGGGTCGGGGGGCGGTTTTCCTTATGGTCGTCCGTTGGATTGCCGATCACGCTGGCTGTCGGCATGGACCGGTTCGAAGAATTGCTGGCCGGCGCACGCTCCATGGACGATCATTTTCAGTCGGCACCCTTAAACCAGAACATGCCGGTCATCCTGGCCATGCTGGGTATCTGGTACATCAATTTCTTCGGTATCAAGGCGCATGCGGTGTTTCCCTATGACCATCGCCTGAACCGGCTGCCGGCCTACCTTCAGCAAATCGATATGGAAAGCCATGGCAAGGCGGTCGACCGGGATGGCAATACGGTTGATTATGATACGGCGCCGGTGATCTGGGGCAAGCCCGGCACCAACTGTCAGCATTCCCTTCTGCAAAAATTGCATCAGGGGCTGGATTTTGTCCCTGCCGATTTTATGGCCGCCGCCGATCCTCACACACCAATGGGCGATCATCACAACGTCTTGCTGGCAAATTTTTTGGCCCAGACGGAAGCGCTGATGATGGGCAACACGGAAAACGACATCAGGACCGGATTGCAGGACCGGGGTATTGATGCCGATGAAATTGAGGCGCTATTGCCGCACAGGGTGTTACCCGGGAACCGGCCGACCAATACACTGCTGTTCCGCCGTCTTGATCCGTTCACCATGGGGGCGCTGGTCGCGCTTTACGAACACAAGGCATTCGTTCAAGGCATCATCTGGAACATTAACTCCTTCGATCAATGGGGGGTTGAACTGGGCAAAAAACTGGCTGGCGAGATGCTCGCCGATCTTGACGGTGATGTGCCTGTCGATAACCACGATCCATCGACCAACGGCCTGATCAACCGGTTGAAAGAGTTCAGAAAACCCTGAATCGCCTAATGAAATGGTGCGCCCGACAGGATTCGAACCTGTGACCCCCAGATTAGGAATCTGGTGCTCTATCCGACTGAGCTACGGGCGCCTAGGAGCTAGGTATCAGTTGCCGAAAATTTTGTCGATGGGAACGGCGTAATACAGCATCGCCGATTCGGTGCCCGGATTGGTGTCGCCCAGGCTGGCGTTGGAATAATGCGACACAGCGATGCCTATGCGAGAGCGATCATCGAAGCGATAGGCGGCTTCCAGTTGTGACCGGAATTCCAGCGGATAATCCAGGTCCAGATCGTCGTTGCCGCCGAAATACAAGTGCGGCGCAAAACTGGGGGTAACGACAAAGCGACGACCGAAATAAATATCCATCAACACACCGGCCCCGATAAAACCTTGACCGGTGGATGTTCCGGCCAGCGCGAGCATCGGCTTTAGCTCCCAGTATTTATCACCTGAGCGATATTCCAGCCTGAATTCCGCGCCTTCTTCCTTTTGCCGGTTCCAGTCATATGCGCCAGCACCGACGGCAATGAATGACGGATCATCGGCCCGCGCATCATCAATAGCGACAAACGCCGTTACGGCGAAAATGCTGACAGCGAGTAATGTTCTGGTGATCATCGACAACGGCGTGTTCCCTGGTATCGTTATATGGTGTTTGGTGTTGGCGGCATTCTAGGGCAAGCCTTCAAAAATTTAAAGGCTTCTGAAATCGTTCATGGCATTTACAAGCATGGCCTGAATCCCTGGTTCGTTGGCCGCATGACCGGCGTCATCGATGATGTAGTAGCGGATGTCGGCCTCACTGGGCCAGGCGCGGACCAGCCTGTCGGCAGTGCGAATGGGACAAATCATGTCGTAGCGCCCTTGAACGACCACCGTCGGCTTGTCGGCCAACCGATGCAGGTTGCCGATAATGTCGGTGTTGCCCAGGAACATGTCGTGCTTGAAATAATGAGCCTCCAGCCGGGCCATGGCCATGGAATGAGGGGTGCCTTTTCCGGGCGGGGCGGGCGGGTCGGGCTTGAAAACCGAACACGACGTCTCGTAACGGGTCCATGCACCTGCGGCGGGCAGGTGAACAGCTTCATCCGGGTCCATCAGTCGGCGATAGTAGGCATTAAACAGGTCGTCGCGCTCGTCTTCGGGCAGGAAACCGGTGAATGTGCGGTGGGCTTCGGGAAACACGGTGGCGATACCAAACATAAACCAGTCCAGTTCATCAGGCGTCCCCAGAAAAATACCGCGCAGAACGAATCCTAAGCAGCGGTCTGGATGATGAACGCCGTAAGCTAACGCCAACGTCGAACCCCAGGACCCGCCAAATAAAAACCATTCATCGACGCCCAGATGCTCCCGCAGTTGTTCCATATCTGCGATTAGATGATCGGTGGTGTTGTTTTCGATTCTGCCGTGCGGCGTACTGTTGCCACAGCCACGTTGATCGAACAGGATGGCGTGATAGTGCTCAGGGTCGAAATAGCGTCGGTGATGAGACCAACACCCTGCCCCCGGCCCACCGTGCAGGAACACGACTGCCGGACCTTCGGGGTTGCCGGACTGTTCCCAGTAAATTTTGTGGCCGTCACCGACATCCAGCATGCCGCTGGCAAAGGAGTTGCTGGCAGGGTACAGGTCCGAAGGCGTGTGTGTGGCGTCCATAACCCTGACATTATAAGTGCATGGGCCCGCCCTCGGTGGTAAAAATTACAGTCACGATATTCTTGGGAGCACAGACATGGAAGCAACGGTCAAGTGGGTCGACGGTATGATGTTCGTCGGCAGTTCGGGCAGCGGCCACAGTGTCGTCATGGATGGCTCTCTTGCTGTGGGCGGAAAAGACCTGGGCATCCGCCCGATGGAAATGTTGTTGCTGGGAATGGGAGGATGCAGCTCCATCGATGTCATCGATATTCTGAAAAAGGGTCGCGCCGATGTCGTTGATTGCACTGTCGAGTTGACGGCCCAGCGGGCAGACGAGACCCCGAAGGTGATGACCAAGCTTCATGTCCATTACATCGTCAAGGGCGGCGGCCTGAAACCGACTGCGGTCGAGCGCGCCATTGAATTGTCGGTGGGAAAATATTGTTCAGCCTCGGTCATGATCGGCAAGACGGCCGATATCACCCATGATTTTGAAATCATTGAAGTCTAGTTTCCTCACAGCCGTTCTGTTTCTGACGCTTGTCTCAGGCGCGTCAGCGCTTGATGTGGGCGGCGTGGCGCGGGTCGTACAGGTTGTCGATGGCGACACGGTGATGCTGGGAACGCCTGTGTTCGGCGCCAATCAGGTGCGTCTTGTCGGCATCCAGGCACCAAAGCTGCCGCTGGGTCGTGACGGCTTTAAAAAATGGCCCCTTGCTGACGAAGCAAAGGCGGCGCTGGAAAGACTGACACTGGGCCATGTGGTCGAGCTGCGCTTCGGCGGCAGGCGCATGGACCGTTACGGCAGACTTTTGGCACACCTGTATGTGGATGGTGAAACCTGGGTGCAGGGCACAATGTTGAATGACGGCATGGCCCGGGTTTACAGCTTTCCGGACAATCGTTCATTAGCCCCTGAAATGCTGAAAGCCGAGGCTGCCGCACGGGCCGCCCGGCGGGGCATGTGGGCACTTACGGCGTATGCGATTCGCCCCGTTGTCGAGACTCCTGGCCTGATTGGCGGGTTTTACCTAGTCGAGGGGGTGGTGCTTGATGCGGCGACGGTGAAGGGGCGCACGTATCTGAACTTCGGTGCCGACTGGCGTGAAGACTTCACCGTTTCCATCGACAAGCGGGCGATGAAACTGTTTAAAAAATCGGGGTTCGATCTTTTGGCTCTGAAAAACAAGAGAATACGCGTTCGTGGCTGGCTGAAAAAATTTAACGGCCCTATGATTGAAGCCAGCCATCCGGAACAGATAGAGGTGTTGGATTGATGACGGGTCTTCGAGCGAACCTGAAACGCTGTCTTGTTGCAATGGTGCTGCTTTCCCTGCCGGGGGTGCTGGGGGCGTGTACGGTCAATCCCGCGACTGGAAAACAGAGCTTCACCGCGTTTATGTCGCCGGAGAAGGAAAAGGAAGTCGGGCGGCTTGAGCATGTCAAAATCGTCAAGCAGTTCGGTGGTGTGTACGACGAAGACGAACTGGGCGCGTACGTCGCCATTGTCGGGGCAAAGCTGTCACGATATGCCGAACTGCCGGACCTGAGTTACACCTTCACTGTTCTAAACGACGAAAAAGTCAACGCCTTCGCCCTGCCTGGCGGTTATGTGTATATCACGCGCGGTCTGTTGGCCCTGGTTGCCAGCGAGGCCGAAATGGCGGGTGTCCTGGCCCATGAAATCGGTCATGTCACGGCCCGCCACACGGCCCAGCGATACAGCGCCACCATGGCTACTAACATCGGCTTGCAGGTGCTGGGCGTTATCGGCAGCGCGCTCGGTGCGCCAACGGGAACGGGGACGCTGGCATCTTTCGGGGCGCAGGCGGCGCTGCAAAGTTATTCCCGTGAACAGGAACTGGAATCCGACATGCTGGGGGTGCGCTATCTGGCGCGTGCCGGTTACGACACCAATGCCATGACCGGGTTCTTTCATAAGCTTCAGGCCCATACCCGCCTGATGGCGACAATGGAAGGCCGCGACGGGGGCGAACAGCACAGCATCATGTCGACCCACCCATTGACGTCCGAACGCATCACTGCCGCCAAACAACAGGTCGCTATGGTTCAGGCCAGTGGTAACAAGCAGGGCGCGCGGGCCTATGACGACATGATCGATGGTCTGCTGTTCGGCGATGACCCGAAGCAAGGCATCCGCAAGGGCCGGGTGTTCGAGCACCCTGACCTGGGTATTCGGTTTGAAGTGCCGTCCGGTTTCACCATGCTCAACAGTTCAACCCAGCTTCTTGCGCGCAATAACGATGGTGTGGAAATCATTTTCACCATGGCCAATGCAGACACCTTCCTGAAGGCCGGGGACGTGTCGAAATACCTCGCCGCCATTCGCATTGACGGGACACGGTTCAGCGGCATCGAAACTTTGGATGTAAACGGGATGGATGCGGCGACTGGCAATACCCGGGTCACAAAAAACGGCCAGTCCCGGGATGCCAGGTTGGTCGTTATCCGCGAAGATAACGAACGCGCCTATCAGTTGCTGTTCCTGACGCCGCCGAAAATGGCCGCTTCTATGTCGACGGACTTGCGGCGCACGACCTATAGCTTTCGTAAGATGACACGCGCCGAGAGGGAAGCAATCAAGCCGCTTCGAATTCGCTTAAGGACGGTAAAGCCGGGCGATACGGTGGAAAGCATCAGCGCCCGCATGCCGATAGAAACATTCGCCGTGGAATGGTTCGAGTTGCTGAACGGCAAAAGCCGCTCGACTCCCCTCAACCCAGGAGACGTAGTTCGCATCGTCGCCGAATAGTCGGCTTTATTTCTTGGCTTTTGGCTTTGCCTTAGCTGCCGTCGCCGGCTTTTTTACAGCCTTTTTCGCAGGTTTGGCGGCTGGCTTGGCTTTCGCCGCGGGCTTTTTCGCAGCCGTTTTCGGCTTTGCAGCCTTGCTCGTGGCCTTTTGCGCAGGCTTATTCTCTTCTATTACCTTCGGTTCGGCTTTCGCTTTTTCTTCAGGCTTGGCGACCTCTTCAGATTGTTCTGTCTTCTCGGGTTTTTCAGGTTTTTCGGCGCTCAGCAAGGTCTCCAGTTTGACCATCGCCTTTTCCTTGTCGGACTTGTCGACGGCGGCGACTTCGCAGGCCAAGCGATCAATGGCTTTTTCGTAAATCTGGCGTTCACTGAACGACTGGTCGGGCTGGCCGGTGTTGCGGTGCAGGTCGCGCACGACTTCTGAAATCAGAACCGGGTCGCCGGAATTGATTTTGGCTTCATATTCCTGGGCGCGACGGCTCCACATGGTGCGTTTGACCCGGGCCCGGCCCTTCAGGGTCGTCAGTGCCGTTTCCATGACCTTGCGGCTGGAAAGCCGGCGCAGACCGGCAACTTCGGCCTTGGCGGTCGGGACGCGCAGCGTCATCCGTTCGTGGTCGAAAGAAACGACAAACAGGCGCAATTTTTGTCCGGCAATTTCCCGGGTTTCGATATCGACGACCTTGCCGACACCATGGGTCGGATAGACGACGAAATCGCCCGGGCCGCACATTAAATCTTTCTTCGCTTTAGCCATGTTTCTTCCACTTATTTCGTAAAAAAAGCCGGACTTTAGTGCCCGGACAACAAAAACCGACCTCGTTTCCTTGGCCGGATACGGGAGTATATCACATTTTTAAGGGTAAAAACACCCCTTTGGGGGTGTTCAAGGCACTGTTTAGTCGCCTTGACCGGGATTCGGGCTCAGTTGCTCCAATTTATTGGGCTTGCCATCCCAATCCTTGGCGTCGGCCGGGCTGTCTTTCTTGCGCGTGATGTTCGGCCATTTGGCCGCATACTCGGTATTCAGGCTCAGCCATTTGTCGGTATCGGGCTCGGTATCGGGGATAATGGCCTCGGCCGGGCATTCCGGTTCACAGACACCACAGTCGATGCATTCATCGGGATGAATGACGAGCATGTTTTCACCCTCATAAAAACAGTCGACGGGGCACACCTCGACGCAATCCTGATATTTGCACTTGATACAGTTTTCGATGACAAGGTAAGTCATAAATATCTCCGCGTATGTACGCTTAAGAGCATTGGAAAGAGGGTTTATGGAACGTTCGACGGGCTCAAGTCAAGTTGTTCGAGCACCCTTTTTCGGGCAGAGCCGCTGTCACGGTCGGACACGTAAATCAGGCCGGTAACGCGACGTAGAAGATTAGCTTCATAATCATGCAGTTGGCCGTCGGCATAAACCACCCGCCATAGCATCTCAATCATCTGAATCCGTTGGTTGTGGTCGAAGTTATCCTTGATGGTGCGGGTGAATCCGTAGAGCTCGTTTGACTCCGATACGGTTTGGCGTCCGGCTTCGGCAAGCTCTGTTGCTTCCTCGACCGACAGCTCGAAATGATTTGTCAGCAGGGCGATGACCGTCCCGGTCTCGGCATCGTCAATGTGACCGTCCATGCAGGCGGCCTCCATCAACAGGGCGGCAGTGGCGAGACGCAGCTTCTCGGCGGCGTCGGTTTCATTGCTGGCGGCGGCTCCGCCGGCAAGCAGCGCTTTCAATCGTTTCATCATGACGTTCTGACTAACACAGTTGGCAACAGGTCATAAACAGGCATTTTCCTTGCTTGCACCTGCGTCGGGTATTAACTCACTTGGTATGACCGACGCTCGCCGACAGCCACCCGCCATGATGCGCAACCGCGAACCCATTCTTCGGGTCCTGAAGCAGGTGCTGCCGTCTTCCGGGCTGGTGCTGGAAATAGCGTCGGGAAGTGGCGGACATGCGGCCTGGTGCGTGAAGCACTTAGGCGGGGTCGACTGGCAGCCCAGCGAAGTCACATTGGCGGACGGCGCGGCGGATTCAATCAACGCCTGGGCCAATTGGGCGGCGACAGGGCGAATGCGCCCGGCCATTCAGCTTGATGTCGAACAGACGGAGTGGCCGATTGCCGCGGCCGATGCCATCGTGTGCATCAATATGGTTCATATCTCTCCGTGGCAGACGACTAAAGGATTGCTGGCCGGGGCAGCAAGGATCTTGGATACCGGCGGAGTTTTATACCTGTACGGCCCGTATCTGGTCGAAGGAACGCCGACGGCCGCAGGCAATCTGGCGTTTGATGAAGATTTGCGACGGCGCAATCCCGAATGGGGACTGCGCACCCTGGAAGCGGTTGCGAAAGAGGCCGCCATGCATGGGCTGGTGCTGGAAGGCACCCATGCCATGCCGAGCAACAATCTTTCCGTCGTTTTTCGCCGCCAGGTTTCTTAAGCGTTTCGTTTCCGGGGTCTGCGCGCCATCGTGTTGAGCATCTCGACGAATACCGAGAAACCCATCGCCGCATACAGGTATCCCTTCGGTATATAGAAGCCGGCCCCGTCGGCGACCAACGCCATGCCGATCAGCAACAGGAAACTGAAGGCCAGCATCTTGATCGTCGGATGACGGCTGATGAAATCCGATACCGTTCCGGCCGCAGCCAGCATGACGATCATCGCCAGAACCACCGCGATCACCATAATTGTCAGCTCGTTGACCATGCCGACGGCAGTAATCACGGAATCCAGCGAGAAAATAACGTCCAGCGCCGCAATTTGAATAATCACCGCTGTGAACCCGGCATGCAGGCCTTTTTTCGGCCCGGCCTCTTCTTCGCCTTCGATGCCCTCATGAATTTCCCGCGTTGCCTTGGTCAACAAGAACAGCCCACCGCCGATCAAGATCAAGTCGCGCCAGGATATTTCCTCGCCGAAAGCGTGAAACAGGGGCTCAGTCAGGCCGACAATCCAGGAAATGGCTGACAGCAGCAAAAGCCGCGTAATCAACGCCATCCCTATGCCAAGACGGCGGCCACGTTCGCGTTGAGATGGCTCCAGACGGTCAACAAGGACGGCAATGAAAATCAGATTATCGATGCCAAGGACGATTTCCAGCACCGTCAGGGTTAACAGGCTGATCCAGATTTGCGGGTCGGAGAAGATTTCCATCGTCAGTTCCTTCGATAACGGGCGGCAGCGTTTTTAACAGGTGTCGACAAGAAAGCCGGGATAACTGGCTTTTGCAATTATTTTTACAAGTGTGATGAGTATCACATTCGCCTTTAGGTCGGCATGTCATTTTGTAATCGAAATGAGCGGGCCTTGATGTTTTCGGCATCATGAGGGGGCTGGCTGTAAATTTGTTGTGTCTCTATGGGGGAGTACCATGACCGATAACGCGGAAGAAATTGTTGCCCAGATTGAGCGCCTGGGGCGCTTGGCCCGGGCCGCCCAGCACGAAGAAGGTATGAAGCCTGTTCAGTGGGAAGTATTGCGCTACCTTAGCCGGGCACGAAAACAATCCCGCAATCCCGGGGCGCTGGCCGATTTTCTCTCATCGACTCGCGGCACAGTCTCTCAGACACTGATTGCGCTCGAAAAAAAGGGCCTGATCAAACGGCTGAATTGTGGTTCTGACGGTCGCGCCAAACGCCTGGAGCTAACTCCGGCGGCGCATGAAATGCTGACACGCGACCCCATGGAGAAGTTTACCATAGCCGTTTCCGAACTTGGAGAGGCCCCCGGCTTGCTGGAAAGTCTGAAAGGGATCGTCACCACGCTGGTTGCGCAAAACGGAACCAATAGTTTTGGTGATTGTCGTAATTGTTCGCAATATGTCATCAAAGACCTAGGCGGAATTTGTCGTCCCAAGGAAATGGACATTCCGGCCGAAGAAGCGGTCCAGTTGTGCCGGGATTTCGAGCCGTTGCTGACGGGGGATATAAAACATTCGAATATTCCCGTAAAAATGATGTCCTAGTTCTTAACAAGCGGCACAAATGCGACATGCAGTGTGGAAGCGAAACTAATTTTGCCATCCATATTTTTTTCGCCGACTTTCAGAACCTGCGGCGCGGCGGGCATGCCAATTGGAATCACCATGCGTCCGCCCGGTTTTAACTGTTTGACCAGTGCAGGTGGGACACAGGCAGCTGCGGCAGTGACTATGACCGCATCAAAGGGTGCCTCCTCAGACCATCCCTTGTAACCATCCCCGTTTTTTATATGGACTGTCTGATAGCCAAGTTCCGTTAATCTTTTTCGGGCGCTTTTAGCCAGCCCGTCGATCTTCTCTACCGAATAAACCGCACCTGCGACCTCTGCCAAAACGGCGGCCTGATAGCCACACCCGCACCCAATTTCAAGCACCCGGCTGTTGGGCCCAAGGTCGAGCAAGTCGGTCATGATGGCCACCATATAGGGCTGCGAAATGGTTTGGCCGAAGCCGATGGGTTGCGGTCGGTTGGCATAGGCCGCATAGGCGACATCGGGTGGCACAAACCGGTGCCGGGGTACCTTGGCCATTGCCGCCATCACTTGATCGGACAGTTTATTGCGACCGGTATAGCCTTCCGTGGCCCGAACCTCGGACTCGATCTCATCAAGCAATCGGCGGCGCTGTTTGTCGATGCGATCATCGACCATGATCATTCCCTAGTGGGCGTGTTGACGATCCGACAGCTCCGTAACGCGCCGGGTCAATGTCGCAAATGCATCACGGATGGCGATGTAGATGTCCTTGTGGTCCGGGTTGTTGGCGCGGCTGGAATTGACGACCAGTTCGCTTCCGGGAAGATCAAGGACGATGGCAATGCCATACAGGCTGCCTTTGCGTTTGTGATGGTGGGGGGCTTCGACGGTGACTCTGCCTGATGTAATGCGGGCATTGAATTTTTCCAGTTTTTGAATTTCAGAGACGATACGGTCGTGGACGGCATCGGAATGATCCATGCCATGAAAGACAATCCGCAACGAAGATGTCATGGGGGCCTCCTATGGAAAAGTCGGTATCTCTTAATAATATAGGAGCCAATTGGGGTTGTCGCGAGGTGCAAAAATCAGATTTTTACCCTTGCGTATGGTCTCACATTCGCACATATCACTTGCTGCTCAACAAACCCATTGAAGAAAGAAAGTTACATCAGGCATGACCAAGGAAAAATTCACATTTCAGGCGGAAGTCGGCAAGCTTCTCGATATTGTCGCCCGCTCGCTGTACAGCCAGAAAGAAATTTTCTTGCGCGAACTGGCATCCAACGCTTCTGACGCCTGTGACAAGCTGCGATATGCAGCGTTGACCGACCCGGCGCTGATTGATGGCGACGGGGATTTCAAAATTGAAATCAAGGTCGACAAAAAAGCCAAGACATTAAGCGTCATCGACAACGGCATCGGCATGAGCAGGGATGAACTGGCAGAAACCCTGGGCACCATCGCCAAGTCCGGTACCGAAGCGTTTCTGGAGCAGGCCTCTGGTGATGATGACAACACGGTCGACCTGATCGGCCAGTTCGGTGTCGGCTTTTATTCCAGCTTCATGGTCGCTTCCCAGGTTGACGTGGTGAGCAGAAAGGCTGGCGAAGACAAGGCCTTTATGTGGAGTTCCGACGGTCATGGTGAGTTCACCATCGAAGATGCCGAGCGTGATGGGCGCGGCACGACGGTGACTTTGCACCTGAACAAGGATGATAAGGAATACCTGGACGAAACGCGCCTTGAGCACGTGATCAAATCTCATTCCGATCACATCGGTATTCCCATTGTCATGGCTGGCGAGGACGGAGAGAAGACCCTGAACTCGGCCTCGGCATTGTGGACCTTGCCGAAGAAGGACATCACCGACGAGCAGTACAAGGAATTTTATAATCACGTCGGCCATGCCTTCGATGAACCCTGGTTGACCATGCATAACGCAATTGAGGGCGTTATCAGCTACACAAACCTGTTGTTTATTCCCTCGGCCCCGCCGTTCGACCTGTTTACGCCGGAACGCAAGGGCCACGTCAAGCTGTACGTCAATCGGGTCTTTATCACAGATGATTGCGAAGGCCTGTTGCCGCCGTACCTCAGGTTCCTGCGCGGTATCGTTGACAGCCAGGACCTGCCACTGAATATCAGCCGTGAAATGTTCCAGCACGATCCGCGTCTGGCAAAAATCAAAACCGGCCTGACCAAACGCGTGTTGTCCGAATTGAAGAAAAAGGCGGAAAAGAAGCCCGAAGAATACGCCCCGTTCTGGGATAATTTCGGCGCGGTGCTGAAAGAAGGCCTGTACGAAGACCAGACCAACCGTGAAAAGCTGATTGAGCTGGTGCGGTTTGAAAGCACCAAGGACGAAGGCCTGCGGTCGCTGGCCGATGTTGTCGCCGACAAAAAAGAAGGCCAGGACGCCATTTACTACATTACCGGTGAAAACCCTGAACAGGTGCGTCAGAGCCCACAACTGGAAGGCTTTAAATCGCGCGGCATCGAAGTGCTGCTGATGTGCGATCCCATCGATGAATTCTGGCTGCCCGGTGTTGGCAGCTATCAGGACATTCCGTTCAAGTCCGTCACCCGGGGCGATGTCGATCTCGACAATGTCGCAGATGACGGAGACGCCAAGGACAAGACTGATAAGCCCAAGAACAAGGACCGGGCCGACATGGACGACCTGATCGTCGCCTGCAAGGTGGCGCTGGGCGATGCGGTCAAGGATGTGCAGGTGTCAGACCGCCTGACCGACAGCCCCGTTTGTCTGATTTCCGGCGATGGCGATATGGATATCCATCTTGAACGGATGCTGCGCCAGCACAAGCAACTGGACGCAGGCTCGGCGCGGATTCTGGAAATCAACCCGGACCATCCGTTGATCGCCAAGTTGGCGGTTGCGGCCAGTGACGGCAAGGGCACCGACGACATCATGACCGACGCGGCATTCCTGCTGCTTGACCAGGCCCGTATCCTCGAAGGTGAAGCGGTGTCTGACCCGGCGGCTTTTGCCAAACGCATGAGCACGGTGATGGAGCGCGGCCTAGTCTAGCCCTTGCGACCCAGCTTGAATATACGGCCGTCGACGCATGCCAGCCCGGCCAGAATCAGCGCCAGCCCGGCCATTGCACCAGTGGTAAATGGCTCGTCCAGAATGGTGACGCCGAGTATCAGCGCGCTGAAGGGAACCAGGATCGTTACCAGCGACAGGTTGGTCGCGCCTGCTTTTGCCAGAATGTCGAAATACAGCAAATAGGCCGCCGCGGTGCAGACGACGGCAATGCCGATGATGGCGCCAATGGCGACCGGTTCCGGGGTCGCCTGCATTGGCGACTCGAAAATCAACATCACCGGCAGCATCATCACGCTAGCGGCAATCAGCATCCCCGTTGCTGAAACGGATGCTGGATATTCGTTCATGCGGCGCCCGAAGATAATCGCCAGCCCATAGCTGATGGTGGCCCCCAATATGGCCAGCTTGCCCAATACCTGTCCGCCGATATTTTCCAACGCCCCCGGTCCGATCAGCACGGCGACGCCGCAGATTCCAAGAGCGATGCCGGCAATCTTCGCTGGGGTCATGCGCTCGTCTGTGGTCAGGAAATGCGCAAGGACGACAGTGAACAGGGGCGTTGTGGCGTTCAGGATAGACGCCAACCCGCCGGTGATATGAGTCTGCCCCCAAACGATCAGGCTGAACGGGATGGCATTGCTGATGGCGCCTATAATAATAAATATACCCCAGGCCCGCCTTCCAGTCGGCAGGGAATAACCACGAATACGGATGTAGACGAGCAACGCCACGGCGGCCAGCGAGACGCGCCCGAAAACGACACTAAAAGGACCGAAAGCGGTCAGCGCAACTTCGTTGAAAAAAAACGACCCACCCCAGATGACGGACAGCAACACCAGCATCGCCCATTCACGCGGTCCCATTACCAGGCTGTTCATCGGGCTTGCTCTCTATTGTTTATAAATTTGAGGGTATCCTTTCACACACACCGGGCCCGTGCCAGCGGTGTTGTCAGTGGCTCAGGTCTCGGCAATCACAATCTGTGGCTGTTGTTAATTGAGCGCCATTGTCGCGGCACCCAGAATGGCACCCCGATTTTTCGTCTGAATAATCACGGCACAGGCATCACCGTCATTTTTATCGGGGACGCTGGCTGTCAGGGTGCTGCTTTCACCTCGCCATTGGCCGATGTTGGTGATGCTGCGAACAACATTGCGGTTGGTAATGGTCTCGCCCCGATTTTCGCCGCGCTTCACCGCCGTGGTGTGGGTGTTGTCATAAACGACTATGAAGATGTCTGCCTCGGGTGTTCCGGTGGCGTCTGGCAGGGTTATCGAAAGAGTTTGCCCAGACCGCTTTAATTCAATTGGTACGCGGATCATGCGTCGCGCTTTTGCGATTTGACTGGCGACCGCAACACGGTTCGAACCGGTCGTTTGATGCGCGCCCTGAATAACCATTTGCGGCGTATAGACGTATCGCAGATCCATTTTGCGGGCGTAATCGCGTTGGCGTTGGGTGTTGCGTGAGGATGAATAAGGGTCTTTCCAGCCCAGATAATCCCAGTAATCGACATGGAAGGACAGCGCCAGCACGCCGTTACTTTCTCTGGTGGCGGCCAATTCCGAAAGATATTTATCGGCTGGCGGGCACGACGAACAGCCTTGCGAGGTAAACAGTTCGACAACGGTCAGGGGGGCATCAACGCTGAAAGCCGGGCCAGACGCGAACAGCATCATGGCGACGGCAAGCAATGTGCGAGCGCATTTCATACACAACACATACCCGAATGCACCACTCACAGGCCAATCACATTGTCGTGCTGAATCTAGGCGTTCAGGTTTTTGAGAACATAATGAAGAATGCCGCCCGCCTTGACGTAATCAATCTCGTCCTGGGTGTCGATGCGGCAGGTAACGGTGGTTTCCTCCGTCGAGCCATCGGTTCGGTGAATGCTCAGATGAACATCCATGCCCGGTGTGATGCCGCCCGATATGCCGGTCAGGTCAAAGGTCTCGGTACCATCCAGTTTCAGGGTTTCTCGGCTGACGCCGTCCTTGAACTGCATGGGCAGCACACCCATGCCAACCAGGTTTGATCGGTGAATACGCTCAAAACTTTCGACGATGACGGCTTTGACGCCCAACAGGCGGGTGCCTTTGGCGGCCCAGTCGCGACTGGACCCGGTGCCGTATTCGGTGCCGCCGATAACGACCAACGGCACGCCATCATCTACGTACTTCATTGCCGCATCATAGATGCTCATGGTATCGCCGGACGGCATATGGCGGGTAACGCCGCCTTCGGTGCCCGGTGCCATTTCGTTGCGAATACGAATGTTGGCGAAGGTGCCGCGCATCATCACCTGATGATTGCCGCGACGCGAACCGTAGGAATTGAAATCTTTTTGGGCGACCTGATGTTCGGCGAGGTAGTTCCCTGCCGGTCCGTCCTTGGCGATGCCGCCGGCCGGTGAAATATGGTCGGTGGTGACCGACGCACCCAGAACGGCCAGTGGCCGGGCCCCGGTAATGTCTTCGATGGCCGCCGGACCGTCGGCCATGTTTTCGAAATAGGGCGGGTTCTGTACATAGGTCGACCCGGCGTTCCACTGATAGGTTTCGCCTTCGGTAATTTTGATGGCCTGCCACGCTTTCGGTCCTTCGAACACATTGCCATAGCGCGTCTTGAACATTTCAGTCGTCAGTGCGGCATCGACGGTTTCGCGAATCTCGGCGTTGGTCGGCCAGATGTCCTTCAGGTAGACCGGGTTGCCGTCACTATCCTTGCCCAGTGGACCTTCAAGCACGTCTTTGTTCATGGAACCGGCCAACGCATAGGCGACGACCAGCGGCGGGCTGGCCAGATAATTGGCTTTGACGTGCGGACTGATGCGACCTTCGAAATTGCGATTGCCCGACAGCACAGCGGTGGCAACGAGGTCTCCGGTGCCAATAGCATCGGCGATGGGCTCAGCCAATGGACCGGAATTGCCGATACACGTGGTGCAGCCGAAACCGGCAATGTTGAAGCCGAGGCTATCGAGATGGCTTTGTAGCCCGGCGGCCTTGAGGTAATCGGCGACGACTTGGCTTCCCGGGGCCAGCGATGTCTTCACCCACGGTTTTGATTGCAGGCCCTTTTCAGCCGCATTGCGAGCCAGCAGTCCGGCGGCAACCAGCACCGACGGGTTTGACGTGTTGGTGCACGATGTAATGGCGGCGATGACCACGTCACCGTCGCGCAGTTCGTGATCGGCCCCTTCAACAGCGACGGTGCGCGGGCTGTCTGTGTTGCCAAGGTCTTTCAGGGTGCTGGCAAAGGCGCTGGTGGATGCCTTCAAGTCGATGCGGTCCTGCGGGCGTTTAGGCCCGGAAATGGATGCTTCGACGGCGGAAATGTCGAGTTCCAGCGTATCGGTGAATACCGGGTTAGGGGTGTCCGAGTCGCGCCACATGCCTTGTGCCTTGGCATAGGCTTCGACCAGCTTGACCCGGTCGCTATCACGCGATGTGAATTTCAGATAACGGATGGTCTCGGCGTCAATGGGGAAGAACCCGCACGTGGCACCGTATTCCGGAGCCATGTTGGCGATGGTGGCGCGGTCGGGCAGGGACAGGTGGTCGAGGCCCGGACCATAGAATTCTACGAATTTTCCAACGACGCCCTGTTCGCGCAGCATCTGAACGATGCGCAGAACAAGATCGGTGGCGGTGATGCCTTCGGCCATTTCGCCGGTCAGTTTAAAGCCGACAACTTCGGGAATCAGCATCGATACCGGTTGGCCGAGCATGGCGGCTTCCGCTTCGATGCCGCCGACGCCCCAACCCAGGACGGCAAGGCCGTTGACCATAGTGGTGTGACTGTCGGTGCCGACCAGCGTGTCGGGATAGGCGACCGGATTGCCGCCGTTCACATCTGACGTCCATACCACTTGCGCCAGATACTCGACGTTGACCTGATGACAGATGCCGGTTCCCGGCGGCACGACTCGGAAATTATCAAAAGCCGTCTGACCCCAGCGCAGGAACTCATAACGTTCCTGATTGCGCTCAAACTCCAGCGCTTCGTTCTTGGCTTCTGCATCGGCGGTGCCGGAATAATCAATCATGACCGAATGGTCGATGACCAGGTCGACCGGAACCTGCGGGTTAATCTTTTGTGCATCGCCACCCAGCGCCACCATGGCGTCGCGCATGGCTGCCAGGTCGACGACGGCGGGAACGCCGGTGAAGTCCTGCATTAAGACACGCGCCGGACGATAGGCGATTTCGTTGTCTGAACGGCGGTTGGTCAGCCATCCGGCCATGCCCTTGACGTCATCGACGCTGACACTGCGGCCATCTTCCCAACGCAGCAGATTTTCCAGAAGCACCTTCAGCGAGAAAGGCAGCGTGCTGATATCGCCAAGGCCGGCGTCAGATGCCGCCTGAAGGCTGAAATAGTCATAAGCCGTGCCGTCAACATCAAGGCTGCGGCGGGTTTTCAGCGTGTCCTGGCCGTGTGCGGGCATGGGATTGTCTCCTGGCTGGCGAGTATTAATAGGTATTGAATGCAGTATATAGGGTTTTATCGTCCCCTCGTGAATGGGAAATCCCGTTTGTTTCTGTCGACTCAAGTGCCGATAGCGGCTTTTTTCGGCATTCGGTCACGATTGCCCTATTCTTGCCATACTCACCCCGTTTAATTCACCTCATGCGGATTTCCCGATTCGCGTATCCAGAGATCCCCTTCTCTGGTCCCCTTGAGAATCATATCGCCAGAGGGTCCCCCTCACTGGCGGTGTGAAGATTGCCTCAACTTGTCGGCCGGATTCGCTTTCGCGGTCCGGCCGATTTTTTTTAGGTTTGGCTGTTGGCTGCACTAAGGTACGTTTCCGGGAATGGATGAGGGTCTATGAACGATTTCAGCGGTAAGAATTTGGTATGTGTACGCGGCGAAAGAACCGTGTTTCAGGGACTCGACTTCAAACTAGAGTCCGGCGGAGCGCTGGTTCTGGTCGGCGCCAACGGCAGCGGCAAGTCGAGTCTGCTTAGATTGATGGCCGGATTGCTGCCCCCGGCAGAGGGAACCATTACCTGGAATGGCGAAGATACGACCGAAGACCCGGAAAGCCATGGCGGTCGGTTGCATTACGTTGGCCATCTGGATGCCGTCAAACCGGTGCTTGATGTTGCCGAAAACCTCGCCTTCTGGGCCGGGCTTCGCAGTGGCGGTGCGGTGATGGCGGCGCTGGAAGCGTTCGGTATCAGTCATTTGGCCGATGTGCCGGGGCGGTTCCTGTCAGCCGGTCAAAAGCGTCGGGTGTCGCTGGCCCGTATCGTCGTCAGGCCAGCCCCCCTATGGCTGCTAGATGAGCCGACGACGGCGCTCGATAAGGCAACCATTAAGAGGCTCGAAGGAACCATCGCCCGACATCGCGATGGCGGCGGTATGGTCGTTATATCGACCCACTCCGACATGGGGCTGGACGCCTTTCAGATGCTTGACCTTGGGGATTTTTCTTAAAATCATGTGCGATTTTATCAATATCATACGTCGCGACCTGCTTTTGGCCCTGCATCAGGGCATGGACTGGGTCATGGTGGTGATGTTCTTCATCATCGCCGTCGTGTTGTTCCCGTTCGGCGTCGGCCCGGAGCCGAATATTCTGGCCCGTATCGCCGCCGGCATTATCTGGGTCGCCGCCCTGTTGGCGTCGATGTTGTCCCTCGAACGCCTGTTTCAGACTGATTACGAGGACGGATCGCTGGAACTGCTGGTGCTGTCGCCGATGGCACTGGAATGGATTGTGCTCGCCAAGGTCATCGCCCACTGGCTGACCACCGGGCTGCCGTTGATTTTGGCTGCCCCCTTGCTGGCGGTGTTGCTGAATATGAACACCGACGGGTTTTTGATGTTGATCGCGGCATTGGCGCTGGGGACGCCAAGCTTAAGCCTGATCGGTGCCGTCGGGGCGGCATTGGTGCTGGGGTCGCGCCGTGGTGGGGTGCTGTTGTCGCTGTTGATCCTGCCGCTTTTCATCCCGGTATTGATCTTCGGGGTCGGGGCGGTTGATGCGGTCATCGGCGGTTTCGAGGCCCGCGCCCACATGCTGATATTGGGTGGATTAATGCTCGGTTCGCTGGCGCTCTGCCCATGGGCTGCAGCAGCAGCAGTGCGACAGGCTGTCGAATGATGCCGGACTACGTGACAACCTCTCCTGCAGGCGTTAAAACCATTTCTTCCTGGGAGCCATGATTTAAAGAAAATGTTACACCGATTCGCCAATCCGACCCGTTTCCTCCGTCTCGCCGATATCATCCAGCCGTGGATGGCCTGGGCTACCGTGCTGTTGATGGGGGCTGGCCTGTATATGGGCCTCGTCGTCGCACCTGCCGATTATCAGCAGGGCGAAAGCGTACGCATTATGTATGTGCATGTTCCGTCCTCGTGGATGGCGCTGTTTTGTTATACAGGCATGGCGATTTCAGCCGCCGTCGGTTTGATCTGGAAACACCCACTTGCCGACCTGATCGCCAAGTCGACCGCCCCCATCGGGGCGTCGTTTGCCTTTCTGTCGCTGTTGACCGGGTCGTTGTGGGGCAAGCCCATGTGGGGCACCTATTGGGTCTGGGATGCGCGGCTGACATCAATGCTGGTGCTGCTGTTTTTGTATCTGGGATATATGGCGCTGATCGAAGCCTTCGATGATCCGACCCGTGGCACCCGGGCGTCGTCGATCCTGGTGCTGGTTGGCGTCGTCAACGTGCCGATCATCAAGTTTTCCGTCGACTGGTGGAACACCCTGCACCAGCCGTCCAGTGTTTTGAAAATGAGCGGCCCCTCCATTGATGCCTCAATGTTGTGGCCGCTATTGCTGATGGCGCTGGCGTTCACCACCTATTACCTGTGGGTGATGTTGATACGGGTGCGCGCCGAAGTCGCAGCTAACCGTATTCGCAACTTGCGATTCCGCCAGGCCCGCGGACAGGGAGAAGACTGATGCAGGATTTTTTCGACATGGGCGGCTATGGGGCGTTCGTCTGGCCCTGTTATGCCGTCACCGCCGCGGTCATGATCGGCTTGTTGTTTCTCAGCATTAGAAAACAAAAATCTGTCGAGGCGTCCCTGGCGGCGCTGGAAGAAAAACATGAGGGTGCGGCCAAGTGAAACGCAAGCATAAGAGACTGTCGTTCGTCGGTCTGGCATTGTTGCTGATTGCAGCAGCAGCAGCATTGGTGCTGAACGCATATGAAGAAAGCATTGTTTTCTTCCACAGCCCGACCGATATCATTGAAAAGAAAGTCTCATCGGATCGCCGGTTGCGTCTGGGTGGCCTTGTCGAAGAAGACAGCGTCCAGAAAAAGGCCGACGCCGTGGTTGTGTTTAATGTTACCGACTTGAGCAATTCAGTCAGCGTGCGCTATCGTGGCATCCTGCCCGACCTGTTTCGCGAGGGCCAAGGCGTCGTCGCCGAGGGCATCTTCAAGGATGGCGTTTTCCAGGCTGACGAGGTGCTGGCCAAGCATGACGAGACCTATATGCCGCCGGAAGTCGCCGACGCGCTGAAGAAATCTGGCAAGTGGGACGCCATGGGCGAAGAAATGAAACGTCAGGGTCATACTCCGAAAGACTCGAAATAATGATAGCCGAAGCCGGACATTTTGCGTTGGTACTGGCGTTGTTCGTCGGCATCGTTCAGTCAACGGTGCCGATGGTTGGTGCGCATCGCGACAATACGATCTGGATGGCGATGGCGAAACCTGCCGCCATGTCGCAGTTCGCCCTGATTATCTTTTCCTTCGGTGCGCTGACCTATTCCCATGTGGTGTCTGATTTTTCAGTCGTTAACGTCTATCAGAATTCGCACTCTTTAAAACCGATGCTCTACAAGGTATCGGGCGTCTGGGGCAATCATGAAGGCTCGCTGCTTTTGTGGGTTTTGATCCTGACCGGGTTCGGTTCCGCCGTCGCCATGTTCGGCGGCAATTTGCCGCCCAGCCTGAAGGCCCGGGTGCTTGGCGTGCAGGCGATGGTGTCGGTTGGCTTTTACCTGTTCATGCTGCTGACCTCGAATCCGTTCGAGCGCATGTTCCCAGCCGCACTGGACGGACAGGATATGAACCCGCTTTTGCAGGACCCCGGTCTGGCGTTCCATCCGCCGTTTCTTTATCTGGGCTATGTCGGTTTTTCGATGGCCTTTTCCTTTGCCATCGCCGCCCTGATCGAAGGCCGTGTCGATGCCGCATGGGCGCGTTGGGTGCGTCCGTGGACGCTGGCCGCGTGGTCGTTCCTTACGATCGGCATCGCGCTTGGATCATGGTGGGCCTATTACGAACTGGGCTGGGGCGGTTGGTGGTTTTGGGACCCGGTTGAAAACGCCTCGTTCATGCCATGGCTGGCCGGAACTGCTTTGCTGCATTCGGCCATCGTCGTTGAAAAACGTGACACCATGAAGTCGTGGACGATTTTCCTCGCCATCCTCGCTTTTTCCATGAGCCTGTTGGGAACCTTCCTGGTTCGTTCCGGCGTTCTGACTTCGGTACATGCATTCGCCACCGACCCGGAACGGGGCGTCTTTATCCTGCTGTTATTGATGATCGTCATCGGTGGCTCGCTGGCCTTGTTTGCGCTACGCGCACCGGCGTTGAAAAGCACCGGCATGTTCAAGCCGATCTCGCGGGAAGGTGGATTGCTGCTGAACAATTTGGTGATGAGCACCGGTTGCGCCGTGGTTCTGTTGGGCACGTTGTATCCATTGTTTCTGGATGCAGTTGGCGGCGGCAAGGTATCGATCGGCCCGCCGTTCTTCAACGCCGTCTTTATTCCGCTAATGCTACCGATGCTGTTCGCCATGGGATACGGTCCGATGCTGTCATGGAAACGCGGCGATCTGGCAGGCGCTTCGAAGCGACTGATTGTGGCTTTTATCGCAACGGGCATTGCCGCCGCTGCGACAGTCGCAATCGCCGACGGCGGCCCGTTCTTCGGTATTATCGGCATGGCTATCGCCGTCTGGATGGGGGTATCGGTTCTGGTCGAAATGGCCGAGCGCATTCGGCTCTTCAAGGCGCCGGGCAAGGCGTTCGCACGCCTGATGCATCAGCCACGCGCGACATGGGGAATGACGCTGGCGCACCTGGGCATGGCCATGGCGATTGCCGGGATGGCCGGGGCCGGGGGCTGGAAAGCGGAAAGTATTCAGGTGATGAAGCCGGGCGAGACAGTTACCGTCTCTGGCTATGACTTTACCTTCGAAGGCGCGAAAAGCGGACGCGGGCCCAACTACACTATTATTCAAGGTGATTTTCAGGTGACTCGTGACGGTGAGCCCGTCGCCATGCTGCATGCGGAAAAACGCAACTATCCTGTGCGCCAGATGCCGACGACGGAAGCCGCCATTCATACCTTAATGACAGGCGATCTGTACGCCGTTATCGGCGATTCCGAGGGCAACGAAGGCGGTTTCGTCACTCGTATTTACTTCAATCCGCTGGTCGTCTGGATGTGGATCGGCTCGCTGTTCATGGTTGTTGGCGGCACAATCAGCGTTTCGGACCGGCGTTATCGCATCGGCGCACCAACGGCCCGGCAGTCCAAATCGGGTAAGTCGGCTGAGGCGGCTAGCGCATGAAGCGGCTGGCCTACATGGTGCCGCTGGCGGTGTTTCTGGTGCTCGCAGGATACTTCGCGGTTGGCTTGAAGCTGAACCCCAGGGATCTGCCGTCGGTGCTGATTGATCAACCGGTTCCGGCCTTTGATCTTAAACCGATCAAGGGCAAGGCGCGCGGCTTTTCCAGCGAGGATTTGAAGGGCCATGTGACGCTGGTCAATGTGTTTGGCTCGTGGTGCGTGGCCTGTGTCGCCGAACATCCGACACTGATGGAAATCGCCAAGCTGAACCTGGTGCCGGTTTTCGGCATCGACTGGCGTGAAAAAGACCCTGATGCCGGACCGAAATGGCTGGCCCGGCATGGTGATCCTTATACGCTGGTCGGTGACGACCCGGACAGCAAGGCGGCCATCGCCTTTGGCGTCTATGGCGCACCGGAAAGCTTTATCGTCGATCGTCGTGGCTTCATTCGTTACAAGCACACAGGCGTCATCGATGCAGATAACTGGTCGGCGACGCTGTGGCCGTTGATCCAGGAGCTTCGCAAACAATGAGAATGATTTTGTTGCTGTTGGCGATGATGCTGGCGCTGCCAGCGCACGCCGTCGAGCCGAGTGAGATGCTGAAAGATCCGGCGCTTGAGGCCCGTGCGCGTGAGGCCAGCAAGAACCTGCGCTGTGTGGTTTGCCAAAACCAGTCGATTGATGAATCCAATGCCGAGCTGGCACGCGATATGCGCGTGCTGGTGCGGGAACGGATTTTGGCCGGGGACAGCAACGCCGACGTCATCGACTATATGGTCTCGCGTTATGGCGATTATGTCCTGCTCGACCCGCCGTTCAAGACGACGACCTATGTGTTGTGGTTCGGCGCGCCATTGATCGTCGGCATCGGCATTCTGGTTGCCGTCGTCTTTTATCGCCGCCGCCCCGAAGAAGCACTGCAAACGAAGGTCGCCAAGCTGAGCGCGGCGGAAGAGAAACGGCTGCAGAAATTGCTCGAGGATGACGAGGCATGATGCCCGATACCCTGCAATTATGGCTGGTCATGGCGGCTTTAAGCATCGCGGTGCTGCTTTACATCCTGATGCCGTTGATCCGACCACGCGGCGGCGCGAATGCGGCGCGCGAGGCCTATGATATCAACGTTTACAAGGACCAACTGAAAGAAGTTGAGCGCGACCTTGAGCGCGGCTTGTTGGGTGACGATGCGGCAGAGGCCGCGCGTATGGAAATCAAACGTCGCCTGTTGGCCGCTGATGCTGCCGTGTCGAAAAAGGTAAAAACACCGGAGGCAAAATCCGGCATGGTGCTGATTGTGGCGCTGGCCGTTTTCGTTCCTGTCGGTGCGGTGCTGATGTATCTGGACCTTGGCAGTCCCAACGCGCCGGACCAGCCATTGGCGGAACGCACGGCGTCTGCTCCGGCCATGAGTCAGGAAGAGACAAAGCGCCGGACAAGCCTTGCCAATGCGGTGGCATCGCTGGTGGAAAAGCTGAAGGAAAACCCGGGCGACGTTCGGGGCTGGACCCTGCTGGGGCGTAGCTATGCGTCAATGGAACAATATGGAAAATCCGCCGGGGCTTACGGTAAGGCTTATGAACTGAGCGACGGTGACCCGAAAATCGGCGTCAGTTACGCCGAAGCTATGGCCTTCGATGCCCGCACGATGATTCCGCAGAAAGCAGTCGAAGTCTTGGGCGCGGTGTTGCTGCGCGATCCGAATGACCCAAAGGCGCGATATTACATGGCGCTGGCCAAGGCTCAGAAAGGCGATGGCGAAGGTGCCATGCGCGACTGGGTCAATCTGGCGGTGACGTCGGGTGCTGACGATCCATGGATGGGGCTGGTCAATCAGCAGATCGAACGGGCAGCGGAAAAATTCGGCCTCAATCCGGCCGATTTCATGCCCACCCAATCGGCACCGACTTTCCAGCGGCCTTTCCCGCAATCCAGACCGCAACCGTCGATGCAGTCGGGTCCGAGTCGTGCCGATATGGACGCTGCGGCCCAGATGACTGATGAACAGCGCCAGCAGATGATTCAGTCCATGGTCGATGGACTGGCCGAACGTCTTCGGAAAAATCCCGACGACAAGCAAGGCTGGCTGCGGTTGGAGAGGGCCTATCGGGTGCTGGGTGATGCGGCTAAAGCCGACGATGCGGCAGCCCGGGCGGCAAAGCTTCCCTGATCCTCGTTGGGCGGCACGCGCCGCGGCCCTACCCTGATGGGTGTTGCCCTTTCCTCTGTATATTAGCTAAACATAAATAACAAACGGGCGCAGAGCCGCATCGCAACCCCAACACAGAGAGTTTTTTTACTCATGTCACAGTTTAAAACCATTGATGATCTTGATGTCGCCGGTAAGCGCGTGCTTGTGCGTGCCGATTTGAATGTCCCCATGAAGGACGGCAAGGTGACGGACAGCACCCGTATCGACCGCACTGTTCCGACCTTGACCGAATTGACCGGTAAGGGCGCACGCGTCGTTGTCATGACCCATTTTGGTCGCCCCAAGGGACAGGTGGTTGCGGAAATGAGCTTGGCCCCGGTGGCCGAGGCGTTGTCCAAAGCCTGTGGCAAGCCGGTCGGCTTCGCCACTGATACTGTCGGCGACAGCGCCCGTCAGCTTATCAGCGAGATGAATGACGGCGACATCGTGATGCTGGAAAACCTGCGTTTCAATCCGGGCGAGGAAGCAAACGACAAGGATTTCACCGCCGAGCTGGCGACGCTGGGCGATGCCTATGTAAGTGACGCGTTCTCATGTTCGCATCGGGCCCATGCCTCGACCGAAGGGCTTGCGCATCTGATGCCGGCCGCTGCGGGTCGGTTGATGCAGGTCGAAGTCGAATCCCTGGCGGCTGCGCTGGAAATCCCGACTCCGCCGGTCGCTGCCGTTGTTGGTGGTGCCAAGGTGTCGACCAAGATGGAAGTGCTCGGCAATCTGGCCTCGAAGGTCGATGTGCTGATTATTGGCGGCGGCATGGCCAACACATTCTTGTTTGCGCAAGGCATTGATGTTGGTAATTCGCTGTGCGAACAGGACATGGCCGATCAGGCCCGCGGCATTCTGGAAACCGCCGAGAAGGCTGGCTGCGACGTGGTCTTGCCCGTCGATGGCGTAGTGGCGCGTGAATTCAAGGAAGGTGCCGAGTGTGAAACCGTTGCCCTTGATGCCATTCCGTCCGACGCCATGATGCTCGACATCGGTCCGAAATCAATCGACGAGGTCACGGCGAAATTGGAGACCTGCAAGACCGTTGTCTGGAACGGCCCGTTCGGCGCGTTCGAAATTCCGCCCTTCGACAAAGGCACCAACGCTGCCGCTCAGGCTGCCGCCAAGCTGACAAAGGAAGGCAAAATGACAAGTGTTGCCGGTGGCGGTGATACTGTTGCGGCCTTGGCCCATGCGGGTGTCAGCGATGACTTCTCGTACATTTCGACGGCTGGTGGTGCTTTCCTGGAATGGATGGAAGGCAAGCAGCTTCCTGGCGTTGAAGTTCTGCGTAAGTAACAGACAGACCCGTACCCTTTAAGAAGCGTCCGGCTCGTCTTTACGGGTCGGCGCTTCATCCGGGGACAATTGACCATCCATACGCAACACCAGTTGATCAAGCATGCCGCGCAGGTTTTCCGACTGTTCAAGCAGTTCGGTGGTGACCGTCAGCGCCTCGACTGACGATGAACGGGCGATATCCAGTGCCGCTTTGCGGGCCTCCAGAATAACCGTGGCGATATCGCGGATCGTCCATGTCGCCTTTCCGGCCGCTGTGCGAATAATGTCGAAGCGGCGAATGATAGCGTCGCTGGCAGCAGACCGGTCGTCGCCCCCTTGCAATACCATCAGATCGGACATCTGGTTAGGCATGTCGACGACCAGCATGCCGGCCTGTTCGCCGATGCTGGCGATCAGGGCTTCAATATCGTCAATGCCGGAAATGGCATCGCCCAGATTGCGGATCAGGATGCCGGTTCGTTCCGCATCCAGCGCCGCCTGAGTGACGTTTTCTGAAGACTGCGCGACCCGCTGGCTAACCAATGAGATGCTTTCCAGCGGCATCGGTACGGGCGCGGGATCCGGTTCCGATTGCAGTATGGGCTCGTGCGTGACATAGGCTGGCGGCATATCCTGCTGAACGGTATGAGAACTGCCGATATCGTTCTTGGTCGCTTCGATGACGGCGCGTAACAGTTCGACCTCGTCGACGGCGGCCTGCCCCTTGTCCAGTTCCAGCTTCATGGATTCCAGATCGCGGCGCAGCCATGCGGCTTCGGCTGTGGCGGCCTCGCCGCGCTCGACTTCCGTGCGGGCTTTTTCCAGACTTTCCTTCAGTCGGTTGGTTTCGCTCAGGATTTGTTTCAGCCCAGAGAAGGCGCGCGCGATGTCGCCGGTTTCATCCTGATTGCCAAGTCCGGCGATGGAGAAATCCGTTCTTCCGGCGATCAATCGTCGACCGGCGCTGGCAGCCGACATAACCGGGACGGTGATTGATCGGATAATCATCATTCCCGACAGCATCAGGATCAACAACAGGGCCGCCGTGCCGGTGGCGATCAGGGTCCGATGGGTGTCCAGCAGGCGGGTTTCGGTGGCGATCGCCTGGTTCAGATGCTGATCGGTGAAGTCATGAATGCCTTCAAGACTGGGAGTCATATAGGACAGGATTTCACTGCCCCGCTCGGCCGGAGTCTCCCGTATCAGTCGGGCCTTGGCGTATGCCGTCAGGCTGGTTTGATAGACATCTATCAGCCCCCGCATGGAAATTTTTTCATCTTCTTCGAGCGGCATCGTCGAGAGCAATTGACGGAATTCCTGCCACAGGGTCTCGATACGGGCCAGCGGTTCAGACAGACCGTCTTCGATGAAGGCCAGTTCTGCGGTGCGCATGGCGGTGATGGTTTCATTCAGGCCGAACATCTGGGTCTTGGCGACGCGGCGTTCGATGTTGCGCGCGGCTGTTCGCAATGCGACCTCAAGCCCGGTCAGGTCTGGTGGCTCGACGACCGTTGCCTCGGCGGGCTTGTTCATTGTTTCCGAATACTGGGCCAGTGCCTCGCTCAGGGTGGAAATGGATTCCCGGACCGGGCCAATGTCATCGCGCTGGTATAATGAATCGAGCAGGCGGACGACGCGTGTTGTGTCGGGCGATGCTTCGGCGCGGATCCGCCAGACATCGGCTTTGACACTGCTGACAATCCTTGCCAGTTCGTAGGCCCGGGACAGGTCGGCCCGTCCGTTATTCAGTTCCCGGTCCACATGGAACAGGCCAAAACCAGCAGCCAGAAGCGCCGTAATCCCAACCAGTACAAACAGGCTGGAACGGGTCGAAAGGCCGATATCACCCATGAAAGTTCGCTCGTGCGAGGCCCTTTCGGGATGCGCCTGAGCCACTTGGGGGCTGGCCCTGCCTGACATAGATTCGACGGGATGTTCAGTTTCCGACATCTGCTTCTCGATTCTCTGTTGTGATAACTGCCCGGGTAATAAAGATATTATATAACAGAATCAGAGCGTTGTGGTCAAAAGTTAGATTAAAGGGTGCTGTTGGGTTTCCCAATGGGGCGTTATATGCCATAATTCCTGCGCGGCAGAATGCCGGTGGCCCAACCGAATGTTGGGTGCAGAAACAGAAAGGATGAAGAGAATGGCTATACACCCGGTCGTCGGACCGGCGAACTTCAATTTGGCTGTAGAGTCGCTACGACAGACTCTTCGGCAAGAGAAGGACGCATCGACGGCCTTATCCCATGCAATACAGGCCCCGAGTCAAGGTGGGCACAGGCAAGACGAAGGAAACGCGATTCCGGATCGGAATCTCGGCATCCACGTTAACACCCGCGCCTAACTAGACCCGGAGACGCCTCTACAGGGCAAGCCGGCGACAGCTGGCAGTATGCTGGTATCGTCGGTTTGTCCCTGGGGTATGGGTAGGTAGATAGCCAAAAAGACAAAGAATTTTGATGAACTAGGCATTTTTTGCCTGCTTTACAGATTCCGTTAACCATTTGCGGCCAAGGTGGGGACCATGAATTCATTGACCCCCATATCACCGCGCACGATCGCCCTGACGTCGGACCGTCCGCGCGGATATCAGTCCGCCGATCAGGTCAATAACAGGGCTGCCGTCACCAGTGCCAATGAAAGTCCACAAGAACGCAGGGCAATAACACGTCTGGACAAGGCGCTGGACGCCAAGAAGCCACCGGCGACGGACGTGCCGCGCGGCTACTATCTGGATATCCAGGTTTGATTTTCTGAATACATTTTATGGCGGGCATCGTTTCCCGCCACCCGATTACCCTGTTATACTGCCCCGAGAATACTAAGAATAAACAGGGTAGGTGCATGAGGAATAGCTGGAAATATTGGGGAATGGCGTGTCTGGCAGCCGCCATGACGGCGCTGCTGACGGCAGGCCCCGTGCTGGCGGCAGAGAAAAAGACCAAAACCAAGATCCTGAAATACGACAAGGACGGTCGCGTCATCGGCTATGAATCCTCGGATATTAAGAACAAGGACAAAGCTGGAACGTCGGCGAAATCGAAAAGTTCCAAGTCCAAATCGGCCAAGTCCAAATCCGCCAGATCACGGATCAAGGGGCCGATTTTCGATCCTGATACGGCGTTCGAAAAGGGCGAGGTCATTGTCATTGATCCACCGTCGGGCTTCTCGTCCGGCATTCGCAGCCTTGGCTTCTCCGTGATCGAGACGGTCAACATTACCGAGCTTAAAATGGTCGTCATGCGAGTGAAGACGCCAGCGGGAATGTCCGTGCCGAAGGCGATCAAGACCCTGCGCAGCCGCTATCGCGGCCTTGATATCGATGCCAACCACCAGTTTGACCCATCTGCCGGTGTCGAATTCCCAAAAAAAGTCGCCCGTGCCCTGATTCGTTGGAACAAGGTTCCCAAGGACTGCGGAAAGGGCGTTAAGCTGGGGATGATTGATGCCGGTGTTGATGTCAGCCATCCGGCACTCAAGGGTCAGGATGTGACTTTCAAATCGTTCCACAAGAAGGGCCGTAAGGCTGGACCCAAGGTCCACGGCACATCGGTCGCCGCGATCATGGTTGGGCGTCCCGAATGGGGCGGCCTGTTGCCCGGGGCGACGTTGAAGGCCGCCAACATGTTCGAGATCGATGAGAATGGTCGCAAGGTCGGCAACGCTATCGGCCTTTTGAAAGCCGCCAACTGGCTGATTTCACAAAAGGTGGACATTATTAATTTGAGCGTCGCCGGAGCCAACAACAAGGTACTGAAGCGTATCTTCGACAAAGCCCAGAAAAGCAGGATGGTGATGGTGGCCGCCGCTGGAAATTGGGGGCGTTCCGACAAACCCGCTTATCCAGCCGCCTACAAGGGCGTCGTCGCGGTGACGGCTTTGAGCATGGACGGCCTGATTTATTCGAAAGCCAACACCGGCCCTTACATTGATTTCGCCGCACCGGGTGTGCGTGTCTACACCGCCGTTCCTGGCGGCGGCGGGCGGCTGCAAAGCGGCACCTCGTTTGCGACGCCGTTTATTTCGGCGGTTATGGGGTTGGAAATATCCAGGGGCAAGGCGCGCAATGCATCGAGCCTGAACAAGATACTGAAAAAATATTCCAAGGACCTTGGCGTCCCCGGCCGTGATGCTGTCTTCGGCTGGGGCTTCGTGAACGTGAAGCCAAAATGCTAAGGCCCTGAATTTTCATGAAAAAACCGGACCCGCAAGGGCCCGGTGAGTTCAACAGGGAAGTTATCACTCGTCCGGGAGCAGAGGGGGGAAGGGAAATGCTCCCTGAACGATGGACATATTGTCGCAAAATAATCGTTTCGGTTCAGTGACGACCATCACACCTGTGTATATTTCTTTTTTACAGACCGACCAATGCCCGGGCGAAATCACCAGCATCGAACGGCTGCATGTCTTCGATGCCTTCACCAACGCCGATGGCATGGACAGGCAGTCCAAATTTTTCGGCCAGCGAGACAATCACGCCGCCCCGCGCCGTGCCGTCCAGCTTGGTCATTATCAGGCCGCTGATCTGAACGCTGTCGGCAAAGGCCTGAACCTGTGAATGGGCGTTCTGGCCGACCCCGGCATCAAGCACCAACACGCAGTCGTGCGGCGCGGTCTCATCAATCTTGCGAATGACCCGGATGATTTTTTCCAGCTCGGCCATCAGGTCAGATTTGTTCTGCAATCTCCCGGCGGTGTCGATCAGCAGGACATCGGCCTCGGCAGCGCGCGCCGCCTCAAGCGCCTCATAGGCAAGTCCGGCGGCATCGGCACCGGTGTTGGCGGTAATGACGTCGGCTCCGCAACGCTCGCCCCAGACCTGTAGCTGCTCGACCGCGGCGGCGCGAAAAGTATCGCCTGCGGCCAGCATGACCTTATTGCCCTGATCGGCCAGCTGTTTGGCCAGCTTGCCGATGGATGTCGTTTTACCGCTGCCGTTGACACCACAAACCAGAACCACGTGTGGATTCTTGTCGGTTTTGATGGCGAACGGGACCGCGACGGGTTTTAGAATTTCTTCCATTTCGGCGGCCAAGGCATTCAGGATTTCATCGGAGTCCATGTCTTTGTCGAAACGTGTGCGGGCGATACCAGCGGCGATTTTTGTTGCCGTCGCGGCGCCTAAGTCGGCGGTTATCAGCAGTTCTTCCAGTTCTTCCAGCGCGTCCGAATCAAGCTTGCGCTTGTTGAACAGCCCGGTAATACCACCGCCCAGCTTCGATGATGATTTGCCCAGGCCCGATTTAAGACGGCCGAGCCAGCCTTTGCCTTCTGTCTCGTTCATGTGGCGGCTCCGGCAAGCAGGGCGGTCTCGTCGATAGACTGGATGCGTGCACGGGTGATGGTGCCGACGGGGGCATCGAAGGTCAGTTTGACCGGGGCGAAATGACGGGAATGACCCTTGCGCCCGGCTTCGATCAAAACCTCGGCCTCGGTGCCGACACAGGTCTTGAAATAGGCCATTTGTGCGGCTTGCCCGGCGTCGCGCAGTCGGGCGGCGCGGTCACGCACAACATTACCGGGGACGCTGGGCATTTTTGCCGCCGCCGTTCCCGGTCGGGCCGAATAGGGAAAGACATGCAGATAAGTCAGCATCATATCTTCGATCGCAGACAGGGTGTTGTTGAACATATCATCTGTTTCGGTTGGGAACCCGGCAATCAGGTCGACACCAAAAACCACATCGGGTCGGGCTTTCCGCGCGCGTTCGATAACGTCCATGGCGTCAGTTCGGCTGTGACGGCGTTTCATGCGTTTCAGCACCATGTCGTCGGCGGCCTGTAGGCTCAGATGCAGATGCGGCATGAAGCGGTCTTCATCGGCCAACAGCCGATAGATATCGTCGTCGATGGCCGCCGGGTCCAGCGAGCTCAGGCGCAGACGTTTCAATTCTGGAACCTGTTCGAGAATCATTGCGGCCAATGACCCCAAAGTCAGGCCGCAAAAGTCGTAAGATGAAATATCAACACCGGTCAGGACTACTTCGGCATGGCCGTTTTCAACCATGGTCCTGACCTGCCGGATAATGCGGTCGGACTCGATGCTGCGATTGGGGCCGCGGGCATAGGGAATGATACAGAACGTGCAGCGATGGTCACAGCCCTGCTGGATCTGCACAAAGGCGCGGGTCCGTTCCTGAAAACCTGAAATCATCGGAACTTCCAGCGCACCCGGCTCCATAATGTCAGATACCTCGACGGTGGGGCCGTCGCCGGTGAGTATGCGGGGGTCCAGTTTTTCGGCGTTGCCGACGACCCGGTCGACCTCTTCCATATCGGCAAAGGTTTCCGGGCTGATTTGTGCGGCACAACCGGTGACAATCAGTCGTGCCTCGGGATTGTCACGGCGTAACTTGCGAATGGTCTGACGCGCCCTGCGTTCGGCCTCTGTGGTAACGGCACAGGTGTTGATGATGATGGCGTCGTTGATGCCGTTTTCTGTCAGGCCGGCCCCTATCATTTCAGATTCCAGCGTATTCAGGCGGCAGCCCATGGTTATGACGCGGGGGGAATTAACGCGGTTATCTGACATGCCGTTCAGCCTAGCAGGGATGGGTCGATAACGCCGGAATAACTGACGGCGACAGGCCCCGTCATGGCGACATTGCCGTCGGCCATCCATTCGATTTGCAGGGTGCCGCCGGGCAACACCACGTCGGCCGTCCGTCCAGTCAGACCGCGACGGTTGGCAGCGACAAGTGCTGCACAGGCACCGGAACCGCAAGCCTTTGTTTCGCCAACACCGCGTTCCCAGACGCGCAAACGGATTTCTGTTTCAGATACAATCTCGGCGACACCAATATTGGCGAATTCGGGGAACATCTTGTGATGTTCAAGCGCCGGCCCATGGACTGCCAGATCGACGGCTTTGGTGTTGTCGACAAAAAATACGGCGTGCGGATTGCCGACGTTGATGCCGACCGGGTCCAGCAAGTCGCCAGACCCAATGCCAAGATGCAAGGTGTCAATGGCCTCAGATGTCGGAATGTCGCGCCAGTCCAGTCGTGCCGGGCCCATATCGACGGTAATCAGACCATCATCGGACGCCTCGGCATCCAGCAGTCCGGCCCGGGTTTCAATGATAACGTGGGTACGGTTGTTTTCTGCCATCAAGACAGAGGCGACGCACCGGGTCGCATTGCCGCAAGCCTCAACTTCGCTGCCGTCGGCATTCAGGATGCGCATGAAGGCATCTGCGTGTTCGTCGCGCCCGGCCTCAATCAGGATGAGCTGATCACAGCCGATACCCTGATTGCGGTCAGCAATGGCCTTGGCGCGTTCAGCCGTCACATCGAAGGCGCGTGCGCGTGCGTCGATAACGACGAAGTCGTTACCAATACCGTGCATCTTGGTGAATTCAATCGGTTCCATGGTGCGTAATATGTCCTTCCGAGAGCGGAAGTCCAGTTTTTAGCGATGCGCGTCGAAGAAGGCGCGCATGTGAAAGCGGGCCTGTGGCTCTGAATAGGCGACATCGGTGCCGATGGGGCAGGCGCGACGGGCAAGACATCCGGCTTTGAAACAGGCCTCGCCGTGATCACCGGCCAGATGGCTTGTGCAGGCGGCGACGTTAAGGTGGCCTGAGGCAAAGGCCTCGACGGGACAGGCAACGAGGCAGGGTTTTTCTGTGCAATCGTCACACGGCGATGCGCTGGTCGATGGCTCTGGCAGGGCTAGATCGGCATCAACATGAAGGGCCGCACGATAGCCGTGCCACAAACCGAATTCGGTATGGATAAGGGGGCCGATGGGCGAGGGGTGCGCGTTGCCGCTGGTCAGTGCCCAGCGCTGGAATGGATGATACGGTGGCCCGTCAAAGGGGAACAATGCTTCTATCGGAACGCTGAATCGTTCATGCAGGCTGTCTGTGATCGCCGTAATTCGCTCCCGGGTCCATGTGTCCAATGGATCAGTAGTGTCGGGTTTCTCATCGCAAAACACGGGCCACATATCGACCCCTGTGTTGCCGACAAGGATCAGCGTTCCGCCCGCCTCAAGACCTGCTGTTGTGGACGTCAGTCCGCCAAAAACCTTAAAACCCGCCGCGTCCATGGCATCGCTGATGTCGGAAAGTTCCATAGGTCTACTATAGCGGAGGCCTGGCAAGCCAAGTCAAGCGGGTGGAAAACTTAAAATTCTCGAGATCCTGTGGCGACAGACTTCAGCAGCGACAACACGCTCTTTCGTGTCTCGTCATCGGTAATGTTGTAATAGGCACGAACCAGCTTCAGGGCTTCGTCGCCGGGATAATTCTCAGGTGCCAGGGATTGCATAATTCCCGCGTCGTCGCCGATGCCGTCAAAAAAATAGGATATGCGGACATCCAGAACCTGGGCCAGATTCTGTAATTGCTCCAACGAGACTATGGCCGCTCCCGCCTCTAGCCCCTGTGTCGTTCCATACGGGACCTGGATAGCGTCATCGATATCATCGACGGTTCGTTTTAGCTGACGGCGTCTGGCGGCCAACTGCTTGCCAATATGACGGTCGATGATGCCGGATTCCGGTGGGAGTGATTTTTTGCTCATGGTGTCTCTGACAGGTCTGGGAATAGCAAGGGTGTTTTATATACTTATAGGTGTTATTGAAAGATGGATACTACTATAAGAATTTATCATGCAGGACCGTTGAAACCAAGCTGAAAGCGGGATTTGCCCCGTTGGTCTTACATTTCCGCGACAACGCTGCTTGACTTGTCCCCGTATCGTCCATATTGTCCGCGCCCGAAGATACAAGTTCAGACGCACCATGACTTTTCAACGCCTCATGGGGCGCCGCCAGTCCGCGAGTTTCGCGCACTGGCGCTTTTTGGTTTGGAACATATGCGATGTTTGACAGCCTGACCGGCAAACTGGGCGAGATATTCGATGGACTGACGCGGCGTGGTGCGCTTGCGCCGGAAGACGTCGAACTCGCCATGCGCGAAGTCCGCGTCGCTTTGTTGGAAGCCGACGTATCCTTACCATTGGTCAAGGACTTCATCGCCAAGGTCGAGAAAAAGGCTCTTGGGGCAGAGATTCTGCGCTCGGTAACGCCGGGTCAGATGGTCGTCAAGATCGTCCACGACGAACTGGTTGAGCTTCTGGGTGGTGGTTCTGAAGAAGGAGTGTTGCCGTCGGTCAATACCAGCGGCATCAATCTGGCGGGCACCGCACCGGTGGCGGTGTTGATGGTAGGTCTGCAAGGCTCTGGTAAAACGACGACCAGTGCCAAGTTAGGCCTGCGCATCCAGAAGCGCGAAAAGAAAAAAGTTCTGATGGCGTCTCTCGATATTAATCGCCCGGCCGCCCAGCAACAGTTGGCCGTTCTGGGCGAACAGGCCGATGTGGCAAGCCTGCCCGTGGTTATGGGCGAACAGCCCGTCGCCATCGCTAATCGGGCCATGGATACCGGACGCCGCGAGGGCTTCGACGTGGTTATTCTCGATACCGCCGGTCGTCTGCACATTGATACTGAACTGATGTCGGAAGTGTCCGCTGTCAGCGCTGCGGTTAACCCAATCGAGACATTACTAGTGACCGATGCCATGACCGGTCAGGACGCGGTCAACATTGCCCGCGAATTCAGCGACAAGGTCGGCATTACCGGTATCGTTCTGACCCGAGTCGATGGCGATGCGCGCGGCGGTGCGGCGCTTTCCATGCGGGCCGTCAGCGGCCAGCCGATCAAGTTGATGGGTGTTGGTGAAAAACTCGACGAGCTTGAGGCCTTCCAGGCCGAACGGGTCGCCGGCAGCATCCTTGGTCAGGGCGACGTTGTCGGCCTGGTTGAAAAGGCCGCAGAGGTCATCGAGCAGGAAGATGCCGAAAAACTCGCCAAGAAAATGATGAAGGGGAAGTTCACCCTGGATGACATGGCGGCGCAACTGGATCAGGTCTCGAAAATGGGCGATGTCGGCGGCCTGCTCGGCATGCTGCCCGGTGCGGCGAAAATGAAAAAGCAGATTGCCGAAGCCAACATTGATGACAAACAGATTGCGCGGCAGCGGGCGATTTTATCGTCCATGACGCCCCAGGAAAGAAACAAGCCGAAAACCCTGAACGGTTCCAGACGGCGGCGCATTGCGTCGGGTTCGGGAACCACGGTGCAAGACGTCAACCGTCTGCTAAAGCAGTTCAAGCAGATGGGCGTGATGATGAAGAAAATGGGCAAGATGGGTAAAAAAGGAATGCTCGGCGGAATGCCGCCGGGAATGCCGCCCGGCATGATGCCGCCCATGCGTTAATTGAAGAGCGTTAAAGAATTTTGATGAAACCAACCACTTTGAATAAATATCAAGTCTCTAGATAAAGGAAGTAACGAAACTATGTCTTTGAAAATCAGATTATCCCGTGGCGGTGCTAAAAAGCGTCCTTACTACCACATTGTCATCGCCGATTCCCGCAGCCCGCGCGACGGCCGCTTTATTGAACGTGTCGGCAGCTACAACCCGATGGTTCCCAAGGATCATGCCGAACGCCTGAACGTTAAAGAAGACCGCATCGCACATTGGAAGGGCGTTGGCGCCCTGCCGACCGATCGCGTTGCCCGTCTGTTCAGTGGCATCGGCCTGGGCGAAGCGCCGAAGGTCAACGAGCAAACCAAACAGCATCTGCCGCGCGCTAAAACCGTAGAGCGCATGCAGGAAGCTGAAGCCGCTGCCAAGGAAAAGGAAGCCGCCGCTGCCACCGCCGCTGAAGAAGCCGCCGGTGCTCCTGCAGAAGAGGCTCCGGCTGAAGCTGCTGCCGAAGAAGCGGCGCCTGCGGTCGACGATAAGCCTGAAGAGGCTCCTGCAGAAGAGGCTCCGGCTGAAGCTGCTGCCGAAGAAGCTCCGGCAGAAGAAGCAGCACCTGCGGCCGACGATAAGCCTGAAGAGGCTCCGGCAGAAGAAGCTGCTGAAGAAGTGCCCGCGGAAGAAGACAAGGCCTAAAGACGATGGCCAAAGGCCCGGCCAGCGACCTGATCTGTGTCGGCGCTGTCACCGGGCCTAGAGGCCTGAAGGGCGAGGTCAAGGTCAAGACCTTTACCGCAACGCCCAAGGCAATCGGTGATTACGGCGACGTCTGGGATGAAGCGGGCGAAAGGTCTTTCACGATCCGGGTGACCGGCAATGCAAAGGGCGACGGCGTAGTGCTGGCGCGTTTGGGCGGTGTTGATGATCGAAACGCCGCCGAAGCCATGAAGGGTGTACGTCTTTATGTGCCAAAGACGATGCTGCCGGAACCGGATGAAGACGAGTACTACTTCGCCGACCTGATCGGCCTCAGGGCCGAGACGGAAGACGGAGAAGACTTCGGCAAGGTAGCGGCGGTTAATGACTTTGGTGCCGGGCCGGTTATTGAAGTCGGTGGTGGCGAGGTCGGGTCAGTGATGCTGGCTTTTACCAAAGCCATTGTCCCGGTGGTTGATTTGCAAGGTGGCAGGATCGTTATTGCACCCCCCGATGGGTTGTTCGATCCGGTCAGCGAAGAGGAGATGGCTGAGCAGGCGGAGCAAGGCGAATGACAGACGCGAAGCCATGTAAGAAGCCGTGGAAAGCGACGGTTCTGACGCTCTATGAGGATATGTTTCCGGGTCCCTTGGGCCAGTCGCTGGCGGGACAGGGTCTGAAAGATGGCATTTGGTCGCTGGAAACTGTGGACATTCGCGGCTTTGCGAGCGATAAACACCGCTCCGTGGACGATACACCCTTCGGGGGTGGCCCGGGAATGGTGATGAGGGCCGATGTTGTCGATGCGGCGATAGGCTCGCAAATGGCGGAAAACAAAGGTTTTCCGTTGATTTATTTGTCCCCCCGGGGGCGACCGTTGACCCAAAAACGGGTCCGCGAGTTGGTATCCGGGCCGGGGCTGATTTTGTTGTCGGGGCGTTTTGAAGGCGTCGACGAAAGAGTTTTAGAGGCACGCAACGTCGAAGAGGTCAGCCTCGGCGATTTTGTTTTGTCCGGCGGTGAAATTGCCGCCATGGCGCTGATTGATGCCTGCGTCAGGTTGTTACCGGGTGTCATGGGGTCCAAGGACTCCGGCGCAGAAGAGAGTTTTGAGAAGGGGTTGCTCGAATACCCCCATTATACCCGACCACGAGAGTGGCAGGGTCACGAGGTCCCGGAGGTTCTGCTGTCAGGCGACCACGGGAAAATCAAGGCTTGGCGCAGGGCCGAAGCCGAACGGATTACGAAACAACGGCGACCCGACCTGATGGCCGGGGCCGTTAGAGAAGAAGACTGAAGGATAGTTAAGATGAACGTCATTGAAGAAATTGAAAAAGAACAACTGGCGAAACTGACCGCCGACAATCAGGTGCCCGAATTTGCTGCCGGTGACACGCTGAAGGTCAACGTCAAGGTCGTCGAAGGAACGCGTGAGCGCGTGCAGGTTTACGAAGGTGTTTGCATCGGTCGCAAGAACGCCGGGCTGAATTCTTCGTTCACGGTTCGCAAGATTGCGTCCGGCGAAGGCGTCGAGCGTGTGTTCCCGCTGTACTCGCCGAATATTGCTGGCATCGAAGTGATGCGCCGTGGCGATGTTCGTCGTGCCAAGCTTTACTATCTGCGTGGCCGCACCGGTAAATCGGCTCGTATCGCCGAAAAGACCGATGGTTTCGCAGGCAAGCTGACCTCGGCAGCCAAGGCTGCTGCGGCGGAAGTCAAGGCCCAGGCAAAAGCCGAAGCCAAGGCCAAGCCGAAGAAGGGCAAGAAGGCGAAAGCCGAGCCCAAGGCTGAACCTAAGGCTGAAGCGGCTGCCCCTGAGGAAAGCAAAGCGGAAGAATAAGCCGCTCTCTGACGGAAAGTTAAAGACCATGCCCAAGACTCTGTTCGACAAGATCTGGGAAAGTCACGTCGTCGATGTGTCCGACGACGGCGGCTGCCTGATTTACATTGACCGCCATCTGGTTCACGAAGTGACCAGCCCACAAGCCTTTGAAGGCCTGGCCAAAGCCGGGCGCAAGGTGCATCGCACGGACGCCACGCTGGCGGTCGCCGATCACAACGTGCCGACGTCGGACCGGGCTGGCGGCATCAGTGATGACGAGTCTCGTATTCAGGTCGAAACCCTGGAAAAAAACTGCGCCGATTTCGGCGTCACGTTCCTGTCCATGGACGACATCCGTCAGGGTGTTGTTCACATCATTGGACCGGAACAGGGCTTTACCCTGCCGGGCACGACCATCGTCTGCGGCGACAGCCACACAGCGACCCACGGCGCTTTCGGGGCGCTTGCTTTCGGCATCGGCACGTCGGAAGTCGAACATGTACTGGCGACCCAGACTCTGGTTCAGGCCCCGGCCAAGAACATGCGCTTCAACGTTACCGGTGAATTGCCGACAGGCGTCACGGCCAAGGATCTGGTGCTGGCCATCATCGGCAAGCTGGGCACCGCAGGCGGTACCGGCTATGTAGTCGAATACACCGGCGAGGCGATCCGTGGCTTGTCCATGGAAGGCCGCATGACGGTCTGCAACATGACCATCGAAGCGGGCGCCCGGGCCGGATTGATCACGCCCGACGAAACCACATTTGAATACCTGGCTGGCCGTCCGATGGTCCCGAAAGGTGCGACGTGGGAAGCCGCCGTTGCTTACTGGAAGACGTTGGCCAGTGACGAAGGCGCGACCTACGACACAGAAATCACGCTGGACGCGACAACGCTGGTGCCGCAAGTCACCTGGGGCACAAGCCCGGAAAACGTTCTGCCGATTACCGGCGTGGTCCCTGACCCCGCCGACGAGACGGATGAAAGTCGCAGCAGCGCCATGCAGCGTGCGCTGGACTATATGGACCTGAAACCGGGCATGCCGCTGGATGGCATTAAGGTTGACCGTGTCTTTGTTGGTTCGTGCACCAATGGCCGTATCGAAGACATTCGCGCCGTCGCCGAAATCGCCAAGGGCCGCAAGGTCGCCGATGGCGTCGGGGCAATGGTTGTACCGGGGTCCGGTCTGGTCAAGGAGATGGCCGAACAGGAAGGCCTGGACGAGATTTTAACCGCTGCCGGGTTCGACTGGCGCGAGCCGGGGTGCTCCATGTGTCTGGCCATGAACGCCGACAAGCTGGAGCCGGGCGAACGTTGTGCATCGACATCGAACCGTAATTTCGAAGGCCGTCAAGGCCGGGGTGGACGGACCCATTTGGTCAGCCCGGAAATGGCAGCCGCTGCTGCCATCACCGGTCATTTGACCGACGCGCGGAAACTGGATTAGGGAACCGGAGAGATGGAAAAATTCACCAAACTGACCGGTATCGCAGCGCCCTTGGACATGATCAACATCGACACCGATATGATCATCCCGAAGCAGTTCCTGAAGACCATCAAGCGTACGGGTTTGGGTAAAAGCGTGTTTTTCGAGATGCGCTTCGATGATAACGGCGACGAGAACCCGGACTTCGTCTTGAACCAACCTGCCTACCGAAATGCTGAAATTCTGGTTGCTGGCGATAACTTCGGCTGCGGTTCGTCGCGCGAGCATGCGCCGTGGGCGATCCTCGATTTCGGCATCCGCTGTGTCATCTCGACCTCGTTTGCTGACATTTTCTATAACAACTGCTTTAAGAACGGCATCCTGCCGATCAAGTTGCCGCAGGAAGATGTCGATAAATTAATGGACGATGCCCGGCGCGGTGCCAACGCCACCGTGACCGTCGACCTCCAAGCCCAGGAAATCACCGGCCCCGATGGCGGCTGCATCACGTTCGACATCGACCCGTTCCGCAAGCACTGCCTGATTAATGGTCTAGATGATATTGGCCTGACCATGGAAAAGGCTGACAAAATCACTGCGTTTGAAGCCCAGACGAAAGCCGAACGGCCCTGGCTGTAAGCCGCGCTCGAAAGAAAGACTCAACTGACATGACTGCTAACAAAAAAATGTTGTTCCTGCCCGGTGACGGCATCGGCCCGGAAGTCATGGATCAGGTCAAACGCGTCATGGACGGCATGGCGAAATCCCGTGCTGTAAATTTTGACATCATCGACGGCCTTGTCGGTGGGGCTTGTTATGACGCCCATGGATGCGCAGTCACCGATGAAACCATGACTGACGCCATGAACGTCGACGCCGTCATGCTGGGTGCCGTCGGCGGCCCGAAGTGGGACGACGTGGCGCGTCAACATCGCCCGGAAGCCGGACTGCTGCGCCTGCGCAAGGATATGGACCTGTACGCCAACCTGCGTCCGGCCATTGTTTTCGACGCGCTGATTGATGCCTCGACCCTGAAGGCCGATGTCATTAGCGGTCTCGATATCCTGATTTTGCGGGAACTGACGGCAGGCGTTTACTTCGGCGAGCCGCGCGGCATCGAAACCTTGGCTGATGGCACCCGTCGCGGCCTTGATACGCAAGTTTATACGGAAGCGGAAATCGAGCGCATCGCGCGTCTGGCGTTTGAGCTGGCCGGCAAGCGCAATGGTCGCGTGACGTCGTCTGAAAAAGCCAACGTCATGGAATCCGGCGTCTTCTGGCGCGAGGTTGTGACCAATGTGCACAAGGATTACGCCGACATCGAGCTCAACCACATGTATGCCGACAACTGCGCCATGCAGTTGGTTCGCAACCCGAAACAGTTCGACGTTATCGTTACCGACAACCTGTTCGGCGATATTCTGTCGGACTGTGCAGCAATGCTGACCGGTTCGCTCGGCATGTTGCCGTCGGCCAGCCTGGGCGAGGCTGACGAAAGCGGTCGCCGTCGTGCCATGTACGAACCGGTGCACGGTTCGGCCCCGGACATTGCCGGTGAAGACAAGGCCAATCCGCTGGCGACCATCCTCAGCTACGCCATGTGCCTGAAGTATTCCTTCGATATGACTGAGGATGCCGCCATGCTGGAAACCGCCGTTGAAGACGTGCTGGGTCAAGGCCTGCGCACACCGGACATTATGTCTGATGGCATGACCGCAGTGTCGACAACGCAAATGGGCGAAGCTGTGGTGACTGAGTTGGACAAGCTTGCCGGTTAGGCTTGCAATCATCGGGGTGGCACGGTATGTATCGCCCACAGTTAATCAGGATTGTTCAAGACCCATGTTTATCGTAACGACCAAAGCCCAAATGAAAACCACTACTGGCGACTAGCCGGGGCCGTTACCGCATGCGTTAAATCAGGCCCGCGGCATCGTCCGGCGGGCTTTTTGTTTGTTTAAAAAAAGGCTTAAGTCGGTCGCCGTCTCGGACCGTAGAAGGAAATGGAAGATTAAAATGGGATACACAGTTGCTGTCGTCGGTGCTACGGGGAACGTCGGGCGTGAATTGCTCAATATTCTAGCCGAGCGTGAATTTCCGGTCGAAGAAGTCATCGCGCTCGCGTCGGCCCGTTCGGTCGGGCGTGAGTTGTCATTTGGCGAGGATGAAATCCTCAAGGTCGAGAACCTCGAGACCTTTGATTTCACCGGCGTCGATATCGTGCTGTCGTCGCCGGGTGCCAAGATTTCGGCGGAATTCGCCCCCAAGGCCGTCGCCGCAGGCGCCGTTGTCATCGACAACACGTCGCACTTTCGCATGGACCCGGACGTGCCGTTGGTGGTGCCCGAGGTCAATCCGGACGCCATCGCCGGTTATAAGAAAAAGGGCATAATCGCCAACCCTAACTGTTCAACCATCCAGATGGTGGTGGCGCTGAAGCCGCTGCACGATTTAGGCACCATCGAACGTGTCGTGGTGTCGACATATCAGTCGGTATCGGGCGGCGGCAAGGAAGCCATGGACGAGCTGTTCAATCAGACCCGTGGCATCTACGTCAACGATCCGGTGGAAAAGAACCGTCAGGTGTTCACCAAGCAGATTGCCTTTAACGCCATTCCGCATATTGATGCGTTCATGGATGACGGCTCGACCAAGGAAGAATGGAAAATGGTCGTCGAGACGAAGAAAATTCTGGATCCCAAGATCAAGGTGACGGCGACGTGTGTGCGCGTGCCGGTATTTATCGGTCATGCCGAATCTGTGAACGTCCAATTCGCCAATTCGGTGTCTGATGATGAAGCGCGCAAGGCCCTGAAGAAGGCCCCTGGCATTACCGTCCTCGACCATCGCGTTGATGAAGGCTACGTGACGCCTGCGGAATGCGCCGGCGAAGACCCGGTCTACGTCAGTCGTATACGTTCAGACCCGACTGTTGATAACGGCATTAATTTCTGGGTGGTGGCTGACAACCTGCGCAAGGGTGCAGCCCTGAACACGGTGCAGATTGCCGAAGAACTGATTCGGACGCATTTAAAGAAATAACGCCCCGGCGAGGGCCAATCGTCATTAATCGTCCGGGGTCGACATGGCCTCGTTGATTTGGTCCTGACTTAAGGAAGCCTCGCCGGAGCCAACGTGCTTCGGCAGGGTGCTGCGTCGGTCTTCGCCATCCTGCGGCACTTTTCTGCGTCGCCGGTCAGGGCCGAAATATTCGCCAACGCGCACGAAGTTGCGCGGCCGGTCGATGACCGCCTGAATTCGGTTAAACATGGTTTTGACCGAAATCGGCTTGACCACGAATTCATTGATGCCAGCGTCCCGGGCTTCATAGATTCGGCTGATATCAGAATGCGCTGACAGCATGATGATGGGGGTGAATGGGTTCTTGATATTTTCTGACGTGCGGATGATTTTCGTCAATTCAATGCCGTTAATGGGCCCCATCATCCAGTCGGTGATGATGATGTCAGGCTCAAAGGATTCGAGCATCTTGATGGCTGCTTCGCCGTTGGCGACATCGCGGACCTCGTCGACTTCCAATAATCCCAGCACGCGGCGAATGATCGTTCGCATGAACGCGTTATCGTCGACGACCAGAAATTTGACGTTGTGCAAATAGCCCTTTGACATTTAGTTGCCTTGCCGCTCCTTGGTTGACGCGAATACACGAGCCGACCCTATCAAGATTTGATATCACCTTACGATAGGAAACTTGCAAAAGGCTTACGCTTGCCAAGTTCTTATGCTGGATGTAGCCTTTTCGCAAGTGCGAAATAAATTAAGGTGGACTCGAGTAATGTCAAAAACATCACGACCGCGCCGCAGCGTTCTGTACATGCCTGGTTCCAACGCCCGGGCCCTTGAAAAGGGCCGTTCGGTTGCCGCAGACGGATTGATACTGGACCTTGAAGACGCCGTAGCCCCGGATGCCAAGGAGATTGCGCGTCAACAAATTCTCGATGCCCTGGCCCAGGGCGGGTATGGAAATCGTGAACTGATGGTCCGTGTAAACGGGCTGGATACGCCATGGGGGCGCGACGACATCATTGCCATGTCGACATCCGGGGCCGATGCAATCTTGCTTGCCAAGGTGGAAAGCGCCGACATGGTGCGCAAAGCCAAAAACTTGATGGTCGAATCCGGTGCACCGGACGATATGGCCATCTGGGCGATGATGGAAACGCCAATGGGCACGTTGCATGCCGAGGAAATCGCTTTTTCAACGTCGCGCCTAGGTGGCTTCGTGATGGGAACGTCGGACCTTGCCAAGGACCTGCACGCCGCCCATACGCCCGCCCGGCTGCCGATGCTGACCAGTCTGGGGCTATGCCTTCTGGCGGCCCGGGCCGCCGGAATTGCAGTGCTTGATGGGGTGTATCTGAACCTTGCCGATGATGAAGGTTTTCTAGATGCCTGTCGTCAGGGGGTCGAACTCGGCTTTGATGGCAAGACCCTGATACACCCGAAAACAATCGCCGCTGCCAATGCCGCCTTTGCTCCATCAGAAGATGAGATCGAATGGTCGAGAACCATCATTGATGCCCACGAAGAGGCATCTAAAAAGGGCGAGGGCGTCGTCGTCGTTGAAGGCAAACTGGTTGAAAATTTGCATGTTGAAAACGCCCGGCGACTGGTTGCATTGGCCGACCGTATCGCCGAAATGGAAGCAGAGGCCGGACAATGAGCGTTAAAACCGAACCCGGAAATTTTTTCGAGGATTTTAAGCCGGGACAGGAAATCGTCCATGCCGCGCCACGAACGGTGACTGAAGGCGATGTGTCCCTCTATACGGCACTTTATGGATCGCGTTTCGCTGTTCAGTCGTCCGATATGTTCGCCATATCGTTGGGCTTTGAAGCCGCGCCTGTCGATGACCTGTTGGTGTTTCACATAGTGTTCGGCAAAACCGTTCCTGATATCTCGCTGAATGCGGTCGCCAATCTGGGTTATGCGTCCGGGCGTTTCGCAGGCGCCGTTTATCCGGGCGATACCCTGCGCACGGTTTCCCAGGTGATCGGGGCCAAGGAAAACTCCAACAGTAAGACCGGCGTCGTCTACGTTCACTCGACGGGGGTAAACCAGCGCGATGAACCAGTGCTGGATTTTGTTCGCTGGGTGATGGTCCGAAAGGGCGACGCCTCTTCACCTGCACCCGAAACGGTGGTTCCTGACCTTGCCCCCTTTGTTGACGAGCGCGAACTGGTGGTACCAGAAGGCATTAGCCTTGCCGGATACGATTTTGATCTGGCGGGCAGCTCGTTGACCTGGGACGATTATCAGGTCGGGGAAAAAATCGATCATGTAGATGGCATGACCATTGAAGAGGCCGAACACACCATGGCCTCGCGCTTGTATCAGAATCCGGCCCGGGTTCATTTTAACCAGCACGTGGAAAAAGATGGCCGCTTCGGCAGGCGTATCGTTTACGGCGGGCACATAATCAGTACGGCGCGCGCCTTGTCATTTAATGGTCTTGCCAATGCCTTTCGTGTCTGTGCCATCAATGCCGGATCACATGTGGCGCCGACGTTTGGCGGCGATACCATCTATGCATGGACCGAAGTTCTGGGGCGCATCGAGGTTCCCGGCCGATCTGACTTAGGCGCCTTGCGCTTGCGCACTGTGGCAACGAAGGATCACGCCTGTGCGGATTTCCCGGACAAGGGCGAAGACGGCAAGTATCACGAGTCCGTTGTCCTCGATTTCGATTATACGGTGCTAATTCCAAGAAGGAATTAGCCATATATGATGCCCTGCGGGGCAAGGTCTCTGGAAGCCAAGTTTAAATTGGCGGCGGGTATCAGGATTTGAAGATTCAGGCTCCTGTCGCCAAACTTGTTTTGACTTCCAGTGAACCAGAAAGCCAAGGGGCGAATAGCCCCGCCCGGCGCTTGAGGGGCAGAATCAAGACAAAAAGAAACGTCAGGTACACAGATCCTGGGAAACCTGTGTTTCGTGTCGCCGTAGCGACACACCTGACGTTTCTAATTGGAGCCGGCCAGGGCTCCGCACACATGTAAAGCGGCTTTCGCCACCGCTGCCGTAATACCCGGGCGTACCCTGGGCAGAGAATCGCCCGAACCATCCGACTGCGAGGTCTGTTTCAACGAAGCCCCACTCCCCGGCTTGCACCGGCAAAGGTTCTTCGCTTCAAGCAGACCGTCGACGCAATTCACCAGCCTCGTGGTGCGGACAAGTATGGAAATACCTGACCGGAAAGCCGAAACTTTCCGTCATGCCTCCCCTGGGGGCGAACCCCCGGAAACCTGTAACCGGAATGCATGGCACCCCGATCTCGGTTTTCCTCTTCAAGAACCTTTTCACCGGCTGGGCCGGATCCCTGGTTCTTGTCTTCGCCGCCTTGTATGCCGATCTTCACCAGGGAGGATCGGCCAATTCAACGAAGCGTCCGCCTCACGTTAATGAGGCTCGTTCCTTGTCGATGTCCTGTCCGTTGCCGACCAGTCCACCGTCCCCGTAACCAGCCACGGTGCGAACACCTGCTCATTGCGGGGGCGACAATTTCTTCGCTTTATCCTGCCGAATCTCCTAAAAGGATCATCAGAAAACGAGGCGTTAAAATCGTCGCATCGACACTTTCACGTGCGCCTACGATGCTCTAAATATTGGCCTGTTTTTACAACGGCTAACTCCCGGGAAAACGCAGTTTTCTGTGCATAAATAAGTGACCTGTTCACATTTGGCGCACACCTTATCCACAATAATATTCACAGAAACACTTAATAATTGTTTGAAATCAAATAGTTAGGGGAGAGCCCTGAATAGGTGTGCCTTGAGGCGAAATTTTTGATGAAGGGGACGAGCACGTTTTTTCTGTGCCCGTCGTTGAGCATTCTCTGGCTCTATTGAACACCCGCTTTTGTGTGCAGTGCACAAGCCGCGTTGACTCGCCCCATAGGAGGCTTTAAACGGGATAAGGGGAGTGCAAGGGAAGGTTCGGCCTAGAATAACATGAACACAGGTTCGACGAACACGGCTCAGACAAACGATGGCAAGGCGGTCCGTTCCCGTCCGCTGTCACCCCATTTGCAGGTCTATAACCCGCAAATCACATCCATTCTGTCGATCCTGCATCGAATGTTTGGCGTCGCCCTGTGTGGTGGCGCGGTCCTGCTGACCTATTGGTTGTCGGCGGCGGCCTATGGCCCGGATGCGTTTGCGCGCGCGCAGTGGTTTTTCGGCTCCTGGTTCGGACAGGTGCTTTTGTTCGGGCTGACCTTTTCGCTGTTTTATCATCTTGCCAACGGCATTCGACATCTGTTCTGGGATGTTGGCCTCGGCTTTAATATGTCGGTGTTGCGGGCAAGCGGTGTGCTTGTCGTCCTTGTCTCGTTGGGGCTGACGGTCGCGACATGGGTCATCGCCTACATGAACGCGGGGATGCTGTAAATGAGTGGACAGTCATCAGCGGGCGGAATTCATCACTGGTGGGCACAGCGGCTGTCGTCGCTGGCGTTGATTCCCCTGTCGCTGTGGTTCGTCGCCTCGGCACTGACGCTGATCGGTGCTGATCATGCGCACTTCACCGCATGGGTTGGCGAGCCTGGCAATATGCTGATGATGGTGCTGCTGATCGTTGCAGTCTTCTATCACACCGGGCAAGGATTGCAGGTGGTCATCGAAGACTACATTCATTCCGAAGCGGCCTTGCGGTCATCGCTGATCGCAACAAGGGCCTTCGTTTATATCGGCGGGGTTTCCTGCCTGTTATCTGTTTTCACCATTGCCTTCAGGTCTTGATATGAGTGCTGCCTACGACATTACTGATCACACTTATGATGTTCTGGTCATTGGCGCCGGTGGCGCGGGTTTAAGGGCGACACTTGGCATGACCGGCGCCGGGTTGAAGACGGCCTGTCTGACCAAGGTGTTTCCAACCCGCAGTCACACAGTCGCCGCCCAGGGTGGCATCGGCGCGTCA